>Ga0209187_1000011_pt1 | contig 421427 bp, 383 predicted proteins | sample BantaG_FD_187430 | JGI IMG/M metagenome (GOLD analysis project Ga0209187, IMG submission 187430) | Marine algal microbial communities from Bantry Bay, Ireland - BantryBay_4 metaG (SPAdes) (version 2) | ecosystem: Host-associated > Algae > Red algae > Unclassified | place: Bantry Bay, Ireland...
AACTTTGGGCACGGGTGTATGACCAAAACCCTAATGAAGATGATTACATGAATGATGTGGTAATTGCACCTGATGGTGGCATTGTAATAGCTGGCGTTACCAAAAACCCTACGCAAGATTTATGGTTAATGAAGTTAGATAGTATGGGTTGTTTAGATAGCACCAATTGTGGTGTGGATTTGCCTACAGGAATTGGGGATGTGGGATATGAGATGTTGGATTTGGGATTAAGGGTATATCCAAATCCTAGTAGTGGTGTGGTTAATTTTGAGCTGTCTTTCGACAACCCGTATGGGGCTCAAGATGGCGCTAATCATATTAAGATGATTAAAATTTATAATGCTGTAGGACAATTAGTTGGAGAATACAACTGGGCAAAGGGCAATAATTCGCTACAAATTAATTTAAACCATTTGCCCAGTGGTATTTACTTTTACGAATTGACCAACAGTGATTTGGTTTTGGCAAATGGTAAGCTAAGTGTGGTTGAGTAACTCTACCCTTTAAACAAGCCAATCATTACCCCAATTTTTTGCTTTAAATCATGGCGAGAAACTATAAAATCTAAGAAGCCATGTTCCAACAAAAATTCTGAACGTTGGAAACCTTCTGGTAAGTCTTTTTTAATGGTTTCCTTTATAACTCTTGGTCCTGCAAAACCAATTAATGCACCAGGTTCGGCAAAATTAATATCACCTAACATGGCGTAAGATGCAGTAACACCGCCTGTTGTAGGATCCGTTAAAAAGGATAGATAAGGTAGTTTTGCTTTTGCCAACTGAGTTAATTTAGCAGATACTTTGGCCATTTGCATCAAACTAAATGCGCTCTCCATCATACGAGCTCCACCTGATTTAGAGATAATCATAAACGCAGATTTCTTTTTAATCGCATGGTCAATCCCTTTGGCAATGCGCTCCCCTACTACACTACCCATACTACCGCCAATGTAGGTAAAGTCCATAGCAGCAATGGTTAATGGCAACTCATTAATTTTACCATAACCTACAGCCACAGCATCAGTTACCTTGGCTTTCTCATCAGCTGCTTTTAGTCTATCAGCATAGCTTTTAAGGTCTTTAAACTTTAATAAATCTTGAGACTTTATATTTTCAAAAAGTACATCATACTTTTTGTTGTCGAAAAATATATCGAAATAATCATGAGCACCTATTCTGCTATGATGTGCACAGTTTTTACATACCCAAAGGTTTTCTTGATGATCTTTGGTAGGATAAGTTTCTTTACATGACTTACATGCATACCACACACCATCAGGTGCTTCCTTTTTTTCATTGGTAGTGGTAACAATTCCTTTTTTTAATCTAGTAAACCAACTCATAGGAGCATTGAATAGTTTAACTGCAAAATTGCAATGTAGGTTATAATGAAATTACAAAAATTACGCGATAGTAATTTCCTTAGCTAGGTAAACATCTTGAATGGCGTTTAATAATTCAACACCTTTTTTCATGTTCTTTTGGAAGGCCTTTCTACCAGAAATTAGTCCCATACCACCAGCACGCTTATTAATAACGGCTGTTTTTACTGCAGCAGCTAAATCGCCTTTTACACTGCCACCACTGGCACCACCTGAGTTTATTAAGCCTGCGCGACCCATATAACAATTGGCTACTTGGTAACGGCATAAATCAATAGGATTATCTGAGCTTAGTTTTTTATACATATCGGGGTGCGACTTGGCAAATCCGATTGCCGGAAAACCACCATTATTTTCTGGTAACTTTTGCTTGATTATATCTGCCTGAATGGTTACACCTAAATGGTTAGCTTGAGCCGTTAAATCTGTTGCAACATGGTAATCCTTGCCATCTTTTTTAAACGCAGAATTACGGGCATAACACCATAAAATGGTTGCCATACCTAACTCATGTGCATGTTGAAATGCTTCAGCTATTTCAACTATTTGTCTTTTGCTTTCTTCAGAACCAAAGTAAATGGTAGCCCCTACAGCAGCAGCACCCATATTCCAAGCTTCCTCAACCGTACCAAATGAAATTTGATCATATCCATTAGGATAGCTCATCAATTGGTTGTGATTGATTTTTACAATAAATGGAATTTTGTGTGCATATTTTCTAGAAACTGAAGCCAAAACCCCATAAGTAGAAGCAACTGCATTGCAACCACCTTCAATGGCCAATTTTACAATATTTTCAGGATCGAAATAGATGGGGTTTGGAGCAAATGATGCACCTGCAGTATGCTCAATACCTTGATCTACAGGCAAAATTGAAACATAGCCTGTATTTGCCAAACGCCCGTTACCTAAAATTGCTTGTAAATTTCTTAAGGTTTGGTTATTGCGATTGCTATCTTTCCAAATACGATCAATACAATCTTCACCTGGTAAGTGTAACATACTATTATCAATCGTTTTGCATTTGTGCTTTAACAATGCTTCACCTTCTGTACCTAATAACTCTTTTATCTTTTTGATAGCCATTTTATTCATTTAAAGAGCGCAAATTTAAAAAAAGCTGTAGAACTTAAATGATAAGTTGCACTTATTACGCTTTATAGACTTTATTGGCTCGTATATAAGGCAAGTTTTTATAGGAAATTTGCAAAAGATTACTGTATCAATAATACATAACCTGATTAGTATCCAAGAGCTAAAAGTCAAAAATTTGACTTTTTCAAAACCAAAATATATTTCGTTTCGTAAATAACATATCGTCAAACTAAAATTATAACAATGAATAAAAAACTAACCCTCACGACACTACTTGTATTTACAATTATCCTTTTTGGAGTAAATTCTTCACTAGGCCAAATTGTTGCCAATGCAGGAGATGGAGTTTCTCCATTAACTTTAAGAAATCAAATTGCGGCTGCAGCCCCTAACGCAACAATTACGTTTGCTAATAATATAAATGTTGTAAACTTAACTGCTGGTCAAATTACCATTAATAAAAATTTAACTATTAGAGGTAATGGCATAAACACTACCATGGTGGATGCCAATAGCAATGATAGAATATTTAACATTACAACTGGTACAGTTACCATAGAAGACATTAGCTTGGAAAACGGATTAGCTGGGAATGGTGGAGCAATACAAGTTGCAGGAGCCGATTTGGTTTTAAACAATGTAGCTGTATTAAACAACACCGCCAATGCTGCCAATGGCAGTGGAGGTGGTATTTTGGTCTCTACAGGAGCCACGTTAACAGCTAGTGGCAGTAGAATAAACAGTAATACGGCAAATAGGGCTGGTGGCGCTATTGAAGCGGTAGCCGGTACAACCATTGATTTAACGAATACAAATTTAAACAACAACAACGCAGGTATAGCACCTGCAATGCCTGCACCAGGTAATGGTGGAGCTTTGCATGTTACAGGAACTGCTACCGTAAATATTACTGGAGGTAACGTAAATAATAATACGGCTGCCTCAGAAGGTGGTGGTTTGTGGAATGGTACAGGCACCATGACCATTGATGGAACTACTATAAGCGGAAACACTGCTTCTGGAGCAGCTGCCGATAATGGTGGTGGTGGAGTATTTAACCTTGTTGGTGGTACTATTAATATTATGAACGCAACAATTTCTAATAATACAGCCAATGGTGCTTCTGGTTCTGGTGGTGGTATATTAAATGATGTTGATGCTACTTTATCTGTTGCTAACTCAACAATTACTGGTAACAGCGCCAACCGCGCTGGTGGTGGTATTGAAGGCGTTGCCGTTGGTGGTATGAATACGATTACTTTAAACGCAGTTACTTTAGATAACAATGATGCATTGAACGCACCTGGTAATGGTGGTGGTTTACACATGACTGGACCTGGAACAATAGATATTACTGATGGAACCGTTAGTGGAAACACTGCAGGTGCTGAAGGTGGTGGATTATGGAATGGTACTGGTACCATGACCATTGATGGAACTACCATAAACGGAAACACTGCTTCTGGAGCAGCTGCCGATAATGGTGGTGGTGGAGTATTTAACCTTGTTGGTGGTACCATTAATATTATGAATGCAACAATTTCTAACAATATTGCCAATGGTGCTTCTGGTTCTGGTGGTGGTATATTAAATGATGTTGATGCTACTTTATCTGTTGCTAACACAACAATTACTGGTAACAGCGCCAACCGTGCTGGTGGTGGTATTGAAGGCGTTGCTGTGGGTGGCATGAATACGATTACATTAAACGCAGTTACTTTAGATAACAATGATGCATTGAACGCACCTGGTAATGGTGGTGGACTGCACATGACAGGTCCTGGAACAATTAACATAACCAACGGTACAGTGAACAATAATACTGCTGGTGCTGAAGGTGGTGGTTTGTGGAATGGATCTGGTACCATGACTATTGATGGGACTACTATTAATGGCAATACCGCTTCTGGTGCTGCAGCTGATAATGGCGGTGGTGGTGTATTTAACTTTGTTGGTGGTACCATTAATATTACGAATGCAACTATTGCTAACAATATAGCCAATGGTGCTTCTGGCTCTGGTGGCGGTATTTTAAATGATGTTGATGCTACTTTATCAGTTGCTAACTCAACAATTACCGGTAACAGCGCAAACCGCGCAGGTGGTGGTATTGAAGGTAATGCTGTGGGTGGCATGAATATGATTACACTTAATACTGTTGTTTTAGACTCTAATATTGCAGTAAGCGCTCCAGGTAATGGTGGTGGTTTACACATGACAGGGCCTGGTACTATTGGTATAACAGACGGTACAGTTAATGGAAATATTGCAGGTGCTGAAGGTGGTGGATTATGGAATGGTTCGGGTACAATGACTATTGATGGAACTACCATAAACGGAAACACTGCTTCTGGAGCTGCTGCCGATAATGGTGGTGGTGGTATTTACAACTTATCTAACGGAACATTAAATATTACCAATGCTACTTTAGCGAACAATATTGCAAATGGAGCTGCAGGTTCTGGTGGTGGTATTTTAAATGATGTTGATGCTACCTTAAGTATATCAAACTCCTCTATTGTAGGCAATATGGCTAATAGAGCTGGTGGAGGTATTGAAGGAAATGCTACTGGGGGAATGAATTCTATTACAATTAATACCATAAACTTAAACAATAACCAAGCGTTAAATGCCCCGGGCAATGGTGGTGGTTTACATATGACTGGACCTGGAACAATAAATATTACTGATGGAACCGTAAATGGAAACTCTGCAGGTGCTGAAGGTGGCGGACTATGGAACGGTACTGGCACAATGACCATTGATGGTACTACTATAAGTGGAAACATAGCTTCTGGAGCTAACGCTGATGAAGGTGGTGGTGGTATTTTTAACTTAGCCGGAGGAACGCTGAATATTGATGACGCAACCATAACAAACAACATGGCTGACGGAACATCAGGTTCTGGTGGTGGATTACTAAGTGAAGATGGTGATGTTACCATTTCTACAACCACCTTTGATGGAAATGCTGCAAATAGAGCTGGCGGTGCAATTGAAATAATTGATGGAGATCTTGATATCACAGATGTTGACTTTACCACTAATGATGTTAATGGTACAGCTGGTGCTGCCAACCCCGGCAATGGTGGAGCAATACATATTACTGGTGCAGTAAACGCAACTATTGCCACTAGTACATTTAGTAATAACGCTGCAGGTAGAGAAGGTGGTGCATTATGGAATCAGACTAGCAGTACTATGGATTTAAACATGGTTACAGTTGATGCCAACACTGCCGCAGGTAATGGTGCTGCATTTGGTGGTGGTGGATTGTTTAACAATGGTGGCGATTTAAATGTTGCCAATTCTACGATATCAAATAACACAACTTCAGGCGCTGCTGGTAATGGTGGTGGTGTGCATGTAAAAGATGGAACTGTAACAATTACTACTTCTACCCTCTCTGGCAACTCAACCCTAGCAGATGGTGGTGGGGTATACAACAATGCTACACTAAACATTGATGCTTCAACAATAGCTAATAATAGTGCAACCGGCAACGGTGGTGGATTATCAAACGCTAGCGGAACATCACCCACAATTAAAAACACTATAATTGCAACAAATACAGGTACAACAGCTGATATACACCAAACAGGATCGGCAATTACAAGCAACGGTTACAATTTGATTGGTATATCAAATGGAACTGCGATTACAGCAAGCACAGGAGATCTTATTGGTACTGCGATAACACCAATTGATCCATTGTTAGATGTATTGGCCAACAACGGTGGCAACACACTTACACATGCTATAATGCTTGGTAGCCCTGCTTACAATGCAGGAGATGCTTCAGATGTATTTGATGATCAATTAGGAAATAGTGTATTTGCTGCTATTAGAGATATTGGGTCTTTTGAATCTCAAATAAATTTAACAGGTATAAATGACATTGAAAACCTTTCGCTTTCAGTTTATCCTAATCCAAGCACTAACAACAAAATAACCATTGAATTGGATGATACTCAAAACAGAATTTTTGAAGGAGAACTTATTGAAATGGCTTCAGGGAAAGTTGTAAACAGTTTTAATTTAAGCAATGCAATTAACACCATAAACGTTGCGGACTTAAGCGCAGGTATGTACATTGTAAAACTTACTGCTGAGCAAGGTACCGCTAGTTATAAGCTAGTAGTGCAATAACTAATATAGCATATTAACTCAAAAGGTGGGCTCAACGGCTCACCTTTTTTGTTTAATCTTAATTGATAGCAGTCGCTAGTTGATTAAAATATGGAATCACCTTGGTCAATCTACTTCCATACCAGCTAAACATTTGACCATCAACCAATATAATTTGTGCATTAGGTAATATATCCTGAAGCTCTTTCATATGACTGTTTTTAAATGGGTAAGGCTCTGAAGAGAGCAAAACAACTTGTGGATTCAACTCCTTTATTCTTTCAATACTCAATTCAGGATATCTTATCTCATTAAGGCAATTGGTCAATCCAAATTTATTGAGTAAATCATTAATATAGGTATCAATACCCGCTGCCATATATGGTTTACGCCAAATCATGTATAGTGCTGTTTTACCAATGTTGCTTTGATAGTTACCAAAGTCTTCTTCTATTTTAAGAGCTATTTGATTGGCTAATTCAGTTGAATTGGTCATGCTGCCAATTGTATTAATAGAAGTAATGGCATCATCTAAATTGGCTATATCTGAAACCCATACGTTGCAATGTTCGCTCAACTCGTTTATTTGAGACTTTACGTTTTCTTCTTTGCTAGCTATTACTAAATCCGGTTTTAACGCCAATATTTCCTTTACATCTGCTGTTTTGGTACCTCCTATTTTGGCAACCGAGTTCACCTTCTCCTTGGGCAACTCACAAAACTTAGTGATGCCTACTATCTTTTTATCTAATGCTAAATCAAAAAGCAGTTCAGTTAAAGAAGGAACCAAAGAAACTATTCGATTTACTTCATCCGGCAATTCAATTTGCCTGCCTAAGTCATCATTAAAAATTGCCATTTGCTAACGCAACATTCCTTGTATTAAATCTTGCTTAGTAATTATAAAGTAGTCGCCTATTAAGTCTTTTGTAAGGAAAACATTTTCGCTATCGCTGTTTAATTTACTTACTGGTGTATTTATGTCAACCAATTTAAAGGGAGCTGTCATAATATCTTTTACTGCTACATCTTTTATGGCAGAGTTATCTAGTAATTTGTTCAATAATAAACCTTCATTTACCGCTCCTACTAATTTATTGTCTTCAAAAACTGGCAGTTGCGAAATGCCATTCTTTTGCATTAATAATATGGCGTCTTTTACCTTTTCGTTGGCTTCAACTGATATTAGTGAGGTACCTGTTTTACCATCAACAATTTCCCTTAAAGTATATGAGCTTTCTAAGAAACCTCTATCACGCATCCAATCATCATTAAACATTTTGCCTACGTAACGGCTGCCATGGTCATGCAACAACACAACTACTACATCATCTTTGGTAAACTTTTCTTTCATTTGCAACAAACCGCTAATAGCTGCACCAGCTGAATTTCCCGCAAAAATGCCTTCTCTTCTTGTTAGCTCTCTTGTAAAAAATGCCGCATTCTTATCTGTAACCTTCTCAAAATGATCTATAACATCAAAATTTACGCACTTAGGCAAAATATCTTCACCAATGCCTTCTGTTATGTATGGATAAATTTCTTTTTCATCAAACTCACCAGTTTCATGGTACTTTTTAAATACCGAGCCATACGTATCAATACCCATAATTTTTATGTCGGGATTTTTTTCTTTTAAATATTTTCCCGTTCCTGATATGGTTCCTCCAGTACCAACACCAACTACAAAGTGCGTTATCTTTCCGTTGGTTTGCTCCCAAATTTCAGGACCAGTTTGCTCGTAATGTGCCAATACGTTGCTAGGATTATCATATTGGTTAGGGTAAAATGAGTTGGGAATTTCTTTGCTTAATCTGTCTGAAACCGAGTAATACGATTTTGGGTCGTCAGGTTCTACATTGGTAGGGCATACAATAACTTCAGCTCCAAATGCCTTTAAAATATCTACCTTTTCTTTCGATTGTTTATCGGTTGTAGTAAAAATGCATTTGTACCCCTTTATTATAGCAGCAATAGCTAAACCAAGCCCTGTATTTCCACTTGTTCCTTCAACAATGGTTCCACCTGGCTTCAATCTCCCATCCGCTTCAGCATCTTCAATCATTTTTAAAGCCATACGGTCTTTTACCGAATTACCTGGGTTGGTTGTTTCTAACTTAGCTAAAACCAAAGCATCTATGCCTTCTACAATTGAATTTAACTTTACCATAGGTGTATTGCCTATGGTGCCCAATATATTTTTATGATAGTTCATTGCCACAAAAGTAGGAAATTCCCTTTTGCAGATAAATACTTAGAATTTTAAAGTTCTTATGACTGTCTTTGTTGGTGATATTCGATTTCAACCAAGGTTCTTTCATCCAACAACTTAATTTTATCAGCTGCTGAGCCAGATAGTTTTACCAAAATGCCTTGTTCCTCATCTAACTCAGGTAGTTTACCTATTACCTTAACATAAGCCACTTTGCCATTTACTCTGTTTTTAACTTTTAAAATGGTACCAACAGGAGCGTAGGCATGCAATGCGTAATAATGCTTACGTGTGCTTACCGACTTTGAGTCGAACCAAGTTGCTACACCACTATTGGTTAACAACTCCACATCACCTTTAGATTGTGCCTCATAATTGGCATCAGCCAATTCAATATTTTTCTTTAAAGCTTCTACTTTCTGAGTGGCATTGGGATCATTCTCATCAACTTTAATTACCAGCTCGTAATTTACAGGCACTTCATCAACTTCTATGGTATCAACTTCTACAATAGTGTTTTCTGCTACCTCAACTGACTGTTCAGTTTCTATATTATCCCAACCAACAATTAAAGTTTGTCCAATTGAAATATAGCTTTGCTCAATGTCATTCCACAAAATAATTTGAGGCATATCGGCATTTTTATACATTTTGCTTATTGAATATAAAGTTTCTTCCTCTTGTACAATGTGTGTTATTGGTGTTTTTTCACTTGTTATAACCAAGTCGTTTTTATTTTTTTCATTAATTACTTCTATTTCAATTGTAGGTTGAGTTTCAGTTACGGCAGTTAAGGTTTGCATTAAAGGAATTAACAATGTATCACCAGGTTTTATGATAAAATCTTGAACATTGGGGTTGTACTCTAGCAATGCTTCAATTTCTACATCATACTTTTTTGATATGGCATAAAACGTCTCTGACTTTTCTACAAAATGCTTTTTAACAGCCACTTCACCTTTGTTTCCTTCATTGGCTTTTAGGCCTATTGAAAAAAATAAAACAAAAATTAAACTTATCACTTTGGTTGAATCAATCATATTTTTTTAGCTTTATGAACTAATTAGCTAAAGTCTAATGTTTTCCTACTAATATGCAAAAAACCAAGCCACTACTTATCCTTTTACGAATTGTTGGCTTTATTATTTTAAGTACACTTCTATTTTCTATGTCCGATAGGATGGATCAATCTGATCAAACAGAGAAAAAAGTAAATAACTCCAAAAAGAGTAAGCAACAGAAAAAAGGCATTAACAAAGAAAAGAAGGGTAAAAAAAAGCAGAAAACTGTTTACATTTTCCCTATTGATGATTCCATATTTGAATCTGCTTTAAAAAGAACCAAAGATGGCTTAAAAGAGGCCAAAGAAAACAATGCCGACTTTATAATAATTAAGCTAAATACCTATGGTGGAAGAGTGGATATAGCCGATACGATAAGTAAACGATTATTAGACAATCCTGCTACCACCATAGCTTTTATTGATAACAATGCGGCTTCTGCAGGTGCGCTTATTTCCATTTCTTGCGATAGTATTTACATGGTAGAAAGCGGTAGGATTGGCGCTGCAACGGTTGTAAATCAAGAGGGTAAGCAAGCTCCCGATAAGTACCAATCATATATGCGCGCAACCATGCGTGCTGTAGCCGAATCAAATGGTAGAAATGCTAAAATTGCTGAAGCAATGGTTGATGATCGAATTAAAATAAAAGGAATAATAGATTCGGGGAAAACGCTCACTTTTACAACCAAAGAAGCTATTAAACATAACTTTTGTGAAGCTGAAGTAAAAACAACTGATGACATAATTGCTCGATTAAATTTGAAAAACCCAATTATAATTGAGTTTAAAGAAACTGCAATGCATAAGTTTATAAAGCTATTGTTAAGTCCGGTTTTAAGAAGTTTATTAGTAATGATAATATTTGGCGGGCTCTATTTTGAGTTGCAAACACCCGGTGTTGGTTTTCCATTATTAGCAGCTGTAATTGCGGCCATTACCTATTTTATGCCGCTATATATTGAGGGATTAGCAGCAAACTGGGAAATTGCCCTTTTTATTGTTGGCGTAATATTGCTCGCGCTCGAAATTTTTGTTATTCCTGGCTTTGGCGTTGCTGGCGTTTCGGGTTTGGTTTGTATAGTTGGCGGTTTGGTATTGGCAATGCTTGGCAATGATTATTTCGATTTTACTTTTACCCCTCCTACCGAAATTTCTAAATCATTTTTTATCGTGCTCATAGGTCTGCTGGTCTCGGTCATAGGCTTTTTTGTGCTCGGTGGCTCCATGACCAAAATGAAAGCTTTTGATAAAGTGACCTTAAGTGATAGGCAAATGAAAGAAGATGGTTATGCCATTAACACCTTTAAAGATGTTGTGTTGGTTGGTAAAAGAGGATTTGCGGTAACAGACTTAAAGCCATCAGGCAAAGTTGAAATTGAAAATGAAAGATATGATGCCATTTCAGAAGCAGAGTTTTTGAAAAAAGGTGACAATATTGAGGTATTAGAAAAAAAATCTAACCACTTATTGGTACGAAAAGTATGAGTAAAGTAACAGGCATTATTCCTGCTAGGTACGACTCTAGTCGGTTTCCTGGAAAACCTTTAATTGATTTGGCAGGCAAATCAATGATTCAACGAGTTTATGAGCAATGCCAAAAATGCAATACTTTGGATAAAGTAATTGTAGCCACTGATGATCAAAGGATATTGGAACATGTTGAATTATTTGGTGGCAATGTGGCAATGACCAAGAGTGAGCACCAATCTGGCACCGATCGTTGCGCAGAGGTAGTAGCACATTATGATGATTTCGATTATATAGTTAATATTCAAGGAGATGAACCCATTATCAATCCGCAACAAATAGATGATTTAGTAAACTTTATTACAAAGGACAAAACACGAGCAATAGCTACCCAATGTGGTGCATTTGCAGATTTAAGAGATGTGCAAAATCCAAATGTGGTTAAAGTGGAAAAGAAAGACGATTTAGCGCTTAATTTTCATAGAAATGTCCCAGAAAACTTGAAGTCGAAAACCATTTATCACCACATTGGTTTGTATGCTTTTAAACATGAAACGTTAAAACAATTGTGTTTACTGAAGCCAAGCAAAAATGAGCAACTGTATAGCTTAGAACAATTGCGTTGGATAGACCATGGCTACCCTATACATATATGCTTAACAAAATTCAAAAATTTAGCTATCGATTTACCAAGTGATGTGGATAAGATATTAAAGTTACTTTAAACCTTTACTGCTGCTATATTTCAGCACTTTCTGCAGAATTATGTTGTTTTTTTATTTCCTACTTTTGTAGTTAACACATACCCTTTTAATGGCTAAATATGTTTTTGTTACAGGTGGTGTAACGTCTTCTCTTGGGAAGGGTATTGTATCTGCATCCGTTGGTAAATTACTGCAAGCCAGGGGATTAAAAGTGGCCATTCAAAAGTTTGACCCCTATATTAATGTTGATCCAGATACGTTAAATCCTTATGAACATGGCGAATGCTATGTTACTGATGATGGAGCTGTAACCGATTTAGATTTAGGACATTACGAGCGTTTTTTAAATACTCCTACCTCTCAAAAAAACAATGTAACTACTGGTAGAATTTACCAAACAGTAATACAAAATGAACGCAAAGGTTTGTACAATGGTAAAACCGTGCAAATAATACCCCACATAACTGACGAAATAAAGCGCAGAATGATGGCGCTCGAAAAAGAAGGTTACGACATAATTATTACCGAACTTGGTGGCACCGTTGGTGATATTGAGTCATTGCCTTATGTTGAGTCTGTTCGTCAAATTAGAAATGAGTTAGGTCCTAAAAATGCCATTGTAATTCACTTAACGTTAATTCCTTTTTTAAGCGCAGCTAAAGAATTGAAAACAAAACCTACACAACATAGTGTTAAGGAATTGCAAAAAAATGGTGTACAACCCGATATGCTTATTTGCAGAACGGAGTATGAACTAAATGATGAGATAAAAGATAAGTTGGCAAGGTTTTGCAATGTTGACAGAAAATCGGTTATTGAAGCAATGGACGCAGATACCATTTATGATGTACCAAACCAAATGAACAAACAAGAGGTTGATGATATAATATTGACCAAATTTGAAATTAATAATACTGTTGAGCCAGATTTAAGCAAGTGGGAAGTGTTTACCGATAAGGTGCTTAACCCCACGCATGAAGTAAATATTGGATTGATAGGAAAGTATGTTGAGTTACAAGACGCTTACAAATCCATACACGAATCATTTATACATGCAGGAGCTGTAAACGATTGTAAGGTAAACATAGTAACCATACATTCAGAAAGTATTGAAGGGGAAGATGCTGCTACATTTGTAAAAGATTTAGATGGAATTTTAGTTGCGCCCGGATTTGGAAAAAGAGGTATTGAAGGAAAAATAGATGCCATAAAGTATGTTCGCGAAAACAATATTCCATTTTTTGGTATTTGTTTAGGTATGCAAATGGCGGCTATTGAATTTGCTCGCAATGTTATTGGATATAAAAATGCCAACTCCATTGAAATAGATGAAAAAACCGACCACCCCGTTATAAGTTTAATGGAAGCTCAAAAGCAAAAAATTAACTTGGGCGGCACCATGCGCTTAGGCTCCTACCCTTGCAAATTAATGGAACAATCGTTGTGCAGCAATATATATAACCAGAGTGTTATTGAAGAGCGGCACAGGCACCGCTATGAGTTTAACAATGATTATTTAGATGAGTTTAGCAGAAATGGCTTTGCCTCAACGGGAGTGCATGAACAAACAGGACTGGTAGAAATTTTAGAGTTGAAAAACCATCCTTGGTTTATTGGTGTTCAATTTCACCCCGAGTTAAAAAGCACCGTTGAAAATCCACATCCACTATTTGTAGATTTTGTTAAAAATGCCATGCTTTACCGCGCCAATGGAAATGCCTCCACTATTAAAGAAAAAGTAAGTACTTATTCTTAAGTTTGCGCCCTGTTAACAGATAAGTAAATTACAATGGATAGAAAAGCACTGATTGGCTTTATCCTTATGGGGATAGTAGTTGTGTTTTGGGTGTATTTAGATTACAATAAAAGGATTGCAAACGCTGAGCAGGATGCAATTAGGATTGATTCTTTAAGGCAAGTTGCTTATCAAGATTCAATAATAGAAGCCAACAAGCCAAAAGCAATTACCCCAATTACCACCAATACCAACGATACTTCTAAGGTAAAAAATAGCAATGATTCAAGTAAAGTTGAAGCTCAACCAGTTAAAAGAACAGGTTATTTTGCCAATGCCTTTGATGGAGATGAAGCTTTTAAAACAATTGAAAATGATTTAATAAAGCTTAACATGAGTAATAAAGGTGGTAGAATTTATACTGCTGAGCTCAAAAACTTTAAAGCATACAATGGCAATGAGCTAGTTCTTTTTGATGGGCCCAATAACAATTTTGAATATGTATTTGATTTAAACGATAACAAAACATATAATACCAGGGATTTATTTTTTGAGCCAAAAAGTGCTACTACTAATAGCATAACCTATCAAGCAAAAGTTAATGGCAATGCTTATTTACAGCAAACTTATACTCTAAACAATGGCTCATACTTAGTTGATTACGATTTGCAATTGGTAGGCTTTGATGATGTTGCTCGCGAAAGAGAAGTCAATTTAAATCTGTTGTTTAACACCAATTTAAATAGACAAGAAAAAGGGATAAAGTATGAACGTCAATATTCTACTATTGCCTACAGAGAATTGGAAACAGAAGATGTTGAAAGACTGAAAATGACAGGTAAAGGTGAGGTGGAAGAATCAGCTACCGGATCAGTTGAATGGGTTGCGCATAAAGATCAATTTTTTAATATCGCTTTAATTAACAAAAGTGAAGATGGTTTTTACAAAGGAGATTTTACCACTAGTTATGATGAAGAAGATGAGCTCTATAGTAAAAACATGAAAAGTAAGCTTACCCTAAATGCAAGTAAGGCTAGCGAAATTGATTTCCCAATGCAGTTTTATGTAGGCCCTAATGATTTTAAAGAGCTTAAGAAATTGGATTTAGGTATGCAAGACATTTTTAAGTTGGGCTACTTGTGGATTGACACTAAGCTTAATAAGTACTTTATCATTCCTTTATTTCATTTTTTAGAGGGATTAGGAATTAAAAATTATGGAATAATAATATTGATTTTAACCTTTATCGTTAAGCTTTTGGTATTTCCATTAACCTATAAATCATACCTATCTAGCGCAAAAATGAGGGTTTTAAAACCTGAGTTAGATGCATTAAAGGAAAAGTATGGTAAGGATGCTCAAAAGCTTCAGGTTAAACAAATGGAGCTTTACAAAAAAACTGGGGTGAATATGTTTGGCGGTTGCTTACCAATGATATTGCAAATGCCACTATGGATAGCTATGTATCGCTTTTTCCCTGCATCTATTGAACTTAGACAAAAAAGCTTTTTATGGGCAGAAGATTTGTCAACCTTTGATTCTGTACTTTCATTGCCGTTTGAAATACCTATGTATGGTGCCCATGTAAGTTTATTTACACTATTAATGGCTGCTTCTCAAATATTATATATCAAATATGGCCCATCAGCTCAAATGAGTATGAACTCACCTCAGGCAGGCCAAATGAAAATTATACAGTATGTAATGCCTATTTTCTTATTGGTATTTTTCAATAGTTTTTCATCAGGTTTAACAGCATATATATTGTTTTCTAACCTAATTACTTTTGGACAACAGTTTGTGGCCAACAAATTTTTAATTGATGATAAAAAGCTATTAGCACAAATTGAGGCCAATAAAAAGAAACCTATGAAAAAAGGTGGATTTCAAGCTAAAATGGCTGAAGCCATGAAGCGCCAGCAAGAAATGCAGAAGAAAAAGGGGAAACGCTAACCTTCAAAATCGTAACATATGACATTTAAAATATTAATGTTTGCATGCTTAACAATAATGTTTTCATGCAAGGGTTCTAAAAAATCTGCATCAACTACCAACGATTCTGAATCGAAATCCGTAACTATTATAGAGAGCGATTATGAATATTCAACTGAAACCTTGAATATTGATATGGAAATTGCAGAGCCAACTGCGGGTAGAATTATTTTAAGTTTAGAAAGAACCCCGTGTTTTGGTACTTGTGCAACTTTTAAATATGACGTTTACGATAATGGTACCGTGTTGTATAAGGGGGTAAGATTTGTAGAAAATGAAGGATATTATAAAGCAATGATGCCTGTTGAAGACTTTAACACAATTATTAACAAAGCAAAAGAAGTGGGCTACTTTGAATTTGAAAATAGATATCCTGTGGAAGGTCAAGCCCCTTCAGATTTACCTAGGTGTTTAACTATGTTGCGCACCAAAAGCGAATACAAAAAAATTGAAAATGAGTTCAGAAGTCCTAAAAAATTGGTAGAATTTGAAAAGTATTTAGAAGAAAAGCTGAAAGCATTAGAATTAACCAAAATAAGAGATCTTAGCTATCAACAAAATAATGACAGATAAACTCCTTCAAATACATTATCTTGTAGGTGCTAAAATTTAACGTTTACTAAAATTATATAATGAAAAAATTTTTACTTTTAATTGTAACCCTAATTGCCACATTGTTTGCTTTTGGTCAACAAATAGATCATACAAAAGTAGACCAAGTAACAAGTAACCCAAAATCAATTGATGTTACGTTACAAACTGAGGTTGAGCCAACTGTAAATGCTAACCAAGCAATGCAAACTAAGACCTTAACCAAAAACCAAAGGGCTTATAACCCTCCTGGTATTGTAATAGGTTCAACCACTTACGATTTGCAAACCAATAACGGCTCTACTAGAAGAATACATGTAAATCCTGCCAACAATCAGGTTTCTGCAGTTTGGACAGGCTCAACCGACCCTACCACAACTTGGGCAGATAGAGGTACTTTTTATAATAGCACTACAGGTGGTACTTGGGGCGCAGCTCCAACTGCTCGTTTAGAATCTTCACGACATGGATGGCCGGTTTTAGCGATTACTGATAATGTTGAATTTTGGGGTTCTCATCTTTCTGACCCAACATTGCCTAGTCAAGCATATGTTGATTGGGGAACTGGAACACCAGGTTCAGGTTCATTTACTGCTGGTACCCCAGCTAACTTTTTTGGCTTATGGCCAAGAGCTGCAGCAGGTGGTAGCAACGGAACAACAATACATTTAATGAATACTCAGCGTGCAACTGAAGGTGATATTGGAGCAACCAATGATCGCTACAAATATTATCGTTCAATTGATGATGGTGCTACTTGGGGAATTACCTACATGGAGTTTATGGGTGTTGATTCATTATCAGGCCACAACACTTTAGGTGGTGATGCTTACCCTATATCTGCTTGTAAAGATGTTGTAGCAGCTGCTATTGGCACTGGTGGCTTCTCACCTTTATATATTGCAAAATCAATTGACAATGGTACAACTTGGACTACCGATTCAGTGCCTTTTGGAACTGTTCATGCTTTAAACCATGGAGGTAATGTAGTTTCTCCTGAAGTTGTAGTTGATGGTACTTATGATTTTAGTGATACTATACCTTCATACAATAAACAAGATGTTTTGGTAGATCACAACGGAACTGTACATGTTGTTGCTGCCAAAAGAAGATATTTTGATGATGATGCAACAGATGCGACAATAAGTATTTTTGGTACTACAGAGTTATTGTATTGGAATGACAATATGGGTGACGATTTTACCAAGCTTACTGGTACTTATGATTATGATTTGAATGCTGCACTTGATGTTAATGGAACATTTGCTTATGGTGATGCAAATAAAACAATGCCAAACTTATCAATTGATACCACTACTGGTAACCTTTATCTGATTTATTCATGTTGGGTAGAAAATACACATATAATGAACCCAACTGGTGGAACTACCAACGATATTGATCAAAACTTTATGGATATATATGGAACAGTAAGTACCGATACTGGTAAAACTTGGTCAAGTGCTGTAAACTTTACAAAAGGTTCATTTTATGGTATTGAAAATGTTTTCCCTTCTACTACTCCTATCGTAGCTAATGGTAAAATTCATTTAATGTGGATGAGAGATAATGAGCCAGGTATCGCTTTGCAAAATGATATGGACCCTGTTCAAAATAATGAGATAGTTTATATGGAGTTAGATGTTGCTACTGATTTTGTTGAGTCAACACCTGTAGTTGATTTTGCAGTATCAGACGATCATTTAACTCAAACTGCTGGCTTTGCGGTTATGACTTTAGAAGATGCTAGTACTGGTGCTGAAGTTTGGCAATGGGACATACAAGATCAAGCAGGTTTTGTTTATGCTTCCTTTATTGAGCCTTTCCAAGGCCCTTTAATGTCGCACTTAGTTCCTTGTGATGATACTTATGATGTAACACTAACCATTTTTAATACAAGCAATTTATTGGGTATGGGTGAAACCATCACCAAATCACACACCATCCCTAACTGCTCAATTGTAGGTATTGAAGAATCAAAATTATTAAAAGATATTTTAATTTATCCTAACCCTTCAGAAGGTTTAGTAAAATTAGATGTAAACAATACCAATATCGACCTTATCAATGTAACTGTTTTAAATGTTTTAGGAGAGCAAGTTATTGATACTAAAGGTTATGAGTTAACTGGATCACCGATAGTTTTAGATCTAAGTGACCAATCAAGTGGTATGTATATGGTAGAAATTGAAGTAGAAGGAAATAAGGTCATAAAAAGAGTTACCTTGACTAAATAAGTCAATTGTTATCAAATAGTTGCCAAAAGAGCCAACTTTTTAGTAGGCTCTTTTTATATTTATAAAATATTAACATTAACATAAAGAAATAAATTATGAGAAAACTTTTTACACTGGTTATACCAATGTTGACTATCTGCTTTTTTGGTTTTTCACAAAATAGCAATGTTGGATTAAGTTCTTCTAGCCAAAATGCAAAGGCTAAGAATATTAACTTTAGCGAGCAAACAGTAATTCCCGCATCTTCTTCTGCATTAAACCTAAATATTCATAGGTCGCAAAGAGCTTATTCAGGACCTGGAGTTTCTATTGGAACTACAACCTACGATTTGCAAACCAATGATGCTAGTATTAGAAGAATTTGGGTAGATCCAACAACTGGAGACTATGTTGGTGTTTGGACGGGTTCAACGGAAAACAATACAACTTGGTCTGATAGAGGTACTTTTTACAATTCTTCTACTGGTGGTGCATGGGGATCTGCACCAACTGCTAAATTAAGTATTGAAAGCACAAGACATGGGTGGCCAGCTGGAGGTATTTCTCCTAATGGCGGTTTTGAATTTTGGACAGCACATGAGTCTGATCCTATGGTAGCTAATAGCTTAAATAGTGATATGGGAACATCAAGCTCCGTTGGTAGTGGTTCATTTACCGCAACCACACCATCAATTTATGCAGGTGGTTGGCCAAGAGCTGCTGTTGGAGGAGCCAATGGAACAACTATACATATGTTAAACACACACAGTATAGAAGGTATGTATGCCAATCATGTTGATATGAAGCCAAAATACTTTAGATCTACTGATGGTGGTGCTACTTGGGTAAATACTTTTGATACTTTAGCCGGTATTGTTGATTCTAATGGTTTTAGTGAAGTATATGCTGAGAGTTATGCTATTTCATCTTACAAAGACGTTGTAGTTGCAGCTATTGGCAGTGGTGGATACAATCCACTATATTTATCTAAATCAACTGATAATGGAAACACTTGGACATTCCAACAAGTACCTATGGGTGGAGTTCACCAGTTAAACCATGAGGGTATGACTACCACCGATTTTAATATGGATGGCACTGTTGATATTGCCGATACTACGCATTCTCATACCAATCAAGATGTATTGGTAGATCATAATGGAATTGCTCATGTGGTAGCTGCAAGTAGAAATTACATTGATGATGATGACACTGATAGCTCATTTAGCTTCTTTGCAACTTTAGAATTAATGTATTGGAATGATACAATGACTGGCAATGCTGTAAGATTAGGTGGTACTTGGGATTATGATGGCAGTGGTGTTGTTGAAGTTAATGCTGATTTCCATTATGATGATGCAATGAAAACTTTTCCAGTTTTATGTGTTGATTCAGCTACTAACACAGTTTATATAGTTTACTCCTGCTTTGTTGAAAATACACAGTTGATACAACCAACTGGAGAAACAACCAATGATTTAGACCAAACTTGGAGCGATTTGTATGGTACTTTTACAACTGATGGAACTAACTTTTCTTCAGCGGTTAACTTAACCAAAGGTACTTTCTACGGTTTTGAAAGCATTAATCCTTCAACAACTCAATTTGTTTCTAACGGAAACGTGCCTGTTTTATGGCAAAGAGATGGTGAGCCAGGTATTGCATTGCAAAGAGATATGGATCCTGTAACTGTTAACGATTTAATGTTTCATGAATTTGCTGTTGCAACTGATTTTGTAGAGTCTCCACCAGTTGTTGACTTTACCGTTACTGATGATCACTTAACCCAAACTGCAGGTTTTGCGGTTATGACTTTAGAAGATGCTAGCACTGGTGCTGAAGTTTGGCAATGGGATATACAAGATCAAGCAGGTTTTGTATATGCATCATTTATTGAGCCTTTCCAAGGACCTTTAATGTCGCACTTAGTACCTTGTGATGAAACATATGATATTACCTTAACTGTTAATAATACCAATACTTTATTAAATGGTACTCCAGGTTCATCAATTACAAAATCACACACCATACCAAATTGTTCAGTTGTGGGTATTGAAGAGTCTAAGTTATTAAAAGATGTAATGCTTTATCCTAACCCTACAGAAGGATTGGTTAAGGTAGATGTAAACAACTCAAACATTGACAAAGTAAACGTAACAGTTAGAAATGTTTTGGGAGAAACAATTCTTAATACAAAAGAATTCGAAATTTCATCAGGTTTAATCGTTTTAGATTTAAGCAACAATTCAGATGGATTGTATATTGTTGAAATAGAAACTGAAGGTAATTCAATTAACAAGCGAGTAACTTTAGCTAGATAATTTTTAATTGTAATTAAAAAATTTAAGCCTTCTGCTATTGAGCGGAAGGCTTTTTTTATCCCATTGAATTGACTGTTTGTCGAATTAAACTAAAAAATAACGCTAATAACTTTAACTTAGATTTTAATGTTCAAATACATTTTATACGCTAATACCAACCGAAAGGCTATTATAACGCTTAACCGGCCAGATAAGCGCAATGCTTTTAATTTTGAGTTGGTTGCCGAACTTAAATTGGCATTTGAACAAGCCAATAATGATGACGCAATTAAGGTTATCATATTAAAAGCCAATGGCAAAGTTTTTAGTGCTGGTGCCGATTTGCAATATATTGAACAGTTACAAAAAAACACTTTTGAAGAAAATTTAGCCGATAGCAATCATTTAAAAGAACTGTTTGAGTTAATTTATAGCCTACCCAAATTAGTTATTGTACAAATTGAAGGCCATGCAATTGCAGGTGGTTGTGGTTTAGCAACGGTTTGCGATTTTAGCTTTGTGGTACCAGAAGCTAAATTTGGATATACAGAAGTTAAAATTGGCTTTATACCAGCCATTGTTAAGGTATTTCTTTTAAGAAAAATTGGTGAGGGCAAAGCCCGTGAACTATTGCTAACAGGCAAGTTAATTGAAGCTGCTGAAGCCAAAGAATATGGATTGATAAACTTTATAGAAAATAAAGACGTTATTACTACTGCTGTAGAAAAATTTGCAGATAAAATCATCAATGATGTATCGGCACAATCAATAGCACTAACAAAACAAATGATTGCAGAAGTTCAATCAATGGATTTAGGACAAGGATTAAATTATGCAGCAAAAATGAATGCACAAGCAAGAGCAACTGATGACTGCGCAAAAGGCATTGGTGCTTTTTTAAATAAACAAAAAATAAATTGGTAAAACTTAAATTATGAAAACTTACATATTTACACTATTACTTTCGCTTACTGCTTTAATATTTTCTACCGAATCTACCGCTCAAAAAAAGGGTTCAGAAGGGAAAATTGTATATGATGTTGAAATAACAGGCATTGATGAAGACAATCCTGCATACGCCTTAATGTCAGACATAACAATGACTGTTTACTATACTAAAGATTTTACCCGGTCAGATATGGATATGGGAATTCAAAAAACAATTTCTGTAGTTGATTTAAAAAAAGAAGTTTCTACTACATTGATTGAAGCTATGGGCACCAAAAGTAAAATTGTAACCGACTTAAATGAAATAGAAGAAACAATGGATGGTGACAAGGTAGAGGAAGAAATAGACATTGAATACACCAATGAAACCAAAGAAATTGCAGGCCATACTTGTAAAAAAGCAATAATTACTACTAATGGAACAACCATTGTACTTTGGACAAGTGAAGAACTTGACTTTAATAAGAAAGGAATGTCTATGAGTAATTTTAAAGGTTTAAAGGGAGTGCCTTTGGAATATGAAATTGGAGAAGGAATACAGGCCATGAAAATGACTGCCACTTTAGTGAGTGTAGAAAAATTGGATAAATCATTGTTTGATGTGGAAAAATTGGCAGAAGGGTATAGTGAACTAACAGAAGAGCAAATGGAAATGTATAAAAAAATGAGCGGTCAATAATTACCCAATAAATAATTAAATATCTTTAACAGGTCTGATCTAAAATTAGACCTGTTTTTTTATGTTTAAAAACCCTACAAGATTTACCATTATACTTTTAATAGCCGTGCTTTTAACTGCTGTATGGATATTTAAAGTATTTAATAAGGCGCCTGACTTTAAAAATAAAAGGGAACAATTGATTAGCAATCGATTGGTAATAACCAAACATGGTGATTGCCGTATGGGTTGCAGGCAAATAGATCGTGAGGAAGTGTTAGACGTACTAAACAATGGTAAGATAAATATGGCAAAGACTAGATTAAACGATCACCCCTGCCCTACTTATGCCATTGAAAAAGTGGTAAAAGGCAATCAACTGGTACGCGCAGTTTTTGCAGCTTGCAATAACGAAACAAAAGTAGTTACGGTTATAGATTTAAATAAGAACTACAATTGCCATTGCGATTAAAACTGCATAATTGCAAACACAATTAAAAAGTGAACTATTAGCAAGCAATTCAAATACAAATCTCGATTCCAGTCTTTTTGCAACAAATTGTTTTTGAACAAAAGAAAAATTGTTAACGCAAGTATGCAAAACAGTGGAAGTACAATTTGTGAAATACTCAATGCAGATTGATGGTTGAAGAAATAGGCCATAGCATAGAACATAGCCAATGCCACTCCACTAATTATTGCCGATAAGTTAATATTGCTAGTTGTTTTATGATTAGCTGTTTTTAAATCAAATGGCAGCTTTAATAGTAAAATAAAAATAAGTCTTTCGCCAAACTGATAAAGCATTTCATTTTCTAGTGGATGCAGCTCATAAAGTAAAAATGGAATGGTAACCGTTGCAAACGCCCAAATTGCGGCAATAATTATTGATTTTATGACTATAAAATCTTTAGGCTTTTTACCTAATAAAATAGGAAGCGGATAAATTATAATTGCCAATGCGGGTAAAAACATCCACCAATAAAACTTAATACCTGAAAGTACAAAACTAAAAAATGCTGCAACCAATGCTACGCCACCAATAAATATTACCGGTTGTATGTTGTGGCTTATCCAAGTGGTTCTTTCAGTAAAGCCTTTTGCTTTGGCATTATCTAGTTGCAAATAGCGCTGTAAAATATAGGTAACCAATGTAGCCGAAAAAACGAAAAACACTGCAAAATCGAATTCAATTGCGAAATTGTTTAGTGCGCAGGTTAGCCAAAATAAACTTGCTGCGCCTAACGCGATTAATACATTACCAAAAACTAAATAGTTGGCAAGTTGCTTCAATTAAATGAATTAGAAATATTTGAAGTCGTGATTGTTTTTAATTACACAAAGTGTTTCATAAATCAATCTAATAGCATTCTCCACATCATCTTTATGTGCAGATTCAACTGTTGTATGCATGTACTTTAACGGCAATGAAATCAATGCACTTGGTACCCCACCATTGCTGTATGCAAATGCATCAGTATCAGTTCCTGTGCTTCTTGAAGCAGCTTCCCACTGAAATGGTATTTTCTTCTTTTTAGCAGTATCAGTAATCAGTTTCAACAAGTTGTTTTGCACAGCAGGTCCAACAGTTACTGAAGGGCCTCTGCCACCTTTTACATCTCCATGAATGTTTTTATCAATCATTGGTGTATTGGTATCATGCGTTACATCAGTTACAATTGCAACATTAGGTTTAATGGTTTCTGTAATCATTTGTGCACCTCTTAATCCTACCTCTTCTTGCACTGAGTTTACAATGTATAATCCAAAGGGTAATTTCTTTTTATTTTCTTTAAGCAATCGAGCTACTTGGGCTATCATAACTCCACCCATCCGGTTATCTAGCGCTCTACCCACTAACCAATTTTTGTTTAATACCATAAATTCATCTGGGTAAGTAATTACACACCCTACTCTAATACCCATATCCAAAACCTCTTGTTTGTCAGCTGCGCCAGTATCTAAAAATATATTTTTCGTACTAGGTGCTTCTTCTTTAGATTTTGATCTTGTATGAATTGCTGGCCATCCAAAAACGGCATCAACCGGTCCTTTATCGCTGTGAATAATCACTCTTTTTGATGGTGCAATTTGATGATCAGACCCTCCATTACGAATAACTTTTATATAACCTTCTTCAGTAATGTGGCCAACAAACCAACTAATCTCATCAGCGTGTGCTTCTATTACTACTTTGTATTTTGATTTAGGATTAATTATACCAACAGCTGTTCCATAATTATCAACCATTTGCTCATCAATATATGGTTTCATGTACTTTAACCATATTTTTTGACCTGGAGCTTCAAAGCCTGTTGGAGAAGCATTGTTTAAGTACTCCGCCATAAAATCCAACTCTTTTTTTCCTATAATTTTCTTAGTTGCCATAAATTTAAGTTCTTGCCTAGTTTACATTACAATGGTATGTTACCATGTTTTTTCTTTGGTAATGTAGCTACTTTGTTTTCGAGCATTTTAAATGCTGTTATTAATTTTCTTCTTGTTTCATTTGGTTCTATAATCTCATCTACATAGCCACGAGCCGCTGCCATGTAAGGGTTAGCAAATTTATCTTCATATTCTTTAACCTTTTGGTCAAGTTTTTCTTGAGGATTTTTTGCTTCTTTAATTTCTTTTCTAAATATTATTTCTGCTGCACCTTTGGCTCCCATAACGGCAATTTCGGCATTGGGCCAAGCATAATTCATATCAGAACCAATGTGCTTGCTATTCATTACATCATAAGCTCCGCCATATGCTTTGCGGGTAATAACCGTAATTCTAGGAACTGTTGCTTCACTAAAAGCGTACAACAATTTTGCTCCGTTGGTTATTATCGCGTTCCACTCTTGGTCAGTTCCTGGTAAAAAACCTGGTACATCTTCTAAACACAATAACGGAATATTAAATGCATCACAAAATCTTACAAAGCGCGCGCCTTTTTGTGAGGCTTGTATATTTAATACGCCAGCTAAATATGCAGGTTGATTGGCTACAATACCAATACTTCTTCCACCTAATAAGCCAAATCCCACTACAATGTTTTCAGCAAACTCTTTATGTACTTCAAAAAAACTATCTTCATCAATTATACCGTCAATAACTTCTCTCATGTCATACGGCTGATTGGCATTTTCTGGTACTATTTCATCTAAAACTTTTCGAGTTTCATTGCCTATTACGTAATTATAATTTGGGGCGTCTTCCTCACAATTTTGAGGAATATATTTTATTAAATTCTTAATGTTATCAATACACTCAATTTCATTTGCGGCTGTAAAATGCGAAACGCCACTTTTACTTGCATGGGTATGTGCGCCACCTAATTCATCAGAAGTTACCGTTTCGTGGGTTACTGTTTTTACCACATTAGGTCCAGTAACAAACATATATGATGTTTTATCTACCATCATTATAAAATCGGTAATTGCTGGCGAATACACAGCACCGCCTGCACAAGGGCCCATAATTGCCGAAATTTGTGGAACAACTCCACTTGCTAAGGTGTTTCTATAAAAAATATCGGCATAGCCACCTAAGCTAACTACACCTTCTTGTATTCTTGCCCCGCCAGAATCATTTAAACCAATAACAGGAGCTCCATTTTGCATGGCTAAGTCCATTATTCTTACAATTTTTTCTGCATGAGCTTCAGCCAATGAACCTCCAAAAACAGTAAAGTCTTGCGCGAACACATAAACCAATCTACCTGCTATAGTTCCATAGCCCGTAACAACTCCATCACCTAAAAACCTTTGTTTATCCAATCCAAAATCGGTGGCACGGTGCTGCACCAACATACCTATTTCTTCAAAGCTGTTTTCATCAAGTAAAAAGTGCAATCTTTCACGTGCCGTTAATTTGCCCTTTTGGTGTTGGCTATCAATACGGGCTTCACCTCCTCCTAGTTGAGCTAATTCCTTTTTCTCATTAAGTTTTTCAAACTTATTTGGCATGGGCTAGCAAAGGTAATTAAATGTTAAGTTAATTTTACTTTTCTGTTACCTTCAATATTCAAAGCCTAAAGCCATGCAAACAATTAATCCCATAATAAGATTTATCATTTTTTTAGTTGTAAACTTTGGGGCACTATACATTGGCAGTGCTCTGCAAGGTGAAGGGCCTTCATCAGTTTGGTATCAAAGTTTAAATCAAGCTCCGTGGGTTCCGCCAGGTTGGGTTTTTGGTGCTGCATGGTTTACAATAATGTTGTGCTTTTCCATTTTTCTTACCAAACTATCATCTATAAAGCCTTTAAAAGCATTTGCAGCGCTGTTTATCATCCAATTTATTTTAAATGTTAGTTGGAACCCTACTTTTTTCAATTTACACTTGGTGTTACCTGCATTAATCATTATCACCTGCTTAATGATTTTAATGTGGTTTTGGTTTTTTAAATCTAAATACCTAAAAGGCTTTCAATTCTTAATTCTACCCTATTGTGTTTGGCTAACAATTGCTACTTCACTAAACGCTTATATGTTAATTTTTAACTAAACCCTTATTTTTCGCCACCTGCCTGATCTAAATAGTATTAAAGAAATTATGGTTAATATGCCCCAATACACCAAATCTGAAAGCCATGCCCAATGCAAGGCTACTTGTAAAACTTTTATGGCATAGGTTGCATAAGCCAAATAACCCACCATTGCAATAGCTGTAATTAATAGTGATAGTTTAGTGTCTCCCGTTCCAATATATCCATTAAATATTACGGTAGATATGGAGGCACCAATTATTAAAATTGCAGTTACATAAAGTGATGGAATTGCATCTTTTACTATGGCTGGATCAGAAGTGAAAATATTTACCGTTGCGGTAGGAAAAATTACAATGAGCAATGCAAATCCCACTCCACAATACAAACTAAATAGCACTGTTTTTCTAAGAGCCATTAGCATGTGGCGTGGTTTACCTTGTCCTAAAATATTACTAACAATACTGTTGGCACCTTGTGCAAAGCCAAAAGCGGGTGCTGCACCAAATGCATAAACCCATCTAACAATGGTAGAAACAGACAATGCTCTTTTACCCATATTTTCTATCATGGCAAAAAATACAAACCAACCTCCTAAACCTAAAATGTATTGCAGCATAACTGGTAATGATAGGTTTAAGATATTTTTCATAATAGAAAAGTCAAGCTTTTGAAAGTTGAAAAACTGATATGTTTTATGGTGCTTATTAATGAATATATAAACCATTAATGCTAGTATAACCAATATTTCGGCCAAGGTAGATGCCAAACCTGCACCACCAATTGACATTTCGGGCAAGCCAAAATTTCCGAAAATTAGCGAGTAGTTTAATATCACATTGGCCACTGCCAATAAAACCATTAAATAGGTAATTACCGTTGTTTTAACTATGCCTGCATAAAAGGCCAAAAATGCAAATGCCAAATAACTAAAAAACAGCCCGAAAGATCTAAACTTAATATATTCCAATGCAGCATTTCTTACCTGAACATCATCAATAACAAATCCCAAAATTGTATTGGAGCCAAAGGTTAGTAATAAGAACATAGCCAATGCAAAAAGCAGTTGAAGAATTAAAAAATTATCTAAAATAATGCCAATGCGTTTTGCCTTGCCTTCTCCCGCTCTTCTTGAAATTAGAATTTGTCCACCACGAGATAAGCCAATGCCTATCATTACCAATACCAAATAATAAATGGCTGCAATACCTACGGCACCTAACTCAACTTCACCTACTCTGCCCAAAAATAATGCATCAGTAAAACCAATAATGGTTTGCATAAAATTGGCCACGATAAGTGGTGCCGAAAGCTTAAATATGTCTTTGTAAGTTGCTGCTACTTTCATAAAGATTTAGAACAGCCAGTTATTCTTAAAAATATCTTTTGTATGATAAGAGATAACTATAGAAGCACCAGCTCTTGCAAATGACGTCATATTTTCAATAACAACATCACGTTCATTAAACAAACCCTTGCTTGTGCCTATTTTTACCATAGAGTATTCACCCGAAACATTATAACAAGCCACTGGTAAAAGCGTGTTTTCCTTAACGGTTTGTATTATATCTAAAAAAGCCAATGCCGGTTTTACCATTAATACATCTGCTCCTTCTGCCTCATCAAGTAAGGCTTCCTTTACAGCCTCTTGCTTATTACGTATATCCATTTGATAGTGTTGCCGATTGCTACCAGCAGCTGGTGCAGAGTTGGCTGCTTCTCTAAATGGACCATAATATGCTGATGCGTATTTAGCTGTGTAGCTCATTATTGATACTTCATCAAATGAATGTTCATCCAATTTATCTCTTATGGCTAATACTCTACCATCCATCATATCACTTGGTGAAACCATATCTACACCCATTTGTGCATGCATCAAAGCCATGTTTGCTAAAATATCAACGCTTTTATTGTTGCTAGCCAAATCACCACCATTTAACCCACAATGTCCATCAGTAGTATGTGCACATAAGCATACATCAGAAATTACAAATATATCTTTGCCAAATTGTTGCTTTATTTCCTTTATACTTTCGGCAATTGCATTGTTTTCATTATTTGCTGATGATGCATTGGCATCTTTAACATTATCAACTCCAAACAACAATATTTTGTCTAAACCTATTTTAAGATTTGATTCAATTTCAGGCAACAGTTTGTCTATTGACCATTGAAAAACACCCGGCATCATATCTATTTCATCATATTTATTGTTGCCCAGTTTTACAAAATAGGGCTGTACAAACATATTTTTGCTCAATTGCACCTCTGCAACTAAGTTTTTAATTATTGGATTTTTACGCAATCTTCTTGGTCCTATCACTTACTATCGTTTTTCAATTATTGCCATGGTTGTGGTTGCTTTAGCACATAGCCTATCGCCCACAAATAATTCACTCTCACAAAAAATAAAACGTTTTCCATTTTTTAAAACTTTACCAATTGCTATCGCCTCATCACCAACTCCGGGGTTTAAATAAGAGACTTTAATTTCTGCAGTAACCACATGTTCATTTTCGGCAACTAAAGTAAATGCGGCAAAACCTGCAACAACATCACAAAATGTAGTGGCAACTCCACCGTGTAAAAAATTGTTTTGCTGCCGGTGTATGTCATTTATTTGCAATTTTCCTTCTATAAGGCCTGGTTGTATGACATTAATTTTAAGTCCAACATGGTGCATAAATCGGTTAACTTCAATCATTCGTTGCACGTTTTTAAGGTACTCAGGGTTTTTAGGAATGAATTGAGGTTTAGAAATCATAAATTTTTAATAGAAACGTTATAAAATTTAGACCGAAATTAGGTTAAAATATCTTATTATTGTACATACAAACCGCCATTGAATGAAGTATATTTTAAACATCATATTTTTAGGAGTTGCAATTTTCTTAGGTTACTTACTGTACAAAAATATTACCGACCCTATTAAAATTCAAGCACAAATTGTTGAGCAGGTAAGCGATTCGGCTTGCAAATTGGGAGAAATAAAGAAGGTACAAGCCGCTTACAAAACCAATAATGGTAAGTATGCCAAATCATTTGACACCTTAAACGCCTTTATAATGAATGACTCATTTACAGTAAAACGTGTAATGGGCGACCCTGATGATTCTACTAAACAAACAACGGTTGATATACAAATGGTGGCCATAAAAGACTCGTTGTTTAAAAATAAAGACAACAATTATATTAAAAATTTAAATGCCATACCCAATGTTAATGGTAGGTTTACTTTAGATGCTGGAACCATTGAGCAAAATAGAGTTACAGTTCATGTATTTGAAGTTAAGGCTCCTTACGCTACTATACTTAAAGGTATTAATGAAAAATATTACGATCCCCACATTCATGTTGGTCAAGACATGGTTTTAGGTTCAATGTACAAAGCAACTACATCAGGTAACTGGCCAAGTAAGTATGGTGGCGATTGTAACTAAAAATAGGCATCAATTTCTAACTTAATAGCTTATTATAATCCTTGGAAAAATGTTTGTTTAAATACAAAAGACAATACCATTTTTCCTTTAAATAATGAGAAAGTAGATGAGGTGAACAATTATACCTCACAGTTTTATCTATCGCCACAGGCTTTTAAAGAAATAAATCCTTCTCTTAAAAATGAGGCCTTAATAAGCACTAAACTAAGTAATGATATAGTTACGTTGAGCCCTGTTGAACGGCCAATTCATAACAACATTATAAATTATATTTTAGAAAATTTTATAACCAATGCTGCCGATAATCTTACGTTTGCAATAATACACACGAACCAAATAAGTTTATACGCTTTTACGCAAGGCGAACTAATGTTGGCCAATGTTTATGATATTAATAGCGTTGATGACATTGCCTACTACTGCTTATTAGTATATGATGCTCTACAATTGAACCCCGAAAAAGTGAAGCTTAAAATAGTAAGCGACCAAGAAGATTCTAACGAGATAATAAAAACGTTGCAACAATTTATATGGAATGTTGAGCCCGTTTTAGTTGCCAACCCTTTAAACGGATGGAACGCAATTAGCTTTGAAATACAAACTTGTGTAAAATGAGAATTGTAGGAGGAAAGTACAGAAGTAAGCGATTTAATCCGCCAAAAAACAACCCTGCTAGGCCAACTACTGATATTGCCAAAGAAGGTTTGTTTAATGTGTTAAACAACTACTACTATTTTGAAGATGTTAAGTTTTTAGATCTGTTTGCTGGTACCGGCAGCATAAGTTACGAGATGAGCAGTAGAGGCTGTGAATACATTACCTGTGTTGAAAAATTTGGACCTAACGTTAAATTCATTGTTCAAACATCTAAAGAAATTAAGGCGGACTTTAATGTGTTTAAAAAGGATGTTTTTAAATACATTGATAATTGCAATGAACAGTTTGACTTAATTTTTGCTGGACCACCCTACCCTTTAAAAACCTTGGCTACCTTGCCCGATTTAGTTTTTAAAAACAATTTACTTACTAAAGAAGGCTGGTTTATATTGGAACATAACCCAAACCATAACTTTAAAGATGATGAAAGATTAAAAATGGTAAAAAACTATGGCACCACCATTTTTAGTATTTTTAGCAACCAATGAGTAGAATTGCATTATTCCCCGGTTCGTTTGACCCAATTACCATTGGCCATGTAGACATTGTTAAGAGAGCCATTCCTCTATTTGATAAAATTGTGGTGGCTGTTGGACATAACTCCCAAAAAAAGTATTTGTTCGATTTAGAAAAAAGAATTGAACACATTAACCAAATATTTAAGGATACCGACAAAGTAGAAGTTGCCAACTACCAAGAGTTAACGGTTACTTTTTGTAAAAAAATTGGCGCAAAGTACATTTTAAGAGGTTTGCGCTCTGCAGCAGACTTTGAGTATGAACGTCAAATTTCACAATTGAACCAAAGTATGGATAGTGAGTTAGAAACGGTGTTTTTGATTTCACAACCCAAATATTCACACATAAGCTCAACCATAGTTAGAGAAATTATAAAGTTTGGTGGCGACTTGGGTGAGTTTTTGCCTAAGGAGGTTAAGGTATGATTTATCAAAAATAAGCCTCACACACATCAACAATATTAGGGAATGACTTCTTGTAAAAAGCCTTCACTTCCTTTTTACTTAACCATTGTGCTTTAAAAATGTCTTCATCAATTTGTGGTGTTAAGCGTGGTGCTCCCTCCACAGTCATTTCGAACCAATAAGTAGTTTTTAAAGACCATCTGCGGCTCATGGTATAGCAATGGTAGGTAGTCAATATGGCCCTGCCCAGTTTAACCTTTCGTAAGCCGGTTTCTTCCATCACTTCACGCACTGCACATTGTGCAATGTTTTCTTTAGGGTCAATTTTACCTTTAGGTAAGTCCCATTTGCCTCTTCTAAAAATCATTAGGTATTTACCGTATTCATTTTTAACCAAACCTCCAGCAGCAACTATAGGATCGTAAGTGCTTTGAAACTCTTGCCACAACTCTTTTAAATTGCCATGAATAATGGTTATTGGCTTTTTTCCTGCTGTTCTTAAACTTTTTAATGATTTGGAATTTTTATAAAAAGTATGGTTCATCTTTTTATCAACTGGCTTTTTTGCCAAATAAACTAGCTTGTCCTTTATGTAAATTTTATAGTTTTGAGCCATGGTTTTTAATAATAATCAAGCTAAAAAATTAGCGCAACATTTGTTGCAAATTAAGGCAATAAAGTTAAGTCCGCAAACACCTTTTACTTGGGCCAGTGGTTGGCAAAGTCCTATTTACTGCGACAATAGAAAAACACTTTCTTATCCTGAAATACGCAACTACATACGCGATACTTTCAAAGAAAATATTGTTGATCGTTTTCCTAGCTGTGAAGCGATTAGTGGGGTTGCTACTGCTGGCATTGCGCATGGAGCATTGCTTGCAGATACTTTAAATATGCCATTTAACTATGTGCGGTCTAAAGCAAAAGCGCATGGTTTAACCAACCAAATAGAAGGCGAGATTATTGAAGGGCAGAAAGTGTTGGTTATTGAAGATTTAATTTCAACCGGTGGTAGTGCAGTAAAAGCAGTTGAAGCGCTACGCCAAGCAGGTGTGGATGTAATAGGTGTTGTTGCCATTTTCAATTACAACTTTAAAACTGCAGTTGAAAATTTTAAAAGCATCAATTGCCCATTTAATACGTTATCTGATTATAACCATTTATTAGAGATGGCTGTTGAGAACAAACTCATTGAGGAAGGCCATTTGGCAACCTTAAACGATTGGCGCCAAGATCCTGCTAGTTGGCAAGTTAAGTAAAAAAGTATTACATTTGTGGTAATATATTTATTAAATGATAGATAGGCCAATTTACGGAAAGCAAAAGTGGGATGCTATGAAAAAGGTTTTAGGTGAAAATTTTTCTAAAAACAAAATTGAAAACTATTACGATTTTATACAATTAGCCGAACTAGGTTTAGATGGTAAAATATTAGAAAACTTTAGGCAATACTTTAACCTATCTATTAACGCTACCGCAGATTTGCTAAACGTATCAGAGCCAACTTTATATCGTTGGGCTAACTCAAATAAAAAAATAGAACAGCAACATTCAGTTAAACTATATGAGCTTACAGAGTTGTTTTTGCATGGCATTTCTGTTTTTGAAACCAATAAAAACTTTTTCACTTGGTTAGATTTGCCAAACCGCTCAATGGGTGGCTTAAAACCATTTAAGGTTTTAGAATTACCTGGCGGCACCGCTAAGGTTAAGGCAATTATTGGTCGCATAGAGCATGGGGTTTTTAGTTAATGTTAGCCTACCGCATTACCACTAAACAATACAAAAATGATTTATCAGGCACTGGCGCAGCTATAAATGGTGGCAGGTGGAATGACGTGGGTAGCTTTGTGCTTTATACAGGCGAAAGCATAGAAATTGCCCTACTCGAAATCATTGTACACACACCACCAATGTTGGTTCCTAATTTATTTGTTGTTACCATAAAGTTTCCAAATAACATTTTAAAGGTTGAACACAATACATTGCCAAAAAATTGGTTTAAGCCCAATGCACCAAAATCACTTTTAGAAGTTTCTTATAACTGGCTAAAAAGTGGAAAGTTTTTGGCTTTAAAAGTTCATAGTTCTGTAGTTCATAGTTCTAACAACTACATTTTAAATTGCGCACACCCAAAATATAAAGAAGTAAAAATTATTGAAACTAAGCCATTGTATTACGACCCTAGAATTGCTAAAAGTTAGTTAAATCTCTTTTTTACCCGCCAATAAATAAAGTATGGCCATTCTTATTGCTACCCCATTTTCTACTTGTTGTAAAATAATTGAATGTTCACTATCTGCAACATCACTTGCAATTTCTACCCCACGATTTATTGGACCAGGATGCATTACTAAAACATCTTGCTTAACCTCATCTAACATTTGTTTGTTAACTCCGAAAGACATGGAATATTCACGCAATGAAGGAAAGTACTTTATGTTTTGACGCTCTAATTGGATTCGCAATATATTGGCAACATCACACCAACCTAAAGCTTTTTCAATATCATATTCAATTTCTACTCCTAGTTCTTCTATATGTCTTGGGATAAGTGTTGGCGGACCGCATAGCTTAACCTTAGCTCCTAATTTTTGCAGGCAATAAATATTGCTCATTGCCACGCGTGAGTGCATAATGTCTCCAACAATTAAAACCTTAAGACCTTTTATTTTACCCTTGTTTAAATAAATGGAATACGCATCTAACAGCGCCTGGGTAGGATGTTCATGCGTGCCATCTCCAGCATTTATAATATTAGCATCAATATGTCGGCTTAAAAAGTGGTGCGCTCCTGGGCTTGGGTGGCGCATAACTACCATATCAACCTTCATGGCCAATATGTTGTTAACTGTATCTAATAAAGTTTCTCCTTTTTTAACGGAAGATGCTGAGGCTGAAAAATTAACCACATCAGCACCCAAGCGTTTTTCAGCTAACTCAAATGAAACTTTGGTTCTGGTAGAGTTTTCATAAAATATATTGGCAATGGTAGTGTCTCTTAAGGATGGTACTTTTTTAATTGGCCTTGCCAAAACTTCTTTAAAATTATCAGCTGTATTAAAAATGAGTTGAATATCATCTTTGGTAATATTTTTAATTCCAAGAAGATGTTTTGTACTTAATTCGCTCATTTATCCTTTTCTGCTTTCATTAAAAATTAAACATCTTGCATTATCCAAACTTTATCTTCCCCATCATTTTCTTTCCACTCAACTTTAACTCTTTCACTTGCTATACTATCTACCCTCTTTCCAACATAATCTGGCTGTATGGGTACTTGTCTGCTTAGTCTTCTATCAATTAAAACTAGCAACTCAACTTCTCTTGGTCTTCCAAAATCTATCAAAGCATCTAAGGCCGATCGTATGGTTCTGCCAGTGTAAAACACATCATCAATCAAAATCACATTTTTATCTTCTATTGAAAAGTTAAGCTCCGTATCTTCTGGTATTAACGGCTTTTGTTTGGTTCTAAAATCATCTCTATAAAAAGTAATATCCAACTTTCCGTAAAGCAAATGCTTTAATCCAGTAATTTCTTTTAGTCTTTGATGAATGCGGTTTGAGAGAAAAATGCCTCTAGGTTGAATACCTATTATTGGCGTGTTTGCTAAGTCAGACTTTGACTCAATAATCTGATGACACAATCTATCGATTATAAACGCTAATTTTTTGGAGTCTAGGATTATTCGTGGTGCCATAACCTAGGAAACAAAGTTACTTCTTTTTTGGGCAACCCAACTATTTTGAAAATTTAATTAGATGCTCACTCATTCCAATAGGCAGTTATATCCTTATCGCGCATCATAATTATCAAGCCTATTAATCCTGCAACGGCTACTCCTCCAAATATTATTGCTGGTTTCCATTCGTGAAATATCACATAACCGGTTGAAAATAAAATACTATATGTCATGGCAATTGCGCAAAGCCATGCAATTACCAATTTGCCAACAGGCGTTGAGTCTTTGCCAATTCCTAAATGTTTGCGCACAGGGCCCCAAAACCCAAATGGACTTACTTTTTTGTGAAATGAAGCTAATTTTCCCATAGGATCGGCAGGCGTAATAAAAGTGGCAATTAGCCATGATAAAGTGGTTACCCCAACAATAAAAAAGAAGCTATCTGGAAACTCCATTTTAAATACAAACTTGCTAATTGCAAAAGTTACAATTGACATGATTGACGCAACCAGTTCGCTCCAAGCATTTACGCGCCACCAAACCCATCTTAGTATTAACACCAAGCCTAATCCTGCGCCACATTCAATCATAAAATCCCAAATACCTTTAATATCATCAAATAGAAAAACAACGCCTACGGTAAACATCATTAAAACTATGGTTGCCACTCTTGATGCAATAATCAACTTTTTTTGATCATCTCCTTTGTAAAAGAATCGTTTATAAAAATCGTTTACCACATAACTTGCTCCCCAATTTAACTGAGTTGAAATGGTTGACATAAATGCAGCAAAAAATGCCACAATCAACAAACCTTTCGCACCTGGTGGCAAATAGTCACGCATGGCCATTACGTATGCCGCTTCTTTATCTGCCATATTTGGATAAATGACTAAAACACCCAAACCAACAATTATCCATGGCCACGGACGAATACAATAGTTGGCTATTTGAAAAAACAAGGTGGCGTAAACACTATCTTTTTCGCTTCTAGTACTTAACATTCTCTGTGCAATATATCCACCACCTGCTGGTTCATTGCCAGGATACCAACTTGCCCACCATTGCATAGAAATTCTAGCCAAAAATGCGCCAACGCCAATGGTTAATGCAGTTACTGCCGTTTTACCTGAACTTATCATAGCGGTAATGCTAGGAAAAAAGTCTGTAGCTCCCGCTGGCAAAGCGGCTTTTAAGTTTTCTATTCCTCCAACTTCTGGAGAGTTAACAACAAAAATGGCCAAAGCAATACAACCGCCCAAGGCAATAAAAAATTGTAAAATATCATTAATTACTACTCCTATTAAGCCTGATGCAGATGAGTAAATTGCCACAAACACTATGCAAGCACCAGTAGCTAAAAAAGCATGCATGTGGCTAATTTCAAAAAACACCTCAAATATTTTTATCATGGCAATGCTAACCCATCCCACAATAAGGGCATTTAGTATTACACCAAAATAAATTGCCTTAAAGCCTCTTAAAAAAGCGGCTGTTTTGCCTGAATAGCGCATTTCAACCAGCTCTACTTCTGTTAAAGCTTCTGACTTACGCCAAAGTTTGGCAAAGAAAAAAGTGGTTAGCATTCCACCAATTAAAAAATTCCACCACAGCCAATTACCTGAAATTCCTTTGTCTGCCACTAAACCTGCAACACCCAGTGGAGTATCAGCTGCAAAGGTGGTTGCCACCATTGAAACACCTGCTATGTACCAAGGCAAGTTTCTGCCCCCTAGAAAAAATGATTTTAAATCCTTCCCTGCCCGCTTTGTGAAATACAATCCTACACAAATTGTAAAAACCAAAAAGGCTATTATTAATATCCAATCAATTGTTGCTAAATGCATTTGTTATAATTGAGCAATTAATATACAAATTCAATAAATGATTGTACCAAATAATAACCCACAACTGCCAACAAATACATAAATTAGCCTTGTGAGTGAAATTAAAAAAATAGGCGTTTTTACTAGCGGTGGTGATGCACCGGGCATGAATGCAGCCATTAGAGCCGTTGTGAGATGTGCAGTACACAACAATGTTAAAGTTGCTGGTATAAGGCGTGGTTATGAAGGCATGATTGATGGTGAAATTCAAGATTTAACAGCACGCTCTGTTGCAAACATTATTCAACGTGGTGGTACCATGTTAAAAAGTGCACGTAGCAAAAGGTTTAGAACCGCAGAAGGCAGACAACTCGCGTTTGATCAGTTGAAGAAACATAACATTGATGCTTTGGTGGCCATTGGCGGCAATGGTACATTTACAGGTGCCAACATTTTCTTGCAAGAACACCAAATACCAACCATTGGCTTACCTGGCACCATTGATAACGATTTGTTTGGAACAGATTTTACCATTGGTTACGATACCGCGCTCAATACAGCGGTTGAAGCCATTGATAAAATAAGGGATACTGCGCATGCACATGACCGAATATTTTTTATTGAAGTGATGGGCCGAGATGCCGGATATATTGCGTTAAACTCTGGATTAGCTGGTGGCGCTGAAAGTATTTTAATCCCCGAAATTGATGATGACTTTGAACATATGATTGACAAATTGGAAGGTGCGCTAAATAGAGGCAAGCTATTTTCAATAATAGTTGTTGCTGAAGGCGACAAAGCTGGTGGTGCCTTTAAAATAGCCGAAAAGGTAAATGAACAATTTGATAATATAGAAACTAGGGTTACCATTTTAGGGCATATACAGAGAGGTGGTAATCCAAGTTGCAATGATAGAGTATTGGCAAGCAGATTAGGAGTTGCAGCAGTTAATGAATTGCTTGCGGGCAGAAAAAATGAAATGATTGGTTTGGTTAATAATCAATTGGCTTTTACCTCATTTAATGATGCCATTAAGGGAAGTCAATCGATTAACAAAGAATTGGTTGATTTAATCGATATTTTAAGTTAAAAATCCTATTCGCTAAAAGAAGAATAAAACTTACATTTAACCTTACTATTTATTATTTATTTTAACAAAAACACATCAATGAAAACTATTAAATTTCTACTTCTAACGGCAATTCTCGCCATATTGTTTTCTTTCAAGGGCAAAGCGCAAGATACTTTAGACTATAAATTAGATATCTCCGTAGGCTATGGAGTTGGAAATGTACTAGGATCAACATATACCGCTATTTATGGAATTGACTTTACCGAAAGAATTAGTGTAAAAACTACTGGCCCTTTCTATTTTAAATTATCTAAGCCATTGACTGAAGAATTTAATATTGGAGCATCCTTGGCATATGGACAAGCCGAAATAGGTGAAACTATTGGATTTAATGATTCAATAATTTATACCAATCAAACCACATTTAGTTTTTTGATTCGGTTTGACACCCGTTTTCAAATAGAAGATACCAATTTGGAGTTTTACTCTGGCGTAGGGATTGGATATAGGTATGTTGATTGGGATCGTCCGAGCAATCAGAATGTTTTAACCGTTCCTGTTGGATTTGAGCTTACCGCAGGATTGAAGTATAAATTCACCGATACCTTTGGCTTATATGGTGAAGTAGGTTTCGCTAAATCCATTATTCAAGGTGGAATATTTTTTCGTCTTTAAAACAATAAATTGAAAGCAACAATAATAAAGAACGTTCAAATAGTTAATGAGGGTGAGATAACTAATGGTGAGCTCTTGGTAAAAAATGGAAGAATTGAAAAAATTGCTTCCGAAATAAATGTGCCATATGCTGTTAATGAGGTTGATGGACAAGGCAAACATTTAATGCCGGGTATTATTGATGATCAAGTGCATTTTAGAGAGCCAGGCTTAACACATAAGGCTGAAATTTACACTGAAGCTAGAGCAGCTGTTGCTGGTGGAACCACCAGTTTTATGGAAATGCCCAATGTAAAACCTCCAACAATTACCCAACAAAAATTGACAGAAAAATATGCCATTGGAGCAAACCGTTCTATTGCCAACTACTCATTTTTTATGGGCGTTACCAATGATAATTATGATGAAGTAATGCGCACAAATGCTAAGGATGTTTGTGGTTTAAAAATATTTATGGGCAGTTCAACTGGTAATATGTTGGTTGACAACCAAATGGCGCTGCAAAAAATATTTGCGAATGCGCACATGCTTATTGCCACCCACTGTGAAGATGAAAACACGGTGAAAAGAAACACAGAAAAAGCAATTGACCAATTTGGTGAAGACATACCATTTGATCAACATCCGATAATTAGAGATGTAGAAGCTTGCTACCTATCATCATCATTGGCAATAGAAATGGCGAAACGTTACAACACACGTTTACACATACTTCATATTTCAACTGAAAAGGAAATTGAGTTGTTTAACAATTTATTTCCGCTAAAAAATAAGCGAATTACTGCAGAAGCTTGCGTACATCATCTTTGGTTTGATGCTGACCGATACCAAACTATGGGTAATAAAATAAAGTGTAACCCGGCAATTAAAGAGAAAAGTAACAAAGAAGCCATACTGAAAGCTTTACTAGAAGATAAAATTGACATTATTGCTACAGACCACGCCCCACATACTATTGATGAAAAAGCAAATAAATACCTGAGTGCTCCCAGCGGATTGCCTTTGGTGCAACATAGCTTAAATGTTATGTTAAACATGCATCATCAAGGAAAAATTACCCTAGAAAAATTAGTTGAAAAAATGTGCCATGCACCAGCCGAATGTTTTAAAGTAAAGGAAAGAGGCTATTTAAGAGAGGGTTACCATGCAGATTTGGTATTGGTTGATATAAATGAAACTCATACAGTAACCAAAGAAAACGTATTGTCAAAGTGTGGTTGGTCTCCGTTTGAAAATGAAAGTATGTATGGCAAGGTTGAAAAAACCTGGGTAAGTGGCCATTTAGCTTATAACAATGGTGAGTTTGATGAAACCAAAAAAGGTGAGCGCCTGCTATTTGATGTTAACTAGGCTTTCCCTTGCCTTATCCAAGTAATATAATCTGTTGATTTTAAGTTGGTAAAACCAACTTGCCTTAGCATTGCAATAATTTGGCCTCTATGAAAAGTTGAATGATTGCAAACATGCTGTACAATATCTGCAACTGCAATGCTATACTCATTTCCTTTGGTATCCTTAAAACTACAAGTGCTATCAACATAGTTTGAAGATTGGCAATTTATGAAAGTTTTAAACTCTAATGATTTACCAATTAACATTTCAATTGCTTTTTCTTTGCTAATATTCTCTTGTTCGCTTGGCCAATACGTTAAAGATTTACCTTGCAATCGTTTTAACCATATTGTTTCAGCATCTAAAATGTGCAGCAAAGTTTTGTTAATTGTAGGAAAAGATGATGTTAAAACTAGGTTGAAGTCGTTTATATTTATGCCTTCTACCAATTTCCCTAATATACTGTTAGCCCATACGTTATAAGCTAAAAAATCGATTATTTTCATATTTACTTAAATTGTTATGCAACCTCTTATGCAAAGTTAACATCTATGCTTTTCGTTAACCGTTAACTAACCAAAATTATAGACAGTTAACAAGTTTAACTCGAAACTTTAAAACAAATAAAAATACCTTTGCATTACAAATTATGCATTTGTATTAAAACTAAAACTTATGAATATTAACATGAAAAATTTAATTGCAATTACATTGATAGTCGTTCTAGGAATTGGCTACACTTTTGCACAACCTTACGTTAGAGCGTCTGTTGGTTATGGATTTGCTGTTGGCCAAACTGCTGAAGGTGAAGATTTCACTCAAGCTGACAATGGCGATATAACAGAAAAAGTAAACACTTTTTCTTTAGGTGGTGGTTTACCGTTTGGTATTGCCGGTGGTTATATGTTTAATGAAAACATTGGGGCCGAATTAGGTTTAGGCTATTTATTGGGGAACAAAGTGGAAACGACCAAAAGTGACTTAATAAACAGTACAACTACTGTAGAAACTTATACCAGACAGTTTAGAATTAATCCTTGTTTGGTATTTACATCTGCTAATGAGGAGTTTAACGTATATGGTAGAGTTGGTTTAGTTATACCTATTGTTGGAAAAACTATAAGTGACGGTGAAAACGTTACTACTAGGGATGTTGATATGGATTCAGTTCCTGATAACATTACAACAACTTACAAAGTTGAAAATGAAGGTAAAATTAGCTTAGGTTATTCAGCTGCAACTGGTATTACTTACTCAGTTTCTGATGCTTTAGAAATATTTGGTGAAGTTGAATTGATTTCTTTGGCTGTTAGAAAAGATAATCAAGAAACTGTTGAGTACAATGAAGTTAGAACATTAACTACCGGATCTTCAGTAAGTGTTACTTTAGCTGATATACCTGAGGCATTGAAAGTTACTGAATTTGAAACTGAGTTAAATAAAGATAGTAATTCAAATACAAATCCAAATTATGACTTAACCAAAGCAACTCAAGCTATTACTTCTTACACTCCATTTAATAAAATTGGAGTTAACATAGGTATTAAGTACACTTTTGGTCTATAAGTAATAATTATAATAGTGAATAGGGAGCAATTGAATAAATTGCTCCTTTTTTTATGCAATTTATTTAACTTTAAGGTATGCTCAAAAAATCAGTAATTCTGCTATTGAGTTTTGCCTTCTCAACATTTTGCATTGCTCAACACGTCATAAAAATAAATCCACTTGGTGTTTTAATTGGAGATTATCAAGTAGCTTATGAATATGCCTATGCAAATAACATAAGCATTAACACTTCATTAACGCTTAATCAAACAAATTTTAAACGTAATAAAAACACGGAAAACCAATTTAAAGCAAGTATAAAGGGCATTAATATTGATGCCTCAATAAGGTATTACTTAACTTCCAATTCAATGCCAGCGCCTGCAGGATTATTTATTGGACCACTATTAAATATTTCAGCTACCAAACTAAAACTAAAGAGTGCAGTAGCTGTAGATGTGGCCGATTACAACTATGCGCCTGTAACCCAATTTAGAACAGGTGGAATTTTAGGTTATCAGTTAATATTTAAGAACCAATACACCTTTGAAGCATTTGGTGGCCTAGTTTATGGGCGTAAATTGTATTCTGGTTATTTGACCTTATACCCAGATAACTCGCTACCACGGTCATCTTCACTTGGACCTAAAGCAATAAAATACAACAACCTATCTCCTAAATTAGGTGTAAGGCTTGGTTGCTACTTTTAGCTAGTAATTTCAGCACTTTTAGCTTCCATCTTCCTATCTACCTTTTTAACTAAACCTTGCAATACCCTACCTGGTCCAACTTCTGTAAAGCTTATGGCACCGTCTGCCAACATAGTTTTCATTGTTTGCGTCCACCTTACTGGTGCAGTTAACTGAGCTATTAAATTTTGCTTAATCTCTTCAGGCTCATTGGTTGGTTTTCCGGTAACATTTTGATAAATAGGGCAAATTGGTGCTTTAATGGTAGTATCTGCAATGGCCGCTTCTAATTCAGCTTTCGCAGGCTCCATTAAAGGCGAATGAAATGCGCCACCAACATTTAACTTAATGGCTCTTCTTGCGCCGGCAGCTGTCAATTTTTCAATGGCTTCATCAATGCCTTCATGGCTGCCAGATATTACCAACTGGCCTGGGCAATTGTAATTGGCTGCCACAACCACGGCTTCAATATTTTCACAAATGTGTTCAACCTGTTCATCTTCCATGCCCAAAACTGCAGCCATGGTGCTTGGGTTTGCCTCACAAGCCTTTTGCATTGCACTTGCCCTTGCAGCAACTAGTTTTAAACCATCTTCAAAACTCAATGCCTTACTGGCCACTAAAGCCGAAAATTCGCCCAATGAGTGCCCCGCAACCATATCAGGTATAAAGTTGGTTGCCATTACTTCTGCAAGTATTGTCGAATGTAAAAATATAGCAGGCTGAGTAACCTTGGTTTGCTTTAAATCTTCTTCAGTACCTGTAAACATGGCATCTGTAATGCTAAAACCAAGCACAGTATTGGCTCTGTCAAACATAATTTTAGCTTCAGGATAATTATCGTATAAATCTTTACCCATACCAACAAATTGAGCTCCTTGCCCAGGAAAAACATATGCATTCATATCTATAATTTTAGGAAGCATAAATGTATGGCATTTTAATTTTATGACCATCTTAGAAACATGCGTTTCAAAACTAACATTCCGAGATAATATTTCATTTTTTTACTTTAGCGCAACAACTACTAAACATGCCAGACAACAAATAAAAAAATTGGGCCTATAAGATAGAAGCTGTATTTGAAAATATACTTTGGAACTCCAGAATGACAAACCAAAGGATACCCAATCCAATTAAGTTCGTAACTTGTTGCAAACTAGGCTAATGAAAAAATGTTTGCTGCTCCCCATTATACTTGTCTTTATCACCCATTCATTTGCTCAACATATTTCCGACTTTGTTTCTTTACCTCCACTTGCTAAAACAAGTGATTTTCAAATAGCAACAGAGTTTAACTTTCAAGTAATTTTAGAGGAAGGTGATACATTAAGTGATGGAACCATTGCTCGCAATAATTTTGATTTTACAGGTTATGTCCCTATCAACAGTCGGAGCGACTCGGGGTACTTATCTATTAACCACGAACTAGTGGTGCAAGGAGGGGTTGATATGATGGACATACAATTAGATATTCCCTCACAACTTTGGAGCATAAGCAACTCACAAAAAGTAGATTTTACTGCTGTTGGTGGTTCTGCAAGAAACTGCTCGGGAGCAGTAACTCCTTGGAATACAATTGTTACTTGTGAAGAATATTTAAGTGCCGATTTAGATAGCAACGGATATGATGATTTTGGTTGGAATATTGAATTGGACCCCGTTACAAAAACTGTAATTGACCAACCTGGTGGTTTAATTGGTGGAGATAAGCTATGGGCAATGGGAAAAATGAAGCATGAAAATATTGTTGTGCATGGAAATAAAAGAACCAGCTATTTTGGTGCAGATAGTAATCCTGGTTATGTGTTTAAGTTTGTTAGCACACTTTCTGAAAAATTACATACGGGAAGCCTATTTGTTTACAAGGGTTCCAAAAATGGCGTAGGTCAATGGATACAATTGCAAAACTCAACTCCTGCCGAGCAAAACTCAACATTGGCGCAATGCGACTCAATAAATGCAACTAATTTTTCGGGAGTTGAAGATTTAGAAATTAATCCTATTGATGGAAGCATTCATATTGCTGTTAAAAATGAAAATCAAATATATCGTTTGGTTGATCCCATAGCGCTCTCTGGTGGCTCTATTCCATCAGTTACTACCTATGTTGGCAATATGAATTATCAATTAACCACCAACTCTGGTGTGCACACAGCAACTTGGGGTTATGGCAATGATAATCTTGCTTTTGATGATTTAGGAAATTTATGGGTGTGCCAAGATGGTGAAGAAGAATACATTTGGGTAGTTATGAATGGACATCAGCAAGCAAATCCAAAAGTGAAAATTTTTGGCATCTCTCCTATTGGAGCTGAACCAACAGGCATGACTTTCACACCTGATTTTAAGTACTTTTTTATGTCTATACAACATCCCAGTGCAACCAACAACACAAGCTATCAATTAGATGCCAATTGCAATGCTGTTGATTTTAGCAAAGATGTTGCGCTAGCTATAGGTAGAAGGGAATATCAGGGTATTCAAAATTATAGTCAACAAAGCGTTTATGATAGTACCTCAATGAGTTACCAAATCATTAATACATATTGTAACGAACCATGCATCAATCTTTTAAACTTGCATAACCAAGTAAATAATTCTGGCATTTATCAAGCAAAAAAAGAAATATTTTCGAAAGGAATTATTGATTCAACCACGCTTTATAGAGCAGTGGATGGTATCTTACTTGAACAAGACTTTGAGGTTAAACCAGGCGCTACTTTTGATGCAGTTATTGACTCGTGCAAGCCTTAACTTAACTTACTCGAAACTAAATTCAAAAATTCAGCACGGGTGGTTTGCTTTTCAAATTCACCCACAAATGCTGATGTTGTTGTAGCAGAGTTTTGTTTTTGAACTCCCCTCATCATCATGCATAAGTGTTTAGCTTCAACAATTACAGCTACTCCTAAAGGGTCAAGTGCTTCATTAATTGCATCTCTTATTTGACAGGTTAAGCGCTCTTGCACTTGGAGCCTTCTTGCAAATACATCAACTACTCTAGCAATTTTGCTTAGCCCAGTTATCTTTCCTTTAGGAATGTATGCAACATGCGCTCTACCAAAAAATGGCAACATGTGGTGCTCACATAGTGAGTAAATCTCAATGTCTTTCACCACAATCATTTCGCTATGGTCTTCATGAAACAAGGCAGATTTTAATATTGCAACCGCATCTTGATCATACCCTTGAGTAACAAATTGCATTGCTTTTGCAACGCGCTCAGGAGTTTTTATTATGCCTTCACGATTAACGTCTTCACCTAAACCTTTTATAATTTGTTTGTAATGGTCAGTCAACTTTTCAGTCATCTCACCATATTCTTCTCTAAGCTTGTAATTGGGAGTTTCGTTGGTAGAAAAGTCTGTATTTGTCATATTAATTTCCGTAGTATTCAGCAAAAATGTTTTCTGTTTCGTATAGTTTAACGCAATGCAAAGTACATTGTTTAATATGAGGTTCAATTTGTTTCCAAATTGCAATGGCTAAATTTTCAGTTGTAGGAATAATACCTTCTAAAAAATCGACCTCCACATTCAAATTTTTATGATCCATTTTAAGGCAAACTTCTTTTTCAATAATTTGGCTTAACTCTTTAGCATTCATAATAAAGCCTGTATCAGCATCAGGTTCACCTTTTACGGTTACATATAAATTGTAATTATGACCATGAAAATTTTCATTGGCACAAATACCAAACACTTCATCATTTTTATCCTTATTCCACTTTTCGTTCCAAAGTTTATGGGCAGCATTAAAATGTTCTTTACGGGTTAAATAAACCATAATGCAAATTTAGTTGATTGTTGCTAGTAGTTTGTTGTTGGCTAGTTTATTCTTCTTTGTGTAACTTCATTTTCTTTGTGAAGCTCTGTGAAACAACTCTTGCAATGATGCTATTTGCTCTAAACTAATTCTTAAGCCTAAACTTAAACTTCCTAGTTTTGCACCATGTATATAAGAGTATTGGTAACAGGAGGAACATTTGATAAAGAATATGATCCGTTGACGGGAAATTTAGATTTTGATAAAACTCATATTCCTGAAATGTTAAACATGGGAAGGTGCAGAGCCAATGTGGCCGTTGAAACCTTGATGATGATTGATAGCTTAGAAATGACCGATAGCAATAGAGCCGATATTGCCGAGAAGTGCACTCAAATACCCGAAAAAATGATTGTAATTACCCATGGTACCGATACTATGCAAGCAACAGCTGCTTACTTAGCAAATAAAAATATTGAGAAGACAATCATATTAACCGGAGCTTTGATACCCTATAAATTTGGCTCAAGTGATGGTTTTTTCAATTTAGGTCAAGCCATTGCATTTGCCCAAAGCTTAGAAAAAGGTGTATACATAGCTATGAATGGACGTTACTTCCCCTGGAACAATGTGGTAAAAGATAAGAAAACTGGCTTTTTTGAGGAGATAGAGGATTAGTTTAAAAAACTAAAAACCAAAGTGCACTTTATATTAGAGCAAATACACCTATTGCAATAAGACCAATTGCAGGAATCCAAAAATGATATTGTTTTTTCTCCTTCTTAATCATACTTAGTATTAAGAAAGTCAAACATATAAGCAGCAAAATAGCATTAACAACTACGGAAACAACCATAAACATCATCCATAGGTCCTCATTTGGAATCACCAATGGAATTATCCAAGCAACATTGGTTAATAATAACCCAATAAAAAAACAGAAGGCCCTTTTCTGATATATGTTTTGTTTAACAGCTTTTAATTTAATTTTCTGGTGTTTTAAGGTTTGACACTTTAAACTTAGAAAAATTAGAATCAAACTCAAACTGCCAACGAAAACTTAGATTTGTAAGGAATAACTCTTGCCAATTTCTCATCCTTAGTTGCCAATCTATATCCATTTTCTAAGGCCGTAACCAATATCATACAATCAATCAACCCAACTCCCTTGCTGTATAATTTTTGCTCATTACTGTAAATCCCTGCTTTAAGCGCCAAATGTTCTTCTTTGGTCTTTGGCAGGTTACTCCAAAACTCTAGCAGCATTTCTTTTTCTCTATTATTTCTAACTCCCTGCAACAGCTCGCCAAAAATTAGGCTATTGGTAACAACTCGCTGCTCCATTAACAAGCCCATTACAATTTTATAGTATGGATCAACTTTTTTCAAAAAGTCAATCCATACGCTAGTATCAAGCAAAACCACTAAGTACGGTTGTTGTTGCGTGTTTCGTAAATATCAAAATCTTCTGCAAAGCGTAAAGGCTCTTCAGCAATGTTTTGAACTAAGGCTTTAATTTTTTTGTGCTGTACCCACTCATTAAGGGCAATTAACAAACTTTCGGTAATGTTTTTACCTTTTGATAATGCCTTTACATCATCAACAAGGTTTTCTGGTAATAGGGCTGTAACTTTCATAAAACAAATATACGATACAATATCGTATAAGTCAAATCTCCAATACAATCTTCCCAAACTGCTTGCCAGCAGCCATTTTATCAAAAGCAGCTTGTCCATCTGCTAGTTTATAAACCGAGTCAACTACCGGCTTTATTTTATGGTGATTCACAAAATTGACCATTTCATTAAAATCAACATCACTACCCATAGTTGAGCCTAAGATGGAGATTTGCTTCCAAAAAACTACCTGAGGATTAATGGAAATGTTGCCATGCGTGCCACCATAAAATGCTATTCGCGCTCCAGACTTGGAAACCTTAACTAAGTTTTTAAATCCTTCTCCTCCTGCGCTATCAATGATTACATCAAATCCACCAACTGCTTTGGCTTTGGTTACCCAATCATCTTCTTTATAATTAAAACCAGCTTTGGCACCCAATGCAACAGCAGCATCAATTTTTTCGTGCTTGCTAGAAGTAACGTACACCTTACAACCAGCCGCAATGGCAAATTGACAAGCAATTAGTGCTACGCCACCTCCTACTCCATTGATCAGTACTTTGTCATTGCTACTTGCATTGGCTCTTTTAAACAAAGCTCTATAAGCAGTTAGTCCACTTAGTGGCAAGGCTGCAGCTTCTTCATTGCTCAAATGGTCAGGCTTTTCAACTAGCCTATCCACGTTTAAACTTATCTGCTCAGCAAATGTGCCTTGGCTTGGCATGCCCAAAACTTGATACGTTTTAGATTGAAACTGTTGACTATCTCCCCAATTAATATTGGGATTGATGATTATCTCTTTTGCTTTCCAATCGCCATCTGATATCACTTTACCAACGCCATCACTACCCAAAATTGCAGGATATTCAATGGCCGCATACATACCTTTTTGAATCCACACATCACGGTGGTTTAGGGCTGCATGGCTTAGTTGGACTATAATTTCTCCCGCAGGATTCTTGACCTCTTCAACCGTTAGCGGCTTGCTTTTTTCTTTTAATATTAATGCTCTCACATCTCAATAATACATAAAATCAATAAATCCTTTTTAGTTAATAACTAAAACACAAGCTATTGTTACCTTTGGGTTTAGTAAGTAAAACACCATGGCAAAAGAGTTAAGTAAAAATTTTAACGCTGAAGAAGCAGAGCAGAGAATTTATAAGCATTGGATGGATAAAAACTATTTCCACTCAACGCCAGATGATAGAGAACCCTATACAATTGTAATTCCTCCACCCAACGTTACTGGTGTGCTGCACATGGGTCATATGTTGGATATGACCATACAAGATGTGTTGATTAGAAAAGCGCGTAAGCAAGGCTACAATGCTTGTTGGGTGCCAGGTACCGACCATGCAAGTATTGCGACTGAAGCTAAGGTGGTAAGAAAATTACGTGAGCAGGGCATTAAAAAATCTGACTTAACAAGAGATGAGTTTTTGGCTCATGCCTGGAAATGGAAAGATCAACATGGAGGAATAATTATTGAGCAATTAAAAAAACTGGGATGTTCTTGCGATTGGGAACGTGAGCGTTTCACCTTAGAAGAAGATTTATCGGATGCGGTTATTGAAGTGTTTGTAAAGCTTTTCAATAAGGGGTTGGTTTATCGTGGTATGCGAATGATTAATTGGGATCCTGCAGCCAAAACTGCCTTAAGTAATGAAGAGGTTATTCATAAAGAAGAGCAAAGCAAACTTTACTATTTAAAGTACAACTTAGAAGGTGATGATGGTAGTGTAACCATTGCTACAACACGACCAGAAACCATTTTAGGCGATAGCGCAATTTGCGTTAATCCTGATGATGATAGGTATAAACATTTGATTGGTAAAAAAGCATTGGTGCCTTTAATAAACCGTGCCATACCAATTATAGCTGATAAATATGTTGAAGTTGATTTTGGAACAGGTTGCTTAAAAGTTACGCCAGCCCACGACCCTAATGATTATGACTTGGGAGAAAAACACAAATTAGAAAGCATAAACATTTTTAATGATGATGCTACGCTAAATGAAAACGCCCAATTGTATGTTGGGCAAGATCGCTTTGTAGTTAAAAAGCATATTGTAAAAGATTTAGAAGAAAAAGGACACTTAGTTAAGGTAGAAGAGATTACCAATAAGGTTGGTTACTCTGAACGAACAGATGTTGTTGTTGAGCCTAGACTATCACTGCAATGGTATGTTAAAATGGATAGCTTGGTTAAGCCTGCTTTGGAAAATGTAATGAATGACAACATTCAATTTTTTCCTTCAAAATTCAAAAACGTTTACAACCATTGGATGAGCAATACCCGCGATTGGTGTATTAGTCGCCAATTGTGGTGGGGACAACAAATACCAGCTTACTATTATGATGAGGGTGATGATGATTTTGTGGTAACTGCCAATCCTGATGATGCATTGGCATTGGCTAAAGAAAAATCGGGCAACAGTGCATTAACTGCTAATGACTTAAAACGTGATGAAGACGCTTTGGATACTTGGTTTAGCAGTTGGTTGTGGCCAATATCTGTTTTTGATGGTTTTAAATATCCTGAAAATGAAGAGATAAATTATTACTACCCTACTTCTGTTTTAGTAACCGGTTGGGACATTATGTTCTTTTGGGTAGCGCGTATGATAATGGCTGGCTACGAGTTTAAAGATGAATTGCCATTTAAAGAAGTATTTTATCATGGCATGGTTCGGGATATGGATCGCAAAAAGATGAGTAAGTCTTTAGGCAACTCACCAGATGCTATTGCACTGCTTGACAAGTTTGGAGCGGATGGTGTTCGCTTTGGCATGTTGGTTTGCGCTCCTGCTGGCAACGATATTTTGTTTGATGAAAAGCACTGTCTGCAAGGCAAAAACTTTGTAAATAAAATGTGGAATGCCTTAAAGTTATTGAACATGTGGGAAGTAACTGAAGGCAAAAATGAAGAGAACAATACTGCTATTGAATGGTTCGAAAGTAAATTGAATGTTGCCATTGAAAGCATTGATGAATCATTTAAGCAATATCGAATATCGGAGGCATTGATGACTTTGTATACTTTGATTTGGGATGACTTCTGCTCTTGGTATTTAGAAATGATTAAGCCGCCCTATCAACAACCAATTGATAGCCATACATATAATAAAACAGTTGAGTTGTTTGGTAAATTAATGTCGTTGTTACACCCAATAATGCCTTTTGTAACTGAAGAGATTTGGCAAGAATTAGCCATTTGGAGCGTGGGCGCTCCAAATATCGTGGGCGCTCCAAATATCGTGGGCGCTCCAAATAGTGAAAAAGGTGATTTAATTATGGAAGCATGGCCAACCGTGGGTTCAAAAAACCAAACATTGTTGAGTGGTGCTGAAGTGGTTAAAGAAGTAGTTTCAAAAATTAGAGAAATACGAACTAAGCAACAAATACCTAATAAAGAGCAATTGGCTTTATTTATTGATACTGATAAACATAAAATTTATGAGCCTTTTTCTGCCATTATTAAAAAGCTAGGAAGGTTAGATAGTATTGAAGAAACCAAAACAGAAGTTGAAGGTGCTGTTAACTTTATTAGCAATAACGATAATTTTTATTTAGAAACTGGCCAAACTGTTGACCCTGAAGTTGAGCGCAAAAAGCTCAATGAAGAATTAGACTATACCAAAGGCTTTATTGTTTCGGTAGAAAAAAAGCTAGGCAACGAAAAGTTTGTTAGAAATGCTCCTGATGCTGTAGTAGCCATGGAAAAAAAGAAGTTGGCTGATGGTTTGGAAAAGATAAAGTTGATTGAAGAGAGTTTGGCTAAGTTGAATTAGTAACTGTTATGGACAATTCTGAATTTCTGACAGAAAAGCGCTTCAATTATTCGCTATCAAAAACAAAAGAAGTTTTAGAATATTTGGAAGTTCATGAAGCAGATAAACTAACCGAAATAACTCAAATTCGTGAACAAGACGCTAGATTAAAACTAAGATATAAGGCTTCTAAAAGGAGCTTTAGAGTATTCATTATTTCCCTAATATCTTTTACAATCTCCCTAGTTTTCATCAAGTTGTTACCAATTTTATTTGTCGTGCTAATACTTGCTGGCATTGCAGGCATTAGTGCAATTATTGGTATGATTACAAACAATATTTCTCGAAAGCTTAGGCAATATATTTTGAATTAACGCTACCTAGTCCAAGCAGCTCGCTTGGTGAATACTTCATGAAATTTTCTGGTTTTAGCGAGCCGCTAAAACCAGAAACAGGAGAGTTTGAGCCTCATTTGGTGTTGTCACTAAATGAAAGAAGAAATTGGCTGATGGTTTGGAAAAGATTAAGTTGATTGAAGAGAGTTTGGCTAAGTTGGGTTGATAAATCTTTAAATCAACACGTCACCCTGAACTTGATTCAGGGTCTTGGTGTATATTAAATGTTGTGCTAGTAAAAAGATTCTGAATCAAGTTCAGAATGACGATTTCATGGCTTATCATAAAGCAAGTTATTAATTTTTTCAATCACCTCCTTTAAGACTTTAGACTAAAAAGCAAATATGCAATCAATTCTATGCCTTCTAAAGCAAATATCTTGTAGCCTGTTTCTGAGCCTCATTTGGTGTTGTCACCAAATGAAACCTCCACTAATCAATATTTTTGGAGACAACTCCAAAAATGGCTTTTCGGGATTCTTACAGCCTAGTCCAAGCTTCTCGCTTAGTGAGTACTTTAAGGTTTTAGCAAGCCGCTAAAACCAGAAACAGGAGAGTTTGAGCCTCATTTGGTGTTGTCACCAAGTTTGAGCCTCATTTGGTGTTGTCACCAAATGAAACCTCCACTAATCAATATTTTTGGAGAGAACTCCAAAAATGGCTTTTCGGGATTCGTACAGCCTAATCCAAGCTTCTCGCTTAGTGAGTACTTTAAGGTTTTAGGGAAACGCTAAAACAAGATGTAAGTTTGGCTAAATTGAATTAAAAGAATTTTGTTGGCATATTACCCAACGAGTTATGAAGAGTTAACCTTTATAATTACACAACGTTTTAGCAAATTATATAAACCCTAAACATAAACAAATTTATTCTTGCCCTTTTAGCTGTAACTACTGTTATATTTTCTTCATGTAAAGATGATGAAGAGCCAATGGATCAGCCGCAAGCAGAAACAGTTACTGATGTTGATGGCAATGTTTATACTACCATAAAAATTGGCAACCAAACTTGGATGGCAGAAAACTTAAAAGCCACTAAATGCAATGATGGCACTCCGATTGAAGAGTGGAGTTTTGGTAGCGGAGACTGGTATCATGTGAATGATTCAATCCCTAAATTCCAATGAGCCAGCACTGCTGACTTAAATAATTTGCATAGTGATGATTTGCCGTTTGATTATTATGGTGCTCAGAACAATGAATTTGCGCTTAGCTCTGGAAAATTAGCACCTATTGGTTGGAGAATTCCTAGCAAAGCAGATATTGTTGAATTAGAAAACTATTTAAGTAATAATGGCTACCTAGGTGTAGTAGGTAACGGCTTGGCATTTTGTACCAAACGGAGTTTCATTAGGTGCAGGTGTTAGATGTATTAAGAATCAATACCACTCCTTCTCATCTTCTTCTGTTTCTTTGATGTAAGGATTACTCCAATTCCAACTTGGGTCTAGCAATTGCTGTTGAATACTATCAATTTGCAATTGCATCCCAGGATCCCAATCCATGTTTAAGTTATCAAAAAAGTTGAAGCCAAAACCTTTAAGGCCTTCAGATAGCCCATCTAAATTACCATCAAACATGCCAAAGTTCTGAAAAATTTGATTAATGCTAGTATCCATGGTATTGAAGCTTTTAAAAAAGTCTACAGTATCGCCATTCATAATAATGGTCCCTTCTTGATAGCCTTGCTGAAAATTAGTACTATCCATAAATTGTTTGGCTTGATCAAAGCCTCCACCCATAGCATCAAATTGATGTTGCATATTGTCGAACTGCTCCATCATCTTTTGCATTATGGCATCAAATGATTCTGTTGGACCTAAATCTTGCGCTTTAGAGGTAAAACCTAAAAGAGCAATAAATGTAAATATGGAAAATACCTTTTTCATAACCTTTAATTTATACAGCTAAGATAACAATGATTAAGCCAAAAAAAGTTCCATTTAACAATTGGTAACAGAATGTATATAAGGTTATCTTTCCTGAATGATTAAAGCTTTTTTCAGTCCTCAATACTATCAACTTTTTTGAGCTGGGCTAGTACAATTCTTAATTGAATGGCTTAGATTTAAATTTCCAGAATTTTTAGAAGTGGCGTTTTATTGTAACATTAGTTTTGCTAAAATATTGGTAAGAGTTGCTTTAGCGTTTCTATTTGGCTTAATCTTTAAATCAATGGTAATGGACAAACTCGCTTCTAGTAAACTAAGTGAGTTAAATACCTAAGTGATTTTTATTGGAAGTTTAATTCTTATTTGTGGTGTGTTAAACATAGGCTATGTTAAAAGAACATTCTTCCCAAGTAAGAATTTGATAAGTCTTGAATCAAAAACAATGTATAGTGGGTGTATTTATAAATCTGTGAACTTGACTTTAGAAGAATATGACTTGGCCAGAAACATTGCTGGTGCTCCTTAAATTAACCCACTGGCTTATGATATAAGTTTTAGTAGTCCTGATGTTTACCTAACTTATTCCATACCACTAAATAGTCGGTTAACGCACAAAGAATCTTACTTTTTAAAGACGAGACCAGCAACATTTATTGTTCAAGAAAAAGGAGCATCTAAAGTGATAAGACAAAACTTCTTTTATTACAAAAGCCCCAACCGAAAATCGATTGAGGTATTGGACTGACAAATTGAACAACTTTAAACCCACTGATGAGATAAATTAAAGTAACTTCATAAAATGACTGACTTGGTTGATCTAAAATATTTATTCCTTATATTTTTTTGTTTTGCATTTATCATAATACCTATTGTAACTTTTTTAAAACATAATTACTATTCAAGACGACATAAAAATTTCGCTCTAAAAAGTAAAAATTATGGATTCATGGAGTTTGAGAATGTAAAACTGCATGGAGTTAAGAACCAAACGCTATTTATTAAACAAGGTTGCATTGTAATTGCAACACGAAACTTATTTGGACTTAAAGATCAACTGAGAGTTTATTATACCTACTTACCAGTAGAATTAAATAAGATAGTTTGGAGAGTGAAACTTGTAAGTAGTGATCTTAAAGGCAATACCATTCAGCTAAAATATGGCTATGACAACATTTTGGTATCTAATCTTAACAATAGCATTTATTGTAAATTCTCAAATGACGTAAACGCTCAAAAAGCATGGAGTAAATTTAGTAACTAGTATATACATTGTATTTCTCTTTCCATTCGAAATGACATTCGTTTTCAAGACTTTAGCTCAGACTATGAAAGTCATCTCGAATAATAAAGAGAGATTTATTTGTTATATGCGTGGGAGAAAACTTAATTTCTTTCGAACACGTCTCATGGAAGTTCCTGACAGTATTTAGAGAAACGAAAAAGCCCCAACCGAAAATCGATTGAGGCTTATATTTTGTTTTTTGATATTTATGTGTCAAGTGGAAATACCTGACAGCATCATTACATCATGCCTGGCATACCACCCATTCCTGGAGGCATTCCTCCTGGTGCACCTCCTGCAGCAGCCTCTTCTGGCTTATCTACAATAACACACTCAGTAGTTAATAACATACTTGCTATTGAAGCTGCATTTTCTAAAGCTACTCTAGTAACTTTAGTAGGATCAATTACACCTGATTTATATAAGTTTTCATATTTATCATCTTTAGCATTGTAACCAAAATCAGTTTTTCCTTCACTTACTTTGTTTACAATTACTGAACCTTCAACACCTGCGTTTGCCGCAATTTGTCTCAATGGCTCTGTAATGGCTTTTCTAATGATATCGATACCCATGTTTTGATCATCATTTTCACCTTCTAATTTCTCTAGTGATTTTAACGCTCTTACATAAGCAACGCCACCACCTGGAACAATACCTTCTTCAACCGCAGCTTTTGTTGCAGCCAATGCATCATCCACACGGTCTTTCTTTTCTTTCATTTCAACTTCAGTAGGAGCGCCAACATATAGTACCGCAACTCCACCACTTAATTTAGCCAAACGCTCTTGTAATTTTTCACTATCGTAATCGCTAGTGGTAGATTCAATTTGAGCTTTAATTTGGTTAACTCTTGCCGAAATATCAGATTTTTTTCCTTTACCATTAATAATGGTCGTGTTGTCTTTATCTATAACAACTTTTTCAGCAGTACCTAAAGCAGCAACTTCAGTAGCTTCTAACTTATGACCTTGCTCTTCTGAAACTACAGAACCACCAGTTAAAATTGCTAAATCTTGCAACATTGCTTTTCTTCTATCGCCAAAACCTGGTGCTTTTACAGCAGCAACCTTTAATGTTCCTCTCAACTTGTTAACTACCAAAGTAGCCAATGCCTCTCCTTCAATATCTTCTGCAATTATGATTAATCCTCTACCGCTTTGTGCTACTTTTTCTAACACAGGTAACAAATCTTTCATGTTTGCAATCTTCTTGTCATGGATTAAGATATATGGATTTTCCATTTCTGTTTCCATTGTTTCTGCATTGGTAACAAAATAAGGTGAAAGGTAACCTCTGTCAAACTGCATACCTTCAACAACATCAACATACGTATCTGTTCCTTTAGATTCTTCAACAGTTATTACACCTTCCTTTTTCACTTTAGCCATAGCATCAGCAATAAATTTTCCAATTTCCGCATCACTGTTTGCTGAAATAGTACCTACTTGCTCAATTTTACTAAAATCGTCTCCAACTTTTTTAGATTGTTTTTTAAGGTGTGCAACAACGGCAGTAACTGCTTTGTCAATTCCTCTTTTAACATCCATTGGGTTAGCACCAGCATTTAAAGCCTTTAAACCAGGATTAACAATTGCCTGAGCCAACACAGTAGCAGTAGTAGTTCCATCACCAGCCACATCATTTGTTTTGCTAGCAACTTCTTTTACCATTTGAGCGCCCATGTTTTCAATTGGGTCTTCCAACTCAATTTCTCTTGCAACGGTTACACCATCTTTAGTTATTTGAGGTGCTCCAAATTTTTTATCAATTACTACATTTCTTCCCTTAGGGCCTAATGTAACTTTTACAGCATTTGCCAATGCATCTACACCACCTTTTAATTTGGTACGTGCATCACTGTCATACTTAATGATCTTTGCCATTTTATTTTAAGTTTATCGTTTTTGAATTAAAGAATTGCGAAAATGTCGCTTTCTCTCATTATTAAATATTCTGAGTTTTCTACGCTCAATTCAGTGCCAGCATACTTACCGTATAAAACACTATCACCAACTTTAACTGTCATTGGTTCATCTACCTTTCCCTTACCAACAGCTACAATGGTTCCTTTTTGAGGTTTTTCTTTTGCTGTATCAGGAATGATGATTCCGCCAGCAGATTTTTCGCTAGCAGCTGCAGGCATAACAAGCACTCTATCTTGTAATGGAGTTATGTTAACTTTTTTCTTTGCCATGGTTATTTTAATTTTTTAGTTTACAATCAATTAGCTATTAACACTTACTATGCCATTAGGTATTATTAAGACAAAATTTCAGTTTGGTGTCATTTTTGAACATAAACAAGAAACTTTGTCATACTAAGCAAAGCGGGTTGCAATAGGGAGCGCAAAGGTAGCGTTTTATTAATGGAATACTTAAACCTTAAGGTAATGAAAAAATTAAGTACAAATTGGATTACAGAAGGAATGATAGACTTTGAATATAAGAAGTACATTCTTTTAGCCTATTTAAAACATGTAAATAAAAATTTTGACGCCACTAAGCTATATCCTTGCTTAGCCGATTTGTTTCAACATTACGCCAATTTAAAACATTTACAATACAGCAAAAACAGCCTTAGCGATAAAGCACCAAAAACATTATCGAAAATTGATGTTGCCAACTTGTTATTTGAATATGAACAACAAATTGAAGGTGAGGTACATTTAAAAGATGTAAACAAAATAATTGACTTTGCCCTACCGCAATTTGAAAAATACTTAGAAACTGGTAAACAAATTTACCAGCACGTTGAAGATCATTTAAACGTTTTCCCTATTGGCCTTTTGCCTTTAAAAAAAGAGGAAGGTTACTTTTTTGTAGCGGCTAAAAGTGAGCGTAAAACCAGCGTTTATCAATACCAAATAAGTTTGTTTGAAAAGAGCAACGAAAAGTATAGAAGCTTAAAAACCACCTTTGTGGCTAACTATAATAGATCTATCTCTCTTACATATGAATCTATTAAATACAAGTTAATTGAAGAGAAAAGGGAGTTGCCCAACCCTGCAACCTATGTAGTTGAAAGTGAATTGAGTTTTCCTACCATTGAAACCATGTTGCCAATAGCCAAGCGACATGTAATGAGAATAGTCGCTACGGATTAAGCAGCTTTAGGAAGTTTAAACTTAAATACCGAACCATTTGTGCCATCACTTTCTACCCAAATTTGGCCGTTGTGGCGTTCAACAATTTTTTTACATATGCTTAGGCCTATGCCTGTGCCGCCATATTCACCTTTGCCGTGTAAGCGTTGGAATAGGTTGAAAATTTTATCTTTATACTGTGGCTCAATGCCAATACCATTATCTCGTACGCTAAACATTACATAATTGCCATTTACTTCCGAATCAATCCTTATCTCTGGTTGGTCACTTTCATTATACTTTATGCCATTGCCTATTAAATTTTGAAACAGCTGAACCATTTGTGTTTTATCTACTTGCACTTCAGGAAGATCTTCAACCTTTAATGCTACATTTTTTTCTTCAATAGACCCTTTTAGGTTAAGTTCAGCTAATTGAACAAGGGTGTTTGAATCAATCTTTTCCATTTGCAATTTTCGCTTATCCACCTGACTTAATTCTAGTAAATCATTGATTAAGTCATTCATTCTAATTGCACCTTCATTAATATAGTTCAAGTAGTCTTCTACTTCTTCCTTATTTACAGAAACCGAGCTTTTAAACTTCTTATTTACCAATTGAGAATAGTTGGTAATCATTCTCAATGGCTCTTTTAAATCATGGGAAGCTACATGTGCAAATTGAGCTAAATCTTCATTTGCTCTAGAAAGTACAATGTTATTTCTTTCAATGGTTTTAGCCTCTAAAAAACTTTGCACCTCCCTCCTATTCATAAAAATTGCCAATAACAAACTTATTATTGTTACAACCGTTCCATCAGTTAAATGACCATACAACACATTGTTATCTATATTTATTAGAGAAAGCCCAACAATAAAACCAGTTAACATAAGACCGTAATAAATCACCAAAAAAATAATTTTGGCCCTAATGGCAAATGCAAATAAAGTGGTTACAATTACATAAGCAGTTATAGCACCACTTAAAAATTGATCATTAATTGTTAAAGCCAATATCCAAGCAGACAAAGCAAAAATGAAAGCAGCTAAATGAACCCTTAAAAATTTATAACTCTGGTTTTTTATTTTATTACGATTAGCCCAATAGACTATAAGTATAGGCGCAAAAATTACTGTACCTGCTAAGCGTATGAAAAACTCAGTTTGGTATGCAGGAGTGGTTTCCCAAACACCATTGTTGTACTTGAAAAGGTCAGCCACTAAAAGCAAAAGATTGAAGGAAGCAGCTACTATACAAACTACATGAATTCGACTTAAATTAATGTAATTTATAAAGCTTCTAAACTCTCTATCAAACCTCAAAGGCAGTTTGGTTTTATAGCTAAATGTGTTCATTTATTTGATTGTACTTTGTTTATATACGATTGCTTTTCAATTTTGTTCTAATTTAGTTGGACAATATTTTACCTGCTTTTTCGTATAAATTGTATACCTAAAACTTGCTTATGAAACTGTTACTTACTCTGTTAATTATCCCGTTGTTTACATTAATTGGTGCCGAAAAGCCTATCCAACTGCGCAAAAAGGCCAAAACCATGGTTAAAAATTATGTGCCTGTTGGTGATAATTTATATGCCAACATTTATGAAACAAGTAATATAGATTACCGAGAATTTTTGGCTCATTTGAAAAAAAATGATCAAGATGCTTACCAAAATTTTGCTGTAGATAGCGTTAATTGGCTGCAAGGCTTAAAGTACAACGAACCTTTTGTAGAGTTTTACCACAAACACCAAGCATACAATAATTACCCTGTGGTAAATATTGATATTAAAGGTGCGGAAGCCTATTGCAATTGGTTAACCAAATTATACAACAACAACCCCGAAAGAGAATATAAAGAGGTAAAATATAGATTGCCAACGCATGACGAATGGAAGTTAGCGGCAAGTTCAAATAATAAACTTTACAACCCTTACCCATGGGGTGGCCCCTTTTTAAGAAATTCCAAGGGTTGTTATTTAGCAAATTTTCATCCTATTTATGAAGGTGCGGTTAAATACGATAAAGACGGTAACTATACAATTGGAGGTGGAATAGAAACTGATAAGTTTACTGGATTTACAGGAAATTTAAATCTAAGCACAACCATAACAGTGCCCGTAGAATCATACTTTCCAAATGAATTTGGCTTATATAATTGCGCTGGCAATGCTGCCGAAATTACTGCTGAAGGATTGGTTGTTGGCGGCAGTTGGAACGATCCTGGTTATTATTTACAAATTGAATCTGTTTGCGACCATTTAAGCGCAGAAGAGGCCAATCCACAAACAGGCTTTAGGGTTTTTATGGAGGTTATTGAAGAGTAGCCGTTTGTTCGATTTTAGTTATCGCGAAAGTTGAATCAAAAAAAACTATTCTATTAACCTAATTGAACACAGGCTTGAAAGCCCGGTCAGCCACTGGCAGACCTGCTCAACGTAGCTTGGTGGCTTACGTTTCCAATATTCCTTTGATATCTGGCTTAAAATAATTTGGTCCTTTTAGTACTTTGCCATCTTCTCGGTACAACGGTTTACCATCAGCACCTAGCTTACTCATATTGCTTGCTTGCACTTCATCAAAAATTGCTTCAAACTTATGTTGTAAACCAAACTCTAATACCGAACCGCAAAGTATGTATTGCAAATCAGCCAATGCATCTGCAACCTCAACCAAATCGTTGTTCTTATAGGCCTCAACAAACTCATCTAGCTCTTCTTTAAGTAATTTATATCGCAACTCACAACGCTCTTTTGATGGTATTGCAGGTGCATCCAACACATCTGCACCATACGTTTTGTGAAACAACTCAACTGCATCTAATTGTTTTTTCATGGTTGAAATTTATAATGTTCGTTCGCTATTTCATTCGGTTATTATTAACAACATGTAAATAAATCAGTAACTTCAATTTATGGATGCAAAGAAAAAGGCAGACTTAAAAGTGAAAATTGCAGCTGAAATTGAGAAGCTGAAAATTCATATTGTTGATTTAAAAGAGCAGACCAAACCCATTTCGCCTGAAAATTCACTGGGTAGACTAACCCGCATGGATGCTATTAACAACAAAAGCCTTAGTGAAGAAACATTGCGAAAGGCCAACCTAAAGTTTAAAAACTTAGAAACCGCTTTAACTAAAATTGATGAAGAAGATTTTGGCATTTGCTTTAGATGCAAAAACCCTATACCGGAAGGTAGATTAATGTTAATGCCAGATAGCAGAAGGTGTGTTAGTTGTGCTGGGAGGTGATGCTATAGTTGCGAATTTAGATCTCTCCGATTGTCGAGATGACTTTACGTTTTTCGATTATACTAGTTTTCAAGCAATGGTCATTTCGAATAAAATGAGAAATCTCATTGCGTATTATGAGAAACTAAATAGATTTTTAGCGGAGAACTGGAGATCACAAAGTCAAAAAAGCTTACGCGAGTTAAGTTGCCAGAGAAGTAACGGACACGAGCTAGAAGTTTACTCCTTTGGAGCTCACGCCAGCTAGGGGAGATAACTTTCAGTTTACATAGCATAATTGCTATCGGAAAATAATGAAGCAGCCAAATCAATATTTTTTAAAAATTTCGACTTAGTTCTTTTCTATTAGAAAAGCCTTTATTCATAGGGCATTCATTAAAACATCTCCTCTTTAATTTTCTTAAAAATCGTTGCCTACAACAACTGTTGCTAGTAAGCATTTTTTTTTGAGCCATGTTAAATTAACCTAAAGACGTAGCTCCAAAGATTTGTTATATTAAATCAGTTGTGCTTTCACAATTATTAAACTTCTTAAGCATTTACACTAAACTGTATATTTGATATGATTAGTAATTGATAAATTAACTTTCCAATCAGAAAAAATGAATCGTAGAAAATTTATAAGAAACTCACTAGGTATTAGCTTAGGCTTTGCGGGTTTATCAAAGTGCTCTTTTGATCAAACCATAAGTGCGGAGTTGTTTCGATATGGAAAGTTAGTTAAGGATGCTAATGGCTACCTTGATTTACCTAAAGGGTTCAGCTATAAAATCATCTCCAAAACTGGGGAAAGGATGACAGATGGTTTTTTATTGCCAGGAGCTCCTGATGGTATGGGTGCATTTGAAAAAAACGGTAAAGTAATTCTAATTAGAAATCATGAATTAGACGCTGATGAAAAATCGAATGGTCCTTTTGGTAAGGACAATGAACTTTTAAACAGCATAGATAAATCTATGTTTTTTGATTATGGTAATGGCACCTTTCCAAGCCTTGGAGGCACTACAAGCCTAGTTTATAATGAAAGCAATGGAAGTGTTGAAATGCAATACCTTTCTTTGGCTGGCACAAACCGCAACTGCGCTGGCGGACCAACCCCTTGGAACAGTTGGATAACATGTGAAGAAGATGTGTCGAACAAGGGAACTTCACAAGCACATAATCATGGTTATAATTTTGAAGTGCCAGCAAGTGCTGCAGCGCAATTAAGTGAACCTATCGCTTTAAAAGCTATGGGACGATTTAATCATGAAGCTGTATGTGTTTCTCCCGATAGTGGTATTGTGTATCAAACAGAAGATAGAAGTGATGGACTTATTTACCGATTTATACCCAATGTACCTGGCAAGTTGCATAAAGGAGGCCTACTGCAAGCATTAGCTATTAAAGGACAAAAAAGTTTTGATACCATGAATTGGGCAAGTCGAAATATAGACCTTTTTTCAACATTTGAAGTGGAATGGATAGATTTAACTGATGTTGATGGACCAAAAGATGACCTACGATTAAGAGGATTTAAAGCTGGTGCTGCGCGTTTTGCTAGAGGTGAAGGTATGTGGCATGGCAACAAAGAGGTTTTCTTTGCTTGTACTAATGGTGGCCCTAAAAAGTTAGGTCAAGTATTTAAATATGTGCCGAGCGAGTTTGAGGGCACATCAAGAGAAATTGAGTCACCTGGTAAGCTCATTTTGTTTGCAGAATCAGATAATAAAAACATTCTTAAAAATTGCGATAACTTAACGATTGCTCCTTGGGGCGATATTATACTTTGTGAAGATCATAAAGATGCCTACTTAAGGGGTATTACCCCAGATGGGAAAATTTATACATTTGGTCATAACACTGGCGCTCGATCAGAATTCGCCGGAGCCACATTTTCGCCTAGCGGAAAAACATTATTTGTGAACAAGCAAGACTTAGGGCATACATTGGCCATTACAGGGCCATGGGATAATCGAATGGCACTTTAATTTTTCGCCCTCTATGATGCTATCCCCAAATTAGCAACTTCCTTAAAATTGAGTATTCCAATTTAGCAAGTCGGAAGTAGCTTACGACACTACAGTATAGAGAATTTTAAGGAGAGCTTATTCTACGGAGAGCTAGGTTGCTGATAAACTTGTTTAGTTGTCGCGTTAGGGGAGAGCTTGTTCTAAGGAGAGGTAAGGTATTCAATTCCATTGATGAAATTTACAATCAGCTAAATACTTACCTCATTTGCATAAATGAAAGAACAAATGTTCACCAAGCTTTTACAATCTCAGATAAGATATAAATAAGCATTAGTAGCAAACCCAATGAAAATAACCACCGACTCAAATAATGACAAGAAACCATAATTCTCTTATTCAGCGGAATTGAATTATTGAGAAGGTCCTTTACCTTAATAATGTTAATCGGGGAAACTCCATACTTATCTTTAATTCTATGCCTCATGAGTAAGATAAATAATATACAGTTTACTATGAAACTTGAAAGAATCGAAAAAATTGCAAAATACGCTAACATTTTAGGCTGATTTTGAAATCGAATTTACTTTAGGAAGTTTTTCCATCATCAGAGTCTCCTTAAAGGTACTCTGATGTTACGCATTTCAATTTAGGAATTTTATATAATATTAACACGCATTAAGCAAGTTAAAGCACTTTAACAACAACCTTGGAATATCAGCATACCCGTTTTTAGACACGCAGATCTCTCCGATTGTCGAGATGACTGTACGTTTTTAAATGATACTAAATATTAAGCAATGGTCATTTCGATTAAAATGAGAAATCTCATTGCGTTTTATGAGAACCATATCGATTATTAGTGGGAATTGGAGAACACAAGGTCAAAAACGTAGGCTAGTTAATTGCCAAAGAAGTAATGGACACGAGCTAGAAGTTTACTCCTTTGGAGCTCGCGCCAGCTAGGGAGATGACTGTACGATTTTAAATGATACTAAATATTGAGCAATGGTCATTTCGAATAAAATGAGAAATCTCATTGCGTATTATGAAAAACTAAATAGATTTTTAGCGGAGAATTGGAGATCATAAGGTCAAAAACGTAGGCTAGTTAATTGCCAAAGTAGTAATACCCTAGTTAGAACGTTTAACTTGAGGCTATTTAAAAGCAATTCCCATGAACTTTTTTGATAAAATCATCTTTTGGTTGTTTTCCCTGTTTACGCTTTGTTTTATAGCGTTCAGAAATTTTCTCAAAGGTTAGGTAGGACTAATTATAGGTGGGATGCAATATTGGTAATGTACTTTGTGACTTCTCTTAATTTAACAACTCTGTTTTCTTTTATAAATAAAATTTTTGGGGTTGATTTTATTAGTTGGTTGATTTTTAACTTTAGTTCTCCTATTGCCGTAGGCATTGCATTCTGGTTTTGCTCGTTATCTCTGGTTTTACTTTTGTTTAGACCATGGCAGACCAATTATGAAAGTGAAGTCATTCAACATATTGAAAATTTTGGATTGAATAGAGTAAAATACATTCACATATTCTCTTCACTTTATTTCACAGGTTCCGTTGTATTTTTCTTTGGGTTTCTGCCTGAAGTATTATTTTAGGTTAGAGTATTCCCTTGTTTCAACCAACTATCTTAAGTCTATTGACTTAAGATTAAGAATAGATAGGAAGTTCTGTATTGACTAGAAAAACTCCATTCTCTTTGGCTGAATGATGTATTGAAATTAATTTTTGATTTTGCATTTTAGACAGCTTAAAATTGACATTTTCTAAAATACTAATTTTTACACAGCAACATAAATGGGAAATGTAACAGAGGGAAAGATGCTATGTATTCAGATCTCTCCGATTGTCGAGATGACTGTACGTTTTTAAATGATACTAAATATTAAGCAATGGTCATTTCGAATAAAATGAGAAATCTCATTGCGTATTATGAAAATACAAACAGATTTTTAGCGGAGAATTGGAGATCCTAAAGTCAAAAAAGCTTACGCTAGTTAATTGCCAAAGAAGTAACGGACACGAGCTAGAAGTTTACTCCTTTGGAGCTCGCGACAACTAGGGGGAGTAAGAGCTGCATTGAAAGATTGTACTAGAATCATTTATCCACATGCCCGGAATATATTTTAAATCAGTTGGTGGTTCATCATGTGTCTGAAATTTTGAAATAAAATAAGTACCGTACTTGGTTATTCTCTTATTTTCTGGATTAGACTTTATTCTTAAGATGTATGTTTCTTCATTTAGGTCTTTAACATGATAATGTTTATGCGCATCAGATAGTCCATTAATTTTACTTGCATTATAACCAAAACTCATTTCTTCCTCAATAAAACCATTTAAATAGCCAATATCACAGTAATTAAAAGAAAAATAAGCATTTGTATAACAACTATCCGAAACTTTAAGATAACAGTATTTGCGTTCTTGAAAAGATGCACTGCTACTTGACCACTTTACTCTTAGATTTTCTATGAAACAAATTTTTCCCATAAAAACAATAAACGTGACAACTAACAAAATGATTAGGACTAAAATGACGTTCGTTCTCTTCAAATTATTGCTTTCTATCAGTTTCATCTAAATTTCCCAACTATCTTAAGTCTCTTGACTTAAGATTAAGAATAGAGAGAAGTCTTAGACTTCCTAAACAAATAGCTTAAGCAGCAGCCAAACTCGTCTTCTTAGCATCAGCACTAGCACCCATGCGCTTTAGTAAGTCGTAATGGTTTTTAACTGCTTTGGCAAAGGTTTTTTGGTTGTGGTATGGCAAGCCAAATTCTTCAGCAGTTTCTTTAACCATTTTTTGCAATTTGGGAAAGTGCACATGACATATAGTTGGAAACAAATGATGCTCTACCTGAAAATTTAGTCCTCCAGCTATAAAGTTTAAAAAATAGTTATCTGTTGCAAAGTTGGCTGTAGTGTATAATTGATGTGCAGCCCAACTTTGATTAATTACATTTTCATCATTTGGTACTGGAAAGTCGGCAATATCTACTTCATGCGCCAATTTAAAAATGATAGCCAATAAGTAGCCTTCAAAAAAGTGCATTAAAAGAATTCCAAATAAAATATGATACCAAGCAACACTTAAAAACATAAATGGCAAAACAATAAACATGGTATAATGCACAGCTTTAAAGAAAAACATGCGCCACATTTGCGACTTAGGATGGTTACTAGTATCGTAACTACCAATGTTTCCTTTAAAAAATTTCTTATAATCCTTTAATAAAACCCAAAGTAGAGTTGCCAATGGATACATGAAAAATGCATAAATCTGCTGATATCGGTGGTGTTTTTTCCATGTTTGACTTTCCGTTAAGCGCATAAAAGGCATTTCAATGTCCTCATCATGGTCTTGTATATTGGTAAACATGTGGTGTGCTTTATTGTGCGTAATATCCCACATATAATCATTGGCGCCTACAATGTTAAACAATGCTCCTAGCGCATTATTAGCCCACTTTTTATTGCTAAATGAACCATGTATGGCATCATGGCAAAGGTTTAAACCAATGCAAGCCATTAATAAACCCATAACTATCCATAAACCATATTGCACCGCCAATGGAAAATTACCCAACAATAGTGCTAAATAACTAGCAGCCAGGCCACCGGCATAAAAAACAACTTTAAAATACATTAAGCCATTGGCGGTTTTTTTAACGTTATTTTCTTTAAAATAAGCGTCTACCCTTTTTTTTAGCGTAGGAAAAAACTTTGCTTGGTCTCTATTTACAAATTTGACTTTTGCTGGAACTGCCATTTTTACTATTTATTTTTCAAAGGTAAGCAATACAGGTTTAAAGGTATAACCTCCAATTGTTAATCAATGGTTGGTATTAATCCCCTTACTCCCATATCCACAACAGTATCTCCATCTAAAGGTTCATAAATACCATTGTTATTATCATCTTTCCACTCAAAACTATTGTTGGTAGAGAATGATAAGTTAAGGGTAACATTATCATTGGATTCACTTGAAATAACCAAAGGTGGGTCGAACTTACCAGTAACCAAACAGGAGCCTTGCGGTATGGGTGAAGTAGCAAAAATTGGATTGGGGACAGTTGTTGCTCCCGGTGGAGCTTGTCCGCTGCTTATTCCAAATTGCGTTTCAAAAGCCCAAAAACCCTGCAGGCGATTGGCATTAACTTTAACATCATTGTTAACTATGGTATGGTTGGTTATGTATTGATTGTAACCTAAAAAGGAAGCTAATGTGCCTTTTAAATCTAGGCCAGAAGCTCTAAAATCAATTTCACCTTGCTGATAACTTAATGAAACCCTTACATATTCGTATGTGCCTGGAGCAACATCACTTAGAAGCATTGAAGTTAACTCACCACCATCATTGACCAATGTTGCCTCACTAAAATTGATGGCCGTTGCGCCACCTGCGGTAGTTTCTGCTCCTTGATAAATTATTTCGCCTTCACCTAAGCCAGTTAATGCTGTTGGAATTAGCTCAACATAATTGGCACTCATTACTTTCATGTTGGGAGATTGCGCGCTATTGCCTGCGGAAACAGTTGATGGGTTTCCAAAACCATCTAAACGCTGTTGGTTTTCATTAAACTCAAAGGTTACGGCTAATTTATCTGGTTTTACAGTAGTTTCTTTTTTACAACTTGCAAATAATGCAAAAAGTAAGATGATTACTATTAAAATATTCCTTATCATAACAAGCATTGTTTAATTATTTAACGAATATACCCTCAATTTCATATATGAAAATCTCTTTAAATTCCATTGGTAAAGTAAAATCTACAAGAAAAAAACCGCTAGATGATAATTGGTATAATGAAACGTGCAGCATTGTAATTGCTGATAATTATCCCACTGAAATGCTGACTGGTATTGATTCATTTTCGCATCTTGAAATTATCTATCACTTTCATTTGGCTGATGATGCCTTTAAAACCATTGCCCGCCACCCTAGAGACAATAAAGAATGGCCAGCCGTTGGCATTTTTGCTCAACGAACCAAAAACCGGCCTAACAAACTAGGTGTAACCAAAGTTGAGTTGATTAGCGTTGAAGGAAATATTTTACACGTTAAAGGATTAGATGCCATTGATGGAACGCCTGTATTAGATATAAAACCCGTTATTAAGGCTTTTGAAATTCAGGGAGAAATAAAGGAGCCTAATTGGTGTGCTGAGCTAATGAAAAATTATTGGTGATAAACTACCTTAAAAATGCAAGGTATTTATATATTTTTGCAGTTATAATTAAATACATAATATTATGGGTAAAGCAATAGGTGCTATTTTAACAATTTTGGGAGTATTTATCTCTCTTTTTTTAGTATTTATATATATGAATAGCAATGCCGTTCTTCATTACAATCCTGACACCCCGCTTTCATCAGTATCAAGCTCGGGAGTGCTTATGCCAAGTATTATAGCCATTTTTATGACAATAATTGGCATTTTTCTTTTGGTTGCACCTACTGGCGGTAAGCAAGAATTACAGGATTAACAGAATTCTTAAATATAGTTTTGATAAACCATTTTAAATTATTGAAGGTTTAGGTTATAATTTTACCTAAGTTGGATTTATACACAAAAGCCATTCATTTTACTGAATGGCTTCTCTGTATAATAATGTTTTGAATACAACTTTATGCGCTACTTAATCAAGGTAACATTTCCTTTAAACTCTTGTTGCTTGCCATCAAAGTAGGTTACTCCAATATAATAAGTAAACACAGCGGGGTTCAATTCGCTTCCTTTGTGTGTGCCGTCCCATCTATCATTAAGACTTTCGCCATTGAAAACTTTTTCGCCCCAACGATTATAAACGCCCCAACTAATTTGGTCAACACCTTTACCATAAACTTGTAAAAAGTCGTTTACATTGTCGCCATTAGGAGTAAAGGTATTTGGCATATAAATTTCTCTGTTTACAAATACCCTAACTCTAACCGTATCATAGTCTACACATCCAAATGAGTCTATTGCAGACACAATGTAAGTGGTACTACTGGTAGGAAATGATGTAGGACTTTTTGCGGTATCATAGTCTAAAAATGTTGATGGTGTCCACAAATAATCAAACGTTAAGCTATCAGGTATTTGTGTAGTAAATAGGGTTACATTGTCGCCATAGTCTATAGTAACATCATCAATGGTATTAATTAATGGACCTTGTATGGTAATGTTTATGGTGGTGTCGTTATAACACCCATTTTGCCCCAAAACTCTTAGGTTAATTGGGTAAATACCTGGGCCATACCAAACCAATTGATAGGCACCACCATCTTTACCTCTTATGTAATTGGCATTGGCAAAAAACCAATCAAACTCATCAATATTGGCACCTCCAATATAACTGGCCACAATGGTATCGCCAATACAACCAAAGGTATCAATCACAAATTCTGCTGATGGCAATGGTAACACTTCCAGCGTGTAAGTAATTGTATCAAAACAATTGGCAACAGCTTCATAGAAATAAGATATATCGTAAAAACCTGGCCCGTTTGGCACCAATGAGGGGTCAAAAAGTCCAGTAGCATCTAAATAAGGAGTAGCTAAAAAGAAACCAATACCACCACTAACAGAAGGTTGAGGTATGCCTGTTAATTGTATGGGAGGATGATTGATACAATACGCGAAACTACTATCCAAACCAACTACACTAGCTGTAGGAAAGCCAGCTACTCTCAAAACCATATTATCACTGTTTGGGCACTCTCCATTATCTACATTTAATGTATAAATAATGTTGTACCCACCCACATTTGAGGGTGTAGTAACTATTGGATTAATTGAAAGTGTATCACTTAAAAAGTTTTTCGCCGAATCGGGATTGGCAGACCAATAAAATGATGCACCTGGAGCTGCGGTTCCATTTAAAAATAAGGCGCCCCCTTGGCAAATGGTATCATCTGGCCCAGCATCAGCGGTAGGTAAAGGATTTACATGAGTAAAAGCCATTGAAAATACCGACTCGCAGCCGTTCATATCCCTTTCAATATACCAAACCGTATCAGTACCTGGCCCAGCAATTGGCGGATTGTAGCTGTTTATAGTAACTAAAAATTGTCCTGGAGGGATGCTATCATACCAGTCGAGCCTATTCATTGGATCTGATTTCATTGGCGTTATAACACCAATTGGATCGCCAAAGCAATAAGTATCTCTGAGAACTGGCCCTGGAACAATAGTAGGTATAACTGTAACATTAACCGAATCGTATGGGCCATCACAAAAAGAATCTTGTTCAACATTGTAAAAAGTAAAAAGTCCACTGCCACCATTCAAAGCAATGTAAGTAGTAGGATCATAAGTTACTCCAGTATCTAAAAGGTTGGTTAATTCAGGATCACTAAACCAGGCAATATTATTCATTGCATTTGCTGGTGGAGTGCTAACTACTGGTGCAATTAAATCTCCAAAACAATGCAGCGTATCTACACTTGCAGTTGGTGCCGCAGGAATTGGTCGATAATAAAAGGTAAATAGCAATGAATCAGCACTTACACACCCCCCTACCACTTCTTTAACCCATACAGTATATTGAGTAAAAGAAAATAGAAATGGCTGATAAGTAGTGCCTACCCCAGCAATAGGTGTAGGTGAAATAAGTGATGGAACAAACCATTGATAAGTGGCACCTGGTGTACCTGAAGCAGTAAATGTTGGGGGTGGCCCAAAACAATAGTTTGAATCAGCCATCACAATAGGTGTAGATGCTCCTGCATAAACTGTCACTGTAATAGTATCAAAAGGGCTAAAGCATCCGCCTAATTCTTCTCTTACAAATATTTGTGAGGTATTAGGAAACATTGTTGTAAACAAGCCCATACCTGCAGTATTAAACGGTGAGCCCATGCCTACTGTGCCACCCATTTGATTTGTATACCATTGAAGGTTTGTACCAGGAATACCCGAACCGGTAGCAAATAATGTAGGTTCAGGATCGCCAACACACAAAGCGACATCTGGGGATGTTGTTATGGGAGGTAATTCATTAAAAATTAAGTTAATTGAGTCTCTATAGGTGCAAGTATCGCCACCATTAACATACGTTACATCAACAAAATATAAACCTGTTGCAACTGCATTAAAAATTGATGAAGTCGTAATACCATCTTGCCATAAATAGGTTGCGCCTGGCATGGTTGCATCTAATGGATACATCATATTGCAAGTAAAAGTATCAGGTCCTAAATCAATTGGAGTTGCACTTATGATAGTGTCAACACAAACTAAATGATCGTTAGAAGTTAAAATACCTGTTGACGCAGTGATACCGTATAATACCGTATTGTTGCCCCCAAAAACGCTGTTTATTAAATCATCCGTATAATCAATTCTAAGAACACCGTTAAAAAATACTTTTAACCGCTGGCATTCGGGAGACCATGTTATGTTAACTGTATGATATACTCCTGTTGCAATTGGATTGCCTGTTACAGTTGCATCCACTAAAGGTGTTACGGGTGCTGATTGATTTCCGTTATAAGAAACATTTATATGATTGTTGCTATTTCCTGCGTCACCAAATAGTGCAACTCCACTATTATCATAGGTATCAAACTCAATACCAACTGAAGGAGCTATGCCATTGTAACCCATACCGCCTCCACCTAAACCCAATGAAGCAGCTAATGCAGGATCGTTTTGCAAAACAAATACCATACCCTCACCTCCTGTAAGACTAGAAGTATCAGAACCTAAGTACATACATAGGTTAATGTTTTGAAATTGAGATAAATCCATGGGCATTATGCCCCAGGCGGCACCAACTTGATTACCAAAATTTCCAGTTATATCGGCACATACTGAGCCACAATTAACTGGAGGATTTGGAAATGGAGCGGACGTTACAAACGCATTACCAGTTGCTGTTAACTGTGCGTATGTAGTGCCGGTAATTACCAATAAAAAAAGCAATGCTGTAATTGAAGTAATCTTTCTTACCATACTTGTTTGTAATATTTTTTATTTGGCAGGCTTCTAACAAAAATAATTAAATATAAAATGCTAGACAGTGTTTACAACTACAATGTTAACGTGAAATGAAGATAAATATTTTTTCATTTTCAACATTCAACTAAAATAGGCAATAAATATCCAAAAAAATGGATGCGAGAGAGATTTTATTTTGGCCCTTCAGGATTGGCTACTCCTTCTTGTAAATTAACGGTATTGTTGGTATTAACTTTACTACGCATAATTTCCGAACGATTAGAAATGCTTTCTTCTAGCGTAAGTTCGTTATCATTTAAATCGCCACCTCTGTTAATAAAAAAGTTGCTACCTAAACTTAAAACTATCAATGCAACGGCCAAAACCCAAGTTGCTTTTTCTAAAAAATCAGTAGTTCTTTTGGCACCTAATATTTGACTACCACCCCCAGAACCGCCAAAAGCTGAGCTTAACCCGCCACCTTTAGGATTTTGAACCAGAACCACAAGCATTAAAATAATGCATACCAAAATAGAAAGAATTGCAATAAAACCGTACATAACTTAGTTTTTCTTAAGTTTTTTAATTTGACCTGCAAAGTAACCACTTTTTTCTGGGTATTTCAATTGCAATAGCTTATAAGATTTTATAGCTTTTACAAGTTTGCCTTGCTTTACCAATAACTTAGCATACGTTTCTGTAACCAAGTCCTCATCTAACTTGTAGGCCGTTGTACTGCTATTAATTATATCGTCTAATTTACTTTTTTCCTCTTTTTCCTGAGAATATCCATCCATAAAAGAGGTTATATCGTTTATATCTGCTGAAAACTTATCAAAATTTGGCTTATCTTTTTTTGTTTTAACGGCCTTTTTGGAAGCCGTTTTTGCCACTTTATTGGTATTGTTTAACCATTCAGCAAAAGTATTTTTGCTATTACTGGCTTTTTGCTTTTTTGGTTTTAAAGCAACCACCTTGGTTTTAGCTGGTGTTGTTGTTGTTTTTTTACCAGCTGGACTTACTTTGTGTTTTTTAGCGGGCTTAGTAGGTTGCTCTGCCTTTTTACGTTTTACTGAGGGCGTTAATTGAATTACATTGGTATCTAAATTTTTGCTTGATTGTTTTTTTACCGCACTTTTTCTTTTAATGGTAGACTTTTCAGCTGTTAACTTCTGCTTTGGTTTTTGAACCTTAGGCTTGGTTGCTTTTGTTATGGCCACTACTTTTTTAGACTTACTATTGATTGATTTTTGCTCAGTTTCAATGGTTGGTATAATCTTGTGCATTAGTTGATGCAAGGCTTCTCTATTATTGGCAAATGTTGCTGCTTTGGCCAACTGACTTTCAAATTGAGGGTTATTAACCATTTTGTACTTTTTGGCTAACAACATATGGGCGTAAGCATAATATGGGTAAAGGGTGATGATGTTTTCTAAATCTTTTACCTCTGTAGTATGCAGCTGACGAATATCAGCAGATATGCCTTTTAATATATGAAGCAAAGATTCCATAATCAATTACCAATTTACAACAGCTTTATTAAAAATATCGGTAATTAACTGATCATTAATCTCAGCGATTAATTGGTCTTCCACCTGATCAAGACTTAAATTGGCATCAAAATCTTCAAACGCGGTAAATGATTGGCTAAAGTTTGTATCATCTTCTTTATAATTGGTATAATCTACTTTTACCACTATGGTTAGGCGGTTAAGGGCAGATGTTTCGTTGCCTATGGTGGCAATAGAAGTTACTTCATATTTGGTAATTGCTCCTTTAAAATCTAAATCTCCTTCAATATCATCTACCAAGGTTAATGATGTTTCTGAAACAAACTTGTTGCGCAATGCTTCTGTAAAATCGTTGCTTAAACTTGGAGCAACAATAGCCGCGTTGTTAGGAAAGTTTTCAATTGAAACCGTTTTACAATCGGCACAAATGCTGGCTCCCGTAAAAGAGTATATGCCACAACCTATAAAATTGAAACACAAAATTGAAATAAGGCAAATGATAAAAATTCGCATGGCACAAAGTTATATTAAAATGCACATAAATTGACTTATCTATGCTAGTCAGAATTCCCAATTTCCAGGTTAAAATTAGCCGACATAATCGTTGCTATGCCAAATCATTTTACCTTGAACTCAGAAATTTTATCTAGCATCTATTTCGACACTTTATATCCAATGTAATATTAAATGCAAAAACTGTTCCTAAGGATTGGAAGTAAAGTTTTTTAACACTTTTACAGTAATTCTTTCATTTATGTTGTGCTGATCTTCTGTACAATTATCGGTTTGGCACTTTTCTTTAGGAAATTCCTCACCATAACCTAGGGATACCAATGAATTGGATTGTACGCCATTGGCAATTAATTGCTCTCTTATGTTTTTAGCACGTAAATCGGTGTAGGTTAGGTTGTAAACCTCACTACCCTTGCTGTTAGCATGTACGCCAATTTCAAAAACATATTCCTTGTTTTCCTTTAAAAAATCAACCAAATCTTCTAGCTCAAAGCGGGACAATGATTGCTCAAAAACGGTTTCATGCAGTGCATATTTTGCACTTGCTAAAGGTTCTTCTAATACCTCATTATTGTTGACTACTTCTTCTATAATTTCTTCATCTTCAATAACAACTATTGGATCTCGTATTGCTTCTACTTCTATTATTTCTCTTTCTACTTGCTGAGTTTCAACTTCTTCAATAATAATTGTTTCCATGTTATCGTCTTCAAAAACCCAATCAGTTACTTTAATTTCTATGCGTTTTCCTTGGTTATCAGGATAAACCGATTTTACCGTTTCACCATATCCTATGGCTGTCAATCTATGTTCTTCAATACCTCTTCTAATTAATGAATTGCGAACAACATCAGCTCTTTCTTGGCTTAAGTTGTTGTTGAAGTTATCACTATACAAAGTATCGGTGTGGTAGCCAATTTCTATATGTAATTGCGGATTATTTCTGAGTAAATTCTCCAATGAATCGAGCACTGCTACTGGGTTGGCCAACTTACCTTCATTTTTAAAGTCGAGAAAAATGTTTGGTATTAAAAACTTGTTACCAGGCATAAACTCAGCAGGAACAACCAGAGGTTTAGTAACCATAGGTGTGCTATTGGCAAAAATATCTACTGGCTCAGGATAAATGGCATTTTGACTCGTTGTTACTTCCACAACTGCAGGATTAAGCTCCATTAATGCTTCCTCCACTCTACTTTCATTTTTTTCGGTAATTTTAAAAGTTTTCGTACATTTTGAAATTAAATAAGAACCTAAAACATCTTCATCTTCACTTGCATATTGATCTACAAACACCAGATATTTTTGACCAAACTCAAAGCTGTAACCATTGTTATTGCTAAAGTCTGAATAAACCACTGCAGGACTACCATTCTTGCTTTTGTAAACCGTATCTATTTGAAATTTAACCTTTGAATTGATTAATAAATCATTTGTGAACTCCTGGCTAACCACAGTGCCAATAAAAATGGCTTCCGCATCTTTAGCGCCTGTTAAAATATCACATTCAGCATTGGCAAAACCAGCAATTGCTAATAGATGTACTAGTACTAAAATGATACAGTTACGCATATTAGCAAAACTACAATTGTATGCATCTTATTGTGTGACACTTACTATAAGTGTGTGGTGTTGATTGTATTGATTGGTGGTCAATTTACTGTTTTAAACCCACCCCCGGCCGGCCACAGGCAGGCCTCACCCCTCCAAGGGGGAGAATTTAATTTATAGTTTATGATAATATTTAATCTTCTAACTTCCCTAAATATTTTAGCGATACTCTTTTATCATTTGGATGATACATTGGATCATTCTTTATTTTATCCGATACAGCTCGTGGTTGCGATTCGCCATACCCTTTAAAAAACAATTGATCGTAATTAAGGAGGTAATTGTAAAACAAATATTCTTTAAAAGCTTGAGCCCGATTTTCAGAAAGTATTTGATTTTTTTTATCATTACCCTTCTTATTTGTATGGACTGAAATTTCAAACTTTTTGTTTGGGTTTTGTTGAAAAACGGTAGCTAAAGAATCTAACGCCAAATCGCTAGAAGGCTTTAACCAAGCTTCTTGATACTCAAAATAAATATGCTCCACCTCCCATTCATCATAACTTCTTGGAAAATAGACTTTGTACTTTGACCAGTCTATTTTGCCTATTACTTTCAGCTCCGTTTTATGTCTTATCACACGACCTTGAAAAGCATTTGTTCCATCAATATATTTGTTTATCCCTACACTGTCCGCTGCACCATAACCTTTAGCGGTTAATTGAACCTTGCTTACGCCTTTATCTACTATATGTTTTACAATGCTTTCTGCCATCATTTGAGATAAATCCAAGTTGTATGCTTTAGGACCTATTGAATGAACATAATTACCTATTTCAAACTTTAGTGATGGGTTTGATCTAATTACCAAGGCTATCGAATCTAATATCGAATAAGAATGCTCTGCAGGATATACTTCACTCATATTATAATAAAAATTCAATTTATCAACAATAAATGAAGCTCCAAAACCTGAGTTGCCCAATTCGCTATTAACTATTTCAGTAGCATTGGGTGGCCTTGCAATTAGTTTTATTTCAGTTCTTCTGTTCCTTGCCCTTCCTTCCGGATTGTCGCTTCCATCAGCATTTTTATTGGGTGCTAAAGGCATCAATTCTCCATAACTCCTGATTAGTAGCTGTTTTTTCGAAATTTGGTGTTTGGTCATTAAATAATCTCTTACATGTTTAGCCCTACAGTATGTTACTTGAATGCTGTATTCAGGATTAACATAGTCGGTATAAGTGCCTATTTCTATAATTACCCCTGAGTTTGCTTTAAGAAGCCGTGCTAAAGAATCCAGTTCGGGAAAGCTGATTTCATTTATGGAACACCGTCCAAATTCATAATACACATTCTCTAGCTCCCAAGTTTTTCCGATTGGATATCCTCCAAAACCCTGGTAGCCTAAAACCTCTAACTCAGTTCTGCGGTTTTTAGCTCTGCCAACTTCATTATCGCTTCCATCAGCATTTTCATTGGGTGCAATAGGTTTAGTTTCGCCATAGCCTTTGGCAAAAAGTCTTCTTGGATCTATGCCTTCACTAGCCACTAAATATCTTACCACACATTTTGCGCGCCTCTCTGATAAATCTAAGTTATACCCTTCTGAGCCCTTGCCATCAGTATGGCAACCAATTTCAAAATTTAGTGTTGGATTAAATCTCATCATTGTAGCTAATGAATCAAGCACTGACAATGATTTTGTTGTTGGACCTCCCCCTCCTTGCATTTTATAATACAGTCCACTAACAATATATGATATTCCAAACTGACTTTCATTTAAGGTGTATTTAGCGACTTCAACTTGGTTTGGCGGTCGGCCTCTAACCTTCAACTCAGTTCTGTTATCTTTTGCTAACTGGGCTTCTGTGCAATCATCTGTTACATTACAATTACTTAATGACCTTGAATCTCCATAAGCCATAGAATATATTCTCCGTGGGTTTATATGATGTGTTTCACACAAATATTTTACTACGCTTTTAACACGAAACATGGTCAATTCACCTCCATATGCGTTAACATATCCATAGGCCGCATGATTCCCAATTTCAAGGTAACAAGCCGGGTTGGCTTTAATAACAAATGCAATGGAATCGAGTACCCTAAACGAATGTTCTTTAATCTCCCATTTATTAGAATCAAAATCCAATTTAGGAATGGCGAATATTTTATCGAATGGGTAATTACTTAAGTCTGCATCACCGATTATCTTCAATTCTATACTACGGTTTTTTGCCCTACCTTCCTTATTATCGCTGCCATCTGGATTTTCATTGGGAGCAATGGGTTTGGTTTCTCCATAGCCTTTGGCTGTTAGTCTGCGAGTGCTAATTCCCTTTTTAATTAAATACTTAACCATAGTTTCAGCTCTTCTCTGAGATAACTGAAGGTTATAATCATCTGTTCCCCTTGAATCAGAATGCAACCCAATTTCTGCTGTTAAAAAGGGTTGTTGTTGTAGTAAATCTGCAATTGAATCTAATACAGGTATGCCTGGCTTATATGGCGGTTGGGAAAACGAAAAAACATCATCATAAGAAAACAAATAAGTCTCGCCAACTTTTAAAGTGGTTTGAGCATATGAATTTGTAAACAAGAAGGCCAGCAATAGCAGTAAAATGATGTTTTTCTGCATGTAATAAAGATAAGGAATAAACAAGATAGTATTATCTATTGAAGCTAACTATTAAAGTTGAAGTTTATTCTTTGAATTTGAAGTTTCTAAGCCGGAATATTATACTCCTTAATTTTTCTATATAATGTACGCTCACTAATACCTAAGTCTAGCGCAGCTTTTTTACGTTTGCCTCTGTGCTTTTCTAATGCTTTAATAATTAGCTCCTTCTCATTATCAGCCAACGATAAAGATTGAGCAATTTCCATGGTAGACTCTTGATCATTGTTATGCAAAATAACTGGCTGGTAATTTTCTTGGGGATTAGAGAATTCTCTGTTTTCGACCTTTTCTTCAACGGCATTGTCTAAAACTGACAAGTCCATTTCATTTACATTGACTTTATTTTGGGTTGCCATTTGTAAAATGAAACGCTTTAAATCGTTTACGTCTTTTTGCATTTCAAACAACAACTTGTACAAAATCTCTCTGTCAGACATGCCTGCATGATCGGCACGCTCACCTTCAATATTTGAGGCCAACACAGGCAAATTGTTTGTAGGGCTATATTTTGGCAAGAATTGAATTAGTTCTTGAGCACTTACCAACTTATCAGAAGCCAAAACTGAAGTTTTCTCTGCTATGTTTTTTAACTCTCTTACATTACCTGGCCAACGGTAACTCTTTAATACTTGTTGCGCCTCATCATTTAAGCGAACGGTTTCTGAGCCATACTGTTCAGCAAAATCAGCCGCAAATTTTCTATACAGTAAATGAATGTCATCAGCCCGCTCTCGCAAACTTGGAACTACAATTGGAACTGTATTTAATCGGTAATACAAGTCTTCTCTAAACTTGCCTTGCTTTACTTTTTCAAGTAAATTAACATTGGTAGCGGCTATTACGCGTACATCCGTTTTTTGAGATTTGGAAGAACCAACTCTTATATATTCGCCCGATTCTAAAACACGCAATAATCTTGCTTGGGTAGCAACGGGCATTTCGCCTATTTCATCTAAAAATATTGTTCCTCCATTTACTGTCTCAAAGTATCCTTTTCTATCTGAGTTAGCTCCTGTAAAAGCACCTTTTTCATGTCCAAAAAGCTCCGAATCAATCGTGCCTTCTGGTATTGCACCGCAGTTTACGGCAATAAATTTTTCATGTTTTCTTTGACTCAAATCATGAATCATTCTTGAGAAAATCTCTTTACCTACTCCACTCTCACCTGTTATTAATACGCTTAGATTAGTAGCCGAAACCCTGTTAGCTACACTAATTGCATAGTTCAATGCATCAGCATTACCTATAATTCCGAATCGTTGTTTTATGGAGTTAATGTTCATTATTGTTATAATTAACTAGGTGTAACCCACCCCTTGCCCCTACCAGGAGGGGAATTAAATTTGTTTAAGAATAACCTATTGCTTTGCCCTTTAACGTTGCTGAAGTACAACTTTCAACCAGCACATTTACATATTCGCCCGGCTGGTAATTTTCTCTTGGAAAAATGATCATTTTATTTTGGTCGTTTCTACCGCATAAATCATCTTCCGATTTTTTTGACCTACGCTCAACCAAAACCTTATGTACCTTGCCTATTGTTTTTTGGTTTTGCATTAAGGCATGCTGATTTTGCAAATTAATTACTTCTTGCAATCGCCTTTTTTTCACTTCTAGTGTTACATCATCTTCATACTTTCTTGCTGCTAAGGTTCCTGGTCGTTCACTATAGAAAAACATATACGCCAAATCGTACTTTACTAATTCCATGGCACTTAAGGTTTCTTTATGATCTTCTTCTGTTTCGCCACAAAAGCCTGTAATAACATCTGCTGAAATACCGCAATCAGGAATTATTTCTCTAATTCTGTTCACCTTTTGCATATACCACTCACGGTCATATGTTCTATTCATACGTTTTAAAACTGCAGAACTACCCGATTGAATTGGCAAATGAATGTAGTTGCATACATTCTCATTATCGCGCATGGCATACAACACATCATCTGTAATATCTTTTGGATGAGATGTGCTGAAACGAACTCTCAACAATGGACTTACATTGGCAACCATAATTAACAACTCAGCAAAATTGGTGGTTGTTTTGGATTCCTCATCAGTGTACTTAAACGAGTCTACATTTTGCCCAAGCAAAGTAACTTCTCGATATCCTTTATCAAATAAAGCTTGTGACTCTCGTACTATGGTATGCGGATTTCTACTTCTTTCTCTTCCTCTTGTAAATGGCACTACGCAAAAACTGCACATATTATCGCAACCTCTCATTATGCTTACAAATGAGCTAACTCCAGTATTATCTAACCGGGTTGGTGTAATATCTGCATAGGTTTCTTCTCTGCTTAACAGTACATTAACCGCCTTTTGCCCACCTTCTACTTCAGTAACCAAATTGGGTAAATCTCTATAAGCGTCTGGACCGCAAACAATGTCAACTAACTGCTCTTCTTCTAATAATTTCTTTTTTAACCTTTCGGCCATGCAACCCAATATGCCAATAACAGCTTCAGGCTTTTGTTTTTTAATTGCTTTAAATGCCTTCAATCTATTTCTTACAGTGTCTTCTGCCTTTTCGCGAATGGAACAGGTATTGATCAATACCAAATCGGCATTTAAAAAATCTTTGGTAATTCCATAACCAGCTTCATTTAAAACTGAAGCTACTATTTCGCTATCATTAAAATTCATTTGACAGCCGTAGCTCTCTATGTAGAAGCTTTTGGCTCCAGGATTTTGAATGGTGGTTTCAGCAACCAACACTTCTCCTTGCCTATCGTTAGCTAGTTGTTTGTTATGTGCTAAGGCACTTTTTAAGTCTTTTTCTGATAATCGCATGCAACTGCAAAGTTATACTAAAATGAACATAAAATGACGCATATATGTTAGTTAAAATTCCTGATTTCTGCGTTATCAAAAGCCAACAGAAGCCCTGCTATGATGACTTTTTTTGCCCTGAACTTCTAAATTTTACCAGAACATTTTTTACGACATTTTTATACAATTCAGTATAATGCCAATTGTATTAAAAAGTTACAGAATGGTGGATGATATTTGCTCTTTTTGAAAGTCTTTGACTAAAAACTATTTTCGTTAAATATTTTATTATGTAAATTCTGAAATGCAATTTTAACATTCTAGCTGCGTTTATGATTGGAAGATATTAAATGAAATACCTATTTCTTATAACCTGCCTTGCAACTTCCTATTTTTCTCAAGCACAATCAGGTTTGGGGCAACGAATAATTATAGGCAACTCTCTAACACTAATTATAGATGCAGATAAGCAAATTGATAGCAGATTTACCGAGTTTACTTGGAATAAAGACATAGCGACCAATATTAACAGAAGACTTTACTTTGGCATTAGCAACAAAAGCATATTTACCAAAGGCGCATTTTATGATGATCGTAGCACTAAAAACAAATATTTTATTTCAGGAGCTTTTTTACAATACGATTTTTTAGAAGCTAAAAAAGATCGCATTTATGCTGAAGTTTCCTTTAACTATGGAAATTATTGTACTTGTGGAGATGGTGAATATTATTCAAAAGAATGGCTTCACTATGTTGGTATAGGAGCAGGATACGATTTGCCACTTGGCAATTTATTTTCTTTAAACATTGCTTGGGTATCCTACATCATTGTTAAACACTTTGAAGAAAGAGATTGGATAAATCATTATGAGATTGGATTGAACTTTGATTTTTTGAGATGACAAAGCCAATTGAATAAAATTATTCCACAACAATTTCATGCATAACAGTTTGCCTCTTTGCGTTTTCAATTAAGGCAAAATAAACTCCTTTTGAATGATTGTTTACTTTCCATGAAAATTCATTTTTTGGTAATTTTTTAACCAATTGCCAAGCTGTATTGTAAATAGAAATTGTAAAATCTTCCGTAACATTTTTAAAATCAAAATGAACCACATCATTAGCAGGGTTGGGATAAACTGTGTATTCAATTGCCCAAGTTTTATTGTCAGCAATATTACTTACCAATGGAACCATGCGAATGCTATCAACCACTACATCAGTTAATGGCTTATCATTCCCATTAGTCGGCACTTTGTTTATAGCATCAACTACACTGTAATCGTTAATTACCTTTCCAAAAACAGAGTGCATATTGTCTAACCAAGCCGTTGGTTTATCTGTGATAAAAAATTGAGAACCACCAGTGTTAGGACCTGCATTGGCCATGCTTAATATACCAACGGTATCATGTAAAAAATCTGGATGAAACTCATCTGGAATAGTATAACCTGGGCCTCCAGTTCCTGTGCCGTTTGGATCGCCTCCTTGGCACATAAAGCTATCGATAACCCTATGAAAAATAGTGCCATCATAAAAACCAGAATCTACCAAAGAAATAAAGTTGTTGGTGGTAATTGGAATTGAATCTGTAAACAAAACTGTTTGAAAATTACCCATACTTGTGTACCAATTGGCTACGCGTTGGCTGTTGGCTTGAGCTACCAAACATATAATTGCGATAAATACAATGTAAAATCTTTTCATAGTTGAAAGATACGATAAAGTTGTGGGATTGAGGTGGTTGTTGTTTTAGATTTATTCTATTGTTGAGATGACAGCGCATTTTATAGAAGATTCTGAATCGAGTTCAGAATGACTCGTAGGTTTTTAATCCTTTCTTATAACAAATAAGCATTATTAGCTTTTGAATTTCGTAATTGATTGCACTTGATTGAACAACGCGAGTCACCCAGAACTTGATTCTGGGTCTTTCTAAAATTGACTTAGCTATTGTCTCGAGTTTTTCTTCCTAATGGCAATGTTTTTTTCAATGTAATCATTACTATTATCTCTTCTTCTCATGAAATAATACTTTTTTCTTCTATCAATTTTTAAGCAATTGTAATTAAACATAGTCTGCATTATTTCAACCCTATTGAAATCCTTTATAAAATGACTTTTAGTTAGCGTTTTAATATAAAGAACGTTATGACTAATAACAACGGAGCTTAACCTTAATTCGAGATACAATCTAAATATTATAAATAACATGGCAGCCAAAGGCCAATACACCTTCATGTATATAACTGCACCGATAACTATGCTTACGAGAATTAAGAGAAAACAGACATTAAACAATCTGCGCAATTGAAAATACTTGTAACTTAATCTAAAGGAATTTTTAGCTTTATTCATATGAGAATTCATTACTAAATTACCAATAAAAATGGTTTTAATAGATGAACTTGCTGCACTATTCTTAGAGATCTTCTATTGCAGAGATGACTGTGCTTTTTTTACTAAATATAAAAGTCAAGCAATGGTCATTTCGTATCGATAGCTATCGACAGTAGTGAGAAATCTTATTGCGGTTTAGCAACTACAAATCGGTTATGTTTAACTTAGGTACTTCTAATGAAGGAATATTTTGTTTATATAGTAACCAATTCTACAAAGACGACATTATACATTGGAGTCACCAATGATTTAAAACAAAGAATTATCGAACATTACTTAAATCGTGGCAAGTCAAAATCCTTTGCTGGTCGATACCGTTGTTATAATCTGCTTTATTATGAAACATTTGAAAATCCTGCTGAAGCGATCGATCGTGAAAAGGAGTTAAAAAAGTGGCGCAGAGAAAAGAAAATTGACTTAATCCAAAGTGAAAACCCAAATTGGATTTTTTTGAATAGTGAGCTTTTCGATTCTTGGCCTATTAATGATGAAGACTTTTCAAGTAGATAATTTGGTTAAACCTAAGTTCGTTTTAGATCTCTCCGATTGTCGAGATGACTATGCGTTTTTTAATTGAATACGAAATTCAAGCAATGGTCATTTCGAACTTGGTGAGAAATCTCATTGCGGGTTAGCAACTACAAATCGGTTATGTTTAACTTAGGGACTTCCCTACTAATTTGACTTCAAACGTTGGAGCACTAATGCTTTAAAGAGAGGATTCTTAGCCTATTAATGATGAACACTTATCAAGTAGATAATTTGATTATAATCTAAGTTCGTTTTAGATCTCTCCGATTGTCGAGATGACTGTGCGTTTTTTAATTAAATAGGATATTTAAGCAATGGTCATTTCGTATCGATAGCTATCGACAGTAGTGAGAAATCTCATTGCGGGTTAGCAACTACAAATCGGTTATGTTTAACTTAGGGACTTCCCTACTAATTTGACTTCAAACGTTGGAGCACTAACGCTTTTAAAGAGAGGATTCTTGGCCTATTAATGATGAAGACTTATCAAGTAGACAATTTGATTAAAATCAAAACTGTCCTTAGATCTCTCCGATTGTCGAGATGACTGTGCGTTTTTTAACTAAATACGATATTTAAGCAATGGTCATTTCGAACTTGGTGAGAAATCTCATTGCAGTTAGTGACTACAAATCTCTGATATTTAACTTAGATACTTGCCTTCAAACATTGGAGCTAATTATTATTTAAAAAGAGGATTCTTAGCTTATTAATGATGAGACTTTTCAAGTAGATAATTTGGTTAAACCTAAGTTCGTTTTAGATCTCTCCGATTGTCGAGATGACTGTGCGTTTTTTAATTGAATACGAAATTCAAGCAATGGTCATTTCGAACTTGGTGAGAAATCTCATTGTGGGTTAGTGACTACAAATCTCTGATATTTAACTTAGATACTTGCCTTCAAACGTAATAGTCACTATTGCTTTAAAAAAGCGGATTCTTTGCCCGTTTTAGATGAAGACTTATCAAGTAATCAAAACTAACCTTAGATCTCTCCGATTGTCGAGATGACTTTTCGTTTTTTTAATTTAATACGAAATTCAAGCAATCGTCATTTCGAACTTGGTGAGAAATCTCATTGCGCGTTTTTACAAAACAAACTTCCTCATTAGTTATTGCAATCCATCTAAATAATAAGTTTCTACTCAGCAGCTTCCCGCTGCTTTCTATTCCACCTAAAGTTTAAGATAAATATGATCATGGCCAGCAAACAGCTAAATGCTGATGCAACGATAAACATATTGTCAAAACCACTCATCACATAGCCAACAGCAAAAAGTAACAAAAGAATAAATGTTAGCAAGACAACCACATGTGCTATTGCCTTATTGTGCTTTTTAAAACCTGGTGTTAATATCAACAATATAATTGCGCCAATTGGTCCAATTAGGGCTGTTTTCTTTGCTATCATTTCTGCATCACTTGTAAAATAGGCAGTTAAGCCCATAACCAATAAAACAAAGGCATTTATAACATTTGCTAACCAAGGATTTTGCACTAACATATTATTTGTTTTGAGTTAAGAAAGATGCCAACCAAGTTTTATGCACTGGCAACTTCCAATTATTTAATAATTCATTTTTAGTTTGTACTAAGTTATTGAACACAGTTGTGTTTTCATTTAAAACACCATCATCTAACAATTTGTTGAAATCATCTTTATTGGCAATCTCATATTTTTCGCCATGCAAGTAAACTACATTAAATCTATTAAAAAAGTCGATTCGCAATTCTTTGCTTTGAGACTTCATAAAATTAACGGACTTATCTATTCCACAACCCGACACGCCTGCGCTGCTTTCATCAACCATAAAGACTACAAAGTAGTCGAACAGTATTTCGGCTTTTGCTTTTAAGCTATTTCCATGGGCTGTCCATTCGTTAACAAATGCAGTAAGTTTTGCGCGTAAGTCGACTTGCTCAGTTTCAATGAACATTCTATCGGCTTGATATACCCATACTTTTGAGTTGTTGGGATAATCGGAGAAGATAATTGCGAGTTGTTGGCTACTTTCTTTGATTGTTAAATGGTTTAATTGCTTAATGGTTTTAATTGTAGGTTGGTTGCTTTGAAGTTGAAGTTTACTTTTTTGAGATTTTTAGATTTAACCACAAAGTACACTAAGGTTCACAAAGTTTTATTAATTACTGAATTTTGAACAAGACTATTTGTATGTTATTAATGATTATTGATTTGAAGTTGAAGTTTTAAATGTCTTGCGCATTGGCGATCAATTCAACAATGTCAAAGCTTTTCATATCGGGTTTGCTTTCTTTCAAGCCATCACTTACCATGGTCATGCAAAACGGACAAGCAGCTGCTACAATTTCGGCCCCTGAATTGGCAATTTCATCTGCTCTATCCAAGTTAATTCTTGTGCTGCCCTTTTCTTCTTCTTTAAACATTTGAGCACCACCTGCACCGCAACACAATCCATTGGACTTGCAACGTTTCATTTCTACCAACTCAGCATCTAAGGCTTTAATCAAATCTCTCGGAGCTTCATATACACCATTGGCTCTACCTAAATAGCAACTATCATGATAAGTAATCTTTTTTCCTTTAAACGCTCCGCCATCAATACTTAGCTTGCCATCTTTTAACAGCTGATTGATAAAAGTAGTGTGATGTATTACCTCAAATTTTCCGCCTAACTCTGGGTATTCATTTTTAAGCGTGTTAAAGCAATGCGGACAAGCGGTTACAATTTTTTTAATGTCGTATCCCTGTAAAACAGAGATGTTGTTCATGGCCATCATTTGAAACAAAAACTCATTTCCCGCTCTTCTTGCAGGATCGCCAGTGCATGCTTCTTCAGGCCCTAAGATGGCGAATTTAACTTGAGCCTTATTCAATATTTTAACAAAAGCCTTGGTGATTTTTTGCGCTCTTTGATCAAATGAACCTGCACAACCTACCCAAAACAATACATCAGGACTATCGCCTTTTGCCGCCATGGCCGACATGGTAGGTACACTTAATTTTAACTTGTTACCTGTTGTGTTTTCCATCATTTTTCGCTTTCTTCATTTAACAAATCATTCACCCACTTATCTCTATCCATTGGATTAAACTGCCAAGGAGCCATATTGTTTTCGATATTTGTAAACATTAAATTCCATTCTTCTGGGCTGTCGGCTTTTTCCAAAATTAAATTTCTTCTTAACTCAAGAATAATGTTTAAAGGATTAATACTTACCGGGCATTCGGTAACACAAGCATTGCAAGTGGTACACGCCATTATTTCTTCTTTACTTATATACTCGTCACTTAATAAAGCCTTGCCATCTGTATCTTCTTTATTGTTGCTTATAAACTTGCCTAGTTCATCCGCTCTATCACGAGTATCCATCATTATCTTTCTAGGCGAAAGCTTTTTACCTGTTTGGTTTGCAGGGCAAGCATCAGTGCACCTGCCGCACTCGGTGCATGAATAGGCATCCAATAAATTCTTCCAAGTTAAATCGGTAATGTCACTGGCTCCAAACTTTTCAGGTGGCGGAGCATCAGTATTTGTGGCTGCAGAAGGATCTAACATTAACCTTACCTCATTGGTAATTTCGGGCATGTTTTCCATTTCACCTTGTGGAGTTTCTTCTAAAAAATAAGAGTTTGGAAATGCCAAGAAAATATGGAAGTGCTTGCTGAAAGGCAAGTATAAGATGAATCCAAATACGATTAAAATATGTCCCCACCAACCAATGCGCTCCATAATTATGAGTGTGCTAGCAGATAAACCTTGCAACGGACCAACTAACATTTGGCTAAACAAAAATGAACCTGTTTGTGCATAATGCGGATCACCTTTGGCTTGCAATGCCATGTCGGAGCCATTCATCATAAAAATGAAACACACCAAGAATATTTCTGCAATTAAAATTATGTTAGCATCTAGTTTTGGCCAGCCTGTCATTTCTGGTTGCTGAAAACGCTTAACTTTCATTACGTTTCTCCTATACAAAAAGAAGACGGTTGCTATTAAAGCTCCCAATGAGAGAAACTCGATAAAACTTATTAGAAAAGTATAAAATCCACCCAAGTAAGGCATAAATAAGCGGTGTTGACCGGTTATTCCGTCAACAATAATTTCTATTAATTCTATTTGGGTTACAACAAACGCCAAATAAACAAAAAGATGCAGAAACGCTGGTAGTGGTTTACGAAACATTTTCTTTTGACCCAAAGCCAATAATATCATGCTTTTAAGATTGCCTTTAATCTTTTTTGCTTTTCCCATCTTAATATTGCGCACTACCCTGCCGTAATATTTAAAGGCAAAAAACGCAACAACTGCTAGCAATAAAACAAAAATGATTGGCTGAATGTAAGTCACTATCATACGGTGGTAAAGATAAATAATAAGATTGATTTTAAGATTAAGATTAAGGTCAAGTATAAGATTAAGTTTAAGTGTAAGATTAAGTTTAAGATTAAGATTGAGTTTAAGTTTAAGATTAAGTTTAAGATTGAGTTTAAGATTGAGTTTAGGATTAAGTCAGAGGTTGACCATAACCTTAAAAGGCCGGTTGCGTAAGTTGTTTCACAAAGTTGCTCAAAAACGATTAAGTTTCGCAAAGGGAAGATTAAGTTTAAGATTGAGTTTAAGATTAAGTGATAGGTTGTTGACCATAACCTTAAAAGGCCGGTTGCGTAAGTTGTTTCACAAAGTTGCTCAAAGAAGATTAAGTTTCGCAAAGGGAAGATTAAGTTTAAGTGTGAGATTAAGTGAAAGATTAAGTTTAAGTGATTGGTTGAGAATAACTTTAAATGGCCTGCTCCGTAAGTTGTTTCACAAAGTTGCCCAAAGAAAATTAAGTTTCGCTAAGGGAAGATTAAGATTAAGATTGAGTTTAAGATTAAGTCAGAGGTTGTTGACCATAACCTTAAAAGGCTAGTTGCGTAAGTTGTTTCACAAAGTTGCTCAAAGAAGATTAAGTTTCGCAAAGCGAAAATTAAGATTAAGTATAAGATTGAGTTTAAGTCAGAGGTTGACCATAACCTTAAAAGGCCGGTTGCATAAGTTGTTTCACATAGTAGCTCAAAGAAGATTAAGTTTCGCAAAGGGAAGATTAAGTTTAAGATTGAGTTTAAGATTAAGTGATAGCTTGTTGACCATAAACTTAAAAGGCCGGTTGCGTAAGTTGTTTCACAAAGTTGCTCTAAGAAGATTAAGTTTCGCAAAGGTTAAAAGCTATCTTAAACTTTCTTTTATGTAGGGATATTAATTACCTTTCTTCCGCAATGGACTTCAAAGCCTGTTATCTACTTATTTTCTTTACCATTTTATTGAGCTGTTGCTCAATGAACAAAAGCATGCAGGAATTAAATGATTCATTATCGAAAGCTTATGATAAAAAAGATTGGTCTAGTGCTATGGATATTCTAGGAGTTATCATTGAAAAAAGGCCAAATGATACAATAGCACTATTTTCTAGAGCAGTAGCTAATTCAAACATGAAGGAGGATACTGACTATGAACTAATGATTTCTGACCTTACCAAGGTTATAGTTATTGATTCGTTAGCTGCAAGAGCAAGATTACTGAGATTTCAGACATACTTTTTACAACAAGATTTTAATAACGCATTAAATGATATTGATTTCCTGATTAAAACCAGAGGTGAAACTTTGACTTTGCTTTCCAACAAAGCTAATTGCGCTTTTGCAGCAAAAGAATTTGAGGTAGCTGAAAAGTATTATGAAAAAATATTGCAATTTGGTGGTGATAAGGCTGTTATGAGAAAATACTACTATTTCTGGATATACTCGAAATATTTTGGGGATAAAAAGGATAGTGCAATTTGGGATTGTGCCTTTATGAAGGAACGGGGTTTGGAAGAAGATGAGGCGCTAATGACTTTATTGATCAAAGATGAATTGGTTTGGGATGACATAGCACAATTCACTATACCCCAGATGAGCATAAAAGAATTGAATGAAGCAATTAAGAGCAAGTAAACGATAATCCGTAACTTTGAGTTACCCATGGCAAACGAGAAAACTTTAATACTCAACAACGAGCAAATTGACAAAACCATAAGGCGTATGGCTTATGAGATTGTTGAGCGTAACTACAACGAGCAACACATTGTATTGGCTGGTATAGTGCAGCGTGGCAATGCCATTATGGAAATGTTGAGTAAAGAAATTGAAAAAATTTCAGGAAACATTAAAGTTGAGAGTTGTGAAATTCATTTGAATAGTCCTAAACCCAACAACATTAACATTGAAGTTAAGCCAGCCATTCAACAACTTGAAAAGAAAGTTTTGGTAATTGTTGATGATGTTTCGAATACAGGTAAAGCCTTGTTTTACGGAATGCATCCTTTTATAAAAGAGAATCCCTTAAAAATTCAAACTGCGGTGTTAGTTGATAGAGACCACCGCACGGTACCAATAAAAGCTGACTATGTTGGACTGAGCTTGAGCACTACTTTGCAAGAACATATCTCCGTTGAGTTGGGCAATACCAATGCTGTTTATTTGAGTTGACACCAATTGTGAATTAGCTAGCAGCAATTGATAGCGGCACTTTTAAATGAAAAACTACTACCAAACCCTAGGACTGCCAGAAAATGCTTCAAGCATTCAAATCAAAAAGGCATTTCGAAAAAAGGCTCTCCAATATCATCCTGACAAAAATTCTGAACCGAATGCAAAAGAAAAATTTATTGAAATTTTTCAGGCGTATGAAATTCTGCGAAATAAAGAAATAAGAAGAAAATATGATGTTCAACTTACCTACTATGAAGCAGACATAAAACGAAATGAAGCGAGAAAGGAAACCAAATACAATTCAAACTTTAGTTCCGCTGAAACAAAAGCAAAAACAAAAGCAGAAAAATACGCTGGAAACTACAAGTTATTTACCTTAAGAAACATGCTACATCTACTATGGCTCGTAACATTACACTTGGTATTTGCTGCCATTGGAGATGGACAGCTAACGTTAATTATTGTGCCTATTGTGCTTGGCATTGTGCTTATTGCTCATTCAACCACATGGTATGCTCTGCTCATTGGAATTGTTTTAACGCTTATTGGGTTGGCCATTTTTTGCTGGTGGATATTGCATTTTTTAAAAGAGATAAATGAAGAAAATAATGATTCAAATGACGAATAGGTTTTGACTTAAAATACCTCTGAACCTTCAAGCCTGGGATAATGAAACTTTATTTTATTTTAAGCTTGTCAAAAAGGTCAGCTGCTTTTGTTTCCATTGGATTTATGGAATAATGCGCTTTTTGGTAGATTGGCAAACGACACTCAAAAACACTTTCTAATTCTTCTCTTGATTTTAATTGTACAAGCGGACGTTTATTTTCTCCTTGTTGCAGCCTAGAATACAATATACCAAACGGTAGATTAAGGAATACAGTCTTAGTCTCTTTTTGGAGTAATTGAAAATTTTCTTTTAAAATGGGAGTTCCTCCTCCAGTAGCTAAAACAAAATCTTCTTCCTTGTTCAAAATATCTTCTAAATATTTGCTTTCTAGAAATCTAAAATAACGCTCGCCGTAAATCTCAAATATCATGGAGATAGATTTGTTCTCTCCATTTTCAATTTGCTTGTCTAAATCAATAAAACTTAAAGAAAGTTGTTTAGCTAGCTTTTTACCGTAGCTAGTTTTACCACATCCCATAAAGCCGAGTAAGGCAATTTTCATGAGCCCTTATTTGCCTTTAAAAGAAATTCGTGGATCGAGCACACCGTACAATATATCCACCAAAATATTTATGAAGACAAATATGCAAGCCGTAAAAAGAATGGCTCCCATGGCTACTGGAAAGTCTAAATTATCAATTGCCTTAATGGTTTGAAAACCCAAACCTTTGTAATCGAAAATAATTTCAACAAAAAACGCACCTGCCAACAAGCCTGCAAACCAACCCGAAACTGCTGTAACAACAGGATTTAATGAGTTACGCAATGCGTGTTTAAATAGTACGTTTATAAACTTTAATCCCTTTGCATAAGCTGTTCGTATGTAATCCATAGACAATACATCTAACATGGAGCTTCTGGTTAATTGAAAAATGATAGCTACAGGACGAATACCTAAAGCCAGCACAGGAAGAATGAGGTTTTTTAAAACCATGTACTCATCTCCCATGTCATTAAAGTCGGTTAAATCACCGCGAATATTTAAGCCTGTTATGTGGCCCAACTTGCTAGCAAACACAATTTGAAATACTGCTGCGGAAAAATAAGAGGGCACCGAAATACCAATGGTTGAAACAATTAATGTTGCTCTATCGAAAAACGAATGTTGCCAAACTGCTGCAAAAATGCCTAATATAATACCAACTGCTGTTGCGAATAAGATGGAGAAGAACGCTAACAAAAATGTTTTAGGAATTGCTCCACCCAAAATATCTGAGACTTCTCTATTGGTCTGGAATGACCTACGCAGGTAGGGCTTTTTAGCTACCAATGCTCTTTTTCCTAAAGGAATTAGCTTTACGAAAGAATACTTCTTATCATTTAAATACCAATGGCTTTCAACATCTTTGGTTTTGTGTATTGACAGTGGTGATATATCATTTAAGTACAACTTAAAACGCTCAAATTTTGATAAATCTAATCCTAACTCTTTCCTAATGTTTTCAATAGATTGTACATCTGCTCGTTGACCTAATTTAAGCCTAGCAGGGTCGGCAGGTAGCGTATCGAAAATCAAAAAGACCAACAATACCACTCCAAACATTACTAGAATGCCGTATAAAAAACGTTTTAAAATATAGGTAAGCATTAAAGCTTATGTTTCTTTTTGATGTTCTCAAATTTAGGTATATCGTTGTAATGCCACTTATCAATTACCACACCTTCCTTCATCAGTACCAAACCTGGATTTGATCTCAATATGGTTTTTAGTACCGTTTGATCAGCAGAATAACTCTTAGCTTTTCCACCCATTGCCTCCACAATAGCATCTGCTTGATCGTCTGGTGAAGCAGAGAGTACTATGAAGTTTTGATTTTGTTGATTGGCATTTTTTGCAACATCCAGAAGTTCTTCATAGCTTTTGGCATATTTTTTTGAAGGACTGAATTGAAGGCCATCCACTTCTGCAATAACTTTATCGTAAGTTGTGTCAACAATGTTTCCTAATGAGTCCTCTACTAAATTTACATCCATTAACTCACGTTTTACCTTTGCGGAAGAAAATGCTCCCGTTTTGCCAATATCATAACCAACTAGCCAAAATGAATGATTTTTATTTGACAATAAATCCATTGTCACCTCTGAACCGTTCTTATCAAAAATAGCCAAGTCGGTAATTTTTGGATCACAATCTCCCTTTACCACCTCCTTGTCTGTTCTGTCTTTAAACTTCCATGGTTTTTTAGGTAAATTGCTTAATCCAAATTCTTGTTCTTCTCCCGTTTCAGGATTTTCATAAACAAATATTGTTTCCCAAACTGATGGTGTACAGCCCGGAGGAGCTTTCATTAAAGTTGGCAAATGATTGCCAATTTTATAGGGTCTAAAATCAACAATTGGTAAGTGATTGTAACTCCAAGATGTAATGGCAGCTGCAACTAAAGTAAATAGGAAAAATATACCAAAACGTATTTTACTATTAAACAGCTGTTTTATATGTTTTCTAAAAAACAGTAAAACTAGTATAAGACCTAGCAAGAGTAAATCTTTGTTGAAAGATTGATTAGGTGTAAGTTTTACCGCATCTCCAAAGCAACCACAATCAGTTACTTTGCCAGTAATTACGCTAAAGCCTGTTAATGCCGTGAAGAAAACGACCAACAAAAGTAAAACCCAAATAGTGAGCTTAATTCTATAGCCAATCAATAATGCTATGCCCAATGAAATTTCGAGCACGGCCATAAGCATGGATGTAAACAAAGCACTATTACTAAAAAAGTCTGCGCTAAAAAATCCAAAACCGTTGTAAGATGCAAACACCTCATAATACTCAATTAGTTTATAGGAAAACCCTAACGGATCGACCAACTTTACAAAGCCAGAAACAATAAACAACACGCCTACAAATATTCTAACTAACCAAACGAAATATTTCATTGCTCACTAAATTTTATTAATGCAAAAATGCTGTAATTAATGATGTCGTAAAAATTTGAGGCTACTCCTTCTGATATCAAAGTAGCTCCATCATTATCTTCAATTTGTTTTATTCTTAAAATCTTCACCATAATCATATCTGCCATTGAGCCTACGCGCATTTCGCGCCAAGCTTCACCATAATCATGGTTCTTTTTTTCCATTAATGCCTTTGCCTTAGCCACAAAGCCATCATACAAAGCCATGCCTTCTTCAACACTTATATCAGCCGAATCTGTAAAACCCTTTTCAATTTGAATTAGGGCTATTATACCATAATTTAATAAACCTAAAAACTCGGGCTCTATGCCCTCTCCTATCTTATTAACGCCAGTTTCTTGTAAAGTTCTAATGCGTTGAGCTTTTATAAACAACTGATCGGCAACAGAGGTAACACGTAATACTCGCCATGAAGCACCATAGTCTGCTAGCTTATCAGCAAACACTCGTCTTGCTCCGCTAATTACTTCATCATATTGCTTATTGGTATCTCTTCCCAAACTATTGGCTATTTTTGATTTTTTACCTAAACATTGCCACCTCAAATATACAACTAAACATTTAGTTATAAAAGCTGATTCATGTCTAACAAATCTAACGCATTTAACTTTAATTACCCACTTAATATTAAGGGGAAATTTACACCTTTTGAATACCCTTTGGTTATGGGCATTATCAACTGTACGCCTGATTCGTTTTATGCAAACAGCAGAATAAACAGCGGTGACAGCGCTGTAGAAATTGCTGAAAAAATGATAGCAGAGGGAGCCGATATACTAGATATTGGTGGTATGAGCAGCAGACCTAATGCACATATTATTAATGAAGCTGAAGAAGTTGATAGAGTATTGCCCGTTATTGAGGCAGTGCATAAGCAATTTCCAAAAGTAATTTTGTCGATTGATACCATGCATGCCTCAGTTGCTAAGTTGGCTATTGAAAATGGATGCTCAATTGTAAATGATATTAGTGGGGGAAGTTATGATACTGCAATGCTGAATACTGTTGCGAAACTAAATGTGCCTTACATTTTAATGCACATGCGTGGAACACCTACCGATATGCAGGAAAAAACTAAGTATGACCACTTAATTAAAGAAGTGAATTATGAATTGGCCGTTAAGATTGCATTGGCCAAAACTGCAGGAATTAATGATGTAATTGTAGATCCTGGATTTGGATTTAGTAAAACGGTGAATCAAAATTTTGAGTTATTAAACTCGCTTGAGGCCTTTCAAATACATGAATTGCCCTTACTAGTAGGTTTTTCAAGAAAATCTATGGTTTATAAAACCCTTAATGTTAAAACTGAAGATGCATTGAATGGAAGTACCGCTTTACATTTTGGAGCTTTAATAAAAGGTGCAAAAATATTGCGAGTGCATGATGTTTTAAAAGCTAAACAAACGGTTACGCTTTACGCAAAAATGACTAGCTCGGATTCTTTGTAGTATTCTTTTCCGTTTTTTTCATATCAAATTGTTTGATGATTTCTTCAGGTGTCATTCCTAAATGGTCAATAGAAAATTGAACATCATCAGCTAAATCGTGCTTAGGATACTTTTGTAAAAACTGATTATAAAGCTCCTTGGCTTTTGCAACGTTTCCTTTATCATTTTCATAAGTAAAGCCACTTAAAAATATTGCGTGCGGTGTTTTTTCATAGTCAGGGTATTTGGTGTATATCTTTTCCCATGTTGCAATTGATTGTTCAAAATCTTGCATCCCCCTGTAAACATCAGCCATTTTAAATAGATAATCTGGTGTTTTAGCATCATTAGGGTACTTATCAGCATATGCTTTATATGCTTCAATAGTCTGGTTAGCGGCAGTTTCATCAATTTTAAACTTACCTTTTTCATCAACCAAAACTTTTTCGGCAGCTTCAATATTTTTAACCATTGAATCTTTTGCACAAGAAAATAATAAGACAGATACGGCAATTAGTAATACTACAATTCTCATTTGGGATTTTTTTTGACTAAATCAAAGTTATATTTTTTAACGACTAAAAAGTCATTTAATATTTAAAATTGACAAATTTTACTTTACAGAAACCACTTCCATTTCAAAAGTTAAAATACTATTTGGCCCAATTTCGGCACTAGCTCGGCTTTTGCCATATGCCAAATATGAAGGCAACCAAATTTGTGCTTTGCTGCCCTGCTTCATTAACAAAATGGCCTCTTCCCATCCGGCAATAACTCTACCTTGGCCAACTGCAAATGAAAAAGGTTCACCTCTAGGTATTGATGAATCAAACACGGTACCATCCAATAATTTTCCGGTATAATGCACGCCCACCATATTGCCTGCTCTAAGATTGGGGCCTTCTCCTTCTTTTTCAATTAAAACCCTCATTCCATTTGGAAATTCTTGCGCATCAATGTTATTCTCAGCTAGGTAGGTATCCAAAATTTCTTTGTCAATGATTAATTGTTTCTTTAACTGCTCCATTTCAGCTGACTCATACTCCTCCGCACCAGTTACTTTAGTCATGCGAATATGGTATTTCATTTTATCTCCAGCTTTAAAAAACGGTGGCAGTCTTTTGCGATATACAGAGTCTACCACTACCACAACAGTAGCACTATCTCCTTGACTCATTTGCACAAAAAAGCTCATGATATCTCCAGAGTTTTGTGGCTCTGTTATTTGAAATTTATAAGGTTCTCCCTGCTCAAAAGTTGAATAGATGATTGAATCTGTAAAGGTGGAATTAATCATGTCTACCTCAACATAATCTCCCATTTTCACGTTCTCCGTAGCCTCATCTTTATGAAAAGCATATTCATAACCATTTGGGTCGGTTAAGTACTTACTTTTTTTGGGTTGATTACATGCAGAAAATAATACTGCTGCCATTACAAACAAAACGATAATCCTCATTGTACTAAAAATTTAATTGGTCTTTATATTCAGGCAAAATTTGTAAAAATTTATCAATGGTGCCTTGTAAATCAACATCTGATGTGCCGCCTGAAGCATTCAAATGTCCGCCACCACTAAAATACTTATTGGCCATATGATTTGTAGGAAAGTCGCCTTTAGATCGCAACGACAATTTTACCATTGGTCCTCTATCAATTATTAAAGCTGCAAGATTTACAGTTTTAATACTCAATGGATAATTAACCAAACCCTCCGTATCGCCAGTAATAATTTTATACTTTAAAATATCTGCATGTGAAATGGCTATATAAGCTGCTTTAAACTCAGGCAACACTACCAACTTTTTATAAATACTGTAGCCAAAAAATCGCAATCTCGATTCTTTATAACTATCAAATACCTCTGAATTAACCCGCTCAAAATTAGCTCCCTTAGCAACTAAATTGCCTGCAACATCAAACACATCTTGCGTTAGCGAATGCTTAAACCTACCCGTATCAGTAATTAAACCAGTATATAAACAGGTAGCCGTATCTTTATCAACCAAATTCGCATTGCCCAAAGCATCAATAAACTTGTATACCATTTCACATGTGCTACTCGCTGATGCATCTGAATACATATATTTGGCAAAATCCTCAGGATAGGTGTGATGATCTATCATTAAAATAGTTGCTTTAGAACTCACAATTTTATCACCTAAATCCTCAATTCTGCCAATGGCATTAAAATCTAAACAAAAAACCATATCGGCCTCATCAACCGCTTTGTCACCCGCTACTTTCTTAGCATTGTAGTTAATTACTTCATCATTGCCTGGCAACCAATGTAAAAAAGATGCATAGTCGGTAGGTGTAACAACCTGCACAACATGATTTAACTTGGTTAAATAATGATACAAACCTAAAGAAGAACCCATGGCATCTCCATCTGGTTTTCTATGGGTGGTTATTACAATTTTTTTTGGCAAACTCAGCAATTCTTTTACCTCATCCAAATTATTCATCATAGCCTGCAAAGTTAACAAAGCAATTGGCTAATTAGGTTACATAACATTGGCTAATAACATTTCTACCTTCAATATGCCTTGTAATATTATTTATTTTCCCCTTTGCTTGCTTCATAAGTTTTAACCATAGCAATGCCATGCTTAAAATTTATTTATTGCCAAAGGAAAAACCTTCCAATTTTATTCTAGCACCTTAAAAGTAGAAATGGTATAATTACTTATTTTTGCGCGCTTAAATAACAAAACAATGGCTGGTAACAGAACTTTTACAATGATTAAACCTGATGCTGTAAGCGCAGGCAATGCAGGAGCAATACATGATATGATTATTAAAGCAGGATATAAAATTATTGCTTTTAAATACACTCACCTTACAAAGGAAAAAGCTGGCGAATTTTATGCAGTGCACAAGGAGCGCCCCTTTTACAATGATTTGGTTGATTACATGTCTTCAGGACCGATTTATGCAGCTATACTTGAGAAAGACAATGCAATTGAGGCTTTTAGAACTTTTATAGGAGCAACTAACCCAGAAGAAGCAGCAGAAGGAACTGTAAGAAAATTATACGGTACAAGTATTGGAGAAAATGCTATACATGGGTCTGACTCTGATGAAAATGCAAAAATTGAAGGTGACTTCCATTTTTCTGCAGAAGAGTGCCACTAACGACTAATTAACTCTTTTAATACTTTTTGGCGAATGAATTCTTCCTCAATGGAATGAACGAGTTCGCCTTTTTTATTTTTTTCTTGTACGTGTAAATCGTTTGTTGAGAAGGAGTGTAACAACCAATAAAAGTCAGGCTCTTCTACAAATCTATTTATGTAGTAATCTCTTTCACCATCTTTCCATACTGTGGTATATATTTTGGTGTTTCTTTCCTTTAACAGCAAGCTGGTAAATGTGTAACCATTAATTGTAATGGCTTTCACATCTCTTTCATCTAACAGTTGAAAGCCATCATTATTATAAAAGTGAATACGTGTTAGTTGAGAAGTGTTGCTGGTACTGAAGTCTAGAGGTTGAATATTTAACTTTCCTTTCAATATTTCACCATCCCAAAGGGTTAAAGTGCCTTCTTGCCAAGTTACTAAGCGCTCTGGTTTACCTCTGTTATTATAAAAGTCAGTTAAAAAAAGAATTACTTGTCTTTCGTACTTAGTTCTTTCTTGAATTACAAAAAGGAGCTGCTTAAAATAGTCGTTATCTCTAAAAAAGGGCTCCAAGTCGTTTGACATGTTAATGCGTTCTGCGACTCTATTTTTATAAGCAATTAAGTGTTTGTCTCTAATGTGTCCATACGCTTCATCAGTAACATAAATATTGTCTAAAATCATTACCTCCCCTCTTCTTAATTGGCGGTATAAGTTTTGATATTTATTAATCCACACAAAAGTGGTAGAGTCTTTTCTAATATTATCTGCAGGCGTAGAGCCAGCCATGGTAATTTGTGCAAAAGAGGGCGGTATCATTTTTTTCTTGCCCTTTTCACCCTTGTAAAAAACCCATTTTAATCCCAACTCATCAACTTCAAATTTAAACTGGCCTTTAAGCTTTCCGCCACCTTTTAGTATTGCGGTGCCCTCATGATATTTATACTTTATAAAGTCGTTGGGGCGTTGAGCATTGGCAGTAAACACCAATACCATAACTGCAATAAGCAACAAACAAAATTTAATTTTTAACCTCATTTAATTCACCTTCTCCTTTAGCTATAAAAATTGATATGGCTGCATCACCTGTTACGTTTACCGCAGTTCTGCACATATCTAAAATTCTGTCAACGGCAAATACCAAAGCAACACCCTCAACAGGATAACCCGCTGCGCCTAGCACTACCACTAACATTACGGTGCCAGCTCCAGGAACTGCTGCTGCACCAATGGATGCCAATACACAGGTTAAACCAATAGCCAATTGCGTGCCAATTCCCATATCCATACCAAAAGCATAGCCAATAAAAATGGCTGAAACCGCTTGAAACAAACTGGTGCCATCCATGTTTACGGTAGCTCCCATAGGTAGTACAAAACTTGAAATTTCTTTAGAAACACCTAAATCATCTTCAACAATTTTCATGGTTATAGGCAATGTTGCCGCACTTGAACTGGTGCTAAATGCTACCAATTGTGCTTTGCTAATTTGTTTTAAAAATTTGAATGCAGAAAATTTAGTAAAGAGATTTAACAGCAAAGGATAAATGAAATATGCCATTAAACCCAAGCCTAGTAATACAGCTCCTGAATAAATCAATAGTTGAGTAAGCACTTCTTTAACACTAAACAAATCTTGCTGTGCCAATGAAGCTGTTAATCCTGCCAACAATGCAAATACACCTAAGGGTGCCATCTTCATTGCAATTAGCACCATTTTAATCACCACTTCAAACAAGCCATCAAACAGTTTCACCACCGGTGCACCAACATCTTTTGGCACCATTAGTAAAGATATGCCAAACAAAAAAGCAAAGAATATTACTTGTAACATTAATTTATTGTTAGTCATTGCACCTACTATATTAGATGGAACTATGTCAACTAAAAACTGCAATGGACCACTATCTTTTACTTCATTAGCTCCCGCCACTTTTTGCTGGATTTTTGATTCGTATTTTTCAACCAACATAGTTCGCGTTTCGGCAGTCATGTTTTTACCGGGTTTGGCAATGTTGGCAATTACCAATCCCAAACTAACAGCTATTATAGTGGTTAATACATAGGTAACTACCGTTTTACTGCCTAGCTTGCCTAATTTTTTAATATCTGATAAACCCGTAATTGCTTTTACTATTGAAACCAATATTATTGGCACCGCCATCATTTTTAAAAGATTGACGAATATTTGGCCAAAAGGCTCAATCCAATTTGTTACAAATTTTGCAAAGCCAAAAATGCCAAGCAGTAAACCGATTAAAATACCTAAAGCCATTCCTATTAAAATCCACCAATGTAATTTTAATCTTTTCATAGTTTGGCTGTTTTATTTCTTAGTAAATGATCGGCCAGCACCAATGCCGTCATTGCCTCCACAATTACAACTGCTCTTGAAACCACACAAGGGTCGTGCCTTCCTGCTGCTTCAAAATTGGTCTGCTCACCTTCCTTATTAACGGTTTGTTGTTGTTGCATTATAGTAGAAACTGGTTTAAACGCAACATTAAAATTGATGGGCATACCATTAGAAATGCCCCCTTGTATGCCACCTGAAAAATTAGTGGATGTTGCAATTATATCATTCTCAACTACAAACTCATCATTGTGTTCACTGCCCTTCATAATGGTTGCAGTAAAGCCTGAACCAAACTCAAAGCCTTTTACCGCATTTATACTCAACATTGCTTTACCTAGGTCGGCATGTAATTTATCAAATACAGGCTCCCCCAACCCAACAGGACAGTTTTTTACAATACAAGTTACCATGCCTCCTAAAGTATCTCCTTGCTCTTTTGCCTCTTCAATTGCATTAATCATTTGCTTAGCCGTCTCACTATCTGGACATCTAACCACATTACTTTCAATATGATTAAGTTCAATTTCATTTAATGGCAGTTCTAAAACCACTTGACCTACTTGACTTACAAATGCATTGATCTCAATTTTATAATGGTTTAAAAATAGTTTAGCTATTGCACCTGCGGCAACTCTAGCTGCTGTTTCTCTAGCAGATGATCTTCCACCACCTTTATAATCTCGTATGCCATACTTTTTTTCATAAGCATAATCGGCATGTGATGGCCTAAAAACATCCTTTAAGTTATCGTAGTCTTTAGATTTAGCATCTTTATTAGCAATGAAAATATTAATTGGCGCACCAGTGCTTACACCTTCAAAAACACCTGAGTTTATTATAAACTCATCAGCTTCTTTTCGCTGCGTAGTAATTGCCGATTGACCGGGTTTACGTTTATTTAACTCAGCTTGTATGAACTTTTCATCCATTACTAAACCTGCAGGACAACCATCAATAACAACGCCAATGCCTTTGCCATGCGATTCGCCATATGTTGTAATGCTAAATAATTTTCCAAAAGTATTTCCCGCCACCCTTCAAATTTATGAAATGCAAAGTATTAGTTTGCGGTTTCGTTAAATTTATGCCATGTCATTACTAATAAAACATATTAAACAACTGGTCCAGGTTGATAATGGTAGCTTAGGTATACGAAAAGGCGAGCAGCAGGGTGAATTGCCCACAATTGAAGATGCTTGGTTGTTGATGGATAAAGGATTGATAATTGACTACGGCAACATGAGTAATTGCCCTGCTACAGCAGCGCAGTTAATTAATGCTAAAGGTAAATTGGTGCTTCCTAGTTATGTAGACAGCCATACCCACTTGGTGTTTGCCGCGAGCAGAGAGGGAGAATTTGAAGACCGAATTAATGGATTAACCTATGAAGAAATTGCAGCTAAAGGTGGCGGAATCTTAAATTCAGCAAAAAAGTTAGCCCATACAACAGAAGAGGATTTGCTAGAAATGGCCTATCACCGATTAATGATGGTTAAAGATTTGGGTACTGGTGCTATTGAAATTAAAAGTGGCTATGGCCTAAGTGTTGATGCAGAATTGAAGATGCTTAAAGTAATTCAAAAACTTAAAAGCATTTCTCCAATTCCCATAAAAGCAACGTTTTTAGGTGCACATGCAATACCTACTGAGCATAAGGCCAATCCTCAAAATTATATTGATGAGATTATTAATGTAATGCTCCCTAGAATTGCTGCGGAAAATTTAGCAGATTATGTAGATGTTTTTTGTGAGCAAAACTACTTTAGTGTTGCGCAAATGGATGCGATTTTAAAGGCTGCTGCTAAGTTTGGTTTAAAACCTAAAGTGCACGTTAATCAATTTAATGCTTTGGGCGGCATAGCCAATGCGATAGAAAATAATGCAGTTTCTGTAGATCATTTGGAGGTAGTGACTGATGAAGATGTGAGTGCTTTACAAAATTCTAATTGCATTGCAACCCTTCTTCCATCTTGCTCATTTTTTATTAACATACCCTATGCAAATGCTAAAAAATTGATGAAAAACAATGTGGCTGTTGCTTTGGCAAGTGATTACAACCCTGGCTCTACACCTTCTGGCAACATGAGTTTTGTGGTTTCGTTGGCTTGCTTAAAGTTAAATATGACACCTCAACAGGCCATTAATGCAGCTACTATTAATGCAGCGCATGCCTTAAACCTAGAAAATGAGCTAGGTAGCATCAAAAAAGGTAAGCGCGCTAACTTATTTATCACCAAAAAAATACCTTCATTGGCTTATTTACCATACTCATTTGGCGAAAACTTAATAGAAACGGTAATTATTAATGGTGAAATTCAAAAGTAGTTTGCTGATTGAATTTTGAATTGCGAATTTTACGACTCATAAAATATTCCTATGAACAAACTTATTGAATGTGTACCTAATTTTAGTGAAGGACAGGATATGTCTATTATTAAAGAAATAACTAATGCTATTGAAAGTGTAGAAGGTGTTAACTTGCTAGATGTTGATCCGGGTGCTGCAACCAATAGAACGGTGGTAACCTTTGTTGGTCATCCTGATGATGTTATTAAAGGAGCTTTTGAAGGCATTAAAAAAGCCGCTGAAGTAATTGATATGCGAAAGCAAAAAGGAGAACATCCTAGGTTTGGCGCAACTGATGTTTGTCCACTAGTGCCTATTAGCGGTATTGAAATGGATGAAGTTGTTGAATACGCCAAAAAATTAGGCGAAAGAGTAGGTAAAGAGTTAGACATACCTGTTTACTTATATGAAGCTGCAGCAACTAAGCCCGAAAGAAAAAATTTAGCCACCGTTAGAGCTGGCGAATATGAAGGCATAGAAGAAAAAATAAAAAAGCCAGAATGGAAACCCGATTTTGGCAAAGCAGAATTAAATGCCAAAACAGGAAATGTAGCCATAGGAGCTAGAAATTTTTTAGTGGCCTACAATGTCAATCTAAACACTACTAGCGTTAGAAGAGCCAACTCTATTGCTTTTGATGTTAGAGAACAAGGCAGGGTAAAACGTGAAGGCAATCCAATTACCGGTAAAGTGGTTAATGATGAAGATGGCAATCCTTTGAGAATACCGGGAACACTTAAAGGAGTAAAGGGTATTGGTTGGTACATTGAGGAGTATGGAATAGCTCAAGTATCAATGAATATTACTGATATTACAGTAACCAAGGTGCATGAGGTTTTTGAAGCATGCCGAGATAGTGCGAATAAAAGGGGCATGCGTGTATCTGGCTCTGAAGTTATTGGTTTGGTGCCAAAATCGGTATTGGTAGATGCAGGCAAATATTACTTAGAGCGTCAAAACCGCTCAACAGGAATTGCAGAAAGTGAGTTGATTAAAATTGCAGTTAAAAGCATGGGTTTAGATGATTTAACCCCGTTCGACCCTCAACAAAAGGTAATTGAATATCAGCTAGAAAAAGTTAATAATAAAAAACTTGTGAGCATGAATTTAAAATCGTTTGCTGAAGAAACAGCAAGCGAAAGTCCAGCACCAGGTGGTGGTTCAATAGCAGCCTATATGGGAGCTTTAGGTGTATCATTAGGTACAATGGTTGCCAACTTGAGTTCACATAAAAGAGGTTGGGACGATCGTTGGGAAGACTTTTCGAAATGGGCTGAAAAAGGTCAACTACTAAAAGATGACTTAATACATTTAGTTGATGAAGACACCAATGCATTTAACAAAATAATGGATGCATTTAAGCTACCAAAAGGCAGTGATGAAGACATTGAAAATAGAAAATTAGCCATTGAAAATGCTACTAAATACGCCATTGAAATTCCATTGCAAGTTATGCGCAAGTCATACGAGAGTATGGAAGTAATGCAAGCTATGGCCGAAAATGGTCTGCCTGCATCCATTTCAGATGCTGGAGTAGGTGCATTGTGCGCAAGATCGGCAGTAATTGGGGCATTTTTAAATGTGAAAATTAATTTAGGGCAACTTTCTGATGAAAACTACCGTAAAAGTGTAATGAAAGAGGCTTCAGAATTAACTGAAAAGGCTAAATCGAAAGAGCAAGAGATATTAGATTTAGTTGACAGCAAGTTGTAGTTACAGTAAATTAGAGGTCACCAAGAGTTTTTAGCGAACTAAACAAGTATATAGTAATGAGACTTACCGTAACCAGTCTAGCACTAGTATTACTTATAGCTTTAACCTCTGTTAGCGCAGGGTTTAAGCCTACTAAGCAGGTTAACTTAGCCAGCTTTGCCTATGGACCTTATAGTAATTATGATGAAGATAGAGGCCAGCATGGGCTTGTACTAGAAATTATTAAAATGTCCTTTGAATCACAAGGATATATAGTCAATATCGATTTTTTACCCCATTTGCGTTGTATAGAAATGACTAAAATTGGGGATTATGACGGATTTTTTCCTGTGGAACATATGATTGGGTTAGATTCTATTTTTGCATACTCTGAACCTATTTATGATTTAAATATAGGTTATTGCACAAAGAAAGATTTCAAATTAGATATTGAGCAAAAAGAAGACTTAAGCAATTTCACAGTTGGAACTGTTTTAGGAAAAGAATACAACCATGAATTAGATCATTTAACCACCGTGCAACAAGATATGGTTAGAGATGATTTACTAAATATGAAAAAACTGTATACTGATAGAGTTGATGTAATACTAATTGACAAATATATTGCCAAATACCTCTTAAAAAATGACTTAAGCGAAATTGCAGATCAGTTTGAATTTGAACAAAGCCTGTTGATACAGACCAATCAATATTTAGCTATGAATAGAAATTTGGTTGGGACCAACGCAAAACTTCAGGCCTTTAACAATGGCTTAGATGAAATAGTAAGAGATGGCACTTTTAACAGATTAATTACCCAGCACATTCGATCGCTAGGTATTGAGTAAACCCAATAGAGAATGCGAATACGCAGCAAGTTTATTCTTTATACCATACTGCCCCTATCAATATTATTCGGTGCATTTATAATTTATTTGCTAAAATCTAAACAAGCTGATGGTTTATCAAAGCTTGATGAGAAAATATCACGTACCAACCAATACATAAAGCAAGTTAGCACCGAACCGTTGTGGCAAGTAGATTTTTCGGAAGTAATACCCAACTGTGTAAGTTTTGTAGAAGATCCTGATATTTATTCCATTGAAATTTCTGGTATTAGCAAAGAAATGGTTCAATCAGAAATTGAAAAGTACAAGAAGAATCCTGGAACGGCCGAAATCTTTGTCTATCATTATGAAGGAAAAGATGTTTTGAGATTTACGGATGTTTCTGAAGTTGCTGAAGAAAACAGAATTTCTTCTAGCTTTCCTATTGAGTATAACGATAGAAACATTGCCGATATAAATATCATTTATTCCGATTTACCCTTGCAACAAGAAATTGGTAGACTAATAAAAGAGATTTTATTTTTAATAGCAGTATCTGTTTTGGTTTTGTTGTTAATTTTCTTTTTACTTACTAGAAGTATTACCAAACCAATTGATACCTTGCTTGCCTCATTGAATATAATTGATCAAGGTAATCTAAACCACAGAGTTAAGTTAAAAACTAAAGGAGAATTTGCAGTAATTGAAAAAGAGTTTAACAAAATGGTTAGTCAACTTCAAAAAAGGGAGTTACAATTAACCAAAGCAAATGATGAGTTGGAGGAGCGAGTTAAAATTAGAACTCAAGAGTTAGAGCGAATCAATGCCGAATTGGAGGGTATTAATAGCGAAATGAAAGTTAAAACTAGAGCGCTTCAAGAAAGTAATGATGAGTTGGAACAGTTTGCTTATGTAGCCTCACACGATTTAAAAGAACCTTTAAGAAGTATAGGAAGTTTTGTACAACTGCTTAAAAGAAAGTACTCCGACAAATTGGATGAAAGTGCGGAAGAGTACATAAAGTTTACCGTTGACGGAGTTAAACAGTTGCAAAAAACCATTGATGACCTTTTAGACTTTAGTAGAATTGGTAACAGTGGTAACCAGTTTAATGAAATTAAAATGGAAACCGTTATTGATTTGGTAAAAACCAATTTGGATGCTAGCATAACAGAATCTGGTGCAATAATTACCGTTGAAAGTCCTTTACCCGTAATACAGGTGGATAGAACCCAAATGGTACTTTTATTGCAAAACTTAATTAGTAATGCCATAAAATTTCAAAGCCCTGAGCAAACGCCCAACATAAAAATTAGCTATAACAATAGGTTTGAAGAGCATGAATTTATAGTGGAAGACAATGGTATTGGAATTAATGAAGACTATAAGAAAAAGATATTCTTCTTATTTCAACGATTACATAAATCAAAGTATGCTGGTTCTGGGATTGGATTGGCTATGTGTAAAAAAATTGTTGAGCGCCATGGTGGTGCAATATGGTTTGATTCTATACCTAATCAAGGTACTAAGTTTCATTTTACCATTTCAAAAGATATAGACGAGTACGATATTAAGCGCAAAGCCATTGAACAGGCCCACGAAAGTGGTTTAAATTAATTGAGTTAATAAATCAACTCCAACTGCTCTGCTGGCTGTAAAACCTTCAGCAAACTCAGCTCCAATAGGTCTTCCAAAATCACGTGCCCTACCCTTTACCATTTCTAAAAACTCTAGAGTAGAAATTGCCGTAATAGGCTCATCAGAATCTGGATTGTAAAATTGACTGCTATATGCCATTATAGCTTCCATTTTAATTTCCATGTAATCAGATACATCAACCACTAAATCAGGATTTAAATAATAATCTTGATTATAATGATATAAAGCAGCTGGTCTCCAATGTGTTTGACTTGCTCCATCTAACTTTGATTCAATCTTTGCTAAACCAGCGTAAAAACAAGCATCTGCTACCATTTGAGCCGCTCTGCCATGATCTGGATGTCTATCCTTAACCGCATTGGCCAAAACGATATCGGGCTGGTATTCTCTTAAAACTTTAATAATCTCTAACCTGTGGTCTTCATCATTTCTAAAGTAACCATCTTCAAAACCTAAATTATCTCGAACGTCTAATCCAAAAATATCGGCCGCTTTGGTAGATTCTTGGTCTCTTAATTCAGCATTGCCTCTTGTACCTAATTGACCTCTAGTTAAATCAACAATACCTACTTTGTAGCCTGCTGCTAAATGTTTTGCAATAGTTCCTCCGCATCCCAACTCAGCATCATCAGGATGTGCTGCAAAAGCAAGTATATCTAATTTCATTTTGTAAATGTATTAAATGATTTAGAAAGGTATGTGACCAGAGCTACTTTTCCAACAAGTCTTGGATCTTCTTGTTTATCTTTTTTCCTGTAGGACTTGTAGTGCTTAAATACCAATCAACCGCCTTTCCATTTTTATCAATTAAGTATTTATGAAAATTCCATTTTGGCGTATTGCTAAATTGACCGTTTTGAGATTTATCGGCTAAAAATTGATATAAAGGATGTGCGTTTTCGCCTTTAACATCCACTTTTTCAAAGATGGGGAAATCAACGCCATAGTTTTTCTGACAAAAATTGGCTACCTCTTCACCTTCCAAAGGTTCTTGTCCTCCAAATTGATTGCAAGGAAATCCTATAACCGAAAAATGTTCACTTTTTAACTCCTCATGTAATGCCTGTAACTCTTTTAGCTGAGGTGTAAAACCACATTCAGATGCTGTGTTAACCACGAGTAGAACCTTTCCTTTAAACTGCTCTAAAGATTGGGTTTCGCCACTTGCAGTATTTACGTTTATGTTATAAATTGTTTGATCCATAGTTACTAAACTCTTATTAGGTGTTTTTGTTTGACAAGACAAACAACAAATAACCAAAACCATTAACCATAAAATTGCTTTGAGCAATTAGTGCAGACCTTTGTTGGTTAAGTAACGTTCAGCTTCCAAAGCGCCCATGCAACCTGTACCTGCAGCTGTAACTGCTTGTCTAAATATTTTATCTTGCGCATCACCTGTGGCATATACTGCTTCAACATTGGTAGCTGTGCTATCAGCTTTGGTAATCAAGTAGCCTACATCATCCATATCTAACCAATCTTTAAAAATACCGGTATTGGGCTTATGGCCAATAGCAACAAAAAAGCCAGTCATTGGTATTTCCGTTTTCTCTTGTGTTTTATTGTTAACCACCTTAACTGCTTCAACAGCGCTTTCACCTAATATTTCATCAGTTTCGGTGTTCCAATAAATCTTTATGTTCTCGGTATCTTTTACTCGTTGACCCATAATTTTTGACGCTCTAAACTCATCACGCCTAACAAACATGTGCACGGTAGTGCAAAGTTTAGAAAGGTAAAGTGCTTCTTCACAAGCAGTATCTCCCCCTCCTACTAAGCCAACTTCTTGGCCTTTATAAAAGAAACCATCACAAACTGCACATGCAGATACACCATTTCCGTTTAATCGTTTTTCACTAGGTAATCCCAACCACATTGCTGAAGCTCCAGTAGAAATAATAATAGTTTCGGCTTCAATTACCTCATCATCATCAATGGTAACTTTATGCGGAGGACCTGAAAAATCTACGGATGTAACCATGCCAAATCTTACATCAGTACCAAAACGTTCGGCTTGTTTTTTAAAATCTTCCATCATCTCTGGGCCCATAATTCCATCAGGGTAACCAGGGTAATTTTCAACATCAGTAGTTTGCATTAACTGCCCACCCGGCTCCATGCCTGTGTAAACTACTGGCTCTAAGTTGGCTCTTGCAGCATAAACTGCTGCTGTGTATCCCGCAGGACCTGAACCTATTATTAAACACTTTATTCTATCGCTCATAATTTTTAAATGAACGCACAAAATAATAGTAAAGTTCGGGTTATTATAGTCGTGTGAGTGATAAAGATTAGCTATTGTTATGGTTGCAACATATAAACTTTAGTTTTGAGCTAAATAGTAATTATAATATTACCATTATGAACACCTTTTTATCTTTGTAATTTTATATAAAGGCAGCTAATTCGCAGAAGTAATTTTTTTTTCGTGTACTACTTGTTATTAAATTGTATTTAAAATACAGCCTTTGTCATTTAAGAAATCAAATATCAATACAGCGTTTTAAAATGGATTTTAAAAATTTAGAATTGACCTATGTCTTGCCTATTTATCAAGATAACCAAGACTATGATGACTTGTTTAAATTAATTAATATTTATGGTGCTTATGATATAAATGTGCTCAGCAAAATACATTTCATTTTTGTAGATGATTGCTCGCCAATACCAATAACAATCAAAAGCGATAAAATAAACTACTCGCTAATTAGGATTGTAGATGATATAATGTGGAACCAAGGTGGAGCAAGAAATTTAGGTGTAACCTTGGCTAAAACTACAAAGCTAATCTTAACCGATTTAGATCACATATTTCCTGAATCAATTTTTAAAGACTTAATGGCAAAAAGAACACCCAAGGAAATATATAAGTTTAGACGATCATTAAATGGTAAGAAAACAGGCTCTCATCCCAATACATTCTTTTGTTCCAAATCTACATTTTTCAAATCATTGGGAGTGGATGAAGCATTCTCAGGAAACTATGGACATGAAGACATCTACTTTTTTGAACTTCAAAAACATTTAGGCACACGTTTCAAAAAATATAGAAAAAAGATGATTATTTTTTTTGAACATAACCACCACAGCTTAGAGAGAGATTCAACTCATAATTTAACTTTACTAGAAGAAAGGCGACTGGCGATAAAAAACAATAAGCCATTTGCGGCACACAGTCGCAAATTTTTATGTTTTAATTGGAAATTAATGGAATCCCATTGGTTAGTTACCTAGCTAAACGTAATAATTACCAAACGATTACAACTTTTTTATGTTAGGTATTTAAAGTATTCAAAGTAAAATGTAATTAATTGACAATCAACAATAAAGGCTATTAATATGATGAAATTCACCCAAACATTTTAATTTTAATTTCATCTTAATTATAAATAATTACCCATTTGGAACTTTTTATCATGTAAAGCAGTTAATTTTGTTGTGGTAAGGATAATACGTTTTTATCCTGCCTTTTAATAATAATAATAAATAATATGAGTAACGGTACAGTTAAATTTTTTAATGAAGCTAAAGGTTTTGGTTTCATCACACCTGATGAGGGTGGAAAAGACGTTTTTGTTCATGCAAATGGATTAAACGGAACAACAATAACAGAAGGAGATAAAGTAACTTTTGATGTTGAAGAAGGACAAAAAGGATTAAATGCAGTAAATGTTACAGTTGAGTAACTTTTACGTATAAATTTTAATGTTATTAGACCCGTTAACTTGTTAACGGGTCTTTTTTTTGTTTTGTAACCACTATTTATTTAAATAGAATCTCTCTTAAGTTTGCAACTTAAGAATAGGAATAGATAAAAGTCTTTGACTTTTACAAAGGCAAAATAATAGTATCATATGTTGCCGCATAGCCACCCCACACTCCTACTCCATCACCTACTATATTGCTCTTTTTAATTACTGGTGTACTAAAAGGACTATCACCACCATCACTCTCTAGCGTCCGCCAAAAGTCGAAATGAGGTTTTGATATATCGCACCATTTTAAAACCACTGTATCTCCTTTCCAAAAGAAAGAATAAGTAGCAAAATCTAAATCATCTTGCGGATTTTGACCACGCTCAATAGGTAATTCTATGGTTGTTCCTATAAACAACTTATCATCCCACACAGATGACGATAGTGGAGGATATAAAGGTTCGTTATTTCGTTTGGTAAAGTATCTAACGTGATTGCCAAAAGTATCGGGTATGGTTAAGTTACATGTTACCACCAGCATGCTATCATTATTAGGGTTTGGGTGATTTTCATATGACAAAAAGTTGTACCCAATAACTTTAGGTACTCGTGTAGTAGCTGTTAAAGTTTTTCCTTCTGCTTGTATTGTTAAATGATAATCGCGCTCCTCTTCACCTAATAAAGTAGCATTTCCTGTTAAAAAATAATTAGGATCAGTATAAATGCAAATATTGGGTATTTCAGTAGAATCGTTAAAATTAAAGCCCAAATTGGCAGCCACTTGTTGTTGTATTGGAATAGGCAAATCTGTTATACATATTTCTGGTAAAGTAACTAATTGTCCTTCCGATTCTACTGTAACTATAGCGTTGTGTACATATAAGTCTTCTAAATCATTTAAGCTATTGCCACCAAAAATTGCAACCGATTTGGTTAATAAAATATAAGGCGGTAATTCATTTTCTATTATTCCTTCAACCACCAACACATCACTTTGTATAGGAATGTCAATGGTTACATCAGTTGTACATGCAGTAATTAAACCTGCAAAAATTATTATCAATACTATAAATCTATTGCTCATTAATATTTAAAATTCCAAGTTATAGAAGGTATTATTGGAAACAATGAAACTTGTTTCATGCTAAACTCTAAATCGTTGTTGGCTACTTCTCCTGATTGATCTACATATAAAAAGTAAGGATTTTTTCTGTTGTACAAATTGTAAACCGACATTACCAATTGCGACCTACCCTTTTTACCAAGCTTACATGTTGCCGAAATATCTGCCCTGTGATATGGTCTCAACCTAAATCCATTTCTGCTGCCATAGTCAAAAGTTGGTTTGCCAGAAATAATATAAGCCCGCTCTGGTATGGTAGTGGTTTGCCCAGTCCCATAAACAAATGTACCACTCACATTCCATTGATTATTAATCTCATATAACAACACTAAGCTCAAGTCATGCCTACGATCGTACTTTGCAGGAAATCTATCTCCATTATTTATATTATCAAAATATCTATTGGTTTGGCTAAGCGTGTACCCTATCCAACCGTTAAAATCTCCCTTGGCTTTTTTTAAGAAAAATTCAGCTCCATACGAATTGCCTTTTCCAAATGTGAAAAAGTCTTCTATATCGGTATTCAATTGAGGTAAGTCATTTTCCTTAAATTCTATTTGATTTTGCAAATCTTTGTAATAAACTTCAACTGATGTTTCATATTTATTTTCTAAAAAATTCTTAAAATAACCCACTGAATATTGATAGCCTATTTGTGGTTTTACCAATTTGGTGCTAGGCACCCACAAATCGGTTGGTAAAGTTGATGTAGAGCTACTCACTAAATGTATGTATTGATTGGTTTTAGAAAAACCTGCCTTAACGGATGATGTTTCATTAACTTTAAATCTTGCGCTAATCCTAGGTTCAAAGCCTGCATAAGCGGCTATACTTTCGCCCTTCTTATAGCTTACCGTATCGGTAGCTTCCCCATTATCTGGGTCAAATGATATTTTGCTTAATTCTCCCACATGGTTAAAGTAAGAGTAGCGTAACCCCATATTAATCTTCACAAATTCAGATATACTCCAATCGTCCGAAACATAAATACCCAATTCATGACCCAACTTTTCTTGTGGCGTAGCATTAAAATCGGTGCTACCTGACGTACCACTTGCCTGGTAAGGCCTAAAGTTGTGAAACAAATATGACGCTCCAAATTTTAAAGTATGTTTAACGGAAGGATAAAAGTCAAAATCCAATTTAGCGCCAACATCCTTTACTCTTGAGTCGAGTTTAAATGTAACGCCTGTAAATTGCGACTCTGCTCCAAAATCAAACTCATTATAAACTCCTGTTACATTCATAAACAATTGATCGGTAAACAGATGATTCCATCTTACAGTACCCGTTTTGTTGCCCCAAGGAAATTTGAATTTAAAATCGGTATCACTTGATGCAAAGTTGAAAATATCACGTCCAAAATAGCCACTGGCGTACAACCTGTTTTTCTCAGAAAATATATAATTAACTTTTGCATTTAAATCGTAAAAAAAGTAGCTATTGCCGCTAAAGTCGGAGTTTTTCAAAAGCGGTTTGGTTAATACATCAATGTATGTTCTGCGACCCGAAACTATAAATGAAGCTTTGTCTTTTTCTATTGGACCTTGTAAAGTTAACCTACTCGATATTAGTCCAATGCCGCCTTCTGCTTGGAACTTTTTCATGTTGCCTTCCTTCATACTAATATCTAAAACTGAAGACAACCTTCCACCATATTGGGCTGGCATTGCGCCTTTGTATACAGTGGTATTTTTAATAGCATCTGAATTGAAGATTGAGAAAAAACCAAACAAATGGCCTGTATTATAAACCACAGCATCATCCAACAAAATTAAATTTTGATCGGGACCACCACCTCTAACATAAAAACCGCTATTGCCTTCTCCGGCAGACTGTATGCCTGGCAATAGTTGTATTGAACGCAATATATCAACCTCACCCAATAAAGCTGGTATGGCCTTTATAGTTTCGGTACTTAACTCAACTTTACCCATTTCTGTACCTTCTACATTTTCATCTTTGCGCTCATCTGTAATTACAACAGTTTTTGTCATAAACTGCTTTGGGAATAGTTCTATTGTAATGTTTAAATCTTGGGTTAGTATAAGGCTATCAATCACGGTTTCGTAACCTAAAAACGAAAAAGCCATGTTACGTGAGCCTTCAGGTATTTTTAAAGAGTAAAAGCCATATATATTGGTAACGGTGGCATTGGTTAAATTGCCAACCTCATAAACATTGGCGCCTAATAACGCTTCTCCATTGGTGCCATCTTTTATGTAACCACTTATGGTGTATTTGTTTTGAGCTATTGCCGTAAAAGGTACGAGCAACAAAATTGCCAATATTAATAAACCAATATTTTTAAAAAACATCATTTAATTTTCAAAGCTTTTAATAAGTGGGTTTTTGAATTTGTTTTAACGCGCACCATATAAGTTGCTTGGCTGATCGATTGGTTTATCGGGATAATAAATCTATAAAAGCCATTGGCAGTTACAAAATTATCTTCAGCATAAAGCAATTTGCCTGCCATATCAAAAACCTCTATCAAAACCTCATCATTTTCGGTAGCGCGATAAAACAAGTCGATATTTTCATTTATTGGGTTTGGAAAAATTCTAGCTTCAACACCAGTCAATAACTCTTCTTCAAAGGTAAAATTATTGAAGTAGGCATTGCAAAAATTTGGTATGCCATATCCTAACAAGGAATCTGGATTGTTAAATTGACTAGCATTTTGTTGGATTATGTTAAAAATATCCATATTGCTTTTATTTGGTAATGCTTGCCACAAACAAGCTGCCATGCCTGCAACCAAAGGCCCCGAAAATGATGTGCCATTGCTTAAGGCAATTTCTCCATTGGGCCTAATTACTGAAACCCCAACACCTGCTGCTGCCACATTTGGTTTTTGATCACCATCGCTGCTAGGCCCAACTGAACTAAATGCAGCTCTTTCCCCTTCAAAATCTACTGCAGCTATACATAAGGCACTGTCTGCATCTGAGGGTGCAGTTATATATTTCCAATCGCTACCACCTTCATTACCTGCACTAACTATCACCAACATACCCTTGCTAGCAGCCACATCAGCTGCTCTAGATATTGGGGTTGTGTTGCCATCCATATCTGCATAGGTATGATTGGTTGTTGAATCATTAAAAGTGCTATAACCCAATGATGTTGTTATAATGTCTACTCCTGCACTATCGGCAAACTCAGCTGCCATAATCCAGTTAAACTCTTCCATTATGGTTTCAGATGAGTTGTTTTCCGTTTTAAATAAGTAATAATTAGCTTTTGGAGCGGCCCCAATATAACCTTTTGGCAAATATGCTGCCATGGTAGAAAGTACATTGGTGCCATGGCTTCCATTATCAAAAACATTGGCGTTATTGGTTACAAAATTATAATGGCCTTTTAAACTACCCTCTGTAAAAAGGTGCGCAAATGCTTTAAGATTGTCAACTCCTTTAAAACCATTGTCACAAACGGCAATGGTAATGCCTTCTCCTTCAAAGCCAAAATTATGCAAGCAATGTCCGTTTAAAGAAGCTATTTGATTGTAAGCGGCACCATAATCGCCTATGTCGTAAACCGCTTTTGCCGTAAATGAAAGATTAAGTTTATCATCTTTTTGCTTAAAAACATATGATTGTGCGGGCTGAACATTTTTTACAAATGACAACTTAAGCAAATCTTCTAATGCCTTTTCTTCAATCTCTAGCACTACCGCATTTAGCCATTTAGATTTTCCTTTTACGGTGCCATAGTGGCTTAGCTCATCAATATAATTGCTGTAAACAGGTAGGTCGCTAAAATTAATTGCTATGTTGTTTTTGGCTCGCTTACTAATAGCTAAATCACTTAAATAGTTATGAGGGGTGTTTAGTAAGGCTGTTTGATTAGGCTTGTTATTTAAAAACACCCAAACATTTGATTGCGCAAATGCTGAACTAGCAAAACAAAACAGGGCTAGTATGCTGCACAATAGTTGCATTTTATTAGTTATGTCCAACTAGTGACATGGAAACTGTGTAACCGCAATTTGCTCGCTCCGGCCAACCTAAGTTAGCCGGTGGTATGGTTGATCCATTGTACTCTAAGTCGTACTCTTTTCTTTCAATTAAGCCCACATTGGTGGCATATACTTCTTTAGAATATCTTTTACGAATCAAATTACCATCATCAACACCAATAACTGTTGTGGTAGAATCGAAAGACATGGTGTCTATGATGGCAGGCACATTTACTTGGGCATATGAGTAATCCCAATTTTTATAAAACTCATCTGTACTGCACTTTCTATTTTCAACCAAGGTATTTTCAAACAAAACATTGCCATTCCATTTTTTATCTTGCTTAACTGGATAAACCAATTTTATAAATGTAAGATTGTCCTCATTTTGTTCAATATTGTTACCATCTGGTGTAATGTACCATGTTGCAATAGGTAGCCAAAAACTACTTCCTGTTTTCCTTTGAGTTCTTAGCACTCGATAACTTTTTCTACCACTATTGTCATCAAAACTCGCTACAACTTCTTCTCTTACCAAATGAGAAGTATTTCTATCGGGGAAAGTAGGTTCTAGTAAAAATGAATCAACTTGGTAAATACGGTATTTACCAACTTCAGTTGGCAAATAATTGCTTTGTTCTCTTTCAATGGTTTCAATTTCATCTTTACACGAAAAAAACAAAATTGACGTAAGGGCAAATAAGATTAAAATATACTTGTTCATAAATTGATTTCTAATAGTAAGATTGAACAGATGCCTAACTTGTTGCATTAGATACAAAATTACTGAAAACTAAAGCAGTATGCACACAATAAGTATGTCAGCTAAAGTCATAGTTGGCTTTAATGATTCCACCACCAACAACATCATCACCTTCATAAAACACGGCAGACTGCCCTGGTGCAATGGCTTTTACCTTGGCATTAAACACCACCTTAATTTCATTATCTATATTGGTTAAGGTACTTGCAACACCATCATCACCATACCTAATTTTAGTAACAGACTCAAACCCATCCTTAACGCCATTGTATTTTAACCAATTAAGTTTGCTTACCATCATCTCACTTTTTTCGAGCTCATGCTCTTCACCTAACACAACGGTATTGCTGTGTGGTTTTATTTCGGTAACATACATTGGCTTACCAAATGCCTTACCTAAGCCTTTTCTTTGGCCAATAGTATAAAATGGATAGCCCGAATGTTCGCCAATAATATCTCCTTTTGAATTTACAAACATTCCTCCCTTCACTTTTTCTTCTAACCCTGGTTCTCTTCTTTTTAAAAAACCACGGTAATCATTATCTGGTACAAAGCATATTTCATAGCTCTCTGGTTTTAGCGCTAAGCTTTTATGCCCCATATCTATAGCCATTTGTTTAATGTCAGTTTTATGAAATTTACCAACAGGAAAACGGGATCTTTCTAAACAAGCTTGGTCAAGCCCCCATAGCACATACGATTGATCTTTTGAATCATCCAAACCTTTATGAACTATATATCTGTTGTTTTCGAATCGCTTTTGCGCATAATGCCCAGTAGCAATAAACTCACAATCCAACATATCTGCCCTCCTTAAAAGTGCTCTCCACTTTATGTGGGTATTGCATAAAATGCAAGGGTTTGGTGTACGACCGGCAATGTATTCTTCTACAAAATTATCAATAACAAAATCGCCAAACTCATCTCTAATATCTAGTATAAAGTGAGTGAAACCCATGTTAACTGCTATGCTACGCGCATCATTGATAGAATCTAAACTGCAACAGCCTGTTTCTTTTTTACTACCACCTGAACTTGCGTAATCCCAAGTTTTCATTGTTACGCCAACCACTTCATAACCTTCATTATGAAGCATGATAGCAGCAACTGTGCTATCTATACCACCACTCATGGCTACCAATATTTTTCCCTTTTTACTCACAAATGCAAAGTTATATTAGATATACTAAAACAATTGAACAATATTATGGTAATTTTTGTCTTTTAATTATAGTTCAATAAACTTCTATTAAATGAAAAGTTCTTTTATTACACTTATTATCTGCACTATAAGCCTAACGCTTATTGCTCAAAAAACCAATAAACATTACAATGCAGGAGTAAATCATTATAATAGTAGAGATTACAAGGCTTCTATTAAAAGTTTTGAGAAGGCTATAAAAGAAGGTGATAAAAGTTCTAACACTTATTACTTTTTGGCCAAGGCGTATCAAAAGACTGAAGATTTTGCAGATGCTGAAACAGCTATTAAAAGAGCCATAGATATTGATGGAAATTTTCAAGAATACCATTTTGAGCATGGACTAATCAGTGCAATTAACTTAAAGTACAATCAAGCAGTTTTAAGTTTTAAAGAAGCTATTGCCATTGACGAAAATTTTAAGCCTGCATGGTATAACTTAGGATTGGCTTACAAAGAGATGCGCCTATATGATTATATGTTAGTGGTTGCTGACCAATTATTGATATTGGATAAAGATTATGGTAAAGCATATTACCTTAAAGCCTTAGCTTATGAAGGAAAAGGGGAAGATAGTAAGAAGGATAAGTTTATTGAAAAAGCAATTAGACTTGATCCTTCTTTAAAAAGATTGGCTAGGTATTAACTTAGTCCTTTCTCAATTCGGCCAAATCCTTTTTTAATTGTTTACGCGCAAAGAATATTCTACTTTTTACTGTACCCAAAGGCAATTTTAGATATTGAGCTATTTCATGATACTTATGACCGGTAAAATAGAGTAAAAATGGCACTCTGAACTCTGGATTTAAGTCTCCTAGTGCACCTTTAATTTGCTCCATTTTGAAGTTGGCTTCTGCTTGGTTGGGAGCAGCGAAACCAGCACTATTAATATAGTATTGATTATCAGTACTATCTAGAATTGTATTGCGCTTGGCGTTTTTTCTGTAGTTATTTATGAAAATATTTTTCATAATTGTAAACAACCATGCTTTCAGATTAGTACCTGATTTAAACTTTTCGAGATTCGACATTGCTCTTAGCATAGTCTCTTGATACAAGTCTTCAGAATCTTGCATATTGCGTGTTAAGTTAAGTGCAAATGCTTGTAAAGGCTTGTTCAATGATATTACGTTTTTTGATAATTCTGTTATGCCCATGCCATAAATGTAATTGATAAAGTTTACAAAAAAAAGTTTTTGTTTAACTTTATTTAAAATATGTTAAACAGAACTTGTAGCTTCCATTAATGCCGCAAGAGATCGTATAGGCGTAAAGTTGGGAGTTAATATTTGCTTTATTCCTCTTGCTTCATGACCAGCAATAAACACTTTAGAATTTTTAAATGTATCAACCATATCCCTAACATATTTTTCATTTTTTTTACCGCTTTTACCAGTTGACATTTTACAAAAAACATGTGAAGGATTGTGCATTTTTACCACCTCATTTAATCCTGCAATGGGTGTGTTAGCCCCTAAATAAATTACCAGATGATTTGATAACTTTAGTAAATAATGCGTAAACAATAGGCCTAGTTCATGATAATCTCCTTCTGGAGCAAACACCACTACTTTTTTTGAAGAATCATTTAATTTTACTACTTGACCATCAATGGCAACAATTAATTTTTGCCTTATTAAGTTAGAAACAAAGTGCTCCTGACAGGGTGTAATTGAACCTGTTAACCACATTACCCCTATTTTTTTTAAAAACGGGTAGACTAAGTTAATCATGGTGGCCTTAAATCCATGAACAAGGTTTTGGCTAGAAATAACCTTATCAAAAAGTTGCTCATCCAACTCAACCATTGCCCTAATTAGCTCATGTTGCTGCGCCTCAAGATTGCTGTTATCATCTGTTATGCTCTTAATTAATGTAGCTATTTCTCCACTATCCATTTTTGCAATAGCAGATATTCGATAACCTTTGGAGTTAAGTAATGAAATATTTAACACACGCTTTAAATCTTCACCATTATAGTAACGAATATTGGTTGCTGACCTTTCAGGAGACAAAACACTATATCGTTGCTCCCAAATGCGTAAGGTATGCGCTTTAATGCCGCTAAGTTGCTCTAGATCTCGTATACTATATGTTTGCATGATTGTTTAATATTACCCCCTCTAAATTAAACAGAATTTTGCACATTTAAAGTTTAAGTGAAATTCGCTAATCAAAGATGTTAATTAACATAAACATCATGCCTTCCATTAAGTTCTTTATTGAAGAAAAGCTTTATATAATATTTACCATTTGTTATACCTGCCGCTTCAAAGCTGTAATTATAAGATCCTGAATTATGCATTTTGTTTACAAATGTAGCCTGTTGTTGGTGTGAGCTGTTGTACAATGCTACAGTAACGTTGGTTGCACCAAATACCGAAAACCTGATATGACCATTTAACACCAGCTCTCTGTTTATCCGTTTAATTGAATGAGAAAAAGTAGGTTGCTCGGCCCCATAAACTTCTACATAACCATTGCCCTTTAAATCATCAAAGTTTAAATACAAATCACCAGGCTCGGTATAAATACCAAACTTACTCGTGTATCCAGTCGTTTTATTTACGGTTTTATGGGGCATTGGATTATGAACTGGACTTGGTTTTGTAGACTCCTTATATTCTTCAACATCATTAATAACACTGGTGGCAAATGCAACCATATTATTTCTAACATCAGTGTTACCTCCGGTAATACTGGCTAAGGGCTGATTGTCTGCCACTACCCAAACTCCTTGTTGGCCAGATAAGTTTTGATATTTTTTTAACTCGACATAAGTAGTCAACTTTTGAAGTTTATTATTTACCATACTACCAAAAGCAAACCTATTGCTTTCAGTTGGGGCTAACTTAAATTTTTGTGCGGCCATAGCATAAACCCTGTAACGCTTTTTTTCGCCAGGAGCAATTTGAATAATAATGCCTTTGGTAACCACCATGTTTTGCACTTCATCATCTTGGGCTATTAAGTTTCTGCCATTTTCTAAAACCAATTGTAAGTGTTTATTGGATTGATTATTAACTTCTAACCGAATGCATTGGCCGTAGTTATTGTTAAAGCCACTTTTTACATGGGCTTTGTTAATTCCGGTTAATGCGTAGTTGATCCAATTATTGTTAACAGCATCTTCAATTGATAGTTGCTGACCAGCTACTTGACTTTGAAAGCATACCAAACCAAACAATAAGCATAATGTATTGCTGCTCATAGTAATTGTTTAAAGGGTTTAAGTAATGGTTTGCTCTATGTTAAAAACGGTTAATAATTGATTATTATTTTAGCACTTAATGACTAAAACTGAAAAGGCACAATTTGTTGTAGACACTTTAGAAGAACTATATCCAGTGTTACCAATACCTTTAGACCATAAAGACCCTTACACTTTGCTTATAGCAGTATTGCTTTCGGCACAATGCACTGATGTTAGGGTTAATAAAATTACTCCGCTACTTTTTGCCAAAGCTGATAACCCTACCGATATGGTGCAAATGACTGTTGAAGAAATTAAGACCATTATAAAACCTTGTGGCTTATCGCCTATGAAATCGAAAGGGATACATGGCTTGTCACAAATTTTACTAGACAAACACAACGGAGAAGTGCCAAAAAGTTTTGAAGCATTAGAGGCATTGCCTGCTGTTGGACATAAAACGGCTTCAGTAGTAATGAGCCAAGCATTTGGTGTACCTGCATTTCCTGTAGACACTCATATTCACCGATTGGCGTATCGTTGGAAATTGAGCACTGGTAAATCTGTTACGAAAACAGAAGCAGATTTAAAACGCACTTTTAATAAGGAGTTATGGAATAAGCTGCACCTTCAAATAATTTACTATGGCAGGGAGTATTGCCCGGCCCGTGGGCACAATCCGCATGAATGTAAAATTTGTTCCACCATAGGTAGAAAAACTCTTTTCGCTTAGCGGCTATCAATTCTTTATCTTTGCAAAATATATGACGGATGAATTACTCCTCTTTAATAAATTATTCGAGCACTTATTAAAGAATGAACAGGAAAAGCCTGTAGCTCAAATTGTATTACCAAAAAACGCGTTGGAACAATTGCCCATTTCACTTAGCAAAAGTGGAATTGATGATGATGAGTTAGCAACTACTTTAAAACAAATTTTAGAGGCAACTCCTAAAACTGCAAGTAATAAATTTTTTAATCAGCTATTTGGTGGAAGGCAACCTAAGGCTGTTTTAGGAGATTTACTAGCCGTTGCACTTAACAACAGCATGTACACTTACAAGGTTGCAGGGCCGCAAGTGCTATTAGAAAAAGAAGTTATTAATCAACTTTTAAAATTGGTGCATTTTGATGCTGAAAATGCTGGTGGAACTTTTGCAGCAGGAGGGTCAACAACCAACTTAATGAGCATGTTAATGGCGCGAGATCAGCATGATTTATCAATTAAGGAAAATGGCATCAGTAACAGGCTCATTGCATACACTTCTGATGTTTCTCATTACAGTGTAGTTAAAAATGCATCATTTATTGGCATAGGAAATAAGCAAGTAAGAAAAGTACAATCAGATGAACATGGAAAAATGCGAATAGACGCATTGGAAGAAATGATATTGGCTGATATTAAAAAAGGGCATCAACCATTTTATGTGAATGCGACTGCTGGAACTACTGTTTTTGGTGCATTTGATAACATAGAAGCAATAAGTAAAATTTGTAAAAAACATGGCCTATGGCTGCATGTTGATGGTGCGTATTGTGGCTCTGTTATTTTAAGTGAAAAATACAAGCACTTGGTTAAGGGATGCAGCAAAGCTGATTCCTTTAGTTTAAATGGACATAAAATGCTGGGCACACCACTTACATGCTCAATAATTTTAGTGGCAAATAAACAACACTTGGTTACCTCATTTTCTGCAGAAGCTAGTTATCTATATCAAAGCGCAGAAGATGAATACAACCCCGGCAAAATTTCTATGCAATGTGGTAGAAGAAATGATGCATTAAAACTTTGGGTGCTTTGGAAATCTATTGGTACTGCTGGTTTAGAAAAAATGGTAGACAAACAATTTTACTTAGCAGATTATGCCCGTGAATACATTTACAAACACCCCGATTACAAGCATTGCGGCATTGATGATTCAATTTCGGTTTGCTTTAACTACAAAGACATACCTGCGCCCAAAATTTGTAGCGAGTTAAATGAAAATGGCCAATTGATGATTGGGCATGGCTCACATAATGAAGAAGTTTTTGTTAGACTAACTACTATTAACGCTACCAATACCACAAAAGAGATTGACAACTTCTTTGCCGAAATTGAAAGTAACTAACTACTTAAAAGCATTAAGTTTTTTCAAGTATACTAACGATATTAAGGAGAGCACTAAATAGGTTGCCGCTGCAGCAAGTAAAGCTTCTTGCACTGAAAATTCATCAGCTATTAAGCCTACTATTGGACCAAAAATTGCAAATGCCAATCTGATAAATAAACTACGAGAACTCATTACTGTTGCTCTCATATTGCTTGGTGTAATTTTGTTTATATAATCTCTAAAAGCTGGTGCAGCAAATCCCCTACCAATGTATAACAAAGCAAAGCATGCTATGGCAAAATAATTACTAAACATACCGCCCAAAACAAAGCCTGTTATAACCAAAATTAGAATAATGGCACTCACAGTTGTTTTATTATTTGTCTCCATTACCTTACCTCCAAACCATGATGCTATACCAACTACCACATTTAATGCTGCCCATAACAAACCATAATAAGCCAAAGGCAAATCAACCGATTTAAATAGCGGTTGCGCTATCCATGCTCCAGTTAGTGTAGCCACCCCTACAAAACCTGAAAATAAAATCCATGCTATAATTCTTGGATTTACATTAAACATATACTTAAATATTTTCTTAAAGTTTTTTAAGCTATCTCTATGGCTCAATATGGCAACTCTTTTAGGCTCTACCAGCAACAAACAAATTGCTACCCCAATAAGGAGTGCTGCTGTTTGCACATAAAACGGATATCTTAATGATGCCAATGCTAACCAACCACCAATAAGTGCAGCTCCGGCTTCTGAAAAGTTACCAATGGCATAGTTTCGCCCTTCTAATTTTCCATATTTAGATTCAGTTTTACTGGCAACTAAGCTATCGTAAAGCAGTGCAGAATCTGACCCCGAAATAAAACTTATACCTATGGCTATTAAAACTTCTCCTATTACAAATGGTAAAAATGAATAGGAAAAACAAAAAACAAAGTTGCCAGCAAAGGCAAATAAAAAGCCAATTAAAAGAGATGTTTTGCGTTTAAATACATCACCAAAGTAGCCTGATGGAATTTCGAAAATGACTATGGTAATTGCAAAAATTGATTGTAGTAAAAATATTTGGAAGTAGCTTAGATTAATTTCCGTTTCGAAAAACAAGACTATAATTGGCATGGTAACCAAAAACATTCTAACGGCCTGTAGCGTGTATATTTTCCAAATATTGGATTGCAAATTCAATGTAATTTATATTTAATTGAAGACTCAAAGATTGTTAAAATATAAATCTATCAACAAAAAAAGGGCTTGAAAATATTCAAGCCCCCGTTCTTTACAATTGTTCGATTTTGTAATTTATTATCTTATATAGTTGTAAACATTTACTTCAACCTTTCTATATTCTGGCCCAACACCAGATTCAGTATCGCCAAAAAAGCTCAATTTAACTTGAGATGAGTTAACACCAGATTGTTGTAATAAATAACTCTTAACCCCTAACGCACGTTTAGATGATAAGATCATGTTTTGTTGAGCATTGCCCGTTTTATCAGCAAACCCCTTAATATCTACAAAATATGACGGATTGTCTCGCAATATTCTAGCTAAACGAGCCAAATTACCTTGGTAATTGTAAGGTAAAACACTTTTACCCAAGTCAAAAAACACCGTTTCCTTTTGATTTACCGATTCGTATTTAAAATCTTTGGTTATTTGATCAGGTATTACAATTCTTTGCTCAACAGGTGGTGCCACAATGATATTGCTTTGCGGTCTGTTTTTCAAGTCATTAATTTCAGTTTTTAAGCGGTTTATTTGATTCTGTAATTTTTTTATTTGCGCATCACTTGCTCCACCCACTTGCATTTGCAAATCGCGTTTCATTTTAGCTAACTCAAGTTGTAAAGCTGCAGCATCAGTAGCACTGCCGCCAGTAATATTTATGGCATTAACTTTATTATTTAAGTCATCAATTTTATTTTCTAATCTATTAATGTCATCATCTTTGGCAAAACCAGCCATATCGGTAGTGTTGTAGTTTTTGGTTTTGTTTCTAACACTATTAGGTTCGTTGCGGTTGGTGCTTTGGCTCTCACCTTCCGTTTGATATCTAGCACCCATAGACATATAGGCTAGCATCATACCCTTTAGTTCACTAAGCTCTTTTTGCAACTCAACATATTCATTAGATTGAGCATTACCACTACTACTTTGACCTGCCATTACTCTATCCGCAGCATCTTGAAAAATTACCTCTTCAGGCTCCTCTACTTGCGGTAATGTAAGCACCAACTCCTCAACTTTTATAGGGTCAATTTCAACCAATGTATCTCTAACAATAGCCGTTGAGGTATCAACACTAATAATTGAGTCTCCTCCAATAACTGTATAAATTGTATCATACACAGTAATGGTATCTACCACAACTTTTGTATCCATTAATTGGCTTTGATCTAAGCCAGGATTTTCGGCTAAAATGTCTTTGATTATTTGACTCTCTAAAGTCAATGATTCAAAGTTAGCTTTAGCTGGTTCCATTGGTTTTTCATAAGCATATAATTGAGGGCCTATAAAAGAATTCTTCTTAAATCCAAAATTATAATATAACGAAACTGAAGTAAATGAATATATATCATTTAGCTCATTGGTTGTTCCTTCATCTCTGCGAGTATAACCTGGATTTTGAGCATATCCTTGAAATTCTGCCGTTGAAATTAAATCCCCTCTGTATGGTCCTTTTGACAAGTCATCAAAATTATCGGAAAGCAGGTATCTAGCAGAAGTTTCAAGATTCAAATTAAATCGTTCGCCAAATCTAAATTTTAAACCTAATGTAACGGGTATATTAATTACCGTTCTATCATAATCAGAGTTGGTTTCTGTATTCCATAAGTCTAATCTAGTTTCATATTCACCATCCAATTTAATGATGTTTCCCGATCCACTTACTTCTGGTTGATCTCTCACAGTATTATCAGTCCAATAATGATATCTATTGCCATTTGCATCTAATAAATCTCCTCTAGGTATAAAATTGGTAACTCCAATGCCAATACCTAAATAGGGGGCCATAAATACTTGATTATTCAAAAAGAATTCGTCATTATCGAAATGATGTATTAATGACAAGTTGGCATCTCTAATTTCTGATCGAAAATTTAATGCTCGACCTATATTTTCATTTTCTGGTGAGTCATAAACATCTCCATTTGGGTTTTGCCAATCACTTCCTACAACATGGCCATACATTACGTGCAAGCGCGCACCCCAAGCTGGCGACATGTTTCTTTGTATAAAAACACCGTAGGCCATATCGTAATTGTCCATTTGCACTATTTTGTGCGACATATCGCCATAATAATGAGTTAAACCATACGCTGGAGCTACTCTCCATTTATAATATTTTTGCTGTGCGTTAACATTGACGGTGGTCAAAGTTATCATTGCCAGCAGGCTGATGATTATTAGTATCCTTTTCATTTTAAAGGTTTTTTATGACCGTTATCAATTATTTATTTTTGTTTCCTAAGCCTAGCCACAAGTTAATTTCTGCACTTAAACCAACATAAGGATCAACACCTATTTTACTATCGTACTTACTTTTATTGTAGTCGTAAGTAAAAGTTTCGGTTAAAGTACCACCTGCATTAATTCTAATAAATTGAAATACTTTATAACCAAATCCTAAGTGTATGGGATAATCAATAACTGGTCCGCTTATATAGTCTAAACCTTCAGTTTCCATTCTCTTATCTAAAAATATACCCGTAGTGATGGACAAATTAGAAGCGAATTTGCCAGAAAATGCACTATTAGCAAATGGGAACGAAACACCAACATAAGGTGCATCTGCATATTTTACTCCGTCAACATCAAAGGTATCAACACTAACATCAACTGATGCATTCTCGTATTGATAAAAAATACCTCCGTAACCTGCATTAACTGCAATTACATTTCTAGTTTCTTTTGTAGGATAATTATTAACCTTCATCTCATCTTCTACAACAAGTAATTCGCCATTTATAATTTGGTCAACTTCACCTTTTATTAAAGATTGTAACTCTCCAATTATTTGATTGTAGTAAGCCCCTCTTTTTTCTCTGTTCTTATCTACCTCATTTTCGTACACCATCATTTTGCCAGCTTTAAGACTCATTTTTTCCATGTTCTTAATTTTGGTTTTAACAATATCGGAAAATCCATTAAAAGTAAATCCATTTTTCGTTTTATAATACCCCAAACTTGAGTTTACAATTTCATCTAAATCGCTCATTACTATTCTTCTGTGAGAGGCAATTTTCATTTTCTTACCATCAATAACAAATGCTTGTGAGATGTAACCATCAATTGAGTTATATAAAGAGTTTCTTAAATCTTTTCTTTCTCCATCACTAACCCTTCTGTAATACTTAATGGTAAAATCATAATTGCTACCACCTCTAAGTTTATAGTTCATAGGCACACTAAATACCTCTGCAACATTGCTATGCAATCTCTTCCACGTATTTGTGTACTCAGGATCATCATCTTCATCACTTTTTCCCTTATAAACTTCAACATCCACCATTTTTACATTTAAAGGTGCTTGCCCTGTTAAAGTAAAATAGGTTTCTGCGGGTAAGGCATTATTTTCATTAAAATTAGCTTTTTCATAATCAAAAATTACCTGCTCATATTGAGCAAATAAAGTAGTTACAGCGATTAATGCTGTAAAAATTAAAACGTAAAACTTTTTCATTTTGTTCTATTAGGTTTTTTACAAATATGTTAGTCAGCAATAAGACGTTGCAATATTAGTTAAGTTGCACCATTCAAATAAATTATTTTGCAAACACATTGTTATAAAACTAAATATCATAATATCACAATATTATAGATTGATATATTTTTTTTAATTGAAAATTAATACTGAAATTTGGCCATATATGAATAAAACTCTCATTATAGGCGCTGGAGGGGTTGCCAACGTTGCTGCTAAAAAATGTGCTAGACTTGCCGAAATATTTGGTGAATTAATGATAGCTAGTAGAACAGTAAGTAAATGTGATGCAATAGCTAGTGAAATAACTACTCAAAATGTTAACACCGCCACATTAGATGCTGATAATGTTGATGATACTATAAATTTAATTAACAATTTTAAACCAAACATTGTAATCAATTTAGCGTTGCCTTACCAAGATTTACCAATTATGGATGCATGTTTGGCAACTAAAACCCATTACTTAGATACGGCCAATTATGAGCCTAAAGATGTTGCAAAGTTTGAATATCATTGGCAATGGGCATACCATGAGCGATTTAAAGAAGCTGGCATTATGGCTCTGCTTGGCTGTGGTTTTGACCCCGGAGTTACACAAGTGTTTACGGCCCATGCCGCAAAACATCATTTTGATGAAATACATTATTTAGATATTGTAGATTGCAATGCTGGAGACCACGGAAAACCATTTGCAACCAATTTTAATTTAGAAATAAATATTAGGGAGATTACCCAAAGAGGTAAGTATTGGGAAAATGGCCATTGGATAGAAATTGAACCTATGAGTATTCATAAACCCATAGACTATCCCAATATTGGAGAAAAAGAAAGCTACCTATTATACCATGAAGAATTAGAAAGCTTGGTGAAAAATTTTCCCACCATTAAAAGAGCTAGATTTTGGATGACTTTTGGGCAAGAATATTTAACCCATTTAAAAGTATTAGAAAATACTGGAATGACTAGTATTGCCCCCATTAATTACAATGGCACTCAAATTGTTCCATTACAATTTTTAAAGGCAGTTATGCCAGAACCATCATCATTAGGTGAGAATTATACTGGAGAAACTTCTATTGGTTGCCAAATTAAGGGTGTAAAAAATGGAAAAGAAAAAACCTATTACATTTATAACAACTGCAGTCACCAAGCCGCTTACAATGATGTTAAGGGGCAAGGGGTGGCTTATACAACCGGTGTGCCGGCCATGATAGGAGCAAAATTAATGTTAACCAATGAATGGATGAAGCCAGGTGTTTTTAATGTAGAACAGTTTAACCCTGATCCGTTTTTGACTGACTTGAAAACTTACGGCTTACCTTGGAATGAAATTGTTAACCCTAACTTACCTCACCAATACTAATGAATAGATTTGTTGTAAAAAACATACCGTCTCCTTGCTATGTTTTAGATGAGCAAAAGCTTAAAAACAATCTTACCATATTACAAGATGTTCAAAATCAAGCAAACATAAGCATTATATGTGCATTAAAAGGATATTCATTTCATCATAGTTTTCCATTAATAAAGCAATATTTAAAGGGTGCAACTGCTAGTAGTTTGCATGAAGCAAAACTATGTATGGAATATATGGGAGTAAAAACGCACACCTATTGCCCTGCATACTTACCTAATGATTTTGATGAACTTGTTAAGTTAAGTAGCCACATAACTTTTAACTCTCTAAATGAATATAACCGTTTGGAGCATAAAGTGCCTAAGGAAGTATCTATAGGCTTGAGATTGAACCCTAGACATTCGGAGTCAAAAATACCCTTATATGACCCTTGCCAGCCTGGGTCGAGATTTGGGGTAGCTATAGAAGAATTGGAAGATGGATTGCCTGAAAGGGTTGAAGGTATTCACATACACAACTTATGTGAAAGTGATTCTTACGCATTTGAAAGAACCATTGCTGCTGTTGAGTTTAAATTTGACCACCTAATTAAAAAAGTAAAATGGGTGAATTTTGGTGGAGGTCATCACATTACAAGAAACGACTATCATGTAAACCATTTGGTAGAAATATTAAATAGCTTTAAAGCAAAACATCCACATTTAACCGAAATTATATTAGAACCAGGTGAAGCGATAGGCTTAAATGCAGGTTATTTGATTACCACAGTTTTGGATGTAATAGATAGTCAAGGTATAAACGTAGCCATTATCGATAGTTCGTTTACATGCCACATGCCCGATTGTTTAGAAATGCCATATACACCAGATATTTTAAATGCTGAAATACTTAACCCCAATGACTATCCTAAAGCTGAAAAAATTAGTTATCGAATTGGTGGCATTAGTTGCTTAAGTGGCGACCAAGTGGGTGATTATGTTTTTAATAAGAAACTAGAAGTTGGTGATAAAATTATATTTGAAAATATGGTGATTTATACCATGGTGAAAACCACAACTTTTAATGGTGTCAATTTACCTTCAATTGGTATGTTAAATTGCAAAGGAGAGTTTAAACTACTTAGAACGTTTGGCTATGATAGCTACAAAGACCGCTTGGGTTAAGATTTTTCTGTTTTCAATTCCCTTACTTTCTTATACATTAAATGTATTTTTTATATATTAGAATTATGAAAACAACTACCCAAATTAAATTAATTTTAGTTTTACTTATGGTAAGTACGCTACTTCTTCAATCTTGCAATCTTACTGGCAAAGAAGTTGCTCGTATAAAACTAACCGAACCAAGTACCAAAGAAAATTTAAAAATTGAGTCTACTAACATTGAATTAAAAGCCGGAGATGAGATTTCGTTTTGGGCTCAAATGGATATGAAGTATAAGAAACCTGCAAATATGGAATATGAGATTCATTTACTCCACAATGATAAGGAAATTGATGTTTTATATTTGAATCCGCTCGAAACAAACATAACTTTAAACGCCAAAGAGTTTACCATAAATAATAGCACAAAACAGAGTTTTACTGGTAAAATGGGATCTTATATTATAAGAGATGATGGTAACTATACCGTTCAAACGGCACTTCTCACTTCTGCAAACATACAACTGGAGCTAAAGCAAGCCGATTTAATTATAAAAAAGTGAAAAGTATTATAACAACTTTACTAGTAGGCATTTTGTTAATTAGCTCATGCAATAATATTGAAAGCGAAAAACCAAAAAACAATACGCAACCAATGGAAAAACAACCTGATGTTAAAACTTCCAAAAACAGAATTGAAATAGTTGCACCGGTAGTAACACGCCCACTTACCAATAAAAAAGGAGTTAAAACGGCTATTATTGAATATTATGTACAGAGATCTATCAAAGATTATTTTGTTAAGTTTTGCGAAAGTGAGGTAACTCAAGCTCAAATTGAAGATGCCTTGGAAAGTTCTACAGGTTTAGTTAAAACAGTAAGATTAGAAGTTGAAATTAAAGATGGTTTATGGGATGATTGTAATGATGAAAGCGAACAAGTGCAAAGCAGAATGGGCGAATACATGGTAGTTTATAAAGTTTTGTAATCATATAACAACTACAAACACTAGCTAATTCAGCTATCTTTGCCACAACATAAGCAATTAATTGAAAAAAGACGATACATTTAAAATGGTAGCCACTACCCTGCAAGGTTTAGAAGACGTGTTGGCTGTTGAAATAAAAAAGCTTGGTGGGCAAAGGGTTGTAATAAAAATGCGTGCAGTAGAATATTGGGGAGATACTACCCTACTTTACAAAAGCAATTACTTATTGCGTACAGCACTGCGAATACTTAAACCTATCTATAGTTTTAGAGCAAAAAACGAACACGAATTGTATGATGGTATTTATAAAGTTTGGTGGCATAAACGTTTTCATTTAGAGCAAACATTTGCAATTAATGCTAGTGTAACAAGCGAGTATTTTAACCACTCAAAGTACGTTGCACTTAAAACCAAAGATGCCATTGCCGATCAGTTTAGAGAAAATAAAAGGGGTAGAAGACCAAGTGTAAATCCAGAACACCCTGATATAAGAATTAACATAAGAATTGATGATGATTGGGTGTTGGTTAGCCTTGATAGTTCTGGGGATCCTTTGTTTAAAAGAGGTTACCGCAAACAAGTATCAGAAGCGCCAATGAATGAAGTATTAGCCGCAGGAATAATTCAAATGGGTGGTTGGGATAAAAAAAGCGATTTTATTGACCCCATGTGTGGCTCAGGTACCTTAGCAATTGAAGCTGCATTGTTAGCTACTAAAAAACCATCTCAATATTATAGACATGAGTATTGCTTTTTTAATTGGCCCGATTTTGATGCCGACCTTTGGGAATCAGTAAAAACAAAAGCGCAACAACATAAAACCAATTTTACGAGTAAGGTGTATGCCTTTGATAAAATGCCCAAAGCCATTTCAACAGCTAGATATAACATTGAAGGTGCAGGGGTAGAAGATGTAATCGAATTAAACAGGAGAAATTTTATTGATAGCAAACCCGCAAATAACAATAGCTTTATTGCAATGAACCCGCCCTATGGTGAGCGCATACAAGAAGACAACCTAGAAGATTTATATAGGCAAATTGGTGATACCTTAAAATTTAATTACAAAGGTTGCACAGCTATTATTTTTTCTGGAGCGCTTAAAGAAGTTAAACTAGTAGGTTTAAAACCAATACAAAAGTATAAGATGCTTAATGGTAGCCTTGATAGTGAGCTAAGCATCTACAAAATTTTTGAAGGCACCCTAAAGGACTATAAGCAAAAAAAGGAAAAGGAAAATACTCTGAGGGAATTTAAAGACTAGGCAATTTCCACCAACTCAATTTCAAATACCAATTCTTTACCTGCTAACTCATGATTGGCATCTATGGTAACCTCTTGTTCATTAACCTCAGTAACCGTAACTCTGGTTTGCCTGCCATCAGGTCCACTTGCTACTAAGTTGTCACCAACTTTAACATTCATATCATCTGGTAAATTTGACTTAGCTACTTTTTGTATTAAATCAGGATTGCTTTCGCCATAGGCCTCTGCTGCTGGTATATTAACTGTTTTCTTTTCATTTATTGCCATTCCATCAACTGCAGTATCAAAACCTGCAATCATTTGGCCACCACCTACAGTAAATTGTAAAGGATCTTTCCCTACAGATGAATCAAAAACTTTTCCATCTGTTAACTTACCTGTATAGTGCACCTTTACCGTATCATTCTTTTTTGCTGTTGACATTTTCTTAGATTTAAGGCGCAAATGTAAGATATTCCATAAAAAATTAATCCCTTTATTCAATTAGTATCATGTTTGATGTAACCATATTAACTCAAAAGGAATATGTTAATCCTCAAAATAAAGATTGGTATGTCAATCAAATAATAAAAGAAGATGAGTTATTAATAGAAGAACTTAAAAAACACAACCTTAAGGTTAACAGAGTTAATTGGGATGCCAATTATGACTGGACGAAAAGCAAAACCGTTGTTGTTAGAGCCATATGGGATTATTTCAATCGTTTTGAAGAATTTGTCAAATGGTTTAATATTGCAAAAACCCTAACAAAATTCATCAACAATGCTGCATTAATTACTTGGAATATTGATAAAAAGTATTTGATAGAATTGGAAACAAAAGGAATAAACATTCCTCAAACTTTAATCTTAAAAAAAGGGACCAATACACCATTAGGCGAGCAAATGAAAAAATTAGAGGCTCATGACTTTGTGTTAAAACCTACAATTTCTGGCGCTGCTAGGCATACTTATCGGCTTAATTATGCAAACCTAAATCAAATTGAAAGGATATTTAAAAAGTTAATAGCCAATGAAGACCTCATGCTTCAAGTGTTTCAACAAAATATAATGGATTACGGAGAGCTATCGCTAATGTGTTTTAACGGTAAGTACTCTCATGCTGTTAAAAAAATGGCTAAGGAAGGGGAATTTAGGGTGCAAGATGATTTTGGTGGCAGTGTTGAGCAATACAACCCAACTAAATCTGAAATACAGTTTGCTGAAACCGTTATGAACCATTGCCTTCTTTTACCAACCTTTGGCCGTGTAGATATCTTTTATGATAATTTAAACCAATTAGCCTTGGGAGAGGTGGAAGTTATAGAACCAGAATTGTGGCTTAGGTACAATAAAAAGGCAGCTAACAAAATGGCCAATGCAATTGCGCTTCAGCTTAAAAAATCTTAATTTTTTTGCCTTTCAAACTAAATTGAACCATCAAAAAGCCAACTTATAACAGAACAATACGTATATAAGTAGTTACTTTGTAATACTTTATATAATTAATGCTCTATACTCATACCATTGAAAAGCTGTATTTGCTTATTTAAATTTAACTCATTTACCCTTGTATTAATTGCGAGTTTATTTGCCTTTAACCTTGCATATACGCAAGGCACCAATGAGGTTGAGTACAATAATAAGGTACGAGAGGTATTGGCTAATTATGAGCAGGACAAAGGCGAAATTAGAGCTTATGAACCTACTGCCTCAATATTGTTACAAGCTGCAAAAACAGCAGATGCATTAAAGCGATATGATGGTGCGCTAGAATGTTATAATGCTGCTGCAAAACATGCTAAAAAGTTTAATCGTTTTGATAAAGCCATAATTTATTACAACCAAGTAATTGAAATATCAAATCAACAATCAAAAGATCAATCGGAAGAAGCCAGAGCCCGAAACGATTTAGGTATTATTTATGCCATGATAGGCGAATTTGACCTGTCGCTGAATGAATTTGATAAATCTTTAAAACTTACCAAAGCAAGCAATAATGATGCTTTAGCTATTGCCTCAATTTATTTAAATAAAGGTGGTATGTATATATCAAGTGGACAGGTGCAAAAAGCCATTGCCGCTTACAATAATGCTTTACTAATTTTAAAAGATGCCGAAACAAAAACGCAAGACAATAAAGTGTTGCGTAGAATTAAAAATAGTGAAGCCAACATTTATAATAACGTGGCCATTGCCTATATGGAGCAAAAAGATTATAGTAATGCTATTGACAATTTTATAACCGCCAAAAGTATTTATGTAGCCAACAAAGACTATTTAAATAAATTGTATGCTGTAAATAATTTAACGCAATGCTATATACTAAAAAATGATGCGCAAAATGCTGAAAAGGCATTAATGGAATTGGAGTCTGAAGTAGCCGCATGGTCCGACAAGCGATTGGCTGCAGAAGCAAGATCGAACAGGGCTAATTTGGAGTTTTTAAAAGGCAATTACAATAAAGCCATTCCAATTTTTAAAGAAAGTATTACTAATTACAAAAACATTAATGCCGACCCTAATAAAAATGTAATTATATACAGCAAGCTACATGAAGCGTATAAAAATATTGGCAACTTTGAAGAGGCATACAATTACTCGCTTTTGCATAAAGATGCGGAAGACAAACTACAACGCTTTGAAACTGCTAAAGAAATGGCCATACTCGAAAATCAAAGTATGGTAGATGAGCAATTGCAAGACATAAAATTTTTAAACTTAACAAATAATGAAAATGCCAAAACTTTGCGCTGGCAAAAAATTGCGTTACTCAGCCTAATAATAGGTATAATCGTTTTTTCATTTCTATTGCTGTTGGTTAATAGGCAAAAGAACCAGATTAATGTAAACATGAAAAAATTAACTACGGTTAACGAAACCATTAAATTGCAAAATGAGGCTTTAAATGCAAAAAATAATGACCTTAAGGAGTTTGCCTATGTTGCCTCACACGATTTAAAAACTCCACTGCGTACCATAGGAAGTTTTGCTGGCTTGTTAAAGATGAAGTATAAAGACAAATTAGATGCTGAAGGAATTGAGTTTACCAACTTTATTATTGATGGTTCAAGCAAGCTACAAATATTGCTAGATGATTTGTTAAAGTTTGCCACCATTGGTTCACAAAATTTGCCAATCGGAAAAATCAATCTTAATGAAATAATTGAAAGTGTAAAGTCCAATTTACAAGTGGTTATTGAAGAAAATGATGCTGCCATAAATACAAGCAACCTTCCTACAATTATGTCTTCTGAAACAGAAATGATTCAACTATTTCAAAACCTAATTAACAATGCAATTAAGTTTCGTAAATCTGATGTTTCTCCGATTATAAATATTGACTCCTATAAAGAAGCTGATCGTATTATCATTAATATTAACGATAATGGAATTGGCATACCCGATAGTATGAAAGACCACGTTTTTAACGTATTTAAAAGAGGTGAAGGCACCGAAAAAATTGCAGGAACAGGAATTGGATTATCAATTTGTAAAAAAATTATTGATAAAAACGGAGGACAAATTTGGATAGATAAGAAATATGATGCAGGTACTTCATTTAAAATATCTTTCCCAAAAAAAGCTTTTACTGAAGTACTTTAATAACCCTTAGCTCTGTTCTTCTATTTTCAGCATGTTTATCATCTGAACAAGGCACCTCATCATTACATTCATTCTTTAAAACACTTTCACCATAACCTTTCGCATGCAAATTAAAATCTTCAGTTTGATAGTAATAAACATAGTCCCTAGCAATATTGGCTCTCTTATTACTTAAATCAAGGTTATAGTTATAATCTCCCTTGCTATCTGTATGTGATGCCAATTCAAACTCCACATTCATTCCATTGTCGGCAACTATTTGTGCAGCCCGTTTTAAAACAGCCAATCCATCAGGTAATGGCTCATGTTCACCAGCATTGTAGTACACTTCTCCTAGATTAATAATCATATTTTCAACTATAGGATCCATTTCAATTTCAACCGTAACTTTTGATGGTGGACTAACCGATTCATCATATTGAACTAAAGAAAAGCCCGACATGCATAGCTGTTGCTTTTCTCCCAATTCGCAGCCTTGTATGGTTGCTCTAGCAGCTAAATATTCCTTATAATTGGTAACTATCGAGTAATATTGAGAAGGATCTATGGTAAAAACAAATTTACCATTCTCATCAGCTTTAATTGTTCGTTTATCAGTGCCTGACAATAGTTCATCAACCTGTAAAACAACATTTTTAACAATGCGCTTATTGGTTTTATCATAAGTTACTCCCTCTACAACAGTCATTCCTGATGAATTGGAATTAGCATTAGAATAGTTATTGGCATTTAATCCGTTGTTTGCACCATTGCCATAATCTTTATAATTTCTATTGACTGCATTACGCAAATCCTTTCCATCTAATTCAACTTCAAAGTTCAACTCTAACTCATCATTGTTCGCCCTTAAATATTCATAAGTAGCATAACCCTTTTTTTCGTAAACCAGTTTTGAGTCTGGTGTTACATCATCAAAATTTATGTAAAATCTGCCGTTTATATCCGTTTTGTATGAAAAACTGAAAGTTTCAGCAATGTATAAACTTACCATAACATCTTTAACCGGCAACTTAGTATTTGCATTTATTACTTTACCACTGTAAAAATTTAACTGTGCGCTAACATCAGAGAAAAATAACATCACTAATCCAAAAAGTAATAAAGTTTTAAAAAGTTTACGCATTGTTAGGAGTTCGTGTTCAAAGATACTACAAAATAAGCTTTGAAAAACTTTATAAGTATTGATAAATTGCGCATAAACAAGCACATGAAGCCAATGACTACAATTTTTATGGCATGGGTAATGTCAATAATATTGGCTCTTTTCTTTATAACATATGCATTTTTTAAACTTTCAGCGTTATAAAATATGATTAGCAGCTTTGCTACTTGGGGCTTATTTAGCTGACCTATGTATGTAATGGTGGTTTATAAATTGCTGGTGCCAATGGCCTATTGCTAAAAAAGTTTTTGATTTGCGGGCGCGGATTTCTACAATTGTCGGAATATGATAATGGTGCCTCCAGCGGTTTACGCTATATTGGCCTAAATTGTACTGCGCTTAAGAAAGTCTCAGCACTAGCCAACAGCTTCCATAATGCACAGATGTTAGGCAATAGTTAACTTTGTACTTATGCTTTTATCAATCGATCTTCTTCTTTTTGTAATTAGTGTTTTCTTTAGTTTACTAATAGGAGCAACAGCAGTTGCTTATTTTTTTATTAGACGCAAAAAAATTAAAGCCAAAGAGCAAACGGTAATTTTATTAGAAAAGGTTAGAAGAGTATGTAAATTGATAACCGTTGAAGGTGAATTTTCGGAAATACACGACCATATTGAGAATAAAGTGTTATTTAGCATGATACCTGCACAAAAGAAAGCGTTGCTAGTTGTTAAAGCAAAAGCCATGGTTGGTTTTGATTTATCTAAAATTCAAATTGATTGTAACAGCCAAAAAAAAACACTCACTATATCCGAATTTCCCGACCCTGAAATTATGAGTGTGGAGTCTGACATTAGATTTTATGACATAAAGCACCATATGTTTAACAAGTTCTCATCTGATGATTTTACAAAATTGAATGCCGTAGTAGTAAAAAAAATAAAAGATAAAATTAAGGAAGGTACTTTACCAGAAATGGCGCGCGCACAAGCTTTAGAAACTTTACAGTTAATTGACACCATTACGGATGCTATGGGTTGGAACATGATTTATAATGGTAAAAAGCTTACAAACATTAATGATCCTAAAAAGTTAAAGTAGTGGAGCGTATAGTTATTGCAATTTATCAGCCCAAAAATGGCAAGGATGTTGAGCTATTAAATATAGTACAACAGCATTATCCCGTTTTACAAAAAGCAAAATTGGTTAGCAATAGAAAGCCGCTACTACTTAAATCTAAACAAGGTGCCATACTCGAAATTTTTGGATGGAAATCGAAAGAAGCAATAGCACTTGCACACAAGCATCCAGAGGTGGCCAAAATTTGGAAAGCATTTAGTGCTGTTTCTACTTACCTGCCATTAAAAGATTTGACGGAGGCAATGGAAATTTTTCAAGATTTTGAGCCGGTAGTATTTAATGAAAAACCATTACCAAAAGTTACCGGCATTGGTGGCGTATTTTTTAAAAGCAAAAATCCTGATGAATTAAAGCAATGGTACAATAAAAATTTGGGAATGGCAGTAGATGAGTATGGCGCACCATTTGAGTTTAGAAATGCCAACAACCCTCAAAACATTAACTATCTGCAATGGAGTTTGTTTAAGGTAGATACTAAGTATTTTGAGCCATCAACCAAAGGGTACATGATTAACTACAGAGTTAACAACTTACTAGGCTTAAAGGAACAGCTCAAAAAAAATGGTGTTACTATTTGTGATGAAATTGAAGAATTTGAATACGGAAAATTCTTACATATTCTAGATCCTGAAAATAATAAAATAGAACTTTGGGAGCCAATTGACCAAGCATTTACAGATATGCTAACGGCTACAAATAAATAAAAAAAGGGATAACTCCTTATCCCTTTAATTTCTACTCAAAAACAAATAAAATTACATTACTAATTTGCTCTTAAGACTTTGCATTATTGCCTTGGTCACAGCTTTCTGCTTAAAATTTTTGTCGAGTTTTTACTATTGCCTGTCTAAATTAAGTTTGAAAAAATAGGGCAAGTACTATCTTGCCTAAAACTAAACCACATGAAAGCATTTTTCATTACCATTGTTACCCTTATCATTTCAATATTAACCTACAATCCCCTACTAGGACAAACCACAAACGAAAAAATTGATACCTATCTACAACACTTAGCAGACCATGATAAAATGATGGGCAGTGTAGCTATATCACAAAACGGTAAATTGCAGTTCAGCAAGGCATACGGCTATGTTGATGTAGAGAAAGGAGTTAAGGCCAATGAAAATTCGATTTATCGTGTAGGGTCCATAACCAAAGTATTTACATCTATATTAATTCATCAGTTAATTGATGAAGCTAGGCTGAGCGACTCTACTACATTAGATAATTACTACCCTACAGTGCCCAATGCCAAAAGTATTACTATTGGTCAAATGTTACAGCACAGCAGTGGTATTTACAACTTTACCAACGCAGAAGATTATTTAGACTACAATGAAAATCCAATAAGTAAAAACGATTTAGTTGAAAAAATATGCAGTTTTGAACCTGATTTTGCTCCCGGTGAAAACAGTGCTTACAGCAACTCTGCCTATGTTTTGTTAGGCTTTATTTTAGAAGATATTTATGATGATAGCTATGCGAACATATTAGAAAAACGAATTAGTAAGAAGCTCGGTTTAAAATATACACGTATTGGAAAGCCCGAAATTAATAGTAGTAACAATATTGCCAACTCTTACCAATATTTAACTAACTGGAACAAAGAAGAAGTAACCGACATGACGGTTTGTGGTGGTGCAGGTGCCATTGTATCTACAGCTCAAGAAGTTAACAAGGTAATGCATGCCTTATTTCAGTTGGAATTAACTAGCAAAAGTTCGTTAGAAGATATGATTTACCTGAAAAATGGTTTTGGTAAAGGGCTGTTTGCTTATCCATATAATAATGAGCGGGCTTATGGACATACAGGAGGTATTGATGGATTTAGGTCTATAACTTGTCATTTTCCCAATGGTTTAACCTTTACCATGCTTAATAATGGAGAAAATTATATAAAAAATGATATCATTTTAGCCATTTTTGATATATACAATGGCCAAGAAGTAGCATTGCCAAATTTGGAGAAGGCAGATGTAAATATAGCAGATTGGAGCCCTTATGAAGGCGTTTTTGAGTCAGATAAGCTTCCAATTAATTTAACATTTAAAGAAGAAAACAATGTATTAACCGCACAAGGCACTGGGCAACCAGCTTTTGCCTTAGAAGCCGTTACTGATTTGGAGTTCAAATTTGATCAGGCAGGTGTGTATATAACATTTGACAAAAACTTTAACGCAATAATACTTAAGCAAGGTGGTGCAGATTATGAAATGATTAGGAAGAAGTAACCAACCATTTGTTCAAGAATTCCGTTTAGGCAGTTAAATAAACCACAGTATGAAAAATTACATCTATACCATTGCACTATCTATATTAACTACCTTTTGTTTTGCACAAGGTGGATCAATTTTAAGTTTAGACATTACACCAACAAGTCCAACAGACTTAGATACGGTGTACTTAATTGCTAACCTAGCTTTCAACTCAAGCGATTGCCCACTAGATAATAAAGGTTTTACGATAGTAGCTGATACACACATACAAGCCAACACCCACCATTGCGTTGGTATTGCTTCTGCAATTTGTAATACAAGCGATACGTTTAAAATTGGTGTGCTGTCAAAAGGCGATTATTTGTTTACTACCACATTAACATCTGGGGGAGGTGCACCTCCTTGTACTGCAGGTATAGGACCTGACGATACTGACTCATTGGTTTTTAATGTAACAACTGCCGTTAACATAAATGATAAATACCTTAATAATTTTTCATTTTATCCCAACCCTGCTAATAACCAGATATATTTTACTCAGCCTCTAGCAAATGAGTTATCCATTAGCAACATTGGCGGTAAGCAAATTATGAAAATTGCCAAAGGGAGTCGTAATGCAGACCTCAACATTTTAGCCACTGGTGTTTACTTTATTGGCAATGGAAGTGGTTATAAGAAGCTATTGATAGATTAAGTGTTTTAACAAAATCCAAGTGACTTAAGAAAAAATCTCGTCAGCCAAACTTAACTCGTCAGGGGTATATGACATTTTTAGGTTTTGCACTCCCAACTTAGGGTCTAAGAAATGAGTAGCCGTGGTTGGCCCAATAACTATTACTTTTTGGTTGGGTTCAATAGCGTACTTTTCGGTATATGTTTTGGCGTTTAATGGACTGGTAAATATTAAAACATCTTCCGTCCTTTTGTCAAATGTTTCAACTGAAGTATTGCTGTAGCACACAATTTGTTGATGCGCTCCACCCCACTCTTCATGCCATTTTTGTATCGACTGTAAGCCGTTTTTTGCCTGTGGAAATAAAACAATATCTTCTTTACACATAGGATAAAACTGGTCTGCAATTTCGGTTATGTTGCCACCACTGCCAACAAAGTCTACTTTAATATTCATTTGTTTAATTGCATGTGCTGTGCTTTTTCCAATTGCTCCAATCTTCCAATTATTTTTATCAATTTCTTTTTGCTCAAAAAAGTATTTTACTGCTTTTTGACTGCTAAAAAACAACCAATCGCCTTTAGGCAAATCAAATGCAATTGGTGAAAATGCTATTAAGCTTTTTCCACTTAAAGCCAACTTATGTGCTTTACAATACTTGAATAAAAAGCCTTCTTCATCAATATTTCGGCTTGCAAAAACGCTTTTGACTTTTGAGTTTTGTAGTCTATCCATACCAATATCAGCCAATTGATTTGGGTTCGTGGCCACTGCATGTATTCTTTTTGGACAATCATTGGCTTGCGCAGCAATTGAAATCCACAAATGGTAAGTGTTTACATTTTGTTTACTATAAATACCCAATGGCGTTTGGCAACCACCGCCAACTTTTTGTAATACTTCTCTTTCAATGGCAGTGGTTTCAGCATTAGTTAGTGCAATTTTAGCTATGGCCTCTTTGGCAATGCCATCATCTTCACGGCATTGGTAACCCATAACACCTTGCGCTGGTGCTGGTGTAAAATGATGTGGGCTTAGTTTGTAAATATGATAATTTGAAAGATCAATATTTAAACGCTCCAATCCTGCAGCAGCCAAAACTACAGCATCAAATTTGCCTTCTAATTTTTTAAGTCTTGTAGGCACATTGCCTCTTATATCTTTTAAGGCAAAATCTTTCCTAAACATGTTAAGTAGCATTTTTCTTCTGTTGCTTGAGGTGCCAATTACGGCATCCTTTTTAATCTCAAAAACCTCTTTTAAATCAACAGCGTTCTTATTTATTACCAAATAATCTGCAGCTTTTGCACGTTCGCTTACACCTGCCAATTGTAACCCTTTAGGCATAACTGATGGCAAATCTTTTAAAGAATGAACAGCAATATCTACTTTGTCTTTAAGTAAAGCATCTTCAATTTCTTTGGTAAAAAATCCTTTGCCTTCAATTTTATCAAAGCTTAAGTCTTGTACAGCATCTCCCTTGGTAACTATGGTATTTATGGTAACGGCATAACCGCAATTTTCTAACATTGCTTTACAATTGTTGGCTTGCCACAAGGCCAACTTGCTGCCACGAGTTCCAATTATAATTTTTTTAGATTGCAAGCAACAAAATTAAGGTAAAAGTTATAGCTCGCTAATAGCTTGTTTAGCCTTTTTAATTGGTAAGCCTATATATTTTTTCTCCATATAGTTTACCACCTTTTGCAAAGTCTCTTTAGATGTATCATCTAACTCGCTTATTTCTTTTCTAAAAACTTGAGTTAACGCTTTTTCCTTTACAGCCTTTACATCAATAGGTAAATCTTTAAATGCAATTTCAATATTTCTAGCCTTATAAGTTTTGGTAAACTTGGTTACGCTTTTCTGCAACAACTCCTCAGCCTTAAGCAACTCTTCTTGCCTAAAATCCATATTATCTCGAGCTAAATTTCGTAAATGTTCCATTTCAATGTATTGTACGTTACTATCTTCCATTAAATCTTTACTAACGTTGTTAGGCACAGCTATATCTAAAATTGTTGTTGCCTTGCCACTCTTAACAATTTGTTTATAGCTATCTAAAGTTAAAATAGGTTCGGCTGATGCGGTGCAGGTAATAATCACATCTGGTTCAAAATCAATTACGGTTAAGTTTTCGAGCAATTCAAATTTGCAATTCAATTTTTGCGCAAGCATTTCACCATTTTCCTTACCTCTGTTAACAACTAAAAAATTAGAAAAGCCTTTCTTCTTTAAAAACTTTGCTACTAAATGATTGGTTTGTCCTGCGCCTATAATCAATACTTTACTTGCTAAATACTTACAACTTTTAACCAACTCCGTTACTGCTAGTGATGCAACCGATATAGGTTTTTTAGCAATGCCTGTTAGGGTATAAATCTCCTTTGCCGCCAATATAGCTTGCTCATTGGCCAGTCTTAATTTATCGCCAATTAAGTTGTGCGATTTGCAAAAAGTATAAGCTGTTTTAAACTGGTGCATTATTTCGTTTTCACCCAACACTAGGCTATCCATACTTGCAGGTATTGAAAAGTAATGTTTTATTGCATCCACACCCTCTAAAAATTCGCATTTGTTAATGCCAACTTTTAACTCTTCAGCAGTTATAAATGGATTGATGTACTTGAAAAACTCTTCTAAAAAATTGCTATCCAACTCCTTTTCTAACGTAAAAAAGTAAGTTACTCTGTTACAGGTATTTAGGTAATACAGTTCGCCTAGTCCAAACTGGTTTTTAAGCTGTTCTAAAGTGGTTGCTTTGTTACTATCAGCCACCATATATTTGCCTAGTTTGTTAAGCGTTAAGTTTTTATGATTTAGTGTAATTAATTTGTATTCGCGCACCTTTGCTCCAATTGGATTGTAAAAGTAATGTCAGAAGTGTTTCCTTTTGTCATATTATTGTCAGTAAAAATGACATTTAGTTGATATTCATTGAATAATGATTTACCGAAAATTCATCAAATCATTATCTAATTAAAGATTAATACAAATAAATAGTTTTATTTTGTGAACTGTTAAACTTAAAATTTAAAATGAAAGAAGGAACCGTAAAATTTTTCAACTCATCCAAAGGATATGGATTTATTGTTGATAACGAAACTCAAACTGAGTATTTTGTTCACGTTAGCGGCATCATTGACGAAATCAATGAAGGCGACAAGGTGGAGTTTGAACTTAAAGAAGGGAAAAAAGGATTAAATGCAGATAAGGTGAAAATTATTTCATAATTATTTCTTACGATTTTTTTTACTAAGCCTTTTCAATACTGAAAAGGCTTTTTTATTTTACAACTTTCCGTAACAAATTAAATAATAGCTATTATGAATACACCATTGGTAAACCCTAAAACTGGAGCAGAAGATGCTGAGTTGCAAAAACTGATTGACTTTTATAATGAAACCTTAGGCTTTTGCCCTAACAGTATTAAAACCATGCACCATAGGCCACGCATAGCTTATGCATTTATTGAAATGAATAAGAGTGTAATGGAAAACAAGGGAAGAGTTACCAGTGCTTTAAAGCGACTTATTGGATATATAACGAGTAATGTTGCCGGCTGCAGGTACTGCCAAGCGCATACCATTAGGGCTGCCGAAAGGTATGGAGCAAGTGAAGATCAGTTGAACAATGTGTGGGAATACAAAACACATAGTGCCTTTAATGATGCTGAAAAAGCTGCATTAGATTTTGCTTTGGCAAGTTCTACAATACCCAATTCGGTTAGTCAGCAAATTGCAGATGAGCTACGCAAACATTGGGATGAAGGTGAGATTGTTGAAATGCTAGGTGTAATTGCGTTGTTTGGTTACCTAAATAGATGGAACGATAGCATGGGCACTCAAATGGAAGATGGTGCCGTAGAATCTGGAGAGCAATTTTTAGCCAAAGATGGATGGAGTGTTGGTAAACACCAATACTAGAAAATTACTTAGTTATAGTTACCAATGGACTTACAGCTTCATTGCTCCTATTACCAGCTCTATCAACTATGTAGCAAGTGAAGGTGGTTTTTTCTTCTACATTGGTAGGGTCTAGCTGTACCGTGTTTCCTAAAACAACATCAAGTGTGCCTTGTATAGCAATAGTAGCATCTAATGGAGCTCGTGGAGAAACATGGTAGGTATGAACAATGTTGTTAGGGTCTCTATCATCCTTTATAAAAAGCGATTCAATATCAGGATTGGTTTCTCCAATATCACCGTTTCCGTCAGTAAACATAATTCTAAAAACTATAGAATCTTTAAACTGTTGCACTGTAGTAGGAGTAGCGCTAACAAATGAAACTACCGGTGTTTCACTAATAGGAGGTAGTGGCTCTGATGGCTCTTCCTTTTTACATGAAAAAAATGCTATTGCCAATATAAAAACAAACAGTATCCATTTCATATTTACGGTATTACAAATGCCATTCTACCATAATAGTATAAACTTGACCCTGCAGGAGGCATAACTGATGGATTGGTATGCTCACTATCAAACACTTTAATTCTCATGTAAACAATATCTCCACTATTAAACTGTGAAGTGTTTACGGTATAATTTACATAAAATGGGTATTTAGTATTATTGTTTCTATTCCATCCTTCTAATGGGTTTGAGGCATAGTCCATGTCTAATTCAGGACCAAAATTATCTGGACTATTTACTGAAAACTGAATTTTTTGATCAAGAATTGGAGGTAAAAACCAATCATCTCCATCATACATGCCAAACCAAAGACTAATGTTGGTATTTGCTGGAGCCAAAAAAGGATAGTAGCTAATGCCACCTCTTACCGTATCCAATCTGTAACCATTGGTATCATTAACAAATGCATTAATGTTTATAAAACTTAGCTGTAAATCTGGTGCGTTGGGGTATTCTCCAAACATATTTGGCGCACCATCTAAAATCCAATCTTCTATTAACTTAATTTTTTCTGGCTCTAAAACATCATACAAAGGCATTCTTCCTAATACTGAATCTTCAGTAGTAATTCGCTCATGTAACCAGCTAAGTGCAGTATCGCCCGGCACAACACGGTATACATAATCATTGGTAGCATTGTTTTTAAACACATCACGATAAACCAATGAATTGTATGATGAATTTACGGTTCTAAAATCTGGCTCAAAAGCTCCGTCATGGCAAGCTTGCTGTGCACATCTAATTGAAAAAATTTCATTGTGCAAACCTAAAAATGAGGCTGGGTCAATTTCCATTGGCGGTATATCAATATCGCTGTAGTCAACCCCATCAAATGGATTTTCTGGCAATTCAGGTGTATTGGTTTCTACTACTTCCTTTTTACAAGAAACAAAAGCAATGACCAGACAAAAAGTAAATATTACAATATTTCTCATTAGATAAATGCTTCTGTAAGTACACGGCCCGGCAACAACCCAGAAGGGATATCGCCATGTATGCCTAAAATATGTGCTATGGTTGGCACTATATCAATATTTTCACCAACTGGTGTAGTTGAGTTTCCATGCACGGTGCCTTGGTCAACAACACCAGCAGGTCCTGCAATCAACGCAAAGTTTCTTCTAGAGTTGTCATCACTTGTATGATCAAACCCTAACAAACCATTTGCATCTCCTAACGTATTTGGTAAAAGGTTTCTACCATGCTCAGGCATACAAATCATTATGGTATCATTTGCCAAATTAGGATTGCTTTGAATTTTATCCCATAGCCATCCAACACCATAATCAGCTCTATGCAAATTGGTTAAATAACTACTAAAGTCGGTATGACATGCATCTGGTGCAGTCATGTTCAATACTGTTAACTCAGGCTCAAACTCTTGCATTACTTCCCACGTGTAGCCAATATTAACCAAATCGCCATTCGGATAACTACCCGCAGGCACTGGCCAATCTATTCCACCAGTATTGGTTTTATCAATCATATCTAAAACAAACTGCCTTACTTGCGCAGTATCATTAAAATTATGGCTAATTCCAGGTAAGGCATTTGCAGATTTATTAAAAGATTTGTTTAAGTAACCTTTCATATTTTCTATTCGCGCAACATCATCTGGTTGATATGATTTAGCATTGGCCCAATATTCATCTGCCAAATTGCCAAATGTGGTTAATGGACTTAAAAAATTGGCTCCATAACTCGCACCATATTCATCATGTCTACTATAATTTAGAGACGGATATGGTCCTAAACTGTTGCTAATCCACCATGCTTTGGTAGCACTTTTATCTGGATTAGAATGTTTTCTGTAATATTCAAAAATAGTTGGAAACTCAGGGTTTATACCAACATTAACGCCAGTATCAGTATAATGCCCACTAACAGCAACGGTGTGTCCATTGTAATGCCCAGTTGGTCCTTGCGTATATCTTAATTCTTGAAACAATGAACCTTGAGCTGAAAGTGGTGTAGATAATACAGGAGCCCATTGATTATATACTAAGTTGGTTGTGGGTCTCGCCCCTACCAACATGTTTTCCATGATGTTACCAGAAGTTGGTAATCCATTTTGGGTTGATACATACAATTGTTCAACAGCTTCTTGGTTTCTTATTCCTCCGGCAAACAATACAAATACAACATGATTTGCCAATCTAGTTCCAGATGCCGCGAACAATCTACCAGAAGGTAAAATATAAGGACTTATAACTGTTGCAGCAGCAGCTGCTGCTGCCGATTTTAAAAATTTTCTTCTTTTCATAATCAATAGAAGTTGTATTCATTAGATAACGCAAAAGCCAAGTAAACAAACTCTGGTGTTATATTCAAATCATCATTTATGTAATCAACAAAGTACTTTTTTTCATAGGCATCTGGTTTTCTTAAATAAAACTTTATAAATACTTTTTCTACAAATTCTTCAGGATTAGCTCGCATATCTGCCATCATAGGCAACTGTACGTTTGCATCATTCATCCAATTACTAAGTATTAATTCTCGTGCTATATTTTTATCGCCAATAGATGAGAACAGAGTACCCATTTCGTTTAAGTCATTAGGAGGTATACCTATCCCAAACAAATCGGTATACAATATTGAGATAAATTGTAAGGGTGTTTTTTGCTTAGTTTTATCAGAAGAAGTTGCATATATAACTTCATTATTTATATCGTAAATAACATTATCATACGCAACATTTTGCACTACTTCCTTTTTGCATCCAACGCAAATAACCGCAAGCAATACAACTGCCAGTAATAATTTAGAAACCTGCATATTCATCTGTTTTTAGTAAATCAGCTTGTAAATTTTCTATACGTTTATCATTCTTTATTGTAACCAAACGTTCACTTATTTCAAGGTCGGTAGGTTGCCTAACCAATATGTTTAGGTAGGTGTTATAGATTAAACCTTCATAAAATTCGTCTATGGTGGTTAGTATGGTAACCAACTCTGTTTTACTAGCTCCTGAGATACCATATAAAATTCTCTGTCCGCCATAAACCATGCTGCGCGCATCATCTAGTTCGCTACCATTTGGCAATCTTCCAAACATGGTTTCGTAGCAGGCCAACACAAAATTATCTGCCCCCATATTTATATCATCATAAATATCATTTAAACATAACCGCTGATTGTACTCGTTAAAATTTATAAGTCCACTTTGATAATCAATTGGAGCCTCTAAAACTGCCTGCAACCTATCTCCCTCAACTTTGGCTGCCTGCGCTTGAAAATTCAAACCCAATGAATCATATAAGTATTCATCATATCTATATTCATCTAAATCATTCCTTATAGAAATTGTATCTACTGAATTGAGAAAACGCGACCTCATCAACTCGTCCAAGGCATTATAATATTCACTTGTTTGTTGCAACCTAGTTATAATAGCCAACCTAGCGGCTTCATTTAAAGTATCGGCTTTAAGGTTTTGAACGTCATTGGCTAACTCGGTTTCACTTGGCTGACGAGCAACTAAGTCGATATAAAGCTTATTTACATATGCTTCAATTAAAATGGTAGGAATTTCGCTGTAAGGCGGACTTTCATTGCCAGTAACTACCGCATTTTCATGAATAATTTCTACATCTTTTTTAGTACAAGATGCTAAGCCTAGACAAATTATAGAAAAAATTAATACAACCTTGAGTATTTTCATTAAAAGGCACTTTATTCTTAGATTATAAATTTAATCAAATGGTTTAACGAACACAACAAAATTTACTCATTATCTGTTATTAAAAACGAGAAAACATAAATTTGAAGTATGTATAAATATAGTTTACACCTTATTGCTTCCCTTGCAATTTTGATATTTTCTACACCTATGATTGCACAACTTGGAGAAGGTGGCACGAGTAAAATTGAGCAATTACAAAAAACCAAAACCTATGTTGTTTTAGAAGAAAACAATGCTACATATAACAAGGCAATTCAATTGGCGGTGAATAATTATTGGACTTTTACCGAGTTTGAGTTCATTGATAAAAAAGAATACATAGCCGAAAAATGTGAATTACAAGATGTTTCTTTCTTGATGAAATTTCCCATTGAGTCGGGCTACTTTGAAGATGAAGAGATTGAAAACCTAGGAATTTATATTCCTGACAACAAAGATTGCTTGGTTAGTGCATTTGATTTTATTGGCTACGCTAATCTAATTACCGAAAATGAAATGCAATACTATTCGCTAACCGTGCAAGCGATTAACTTCATCCAAAACTATTTAGCAATTGGATTAGAAAATAATTTGCCAAAAGTAGAAACTGAAAAGGTGATAAACATTTACAACAAACAAAGTTTTAATGCTAGCGGTTATGAGTTATTACTGTCAGAAAGTGAGCTATATAGTGATGATTATGAGCATAAAAAAATTAAAACTGCATATGACCATAGATATAAATTAGTTGATCGCTTTGAAATTGACAAAGCCATTGCAAAACGCAGCGAAAATGTAATTTATAGCACTTTATTTTACAACTTAGAAGCAAATATTTATCGCTTGTTTGTAGATGCCGAAACAGGTGAAATTATTTATGCTAAACAAAGTAAAGGAAGAGCTTTTAATCACATAGATTTAAAGACCATCAAAGATTTTTCCGGCAAATTGCTTTAAACAGATTTTATAATATAAAACCCTTCTTCACCTAACTTTTGGTACAATGGCATAAGCAATAAGCCATTGCTGGGCGACAATATTTCGCCATTTTTATCCTTTGCTAAAACTTGACCTTGTACAACGGGTTCAAAATTTTTAAATCCATCCAACATTTCAAATTTATCTTCAGGTATTATGGCATGGCAATAAGTAATTTCTAATTTTGGTGGCAGGTTTTTACCCACAGCTACCAATCTTTGGTAATGCTCATTATAATTGGGAATTTGATCTTTTGTAACATTACCCGTAGCTTCTAGAATCAACCAAATAGCCGATTCAATATTAGCAATTGAACTAGGATCGTCATGTTGCCCACCTTCAAAAGCCAAGCCGCAGCAATCTAAATCATTAAATAAGTGCAAAGTTGTTCCGCTTAAAACACTGGTTTCTTTTTGTAAAATTGGCACTGGTAATTTAGTGGCAATATCTTTTGCAATAGGGTTAAAGCTCGTAAATGTAAACGCACCGCCCTTTGCTGAAGTTGTATGCAAATCGACAAACAGTATACCTTCTTTAACGGCTAAAAAATCGAACAACCTTAGCAGTTCTTTCTGCTCTTTTTCTTCAGAATATTTTAGTTCTTCAAACAGCGCATGGCGTACATAATTCATCTGTTCTTCATGCCACAATCTATTCAAATCGAAATGCAGATAACGTTGCTTTTTGTTAAGGGCAGCTTGGTTGCCGGTTATTGCTATTAACTCGCCTTCCATCTCAATTTTGTGCTCGCTTAAATAGCTAAGTACATTTTGCAGCGCAGTAACCCCTGCTGGTTCGTTACCATGTATACCTCCAATGCAAACTACCCTATTGCCAGGCTTGCTGCCAATGTATCTTCCAATAATTCTTTTCAACTATTTATTTTGTTTTTTTTGAAGCCAACCTTCTAATTAATCTACTTGAAATTTGTAGAAAATCTTGCTCTGTAATAATTCCTACCAACCTACCATCTTTAACAACAGGTATGCAGCCAATTTGGTTTTCATCCATAATATTCATGGCATCCATAATGCTTTGATTAGGCTTAATTGTTATTGGGTTTTTTATCATTATACTTTCTACTGCAATTGGTTTTTTTGATTTACTAGGGTGCTTTTTCCTTATTTCTCTTAATAATATTCTTGAGGTAATTAAACCTACCAAATGTCCACCTTCATCCTCAACAGGCATATACCTTATTTTGTTCCAATCCATAAGATCCACTACCAACTCAACAATATCAGTTGGTTGCACCGAAAACAAATCGGTTGTCATAAACTCCTCTACCAACAAATTGGTAGGTGTCCATTCTGATAAGTCTTCAAAAGTTGCCAATTTCCATTTATGAACTGGTAAATCTTCTTTTTGCCTATTAACCGTAGCTGCAGTTATTGCTGTAACCACTTCATCTCTAGTACCAGATTTTGACATACCAGCAAAAGATTCCATTACCCAACGTGAGCCAGTCATACTTGTTTTAGCTCTGTCTTCAATAATTCCTAAAAATTTATCTATGTCCTTTTTTACAATCTTTTGTTTTTTCAAACCTTCTTTAGCCAATGGCAACAATTCCTTTCTAATTAAATCGGCTACGTTGTAGCGCTTGCCTTTAAACCATGTCATTTTAGTATCCATGCCGGTTCTGGCAGCATACACAAAATTGTTAAGCGCATCATCAAAAGATAGTTTTTTGGTAATATCTCCATGCACTTCATTTACACCAACCATTAAGCCTAGCCAAAATGCGCCATTGGCCATTTCATCATCAATGGTTGGGCCTGCTGGTAAAATTCTGTTTTCAATTCGCAAATGGGGTTTGCCACCACCTACGCCATAGCAAGGCCTATTCCATCTATAAACCGTTGAATTGTGCACTTGCAAACATTTTAACTCAGGTATTTCTCCATTCTCTAACTGCTTAATAGCATCTAACTGTTCATTAGAACTAAGCAATACTCTATGGCGAGCAATATCATCTTGATAAATTTCTAAAATGCTTTTTTTCAACCACGATTTACCAAATGTTACTCTAGGACTTTGCTCTCTAAAATGATCGCCATGCTTTCGCGTATCAACTGATTGTTGAAACAAGGCCGTTCTAGTTTCGGCCCACAAGCGTTTGCCAAAAAGCATTGGCGAGTTAACTGCAATAGCCATAACAGGGCCGGTTACCGCCTGAGCAATATTGTACATTTGGGCAAAAGTGTCGGGCGTAACTTGCAAATGCACTTGAAAGCCAGTGTTACAGCTCTCTAACATTGGTGAGTCTTGCTTAATAATTAACTCATCAACTCCTCTCAACCGCAATTCATAATCTGTGCCGCGCATATTGGTAATGGCAGTCATTAATGCTTTATATCTGTCAACTGGCGTTAGGTTTTCTAAATCCATATCGCTTTTGCGAATGGTTGCTAAAATGCCTGTAAGTATTATATCTAAATCAAATTTTGCAGCATGCTTACTTACCGTTTTGTATTTGTCTTTAATGCTCTTAGTCATTTTTGAAAGGCAATCCTTTTCAAAAACCAATGGCTCTAAATTGTATTCTAAGTTAAACTTTGCGAGCTCTGTAGTAAACAACTCATGGTTGATGCTCTCCAACACCTTTAAATTATGAGGGGCAGGTTTAAAATTTTTATCAATTAAACACAACTCCTGTTCGGCACCAATGCGAATCACATCAGTTTCAAAAAGGTCGTTTTCAATCATGTACTTTAAAGCCTGTACATCATTCAACAAAAACTTTACAAAAGTTTGTATCTCTTTTTTTGTTGAGGCTAGTTTTACTGCTTCTTCTCCCATAGTTATAGCTAAAGTGTAAAGTTAATTATTTTTGAAAGTGAATAAAATACTATGGAAAACATACTCCCCTTTATATTTATCGGATTTTTTTTCGTTATGTTTTTTGGACTGATAATGCTTGCTCTTAAATCGTCTAAAAAAATGCAGGCGCAATTTGAATCATTGGCTCAAAAGTATGGGTTGGAATATATTCCTCCCAAAGGCAAAATATTTAAATCGAAACCCCAAATAGACGGTAGCTTGTTCGGTAAAACTGTTCAAATTTATACGTATACCACTGGCTCAGGAAAAAACAAGCAAACCTATACTAAGTTTAGCTTATTGCCATTTGACAAAGATTTAATATTAAGAATAAGTAGAGAAGGCTTTTTTGATAAAATTGGAAAGGCTTTTGGTGGGCAAGATATTCAAATAGGTGATGAGCTACTTGATAAGCAATATCGGTTTAAATGCAATAGAGAAAATGAAATGCTTCAATGGATTGACAATGACATTGCAGAAATGCTGAAAAGCATTCATAAAAAATTTTCTGGGAGTATTATTGTATCAAAAGGGCAGTTGTCTTACAGTCAGCATGGAATTATTAGCTCGGATAAAGCAAGAGACCGATTCGAAAAATTAATGGCAGTTTTGTTTGCACTTTCGCAAAATTTAGATGGAATTAAAATTGCCGAAACTCCCGAGCAAACCCATGATTTAGAATTCGAATAAATTAATTAGATACCATGAATTTGGGCGATTTAGAGTTTTGTTTAAACGTAAAAGACATCAATACTTCATTGGCGTTTTATGAAAAATTAGGGTATAAACAAACTGATGGTAAGGTTGAAGAAGGCTGGGCAATTGTTAAAAATGGGGAAACTATTTTGGGTTTATACAAAGGACATATTCAGGAAAACATTTTAAACTTTAGAAGAGGAGATAACATATTTGAATTAGCGAAAGAATTAAAAGCCAAGGGGCTAAAATTTAAGAAAGACGCCAACAATGAAGATGATGGCAGTATTGGCGCATCATTACTAGACCCTGATGGAAATGAAATTTATTTGAATACCCATCCTGATGAGTTAAAGTAAAACTTCTGGATTTCTAATCGCTTATCTTTTCAACTTCCATAACCGTTAACTCATTTTTTTGGGTAACATTACATTTATAGGAAGTGGCGTTAGCTTCAATAATTTCTACCAACATTCTATCGTCTTTTTTTAATTCTAAATTGTTATTGGTAGTACTTTCTAGCATTAAAATATAGCTGCAGCTATCTTTCCAAGTTAAATGAAACCTAAAGGTGTCTTGAGCTACCTCATCAATTTCAATTTGCTCATTTGCTGTTCTAATAATTTTGTAAGTGGATGATGTTACAGGCTTAAACTCACCTACCCTGTGCAAATTGCAGGTTTCATTAGCCACAAAAGGCTTACACCCAACAATGATGCAAGAAATTGAAATAATAATTAATAATTTGAGCTTCACACATTAAATTTATTAATAGTTAAACAAAGTACGTTGGCTAGGGATCTTAAACAAGACCTACTAGAATTTTTTAATGATTTCTGGAGATTGACTGGTATTAACAATATTGGCTATTACTCATTACCCGTTTTGCACTTCTTTTTCCAATTGTTCTTGGGTTAGATATTCCCCATCTTTTATTTGTTGTGTTCCTTTATCCAATAACTTGTTGTATGCTTCTCTGGTTAGTGGCTCACCAGTAACAGTATATGCTTCAATGCCACTATATTCTTTTATTATACCATTAACAAGACGTAAAAAACGATCATCCGCTTTGTTGGCTATAAAATCCTTTACTTGCTTTCTTAGCTGCTCTGAACTCATAATACTTAATTTAACTACTCACCTAAAACTAACGCTTTTACTAATTATACAGTTGCATTATTTAATCTTGCTGTAACATTTGTGATTTCAATTTTACCAATTATTTCCTAATAAGCGTAGTAATCTTGTTTTACTTTTAATTAATAATTTATGCTCTTCCCGATCCCGATAGCTAAAGGGACTTGTGGGATAAGGAATGCTTTTTAATAACTTTTGGTAACAATGTTGTTGAGATTGCTTTACACACCAATACTATCTTTGCTAAAGATAATTCTCTTATTTACATAAGCGCTAATTTTCACACATACATATCATTTGCCTTTGCTTTGCAATATGGTTAAGTCAGAATAGTTATCAAAGCTACCCGTTGGGTACGGGGTAAGTTTTATTAATGTATTGTTTGCTAATTTATCTTTACCTACCTCTCGGATATAAGTATAAACTGAATCTTGTAAAAATGGATGCTCTCCTCTATTAATATATTTAAATACTATTAAGTTGTTTTGCAACACATGCCATGTGAAATGATCTGTTTCACTTTCCAATAATTGTATAACACCAGTATGGTTATTATCAAATATAATGGTTGGCATATAATTACCTACATTTCCCTCATTGAGTGTGAAATTCCATGTACCGATTGTTTGTTTATTCTCATTAATATGCTCGGCATTTTTTTTCAAATATTTTTTGAGCCATTTAGCATGAATCGAATTGTTTAACAATTCTGCACTGTCTTTTGCTGTCATAAAATACCTTAAAGGCCGATAAGCCGCATCATCACTTCCCATAAAGACTATTGCATTAGTTAGGGTATCAAACCAAACATTAATTGGCATACTTGAAACACCATTTTGCTTTGTCGGAATCATTATATGGCACTTACAATATTCATCAGTGAACTCGAATTTGTATCTTTTATACAAAGGAGGGCCGCCAATAGGATATGGCAAAGTATCCATTCCCATACCAACAAAATTGATGTTAAAATTTTTCATTTCACTTTCTTCAAGTGCAAAGTCCTCCTTACATTCCGCCAAATCGCATATGTCATCATACGTGTTTAGCAAAATTGCAAACTTAGCTTTATCTTTTAGCATGTCGGAATTTTGATACACCTCAACAGGCTTACACCCAACAATGATGCAAGAAATTGAAATAATAATTAATAATTTGAGCTTCACACATTAAATTTATTAATAGTTAAACAAAGTACGTTGGCTAAAACCGAGAAAAAGAATAGAATTGACAAATGGCTATGGTCTGTGCGAATTTATAAAACGCGCACCTTAGCTGGCGATATGTGCAAAGCTGGCAAGGTTAAAATAAATGGCAAAGCTGTAAAAGCCTCATCTGAAGTTAAGGAGAATGATGAAATTCATTTAAGAAAAGACAGTATTATTAGAGTTTATAGGGTGAAAGGGATTATACAAAAAAGAGTTTCAGCAGTTTTGGCAAAGGAATATGTAGAAGAATTAACACCTGAAGAAGAATTGAACAAGTTGCTTATTAAAAAAGTTGAATCGGCATTTTACGCCAATAAATCATACAGTGGCAAAGGCAGACCAACAAAAAAAGAACGCAGAAATATTGATAAATGGTTTGAAGATTAGACTAAGCCACAATTTTAAAACCGAAATTCAACTAAAATCTATTTAACATTTCATATTTTGCGTTGCTAATTAACACATATATGAGAATGAAAAATCTACTTTTAATTATTACCCTTATACTTTTTAGCCTAGGCTTAAATGCGCAAACTAGCGAAAACCCTTGGGCCATGACTGGTTACTTAACATCACTACAATACTTAGATAGTGATATTGACTTTAGCGAATATGGTTTTGATGGAATCAATCCTGGAGGAAAGTTAATGTTATCAAGATCGGTTGGTAGTTCATTAAACCTAAACTTAGGTGTAGGGAGCTCTGGTATCGTATACCCATATACAACTGATGAGTTTTTTGAAAGAACAAGATTATTCTATGGAGATTTCACATTGGCCTACAAGTTTAACAACGGTTATATAATGAAGGAAGATGCATCTTTAGCACCATACATTTATGCTGGAATTAAAGCCGGAAGTGTTAAAGAACAAATGAATATAAATGTGCCTATTGGATTAGGTTTTAAAATAGCTTTAAGCGAATATGCACACTTAGTGCTAGAGTCTTCATACAATTATAAGCTAAGCAGTGATAGCGATATTGAAAACCCTTTGGTTGGCAATCCTATTGATGTTGCCGACTTTTTACATCATGGAGTTGGAATTTCATACATCTTTAACAAGGGTGAAGCCAAAGAAATGGAAGAAGTTGTTGTTGAGCCAGATCCTATTGTAGAAGAAGTGGTAGTTGAAGAAGAAGTTGATACCGACAAAGATGATGATGGTACTGATGATTATGCTGATGATTGCCCTGATGTTGCTGGACCAATTTATACTGATGGTTGCCCTGATGAAGATGGTGATCGCATTGCAGATAAAGATGATGAGTGCCCTACAATGAAAGGTACTGCAGCAAACAATGGTTGTCCTGAAAGACAAGAAGATTCAGATGGTGATGGTGTTACGGATGACATAGATAAATGTCCGAAAGTAAAAGGAACAAAAGCAAATGATGGTTGTCCTGAAATTGAAGATGCAGATAAAGATGGTATTGCTGATGATAAAGACGAATGCCCTAATGCAAAAGGACCAAAGAGCACCAAAGGATGCCCAGATAAAGATGGTGATGGTGTAATTGATAAAAATGACAAATGCCCAGATGCTAAAGGAACTTCAGCTGCAAAAGGTTGCCCTGATAGTGATGGTGATGGAGTTGCTGATGACAAAGATAAATGCCCTGAAGAAGCAGGCGTTGCAAGCAACAAAGGTTGTCCTAAAGTATCTGATGATGTTAAGGCCAAGTTGGCTTTTGCTGCAAAAGCAATTCAATTTGAAAGTGGCAGTGCGGTTTTAAAATTAACTTCAAAACCAAACTTAGACCAGGTTGCTAAAATTATGAGTGAATATCCTAAATACAATTTAAAGATTAATGGATATACCGATAGCAGTGGTGATGACGCTAAAAACTTAGCTTTATCACAAAAAAGAGCGCGCGCTTGTCAAATTTACTTAGAAGGTAAAGGCGTTGCAGCAACAAGAATGACCTCAGCTGGTTTTGGTGAGGCCAACCCAATTGCAGATAATGCGACAACTGCTGGAAGAGCTGTAAACAGAAGAGTTGAATTAGACTTATTTATACCTTAATCGGTTAAACAACATTTATTGTAAAGCCCAAGTGCAAACGCACTTGGGCTTTTTTAATATATTGCATACTTGCAAGAGCAAAAAATATATAAACCCTATTTTATTGTAATTCTCATACTATTTGCAATAATGTGGCTCGCATTTTTTGTTAAACAATCTTACATGGGAGACACCTATCGATTGTTCAGCATCTTTCCAAGAAAGTTAAGTGGACTAGTTGGTATTTTTACTTCAGCATTTATGCATGGCGATTTTAAACACTTAATATCTAACTCAGCCCCTCTATTCATATTGTGTTTTATGTTGGTAATAACTTACACTAAACTTACCTACAAAGTAATGTTGGGCATATTGCTAATATCTGGCTTAGGCACTTGGTTAATTGGTCGTGAGGCTTACCATTTAGGAGCAAGTGGGGTGGTTTATGGCTTGGCATTTTTCTTCATATTCATGGGCATATTTCGTAAAGATCCTGTTTCAATTGTAACAGCTTTGGCAACTTTAATGCTTAATGGTGGTTTGTTATATGGCCTGCTTCCTTTAGATGGAAAAATATCGTGGGAAGGGCATTTAATGGGTGCTTTGAGCGGAATTATTATGGCATTTGTTTACCGGAAATTCGAAAAAATAGATAAGGTTGTGGCAGAAGAAGATGATGGCAAAATTGACTTTATGCCTTACAAATACATAAAATAAAAAGCCGCCATCGGTTAAATAGCGGCTGTTTAAAATCCTTAATATTTAACAATCTACTCTACAGAAATAATACTTAGTAGCGATATGTTATTTATATCAGTATAATCATATTGATAAATACCTTCAACACCAGTCATAATAGCGGTATTGTTCCATGGAATAATATCCTTTGAATTTATATTTGGAAAAGCAGCCAACAAGTTTTGATCTATTGTTTGAATATCAGCAGCATCAAATACTTTTAAGCCAGCATCACCATCACAAATAAACAGCAATGAACCATCTAAACCTAAACCATGCGGGTTAACCATTTGATAGGTTTTAACCAAAGTAGGATTGAAAATATCTTGCAAATCAATAACATCTAACTGATTAGAAAAACCCGAACAGGTTGGATTGCCATTTCTTAATGTTACATAAGCATATCTACCTTGCACAACAACAGGGTCGCAACTTCTAACATGCTCAAAAGTAGAAACGTATGCAGGTGCTTGTGGATTTTGCAAGCTATAAATGTGCATACCATTGGTGGCGCCTATAAACATCAAATTATCTGCAATAAACATAGTTTCAATACCATGTGTAACATCTGTTTTACCACTATTAACAATAGAGTTGCTATTGCTTATATCAACTCTATGAATGCTTAAATCATCAATTACATACAGCTGATCATCATAAACACCAAATCTAGTTGTTGAACCTGCAATGCCGATACCAGGCGCAGAGGCACTCCCAGAAAATCCTCTAGGTCCTGAGTTGGAAGGAGAATTAAGTGATATATCTTCTAATATTCCAACCCTGCCGTAAGAGTAACAATCAACTTCCTCTGTTACCTCCGTCACCGTCCAGTCAACTATTACTCCTAGGTTAGCATCATAATTTTGACCTGCGTAATAACGTTCAGGCACTATGTTTTCGACCCTACTAAGCTCTGTAATGTTTTGTAAATCGCTAAAATCTATGGCAACCACATCAATGTAACTATCGGCATACAATACATTGTTCTTCACCCAAACATCTACGTTGCCAGGTATATTTATAAATGTAATGGCAACAGGATTTGCAGGATCGCTATTGTCAAAAACATGCACACCTTCATCAACTTCATTAACCAATAAGTATTGATTATAAACAAATATTTTACCTGCATTTTCAATTGGTTTTGGGATAGTTTGAGAAATGCTATTGCGCAGCTCTTCAAAACTTAAGTAAATAGGCTCGTGTTTGTCACAAGTAACAATTTGCGTACAGGTATCCTTTGTACACCCATTAAACAATAACATAGCAAATAGTGCAAGCGTTAATATTAAATGATTTTTTTTCATTTCGAATTTATTTGATTTTCAAAAAAAGAAACGCAACTATGGTGAAAAGGGTTGCTTTTACAATAGCCAGTAAACCCTAAATGAAAAATCTACGTTTATGGAAAAAAATAAACCCATGAACTTTAAAATTTTATATATCCTATTTGTTTTAATTGCTTTACCAATCTTGTCCCAAGCCCAGCATGTTGCTACTGATATTGTAGAGATGAAAGATGGCAGTATTTACAAAGGCGTAATTATTGAACAAGTGCCTGGAGAATCAGTAAAAATTGAAATTGCCAATGGCAGCATAGTAAATCTTAAGAGTGAACTAATTGTAAAAATTACCAAAGATTTTAACAATGCCATTAAGTGGAAAAAAATAAAAAAAGCTATTGTATATAAACCCAACGGACTCGCTTTTCAATTGCAAGCAGGCTTTAACTTGGGTGGCAAGCAATATTCAGACTATTACTATTATACCAGAAGTATACCCTATTCTGTAAAAACCGCAGTTGGCTATCAATGGCATAATTTACTAGTTACTTCTATTGGTGCAGGGTTTGAAAATTATAACAACAAACATAGTGTGCCCATTACTTTAAATGTGAACGGAAGTTTAAATAAAAAAATTAGCCCTCTCTATTTTGCATCTGCAGGCTATGGCTTTTTTTTAGAAGATTTAAGCGTTGTAGACTTAGAAAGACAAAATGAAGGAGGATTTCATTGGAATGCTGGCCTAGGTTTAAAACTGAACACATCTAACAAAGTTTCATATCAATTAACATGCGGCTTTCAACAGCAACAATTAACACGCACTGATTATTATTGGAATGATTGGCTATCTAGCTTTCCAAGCAATACCACCAAGCAAAAAGTTAGTTACAACAGAATTGCTGTGAATTTGGGTGTTACTTTTTAAATCACTCACAAGTTTTTCAAGCGAATCAAATTGCTTTAATTTGTTACCAACTTTGTAACGATAAGCAATGAATAATATTGAAGATTTTAGAAACTATTGCCTCCGAAAAAAAGGAGTTACTGAAGAGTTTCCTTTTGATGAAACCACTCTGGTTTTTAAGGTGATGGGCAAAATGTTTGCGCTTACCTCTTTAAATGATTTAGCCTTATCGGTTAACTTAAAGTGCAATCCTGAAAAAGCTATTGAATTGCGAGAGCAGTTTGAAGACATTCAGCCTGGCTACCACATGAATAAAAAACATTGGAATACCATTGATGTTTCTCCATCAATTCCTCCTAAATTGGTTATTGAGTTAATAGATCATTCTTACGATTTAGTAGTAAGCGGTTTAACTAAGAAACTTAAAGCTGAACTAGCCGAACTGTGAAACTAGCCAACAGAATTTTATATGAAGACAATCATTTATTGATTGTAAACAAATTGCCAAGCGAAATTGTACAAGGCGATAAAACAGGTGATAAGACATTGCTAGATGATGTTAAAGATTACATAAAAGTGAAATACAATAAGCCTGGTGCTGTATACGCAGGTTTAATTCATAGGTTAGATAGACCAACAAGTGGAATAGTGATGTTTGCTAAAACTAGCAAGGCGCTAAGCCGAATGAATAAGCTATTTCAAGATAAAGAAGTGAGGAAAACTTATTGGGCTGTTGTTTCAAATGACTTAAAGGTAGAATGTGGTTTGCTTGAAAACTATTTGTTAAAAACTGAAAAAAACAATAAAAGCAGAGTAACTAAGCCTGAGCAAAAGGGAGCTAAAAAAGCTACCCTATCCTATCAATTAATTGCAAAAAGTAAATCATACTATTTATTAGAAGTAAAACCAAAAACTGGCAGGCATCATCAAATAAGAGTGCAACTATCTTACATTGGCAATCCTATAAAAGGAGATGTAAAATATGGTTATAAGCGAGCCAACCAAAATCGCAGCATTCATTTACATGCAAGGTCAATTCAATTTATACATCCAATAAAAAAAGAAGAAATTAACATTACCGCTCAACCACCTGCTGATGTTGTGTGGGATGCATTAAAAACTAGTCAACAATGTTAGTTGTTGACAATTGATTATCACAACGATATAACAATTTAAAGTATCTTACGTTTATAATAGTAGATGCGTAAGGTAAATGCCATATTAATAATCATGTTGAGTCTATTGTTGCTCAACTTCAACAATTCTTCCCAAAAAAGAATTGTATGGGATGAAAGCGTAAAATTGGCATGGACAGATTTTAGAGCTGCACCCAATTATGAGCTACACCGAATTGGTGCGCTTACTTCATCATCCATAAAATACTCTTATAGTTGTGATGGTTTTGGTTACATTGATTATGAAATTGCAGCTGAATTTATCCCTGATGAAAGCTGGGTAAAAGAAGTAAAGCGAGATTACACTACTTTACAACATGAGCAAGCACACTTTGACATTACTGAATTGTATGCTCGCAAAATTCGTAAAGCTTTATTGGAAGAAAACCTAGTTTGTGAGCAAGCTGTTGACTTTGACATGCTCATTGGTGAGTATTTAAGACAATGGAGAATAATGCAAATGAAATACGACATTAATACGCAAGGCAGCAACGATTTAGAGAAACAAGCCAATTGGTTAAAATATATTAAAGAGCAATTGTTCGAATATCGCGAATTTAAAGGTGTTTAACCCTTGATAATTGTAATTGCAGCTACTACAGCAACCACCATCATTAAGAAAAACATAAAACTCAAATATCCCAAAAGATAAATTGCGCCTGAACCCAACATATTCCAAAAACTTTTTTTCTTAAAGTATATACGAAAAATGGCGTAAGCCATGTAAAGTGCCATTAACAATGTTGTAATACCTAAACTTATTGGATTTATAAAACCAAAAATGCCAAAACCTGCCCATAGGAGCACACTCATAAATGAACTTTGAGCATATAAAAAAGTAGATATTATTAAGTTTTCAGCAATATTGTAACCCAACGATCCTCTAAAAAACAACCAACAGAAAAATGCCAAAAATGGAACGGCTGCCCAAGTAACAAATTGAGCGTATTTTTTCAAATACTCCATATAATCTCCTAAAAATTCTTCTTGCTTTTCTGTACCAAATATCCTTCCTGTAACTATACTTTTTTGCTTTTCTAAAGAGTCTATTTCTAAGCTGTTTTCCGTTACCAATAATGCACTATCAATTTGCGCTAATTTCAACTTGTAACTTTCAAGCTTACCACTATTATCTGTGTTACTCAAAGAAGCTGAAGCTTCAAAAACACCAAAATAAATAGAAACTAAAGCTGATAATGAAGCCGCCAGAAACAAATATTTGAAAGGATTTACAGGAGGTTTAGTAGCACCTGCTACATAATCATCTACTACTTTTTTAGGGTTTTTAAACAAACCAACGAACGTATATAACAAACCACTATCAAAAGCAAAAATGTTACTTGTTGCCTCATAAATAGTTTTTTTAACTGTAAATCTTTCCTCAATATACTTTTGGCCACAGCTATTGCAGTATTTCCCTTCAAATTTGTTATCACAGTTTTTACAATTTAACATTGCCTAATTCCTTAGATTTGCAGTTAAACTTAGTTGAAATGTCTAAAAGTGCCAAAGAAATTGTACATCTGCTTCCAAAAAGATTTAAAAAAGAAGCAGCAAAAGCTGATTATGCTTCAACCTTTCATATTGTGTTAGAAGGTGATAAAGGTGGAGAATTTACTGTGAAAATTGAAAACCAAGAATGCACCGTTGATGATGGTTTACATGGTGAGCCTGATTGTGTTGTAAGAAGTAAAGATGAGGTTTATGAAAAAATTGAATCTGGTGAAATGAATGCGCAAATGGCAGTGATGATGGGCAAGGTAAAAATTAGCAATCTTGGTGAAATGATGACTTTTATGGGTCTATTTGATACAAATAGAGCCTAAAAGATTAGTATTACAGGTTACATTAATATTATTTAACTTTGTGCCCAGCTTAGTTAAACACTGCTTATGAGAACGTTAGGCATAATTTTATTTATTATTTGGGCATTACTATGTTACTCATGGTATACCTGCAGGGTGCAAAACAATTGCCCTGAGTTTTTAAGTTTTATAGGTAATGGAGATGGCGCTAGCAATGAGGATGCACTAATTAAAAGATGTAACCCACAAGGTTTTAATGCTTTTGATGGTATTAGAAACTTAACAAGTTCCAAAAATCAAGCAGAAGTTAAGGTTGGTGAAGGCGCTACCGAAACAATCAACAATATAGTTTCCTTTCTTAAAGAAAATCCTACACAACATTTAATAGTTACTGGTTTTTATGATAAATCTGAAACCAACAAAACTGAGGAAGATGATTTAGGCCTTGCAAGAGCAGAAGCCTTTAGGCAATTATTAGTGGAAGAGGGAATTGAAGAATATAGATTTGCCATTGAAGGGTTAGCGGAAGCAGATTTGATAAATAAAAAAGGTGTAATAAATGGCCCAATTGCACTAGATAAGATAAATGCATGGGAAAACGAGTATTGGACCAATACACGCAGCAATCCGCTAGGCAATGAGTTATTTACAGATGCAGTAAATATTAAAGGTTACAAGGGTGAACCAAGAATTAACTTAGAGGAAGCAAACGGAATGGAAACTAAAATAATAGAACATTTAAAAAACAACCCTACCCAAAATTTAAAAATTACGGGCTATGCTTTAAATGATACCGTAGAAAAAAGCTTGGGAAGTGAACGAGCAAAAGCGCTTAAAGGTTTACTAGGCGAAATTGACCCTGATAGGATTATTGTTGTTGAAAAAATGGTTGATGGCATATTTGGAGAAGCAACGGAAGCCAATGGTATTTTAGGTTTACAAATTATCAAAACGGATAAATCTGACGAAAATAAATTCAATACCACAGTTACAGAAGATACCAAAATGATCAATTTTGAATATGGCAAACATCAATTTGCCGTAGGTTCAGATTTTGAAAATTATGTAAAAGAGCTAAAAGAGTACTTAAAAGAAACACCTGATAAAAAGGTGCAAATTACTGGGCATACCTGTAACATAAGCAGCTCAGGGTTTAACCAAAGGCTAAGTGCTAGAAGAGCGCAAACTTTAAAGAACTTGTTAATAGATAGAGGCGTTACTAGCAGCCAAATAGTTACAAAAGCTATGGGCGAAAATGATCCTGCATTTAGCAATGATAGCGAAAGTGGTCAGATTAAAAACAGAAGAGTTGAAATTGAAATAATTTAAAATTTATATTATGCTTGACAAATTAGGCGAAAACGGAATATTTTTTCTTGTTGCATTATTGGTTTCATTTTTATTAGGATTGTTGTTTTCAAGAATTGGATTGGCAGGTGCTAAAAAAAGACTAAAAGCCGAGAATGAAGCACTGCAGGCTGATGTGGCCAGTTTTAAAAGTGATGCGAATAAATACAAGGCAAAAAGTGAAACACTTGAAACTGAAAATCACGAGTTAAAAAGGCAACACCGCAACATTTTTACTCAGAAGCACGAATTGCAGAAAAAACTGGAAGATAACAAGCCAAGCAGTACGAGCGGAGGTGTAGTAAAATCTATAACACCTGCGAATAAATTAAGCAGTACCATATCAAAATCTAGCACTAGCACCAACACCACAAGCACACCTAGTGTTACAAACACCAAACCCATAGTAGAAAAGCCAACGGTAACAAAACCTGTTGTTAACAAGCCTACAGTAACAAAGCCAATTGTAACAAAACCTAAAGAGGTTGCTAAAACAACTGCCGCTAAAACACCAATATTATCTAAACCAACCACTGCTCGTAAACCATCAAAAGCAAAGGCTGAAAAAGATGCAAAAATTAGTGGCCTAATTACAAAGGTTGGTAAAGGTGATTCACGTAAAAAAGATGATTTAAAAGTTATTAGTGGAGTGGGTCCTACTATAGAGAAAAAGTTAAATGGCTTAGGTATTTATAACTACCATCAAGTAGCTAAAATAACCAAAAAGGAAATTGCAGTTATTGATGAATTGTTAGCCTTTTTTCCTGGTAGAATTGAGCGCGACAATTGGATAGCTCAAGCTAAAAAATTAGCTAAAAAGTAATTAACAAGGTCCTTCAGTATAAAAGGTTACTCCTTGTCGGTTGGCTTGGCACTCGTTGCTGTAAGTAACATTATCACAACCACAAACTGGTGCATAATTGGCCGTACAAAGTATTGAAAAGTCAATTTGGCTTTCATCAATACAACTTTCGCCACCGCATGCGCAAAAAAACAATACCAAAGGCACAACTATAATCCATATTAATTTCATCTAAAACTTAAATTTAATGCTGCTACCAAAACTAATGCTATTTGAGTTATAGCGGGCAAAATCTCTAAGTGGACTATACCCACTGCTAGCATTTGTATTCAATCCAAGGGCTGCAGATCCCGAATATTTATTAGAAAGGGATAAGCCATCATAGCTCAAATTATATTTTTTAAATGATCGTTGATAATTGGCTATAAAGCCCAATTCCCATTTATTTGAAAGTTGATGGTTTACACCAACTGATAAGTTATAACCCCATCCTAAACTGTTTATTCCATTAACTCCATTGTCTTCTAAAACGTTTAGTGAGTTCACAACATTTGCGCTAATCACTGGATCGACTGGATTGGCATAGGTTATCTCTAAATCTTCATTAATGTTATTAGTTTTTACAGGGTAGCTTCCAAAACTATTGTTCAATTGCAAATCATAAGCTGTTCCAGCAGTATCAACACTTGTAAAATCAATTGTTGTAAATCCACCGACATTAAAATAGTGTGAAACTCCAACAGCCACAAAAGGACTCCATTTGTTTTGAGAATTAAATTCATATCTCAATTGTATAGGCACTTCTAGCAATCTATTTATAATCTCAAAATCATTCACACAGGTGGCACATAAATTAATATTTGTTACATGATACTTTTCCCTTGTGTAGTTAACTCCTGTAGTCAACCAAAAGTTGTTTTTTATTCTACGGTCAAAATTTAAACCAAAGCCATATCCCATTTCCCGCTCATCAATATGCATAAATTGGGCAAATGCAAAAGTAGAATTTAAGCCTATCTTCCAATTTTTTGGTTTATCTATTTTTCTGTTATCGATTATATAATCTTCCTTAGCTAACAGCACTTTTGGTGAAAGGCTAACAGTGGTAATATCATTTGCATTAATTGATTTTAAAAGAGTTAGTTGCTCAACCACTCGACTACCACTGTTGCCATTCTTAAGTGATTTTTTTGCTGGTTTTTCAACTTCTATAATTAGCGATTGTGGTTCTTCTTTGGGCTTAGCAATATTTTCTTTTGCAACCAATAGTGCAACTTTTCTGCTACCACTTTTCACACTAGCTACATTTGTCTTGCGAGTGTTGTTTCTCACTTTATTTACAACCTTTTCTTTTGCTTTGGTTTTTGAAACTTCTGCTTTTGAGTTAACCCTTAACGATTTTTCTTTGGCTTTTTCATTCATCACAGCACTTTCCAATTCATTGACCTCCTTGGTTGTTTTACTTATCGTTTCTGCATCTTCAACTAGTTCTTCCTCCTTATTTTGAGTTAAGCTTTGAGCTTTACCAGCTTCTTTATCCTTTTTATCCTCAAATGTATTAGGTATGGTTTTGCTTTGGTGAGTATTTGAGTTAGCTACCATTTTTTCTCCTTTATCGTGTCCTACTTTATAAAATGTACCTGCAAGACCAACCAATAAAAAAGCCAATCCGAACACAATCCAAAACGGAGCTATTCGTCTTTTTGGCTTGTCATCCAGCAACGCTTCCATTTTCTCCCAGTCAGCCGCAACTCCGGTAGCCTTATAGCCCGCAAACTTATCGGCAATTTGTTTATCTAAGTTGTTATTTGACATGAGACTTATTATTAATGGTATTTAAATCTTGCAACATAGCTTGCAACTTAACTCTCGCCTTTGATAAGGCCGATTTAGAAGTTCCTTCAGAAATATTCAGTTGTTCTGCTATTTCGCGGTGGTTATACCCTTCTATGGCATATAGGTTAAAAACAATTTTGTAAGACGGTGGCAGTTTTTGAATAAGTGACAAAATATCTTCAGCCGCTAAAGAGGCAATCACATTGGAATCTGCCCCTTTGTTTAAATCGTATTCAACATTTACCTCATCTATTTTGCGTATTGCTCCTTTGGTTCGCCTAAAATGATCAATGCCACAATTAACCATTATTCGCTTAATCCAACCTTCAAATGAGCCACTAGTTTTATAGTTTTCAATGCTTTTAAAAACTTTTAAAAAACCATTGTTCACTATTTCCAATGCTTCTTCTCTGTTGGCTGCATAGCGCATACAAACGCCCATCATTGTGCCATGGTAATGCTCATACAAACGCTTTTGCGCTTGTCTTTCACTTTGTTGACAACCCTTAATTAAGTCACTTTCCCACTTAATATGTGCTACTTGCATCATCTTGTATATAGTCAAACGCAAATTTTTGCTTGGTGGTTGCCTCAACTACAACTAAAATCCTGCAGGCTTCCCTAAAATTCTTCTTAGCAAGCCCATTTGCCCTGCATGGTAGGCCTCATGAAAGCCAAAAAAAGAAGCTGTTTCCATTTTATCAATATCGGTAGTGTTTTTAATAATTTCTAGGTATTTATCATGGGTAGAAAAGTATTGATCCAACAATTTATCAAATTGCATTGCATTTTCTGCCTTTACAGAAGGTGTATCATAATCATAAAGTAGCTTATAATCATCACCTAACCATGTGTCTAAACCCATTTTCTTTAATGCCTTATCACGGTGATAAACTATATGTCCCAATAACCAATTCATATTGCTACATCCACTTTCGTGTTGTTGTACACTCATTTCGTGCGTAATATCTGCACTAGCTTTTTCAACACAGTACTTATTAGCGTTATAAATTTTTAAAGTGGGTTTCGCAATTTCCATAGGTGATTTCATTTAGTTAACAATGCTTAAAAGTGTTTCTAAATTACAATTTAAACAAAGTTAGGGATCGTTATTACATCAAATTTAACAATATGCGCATTGCTGATACTACTAATAAAATGTTGGTATTAATAACATTTAGGTGCGCTTTAAAAAAGGGCGCCTAATGTAATTTGCTTTAAAGTTTACTAAAGATTTTGGTTCGCCTTAATTCTTTCAGCAATAAATACTAATTTCAAACTTCAATGTGGGATAAAAAGCAGCCAGAAACAATAAACTATATTATTGAAGTTAAAGATTTGGTATATGAATACCCTGACTTTAGGGCTTTGCATGGCATATCATTTAAAATAAAAGAAGGTTCAATTAGTGCATTGGTAGGCCCCAATGGTGCTGGTAAAACTACCCTACTCAAATGTTTAGCGGCTCTTTACAAACCTTATTCGGGTAGTATAAAAATTGATGGAATTGATGTATTAAAAGACCCACGCAAAGGGCATGAGTTCATTGGCTTTCAAAGCGACTTTTTTGGCTTGTATTATAGTTTAACTCCAAGGCAAGCATTGCAGTATTTTGCTGAAGCTTATAATTTACCTGCCGATAGTATTGAAACCAGAATAAGGGATGTGCTTTACAAATTAGGACTTTCCAATAAAATTGATTCTAAAATACTTACCCTTAGCCGTGGTATGAGGCAACGGATGGCCATTGCACAAGCCATAATACATGAGCCTAAAGTATTGTTAATGGATGAGCCTGCAAGTGGACTCGATCCTGAAAAACGATCGGCCTTGGCCCAGCTTTTTAAAGAGTTAAATGCTCAAGGAATGACCATTATGGTATCATCTCATATTTTAAGTGAGTTAGATGATTATGCCAATCACTTAATTATTCTAAACAACGGCAACATTATACAAGGTAAGGAGCGAGATGTTGAAGTAGAAAAAGACTTAATAGAAGTACAAATGCGCTTGCTGGCCAATACAGAAAATCTAGAAGAAGCGATTAAAAGCATACCATTTGTGCGCTCTTATGAAATAAAAGAAAAGTTGGTAAACATAAAATTTCAAGGCGACTTAAACGACCAAGAAAATATTTTGAAAACCTTGGTGAGCAAAGGCATTCCAATACACGCCTTCTATTTAAGGGAAACCAATTTACAGGAAGAATATCTTGAACTTATAAATAAATAATGAAGAATATTTTAGCCAAGATAAATCCTGAAATAAAAAAGAACTATTGGTTAGAAGTTTCTACTAGTAGAATTTTAATTGTAGTGGTACTAATAAGTTTGGTAGCCGGCATTGTTATACTAAGTACCGATACCAAAACCAGTTTTAGACTTGCCCGTAATATGCAAATATTAGGCATGAGTGGTTATGTGTTTTTCATTTTGCTTTGGGGCTTAAGAAATGCCAGCAACGCAATTTCTGAGGAGCTCAATAATAGAACGTGGGATTTTCAGCGCATGACTCCTGTGCGACCAAGCACCCTTGCCATAGGTAAACTTTTTGGGAGCACCGTGTTTAATTGGTTTGGTGGTGGCATCTGTATTTTAATATACTTAATTGCCTCATTTTTTAGCGAACAGGTTTTCATTGATTTACAGTATGGAGTAATGATGTTGTTTGTTGGCCTTTTCGGACATTCAATAGTAATTGCCCTAAGTTTAATTGGCATTGAAAAGTTTAGAAACCAACGCAAGGCTCGCACAGGGTTATACTATTTAATAGGCTTGTTAGCTAGTTTGTATTTAGGATATAAGGCTTTTGAAATTACCTTAGCAAAAGTTGACTATGTTAACTGGTTTAACATAACCTTTACACAAAATACGTTTGCAATAATTACCATTTTATTTTTTGCGTTATGGGCAGTATTTGCCCTTTACCGAAACATGCGCAAAGAGCTACAATTCATTAATGGCCCTTGGGGTTGGCTTGCTTTCGTGTTTTCCATAATGCTGTTTGTAGCAGGTTTTGCTTCCGAAACCAAAGAAATTAATTTCTCATCATATTGGATAGTGGGCATATACTTGGCATTTTTTGCTGCCATAATTACAACGTACATAATGGCATTGTTAGAGCCTAAAGAAATGGTAATGTTTAGGCAATTAATAGCGCTTTTTAAGCAAAAAAAGTTTAAACAATTTTTTAACAAACTACCTGCATGGCTGCTATCATTAACGGTTGTTTTGTTATTTATCCCTTTATTAATTGTTGCATCAATAATACTAAACAACACAATAATACCAGGCAGTTGGCAAAGGTATGTGGGCGAGCAAATTGGAATACATTCCATAATTTTTCCAATTACTATTTTGTTTTTTATTGTTCGCGATTTGGCCATAATGTCAATCGTAAACATCACATTTAAAAAAGGCCGAAAAGATTTTACTGTAATGGTACTCTTATTTATATTATATGGTGTACTCCCGTTTTTTGTAAACAGCATTACCAATGATGCTTTGCCGCATATGTTTCTGCCCATACCTGATGAAACCATGTTATCAATAATATTGGTTACGCCTCAGGTAATTATTGCCTTAATATTATTGGTAGTTGTTTGGAAAAATAACCGTAGCAAATATGATAAAATAAACGAATCAATAACTTCTGCATAACTTATTCTTTAAAGTATATGATTAAAAAAATATTAATTACAGGCTTAATTGCTTTTCTAATTGCCAATTGCCTTGCTCAAAACGCCTATCAATACAGCTTAAACTTAGTTGATGTTAAAAAAGACAAAATAAAAGTGGAGCTTATTCCACCTAAAATTGCTGAAGAAGAGGCCATTTTTGTAATGCCCATGGTTATACCAGGCAGCTATGCGAAAAAAGACTATGGTAGATTTATTAAAAAAGTAAAGGCTTATGATGTAGATGGAAAAAAACTTAAGGTAAAACGACAAAACATCAATGACTTTTACATTTCAAAAGCCAATACACTGGGTAAATTAGAGTATTGGGCTGATGATACTTGGGATGATAAAAAGAAAAAACAATTTGTATTTCAACCTGGTGGAAGCAACATAGATGCAGATAAAAACTTTGTGCTTAACTGCAATGCGTTAATAGGCTATTTTGAAAATTATCAGCAAAACGATTTTGAATTAGAGGTTTATCACAATGCCAATATGTATGGCGGCACACCTTTATACGTGCAGTATGTAGATAAAGAGACGGATATAATTTTAGCCAGCGGGTACAATGAGTTGGTTGACAATCCCATAATGTATTGCGAACCTGATACTAGCAGTTTTATGATAAGCAATACCCAAGTATTTATGGTTAACTATTCGCCAAACAAGGTTGTAAGCGCAAAACAAATTGCTGAATACGTTAAGCCGTTAGGCAAAGCATTAACCAATTTTTTTGGAGAGTTGCCTGTAGACAAATACTATTTTATATGCTATTGGGCCGATCCTAAAGATGAGGTAAAGCAAAAAACCGCAGGCTTGGGAGGCTATGGTGCATTAGAACACAACAAAAGCTCCTTTTACTATTTACCCGAAATTAAAAGCGAAAAAAGAGTTGAAGAACTGATGCAAGATATTGGCGCACATGAGTTTTTACACATCATTACCCCATTGAATATTAGAAGTGAAGAAATCAGTTTTTTCAATTTTAGGAATCCAAAAATGAGCCGTCACCTATGGATGTATGAGGGCATAACTGAATATTTCAGCTGGCTGGTTAGGGTGCAAAATGATTTGGTAACAGAGCAAGAATTCTTCCATGAAATGCGAATGAAAATTTTTCGTTCTCAAGAATATGGCGATTATTCTATGACAGAAATGAGTCAAAACATTTTAACAGAAGCCAACCAAGAAAGATATAGTGATGTTTACCAAGGCGGTGCCATTGTTGGTTTAATGCTAGATATACAATTGTTGGAATGGAGCAAAGGCAAGTATGGATTAAAAAATTTAATGCAAGAATTGGCTGCCAAATATGGACCGGATAAACCATTTAAAGATGCAAATTTGATTGATGAAATAATTGAAATGACAACGGAAGACTTGCGACCATTTTTTAATGAACATGTAATTGGCAAAGAGCCTATACCGCTAGATGAATACTTTAATAAAATTGGTTGGACGTATAAAGGTGATGTACAAAAAACAGTACCCTACTTTGGCAATTTTGCTTTTGAGCTCAGCGATAATGAAGACCAAATATTTTTTATACAAGCCGGCCAAAATGAGTTTGGCGTTAGCAGCGGTACTGAGCTATTGGAAATTAATGGTGAACGCGTAATCAACGATATAGAAGAAAATATTGAAAAAATATTGTACGCCACAAATTATGATGAAATGACTATTAAGGTGATTGAAAATGAAGTGATTCAAACTATTAAAGCAAGGCCAGTGCCAGCACCTGTTAAAGAGTTTGCAGTATTGGAAGCATTAGAAAAAGCCAACAGCAACCAAGCGCAATTGCAAAGTTGGTTGTTAAAAGGTCAGTAATCCGCTAGTAGAAGAAGAGGGATTGTTCCCTTTGCTTTTACGCTCTAGCAAAAAATTAAGTCCAACAGTTAAATGCAAGCTTTCCATTGAATATTCATAACCATCTTGCATAAAATCATTGGTTTCATCAGCTACCGATATGGTATTGCTCCAAATATCAGCTAGGTACATTTTGCTATGTATATTTTTACCTTTTGCTGAGCCCGCTGAATAAGCACTTCTAAAATTTATAGCAAATTGATAGCCCAAATTATATCTAATATTAAAACCTGCTTGATAACCAAAGCCAGGCAATACTTGCACTTTAAGTTCTCCAGCATCACTGGCACTGCCAACAACCAATTCAGGAAACAAATCTGGTGTAGAAACTAAAAACAAGCCTCCCACAACAAAAGGCTCGATTATCCAAACATCATTACCCAATGCAGCTGTTGGACCAGCCATTAAGTTTAAAACACCCCAACCATCAGAATCATAAACAACTTCATAGTTGCTTATACCTGTGTTAGTTCTAATAATTTGCGTTAGTTCACTTTGAATTTCATCAATATTATCGCTATTGGCTTGCATATTTAATGTTGCAGCAATACCAACTGTTTTACTAATCATATAACTGCCGTATATACCAAATGCTGGTCCTGGTTTTAAATAACTAGGGTCTTTCGTAATGTCTTTTTCAGCTGCATCACCTAAAGGAATAGCTGCTCCAATGCCAACCCCAAAATAACCCCCAACATGGTCTTGTGCTATGGCGCTCATACAGGTTGTTAGTAGCGCAAGTAATAAAATGGTAAATGCCTTCATAATTCAAAGGTAAATGATATTTGAAATATGGTAATTAAACATTTTTTAATTGAATGTTGCTAATACCATTTAGTTAATACTATATTTGCACTCCCAATTAAAGATATATCGCGGGGTGGAGCAGTTGGTAGCTCGTTGGGCTCATAACCCAAAGGTCACAGGTTCGAGTCCTGTCCCCGCTACTACAAAAGGTCAACAGAAATGTTGGCCTTTTTTATATTAAAAAACTTAGATGAGTTAATGGTTTGTGGGCTCTTATCCGCCAGCTGGCGGACACAGGTTCGACCACGAAAGCTTTCGGGGCTGTCCCCGCTACTACAAAAGGTCAACAGAAATGTTGGCCTTTTTTGTTTTTAAAAACATATTACCCGTAATTGTTAACCATTTAAGCCGCCCTTTTACTTACTTTCATAATCTAAATTTGCTCTTATGAAAAATTGGTTAAACAGACTTTTAATATCTTTCATTGCAATTCTAATTATTCTTGCAGTTGGATATTTTATGAAGAAAAAGGATCAATCCATATCCGATCCCGAACGTTATGAAAAGATTGTAACCTTAATGGAGGAAGGGAAATATAGATTTGCGGAAAAACATCTAACTAAATTTTCAGATAAAGAAGGTTATAAAAATACGATCGATAGCTTATCAACCATTATCACTGCCAAAATAGATTCTGTAGATGCAAAAATGGTTGAAGATGTTAAATCAAAACTAAAGTCGAAATAGTTGAGCCATTCTGTTAAAAGAGTAATCTTCATAGAGCAAGGGTCATTTCAATTAAAATGAAAAATCTGCTTGCGGTAATCTATTTTTGAGGTGGTGATTAACACACAAAGACTAACCCTAACACCTCATCATTTAAAATATACCAATGAGCTGCATGCCATATTAGGTGATGCAGCTACCATGCAATACTACCCTGCTCCTTACTCAAAAGCACAATGTGAAGGTTGGATTGCCAAAAGCAAAGCAAATTTTAATGAAAGTGGCACTGGCATGTTTGCCGTTCTTTTAAAAGACACCAAAGAATTTATTGGCCAGTGCGGGATTCAGTTTATAAAAATTGATGGTGTGCTACTTCCTGAAATTGGCTACCACATACATCAAAAATATTGGAAGAAAGGTTATGCAACAGAAGCAGCTAAGGCTTGTTTAGCTTATGGATTTAATAAATTAAACCTGCGAGAAATCTTTATTCACACCTACATAAAAAATATTCCCTCTCAAAGAGTTGCAGAAAAGCTAGGAATGAAAAAACTAAAAACATACGATAAGGTTTTAGCCAATTATGGCTTGGTTTGGCCACATGTGGTTTACAGCATGGTGAAGCAAGATTTTGTAACTTAGTATAATGGGTAAAAAATTTGAAGCCAATTATGAGCGAATAGAAGTGACTGATTACAGTAATGAAAAGGTAAAAACAATGCTTAAGCAAAGCTATAATTTTGATGAGGCATTAATTGCTCAATTGATAGCCGTGGCTTTAGAAAGAAAACTTTTCGGTGAATCAGAGCTAAAAGAATTGATTAACTCCAATGTGATTAAGCGAGAAGAAATGATTGTAAAGGAGCGAGAAGAAAGCCGAGTTGCCATGCTCAATCACCCTGATGATGATTACAATGCTCCATCATTTTGGCAAAGCTTAAAGCTGGGCAAAACCTCTTTTACAAGTATTTTGTTTCCTCTTCTTCCATTGGTAATTGGACTAATTGTATACTTGTTTACGGGCTACATTTTTGTAATAGGCATTGCGGCTGTCGCTAGCGGTGCAACTGCCTATGGCGGTAGAAAAGGAATGTTTAGGAGGTAATCATTTCTTAGTAATCGCATCTGCGAATCATCCATTGGATGTTATGAAGCAGTCTCTTCTTTGCTAGCAAATAGCAGATTGCCACACTTCTTTGCTTTGCAAAAGTTCGCAATACCGTGTTATAAAAAATGTCAGAGCCTATCGTAAGAAAGACTCTGACGTCAAATGCTTAATTTATTCAGCAATTATTAACTTTTTAATAGCTGCCCCATTATCATTTACTACCCTTACAAAATATACGCCTTTAGCATAGTTGTTTAATTCTATATCCAACGCTGCATTGTTGCTGCTAGCTTGATGCACCACTACGCCATTCATATCAATCAATTCAACAAAATTGTTGTTGCTAGTTTCATCCAAAATTTGAACCGTTAATAGGTTATCAGCTGGATTAGGATAAATATTGAACTTTAACCTGCTTTGCAAGTTCACCACTGGCAACAAATAGTTGTTATCATCAACAGCATTTATTGGTTTAAGCGTTCCGGCAGCATCAATATACCTTACGTTTGAAATGGAAATATCAAAATTGAAGGTATCGGTAAACATTTTGCCTACTAAATTTTCTTCTGTGATAAAGCTAAAAGAGCCTATTTGCCCAAACCCACTTACATCCATTTGATCTGTTCTAGAAATTCCAATTTCTACCTTTCCACTTGCATGAAAATCTTTATATAGCACAACCAAATCGTTAATGTTGCCCAACCATGAGCCACTAAAGTCAATGTTTACGGAATTGGTATCAACCAACGCTGGGTCATAGTTTATCGTAAAAGCTAAACCGTAAGAATTGTTAGCTTGTATGGTCATGTCGCCAAAATTTATTGGAAAATTATACAGGCTATCAGGTATAAGTGTTGAATCGGGATTCTCCACCCTTAATACAGGATCGAATGGACCGCCACTGGCACTAGCCCCTTTGCTATGGATTAAGCCATAATTTACCGATACTGCTGTAGTGTCTGCATGATTTATAGCGCCATTTCCATCACAATCGCTATGCGCTAAGTTATTACCTAAACTTGGCCATGGCTGTGCGCTGTGTTCATACCATCCAATGGTTTGATCGAACCTTGGCACCACTGTGCTACCATAGTTTAATCCTATTTCTAGTATGTCAAAATTGTTGACTACTCCATCATTGTCAGCATCACCGGGCCAAACGCAATGTGCAGCACAATTGGTGGTAGTATCTACAATTAGTATTGCCCAAGCGTAGTTGCTACAACCATTAATCCATAGCGCATATTCAAACGAATCTACTCCAACAAAATTAGTATTAGCAGTATAGGTAAACGTGGTATCTAATCCATTATAAATGGCCGAGCCATTCAAACCGTTTGTAGCAATTAAAACTGAATCAAAAGAAGTAAAAACATCATTCCACAATGCTTTTACCAATACCGATTGATTGATCGTTACAACAACCGAATCTCTTACAGCACTTGCTCCCGCAACTATAGTGATGGTATCCACCGCCAAATCAGAACACCAACCAGGTATAAAGCCTGTGGTTAGGTGGGTAACTTGGTATTGACCGGGGTCAGATAAACCACCAATAATTCCTGTGGTAGCATTTATCATTCCAACATGACTGCCACCAATTGGCGCTATGGTAAATACTCCACCAGTTCTTGAAGGTACTGCATTGGTAATTCCTTGACAAATACTATCAGCTGGATAGGAGAAAGCCGCTGTGTCAATATTTATTAATGTTAAGTTATGTATATGTATGTCAGGACAAGCAAATTGATTGCTGTAATAAGTAATCTGAATAGTTCCAGAAGGAGTTCCTGCTACTAAATCAATAGCTCCTGTAGTAGAATTGATACTCAGACCATTACTTGCTGTAAAGGATCCACCTGGAACATTAATTCCTGTAGGAGAGATAGTTGAGCCATCAATACAAAAAGTATCGCCTACATAACTGAAGTTAGCACTGCGAACGGAATCAATACAAAGCGTATCAGTATATGTTTGAGCACACCAACCTATTCCATTTCCAGAAGTTGTATGCGTAATGGCGTAGCAACCTGGGTCAGCAAATGGTGATACAACTCCAGTTACTGGATCAACAGTAGCAATACCTGCACCACTTCCGACCAAAGGCATAATGGAAAACACTCCACCAGTTCTAGATGGCGCGGGTCCAGCAACACCTTCACAAATTGTATCAATTGGATAAACGAATTCGGCTGAATCAATCGGCAGTATCCAAATTGGTTTACAAACTGTATCAGGACAAGTAGAAAAAGATGTTGTGTAGCAAATGTCGTATTGCCCGGGAACATTGTTCATGATAGTACCTGTAAGTGGATTGATAACCAGTCCACCATTAGCTGTCCAGACTCCTCCATTGTTTGTAACTGTAGAAATTGGCACAACACTACCACTGCCAGCACAAATCGTGTCGTTGACTAACGTAAATGCTGCAGAAACTTGCGGGTCAATGGTAATAGATAAGCTAAATGAATCAGGACAAGTACCTCCTATCGAATACAGTATATTATAAGTTCCAGGAGAGCTCAATGTTGGGGCGATAGATCCTGTGGTAGGATTCAAGAAAAGTCCAGCTGGACTAGAACTAAAACTACCGCCAGGATTGCTAATTGAATCTGGAGAAATAATAGGATCCGTAGTACAAAATGAGATTTGGGTATAGCTGAAAAATGCATTTGGAGCCAATACGATTATACTTACAGTATCATTGGCCGTACAAGTATCATTGTCTGCAATCAAAACATAGCTTAATGTGTCATTGGCATAACCTGATGATGGAATAAATACCAAAGGATTTGAAAGTGTATCGTTGGTTAATAAAGCCAAGTGTGCTGGTGCTGTCCCGCCTATTGCTTGCCATTGATAACTATAATGAGGAGCTGTTGGTGGTATGCCCAATTGTAAACTGCTTCCCTGACAAACAGTTGTATCTGGACCGGCATTGGCAATTGGAGATGCACCTGAAACAGTAGTAACTACAACAGTATCAAATGAGGAGCAAGTACCCAAAGAATCCCTAACTTCTAATATATACGTACATGAGAAACCAGGAAATGGAGGCCCTGTATATACTGGATTAGGACAATTTGTACAACTCAAATTAGCTAAGCAAAGAGGTGAACCTGTCCAATCGAAAAGAAAATTATGAGGAAAATTATAATCGCCTCCAATTATTGTGCTTCCAACAACACAGGCTGACACATCTGGTCCAGCATCAGCAACTGGATTAGCAATGATTACATTAACCGTATCATAGCTACTGCACATGTTTGCGCTATCCACTTGCAAAACATAATTGCAAACAATAACAGCGCTATTTGGAGGAAAAATTGTGGGAGTAGAAAGCCCTTGTGAAAACAAATATGACATACATGCAGGTGTAGAGCTCCAAGTATAAGTGTTACCCGCAATGCTAGGTGAACCAATTTGGCCAGCTGATCCAGCGCAAATGGTAACATCTTGCCCTGCATTTGCAATTGGAAGTTGCCCAGAAGTTACCGTTACACAAATTTGATCCGTTGAAACGCAAGTTCCGTTGGTAACCGTAACATCATAGCAGTACGTTAAACCGGGCACATTTGGTGCAACATAAACTGGATTAGCCAATGTATCTGGCATATTCCCTCCACCAGGGTCAACTAGTTGAGTTATTCCAAATAATGGAGTTGCCGTCCATTGATAGGTATTGCCACTATTGACAGGTAAAGCTGCTCCAATTGGTATGCTGCTTCCGGCACAGACCGATAAATCTGGGCCAAGGTTAGTTGCTGTTGCATTACATCCGGTTGAAATTATCCAAACTGAAGTATCCGCATTACCAAAGGAGTCAACTGCCACTATGCACAACGTATCACCATATACAGAAGAATCACTCGCTTGATAAACAAAACAATATGGATTTACTCCTCCAAAACTTACACTATCTATAATTGCACCATAATTTAAAGGACCATGGCATTCTGAATAGTATTGATAAGAAATTTGAATTAGTTCATCTGCAGTTGCGCATAATGTATCCCTGTCAGTTATAGTAACATACATAGTATCAGGTCGGTGAGGTATTTGAATAATCCAAACTGTAGTATCTGATATACCACCTGAGTAACCAACCAAACGTATGGTATCTTCAAAACCAATTGAAGGTTGATTACCTACATATATTATGCATGAATCAGCTGGAGAAGCAGCATTTCCGAATATAATTCCATTCAAAGGAGATCCGCCAGTTGATAAATATGATACAGAGTCCACTGCCAAAATATCATCTCCAGTAGCACAAATCAAAATCGTGTCTAATATAGGAACTGTTACATAGATTGTATCGTTAGTTGCAGGAGTTTGAATAATCCAAACTGTAGTATCAGGCGAACCACCTGACCACCCTACAATGCAAATGGTGTCTGGATAACCTATTGTTGGAAGACCTCCTTCATAAATAATGCAATTATCATTGGGTGGAGCAGCTTGACCCAAAATCGTGCCATTTAGTGGGGCTCCAATACATGAAATCCAAAGCACTGAATCCAAGTTACCAATATCATCTCCAGTTGCGCATAGCAACATAGTGTCACCTGTTCGAACTGATGCATATTGGGTATCAGACGGATAATTTGCAACGCTTAATATAAACAAAGTACTATCAGCGACACCTAATGAATCGAAAGCAATAATCAAAATAGTATCTTCATTCAATCCAGCTTGGAAACCTGCCTTAAAAACATAACAGCCATGACCATTTGGCCCAGTTACAATGTTTGGCGGAAACGATATAAAGTCAATAAAGGCAATAGGATCCCCTATTGAACCATTTCCCCACCATACACTATCTACATTACTTAAATCATCAGCAGTTGGGCACAAGGTATCGAAACCACCTGGTGGTATGGTAAACCACATTGAATCTGGGCTTTGAGCCTTTCCAATTAGCGCAAAACAGCATAATAAGATAATCATTCCTAGGCGTTTCATCATCAAGTTTAGTATACGTTCCATTCTCTTCATTTTAGTGGTTTGAGTAATAAATAGTCCTTCACAATTGCAAATATTCAACACTATTAACCCCCAAACAAGCACAAATTATAGCATTAATCAATTTAAATTTATTAATACAAAATTTACATTTACGTAGAAACCACTATTAGGAAACATTTAACATATTTTCTTTTTTATAATTTGATATTGATAATCAAAATAAGTAAATTACACTTATGGCCACTACAACCATAAAAGACAGGCGCATATTAAAATTACTTAAAACCTTTAATAAAAAGGAGTTAAATCAGTTATTGCTTTTCACTCACCAACATAAAAATGTAAAAGATAAAAACCTACCAATAATTATCGCTCAATTCATAACCAATGCACCAAAATTTGACCACCCTAGCCTAAGCAATGCGCAATTAAAATTGCAATACAAGCATAAAAAATACCCTGCCGGCAAATACCTTAACTATTTAATGAATTGGTCAGTTGAGTTGATAGAAGAGTATTTGGTGCAACAACAATTAAAAACAGACGCATCACTCTACAAGCAAACGCTATTGGCTGCATTGGTTAACCGTGGCTTGGAAAATCCAGCTAAAAAAGTAACTCAACAAATTGAAAAAACCATAAATAAAAACAATAATCAGAGTTATGATTACTACCTACAATCGAGCAAACTAAATGAGCAACTTAGCAACTACCAACAAAAGCATGAGCAACGTAAGTTTAATGCGCACTTACAAAGTGCCGCTAAAGATTTAGATGATTTTTATCAAATAAAAAAACTACGCTATGCCTGCGAAATGGCTACACAAGAAAGTGTTTTCGGTTGGGAATATGAAATGAACCACCTAAGTGAGTTATTGCAAACCATTGCTAAAAGCATTGACCAAACGCAACCCGCATTGCTGGTTTATTATTACATGTTTTTATCCATAACTAAACCCAATGAAATTGATCACTTTAAAAATTTAAAAAAAACACTCAGCCAACACAACCATCTGCTACCCTTTAATGAAGCGCGTGATGCCTATTTAACCTCCGTAAACTATTGTATTAAAAAAATAAACTCGGGCCAAAGCGATTTTGGTAGCGAGCTGTTAGATATTTATGAAGGAGCATTGCAACGCGAGCTCATTTTTGAAAATGGATATTTGAGTCCGTGGAGTTATAAAAACATAGTTACCCTTGCCTTAAGGAATGGTTCATTTGATTGGGCCATCAATTTTATAGAAGACTATAAAAACAAAATGAAAACTAGTTACAGAGTTAATGCCTATAACTACAATTTAGCCAATTACCATTTTCACCAAGGCAATTTTGAAGATGCACAAGCACAGCTGCTAAACGTAACCTTTACCGATTTGTATTACAATTTAGACTCGCGTCAATTGTTGCTAAAAATCTATTTTGAGCTAGATGAAGTAGATGCCTTGTATGCCATGATAGCTTCTTTTAGAACCTCCTTAAACAGAAACTCAAAAGTATCGGACTACATGCGCACAACGTATAGCAACTTTACCAAGTACTTAAGGCGCACGTTCGATTACTTTGATAAGAAGAAGTTAAAAGAATTGAAAACTAAACTGGCCAACGAAAAAATTGTTGCTGATAGAAAGTGGCTAAATGAAAAGATAGATGAGCAACTCTAGTATATTCAATTAAAAGATTGCCGCACTTCTTTCGCTAAGCGAAAAGTTCGCAAAGACGAATAGCTTGTGATTATCGTTTCTGCAAGTCATCCTTAGGATGTTGCTCGGCTTGCCCGCATGGGCAGTCTTTTCGTTAATTACTATTAACAATATTCCAATACCTTTGCGCTATGGCGCATAAAGCAGGTTTTGTAAATATTATTGGTAGGCCCAACGTGGGCAAGTCTACCCTCATTAATGCATTGGTGGGCGAACGTTTGTCAATTATTACCTCCAAAGCTCAAACAACGCGCCACCGTATTTTAGGCATTGTTAATGGAGAAGATTTTCAAATTATTTACTCTGATACGCCTGGCATTATTAAGCCTGAATACGAGTTGCAAAAAAGCATGATGGGCTTTGTAAAAACCGCTTTAGATGATGCAGATGTGTTGTTGGCAATGACTGATGTGGTTGAAAGCAAAGAAGGATCGCAACTAATGTTAGAGAATTTAGTTAGAGCAAAAATGCCTACCATTCTTTTGGTTAATAAAATTGATAAGGCTCCTGAAGAAGTTGTACAACAAAAAATTGACTATTGGAAAAACCATGTTCCAGAAGAAAACATATTGCCCATATCTGCACTTAAAAAAATAAATATTGATGTGTTGTTTCAACGCATAATCGACTTAATACCTGAAAGCCCTGCCTTTTACCCCAAAGATCAATTATCAGATAAACCAGAAAGATTTTTTGTTTGTGAAGCCATTCGTGAGCAAATATTGTTGCATTATAAAGAAGAGATTCCCTACTCTGTTGAAGTGGTGGTGCCTGCGTTTAAAGAAGATGACAACATTATAAGAATAGCCGCAGAAATAATTACCAATAGAAAAACGCAAAAGCCTATACTAATAGGCAAAGGTGGCAGCATGATTAAAAAAGTAGGTGTTGGCGCTAGAGTTACCCTTGAAAAATTCTTTGGCAAACAAGTTTACTTAGAGCTGTTTGTAAAAATTAGAGAAAACTGGCGCAACAATAACAATATGCTTAGGGGGTTTGGGTATAAGTGATTGTGACATGAACAGGGACTTGAACTTTGGACATGGACTTTGGACTTTGAACTTTGAACTTGGACATGAACTTTGAACTTTGAACTTGGACATGAACTTTGGACTTTGAACTTGGACATGAACTTTGGATTTTGTACTTTGGACATGGACATGGACTTTGGATTTTGTACTTTGGACATGGACTTTGGACATGGACTTTGGATTTTGTACTTTGGACATGGACTGTGGACTATGGACTTGGACTTTGGACATGGACTTTGGACTTGAATCTTTCGACATCTTTCCTGCGGAAAGGCTCAAGATGAACTTATTCTTATTCTTAAACTTAATCCTAAGATTAATCCTTTGTGAAACTTAACCTGCTTAGCGAAACTTTGTGTTACAATTATTAAACTTGTTCTTTACATTAATCTTAAACTTTCACTTATTCTTAATCTTAAACTTTCACTTATTCTTAGCCCGTAAGCTTTCGGGGTTAATCCTAGTATTAATCCTTTGTGAAATTTAACTTGCTTTGCGAAACTTTGTGTTACAGCTAATAAACTTGTTCTTTGTCTTAATCTTAAACTTTCACTTATTCTTACCCCGAAAGCTTTCGGGGTTAATCTTTCTCCTAATCTTAATTTTAAATAGAATATCTTGCACCCTCAAATTTTAGTAACTTAAAATGAGTTTTACAGTAGCAATTGTAGGTAGACCAAACGTAGGTAAATCGACCCTTTTCAATAGATTAATTGGGGGAAGAACTGCCATTGTTGATGATTTTAGTGGCGTAACACGCGACAGAAATTATGGTGTTAGTGAATGGACGGGCAGAAACTTTAATGTAATTGACACTGGTGGTTGGGTACCAAAAAGTGATGATGTGTTTGAAAAAGCCATTCGCGAGCAAGTCCATATTGCTATTGAAGAAGCTTCATTGGTACTTTTTATGGTTGATGCTACCACAGGTATTACCGATTTAGATGACTCGGTTACTCGCATTTTAAGAAAGACAAATAAACCTGTGTTGTGCACAGTAAACAAAGCCGACAATCGTGAAAGGCGATTATTGGCCAATGAATTTTACAGCTTAGGATTTGAAGAAGTACATTTTGTATCATCTATTAGCGGCAGCGGCACTGGCGAATTGTTGGATGCCGTAGTTGCACACATGCCTGAAGAGGTGGAGGAAGAAGAATTGGATGAAACGCCTAAGTTTGCAATTTTAGGTCAACCTAACGTAGGTAAATCATCATTTGTAAATGCCTTAATTGGAGAAGAAAGACATATAGTTACTGACATTGCCGGCACTACAAGAGACACCATACACACCAGGTACAATTTATACAACCGAGACTTTACCTTAATTGATACTGCAGGTATTCGTAAAAAAGCCAAGGTGCATGAAAACCTAGAGTTTTACTCGGTAATACGAGCCATTCGAGCCATTGATATTGCTGATGTTTGCTTTTTAATATTGGATGCCGAAAGTGGCATTCAAATGCAAGATTTAAACATTTTACGCCAAATGGAAAAAAAGCGAAAGGGTGTTGTTATACTAGTGAACAAGTGGGATTTAATTGAAAAAGACAATGACACTATTAGAGAGTTTGAAGAACAGATTTATCGAAAAACTGCTCCATTTACTGATATACCTATTGTGTTTATTTCCGCTTTAGAAAAGCAACGCATAATGAAAGCCATTGATACGGGTATTAAAGTATTTAAAAATAGAGAAACTAGAATTATAACTTCAGTATTAAACAAATGGTTAGAAACTGTTTTAGCTAAGCAGCCACCACCAGCGCATAGAGGTAATATGATAAAGATAAAATATGTAACTCAGTTGCCGACTAAAGTGCCTTCATTTGCTTTTTTCTGCAATCACCCAAAAGATGTTAAGCAACCCTATAGAAATTATTTAGAAAACCAGTTAAGAGCAGCATATAATTTTTCTGGTGTGCCTATTAATATATTTTTCAGGAGCAAGTAATCTTACATCCTCTCTAGCCTATCGGCTATCTCTCATTAATATTTCGACAAGCTCATTAGGAAAGAAAATTATCAACTAAAATTTCATGAAGCGTATAAATTCGTTTTCTCTCCTCATGGAGTAGAGGCCCGAAAGCTTTAGGGATAAGGGAGGAGGTAAAGCTCGATTATTTTGAATCGCTGGGTTGCTTTATAATCACTCTTCTAAATAAAAACAATTCAAAACCTCTCTATCTTATCAGACATCTATCCTTTTAAAGGAGAGAAAACTCTTAAGCACATTTTAACTTATTAAAAAACTACTTACCAGCCAAATCGTAGGTAGGAGCTTGCAACTCTTCAATTGCCTTTTGTATTTGAATGTCTTCCAACATCAATGTTTTGTAAAAGCCAACATCCTTAAATTGTTGCTTAGCTAAATAGGCCATTATTCTATTGGAAACAACTTCACGTTCTCTCTCGTTTAACTGCGCAGGCTGCTTAAATGAATTGATAAAGCTATTGGTAATTTCTTTCTTTATAGGCGCATTGTTAAAGTCATCTATCTCATCAAAATCAAAGTTTTGTATATGGTTCGAAAAATAATCATAGCTCCATTGTGGCACGCTTGCAAGTAATTTGGCTATACGCTTATCACTATAAATTGAGTCTTCATCCACATATACATCAGGCATAATGCCACCCTCTGCATACACTATCCTGCCATTTGCGGTATAAAATTCGCCAGCTCCCTTTGCTTTCTCAACTGCGGTGCTGTCTTCCTTATTCCCATCTTCAACCCTCTTTCTTGCTTCATCATGATAACTTTTTGCGCCATTTTCATAGCTTCTTTGTATGCATCTGCCAGAAGGTGTGTAATAACGTGCAATGGTCAATCGCAAAGCTGAACCATCATCCAAAACTTTTTGCTCTTGCACTAAACCTTTACCAAAGGAGCGCTTACCGATAATCTTTCCTCTATCCCAATCTTGTATAGCACCCGCAACAATTTCGCTAGCAGAGGCCGAGCCTCCATCAATTAACACAATTACATCACCGCTTTCAAAAACGCCTTTTGTGCCTGACTTGTATTCTTGCTTTGGCACTTTTCTACCTTCAGTATAAACAATCATTTTTTTACCTGGTATCAGTTCATCAACCATTTTAGTTGATTCGGTTAATATTCCTCCTGGATTTTGCCTTAAATCTAAAATCAATTGACGCATGCCATCATCCTTTAGTACCGTCAATCTTTCTTTAAACTCTTTATGGGTATTTTCATTAAAGCGATTCACTTTTATGTAGCCAATGTCATCATCAATCATGTAAGATACCTCAACACTTGCTAAAGGAATTTTATCTCGCTTAATATCAAAGTTTAATAGCTCATCTTCACCATGTCTTAAAATTCCAACTTTTACAATTGAACCTTTTGGACCTCTTAAATAACCAATAACATCAGCATTTGCAATTCCTACACCGGCTACCAAAGTATCATCAACATAAACAATTTTATCGCCCGACCTTATGCCCAATTTTTCTGATGGGCCACCTGTTATAGGGCTTACCACAGTTATGGTATCCTTAACAATAAAAAATTCAATACCCACACCCTCAAACTTACCCTTCATATTTTCATTAACAGCCTTCATTTGTTTATTGGAAATATAGCTGCTATGTGGATCTAAATCTTCTAAAATAGTACTAATGGTTGTCTCAAAAACTTCTTCTCTATCAATGGTATCTACATACCTATTATCAATGTATTTTATCACATCACTTAATTTGTAGTCGTTAGATTTTGCGAATATTTTATTTATAGATCGCTTACCTTCTACCCCACGTTGCAATTTAAAACCCACCAACATACCTAGCGCCATTATAATACCGAATAGTAACGGTAAAAAAACTTTGGCTTTATTATTCTCAATCATATATACCTCTTAAACGCTAAAAAAATCGTGCTATACTATTTAACGGTAAAAATAGCCGTTAAAACATATAACTAATATTAAATTAAGTTAATGATTTCCAATATCTTTGGCAACCTTAACTTATTATAACCAGTATGAATAAACCTAAGTTTAACGACATTCCATATAACCGCCCTGATATACAAGAATTTGAAAAAGAATTTAAAACCATTCTTACAAATTTCACAGAAGCTAAAACGTATGAAGAACAAGCCAATGCTATAATTGAAATAAACAAGATTAGAACCGAGTTTTCATCAATGAATGCTTTGTCATACATCAAGTTTACAACTGATACCAATAACGATACTTTTCAAAAAGAAGTAGATTATTTTGATGAGATTAATCCTGTATATCACAACTTGATAAAAGACTATTACAAGGCGTTGCTACAATCTGAGTTTAAAGATGAACACAGCAAGAAGTGGGATGGTCACTTAATTACCATTGCCGAGTTTATTGTAAAAGGAATGGATGATAGCATTGTTGACGATTTAAAATTAGAAAATCAACTTTGCAGTGATTACACTAAAATTAAAGGAAGTGCGGAAATTGAATTTGAAGGTAAAACCTATAATCTACCAGGTATGGTTACTTTCGAAAACTCAACAGACAGAGTTATTAGAAAGAAAGCAAGCAAAGCGAAATGGGCATTTTTTGCAAGCAAAAGCAATGAGTTAGATGAGTTGTTTACCAAGTTGGTAAATGTTAGACATAAGATAGCCTTAAAACTAGGTTACCAAAATTTTACAGAGTTGGCTTATGTGCGCATGGGCAGGTACGACTATAACCAGCAAATGGTAGAAGCGTTTAGAAACAAAATTGTTGAACACATTGTACCGCTAGTAACCAAACTAAAAGAAAGTCAACAAAATAGATTGGGCTTAGATGAGATGTTTTATTTTGATGAAGTTATCAAATTTAAAAGTGGTAATCCAACTCCCAAAGGCAAGCCTGAATGGATTTTAGACCAAGCTAAAAAAATGTATCAAGAGCTTTCTGAAGAAACAGGAATATTTTTTGACTACATGCTAAAATATGATTTGCTTGATGTTATAAATAGACCGGGCAAGGCAGATGCTGGTTATTGTTATGAAATTGTTAAATACGGACACCCATTCATTTTTGCCAATTTTAACGGCACTACGCATGATATTGATGTATTAACACATGAAGCGGGACATGCATTTCAATGTTTTGAAAGCCATCATTTTGAGTTGCCTGAATACCAATGGCCAACATCAGAAAGTGCTGAAATACATAGCATGAGCATGGAGTTTTTAACTTATCCTTGGATGGAGGGTTTCTTTAAGGAAGATACCGAAAAATACAAGTACGGTCATTTATCGCAATGTTTATCATTTTTACCTTATGGTTGTGCAGTTGATGAGTTTCAGCATTTAATTTATGCTAAACCAAATGCAACTGCAGAAGAGCGCAATGAAATGTGGCAACAAATGGAAGCAAAATATTTACCACATAGAAAGTACCATACAGAAATGCCTGCCTTAAGTGAAGGAAGATTTTGGCAGAAACAAGGGCATATTTATGAAAGTCCTTTTTACTACATAGACTATTGCTTGGCTCAAATTTGCGCCTTTCAATTTTGGCAAAAGACCAATAAAAACAAAAGCGAAACTTGGAAAGACTATTTAAGACTTTGCCAAGCTGGCGGCAGTAAGCCATTTCAACAGCTAACAAAAATTGCGAACATAAAATCGCCTTTTGAACCTGGCGTTGTAGAATCAGTAACAACTGATATACACAATTACCTTAAAGGTATTGATGCTTCTGAATTTTAAAAGTTAATCCCTTAACTTATTATTAAAATCATATTTTGGTGGTGAATACTAAAGTAAACCTATGAGTTTTGATAAAACAACGGAAAGGGATTCTAATTATCGGCATTTAGAAAAAATGAGCACTGCAACTATTTTGCAGAGTATTAATAATGAAGATAAAACAGTACCTCAAGCTGTAGGGCAAGTGCTTCCTCAAATTGAAAAATTAGTTAATTCAATCACAGATAAAATGTTAGGCGGTGGCAGACTATTTTATATTGGCGCAGGCACAAGCGGTAGATTGGGAATTGTAGATGCCAGTGAGTGTCCACCTACTTTTGGTGTAAACCATGGCTTAGTGGTTGGCATGATGGCTGGAGGCGACTCGGCCATTAGAAAAGCTGTTGAATTTGCAGAAGATGATGAAGCCCAAGGTTGGAAGGATTTACAAGATCATTTGATTACCACTAACGATTCAGTTATTGGCATTGCAGCTTCTGGCACCACACCTTACGTAATTGGCGCAATAAAAAAAGCTAGAGAATTTGGCTGTATAACTGGCTGTATAACTTGCAATGCAGGCTCGCCATTGGCCCATGCAGCTGAACAACCAATTGAGTGTATTGTAGGGCCCGAGTTTGTAACTGGCAGCACTAGAATGAAAGCAGGAACAGCCCAAAAGTTAATTTTGAATATGATTAGCACTGCCATAATGATTAAACTTGGCAGAGTAGAAGACAATAAAATGGTAGATATGCATTTGAGCAATGATAAGTTGGTTGAACGTGGAATTAATATGGTAATGAAAGCAACAAATTGCAATTTTGAAACAGCACAACAAAATTTACTAAAAGAAGGTAGCGTTAGAAAAGCAACCAATGCTATTTCGGCTTATAAAAATAAAATTTAGTAAATTAGAATTAGGATGCATGCAATAGAACCATATTTTAACTGGAGACACATTTACACTAGTGATGAAGATGAACTATCACCTTTTTATGAAAAGGTGTATAATGAGTTTCAATACCACGAAACAATTTATAATTACTACATACACCCACAGTGGGATGGCATAGGTTCACCTACCTTATATATTAAAATAATCTATTGCGATTATGTACATGGTTATGCCGTAATTGAGTTGTTAGGGGAATGGAATGATTGCCATGAGAATGATATAATGCAATTGAAGCGAGAAATAATTGATTCGCTGATGAAAAATTCAATTAACAAGTTTTTACTTATTGGTGAAAATGTGCTCAACTTTCATTTTGATGATGATGACTACTACCAAGAGTGGCGAGAAGATGTGGATGAGCAAGATGGTTGGATAACTTTTATGAATTTTAGAGAGCATATAATAGAAGAATTTGACGCCAATAACTTACGCAACTATATTAACTACGGTAACATATTTAATCATGTAGATTGGCGCACCCTTAAACCCAATGAGCTTTGTGATGCTGTTGATGAGCAATTGATGATGCGGATAGATTAATGCTACCATGGATTTTGATATCGGAAAGTATAGACTTGAATTAAAAGTTGACGAAACTTATTCTTTCAATTCAATGGATAATAATAATCATTATCAAAAAGAATATTTTGATGAAAGTGAAGATGATTTTCCAACTCGAATTGGGTTGAAAATATTTCAAAAGGATCAGGTGATTTCTTCAGCGATCATTGCTTCCGTAGGTGGTCACAGTAATATCCACCAAAATTCTCAAATAATTAAAGCTGAGAGAATATTGGTTACGTGCTCGGACTCAATTTTTTGTTTAGCAATCCCAGACTTACAACTTATTTGGAAAACCCAAGCTGATCAGGTAACTTGTTTTGGAATCTTTGCACAAGAAAATAGTTACATAGTTCACGGAGAAATTGAAATATCAAAACTTGATTTGAACGGAAAGCTAATTTGGCAGCAAAGTGGAGAGGATATTTTCATTACAGATGATGGAATGAATAATTTTGAAATTTCTTACTCATATATTAAGGTGACGGATTGGGGTAATCGAGTTTATAAATTTGATCATGACGGAAATAGAATAACAGAATAGGATGGATTTTAAGTTGTGGTTAGAATTTGAAGAAGTAGATCCTGAAAATTGGGATATTGAAAATGATTTTGCAAATATTCAAATTGAGCTACCTAATGGCAAAAATTATGGAATAAATGTTTGGACCTTCAAAGTTTTAGAAACAATAGTTCAATTGAACGAAAAAAGTGGTGAGAACCTGAGTGGGCTTTATGAAACCCCTCCTGATTTATTTGTAAAAGAATTGAGTAGAGACTGTATTGAAAAAACAATTACCGACTTATTGAAACAAGGAAACTTGGAAGATTTATTGAACCCCACTGTACTTAGCAATTGAAAAAGTTCATTAAAATAATACGATATCCTTATGAAGAGCCTTATCATATAAATCTGATAATTGAAGCCTCTAATGGAGAATGCACTGGACAACTTGAAATTTACGAAAATCCCAGTCGGCTTAAAGAATTGGCAAACGTACTTGAGGATTTTGCATTCAACAAAACAAATAACTATATATGGGAGTTGGGTTCAGAAAAATCTGAGGATAACTTTGCATATTATTTTAAGTGTGAAATTTCTTTAATAAGACTCACGAGTAGATGCTGTATTAGCCTAAGACTAAACAACAATGAAAAAGACATTGAAAAATCCATTTCAGAATTTAGTATTCTTTGTGATCCAGCAGAATTACATAAACTTGGACAACTTTTTCGCGAATTTTCGAAATTAGAGAAAAAAACTTTGACTTGGACTGGTACAGAGGGATCAGTGTTTTGAAAGGTTACTAAAACTTCCTAGCATTTAACAATCCAATTGCCAACACCGAATTAAAAAATGCAAACAGCACCACGCCAGCTTGTCGCTGTAAAATGCACTCGGTAAGCATTGATAAACCCATTAAAACCAAAAATAAAATGTATACTACGTAATTTGTTTTTACTGCAATTGCTAAAGGCCAAAACAGCGAAAGCAAAAACAACATTAAGCCAATTAAGCCAAACGTAACGCCAAATTGTAAATACTGATTATGGCTATTGTAATTGCCCTTCTTTAGGTAGTCTGTTAACCCTTTGGTTTCATATGATTTATTCAATGCGTCTTGTACATCACCGGTACCTACCCCAATTATTGGTTTTGCCTTTATGTTCTCAATTGCAACTTGCCATAGTTGTAAACGTGTGCTTTTAACTGCTGTATTTATGGTACCTGTACCTTGCCCAGTAAATCTTTCCATTACTTTTAACTGACTTATTAATAGCAGCGAAAATCCTATCACAAAAATTGGCATTAATATGCCAACCCACACTTTTTTATATTTAACTGCCAAGTAAATCGAAAACAAAATGAGCACTGCTATTAGCCCAATTATTTGCATACGTGAAGCACTTAAAAAGATAAAAAGCACAAAAATTAATGAGATAGAAATTGCAAAGCCCATTTGTACTTTACTGAGCGTTTTATAATTGTGATAAATCAAATGGATTAAGAATACCAATGCCGCATTAACAATCATGGCATAATAAACTATGTTTAAGCCCCAAGGAGTAGAGAGATGATAGTAGAAAAACGACTCCGACAAACCCTTACTTATTCCGATAAAGCCAAATAGAATACTACCGAGCACCATAACCAAAGTACCACACACAAATAGGAGTAAAAGCTTTTGCACATGTTTTTCAATTAAATGTTTGGCAGAAAACAACATTAAAGGCAAAGCAAACAACGAAAGCTTAATTTCTAAATCTTTAGCCGCTCTTGCTTGATTTTCGCTATACGTAATTCCTAATACATGCATAAGGTATACGGATGTGAACAACCAAAAAAATGGGCTCGTTATTAAGTTGTTAAGTTTCAATTTCCAACTGCCCATTGCACACCAACTCACTAGCATGAAGCCTATCGAAAACACAACCCATTTATTACTGAATGGCATTAACAAACTACAAAGCAAGGTCATGTAAATAAACATGCGTTCGCGCTCTTGCTTGTTTAAGGTAAATAAAATGGCTAAAAATGCAACCGGAAAGCAGAAGTTTAAAAGTGGAATACTAAATGGAAGCAGGAATAAACTTGCCAATGCAATTGCTACATATATCCATAGTTTAACTGAATTACTTTTAAACATGAAGTGGCAATTAAATTGCTTGGTTGTTATCTAATGATTGAAACGTAGAGTTTTGACTTATAAATTCTGGCACAATGGCTTTTATTAAGCTTACAATGCGCGTATTATCTTGCTCATTAAATGCCTTAATTATTTCAATTACTTGTTCGTTAACCACTTTATAATTATGCTTGGCTACTTGTGCAATCATAATTTTGGGGTTATATGTTTTTGTTGTTGGCTCAGCAACAGTAAGCAACTCTTCATATAACTTTTCTCCTGGTCTTAAACCAGTAAATTTTATTTGAATGTCTTTGCCTAACTCTAAACCACTTTGAGCAATCATATTTTTGGCAAGATCTAAAATTTTCACCGATTTGCCCATATCAAAAATGAAAATTTCACCACCTTTGCCCATAGTACCGGCTTCCAAAACCAATTGGCAAGCTTCTGGTATGGTCATAAAAAACCGTGTAACATCAGGATGCGTTACGGTTAGTGCCCTCCTTTCTTCAATTTGCTGCTTAAATAGTTTTATTACCGAACCATTGGAACCTAAAACATTGCCAAACCTAGTAGTTACAAACTTGGTAGATCTATTTTTTTCATTATCGTTTAAGCTTTGCACATAAATTTCGCCTATGCGTTTAGTTGCTCCCATTACATTAGATGGATTTACCGCCTTATCCGTAGAAACGTATACGAACTTATCCACGTTGTGCTTTACAGCATTATCGGCCAATATTTTTGTACCCAAAATGTTGGTTAATATCGCTTCTGATGGATTGTCTTCCATCATTGGCACATGCTTGTACGCTGCTGCATGAAAAACCCAATCTGGCTGGTAATGCGCAAAAATCTTTTCCATTCGGCTTTCATTTCTTACGTCAGCCAACACAATTTCAAAATCTTGAAACTCCCCGTTTTCCTGCATTTCTAAATTCAAATTATGCAATGGAGTTTCAGCTTGATCTAGCAATATTACCTTTTGTGGTTTGTACCGCATTATTTGTCTAGCAATTTCGCTACCAATAGAACCAGCCGCACCTGTAACCAATATCTTTTTATTATAAATTCCCTTTTGAATAACTTTTTCATCCAATTTTATTGGCTCGCGTTGTAACAAGTCTTCTAACTTTACTTGTTGTATTTGGTTAACGCTTAGTTCACCATTTATCCAGCGGCCAATTTCGGGCAATTGCAATACTTTTACGTTAAATCTAAAACATTGATGTAAAATTTCACTCTTCCTTACTGCTGATATGTTAAACATTGCAATTATTAAGTAGTTAATTTTATGTTCAGCAATAAGGTGTTCTAAACTTTTTTTCGCTTCATAAATGGCAACACCTTTAATTTTTTTTCCGGTTAGCTTTGGGTCGTCATCAACAAATGCAATAACATTATAATTTGTAGAAATTTCTTGCTCAAGCACATCTCTGGTCATAACCCCCGCTTCCCCAGCCCCATAGATTATGGTATTTAATTTCTTAGATTTTTCCGTTCTTAGTTGTATGTAAATCAATTTTACAAATACCCTAAATGCCAATAAAAAAAAGGTTGTAAAGATGAGCTCCATAAACACAATGCTTCTAGGAATAACATTTTTGCCTGTTGTTTTTATAGAGATTAAGTTGAGCACTAAAAAAACTAAACAACCCATTAGCATTGCTAAGCCAATCTTTTTTACATCTTCTACACTGGTATACTTTATTAAGCTAGATGATGTTTTAAAAACATAAAACAAACTAAACCTAACAATAAGCACAATAGGAATTATATAAACCAAGGAGTTTAACTCAGTGGAAGGAATTGAAAAGTTAAAACGCAACACGTAAGCAAATAGCACCGAAAAAATGATGATTGCACAATCAATAATATTGATTAGCCAAACTGGAAGCTGTTGTTTATTAAAACTCAATACACTGTACTTTAAAGGTTAAAGGTACTTAAGAGATGTTACAAATATGCTTAAAAAGACTGCTTTAAGCAAGGGATTTGCAGACTTACACTGGTTTAAAATACTATTTTGAGTACAGTTAAAAACAACACTTTTACATCAGTAAATAGTGTTCTTTTTTGCAGGTAAGCCAAATTTATCCTAATTTTTTCGGGCATAATCTCATTAATATAAGCTTGTTTTGGATTACTAAAAGTTGCTAAAATTTTTGCTTCATCTAAGAATTTAATACTCGCGTAGTCGGTTAAACCAGGCTTTACTTCCAAAACCTTACGCTGTGCTGCTGTATATAAATTTACATACTCTTTTACTTCAGGCCTTGGTCCTACCAAACTCATATCTCCTATAATAATATTGAACAGTTGCGGAAGCTCATCAAGCTTGGTTGCTCTTAATATTTTTCCAAATGATGTAATTCTTTTATCATTGCCAATGGTAAGTAAATCGTTATTGCTGTTGTTTTTGTGCATGGTTCGGAACTTATAAATAGTAAACTCTTTACCATTCTTGCCTATTCTAATTTGCTTAAAAAACACCCCGCCTTTGCTAGTTAAAACAATTATTAAAGAAAATAAAAGCAATAAGGGTGTAAGCAAAATAAGCCCTAACAATGAAAGTAAAACATCCAATATCCGTTTCATGATAGCCCTTCTAGTACCGATTTGGTTACCGCATTTATTACGGTTTGCACATCATCATCCGACAAGTTAAAATAAACAGGTAAGGTAATTACTCTGTGATATTTGTCTTTGGCAACAGGATAATTTTCAATGTTGTAATCGTTGTAAGCAGTTAATAAAGGCAACGGCTTATAATGGACATTTACTGAAACACCCATTTCAAAAATGCTATCAATAATGGCATTTCGTTGCGCTAAAGAGGCACCCTTAATTGTAATTGGATATAAATGATAAGAGCTTTCTGCGGTGTCATTTAGTTGTAAAGGCGTTTCAATCCTATTATTGGTCGCAAATGCTTTAGTATATGCCTTACAAATTGCCTTGCGCCTGGGAAGTGATTCTTCTCTATACCTATTTAGCTCTACCATACCAATTGACGCCTGAATATCTGTCATATTACATTTAAAACCGGGCGTAGCAACATCATATTCCCAACTGGCTTTTTTATCGCTGCTGTACTTAGCTAAGGCATCTTTGCTTTGGCCGTGTAACGAAAGCGTATTAAATGTTTTATATAACTCCATATTGTTAAATGGAGCTGGCATGTTTAAACAAACAGCGCCACCCTCTGCAGTGGTAATATTTTTAACCGCATGAAAACTAAAAACCGAAATATCACATAACATACCAGCATCAATACCTTTGTAAGTGGCACCAATTGAATGAGCGGCATCAGCTAAAATTAAAATTCTGCCTAATTTATTTTGAATGTCATTACTTGGTGCAAACAATGCTTGCTTGCGCTTAATAGCATCATACAACTTAGCATAATCACATGGCCAACCACCAATATCAACAGGTATAATTGCTTTGGTTTTTGATGTAATTGCTTGCTCAACCAATTCAATATTGATGTTAAAATCTTCACCACAATCGACCATTACAGGTATTGCACCGCAGTGTTTTACAATGTTTGCCGTAGCGCAATAGGTATATGCAGGCACAATAACCTCATCACCTTCTTTAATGCCAAACCATTTTAAAATCATTTCGCCACCGGTTGTCCATGCACTTACACCCAATGCGGCTGGTGAACCACAAAATTTAGCAATCATTTTTTCAAATTGCTTGGTTTTTGGTCCGGTAGTTATCCAACCCGATTTTAGGGTATCCACTACTTCATCTATAATTTTTTGATCTATACGTGGCGGTGAAAAAGGAATCATCTTGTTAATTGCTTGCTTTTAGCATTTGGTTTTCTATTCAAAATTACAAAATCGAAAATGCCTTTAATGTAACCTGCTCCATAATTTAAATGCATGGTTACAATACTTCTTAATACACCAAACACTTCCTTAAATGAGTTTGCTAGTTTAATTGAAGCAAATAAACACATCACAACATATAGTGCAACTACAAAAAGGTATAATGCAAACAAAGGAGTATAAATTATACTTACCAACCAGCCAAAACATAAAAACAAAACAAAAAACATAGGAAACAACTGCCTTACCGTGGTTATGGCTTTGTGTTTTTTATTAACCAACACCTTCCAATAGCCATATTGATAAAATTGATTGGCCAACTTTTTAAACGTTCCTCTTACAAAATATTTGAGCTTGAGCTTTTTTGATAAATACATTTTAAAACCCGCTTTACTAACTCTATAGTTTAACTCATCATCTTGGTTGCGGGTTAGCTCTTCATCAAACAATCCTATTTTTTCAAAAACTTCTCTTTTATACAATCCGAATGCTACCGTATCAACAAATCCACTAGCTGCACCAGTACGAAAGTGAGCACTACCAACACCTACGGGAGATGACATTGCTTTAGAAATTACTTTAGAAGTTGAAGATTCATCAATGTTATTAAGCACACCGCCAATGACATCAATTTCTTCATTATTATTGATTTCGTTAATTGCTTCAACAAAATAGTTTTCATCCAAAACAGCATGAGCTCCCAAAATCATTATATAATTGCCTTTGGCCTTTGCTATGCCCAAGTTTAATGCAAATGGTGTTGTTTCTTTCGCATTAACCAACACATGTAACCCTTTAAATTTAGAAGAGAGTTTTTTAAGTATTGCCAATGAATTGTCTGTGCTTTTGCCATCACTAACAAATACTTCTAATTGCTCTGGCGGATAATTGCCTAAGAATATCGATTTAACACAATTTTCAATGTAGGCTTCCTCATTTTTACAAGGGATAACTATTGAAATTAATGGTAATGAAGCTGACATTGTTAATGGCAAATTTATGATAAAAGAAATGGCTATTGTAAATGTTTACATACTAAAGGTATTGAGCTAATATAAATAAAGACAAATAGTCATGCCAAAAAAAAAAGCTAAAAATTTAACCCTTTTTAAGCACTTGTATTTTGAATAGAATCTATTAATTTCATTAAGTGAAAATTGCAGTTATAGGAGGCGGTGCAGCAGGTTTTTTTGCGGCAATTCAGGTTAAAACAAATTTTCCAAATGCTACGGTTCACTTGCTTGAAAAAAGCAATAAGGTTTTGGCCAAGGTGCGCATTTCGGGTGGTGGTAGGTGCAATGTTACCAATCAAGAAACTTCTATAAAGTTGCTAAGCAAAGCATATCCAAGAGGTGAAAAGTTTATGAAAAACTTGCTCCAAGAGTTTTCAACCGAGCACATACAAAAATGGTTTAACCAACGCGGAGTGCCTTTAAAAACCGAAAGTGATGGTCGCGTTTTTCCCGTAAGTAACTCATCACAGTCAATTATTGATTGTCTTTTTAAAGAAGTAGAAAAGCTAGATATAACGTTCTGCACTAAAACCAAAGTCACTAAAATTGAGGCTTCTAATAATGCAATACAATTAACCTGCAACGGTGAAATAGAAAGTTTTAATTATGCCATAATTGCTACTGGCGGCTCGCCAAAAATAAGTGGTTTAGATTGGCTTTCAGAGTTAGGTCATACCATTGCCAACCCTGTTCCATCACTATTTACTTTTAATGTACCTAACAATTCAATTACATCTTTAATGGGCCTATCGGTTAACAAGGCCACGGTAAGCATACAAGGCCAAAAATTAAAATCTAATGGCCCACTTTTAATTACCCATTGGGGATTTAGCGGGCCAGCTATTCTTAAACTTTCAGCTTTTGGTGCCAGAAGCTTGGAAGAATTAAAATATGCCTTTACCGTTCAAATTAGTTGGATTAATGAAACCAATGAAAATATAGTAACAGATGCAGTAAACAAGGCCATTCAATCTTCCCCTAAAAAGAAAATAGGCAATAACAACATTTTTAAATTGCCTCAACGCCTATGGGAACATTTACTTGCAAAAAGTGAAATACCTGGTGATAAAATTGGATTGGAGTTAGGCAAAAAAGCGATTAACAAATTAGCAAAAAGCTTAAGCAATGATAGCTACCCTGTAGAAGGTAAAACTACTTTTAAAGAAGAGTTTGTTACCTGTGGAGGCATTGATTTAAGTAGTATTAATAAGCAAACCTTAGAAAGCAAGGTATGCAACAATTTGTTTTTTGCTGGCGAAATTTTAGATGTTGATGGCATTACAGGCGGTTACAATTTTCAAGCGGCATGGACAACAGGGTATGTTGCAGCTAAACTAGGCAAGCTATAAAAAACTAACTTTGCAATATGATTGAAGTAGGCAAGTATCAAACGCTAAAAATAATGCGCGATAAAAGCGTTGGCTTATACTTAAGTTGCGGTGAAGAAGATGTTTTGTTGCCTAACAAATATGTGCCTAAGCAATTTAAAATAGATGATGAAATTGAGGTATTTGTTTACAGAGATTTTGAAGAAAGGAAAGTTGCCACTACCCTACACCCCAAAATTAAGCTCAATGAATTTGCATTGTTAAAAGTAGCTGATGTATCGCATGTAGGTGCTTTTTTAGATTGGGGTATGGAAAAGGAGTTACTAGTTCCTAACTCTGAGCAACGAGAGGCAATGCGCCCTAATAGGTGGTTTGTTGTTAGAATGTGCTTAGATGAAGAAACCGATAGATTATATGCCAGCAACAAACTGGGCAAGTTTTTACAAAATGAAGAGCTAACTGTTGCCCAAAATGAAGAAGTTGATGCCTTGGTTTACCATAAAAGCGAATTGGGTTACAACTTAATAATTAACAACATCCATCAAGGACTAATTTTTAACAGTGATGTGTTTGGCGATTTAAACATTGGTGAAGTATTTAAAGGATTTGTTAAAACGATAAGAGAAGACAACAAGTTAGATATTGCAATGCAGCCTGTGGGTTTCGCAAAATCGAACGATTTACATTCGCAAAAAATTATAGATGCACTTAATGCAAATAATGGTACCTTAGAAGTTAACGATAAAAGCTCACCTGATGAGATACATGCCAGGTTTAGCATGAGTAAAAAAGCTTTTAAACGAGCTATCGGTGGTTTGTTAAAAACAAAACAAATAAAGTTTATTGAAAATGGTATTGCGCTGGTAGATTAGATGCTACTTTTTATTACCATCTTTTAACTGCTTAGCTGGCACACCTGCAACGGTAGTATTTTCTTTAACATCATTTAAAACCACACTGCCTAAGCCTATGGTGGCATTGTTAGCTATCTTCACTTTTTGAATGATAGCAGAAGAGGGCGCAACCCAAACGTTTTCGCCAATTTTAACGCTACCAGCTATCATGGCGTGTGCAATTACCAAACTGTTCTTTCCAATATTTACGCCATGTGCAATGTGCACCAAGTTGTCAATTTTAACATTATTGCCAATGGTAGTGCTTCCTAAAACAGCTCTATCAATGCAAACATTGTTGCCTATTTCAACGCCACTTTTAATGGTAACTTTTCCAATATGTGGTATAAATTCATTTTCACCACTTTCATTTTTTTCGTAGCCAAAGCCTGCGCCACCTATGGTGCAGTTGCAACCAATACTTACATTTGATTCAATTATGGTATTGGCATGAATAACCGAGTTATGCCCTATTCTTACATTTTCGCCTAAGCTAACATGCTGTTCAATTACTACATTTTTACCTATGTAGTTGGTTTTTGATATTTCTACATTTTCAGCAACACTTGCGCTGCTTTCAACTTTAGGTGTTTCAATTTCTGGTGCAAAAAATTTAATCAATACATCTTTAAACGCTTTTCTTGCATTATCAACCACTACTAAATTGAGCGTACCCTCATTTAAATTATCTTCTGCCAATAGAGCCTTGCATTGAGCACTTACAATTATGGTTCCTTTTGCTAAACCCTGCAGTTGCGCGTAATTTTTATCGCTGCACCATGCCAAACAGTTTTCGCTCTTAGCAACTTCATTTAAAGGCACAACATTAGCTATTTGAGCTTGCTCATTACCTACAAACGCAATAACGTTAATGCTTTCTAATATCTGCTGTAGTTTTATCATAATTACTTTACTATATATCGCACAACCTCAAATGTTTCGGCATACTTGGTACCAATTTGCACACCCCTAGTTGTGGCTAATGAGCGAATAAAATTTTCGCTAGCATAGCTTCTATGTGCTTGTGATTTATATTTGGCCAAAGCCTTAACCTTTGCTTTTACATGCTTTTCAGTTAAAATGTGAAAGCATGATGTACTAAACGTAATGTTATTCCAAGGCATTTCATATGAGAGTAAGGTACTAAACTTAAAAGCTCTCAAACCTTCTTCCGCTATGGTTTTATGGTCTTGATGTATGTCTTGTAATGACGGTATAAAAACAATGTCTGGTTTAAGTTTGGCTCTTAATTTTATTAAATCATCTAATATTTCTTGTCTTCTATAATTAAATGTTCGTACATCATAATCATATAAAATGAGGTTTTCTTTTTTTACGCCTAGTACCTTGGTTGCGGCTTTAACCTCTGTAATCAAAATATCTGCCGGGAATTTTTTTAGCACCGATTGCTGACATGCTGAAAAAGCTGCATAGTAAACGTCATTCCCTTCAGCAATCAGTTTGTTTATTGTTCCTCCACATCCAAACTCGCCATCATCAGTGTGAGGTGCAAGAATTAAAATTTTTTTACCCATTTTAATATTTTCTACTTTAAAGATAGGGAGTTGTAAAGATTTAGCAATTTATTAAACTCCTTTTCCCAAGTGTATTTTTCCAGAACCAGTTTTTTAGCGCTTGCTGCCATGGTTTTGGTTTTATCAATATCTGTTAACATCATCTCAATTTTCTCTGCAATATCATTAGGATTTAAAGCATCTGTAAAAACAGCATTGTTCTCAAAAAATGAACGCCAATAGATGCTTTCTGTTATTATAACGGGCATTTCTATGGCCATACATTCCAATATTTTTGTAGGTATGCCTATCAAATGTCTTTCAGAAGGATAAACTGTATGCGCACCAATATCTGCCATTTTATAATATTGATACACTTCTTTGATAGACATTGAACCAAAGTATCGAGTAAATTGATATCCATCTACCTGCTCACATTCATTTTGAAAGGCTTCATTTTCCCAAGGCCCAATTAGCCAAAGTTGAGCTTTGCCTTGTAGCTTGCCCGTTGCAATTATTAACTCCTTTATCCCTCTAATTTTAGTTAAACCACCAGCATAAACTATAGCAGGTTTGTCTTTTTTTATCTCAATTGGTTTGGCATTTTGCAAGTAGGTAATTATGGGATGGTTGTAAACCACTATCTTTTTACGCTTGTTAAATCTTTTAGCTACTTCTGGTGTAGCCCCAACTATGCCGCTATAAAATAAGCAGCAAAACCATTGTACTATCCTAAATAACCAAGACATTAAAAAGCGTGTAAAGGGAATGCCTAACCACTTTTTATCTAACATTTGTTTAGGCACATCTTCATGCACATCATAAATTACCTTTTTCCCTTTTAAACTAAGCTTAACCCCTACCCACATTAGCTCAGGATCATGAAAATGATAAATGGAAGCGTTCACCTTTAAAGCTTTTTTGTAAAGTTGCTTAGCTGCTTGGGTTATTCTTTTTGATCGGCCACCCGCATAAAATACACTATGTATGGTTACATTGTTAACCTTTTTTTCATTGGTATTGGTTGCAATTAAATGAGTATCAAAACCAGCACTGGCTAAAAAAGTACACTGCTTTTCAAAAATCCTAATATCGTTCCACTTATGCACTGTGGTTAAATGACAAACTTTAACCATGACTCACCAATGATTTATATATAGTATTAAATTTTTGCCTAATCACAGATTTGGTAGCACTTTTTTCAATAATTTTTTTGTTTTTTATCGCCACCTCTTGCAACTTCTCATTAGATAAGCTTAAGATGTTTATCCATTGATTTGATAAATTAGAAGGCTCTACTATGCTTCCATTTTCATCATTTCTTATCCATTGTTTATTTGCAGCTAGGTTAGAAAGTATAGGGTAACAACCACATGCCATTGCCTCCAAAAGGCTAACTGCGGTGCCATCACTTTCGGGTATGCTAACAAAAAACTTTGCCTTGCCATAATATTCCTTTTGTTCATGGCTACTTAAAAAGTCTACAAACTTTATGTTGTTTTTGTAGGGCTTTGCTAAATCTTTAAGCATGGTTGTTTGAGGGCCAGTATTGGCTATAACTAGCTGCCATGAAGTATTTTCATTAAGTTTCAAATAATTAATGAATGATTTTAGCAACAAATCTATCCTATACAATGGCTTGTGTGCCCTATTGCTAAAAATTATATTTTGCTTAGGCATTTGTTGCTTCAACAAAGCATCCTCCACGCCAAAGTTTATCAGCTGTGCACTTTTTTTATTGTTAGTTAACTGTTCAACTGCAACTTTCATTGCATTTGCATCTGCAGTTATAAAGTTGGCAGCCATTAGGTTTTGGGTAACCATTTTTTTAAATAACCATGAACGATTGGGCAACAATAGTACATCACTACCCCATGTTGTAAGCACTGTATTAACTGGATATTTTTTTAAAGCATTAAAAATAAATTTAGCTGTTGTATTTGCTTGGTGAATATGAACAACATCAGGCCCAAACTTTTTGGCCAAGCTGTAAAATGCCTTTTGATAAGTCAATCTTTTTAGGTATACACCCGGTTTAAATGAAAAAGAAACTATTTCATATTGGCAATCAACTTCAATTTGACCATTGGTTACTATTACCACTTCTGAAAATAAAGGTTTAATCAACTTATAAAAGTTAACTATATGTACAGAAGCAGCTCCAACCAATATTAATTTCATTATGATTTATTAGGTTTAAACGCTCCCCCTACAATTATAAAAAATAACACTGATAGACTTTGATTTGCCAAAGGAGTATTAGTAATGGAGGTTACCGCTAATGCAATAAAAAACAACACTGCAACACTACTTACTTTAAAGTTTTTGTTTTTTAACAATTGCCAAAATATGTAAAACATTAAGCTCATAAAAAATAAAAAACCAACTGCACCATATCGCCAAAGCCATAAAACATATGACCCTTCAGGATACATTTTTCTCTCGTAGAAATACTCTTTATTAGGCCCATAACCAAACACAGGTTTTTTGGAATAAGATTTAACTAATTTTTCCCAAACTTCAAATCTTCCTTCTAAAGATTTATTATTTAAATCCCAATTGGCTTTCTCAACTTCTTTTGTTTTGGTAGTATTGTTACTTTTCGATATTTTTCCTGTTGGAATTTTAACTGTGGTTTCCTTTATATAACTAAAATCACTTATAAAAAACATTAAACAGCCTACAAGCATACTAGTTAGCATTATATACTTGTTAGCTTTTATAAAAATAAAAGAGAATACCAAAATTGCTAACAATGCTACAAAACCCGTGCGGCTTTGACAGAGTATTACCAATGATACTGAAACGATAAATAAAATGTGATCAATTTTTGTTGACTTACTAAATGGGGTAAAAATGGCCACAAAGAACATGAATAATATGGCGTTGTTATTTGGGTTACCCATTGTACCTAAAATTCTCTTAGAGGCAGGCTGCCCCGCAGAATTTAAACCAAAGTATTTTAAATGCACATCTGAGGCATAAAAAGGTTCAACTATATTGTTAAAGTCAAAAATATTAAAGTAGTGCAAAAAGTTAAATCCAATTAGTAGCAACAAGGCTATTCTTAAATATGGCTTTAGCTTGGCAAAATCGAAAACAACAAATGAAAAAGCTAAGAATAATATGCCCTTAATTATTTTGTAAACTTCAAAATAATCTGATATAACACCCATTCTGCCATTAAGTGCAATGGTAAAAAGCACGTAAGCCGCAAATGCTAAAAAAACCGTTACTAGCATTTTTATTGAAAAGTAAGTTTTAAGTGGCCTAAACATTAAAAATATTACTACTAATGGCAATAGTAAATCGGAAAGTGTAATGCTAAAGTTTAAATTAAAAATTTTAAAAGATGGTGCCAAGCAAACTGAAAAGATGATTGCTATTAGCAATGGAAATCCCAAATAATTATTTATTGCTTGTTTTAACTTCAATTCCAACTATTGTAATGCTCTTTTAACTGCGGATGCTCTTCTAAATACTTAGCATCAAGTTCTCTGGTATCTCCAATTTTTTTAGCTGGATTTCCGCCTATAATGGCAAAATCTTCAAAGCTTCCTTTTACCAAACTGTATGCCTGAACTATTGAGCCTTTGCCAATATTGGTACCGGGCATAATTAAAGTATGCGGGCCTATAAATGTAAATGCTCCAATGGCAACAGGCGCTTTGTTATATCCTATTTTATCAGCAATCTTAGGATAATTATGCCCATATAAGCGAATGGCATTATGACTAGAATGTGTTAGAATGCTCACATAGTTAGTGATTTGACATCCCGTTGCTATTTTTAAGCCATTGCTGGCATCTATAAAATTAAAATGGCCAATAAAAACGTTGTTAGAAATATCTAGCTTTTCAAGACTATCAATATAGGTAGTATTGCTAATTCTGGTAAGTGGTAATTTTTCACCCTTTAACGATTTAAAACCATAATACATAGTAGGGCCAATGGAAAGCCATTTAGCCAACTTTAATTTTACTTTGTATTTTACTTTTTTAAGCATTGGTAGTTTTTAAATCTGATATTTTGATAATCCACCTCAACACGAATATTAAATATATCGTTTGCGTAATACTTATCAAATATAAACCCACTTCAAAATTGTTTGCAACTAAGCCTGCATAAAGTATTGAACCAATAAAAAGTGAATGTCCTACCAAGCTTATTAAAAACACCTTGCGCTGCTGGTTAACCACTACAGGCACATGCGAAATGGGTGTTACCAATAAGTTTAAAAATAACCATGGGGCCAGTATTTGAGCATACCACCCTGCCATGGCCCAGTCTGCACCAAAAACAAAGCTAAAAATAGGTTTGCCAAATAACATCAATAGTAAAAAACAAGGCAGGCCACCAATCATTAAAATATTAACTACTTTTTTTACCAAAGGTTGAATGTTTTCGTTGTTGGCATGCATAGAAGCCGATTGCTGGAAAAAAACTTGGCTTACAGCATAGGAAATTAAGCTTAAGGGCGTGCGCAAAATTCTTTGCATAAATCCATACCAGCCAAGCGTAGCTTGGGTGAAGAAGTTATCGATCAATACATTTGCTCCATTCTCTCTCAATGAATCGCCAAATGCATGCAAAGAGTTAATTTTTGGAAACTCCTTATATTCTTTTGCTGTGGACTTTATGCTTGCCATGGAAACATACTTTGCAATAGGTTTTAAGCCTTTTGCATTTACCAATAACAAAACTAACATGGCGGCAGCATGGCCTAAAACTGTGCCATATATTAAAGCCTTTGCGCCAAAATTAAAGTATGCCAATGTGATAATTAAACCAACAAATACCACTTGCTGGATTACCTTGGCAATTGAAATAAATCGATATTTTTTTTTGCGTGAAGTCCAGTAAGTTAAAGAATTATAAAGGCCAATTATAAAAGCGTGTATTGGCACCAGCCAAATAAATTGATACACCTCATGGCTTTTATAAAACTGAATAGTACTACTATCATATAGCATATACACTAGAACTGCCAACACAAAAATGGCTGTTGTTATTAAACAAGCCAATGCCATTAAGTTTATGGCTCTTTTATCATCTTTTGGCAGCATAATTGCCATTTCATACCTGGCAGTAATTATAATAGATAACAAAGAAGAAAAAGATAAAAACAATACCAATGGTCCAAACTCACTAGGCTCGTACAACCTTGCATACCAAAAAGAAAATACAATAGGAATTAGTTGTGCAGTTGCAGCACCAGAAAAAAGTGTAACTACATTTTTAAAAAAATCGGAGTGCTTTATTTTCTTATTTAGCATTATTGGCTAACAGAAAAATTCCATGAGGATAAATCTCGCTGTTTGTATATTTCTTCAATAATCTCAACCACTTTTAAGCCTTCTAACGCATTGGTTGTAATTTCGGCATTACCCAAAAGAGTATCCACCACATTGTTAATTACAAAGTGATGGTTAGCAGCACTGCCCTTATACGTGCCGTAATCATTAGGTGGATTAACCGGAGGCAATTCAGGCATTTCGTAATCTTCAATATCACACAACTCAACCTTATTCATGTATTGCCCACCTACTTTAATGGTGCCATTTTCTCCAATAATGGTTAAGCTACTCTCTAAATTGGTGTTATAGACTGAAGTACTGTAGTTAAATGTTCCTATTCCGCCATTCACCAATTTAAAAGATACCAACCCACTATCTTCAAACTCGGTATTGTGTTTATGGTTAAAGTTTTGAAATCTTGCTTTTAAATCAGTTAAATCTCCAAACAACCAATAAACCAAATCCATAAAATGGCTAAATTGAGTAAACAAAGGGCCTCCATCTAATGCCAAAGTGCCTTTCCATTTGCTTTTGGAGTAGTATCTATCATCTCTATTCCAATAACAGTTTACTTGTATTAAGTATATTTCGCCCAATACCTTTTTGCTAATAACTTCTTTAAGCCATACAGAAGGTGGACTATATCTATTTTGCATTACGCAAAAAACCTTTTTAGATTTTTCTAGTGCTAAATGTGTTATTTCTTCACAGTTTGCTTTATTTAATCCCATTGGTTTTTCAACCACTACATGGCAATTTATTCTTAATGCCATTTTAGCTTGTTCAGCATGGCATCCGTTGGGTGTACAAACGTTTACAACATCAAATTGTAAATCGCTATCAAGCAAATCTTGCGCAGTATTAAAAAACGGCACACCATAATTTTCTTTGCAATGCGGTTTTTGCGACTCATCAATATCAGCAACTGCAATCAACTCTGCTTGGTCGTGTGCCTTTATCATATCGCAATGGCGCTTGCCAATATGGCCATAACCTATTACCGCAAACTTTACTTTTTCCATCAGTTAGAAACTATGAAGTATGGATTTAACAAATTCTCTTTATTGTAATTTAATGGTTCATCACTGCCAGCAATTGTTACTGTAGCTCCTGCTTCTTCCGCAATAATATGCGCTGCCCCAGTATCCCACTCCATTGTAGGTCCAAGTCTTGGATATACATCAGCTTTGCCTTCAGCAACCATGCAAATCTTTAGTGAGCTACCGTATGGCAGCACCTCTACTTGGGTGTAGTCTTTTTTTTGCTTTTCTATATATTCTATAAAGTCATCACTAGGGTGCGACCTACTGCCAACCAACTTTAATAAATCTTGGGTACGAGCTTTCACATTAATTCTATGTTTACCCTTAGCGTCTATCACAAAAGATCCACTGCCTTTGTGCGCATGATACGTTTTGTTTTGTACAGGAATATAAACAACGCCTAACTCAACCTTGCCGTTTTTAACCAATGCTATATTTACGGTAAACTCGCCATTTCTTTTTATAAATTCCTTGGTGCCATCCAATGGATCTACCAACCACAAATATTCCCAGTTTTTGCGTTGACTATAATCCATTGCTTTTTCTTCTTCTGTAATAAATGGTACATTAGGGTATTTGGCTTTTAAAGCATTTATAATTACATCATTGGCCTTTTGGTCGGCAATGGTTAATGGGGAGTTGTCGCTTTTAAGCTGTGTTTCAAAATCATTGGAATTGTATACTTCTAATATTACTTCTCCAGCTTTTTGAGCTATCTCAATAACATCTTCTATAATATCGTTATAATTCATTTCCGCTTAATTTTTCAAGGCATATTTCTAGGCTTTTTTTCCAAGGATAAATTGCAATGCCTAATTTACTTTCAATTTTTGAAGTGTTCATAACACTGTATGGTGGCCTAGTGGCTGGTGTGGGATAATCAGTAGTTGGTATTGGTGATATTGCGCAATTGTGCTTACAAATATCATTAATTGCTAAGGCAAATTGATACCAACTTATATTCCCCTTATTGCTGTAATGAAAAATGCCCGAAACACCTTCCATTTCTTTAGATAAAGTAATTTGCTTGATAACTTGAGCTAAATCTGCTGCATAAGTAGGGTTACCAATTTGGTCATTTACCACATTTAATTCATCCCTTTCTGATGTTAAACGTTTCATGGTTTTAACAAAGTTATTGCCAAAATGCGAATACACCCATGATGTTCTTATTACAACTGATGAGGGTAAAACTTTTAAAACACGCTCTTCTCCTACCAACTTAGTTTCGCCATAGGCTGATAATGGATTGGTTTTATCATTTTCTAAATAAGGAGCTTGTTTTTGTCCATCAAACACAAAATCGGTTGATATATGAATTAGTTTGGTCTTGAATAATTCGCAAACTCTTGCAATATTTTCAGCTCCTTGTGCATTTACATCAAATGCAGTATCATAATCATCTTCAGCTTTATCAACTGCCGTATAAGCGGCTGCATTTATGCAAACATCAAATTTGTTTGCTGCAAACTCCTTATTTAATTTTAGTGAGTTGGTTATATCCAATGAGGCTTTATCGTAATAAACAACATCTAGCTTTTTGTCATTGCTAAAAGCCAATTGAAGCTCTTTACCTACTTGACCATTACTACCTGTAACTGCAATTTTCATCAATCCTTAAATTCAAAATTGTGCTGTACATCAGCTAAATTGGGTAATATTTTATCTTTTTCAGAAATTACCATATCTGCTTCAGGTATTTTCCAATCGATATTTAAGGATGCATCATTATATATAATGCCTCCTTCACTTTTTTTAGAATATACATTGTCTACTTTATAAAAAAACACTGCCATTTCGCTAAGCACAACATAGCCATGGGCAAACCCTCTCGGCACAAATAATTGCTTGTTGTTTTCTTCTGAAAGTTCAATACTATATGATTGTTTGTAGGTTGGTGAACCTTTTCTTAAATCTACCACAACATCTAAAACCTTGCCCTTTAGCACTCTTACTAACTTGGCCTGAGCATACGGATTTAATTGATAATGTAAGCCTCTTAAAACACCATAGGTAGAACCTGCTTGATTGTCTTGAACAAAAGGTTGGTCAATTCCATTTTCAACAAAATGCTCTTTATTATATGACTCCATAAAATAACCACGGCTATCACCATGCTTTTTAGGGCTAAAAACCACTAAGTTAGGGATGTTTGTTTTTTCAAATGACATTGTGCAAAGTTAAGAACGCAATGCGTCTCTAATAATTTTCCAGACAATTATTAATAATGTTGAAATTAACAAACCAATAAATAAAGCATATCCTAGGTAAACAACTTTTGAAGGGTAAGTTCTATGCAACGGCAACAGAGGGTAATCAACCACTTGAATTACCGGAGTAACATAGTCTAAACTGAGTTTTGAAAATTCAGCTGCCTTCAAAGCTTCTCCATACATAATGGTTAAAGCTTGCACATTTCTTTGGGCTCGCATAGCACCTAAATAACCTTTAGCTCGCACTGAAGCTACATTCCTATCTTGGGCAGCTGCCATTGCATACTCTGCATTTTGCAATGCTTTTTCAACCGAATCGAGCTTAGTTTTTGCTTGATTATAAGTAAACCTTTGCTTAGCAACATTGCCATCTGTATAAAAACTAATTAACGTATGTGTAATTGCCCTGTTTAAAGTGTAAGATAATATTTCGGATGTAGAACTTATGTTTAACTTTATTAAACCTGTACCAGGATTATCAAATGACATCATTCGCTCAACTATATGTCTATGAATATTTTGGAGTACCTCATTTTCTAAAAGGTTAAATGAATCAACTTGGGCATGTTTAAAAACGAACTGATTTAGGCGTTCATTTTCTTCCCAGTTATTATGCCAACCTAACTCCCTTATAAAATGATTAGCTAACAAATCACTTTTGCCATTTAACTCTACCGTTTTAAAAATAGTTTCTTGAATAATTCTTCTAGATGTAGCCAATTCAAGGAGCTGACCTTCTGGGCCGCTGCTGGCTGTCATACCTCCAATATCTAATCCAAATTGTTGCCCTAACGCACTAATGGCAGAACCTGCACCACCTCCTGAGTTTGAACTTGACATTACGGAACACTGGGCGCTGTAAAATATTTTTTCTTTATTGTATTTATACCATCCTATAAACACAGCTAAACCTACTACCAAAACATATATCCACCACTTTCTAAATAACTCTTTTACAAAAGCTATGGTAGTTAAAATGACCTCTTTTAAGGTTATGGGTTCAAAGGTTTGATTATCCAAATTATTATTTTTGAACTAAGAGAATTGTACCTAATGAAACTACAGCACCTACCACTGCCGTAACTACAGGAACCCATGTAGATGGATCATTACCTGCGCGATTGCGGTCTCGTTCAGCTTTACGTGCCAATACTTCATCTTCTAATTTATACTTTTTACGCACTGTTATGGTAGCTCCGTTTTCAACAACTGGAAATGCATTAAATAAGCCAAATCTGTTGGGATAGTCTACTTTTCCACCTTCTTCAGTTATCAACGTTCTTGATCTGTTTGCATCTCTTGAAAATCCACCGGCATAATTTTTTACATAATATCGCGCCGATTTACCTGCTTCATAAGGTACCGAAATAAATTCTAAAGAATCTATGTGTAGATGATTTACTTTTCCTTCAATTTTTACAACATTGCTAAATTTTGGTATATATAATGAATCGCCATTGTTTACCACATAATCGTACTTAGAGTTGGGCATGTTGAGTGCTTTTTCCAATTTTAAAACAATTGGTTTATAGGTGGTAGAGTCAATTTTTCGGTACAATTTAGCAGCATCTGAATGCGCCCAATCATTTAAACCACCTGCCCTTTCAATAATTTCAGACAATCTATCGCGTTTAGTTTCTAACGGATACTCTCCTGGATAAACCACTTCTCCTCCTATTTTCACATTGTCTTCCAATGAAAAATTGGAAGATCCTCTAACATAAATTTTATCATAGCCTTCCAAAATAAATGCTTTGGCGTTGTCATCAATATTTAAATCGGTATATACTCTAAAAGTGGTAACCAAGCTTCTAGAGCTAAGCGATTTATTAACCTCATCACTCTCATATTTACGCATTCTTGAAACTTCAATTTTATTATTGGCTGCTTCATTGGTAAAACCACCTGCGGTTAATATTAAATCTCGCAAAGTCATATTTTTTGCAAACTCATATTCGCCAGGCAACTTAACCGAACCGTAAATGCCAATTTTTAAACTTTTACGCAAACGATTTTTAGATAATACCATAACGGTATCATTGGTTTGCAAAGGCAAGTTATCAGAAAAACCATTTGCCAATGCCGACTTAAGATTGATGGGTATTAGTTGTTTGTTATAATCTTCATCAAGTCTAATAATGTAAGCTTGACCTAAAACACTTGATTCATCAATTCCTCCAGCTTTTGCAACTAGGTTTGATACTTTTTCACCTTTACGCAATTGATAATGGCCAGGCGCCATAACTGCACCTTTAATAGCCACTACATTTTGTGGTTTTGCTTTTAGTGTGTTTACAAAAATGCTATCGCCATCCAACAACTTATAGTTTACCCCTCTTTTGGTAATACTATCCATATCAATAGTAATGTAGGAGATGCTAATACCGTTGTTTCTTTTGATCAATACATTTTGCCTAAATGCATTGGCAGCAAAACCACCTGAATATTTAATTAATTCTACAATACCTTCATCTCTTAGCATTTCATACTTAAACGGTCTTTTTACAGCACCACTTAAGGTTACTATATTCTGTACCGGCTGTATTTGAACGTAATCATTGTTTTGCACAAAAAAGTCTTGGTTGCGCCCTTCATCATGCAAGTATTTGTAAACATCTAGCGTATTTACTACCCTGCCTTGTCTTTTTATGCGAATCATACGTACCGACCCCAAATCGCTAGGACCGTTGGTAGCTACCAAAACGTTAAAAGCGGTATTCATAGCGGGCAAAGTATACGAACCTGGAGAAATAGCATCACCAGTAACATTTACGGTAATTACCCTACTATGGTTAATGTCGACATTTAAAGTTGTCCTTTTCATATCAAACACATTTGAATACTTACTTTCTAAAAGTTTTTTGGCTTCACCAAAAGACATTCCTTTTACAAATACCCAACCTACATAATTGGCCTTTATTGAACCTGTATTGTCTACGGTAACTTTTTGGCTCATTTCGTTATTACCCCAAGCATTAATAACAAGCTCATCACCTTCACCAATTATGTAGCTATCTGGAGCTTTAAATTTTGTTTCATCATCAAACAACTTTACCGTGTTTCTCCTAAAAAACTCTTGACCATAAACCTTAATTTTTGGAGCAGTTAATGCCTTCCAAATCATTCTTCTTTTTTCTTGTTCAAGAATATCTAAATATTGCGTAACCGTTGTATCATATGGATTTTTGTAGTTGATTCCTTTTTTTTTCAGTTCAGTTTGCAATCTCTCGGCTTCACGTTTACGCGCCAATTCTTGTAATTGTGTTAAACTATCTTGCAAAACAGATACTTGCATAAGCTCGGCAATAGTGGCTTCACTTACTCCCAATTGCCTAAGTTCATCAGGGTTGGTACTTATTTTGTCTCCTATCTTAAGTGAATCTATGTATTGATTGTATCTAAAATCATCATAAATAAGGTCGGGCTTTTTTGTTAAATCATATGGGTTATTACCGTAATTGGGCTGCGAAAATCCCTGATAGACTACTGATATTATTAAAGCCAAAAAAAACAGATATCTTTTCATGATATTATTTAAGTAACGCAAATATAATCTATATTTGAGAGAATGTAAACACTTCATAAATCGACCAATATTATTAACTATTTAGGTCAATTTACGTCATTAGATAACTGATTTTTTCTAAGAATATTGTTTATCGTAATATTTTTGATATTCTCCTGATGTAACTTGCTGTAACCAATCTAAATTGGACAAATACCAATCAACGGTTTCTTCCAAGCCTGTTTCAAAAGTTTGCTCAGGCTGCCAGCCTAATTCACTTTGTATTTTAGATGCATCAATAGCATATCTTGCATCATGACCGGGTCTATCTTTTACAAACTCAATTAATTGCTCTGATGTGCCTGTTGCCTTGCCTAACTTTTTGTCCATTACTTTACATAATAATTTTATTAAATCAAGGTTTTCCCACTCATTTAAGCCACCTATGTTGTAGGTTTCACCATTTATCCCTTGGTGATATATAATATCTATTGCTTTAGCATGGTCAACCACGTACAACCAATCGCGTATATTTTTACCATTGCCATAAACTGGTAACTTTTTACCTTCATATATATTATATATAAACAACGGTATCAACTTTTCGGGAAATTGGTGAGAACCGTAATTATTTGAACAGTTAGAAATAACTATTGGCATATTAAATGTATGCTGATATGCCCTTACAAAATGATCGGCACTTGCCTTAGATGCAGAGTATGGTGACCTTGGATCGTAAGCAGTTGTTTCCATGAACAAACTACCATCATTTTTTAATGATCCATAAACCTCATCAGTTGATACTTGATAGAATCTTTTACTTTGATAACCATCACCATCTCTCCAAGTATCTCTTGCCGCAGTAAGTAAATTAATAGTACCAATTACGTTGGTTTCGGCACATCCAATAGGATCATGAATTGATCGATCTACATGAGATTCAGCAGCTAGGTGAATTACACCGTCAAATTGATGCTCTTTAAAAAGGTTATTTACTGCATCTCTATTGGTAATATCTAACTTAACAAAAGTGTAATTTTCTTTACCCTCAATGTCTTCTAAGTTGTGTAAGTTACCTGCATAGGTTAATGCATCTAAGTTCACTATGTTATAATTGGGATATTTGTTAACAAAAACCCTTACCACATGTGAACCTATAAAACCCGCTCCACCTGTAATTAATATTGTTTTCTTATTCATTATACTAAAGTGTCCAGTAAGTTAAATCTTTAATTTTGTTTTTATATAGACTTTTTACATCTATCAATATTCCGTTTTCCGACATTATGCTTTTAAAGTAATCCTCATCTAAGTTTAAATATTCTTCATGACTAACTGCAACTATAACTGCATCATAGTCATTGTCAATATTCTCCACTAAATCAAATCCATAGTGTTGTTGCGTTTCTTCTGATTTTGCGTGAGGATCAGCAGAATGAACTGAAATAGAGAAAGAATTTATTTCCTTTATCAAATCGGCCACTTTTGAGTTTCGTATGTCTGAAACATCTTCTTTAAAAGTAACACCCATAACTAAAACTTTGGCTTGGGTTAAAAATTTGCCTGCCTTAATTATTAGTTGTACGGTTTTTTTGCCAACGTAAGAGCTCATTTCATCATTAATCCTTCTTCCTGCCAAAATAACATCAGGCTCATACCCCATTGAAATGGCTTTGTAGGTAAGGTAATAAGGGTCTACCCCAATGCAATGCCCACCTACTAAGCCTGGGTAAAATTTTATAAAATTCCATTTTGTAGCAGCTGCATCTAAAACATCTACGGTATCAATACCTATTCTATCAAATATTAATGATAGTTCATTCATCAAAGCAATGTTTAAATCGCGCTGTGTGTTTTCAATAATTTTTGCAGCTTCTGCAACTTTTACTGATGAAGCTCTAAAAACACCCGCTTCAATTATCATTGCATATACTTGCTCAATAACATCAGCAGATTTGGCGCAACAACCACTTACTACCTTAGTAATTTTTGTTATTGTATTTACCTTATCGCCAGGATTAATTCTCTCAGGTGAATAGCCGAACATAAAGTCTTTGGTTCTTTCTAACCCAGAGTGTTCTTCAATTATCGGTATACAATCTTCTTCTGTGCAACCTGGATAAACCGTGGATTCATATACTACATAATCGCCTTTGCCAATAACCTTTCCTATGGTTTCTGAAGATTTTTGTAGTGGAACCAAATTAGGCACCTTATGCTTATCAACTGGCGTAGGAACAGCCACAATGTAAAAGTTACAATCTTTTAAATCATCAACATTTGCTGAAAACAAAATGTCTTTATCTTCAAATTCATGTGGCTCTAATTCCTTGCTAGGATCAATGCCATTTTTCATCATCTCTACCCGCTCCTCATTAATATCAAAACCAACTACTTTAAATATTTTAGCAAATTCCAATGCTATAGGTAACCCAACGTAACCTAAGCCAATTACTGCCAATTTAGCTTCTTTATTTTTAAGCCTATCAATCATTATCTATGTTAACTTTTCCTTCTTTTAAAATATACCTCTCATTGCTCGTTGAACATGTAGCTTGGCCATTTACAAAAGCTAGTCGCTCACCATGCTTACTCATCCAACCCAACTGCTTTGCAGGGTTGCCAACCATTAAAGCAAAAGCTTTAACATCTTTGGTAATTACCGCTCCTGCGCCAACAAAACTATAATCATAAAGTGTTACTCCACAAACAATGGTTGCATTGGCTCCTATAGTAACTCCTTTTTTTAAATGCGTTATGCTGTACTGTCCTCTTCTATTTACGCCACTTCTAGGATTAATTACATTGGTAAACACCATGGAAGGACCTAAAAAAACATCATCATCACAAGTTACTCCGCTGTAAATGGAGACATTGTTTTGAACCTTAACATTGTTGCCTAATTTAACATTGTCTCCAACAAATACATTTTGTCCTAAATTACAATTTTCACCTAATGAAGCGGTTGACATAATATGGCTAAAATGCCAAATTTTACTACCGGCACCAATTATAGCGCCTTTATCAATAATAGAAGATGGATGAACAAAATAATTGACCATTTAGTTGAAAAATTCTTTAACAATTTTTGTAATGTATGACAATTGATCATCTTCTAACTCGGTATGCATTGGCAAAGAAATAACCTCATCTGCAAGTTTTTCACTCACTGGGAAATCACCTTTCGCATAACCATACTTGGCATAAGCGCTACTTAAATGCAACGGCACAGGATAATAGATCATACTAGGTATTTGATGATTTGTTAAATGTTCTTTTAACTCATCTCTTTTTCCATTAGTTACGCGCATGGTATATTGATGAAAAACGTGTTCAGAATAGCTCGCTCGCTCTGGCACCAACAAACCTTCTACTTCTGCTAAATTGTTGTCATAAAATGCCGCAGCCTTTTGCCTATTGGCAATATACATATCAAGCTTAGCCAATTTTAAGTCTAAAACTGCCGCTTGCAACGAATCTAATCTAGAATTTACACCAATGGCATCATAATAATATCTGCGGTTAGAACCGTGATTGGTTACCAACTGTATTTGGGCTGCTAAGGCTTCATCATTTGTAAAAAGTGCACCAGCATCACCATACGCTCCTAAGTTTTTTGCAGGATAAAATGATGTTGTACCAATATGGCCAATTGCACCGTAGGCGGTTTGGCTACCAGATTGATTGGTAAAACTGCTTCCAATTGATTGCGCATTGTCTTCTACAACCTTCAAATTTTTATCGTTTGCAATGCTCATTATCGCATCCATATCGCAACCTTGACCAAACAAATGAACAGGAATTATTGTATGAGATTTATTGGTAATAACCGACTCCAATTTTGTTGCATCCATGTTATATGTGCCATACTCAACATCAACAAATACTGGTTTTAAACCTAGCAACGCAATTACTTCTGCAGTGGCAACAAACGTAAATGGTGTGGTTATTACTTCATCACCAGGTTTACAATTTAACGCCATTAATGCAATTTGAATAGCATCTGTTCCATTTGCACATGGCAAGGCATGACTTACATTAAGGTAGCTAGCAAGATTTGCTGAAAGGCTTTTTACCGCAGGTCCGTTTATAAAAGAAGCTGAGTTTAAAATTTCTTTAAACGCTGTCATAACATCATCCTCAATTCCTTTGTACTGGCCAATTAAATCAACCATAGCAATCTGCTTCATATACCTAATTTAGTGGGTCAAATATAGCTATATTTTAAACCCTAGCTAGGTAATTACTAACGTATTGCAATGTGTATTGTCAGTCGATTCATTAATAATGTCGAACAATTATTTTAATAGAAAAACTATAAGAAATAGAAAGTAACTATCTTTAAATCTGTAATGAGAAACATAATTTTATTAGCGCTTTCACTGTTTGTAGTAACCTTATTGTTTTCCCAAGAAACAGACAAACCAATAGGTAACAAAGGTTTTTTAATTGGAGTAAACGCCAACTTAATTTTTCCTGGTGCAGATTTATCGAAACGTTTTGGTGTTGCCCAATCAGTTGCACCATACCTAGGCTATAAAACCAGCAATAACTGGACAATTGGATTAACCGGTGGCTTGCTTTATGGAAACAACATTAAAGAAGATAGCTTATTGAAACCTTTGGAAACGCTAGATGGCAGATTAATTGGTATTGACGGTTTTTTTAGTCAAGTAAATCTATTTGAACGTGGCTATTTTGTAAAAGCTGAACTGGGTAAAACCTTTACGCTAAACACCACCAACTTAAATTCGGGCATTATGGTTAACGCTGGTATTGGATTTTTGCAGCACAAAATTAAAATTGTTGATTTAGATCGGTTACTTCCTTCCCTTTTTGGTGATTATTTAAAAGGGTATGACCGATTAAGCAATGGCTTATTGTTAAGTCAATTTATAGGCTACTCCTATTACGGAAACAGCAATTTTGTAAATTTTTACGCTGGAGTTGAGTTTATGCAAGGCTTTACCCAAAACAGAAGAGACTACAACTACAACCAAATGCGTGCAGATACTGAGCAAAGATTAGATTTGATGTACACCATAAGAGCAGGATGGATTATCCCCATTTTTAATACCGTAGGTAAAAGCAAAAAATATTATAACTAATATGTGGCTTTACAGATTGATGTATGCCGCATCTATTTCTATTTATCATATTGGCATAAGTGTAGCTTCCTTGTTTAACAAAAAAGCTAAAAGCTGGTTGGCTGGTAGAAAGAATATTTTTGAAAGGTTGGCTGCTCAAAATTTAACTGATTGCATTTGGATGCACTGCTCATCATTGGGAGAGTTTGAGCAAGGAAGACCACTATTAGAAGCCATTAAAACAGCGCAACCCAACCAAAAAATATTGCTTACTTTTTTTTCTCCAAGTGGTTATGAAGTAAGGAAAGACTACCAATTTGTGGATTATGTATGTTACTTGCCTAAAGAAAGTAAACACAATGCAAACAAGTTTTTAAAAACCATACAACCCAAACTAGCCATAATGGTTAAATACGATTTATGGTTTAGGTATATAGAGGCATTGGATAAAAATAAGGTAAAAATCATATTAATATCTGCTTCATTTAGAGAAAATCAGATTTACTTTAAACCACAGGGCAAATTATTTAAGTACATGCTTAAAGCAATGCATACAATTTATGTGCAAAACAAATTATCAAAAGACTTGCTGGCTAAAATTGATTGTAACAATGTAGTTATAGCGGGTGATACACGAATTGACCAGGTACTGAATTTTAAGCCCAGAGAGCTCCCAAATTACTTGGTAAAAGTGACTGATGAAAAATTTACGTTAATTATTGGGTCATTGCAACCTGAAGATGAGCAGACTGTATTGCCATACATTAACAATAGAAGTGGACAATTGAAATGTATTATAGCACCCCACTCCATTGATGGGGGTTATATAAATAGGCTGCAAAAGAAAATAACCGTTAGCTCAAAATTGTTTTCGGAAATTGAGAATGCATCTACCAACTTTTGGCAAAGTGAAACGGATGTGTTGATTGTTGACAATATTGGATGGTTAAAAACTTTATACACCGTTGCGGATGCAGCATATATTGGTGGTGCCTTTAAAACTGGATTGCACAATACTTTAGAGCCCGCAGCGGCAAGCTTGCCTATTGCGTTTGGCCCTTACTACAAAAAGTTTAATGAAGCTAGTAGTATGATAGAAAATGGTGGGGGCCATACAATAACCGACTTGCTAACCTTTAGTAAGGTTATGGATACCTATCTTTTAAGTAAAGACAAACGTATTGAGGATGGAGCTAAGAATTTAGCCTATTTGAATGAAAATAAAGGGGCAACCAAAATTATTATGAACCATTCAATAATTGATGACTAATCGAGATGCACCATATTTTTTAAGTATTTGAAATACTCATTATCAGGTTTCCAGTTTTCGGTTTTTGCCTTTTCGGATAATACCTGTTTGGCATCAAAATTATCATTGTCTAGCTTATCAATAAATTGATTGAACGCTTCCCCATTGCCGCTAAATAGATTTTCTACAAAAGCAAAACGCTCATTAAGGCCTATGGCACTTTTTATAGAAGAAACAGTTTTAAAAATTTCGGCATTGGATGTTTGATCAAATAAATTGTTCACTTCTTCATGCACCAGTTCTTCTTTCGGTTCTTGCAATTTAGTTTCTTCTGGTTTGGTAAACTTGTTTAGTTTGTTCTCAATTTTTTCAGCTTTAAATTCTTTTGGAATGGCCGTTTCGGCAACTTCTCTTAACTCAATATGATCACTTACAGGCTCTTTTTCATCAACCGCCTCAATAACCTCTTCAATTACGATATCATCTTCAGCTAAAACTTCTGGTGCATTTCCTACAAATTCAACAATTGTGTTTTCAACCTCATGTTTTGCTTCTCCAATTTCAGGGATTGGCTTAGGTTGCTCAACTTTATCGATATTTATAGGTGCATTTGACATTACAGAAACCTCCTGAACTTTTTCAGTATCAAAAGTATTTATAAACTCATGTAATTGATTGGTATAATCTAACATCAAAACTTGCTCTATCCTACTCACAGGCTCATTAATATTGAGCATTTCGAGCATTTTTGCAATTTTTGCGTTTAATGTTTTGGCGGCTATTAACTTATTTGAAAAATTCATAACAATAATATTTTATAATATTGAACTCAATTTTAAAACTACTTTATATATAAACGAAATGTTTATTGAACCTAATATAAAAGGTGGAAAAAGAGGATGGATAGAAGTAATCTGTGGCTCTATGTTTTCAGGAAAGACGGAGGAATTAATAAGACGTCTAAAAAGAGCACGCTTTGCGGAGCAGTCTGTGGAAATCTTTAAACCATTGGTTGACACACGATATGATGAGGAGGCCATTGTATCGCATGATGCCAACCAAATTCAATCTACCCCAATATCTAGCTCGCAAAACATTTTGCTAATGGCAGAAGGTGTTGATGTAGTGGGAATAGATGAAGCTCAATTTTTTGACAATGCCCTACCAGAAGTTTGTGTTGAGTTAGCTGGCAAAGGAGTAAGAGTTATAGCTGCTGGGTTAGATATGGACTTTACCGGAAAGCCATTTGGACCAATACCTGCTTTATTAGCGCAAGCAGACTACATTACTAAAGTACACGCCATTTGTATGAAATGTGGCCATATTGCCTTGCACTCGCACCGTTTGGCTAATGATGACAAAAAGGTACTACTAGGCGAAAAAGACCTTTACGAGCCTTTGTGTAGGGCTTGCTTTAATGAGGTTAATCCATAACCTAATTGCATTAATATAAAAAAGCCCCTTCAATTGCGTGAAGAGGCTTCTTATAATAATTTGTTAAGCTTTATCTGTTAACTACAAATTGCTTGCTTGCTGTTTGATTACCTGCTTTTATCCAAACCATATAACTACCGTTTGAAAGATCTGAAGCATCAATAGCTAATTTATGAGTTCCTGAAGATTTTCTTGCAGACTCTAAAGTTCCTAAATGCTGACCCGTAATATCATATAACATTACCTGCACATCTTGTGCATCTTGCAATGTATACTCAAAAGTTCCATTTCCGTTCATTGGATTAGGATATATATTGCTTGTAATTGTTGTGATTACCTCATCATCAACACTTAAAATAGGATCAGCTGGTAATTCAGGATTACAATTGCTTGCAAACTGCATCATTCTAGTTGTACTTCTATAAATACCTTTGCCATGGGTAGCAAAGTATAAGTTTCTGCAACCTATATCGTCTTTCAACTCTTGGCGAACCATGAATACTGGAGTGTTACCCATGCCATTGCTAAACGACTCATCATCCCAAGTGCTACCGGCACCTAAATCGAGAGAGTAAACTCCTAATTCGGTACCAATTATAATTACATCACTATCATAGTAATCTATAACAGCGCTATAAACTGGCATGGTAGGTAAATTAAAATGAATGTTACTAAAGGTAACACCACCATCGGTACTTCTGTGAACTCTCGCATTTTGACCATATCTACCTAGTGTAACAACAACATGATCATCATCATTAGGATCAACAGCTATTGAAGTAATGTAATTACCATTTAAATCTGCTGTGGCAGGTATATTTAAAGTTGATGAATTGTAAGTATGTAATCTTGGATCTGGTGTAGTGTCTTGCGTATATACAAAGTCGGTTCCATTTAAATTGGTTATTTTTTCGATACTACCATTTGAAGAACCTATGTAAAGGATATCTCCATCGCTTGATGTTGCATAAGCCGTAGGTGTACCTCCAATTGTTAATGGAAGTTTGAACCAATCCGGTGCAGCAACGCTAAAGTCTAATGCTCCTTCTGTCATCCAAATTTCACCAGGTGTGTTACCTGTGAAAAATCTAGATTTACTGATGCTGCGATAGTTAGATGATGCATCATACAACGTTGTATTTTTTGCAATAATGGTTGTATCACCATTGTAAATTATGGTATCATCCTTTGCAATTGTGCCTGGTCCAACAGAAATAACACCACCTACGGAAGTTACTTTTTGAGGATAAGGCATTGTTAAACCATTGCTGTCAGCAAGGTCTCTAAACTCAAAGAATCTATCATAGTCTTCATATAAATGAAATGCAGTAACAAATTCAGCACTACAATCCATTTCATCATCTCCATCACACTCATCACCTGCAGTAGGGCAAGTAGCGTCATTTGCTTCAAAATCTATACGACAATCGAAAAATGCTCCAAAGCCACCATTGTTAAGTGCTCTAAACAAATCACCTTCTGGTCTACCACCAAATTTGGCAAATAATGGAGCATTGGTTTTTGAAACTTCTGCAAATCCACCATCACCGCCAGAAATTCTTGTTCCATCATACAACGTTGACCCTTTATAATCAACTTGATAAGTACCATTATCTTGCGTACCACCAATATAAAAACCATCTAAACCTGAAGCCACTGAATAAAATTGACCTGTAGTATATCTTCTATTTAGCGTAGTAAAAGTAGGATTGGTTAAATGAGCATTGGTTCCTCTTGTTATACCACCATCACTACAAACAAACATTCTCTTTGGATCATTTGGATCAAATTCAATAAAATGCTTATCTGCATGAACATAAATACTACTTAAAGTAGATGCATTTGTATTGTCAATTTCTCTCCAACCATCACTTCCACTCCACGACCATAATGAGATACCTCCTAAAAAGCACCTGTCTGGTCTATTAGCATCAGCCTTTATAACAAAGTCATAACTGCATTGGCATTGTATTGAATTGGCACATGGGTTAAAAAATGAAGTACCACCTTGACCAATATTTTGCCATAGATTACCACCATTTGAAGAGTAATATACGTTTTCTAAACAATCGGCCCCCTGTGGACCTGCAGTAGCTATAAACATGTGATTTTCATCAAAACTAGATATAGACACCACCGAACGACCAACTCCTGAAAATGAAACGCCTGCTAAGGGTGTAAATGTAACACCGTTGGCAGCCAATTTTAATTGATTATTGTGTACAGCTAAAATTTTACCCGTAGCAGATACATCAAAATCGCTAACAGTACCTGCTAACAGTTGTTGAAATGTAATGCTAGCACCAGGTACAGATGTGCTTTGAGTTACATATAAACCGCCATTGTTTGATATATATACTTTATTAGCATCAGTTGGATGCCCAATGATTTTATAAGTATGAGACCATGTATTGGTAGTGGTAACGCTACCCACATCTGTAGCAGCAATCAAATCGAAAGTTGCTCCTTGATCGTAAGAAACATACACACCCCAACCTGGAACACCACCAGTTTTGGTGCCACCATTAAAGTACCATTCTTCACCAGTACCTACAAAAACCTTACCGTCAGCACTTAAACCTACAGAGTTAACTGCTTGGTTTTCTAGTTCATCATTGCCAGCATATGGCTGCCATGATAGACCACCATTTAATGTTTTAAAAATACCACCAGCTACACCACCAGTATACATTACTTGAGAATTACTAGGGTCTATTGCTAAACCTCTTGTTCTACCGCCTAAATTCCATGGACCAATGTTTTCGATATCAAGATTTAACGCTCTTTGGCCACCTTTTTGGGCCTTTCGAATAGCTAAAGCTTCATCTAATGCGTTGTTGTAATCTGAAACTTCAACTTTACCAGTTTGTTCATTTTGTTTTAATTTGGATATGTAAACACCTGCTTTTTTTATAGCAAACAACTCATTTTCGTAAATGGCTACTCTATGTTTTTTAACATGTATAGGATTAATTTCGGCCAACTCTTTGTTAATGTTGGCTTTCTTTTTAAAACTACACTCCTTGCTACAAGGGCTTTTAACTATTAAAAATGCGGCTACTGCGATAGAAATAATTACTGCTGTAATTAGTACTGATTTTTTCATAAAATGTGTTAATTTTCTAAGACTATAAATTTAAGTCTTAAATCTAGAATTTCAAATAATAATTAGTGTCAATAAATTGTCATATATGTCGCTCTGCATGATAAGATGATCTAACCAATGGTCCACTTTCTACAAAGTTGAACCCTTTTTCATATCCTACACGTTCATAATCGGCAAACTGATCGGGATGCACAAATTCTGCTACCTTAAGATGCATTTTAGTAGGTTGCAAGTATTGCCCTATGGTAATAACATCACAACCATGGGCCAATAAATCATCCATGGCATCATAAACTTCTTGTGGTGTTTCGCCCAAACCAACCATTATGCCCGATTTAGTTCTTTTCCCATAATCCTTGGTTCTTTTAATTTGCTCTAAGCTTCTATCATACTTGGCTTGCGGCCTAACCAAACGATATAAGCGTTTTACTGTTTCCATGTTATGGGAAACTACTTCTTGCCCTGCACCTATCATTAATTCTAGCGCATCCCAAGTGGCTCTAACATCTGGTATTAAAGTTTCTATAGTTATTTGTGGTGATAGTTCTTTGGTTTTAATAACCGTATCATACCAAACTTGTGCACCTCTATCTTTTAACTCATCACGGTTTACTGAAGTTATAACAGCATGTTTAACACCCATTATTTTAATGGCTTCCGCTACTCTTTGCGACTCATCCATATCTAAATCAAATGGTCTGCCTGTGGCAACTGCACAAAATGAGCAAGATCTTGTACAAACGTTACCCAATATCATAAAAGTTGCAGTGCCTGCTCCCCAACATTCGCCCATATTAGGGCAATTGCCACTTTCGCAAATGGTATGCAGTTTGTACTCACTAACAATTTTTCTTACATTTTTAAACTGCTGGCCTACTGGCAATTTAACTTTAAGCCATGGTGGCTTTTTAGTGCGTTGCTGTTTTGCCTCTTCAGCTTGAGCTTTTCCTATTACAGGTAATTCTATCATTAACGCGTTTTTTTCTTACCAACTTGCAAACTTAAATACAAGGTCGGAAATATAAATTGATTTTTTGCTTTTCCATTTTCTACTTCAATAATCAATGGTATGTCTTTAAAATAAATATCTACCATTGCTCCTACTTCTAATGTTGAAACTATGTTTTCTCTTACAGCCCAATCAAACAATAAGCCATACTTAGCATTAACACCTCCCACATAATTTAGTTTATCAAAACCATTAAAAAATCCTCCAGAACCAATTATTGCAAATTTGTTTAAATACAATTCTTCATTTTCACTCGAATATGATTCTGTTTTTTGCACATCATCACCATAAAATAAATTCAAATAGTATGGCTTTACAATACCCAATGTTGGTCCCAATGAATATTTGGTCCACACTTCAATGCCTTTTTGCTTTGGTTTTTCGCTAATCATTTTAGCCTTACCATAGTTTAAACTAATATTAAACAAATTGTTTTGTTTACCATAATAGTATGCCTTGGGAGATGACTCTAAAAAAGCCGCATTAAAATTAGAGGCTTGCTTGATTTCCTTAACGTGATTGGTTTCATTGAGTTGTAATCTAAAAGACTTCCTAATTTTATACTTGGGGTACGTACTTTTTTCAACAAATAAACCCCACCCATTGCCTTTTAATACACCACCAAATCGTACATCCTTTTCGTACAGTAGTCCTGAAACTAGTTCCTTTTTTTTCCTATCTCTTTTTTTCTTTTTTCCTTCAGTTTCTGCTAACTGAGCAAATGAATAAGTGGAAAATATGATGAGTACAAAAAATAATGTGGCTTTCACTCTATAAATTTACGCTAATACTATTTTAACTTCAACACAAAGGCAAAATAGTGTGTTGATTGCCCATTTGTTTTATAAAAAAATTTTTTAACATGTTAGTAGATGTAGTTTATTTAGGTGAATTGAGAACAGAATGTACCCACGGCCCTTCTAGAAGTTCATTATATACAGATGCACCTAGAGACAATGAAGGAAAAGGTGCCGCATTTTCGCCAACAGATTTGGTAGCAACAGCATTGGCAAGTTGTATACTTACTATAATGGGCATTAAAGCTAGAGATAAAAAAATTGAATTAAAGGGAGCGACTGCAAGAGTAGAAAAGCACATGGCCGATAACCCAAGAAGAATTAGCAAATTGCATGTTATTATTGACACACGAGCTACGGAGTTGGGTGAGGCCCAAATAAAATACTTGAAACACTTTGCTAAACACTGCCCTGTTCACCAAAGCTTACACCCTGATGTTAAACAGGTAGTAGAATTTATATGTTAAACTGTAATTGCATCTAAAATATCATTTGCTGATATAGCATTGTGTGAAGCGTGCAATACCACCTTACCTTTTACAATGGTTATAATTTGTGGAGATTGATGCTCAACACTTAACTCATCAGCAATGGCATTGCTTATTTCGCGATAACTGATTAAATCTAATAAATAAGAATTGAGTTCATTGAAACTTTCATCAGCAGCGCGCTCCAATCTGTTTAATGCCATGGAGCTTATAGAACAACGTGTGCTGTGTTTAAATATTAGGCAAGGCTTAGTTTGCGATAATTGAAGAATGTCTTTTAGCTGACTAAGTTCAGTTAATGGAATCCAATTAATCATTAGCAATTTTCATCAGCCACTGATTGATCAATCTGGGTTATTTTCCCAGGACAACCATCTCTATGGCAAGATGACAAACTAACTGCTAAAAACCCCATAAGGGCAATAAGAATTACGAATTTTGCTATACTTTTTTTCACTTTATCTACTTTTTCAAATGTATAATGTTATTTGGCGGCTAAAAGTTTCCTATAATTGTAACGCTAATATAAATATTAAATTATTGGTTTGTTTAAAAGAATACACTTTATAGCCATAGGCGGTAGCGTTATGCACAACCTTGCACTTGCTTTACGAAAAAATGGTGCCAATGTTTCAGGTTCTGATGATGAGATATACGACCCCGCCAAAAGTAAGCTTAAAAAAGCAGGTATACTACCTGCCAAAACAGGATGGGATGCCTTTAAAATTACGCAAGAAATTGATGCTGTAATATTAGGCATGCATGCTAAAGCTGATAACCCTGAGTTAATAAAAGCCAAAGAGCTTAACCTCCCCATCTATTCTTTTCCACAATTTATTTATGAGCAAACGGCCAATAAAAAAAGAGTTGTAATTGCTGGCAGCCACGGCAAAACGAGTATTACAAGTATGATAATGCACGTGCTTAATGCTGTAAAAATGAATTTTGACTATTTGGTTGGTGCCGAGTTGGAAGGTTTTGAAAACATGGTGAAAATTGATGATAACAATGATGTGGTAATTATTGAAGGGGATGAATACCTATCATCAGCCTTAGAACCCATTCCCAAATTTTTATTTTATAAACCTAATGTTGCGCTTATTAGCGGCATTGAGTGGGATCACATAAATGTTTTTCCAACTTTTAAAAATTACTTAAGTCAGTTTATCAAGTTTGGTGAAACTATTGAAGAAAATAACGGTCTTTTAATTTATTGCGCAGATGATGAATATGTAAATAAAATAGGTGAAGATTTTAAGGGCAGCAAAGTTTTATATAAAACCCCTACCTATGAAGTGGCCAATGGAACAACAACAATTATAGAGGGAGGTAAGAAGCATCCACTAAAAATTTTTGGTGCACACAACATGCAAAACTTAATGGGTGCCAAAGCCATTTGTAACAATTTAGGAATTGAAGATGCTGTGTTTTGGAATCACATTTCAACTTTTACAGGAGCCGCAAAACGATTGCAACTGCTAGCAGAAAACAATGAAACCAGCGTTTTTAAGGATTTTGCACATGCACCATCAAAAGTGCGTGCTACCGTTAAAGCTGTTAAAGAAAAAAATACTGATCGCAAACTCATAGCCTGTTTTGAGTTGCACACATTTAGCAGCTTTAATAGAGATTTTTTACTGCAATATGCCAAAACCATGGATCCACCAGAAATAGGCATTATTTATTATGACCCCGAAACGCCTAAAAGAAAAAACTTACCGCCATTAATGCGCGAAACCATTGTTAGGGCTTTTAACCGCTTAGAATTAATGGTGTTTACCGACATTAATAAACTAGAAAAATATTTAAAAAAGCAAGATTGGAGCAAAACCAATTTGCTTATGATGAGTTCGGGTAACTTTAGTGGTTTAAATTTGCAAGAGCTAGCTAACCAAATAACACAAACAACCTAATGAAACTTGAACTTACAAAACCAATAGTATTTTTTGATTTAGAAACTACTGGAGTAAATGTTGCCCTTGATAGAATTGTAGAAATTGGAATGATAAAAGTTTCGCCAGATGGAACGGAGCAAACGTTAACCATGCGAATTAACCCTACCATACCCATACCCAAAGAATCGAGCGAAATACATGGCATTTATGATGCTGATGTAGTTAACGCACCTACTTTTGAACAGAAAGCACAAGAGGTTTTCGATTTTATAGGCAATGCCGATTTAGGTGGCTACAACTCTAACAGATTTGATGTGCCAGTGCTAGTAGAAGAATTTTTACGTTTAGGCATTGACATTAATTTGGAAGAAAGAAACTTGGTTGATGTTTTTAAAATTTTCATAAAAAAAGAAAAGCGCGATTTAACAACTGCTTACAAGTTTTACTGTAATAAAGAAATTGAAAATGCACATAGCGCAGAAGCTGATATAAAAGCGACCTATGAAGTTTTGCTTGGTCAATTAGAAAAGTATGATGACTTGCCAAACAATGTGCATTTTTTGCATGAGTTTAGCAAAGACAATGATTTTGTAGACTTAGGCCAACGCATGGTTTATATAAATGGTGAACCACATTTTAACTTTGGCAAACACAAAGGTCGACTAGTAAAAGACGTGCTAAACAGAGAGCCTAGCTATTACGATTGGATGATAAAAAGTGAATTTCCATTACATACTAAGTTTCAACTTAAAAAAATAAAAAAATCAATGAGCGCTTAATCAATACAAATTATTGAACAATAGCGTAATTTTGAATTTCAATTGAGCACGTGGCAGACGCACTCGTAATTATTCCCACTTATAACGAAAAAGAAAACGTTGAAAAAATTGTTAAGGCTGTTTTTGGCCTTGATACAGCTTTTCATGTGCTTATAGTTGATGATGGCTCACCAGATGGAACTGCTGATATTGTGAAAGGTTTAATGGATAGTGAGTTTAATGGAAAACTTCACATACAGGAGCGAACTGGTAAACTAGGTTTAGGTACAGCATATTTACATGGTTTTAAATGGGCATTAAGCAATGGCTATGATTATATAACCGAAATGGATGCCGACTTTTCTCACGACCCAAATGACTTGCCAAGATTATACCATGCCTGCAAAAATGATGGTGCTGATGTTGCCGTTGGCTCTCGTTATGTTAAAGGTGGTGGCGTTAAAAACTGGCCTTTAAATAGGCGATTACTTTCAAGGTATGCCTCCATATATGTGCAAATGGTAACTTGGTTGCCTGTTAAAGATACAACAGCTGGTTTTGTTTGTTATACTAGAAAAGTATTAGAAACATTAGACTTTCAAAAAATAACCTTTGTTGGATACGCTTTTCAAATACAAATGAAATTTGCCGCTTGGCGCATGGGCTTTAAAATTACTGAAGTACCTATTATTTTTAAAGACAGAGAAGAAGGCCAAAGCAAAATGAGTGGCAGCATAATTAAAGAAGCCGTTTGGGGCGTTCTGAGTATGAAGCTGAATAGTTTTGGTAGCTCGTACAAAAAGGTGAAAACTTAATTTTAGGCACGTTTTTCGCAAACATATAACTGCATGAAATATTTACTACTTAGCATAGCTCTTATAATTTCCTATTTATCGATAGCTCAAAACTATGAGAAAAATCACCAAAGCCAAGCCGATACTTTGTGGAGCGATTCAGTTGAATATGTTACTACAACCAACGGTATTGCTAGCAAACAAATTGCTGAAGCACATGCCATAGCCGCTGGGCCATTAACCATATTTTTAACCAACTACGAGCAACATTTTACCTACCATAAGTTTATGAACTTTGGCACAGGTGAATTTACGTTAGACATAAAATCGCCTAAATTTTTTACAAGTAAAACTTACACTGTAAATAACAAAGAGTATAAAGTTGATCAATTTGTTATAAAGCATTGTTATGGCAATGGTGTTGGTTGTTACCATGGCCATAAGCCAATGGTAGAAGTTATTTTTTGGAATGCTGAGCTAGGCATCATCCAAAAGCGTTTAGAAATTATTAGCCACTCTATAACTGAAGATACCAAAAAGCAATACAAGATTTGGATGGATGCCAAGCCAGATTTTTTGTTAACTACCTTAACCCGGCATAGCGGCATACAACAACAAAACCTTAAAAATTTGCAATTGCAAATAATGAATGATGGGGAGTTTTATTTAGCTTTTTTATACAACCCAAACTACAAACCGGGCTACGTAAAAATTGACTCATTTAGAAATAAAGTTTATGCTGATAAACTTTTACAGAGCAGGTTGGATGCAGCTAAGGTGTTGTTTGATTAAACAAAAATCAAGCCTACCAAAAAAGCCATAATTAGGGAGATTGGAATTATTACCAAGGTGAAAGAGCACATTACCATTAAAAACTTTAAAATTGTTTTTAGCCAATTTTGCTTATAAAATGTTTTAAGCGCAATTAAAAAGTAGATTAAGTAAAAGGCAAAGGCTACTAACCAAATCCACTGCGCTCCCGTTAATTTTGTAATTATAAGAAACGGAATCATGCCTATTAAAACAATGGCATGCAAATAAGTAGACAAAACCAAATGCCCAATATAAAAATGCTTTTTTCTGTTTCTTATATATACAATCCAAAGTAACAAGGCAAAAATGGGTTGCAGTATTAACAATGTAATAGGCAAATTATTTAAAAATTGCTGCATTATATTAGCCGGACTGCTTTGCATTATCTTAACCGATTGACGAAATCTAAACTTATCCCACTTGCCCATATCATTGGCCAAAACATAAACTATTGTGTCTACACTCATACCTTGTTTAGACATTTTAATTGCCTTCATATAATGTACGCCAAATGATTGTCCTGTGGTATCATTAATTGCGGCATCTAACAATGAATCTGGTATAGATTGTAGAAAGACTTTGCCTGAATTGATTCCAATTTGTGTTTCTTTACCATCTATGTTAATAGTGGCCAAGCTTGTGTTGGTAGATGAAAAAAAGTTGGTTAAACCCAACATTAAAAAAAAGATGAAAGACGAAAATATAAGTATGCGCAGTGGAGGTATATACTTAGCCCTTTTGCCTTGTACAAAGTCTAATGGAACTTTACCAGGTTTAAAAAGCAATGGTATAATGCTTTTGAAAAACTTAGAATCAAACGTAAAGTAGTCGCCTAAAAAATCTTTAATGAGTTGCCCAAACGATATGTTTTTATCTAAATTTTCTTGCCCACATTTTGGGCAATAGTTATCAGCCTCATCTAAACCATAACTGCAGTTTAAGCAATACTTACTCTTACGATTGTTTGTTGGCATTAAGGCTTGAATTTAGCAATAGAAAATTAAACTGCACAACTGTTGTTCAATCAACACTTTAGTGACTAAATCCCTTCAAAACGTCTAAAGGGCGAATAATTTTATTCAGCATATCAAAAGAACATAATGATAGATATTATTAAAAATTTAGTGACACAAAAGATTGGAGAAAGTAACAACAACGAATTAAGCGGTGAGCAAGCGCATGCAGCAGGTGCAGTTGGAGCAAGTGCAATATGGGACACCATTAAAAACCAAGTTGGTGGTGGAGACCTAGAAGGGATTCAAAAAATATTTAGTGGAGATGATGGTGACATAACTAGCAACCCAATATTTGAGAGCGTAAAAGAAAAATTAAGTGGCGTTATACAAAGCAATGGCGTTAATGCCGAGCAAGCTCAAGAGCAAGCAAAAAATACATCAGCTGAATTGGTAAGAAGTTTAAAAGAAAAATTCTTATCAAATTCAGAAGAAGATAAAGGTTTTGACATTAGCCAAATCGCTGGTTTAGTTGGCGGTGGTGAAGGTATAGCGAATGCTGCCAAAGGTTTATTTGGAAAATAAAGGATTTCTTGCACTATGATTTAAAAGCCAATCTTAAAAGATTGGCTTTTTTTATAGATAATAAAAGCTGATTGCACTTGTTCTACAGCTAGTTATAGGGAATCAACAATATGTAAATTGAACATATTTCCATTAACTATTACCAATCAATAGGCTTGTAGTCTTTTAAAAACTTACCACACCAATGTTTGCCGGTGTTAATTCCATCAAAAAGTGGATCTAAAACTCTTGCAGCACCATCTACAATATCTAATGGAGGTTGAAAATCGTGAACCTCTTCTTTCTTTTTAGCTAATTCAGCAGGGTCTTCATCAGTTACCCAACCAGTATCAACCGCATTCATATAAATGCCATATTTTGCAAAGTCAGATGCTGCGGTGTGCGTCATCATATTTAATGCCGCCTTAGCCATATTTGTGTGCGGGTGCCTATCCTCTTTATGCCAGCGGTGAAATTTACCTTCCATAGCCGAAACATTGATGATGTGCTTAACACCTGTATTTTCTTTTTTCATTAAGTTGGCTAGGCGATTACATAACACAAAAGGCGCTACCGAATTTACCAATTGAACTTCCAACATTTCAAGGGTATTTATTTCTCCAAGCTTTAAACGCCAGCTATTGGTTTTTCTTAAATCTACTTGTTGCAAATCGGCATCCAATTCTCCAACTGGAAACACTTCTTCTGCAGTTATACTATTGTCTATGCTATAAGGTATTTGCGATAGTTTGGCTGATGCAGTTAAGCCAATGCCTAATTGCTTACCATGCCAACTCACTGGCAAATTTTTCTGCTGGGTTTCTGTAAAGGAAACACTCAAGGCCGCCAATTCTTTTAAACAAGCATCATGGTCGGCCAATAATTCCTGCGCAAAAATGGGTAGTTCTGTCAATGGCAATTCTTCATTTTCAATAAGGTGTTTGTAAAACCCTGAAGGTCGCCTTACGGTTTGCGCTGCATTGTTAATCAAAATGTCTAACCGATCATATTGTTGCTCAATAAAATTGCAGAAAATTTCAACGCTTGGTATGTGTCTTAAATCTAATCCATGAATTTTTAGCCTATGCCCCCACTCTGCAAAATCTTCTTCTTTTGCATAGCGTGTGGCCGAATCTACAGGAAAACGAGTGGTAGCAACTACCGTGGCTCCTGCTCGTAACATTAACAAGGTTATGTGGTAGCCAATTTTTAAACGCGAGCCAGTTACCAAAGCTACTTGCCCCGTTAAGTCTGCTGTTTGAAAACGCTTGGCATAATTGTAATCGCCACACTCCAAACACATGGTATCGTAAAAGTGATGTAGCGTTTCAAACTCAGCTTTGCATACATAGCAATTTCTGGGTGATTCTAATTTTATATTTTCACTTTGCTGTGCCGCAGCTGCTAACATTTTAGGAGCAACAAACACATCAGCATCTCTCGCCGAACGTATGCCTGTTTTGTTGCGGGCTTGTTTATCTTTTAATCTAATTTTTTGCTTTTCAACTTTTTTAGCTGCTCGTTTTCGTCTTTTAAATTCTTCTTTTGTGGGGCGCGAAAACAAACCTGCGGCCATTATGAGTTCGACACGCTTTTCTTTAGGTATTTCAAATATTTGGTTGGTATCGGCATTTAGTTTTTGTAAAACATCTAAACACTGTTGTATTTGCGCTTGGCTAAGCTTTTCGATTTCATCTTTTCCCTTTTCCTCAGACTTTGCCATTAAACCTTGGTTTGAGTTGGCAAGTTAAGAATATTATTGTTGATGGTTAGCAGCCACATTCATAACGTATTGTTTAACTTATCACTCTCAAGTTGCCCTAAACTCGATTCAGGGTCTTTTTGGTGGTATAAGATGCTGATTCCATTGCACTAAGAAGTCACTTTTATTCACCATCTCTATTGATGGTTAACTTAGTTACAACAGGTTATGAATAGCGTCCTACTAGAACGAAATTGTAGCGCTCTTCTAATACTCGGTTAAAATTAATAGTTTCAATTATAAGTCCTTCTTTACCTATAACTAGCTCTACTATCCAATAACCGTCAGGGCCAGCAATGCAAGAGCCTGTATTTGCCAATGTGCTCGGTGCATTTGTTCAATATAGCTACTTTATGATATTATTAAATTTTTAAGTGCGTTTTTGCTAAAGTTGGTTTTGCGTAAAATTAAAGTTGCCAAAATTCTATTTCAAGCTTACAATGGCATAACGGCATCCTTAATTATTTGCAAAATAACAATGTGTGCATGATGAAAATACCCTTTGTTTTCATCACGTTCTAAGGTAGTTGAGTAGGTTTTTGTTTCCATGCTATTGGTATTTTTGTTAGTACCATCCTTTACAATAAAGTTGAATACTTTGGTGATTAAATTTTTAGTTGTCCCATCTTTTCTTTCAATATTTATATAAAGATTTTTGTATGCTATATCACATTGCCCTTGTGATGTTTGGGCATTGCCACTTACCTCACAAACGAGTTGTTGTAGCTGTCCACTTTCTATAGCCATTGGTGTATGATAATTAATTGCTTTATTGAGCTTTGTAAATGCCATTGGCTGAAGTTCTAATTGGAAAGTGTAGGTATTTAATGGGTCCTTTATTTTAAAGTCAAAGTCTACTTTCAAATCCGTATCCATAAATTTTGATATGGTAGCCACGTTTACACTTTGGTTCTGTTGTAATACATCAGGCATGTTGCTAACATTGTTTATGCTAGCATATATCTCATCAAAAGTAACCGTATCTATTTTCTCTCCTTTTAGCAAAACTTCAACTGCATGGTTTTTGACCTTTATAGCAGGAATGTTAATGGGAATATTTAATCTATCAAATTTTTCCATAAAGAAAGCCTTAGGTCTTTTCACTGCTTCTATATTTTTAAAAGATAGCACCTTTATTACACCATTATTTATTTCTAAATCTTTAAGAAACAGCCCGTTAAATAATGCATTAGTATCTAACTTACCAACTATGCTTTCCACAGAGTAGGAGCTTCTTCCTTTTTTATTTGGAAAGCAGCTAGGCCACTTATCTTCACCACAACGGGGTTGCACTAAAAAGTTATCTGCTGTAAATACTTTGTCAATGCTACTCAACTCTATTTTATCAGTTAGTAAATTGTGAAATCCATTTTTGGGTTTGTATGATACATCCTCAAAACTTAATGCTATATCTGCAAACTTAATTTTATTGGCATTTGTTAAGTCGGTCAACCTAACATTTCCTTGCCGGCCTTGTAGATTATAATTTTGTTCGCTGTAATTTAAATCTACATTTTCTGTTATAATCTTGGCTATATGAAAATATCTTTTTGTTTGGCTTAAAGAATCTTTGGTGGGCAACTCATGAATAAATAGTTGAGCATTGGTTATTGCAACTTTACCAATATTAATTTCATTTTTGCGCAAGTAATCTAAAATTGAAAAGCTTTTAATCTTAGCCGATTTTATAATGCAGGTATCCGTTGTATACCGTTCATCATCAAAGGCTATATCATTTAAAGTTAAGTTGCCAAATAATAAGTTAAGTTTTGTGCTTTTTACAGATAGATTTTCATTTTGATTTACCCAGTTATTTATTTTTTTGTTTACTACTATATGCGTTAAAGTGTAGCCCAAAGCTAGAAAGGCTAATAAAAGTAGCAAGATTGATTTAATTTTCATTTACAGTTTCTCATTTGATACTATCCTGAATAAGGATATAAGTAGCATTACAAAGTAAATAAAAAATGCTCTTTGAATTTGTAAGAAGATACTGGTTTAGCTAACAAATCCATTTAGAAACCATTTATCAATTAACATAGCTTGATGAGGTTTAAAATGTATAATGTTAGAACGCCAAGACTACAAATTATTGCACATTAAGCTATGATTTCACATTCCTTGTTAACACCTTGCCTTTTAATTTAGTCGATTTAACAATATCATCTTTCAGTAATTTCTTAGTTTTTAAAAGCAATATCACAGGAATTCCGGCTACTAAAGTGGTTAATATAGATGCTAAAAATCTAACTATAAGGGATGGATTTTCAATTTCATTAAATGTTACATTTTCACTAAAAATAAATCCGATAAAAAACAACGCCCACATTAAAATCATAAAAGCTAGTCCGATAATAACACCCAATTTGTATCTTATAATATAAGTCAATTTACATTTTTCAATGTCATAAATTCCCTTTGCTGAAGCAAATAGACTTTCGATTACAATTTTCTCACCGCTTCTTTTGACTGAACTAAAAGTTGGGCTAAAAAGCAAAAATGATGTCCAATTTGTTGTTGAAATGTTTTCGCTCCAAGTTTCAAACTTTATTAAGTCCATCTCTATTTCGAAATTCATATTAATTGATCCTTACAATTGTAGAAACGTAATAATACAAAAATTGAAATTATTATGATAAAATGGCAATCGACTGTTTATTGTGATTTTGATTTTAGTTTGACTCCCAAGTCACCCTGAAATTTGCTTAGGGTCTTTATTAATTGCTTTTCAGAACCTCAGTTCTGAAATTAGAGGGATTGGATTCGATTGCATTAATGCTTAACAAGACGCTAGGTAACGTTATGCGCTGGTTTTCTTTTCTTAAATCTCTTTCCAATTAATTCTGTGGCCAATATGAGAAATAATCCAAAAATTAATGGTTCGATCCACTTTAAATTATATTGCCATCCTAAAGGTGTTACTTGATTATCTATTTTTTCCAAGTACCATATAAACAATCTAACTACAATGAAAGTGGTTGGTAAACATATTACTCCTACAATTACCGTGTAAACTAAATTTGTAAAAACTCTTAATTGAAGAACTATATAATTGAAAAGAATAAAAGCGATATAAATTATAATCAATGACCACTTGTACCATGGGTTCGGATTAGTAAGTCCAAAAAATTCAGCTTTGTCTATGGGTACCGTTTGCGACAGAATTACTACCCAAATGCTTAGTATTAAGATAAATAATATTTCAACTTTAATTCTGTTCATCAAATAGTTTCTAGCATAGTACTCTCGTAATAATACAAAATTTGAATTTGCTACCCTAAACAATATTTGAGTTATGTAAATGTCATTTCGCTTGTGATTTTGATTTTCATTTAACACGCAAGTCGCCCTGAAATTTATTCAGGGTCTTTATCCTAAAGAAGATGCTGAATCAAGTTCAGCATGACTAAGTAATGAAAAAAGCCCCTTGCTATTGCAAGAGGCTTTGTACCCCAGGCGGGAATCGAACCCGCACGATATTGCTATCACTGGATTTTGAATCCAGCGCGTCTACCAGTTCCGCCACCAGGGCATTTTAAAAACTTTCCGCAATTGCGGGATGCAAAAATATTATAATTCAGCAAATATTTATACTGCTTATATTTCTACATCAATATCATTTAAGCGATTTTGCAATCTTTTTAAATATTTCATTTTAAAGTAATAGGCTTTTACCTTTTGCAATGAAGCATCATCCATTAAATCACTTTCTAAAATTGAAAGCACCTCTGTCTTCAAATCTTCCTCTACAATACCAATCTGCTCTACTACTTTACTGTTGTCTTCACCATCAGCAATGGCTTCATTTATTTCCATCATTTCCATTAAAAATGCTGCTGGCAATGCATACTTTTCGTCTTCAACCAATTGCCCTTTTAAAGCTAAAATGTGTTTCAAGCGCAACCAATCATCATCCAAAGCTTTGTAAGCTGAGTTAATCAATGTGGATTTACTTAATGCGGTTTCTTGCTCTTCATTGCTAGCGGTGGTAAATCTATCGGGATGAAAATCTCTACTTAATTGATAAAATTTCTTTTTTAATACTGCAGCATCAATATTGTAAGACGTTTCTAAATCAAATAACTCAAAGTAGTTATCCATTTTAAATGCCTATCAATTTAAGAATGTCGTTTCCAAAAGTGAAAACCAACAAGATCATAACCATTATCATTCCTATAACTTGAGCAGTCATTAAAATTCTTTCTGGTGGTTTTTTACCCGTAATAATTTCATAGGTAACAAATACCAAATGCCCACCATCTAAAACAGGTATCGGTAATAAATTAATGAATGCCAACATCATAGAAATAGATGCGGTTAATTGCCAAAATCTACTCCAATCCCAAACTCCACCAAATGCTTCAGCCATGCCAACTGGGCCACTTATTTGCCTAACACTTATCTCACCAGTAAACATTCTACCAAAGGCTAAAATTTGAGTTGTAACCACATCTTTCGATTGTTTTAAACCATACTTTACGGCCTGACCAAATGAATAATTAGCCATGGTATAGGTACCCTCATCAATTATATTTTGGCTCAAACTAAAGCCTAAAGTGCTATCTGCACCAACGGCTGCCATCAATTGTTTTGGCTGGCCATTTCTATTAACGGTAATGCTAATGTTTTTACCAGCTGCTTGTCCTAGAGCTCCTTTAAATTGGTAGAAATTCTTAACGGGTTGTCCATCTACTTTTAAAAATCTATCTCCTTTTTGTAGCGCAGCTTTTTGGGCATTGCTACCAGCAAAAACCTCATGTACCTCTACCTTTTGCACCAAAGGCATTGCAAAGCGCTCTGTATATCTATACATATCTCTTGGTAAGTCAATATCCATTTTTTTGCCATTGCGCTCAACATTTATGGTTCCACCAAAAGCTGTGCTTACTCCACCAACATCACTAAAACGCAATGGCATTTTACCATTTACGCCAATTATTTTATCTCCGTTTTTAAACCCAAATTCTTTGCCTAATTCAGTGGCATAAATACCCGTTTTGTTTAACTCACTAAGTGGTAAATATTCGTTATTTATGGCTCCAAAAAATGTGATAAACATAAATACTGCTAACACTACGTTAAAAACAATACCGGCAATTAATACTATAAAGCGTTGCCATGCTGGTTTTGATCTATACTCCCAAGGTTTAGGTTCAGAAGCCAATTGCTCAGCATCCATGTTTTCATCCATCATACCGGCAATTTTTACATAACCTCCTAATGGAAACCAACCAATGCCATACTCCGTGTCGCCAACTTTCTTTTTAAACAAGCTAAAAGGCAGTACTGTCGGAAGCGGAAACAAAAAGTCAAAGAAAATATAGAATTTATCAACCTTCATTTTAAAAAGTCGAGCAGCCAAATAATGACCTAATTCATGTATAAAAACCAAAACGGTTAGCGATAGCAGCAACTGAGCTATCATTATTATTGTTTGCATCTAATAATTTGAGTTCGCAAATCTACTAAAAAACGTAGTCTGAATAGTTAAACCAACCACGGCTGCAATTGGTTCGCTACATCTCTACCATTGGCCAATCTTCCCACCTTATTTTGCCCACCTAACTTGCCAATTGACTTTTGGTAGTTTTTAAATCCATTCGTCTTTAATTGCGAAACTTTAAGTGGTTGAAGCAATTGGCCTTCACTTAAATCTTTATAATATTCATTTTGTTGGCACATGGCTTTATCTAGTGTTTGGGCAAATTCAGTCAAGTTTTCTGGCGGCTTTACAAACTCTACAAACCACTCGTGGTATGATTCTTTTTGCCCTTGCGGACTAACAAAAGGTGCAACATGAAACTCTTTAACCACTGCATTGCTTGCCGTGCATGCAATTTGCATTGCCTTGGTAACTTCTTCAGCAATTACATGCTCACCAAAGGCCGACAAAAAGTGTTTTGTTCTGCCGGTAACCCTAATTTTATATGGCTTTAAAGAAACAAACTTAACCGTATCGCCTATGCTATATGCCCATAAACCAGCATTACTGGTTACCACCAATGCATAATTTACATTTAGCTCAACCCCCCAAAGTGGTATTCTCTTAGGTTCATCATCATTTAAATTGGCAACAGGTATAAACTCATAAAACATTTTACCTCCTAAATTCAGCAGCAGTCCATCATCATGTTCACTATTTTGAAAAGCAAAAAAGCCTTCAGAAGCGGGAAAAGTTTCAATCATTGGAATGCGCTTGCCAATTAGCTCAGTTATTTGATTTTCATAGGGAGCAAAGTTTACGCCACCATGTATGAATAATGAAAGGTTGGGAAAAATTTCTATGATTTTTTTTCCACCAGATTTATCTCTTAATTTTTCGAAATACATAATTACCCATGGCGGTATGCCGCTAATAAGCGTCATATTTTCTTTAATGGTTTCCTCAACAACGGCATCTACTTTTTGCTCCCAATCTTCAATGCAATTGGTGGTATAGCTTGGCAGTCTATTTTTAAGCAAGTAATTGGGTACATGGTGATAAACAATGCCTGACAACCTGCCTGTTAACACTCCGTTGGTTTTATAAAGCTCGGGACTGCCTTGCAAAAAAATCATTTTTCCATTTACAAAATTGCTGCTGCCAGTATTGTAAATATGAAATAACAAGGCATTACGAGCAGCTGCTATATGGGTTTTTATGGAAGCTTTGGTTATTGGAATATATTTTGAGCCAGATGTGGTACCAGAAGTTTTAGCAAAATATACGGGTTTGCCAGGGTAAAGCACATCATTTTCGCCATCAACTACCCTATTTACATAGGTTGCCAATGCTTCATAATCTCTAACTGGCACATGGTTAACAAAGCTTTTAAAATCAGTAATTTTATTAAACTGATGATCTTTGCCAAATTGGGTGTTTTTGCTTAAATTGATCAACGTTGCTAGCAATTGTGTTTGCGAATTTTTAGCGTTGTTATGCAATGCTGTAGTTTTTCGCACCACCTTGTTTGCCAATAGTTTAGCTATCCATGATATTAAGCTCATGCAACAAATGTATAAAAGCCTAAATAAATCATCATTATTATGGGTGAATGTGCTATCTTTGCGCGTTCAAATACAAAAACAATGTTTGCGATAGTAGAAATTGCAGGTCAACAATTTAAAGTAGAAAAGGGTCAAGAGATATTTGTTAACCGTCAACAAGGTGATGAGGGTGATAAATTGAAATTTGATCAAGTATTGTTAACCGGAGATGGTGATAAAGTAGCCGTAGGAACTCCTACCTTAAAGAAAACCGTTAGTGCATCAATTGTTGAGCACGTAAGGGGAGATAAAGTAGTAGTGTTTAAAAAGAAAAGAAGAAAGGGATACCGTAAAAGAAACGGATTTCGACATTCATTTACAAAAATTAAGATTGACGCTATTTCGTAGCGCATAAAATAAATTAACTAAGATGGCTCATAAGAAAGGTCAAGGTAGTACCAATAACGGAAGAGATTCACAAAGCAAACGCTTAGGTGTTAAGTTATTTGGTGGACAAGCAGCAATTGCTGGTAACATTATTATCAGACAAAGAGGTACAAGGTTTCACCCAGGTGATAATGTTGGCATGGGTAAAGACCATACCATTTACGCTTTGGTTGATGGCACTGTTGCTTTTAGAAAGAAAAGAAATAACAGATCGTACATATCTATTGTACCGTTTGATGAAGTGATTGAAAAAGCAAAGGCACCAAAACCAAAAAAAGCTGAGCCAAAAGCTGAACCTATTGTTGAAGCTAAAAAAGAAGTAAAGGCAAAAAGTGCTAAAGAAGAAGCTCCAAAGAAAGAGACAAAACCTAAAGCGGAAAAGCCTGCAAAAAAAGCAGAAAAAGAAGTTTTATCTGCAGAAGATACCGATAAGGCAAAAGCTGAAATAATTAAAAAAATTGGAACGGTAAAAGAAGGTGAAAAGGATGATTTGAAGAAGATATCTGGAGTTGGCCCCGTTTTGGAGAAAAAACTAAATGAGATTGGTATTTTTACTTTTGGTCAAGTAAGTAAAATGACTAAAGCCGAGTATGATTTAATGGATTCTATTACAACATCTTTCCCAGGTCGCGCAGAACGTGATGATTGGGCTGGCCAAGCTAAAGAGCTTAGCAAGTAAAAACTACATTAAAAGATACGTAAGAAGTTCTCAACTCGGCATAGAGAACGTAGATGAAACCCCTTAGGACGCTAAGGGGTTTTTGTTTTTTATTGTGGTTTTGTGAATCGCATGCATCTTTCGGAAAGCCATAAAGACCGCAGGTGTATGAGAGAAATACAACTTATCTTTTTATTGACGCAGATTTATTATGATTATTATGATATGTGTTACGTTTAATATAAAACTCATAAATCATCAGCGATATAATTTTTTGAATTTGCAATCTTGTATATAATTATGGTCGTAAGGTCTACGCTCTAATTGCGTGTTATCTGTTGTTCATGTTAAGTTGTAACATTAAAATTGCAAAGAGAGTAATCTTATTAAAACTAACCTTTATAAGTTTTAATTAGTTACCTATAAAGGCATCAAGTTCTTCAATTGAAGAGTCATATTCGAAAGCATCATTAACTTTATAGTAATCGCCAATATCGTACGTTCGAGCATAAGCCATCTTGGTAAATTGCAATCGCGTATCTTCATACTCAAACAAGCGTGTAATTTGGGTTACTTGCTCTGCTGTTAAACAATTGGCATTGGCTACCTGTTTCGCAACCGTTAGCTTATCATCTTCAAATGTTTTGCTAGCTATACTGCTTTTTACACCATTAAAGTCGTACATAGTCATTGGTGCTGCTGCACATCCTATTGGTCCGCTATAATTTGGCATAGGGTTGTTAACTGGAGTTGCACTTGGATCGCCAGTTGTTGTAGTAGTGGTAGTTGTATGAGTTGAAGATCTAACTTCTGTGCTTTGACCACTGCTCTCTTCAATTTTTACACCCATATCTAGGTTAACGCCACCTATATTAATACCTACATCTAAACTTTCGGTACTACTATTTGAGTTTCCTCCTGTTGGAGTAGTTGTTGTGGTTGTGGTAGTTTCGGTATATGTAATTGCTGGTAACGGAGTAGTATTGTATTGAACAATGGTAACATTGTTTGGCGGTGCAGGTGCTTCCTTTATAGATACTCCAGAAAACCATTTTAATTTTAAACGATCCTTTTTATCTCGTTTTATTTTATAAGTAACTTCTGCATTTGCCCCATCAGCATCCATTACCATTAGCATTTTCTTTTCTATGGGCTCAATGGTTTCATCATTAAAAATAATTTTTGTAGTGTAATAAGGTTGTGACAATGATTCAACCCTAATATTGGTTTCAGGATTTTCATTTTGCCTTACCCCATTTAATATTAAATAAAAAGGTATGGCCTCTTCACTAAAAACAATCAAATTAGATGTACTTTGCCCGTATAAACTGCTACTTACTAGCGCGATTAATAAACCGAATATTATATTTTTCATTGTTGTATTTTCTATAAACTCAAAGATAACGATAAACTTATTTCAACTAAAGAATAATTACTTAAGTATGAACTTTTGAGCTAAAAAATCTTACCCCCTGGTTACTACTAATGCATTAAAATTAATTTTGCTGTGCTTATGTTTTTTCCATTTTCAAGTAATATATGGTACATACCTAGCTGGTATTTATTGTTATTTATCTTAAGGCTTTTGGTATTGTAAGATGTTTCCAATAATCTACCTTGTAAATCATACAATTTTATATTACATGGTTCTGCTACATCAATTTGAACAAATTTTTCGGCATAATATATTTTATGTTCTATACTTTTTAACTCGACTGCATTCATAAAAAATCTACCAAAATATACGCGCTTGCTAACCTTTTGATTTACTTCCATACCACCGGCTATTATATATGAATGTTGTCCTGAAGCAACACCTCTTAAGTCCATAACTTCCGGAAAAGAAGGGGCAAAATAGTTACTAATAGATCCACCATTTATATAGTTGGTAGTGGCGGAATCAATGGGATTTACTCCCACTCCACCTGCATAGGCCAATCCATTATAATTATAGGTACGTTTTGATCCACCAACTAGTAAGTTTTGGTTGCCCCACATTGCGCCCCTGTAAATACCTGCATTTACATCAGTTGTATACGACCAAGTAATGTTTGTGGGGTCCATGTGATTAATTTCACCTTTGCGCAAAAAGGGGGCTATGGGAAAATTTATACCTAAGCTAGCTCCGCCAACGTAATAAATGGTGTTGCCATTTATGTTACCATTTGCGCCAAATGCTTTATAAAAATTGTTGTTTGGCACAGGTGTTCCAACTGTCCATTGATTTAATGCAGGATTATAAATTTGTACATTGTTTACGTTGGTTGTATTACTCCAACCAGTAATAATATAAATCAAACTATCCATATAGCTAACATGCACATGATCATCAATTGGTAAAGGTATGGGCGCTCCATCAGCCAAAAAGCTATCAGTTGCCATATCAAAAATATGTACTTTGTTTGATGACACTTCATTACCCGAGCTGCTTACACTATAACCACCAATAACATATATTTTGTTCTTAATAATAGTTGCAGATGCTGCAATTTTACCCAATGAGTCGGGCCAAGTGCCTAAAAATTGCCACCCAATACCACTCGTATGTTTAAAAACTTTACCATGAATTCCACTAAATAATTTTGTGCTATCAATACCTCCGAAAGAATAAACTTGTTTAATATCGGCATCACCACATACAGCATTGTTGCTTACGGCTTCTGGCATATCCACTAATCGGAAATGACCTAAAGGCTGGGCATAAAGAGAATGGATGCTAAAAATAATGGCTAATAGCAATATAATTTTCATAACGATAAAGATAATATTTTCGCTTTGCCCCACCATTAACTAAATAATTAGTTAAATAATGTAAAAAAGGTTTGATATATGTATTGCTTACTGTAAATTTGTACTCAGTAAAGAAATAATTAAATAAAATTTAATAAAACAATGAAGAACATTTCAATTTTAACAATCGCAATTGCCTTATTTGCATTTGTATTAACAAGTTGTAATAGTGAAGGTGGGTCTGCTGATGCTAAAGGTGGTTCAGACGCTACAACAACTATTGCTGATAACAGCAACCCAAACAATACCAATGCAAATCAAAAAAATCCTGCAGAAGCAGCTACTGCTGTTGTAGATAACACGCCAAAAACTACGCTAGAGTTTAAAGAAACTGAGCATGACTGGGGTGAGTTAATTGATGGTGACAAAGCAAAACACACATTTGAGTTTACCAATACTGGGAGTGAGCCATTAATTATTAGCTCAGCTAAAGGTTCATGTGGTTGTACAGTACCTAAATGGCCAAAAGAGCCTATTGCTCCAGGTGAGTCTAGCCAAATTGATGTTGAGTTTAATAGTGCCAACAAAAAAGGTAAGCAAACTAAAACAGTTACAATTACTGCTAACACAGAACCAGCTAAAACTTTCTTAAAAGTTAGCTCAACTGTTAAGCCTGACCCTAACAAACCAGCAGCTGCAGCTACTGCAAATCCTGATGGCAAGGCTAAGATTCAAGTAGGTCAATAAAATTGACATAAACTAATTATTAAGTCCTTTGGTTATGTAACCAAAGGACTTTTTTTATTATGGGAAGATTACTAGCATTAGATTTTGGATTAAAGCGCACAGGTATTGCTATTAGCGATCCGCTAAAAATTATTGCCACAGCATTAACCACTATAGAAACAAAAACTTTGCTCGATTTTTTAAAATCATATTTAGCGGAAGAAGAAGTTGACACCATTATTATTGGTGAACCTAAAAATTTGGACAATACGCCTACTTACTTAAAAGAAAAAATTGATTTTCTATCTAATAAAATTACCACCGATTTTGAAGTGAAAGTTGTTTTGGTTGATGAGCGATTCACATCAAAAATGGCCGTAAAAAGTATGGTTGATAGTGGCATGAAAAAAAAAGACAGAAGAAAAAAAGAGAATATTGATAAAATTAGTGCTACATTAATTTTGCAAACATATATGATGAGTTTATGATATTACCAATAATTGCCTACGGTGATCCTGTACTTAGAAAAAAGTGTAGCGATATTGCCAAAGATTACACCAACTTAAACGATTTGTTAAAAAACATGTGGGAAACCATGTACAATGCCAATGGCGTGGGTTTAGCTGCACCTCAAATTGGTTTACCCATAAGAATTTTTTTGATAGACACTACCCAGATGTTGGATAAAGGTGAAAAAGAGAGGAAACAATTTTCAGTTAAAGAAGGAGAAACAGGAATTAAAAAAACTTTTATCAATGCCAAAATAACTAAACACATTGGTGATGATTGGCCTTACAATGAAGGTTGCTTAAGTATACCCACTGTTCGTGAAGATGTGGTAAGGCAAGTTGCCATAGACATTGAATATTTTGATGAAAACTTTATTAAACATAACGAAACGTATGATGGTTTAGCCGCAAGAGTTATACAACATGAATACGACCATATTGAAGGAAAACTTTTTACTGATCACTTGAAACCGTTAAAGAAAACATTGCTTAAAAAGAAACTGGAAAAAATATCTAAGGGTAAAGTTGATGTAGATTATCGAATGAAATTTCCTAAGAAGTAAATTGCGCTAGTAATAACTTTTCTTCTTAAAATCTCCCCTCTTCCATGCTTTAAAAAATTGCGCCCAAGCAAATGGATTTAAAATTTGCATAGGTGGGTATTGACCTGCATAATATCCTTTGGCAGCAATTTGATTCATTTCATATCTAAAATTATCCGTGCCATCATTGGGTGTGTAAAAGCCTAATTCAGCCATTTCCTCTCGCTTTAAGTTTTTCCTAGCTCGCTCATAATCATCATCAGGTAAATCTAAAGCCAAAAAGTGCTTCTCCAATTTTTCGGGTGTTGGCCAAGGATAAATAACTGTGGTAGGCAAATTAATGGTATCGGTAGACATTAGTTGGATAATATTGTACTTACTATCTTTTAAAGTATCAGGAATCACAAAAATTTTCTTTTCCATACCTACTACAGAAAATATAATGGTGTCACCTTTTTCAGCGGCCAAAGAGAAAAACCCGGTAGTGTTTGATATGGTGCCCTTTCTACTTTCTTTTACATAAACTCCAGCGTACGGTATGGTTTGCAAACTATCGGCCGTAAGTACAATACCCGAAAACTGAACCACATTGCCTCCCTGCGCAAATGCAATTAGGGTTATAAAACTTAACACAATACTTATTACCGCACTTTTCATTCTTTCATAAAATTAGATAATTTTGAAAGTAAATGGTTTAATCATAAGTAGTAATAACGCATCTATGAAAAGTTTATTGGTATTATGTACAGGAAATTCATGCAGAAGTCAAATTGCAGAAGGATATTTAAAACAATATTTACCCAATTGGAATATTTATAGTGCAGGAGTGGAAACGCATGGCCTTAATCCAAAGGCTGTTGAAGTAATGGCCATGGATGATATTGATATTAGCAATCATCAGTCAGATTTAGTTGATGATTACTTAGAAAAAAACATTACTCATGTATTAACGGTATGCGACCATGCCAATGAAGTTTGTCCTGTATTTCCCAAAAATGCTATTAAGTTTCACAATAACTTCCCAGACCCTGCAAAAACAACTGGCTCGCCAGAAGAAGTAATGGACCAATTTATTATGGTGCGAAACATGATTAAGCAGTATTGCCAAGACTTAGCCAATAAACTTAGTTAGCTACAGCTATTAACTCTACAACATCTTCCTTTTCTATTGGCACAGCATTGATTTCAATTGCCACTTCATTTGCATTGGTATTGTAGTTTGTTTTGGAATTAATTTCAGTAGCAAATGCAAATCTTATTGCTATATGTAATAATAATGCGGCAGGCAGGATGGTAGCTAATAGAATTCTTCTCATAATTTGTATATTTTAAATGCAAGATATATCCTAAACCAAGCGTTATCCATTACATAATAATTGGCTTGTCGCTAACTATCGGCTAATTTTTAGCTTAAATTATGTTAAAAAACTCACATATTCCTGTTAATGAACATTTTATAAAAAACATTGAGAGGTATTGCTCGTATTATGTAAAAGTTTTGGCATAAAAAAAGGCAATCGATTTTTCGATTGCCTTTAAATAATTTTAAAACAGATAATTACTTAACTACTCGTATTTGCTTAACAAACTCACCTACATTAGATCTTACACGTATTAAGTAGATACCGGCAGATACATCATCTAAATTAAGCACAATTATTTCACCCAAAGTCTGTTCAACTTTTACAACTTGTCCTATAACACTAAATATTTCTATTTGAATATTTTCTGCGCCAACAACTTCTATAGTTGCCATGGCTCTTGCAGGATTAGGATATACAGATACTTCAGCCTCATCAGTTGCTAGTCCATGTCCATTTTGCGAATCATATCCCTGTAGCGTGCCGCCACCATTGGTAGGCTTAAAAGGATCAATCGTATGATCATCATTAGCTTTTACAGGTACATTATCAATCTCTAGTTGATCAATTGGATTCATGCCACTGATATTTTCTATAATTGGCAGTGCAGCTTCTTTATTTGCCATGCCTTGTGCAAATGATAAATTGCAACAAATAACCACTAAAAAGGCAGAAAGGGCTAAGTAAGTAATGAAATTTTTCATACACGTTGTTTTTAGATTTGACTAAAATTCTACAAATTGTGCTTTAATAAAATTAACACTTTTATGCTCGTATCGGTTCAATATTCGTATTTTAATTTACTTTTAAATGACATAAAAACTTATAATAATTTAATTTTCAGCGCTTTATTTGTTACTTATTAAATTATATTCGATTTATATTATCGGTTATAAATCGTAAAATACCCAAATGGAAAACAGTAAACTGATACAAATTTTAAGAACGCTTTCTTCTATAGAGGTACGTAAATTTTCAGAATTTGTTCAGTCACCTTACTTTAACAAGAATAAGAACGTAATTAGCTTAATGCAAATATTGCATAAAACACACCCCAAATACAGTGCCAAGCAAGTTAGCAAACACAATATACACAAACAGTTATTTAAAGGTAAAGCCTTTGATGAAAAGAACTTGCGCTACCCTATGAGCGACTTAACAAAATTGTTAGAAGAGTTTTTAACCGTTACTGAGTTGAATGAAAATGTGGTATTAAAAAAACACTTTCAACTTGAAGCATTCAACAAACGAAATTTAGAAAAGCAGTTTCCATCTTTAATGAAAGAAGCTTTTAAAGAAATTGAGAAAGATCAGTTTAGAGATACCAATTACTACTTTCGAAAATTTTTACTTGAAGAAGATGCGTTTGATTTTACTTTTAAGCATTTTAATCACGCGCACAAAAATAACCTACAACAAGTGGTAGAAAATTTAGATGTTTTCTATTTAGCCACCAAACTCAAATATTGCTGCGAAATTATAAACAATAAAAACACCTTTAAATTTGACCAAGACACACTGTTGTTAGATGAGATTCTAAACTTTTTAAAAAAGAACTCTTACGAACACATTCCTTTAATTTCAATTTATCATAAAATATTACTTACCCTTATTGAGTCAGAAAACGAGCACCATTTTAATGAGCTTAGAGACCTACTTACTCAATTTTCGAACAACTTTCCTATTACGGAGCAACACACCATGTATGTGTATGCTTTAAACTATTGTGTACACCGCATAAATAAAGGAAACAGCACTTACTTGAGACAATACTTTGAAATTTTTAAGGAGTTAATCGATCGCGAAATTGTATTTGTTGATGGCAATTTAACCCAATGGGATTATAAAAATATGGTAACAACTGGCTTAAGATTAAATGAAATTGATTGGGTAGCAAACTTTATTAAATCAAATAAAGCCAAATTAAGAGATGACCACCGAGATAATGCCTTTAAGTACAACCAAGCTCACCTTAAGTTTTTCCAAAAAAAGTATGATGATACTATAGGATTGCTTTCGCAAGTGGAGTTTACTGATATTTATTATCACTTAGATTCTAAATCTTTGCTGTTAAAAACATACTACGAAAAACGAGAAATAGAATCATTCTTCAGTTTGGTTGATGCTTTTAAAGTGTATTTGAGCAGAAATAAACTAATATCTGAATATCAAAGAACCACATATAAAAACTTGGTAAAGCTTACGCATAAGATGTTTAAGGCAAAACTGATAGGCGATAAAAAGGGTAATTTATTTTTAGAAGAAATTAAAAAAACCAACCCAGTATCTAATGTGAGTTGGCTAAAGCAAAAGGCGGAAGAGTTGGTTTAATAATTCGCATATTTCAGGTTGTAAATTTTACCATTTGATAAAACATTTGCAAAATAGACTCCAAGTGGCAACTCAGGAATTACATACTCGTTGTTAATCTTTTCTTTAAGAATGAGTTTTCCTGTTAAATCATACAGTCTAAAAAAAGCATCATTTTGAGGTTTACCACTTATCACCAAAGTATTATTTACTATCTCAACCTCAACAATATCGCAATTCCTCAGATTACAAGAGGCACTAACTACTTTTGATATGACGCTCTTCCTGTTGTAATCAATTTCTTTAATGCGATAGTAATTCTTTGGAACTGTGCAACGATCGGTGTATACATAATGCTTTTCTATCGAACTATTTAAACCATCAGTTAAACTTGTGCCAATAGTTGAAAAGTTAAATCCGTCAAAGCTCTTTTGAATCTCAAAACGTTCAACATCAATTTCAGTTGAGGTAATCCATTCAATATGATTAACACAATTTTTGTTAAGTACACTTACGTCAATAAAATCTACCGCCAAAAAATCACTGCAAATCACTGAATCCTCTATAGCAACATTGCGAGAAGTAGGCAAAATGCCATTGGTGGTAACAAAGAAATTACTTATACTTAGCATTACCGTATCGTCCAAACTTACATCTCGAGTGCTTAGCGGCATTGCTTGGTCATCACAAGTAGCTAAAAATACAGGGTCTGCGTTTCTAATAACTAAACCTGAATTGTTAGAGATAAATGAAGTATTTATTATCATTGGATTTCCATTGATATACTTCACATCTAATGGAGAATCTGTACCTGGTTTTAATGTTATCGCACTGTTTAACAAAGTCCCATTTTTATCTGTATTTAGCCAAAACACATCACCACCCGTAGTTGAAGAATTAATATCACTATAACCTGCAACACAAATATTGCTGTCCCCAATTACGTCTAGGTCGAACAACCAATCTCGCTTACTAGTGCCATAGGTTTTGCTCCAAACTACATTTCCAGCTGTATCCATTTTCATCATGAATCCATCTATTTCATTGCTTGAGTCTTCATGTAAACCACAAATCACTATATGAGATGAGTCCTCCATAAATTTGGCATCCTCTGCTTTATCAAACCTATCCACATTACCCAACAACTTTGACCATATTAGTTTTCCATTGGGGGTTATTTTGGCTATTAAGATATCATCATCATTATAAGCTTTATAAGCTGTTCCAATGATAAACAGGTTGCCATTATTATCCTCTAAAACTTTATGAATATTATCATTAGCGTTCACATTTAACTTTTTCGACCAGATTAGACCACCCATTGCATCAACTCTAAACAAGAGAGAATATCCGATATTATTTGAATAACCCGCGATTATAATATCTCCGTTCTTTAAGATCGTTATTTCTTCTGCATAATCTTTATTGGCTCCGTGATAAGTATTTAGCCAAATCAAATTTCCAGAAATATCTAGTTTTCCTATAACGAAATTCGATTGATTTGAACCTTTGCTGAAATCGGAGTGGCCCGCAACGATAATAAAACTATCATTTTTGAAAACATCTACATCAATTAACTCCCCGTTCAACCGATTTTCCCATGACTTGCTCCAAATTATATTGAAACTTGTATCCAAGCATGATACCCATAATTCAGATTTCCCCGAGCTATCATTATAAGATCTACCGACAACAAACGATAGAGAGTCATTGCTAGTTTTATCTATACTTCTTGGAACGAAATTTTTTCCTGCAGTATAAAATTTGGTCTGAAAACTTTGACTATTAGCTGTGGCAATAAATGAAAGGCATAAACCTAAACACAGAAGTAAGCGAAAAGTCGATTTTGTATTTGCCGTAAATATCTTTAAACAAATCATAAATAAAGTTACGGTTTTTAATTTAGGTTTAAAATCTAGTAAGCCAAAACTAATAGGCGATAAAAAGGGTAATTTATTTTTAGAAGAAATTAAAAACACCAACCCAGTATCTAATGTGAGTTGGCTAAAACAAAAGGCTGAAGAATTGGTAAAATAACTTTAGATAAATGACAACATATATAATGAATAGCTGTTGTAATTTAGCAGGTAATAAAGTGGCTAAATATGAATAGTTATAAAGATAAATTTGATCGCAGACACATTGGGCCTTCAGAGGCTGAAACCAATGATATGCTTAAGGCAATAGGTGCTTATGATGTTGACACCCTAATTGATCAAACCATACCATCAGAAATTCGCAGTAATAATGCTTTAAACATACCCAAGGCCTTAACGGAATATGAGTATTTAAATGAGATAAAACAAACTGCTGCTTTAAACAAAGCGAATAAAAGTTTAATAGGCCAAGGTTATTATGGCACCATAACTCCTTCTCCAATTAAAAGAAATGTTTTTGAAAACCCTGGTTGGTACACCCAATACACCCCGTATCAGGCAGAAATTGCACAAGGCAGATTAGAAGCTTTACTAAACTTTCAAACAATGGTGGCCGATTTAACTGGCTTGCCAATTGCCAATGCATCATTATTGGATGAAGGCACTGCTGCTGCAGAAGCAATGATTATGTGTTATAACTACGCTACTAAAAAGTATAAAACAAAAAACACCATTTTGGTGGATGAGCACACATTTGTACAAACCATAGATGTTTTAAAAACCAGAGCCACACCACTTAACATTAATATTGAAATTGTTGATTTGTTAAACACTGAAATAACTGATGATGTTTTTGCAGTTTTTATACAATACCCAAATGCCCAAGGAAGTATTTATGACTACGCATCATTGGTTACTAAAGTAAAAGGTAAACATGCATTTACAATTGCAGGAGCTGATTTGTTAGCCCTTACCTTGATAAAATCTCCAGGTGAGTGGGGAGCTGATGTTGTGGTAGGTACAACACAAAGATTTGGAATACCATTAGGTTTTGGTGGGCCTCATGCGGCTTATTTTGCAACCACTGATACATTTAAAAGGGTTATTCCTGGCAGAATAATAGGTATATCTGTTGATGCCAACGACAATCCTGCATACCGCATGGCCTTGCAAACTCGTGAGCAACATATAAGAAGAGAAAAAGCCACCTCTAATATTTGTACAGCACAAGCATTGTTGGCCATTATGGCGGGTATGTATGCAGTTTATCATGGGCCAAGTGGATTAAAAGCTATAGCCGAAAACATACATCTACTAACCAATATTTGTGGTGGAAAATTAAATAAACTTGGCTACCAGTTATTAAATAGCGAAACTTTTGACACATTAACCGTTGAAGCCAAGGATGAGGATGTAGTACAAAATATAAAAGATACTGCCAACTCTTTAGGTTACAACTTTTACTATCGCGACAATTCAGTAAGCTTAAGTTTTGATGAAACTTGCACTGTTAAAGATGTTGAAATGGTATGCGAAATATTTGCAACCGCATTAGGTAAAATTGATTTTGACCCTAGCATTAATGGTGAGTTATCAAAAACTGAAATTAATTTTTCGACAGAAATTGAGAGGTCGGTGCCTTTTTTAACCTACACTATTTTTAACTCGTTGCATAGCGAAACTAAGCTAATGCGATATATTAAGAATTTAGAAAAGAAAGATTTATCGCTTACCTCTAGCATGATTCCGTTAGGCTCATGCACCATGAAGTTGAACGCAGCAACACAACTAATACCGGTTAGCTGGCCCGAGTTTGCCAATATTCATCCATTTACTCCTATGGATCAAGTAAAAGGTTATGAAAAAATGATAACTGAATTGGAAGCTTACTTAAGTGAAATTACGGGGTTTTCTAATTGCTCATTGCAACCAAATTCGGGTGCTCAAGGTGAGTATGCTGGCTTACTTACCATTAAAGCATTTCATGATGCAAACAATGAAAGCCATAGAAAAATAGTTTTAATACCCTCATCAGCGCACGGTACAAACCCTGCAAGCGCAGTTATGGCAGGTATGAAAGTGGTGGTGGTAAAATGTGACAATCATGGAAATATTGATTTAGACAATTTGGTCGAAAAGGCTGAAGAGCATAGCGAAAACTTAGCTGGTTTAATGGTTACCTACCCATCAACCCACGGTGTTTTTGAGCATCATATAAAAACCATTTGCGATACCATACACCAACATGGAGGAAAAGTTTATATGGATGGTGCCAACATGAATGCTCAGGTTGGGTTAACTAGCCCAGGTTTAATAGGTGCTGATGTTTGTCATTTAAACTTGCATAAAACATTTGCCATACCGCACGGTGGTGGTGGACCAGGCATGGGCCCAATATGTGTGAATGAAAGCTTGGCTCCATTTTTACCCGGACATTCTATTATTAAAACTGGCGGAGAACAAGCAATTAGTGCGGTGTCTGCTGCACCATATGGCAGTGCAAGCATTTTATTAATTTCTTATGCCTACATAAAAATGTTGGGACCTAAGGGGTTAAAAAAATCTAGTGAAATAGCCATTTTAAACGCCAATTATATAAAAGAAAAACTAAGTAGCAACTATGAGGTGCTATACATTGGTAAGGACCATGGCAGGGTTGCACACGAGTTAATTTTAGATTTTAGACCATTTAAAAAGTTTGGCATTGAAGTGGAAGATGTTGCCAAAAGGCTTATGGATTATGGTTTTCATGCACCAACAGTATCGTTTCCGGTTGCAGGCACCATGATGATTGAACCAACAGAAAGTGAAGATTTAGAAGAAATTGACAGATTTTGTGATGCAATGATTGCCATTAAAATGGAGATACATGAAGTAGAATCAGGCATTGCTGATGCTGATGACAATGTATTGAAAAATGCTCCTCACACCAGTTACGTTTTGGTAGATGAAAATTGGAGCCATCCTTACAGCAGAGAGAAAGCTGTATTTCCATTGCCATGGGTTAAGTTGAACAAATTTTGGCCTACGGTTAGTAGAATTAATAACAGCCATGGCGATAGAAATTTGGTTTGTACTTGTCCAGATGTTAACTCGTATGCTTTAGAGGAAGCATAAAAAAAGAGCCATAACATTGTTATGACCCTAGGCAGCTCGGCATTATGAGAATTTTTATAATAATCTAAATATTATATCCATTTGGTAAACTTTATTTAGCTGTCCGCTTGTGGCATTTACAAGTTTACCATTTAGCGCTTTGTTAAGATAGGTAGAGATATCACTATCTCCATTTGCGTTAAGCACACTTATTGCACCGAGCTCATTAACTAAAAACTTAAGTGTAACTGTTTCGTTTTGAAATTCGCCTCTAGCAAATTCAGGAAATTCTATCATATTATTTATTTGGGTTGACAATGGACTTGCTCCATGTTTTGGCCCTGCAGAAACAGATGCAATGTTTAAAATGATAACTACAGCGATTGAAAAAATTGATTTAGATAAATTCATAGTACTAGGTTTTTGTGTTTTATAAATTGTTTGTTAATACAAAGAACCTAGCATTATAAAGGCTTAAGAAAATTTTAAGATGAATTTGATAAAATTAAAGATGAATAAAATACAAGCTGACCGCTCACACAGAATAAGAGCAAAAAATGACATTTCGTCTGAAAAAAATAGGGGTTAATCTAGCAGTTGCGGGTTAGTCCATTACTTTGGATGACTTTGCAGTTTAGAGAGCATTGTTTGTCGAACCTCATCCATTAATTGTTCGATATCGCTCATTTGATAATTTGATGTATCAATAGGTTTTGACCAATAAGCATAGTAGGTTCCTGGACGTAATGAAGCACTGCCATATTTGCCCATTAGCTCACTAGCTCCAACTATTGTTAAAACTGCAATTGGTGTATTTGTTTCAATGGCCAATCTAAATGCACCGTTATAAAATTGCTTTAACGGTTCTTGGGTTTTGTTTCTAGTACCTTCAGGATATATTCCAACACTGATGCCTTCATTAATTGAATTTACCATGTTTTGAAAGCTTTGCTTGCGAGCTTCAACATTTTTGCGATCAACCAACACTGCCAAACGCTTTAGCAAAAAACCCATAACAGGTACTTTACCTAACTCTGCTTTTGCTAAAAACCGAAAAGCAACGGGATATGCTCCTTTCATATAGGCCGGTATATCTAAACTACTTGTATGGTTAGCAACCATTACATAAGTCTTGTTTTTATCTAAAAATTCTTTTCCCGATATTTTACAACGTATGCCAACCAAGTATAGCCATAAACTTATCCATCTTAAGCCTATTCTGATATACAAAATGTTGGCCTTGGCACTTTTAGAAAATAAAAATGCTATAAAAATAAAAGGTGCGAATATGGCCAATACTATTAGATACCAAAAGCCTCCCCAAACAGCCCAAATACCTGTTAACACTTTATATGCAATTCCTTTTTGGCTATTGGCTGAGTTGGCTTTACTCATTTTAGCAACCTTTTGTACATGTTAATAGTGTTTTCTAACCCTAAATAAATGGCATCACAAAACAATGCATGGCCAATAGACACCTCTAAAAGGTTAGGTATCTCTTGAGCGAAAAATTTAAGGTTTTCTAAATTTAAATCGTGACCAGCATTAATGCCCAAACCAATGTTGTTGGCTAATTTTGCGGTATTTTTATAGTCTTCAATGGCATTTTTAGGGTTGGTTTTATAAATTTCGGCAAAAGGTCCTGTATAATATTCAATTCTATCAGCATCTACAGCCTTAGCTCCTTCAATAAACTGCTCTAAGGGATCGATAAATAAAGAAACCCTAATTCCATTGCTTTTCAATTCGGCAGTAACTTCAGTTAAATGTGCTTTATGTTTTATGGTATCCCAACCATGGTCGCTAGTTAACTGATTAGGGTCATCAGGTACCAAAGTGCATTGATGAGGTTTTACTTCCAACACCATTTTTAGAAACTTCTCTGTTGGATTTCCCTCAATATTAAACTCAGTTGAAACTTCATCCTTCAGCTCATAAGCATCAGCATACTTCACGTGCCTTTCATCTGGTCTAGGATGTATGGTAATACCATCAGCTCCAAAGCGCTCACAATCTTTGGCTATTTGAACCAACTTAGGTAAATCACTGCCACGTGAGTTGCGGAGCAATGCAGGTTTATTAATGTTTACGGAGAGGTTTGTCATGTATTGCAAAAATATAAAAGGGGCTTGCAATGCAAGCCCCTTTTTAAACTTAATTATAAATCTATTTTATTTCAAAATCTGTAATTTTTTGGTATCAATTACTTTTCCATTAATAAATAATGAATATAAATAGGTACCACTTGAAAGCTCACCTAATGATAATTTTAATGAGCCTTTACCTTTTTCAGTATTTAGTCTAAATGAATCAATCTGAACACCTTCTTGTGTAAATACTTTGATGTTTGCTTGCTCATAATCTGCAGAGAGATAATAGTTAACTAAAGCCATATCATCTGTAGGATTTGGAATAGACTGATAAAGAATGTCTTTATCTTGAGAAACTGCATTCATATTATTAGACTTATTATCCAAACCAGTACATCCACTTTCACAAATTCTAGCTATTGCATCTTCTAAAAATTCAAACTTTTGCTCCATTGTAGCGTTTTGTTCTTTTAATAACTCAATATCAGCCTTTAACGCTTCATTTTCTATAGCTGCATTGTTCTGCTTTGCTACTTGTGTGTTCAGCTCTTTTACAGCTTGAATAACTATAGGAATTAACTCGGTATAGTTTACGGCATTGAGTTTTTCACCTGTAAACCCATCACCATCTTCTTTAGGAACTGGAATTTCCAATACTAAATTAGGTAATACGGTTTTTAGCTCCTGAGCGATTACACCATAACTCTCTACTTTGCTATTTAGGTTTAACCCTGGATAATTAGTGTTATCATACTCATAAACTTTAGGTTCTATATTTTCAAGAATTTCTAATGCATTATTTATTGGTACTACATCTTTCTTAACTCTTTTGTCAGAAATTTGATAAGTTCCCCCAACATTTGCGCCATTACCATTAAAAAATCCTGCCAATCCTGGTCCGTTTACGGTTCCACTAACAGCAATTGCACCTGGTCCTGATGCACGTGCATCTATGCCAATGTTAGTATTCGTGGCACCCGTACCATCTGCAAACACCCCAGTGGCAGCATTGCCTCCAGTTCCTCTTGCAAATGCACCAATATTTGAAGTAGTAGCATCAAAAGCCAATAATCTTGCTCCAAAGGCTAAGTTTCCATTTCGTGCATTGCCCTCAACGCCAAAATTTTGAGAATTAGTGGCGGGAGCGCTTATGGCACTGCCCCAACATCCGATATTCATAGTTGAATTATTTCCTGTAAACAATCCTCCCACACTCATAGCACTTGTTCCACTGCCATTTCCAAAACCCGTCACTCCTTGATTTCTGTTTGCACCTTCACCAGTTAAAATCCCTCCAAAAGCAGATTTATTCAATGCTGCGGTAGAAATACTTCCTCTTGCAATTAATCCTGTAACCTGATCACCATTTCCATTTCCTGCATTAGTAGCAGTAACATTAGCTCCTATTGGATTACTCCCAATGGCGCTTACGCTAGCGTTAATAGCCATTCTTTGGCCAGAACCCACTGTTACATTATCTAAGTTTTGAACTCTTAGAGCTGTGCTAACAGAGTTATCATTCCGCGTTGCAGGTATCATAATATCCATTTTGGCTGCTGGGTTGTTTAATCCAAGGCCTAGTCTTCCTTGACCACCCACTGCGCCATTATCAGTAAATACTAATCTAAAATTATTCAATGGTACTTCTCTATTATTTATCAACTGAGCAGTGTTACCACCAAGTCCGTTACCCAATTGAACATTGGTAGGTGAGTTCATAGAAAGCCCATTATCTGCTGTTATGTTACCGCCTCCAGTAGAAGCAGGTATTCTAAACAACTCAAAAGATTGCGGGTCAATAACTACATGTTCTACATTAGATCCAGCATATGGCAAATCTTGAAAAATTATTTCAGGAGCTATAGCACCTGAAGGTGCTATTGAACCTGCCATAACTTCTAAGTTATAGTTTGGAGCGTATGCAGAATTTCCTGGATCCATTTGAATCTCCACTCCCCTTTCCGTTATGGTTTGTGTTCTATTGTTATTGAAACCAAGTTTAATTGCTTCATCAACATTTGTGCTTATATTGGTTCCAATAGCAAAAACATTGGCTAAGCCATTGCCAATTGTATTTCTATTCCCTAATATAAAGGCATTGGAGCTTCCATTTATAGTGTTTGAGTTACCCAGTATGTGAGAAAATCTAGCTTGACTAAGAGAATTTCTAAATCCACGAGCTGTGCTTGTGACAGATCCATTGAATGTATTGTTATCACCAATTGCAATAGAATTTTGCGCTGAACTTATATTGTTTATGTTCCCTAATGCATGCGATCTATTCGATCTTGTGTTGGCATTTGAATTACCAATATTAGAGTTATGGGTTCCATCTTGAATTGAGTTAGATTCACCCATATTTGAATTATTCATAACTGCAAGTCCATTTCCAATAATTCGATTCAAACTTCCAAAATTGCTGTTGAATTGAGCATGTGCTTGCTGAGTATTTCCGATAATTTCATTTCTGTGTCCCATGGAAGTATTATAGTCCTTATACGGACCAACTGACCAAGCATTTGACATTTTTGAATGGCCACCACTCATAAAAGAACCATGTGCATTCAGCATTTGTAAATCTTCTCCAAAAACACCAGCTTCAAATGAGTTGTCAATAACATTGTTGGCGCCCAAAGAAAAAACTGAGTTAGATTCTGTTATTGTATTGTTTGAACCAAAAGATCCAGAATTCTGATTACCTGCATTACCAATAGTGTTTGTGACAGCACCAAATTCATAGTTGCCATCAGCAGTGTATTCAGCTCTTTGGTTGTTACTCGTCCAAATTCTAAAACCTTCATTGTTTATGGTTCCAATAAAGTCGGTTGGCAGTATTCCCGCATTCCCAGTTGTATGCCAATCAATAGTTTGAGGAGGCGGAGGTGGAGGTGCGGCAGCTCTGTACAATTCAAAAGTACTTGGGTCTATCACAACATTTTCAAAAGTTTGAGCCGTTAGTGGTAAATCTTGTAGTTTAACCTCAGGATTGGCTCCCCCTCCTGAACCCGCCATAACTTCTAGATTTAGGTTTGGTATATACGCAGGGTTTCCCGGATCCATTTGAATTTCGACTCCTCTCTCTGTAATGGTTTGTGTTCTGTTACCATTGATTCCCAGCTTTATGGCCTCATCAACATCTGTACTAATGTTTGTGCCAATTGCAAATGCATTGGAAAATCCGTTGATGGAATTTTGTCTTCCTAATATATAAGAATTGGTTGCACCACCATTAACACTATTGCCATTACCTAAAATGTGTGAATTTTCGGAATCAACTATTTCGCTGTTAACTCCACGAATTGAACTAAACGTTGTTGCATGAAAGAAATTACCATCACCTATTGCTATAGAACTCACGCCACCGTCTATGGTATTGCTATTTCCTAAAGTATGAGAAAAATTAGCTTTAGAATTTGTATTACTGTAACCAATATTAACGCTAAAGGTCCCATCAAAAATGGAATTGAAATCTCCAAGATTTGTATTATTAGTGGCCGACATAGAAGATCCTGTAATACTATTGTTACTGCCAATGTTAGAATTATATGCAGCAAAGGCAGATGCGCTTATACCTAAAATTTGATTGTGGTCTCCTAAAGAAATATTATAATCTTCATAAGGCGCATTTGCCCATGAATTTGAAATTGTAGAATGACCACCACCCATAAATGAGCCATGGGAACTGTGAATCTCCAAATCTTCTCCAATTACACCAACACCATCTGAATTCGTAATTGTATGCTGATTGCCCAATGCAAATGATTGTATAGAATTATCCACCGAATTATTTATCCCAAACAGGCCGCAACCACTATTGTTTAAACCAATAATGTTTAAATCACCAAACTGGTAATTTCCATCAAATGTATACTCGGCTCTTTCAAAACTATTCGTCTTAATTCTTAATCCCTCTGGATCAAGGGTACCGATATATTCAAATGGCTGTATACCTGCATTTCCGTTGGTTTCCCAATAGGGCTGACCGAATGCAGAAAAACTCAATATGCATAGAAGGGCAATACATAATAATATTTTAATTTTTTTCATAGATAAAACATTTTGATAATGCCTACTCTCAAGCACTTTTCGGCTACCGTGTCGTACTATTTTCTATAATTTTGGGTAAGGAATCATATAGATTTTCCGATATCTTCTAACCGAAAATTAGAATGATAAATTGGCGTTTCATATGGGAAACTTATGGATAGGCATTTTGAGATTATACCTATGTAGATTTAAGTGTTAATTGTGTTTTAGGTTATTCCCAAAACTTTAATAAATCTGTTTTTTTGTTATCTGAAACGTTTAATGTGCTGCCATCTTTTAAAACAACTTGGCCTCCCCTACCTCTAATATATTCAGTTACATGAGCTACATTAACGATATGTGAATTGTGAATACGGCAGAACTTATCAGCTGGTAACAACTTTTCGAATTCCTTAATTTTTTTGGAAACCAGTATGGTTGTGTTGTCATTTAAATGCACATTGGTATAATTGCCATCAGACATGAGCTTTATAACTTTATCTAATTCAACAATTTTATAGCCCGATAATGTTGGGAGTGAGAGTTGATTTAATCCTTGTGGATTGAACCTATTTGACAACTCATTTATCTGTTGGGCATTAATTTTTTGAGGGCTGGAAATGAATCTATTAACCGCAACCTTAAATGTTTCTTCTTCTATTGGTTTTAGCAAATAATCTAAGGCATGATGCTTTATCGCTTCAATAGCATATTGATCAAATGCGGTAATAAAAATAATTGAAAAATTAATATGTTTAAGCTTGGCTAAAATGTCAAATCCTGTACCATCTAGTAATTGTATGTCTAAAAAAAGTAAATCTACCTTATGATTTTCCAGTGCTTTAACTCCACTTTCAACTGAGAATCCTTCAGCTACCACATTCAATTGAGGAAATAGCTTGTTCAAATAAAACCCAACAATCTCTCTACTGTCAGACTCATCATCAATTACTACACAATTAAACTCTTTTCGCATTAATTTTTGGTATTACTAAGTTAACAATTGTTCCTGTTTTTGTAGCATCTAATTCCTCCTTGTCATTAACTACAATTTTTATGTCAATTTTGTAAAGTCGGCTGTAGGTTTCGGCTCTTTTATAAGACATTTTCAAGCCTTGTTGCCGTTCATTAATCGCTAACTTATTGGCCGATTTCATCCCTTTCCCAAAATCTTCAATTGAGCAATGTAATTTTTCATCTTTTTCTTCAAACTTTACTATTATTCTTGATGGTTCATTATTATCTGGATTTAATCCATGCTTTACAGCATTTTCAACAAATGGCTGAATTAACATGGTTGGCAAACTAAAGGAACTAGTAACTTCATTAATTATTTTATATTCTAAAAACTGCTTGTACCTCATCTTTTCCATTTCCAAATAATCCTTCAAATATTCAATTTCATCATTCAAGCCAATTAAGTTTTTTTGAGATAGGCTTAAGGTTAATCTCACAAACTTTGCGAACAAAGAAATTTGATCTTCCGCTCTTTTGTTTTCTTTCTTTAATACTGTATTCTTTATTGAACTTAAACTATTGTAAATGAAATGAGGATTAATTTGAGCTTTTAGCGCTTCCAATTGTAGGTTGGTTATTGTATTGTTTAACCTATTTGCCTTTTTAACATTGGCAATTCTTAATCTATAAATTACAATTCCTATTATAATGGCTAATAAAGCAACTGCCCATTGAAACCATCTTGTTCTAAGAAGTTTAGGCTTAACAACAAACTTGAAACTTTCCGTGTTAAGGCTTTCAATACCACTGTTTCCGATAGCCTTTACCATAAATTCATAATTATCCGGTGGTAACTCGTAAAATGATATGTTGTTTTTATCCACTTGAATCCATTCTTTTTGTATGGGAGTTAATTTATAGGCATACTGGGTAAAATTGCCTTTTAAAAATAATCGATCTGAAAATGAAACACTTATGTTATTCATATTAGGTCTTAACTCAATTTTTTTATTTATGTCAATCGTTTGATTTGCAACTTTTACGGATAGTATTACAATTTCGGGAGGTTTTGGCGCATCAATGTTTTTAAGACTAATTAAACTTAATCCAACATTGGTAACCACATAAAGTGTGTCATTATGTATTGTAAAATCCTCTATTTGATTTGAAACCAACCCATCAATAACCCCAAATGTTCTGCAAGAGTCAAAACTAAAAGATGAAGGATTGTAAATTAAATGGGCTAAGCCAGTTTGTGATGAAATCCACATACCGTATTCTTTATGATGTAATAATTTTTGAGGACTATTATCGGTTATACATTCACCCTTATTAAAATGTAACACTGTATCTGAACTAATTACTACCAAGCCCGCATCAGAAACTACAAATACATTCTTATCAATTACTTCAATTCCATTAATGGTTTTGTTGTTTAACATTTTATTATTGTAAGGCCGTACACCAGCCCCATCATCTTCATAAACATATAACCCTTTTATGGTTCCAATCCATAATTTACTTTTTGAATAATTTAAGGTTGTTACCCGCTGCTTCCACAATATTTTACTTTGCAAAAAATTACTTTTAATTGTAACTAGTGATAAGCCAGAAGAGCTACCAATGTAATATTGATTTTTGTTAACCCTTACAATATCTTTAATTGCCCCAGCATGTATTGAATCAGCTTGGTGACTTTTATGTTTAATTATGTAAGCTCCTACATCAGATGCTGCTATAGAAGAATCTTTATTATGAGCTAATATTTTAGCCACCTTACTATCAGGTAAAGGTTTTGAAGATGTTAATGGAAAAATTTTATTGCGTTGATAATAATTTATTACCGGCTGATTAAAGCCTAGTACTAACTTATCGTTAACAATATTGATTGATTTAAGCCCTTTTGTTGCGCCTAATGCGTTGTTAGGTATATTATTTACATAAGTTTTTTTCAAATAAAAGATTCCTTGATTTGAAGTAGAAACCCAGAGATTGCCCTTTGAATCGGTAAAAACATTGTTTACTATTTGCTGTTTTAAATATACCGTTGGGGTAGTATTTAGAACACTCATTATGCCTCCTGTAATCAACGAAACCCAAACTCCTACATCAGCACCACAAATATTTTTTATTTGATTACCCATTTCTATGGTTTCGATTTTAGAAAAGTTATAGTCTGAATCAAATTCAAATACATCAATATGTTTAGCCTCATCAACGGGTAAAACATAAGCTTTACCGTTTTCATGAATCTGAATTTGAGCAAGTTCAAAATCAATTTTTTGAGTACTTATTAATGTTTGTTCATTGTAAATTGATAAAAATGTAGTGAAATTTTTAGAATGGAAAATCAGTATTTCCCCACCAAAATTTTGCATAGAAATTATTACATGACCTTGAGGAATATTTTGAATGCTAAAGTTTTGAACTTTGCCTTCAACAAGATCGAACATATATATGGTTGTATCCTTTTTACCACCTAAAACCCAAGTATTAGACTCTTTTATTAAATCGTAAACCCCTAAACCGTTTAGATCTATTTGAGAAAATTCAGGAACATTTAATAAACTGTAAAAGCTATCTTGATAATAGTAGTTTGGTTGATTTCTGAAGTTATGAAAGAATACATGATTGTCATTGTCTATTCTTATGTTAAATACTTCTTCATCAATTAAACCATCATCAGAATCATAGTATATAAATTCTTCTCCGTTAAACTTATTTACCCCATTGTTGGTGCCAATCCAAATAAATCCATCTTTGTCTTCTGCAAAGTTGTAAACGTGGTTTGAACATAGCCCATCAGTAGTTTTATATTGTTCTATTTGATATAATTGCGCAAAACATATTATATTAACCGACATCACGATTAAAAGACATAATCCATATTTAACAAAAAAAGATAAAGAATAATTTTTTTTAATCATAAGCTATTGATACCAAAACGATACAGACCGACACCAAGTTACATTAAACATTTTTGAAAATGCCTTAATCTATAAAAATAAAAAGCCCCAAGCTAATGCTTGAGGCTTCCAAATTTATTTAAACAAATTACTAATTAGTACCTGTAATACTCTGGCTTATATGGGCCTTCAACAGTTACGCCAATGTAGTCAGCTTGTTCTTTTGTCATTACCTCTAACTCAACACCAATATGTTCTAAATGCAATCTTGCAACTTTCTCATCTAAATGCTTTGGTAAGGTATAAACCTTGTTTTCGTAAGCATCAGTATTTTGCCATAACTCTAATTGAGCTAAAACTTGGTTGGTAAATGAATTACTCATTACAAAACTTGGATGTCCTGTAGCACAACCTAGGTTAACCAACCTTCCTTCTGCTAAAACAATTACATCCTTACCGTTAAGTGTATATTTATCAACTTGAGGTTTAATGATTTCTTTGGTATCACCATGTTTGTCATTTAACCAAGCCATATCAATCTCATTATCAAAATGACCTATGTTACAAACAATGGTTTTATCTTTCATTTTTTCAAAGTGTTTGCCTTCAATAACATTAAAGTTACCAGTAGCTGTAACTACTATGTTAGCTCTGCTAACTGCTTTGTCCATGCTTTGCACTTCAAAACCATCCATTGCAGCTTGTAACGCACATATAGGATCAATTTCGGTTACAATTACTCTAGCTCCTGCGCCCGCTAAAGATGCGGCTGAACCTTTACCTACATCACCATAACCGGCAACAACAGCAACTTTACCTGCCATCATAACATCAGTTGCTCTTCTAATAGCATCTACCAAACTTTCTTTACAACCGTACTTGTTGTCAAATTTAGACTTGGTAACTGAATCGTTAACGTTAATTGCTGGTAAAACTAAAGTTCCATTTTTCTCTCTTTCATACAATCTGTGAACTCCCGTTGTGGTTTCTTCAGATAAGCCTTTAATACCTTGAACTAACTCTGGGTATTTATCAAAAACCATGTTGGTTAAATCACCACCATCATCTAAAATTAAGTTCAATGGTTTGGTTTCATCACCAAAAAATATGGTTTGTTCAATTGCCCATTCGAATTCTTCTTCACTCATACCTTTCCAAGCGTACACTGGTATGCCGGCGGCGGCAATTGCTGCTGCGGCATGATCTTGAGTTGAAAATATGTTACATGAACTCCAAGTAACATCTGCACCTAACTCAACCAAAGTTTCAATTAAAACTGCGGTTTGAATTGTCATGTGCAAACACCCTGCAATACGAGAACCTGCTAAAGGTTTGCTTGCTCCGTATTCTTTTCTTAAGCTCATTAATCCGGGCATTTCAGCCTCAGCCAACTTAATCTCTTTTCTGCCCCAATCGGCTAAAGATATATCTCTTACTTTGTATTCTAATTTGTGATCTACAGTCAACATTAAATTTTCTTTTTATTTTGAATTGTAAAATTATTAAAAACCTAGCTCTTTTGCCACAAGAGCTAGGTTGTGTTTTATTTAATGAACGAATAAAATGGCAATTTGTTTAGCTTTGTATAAACTTTTATTATGTATCCACCAGAATTATATGAGCCAATGAAGGAAGACCTTACCAGTGTAGGGTTTGAGGAAATGTTAACGGCAACAGATGTTGAAAGTGCTTTTAGTAAAGAAGGAACAACATTTTTTGTAATCAATTCAGTTTGTGGTTGCGCCGCAGGTAATGCAAGGCCAGCTGCCAAATATGTTGTGCAACATAGCAGTGTAAAACCAACTAGAGCGGTAACAAGTTTTGCTGGGGTAGATAAAGAAGCTGTAAATAAAGTAAGAGAGTTAACCGCCCCCTACCCACCATCATCACCTAGCATGGGACTAATAAAAGATGGAAAGTTGGTACATTTTATTGAAAGATTAAGCATTGAAGGTAGAAGTGCACAAGATATTGCCCAAGAGCTTTTAGATACATTTGAACAACATTGCTCGTAATGGAAATTCATCCGCTAGACGCATTGCTTACTAAGTTTCATAAGCAAACTCATCTTAAAATGATGATGGACATGGCAAATGCTGATGGTAGAATTGATGAACGAGAAATAGACTTTTTATTAGAAGTTGCTACAAAAATGGGGTTGGGCAAAGGAGATTTTACTGAAATATCAGAAAATCCTGAAAATTTCCATATACAAGTACCCAAAGATGAATCTGAAAGATTAACCTTGTTTTATCAAGTACTATTTTTGATGAAGGTTGACAATGAAATAGTGGATAAAGAAATTGAACTTTGTAAGGCAATAGGAATAAAGTTGGGCATTAATCCACTTTTAATAGCCGATTTGATAAATCTGATGATTACTTGTATTGATAAAAAAATATCCCAAGAAGAAATGTTGAGCAAGGTAAGGCCCTACCTAAACTAATTCTTATACTTGTATATAAAATTAGAAATGTTTAATATTCATATTTATGGAGTATAAATAATCTTAAATATAGTATGTTATTAATTTAAAAAACAAAAAAGCCCCTCACAATGTGAAGGGCTTTTGCTGTTAGTTTCGATTAATCTTAGGCTTAAGGTTTCTTAATTTCTTTTGCTGTTTTTTCAGCACCTTCCTTAATATCTTTTCCTGTTTTTTTAATTGCAGTTCCTGTTTTATCAGCTCCTTCTTTAATCGTGTTGCCTGCATCTTTAGCACCTTCTTTTAAATTGTTAGCACCTTCTTTCATGGCAGCTCCCGTAGTTTCAGCTCCCTCTTGTATCTTGTCACCTGCTTTATTTACACCTTCCTTGGTCGCATTTACTCCATCTTCAACAATGTTTCCTGCAGCATTCGCACCATCTTCTAATGTATTTCCTGCAGCATTGGCTCCTTCTTTAATGGTATTTCCTGCAGCATTGGCTCCCTCTTTAATAGTACTTCCTGCAGCATTGGCTCCTTCTTTAATGGTACTTCCTGCAGCATTGGCTCCTTCTTTAATAGTACTTCCTGCAGCATTGGCTCCATCTTTTACCTTGTTGCCAACATCTTTACCAGCATTTTCAATTTTATTGGTTCCGTCTTTTACACCTTCTTTTATCTCGTCAGCTGTACCTGCACATCCTTTATTTATAACCATCCATGCAACTAATGCAAGAATTATGATTCCTAAAATTGGTAACAATTTTTTTATCATACTTCCACCAGCTGCAGCCGCATCTCCGGCACCATCTACAACAGCACCCCCTACATTTTTAACACCGTCTCCTACTTTACCCGCTGTATTACTAGCAGCCCCTGCAACCGCTTTAGCTCCACCACTTACAGCTCCAGCAGCTTTACCAGCAGCATCACTTGCTTTACCCGCTACATTGCCAGCAGCACCTGTTACTGCGTTTGCACCATCACCCACAACTCCCGCAGCTTTGCCAGCAACATTAGATATTCCTCCTGTTAGTTTACTAGCCATTGCTCCTATTCCTCCAAGATTTAACATTGAGCCTAAACCTGAAGGCATGGCTGCTTGAACATTTTCTTTTTGAGAAGATAATAGGCTCATTAAACCTCCTTGATCCATTCCACCATTTAAAACTTTCTTTTTAAGTAGGCCCAAAATCATTGGTAATGCTACGGCCATAATTCCTTTTCCACCAGATTCACCTACACCACCTAATTTACTTACGGCTCCCATTACACCACTCAACTTATTGCCAAATATACCGCTAAGCATATTGCCACTATTTTCCATAAAAGCATCTTTATCTCCGCCTCCAAGTATGTCTCCCATTTTGTCCATAATGCCATCATCAGCATCATTAACTATGTTGTTTACAAAATTTGCTCCTTCTTCATCTGAAGCTTTATCCATTATACCACCAAGTAAAGTTGGTATTGCGCCTCCCATGGCCTCAGTTACATTTCCACCTTCAAGCCCTAATGCACCACCAACTTTATCGGCAACTGCACCACTTACTTGATTTTTTAAAATTTCAATTAAATTCATTTTTGTGTTTAGTTTTTGGAATTATAAATATTTAACATATACATGACGTAATATTACATCAATGTCACTTACAGCGCAAAATACAGCAAATAACCAATTGAAAATAGGCAATGGTAATTAATTTATGGTCTAGTCCACGCAACATTTCTACCGCATTAATGTACTCTTTTGCTCAAAGAGCTGATATGCAGGTAGTTGATGAGCCATTTTACGCTCATTACTTAAAATTTACTGGAGTTCAAAGACCCGATAGAGTTGCCACATTGGCTGTAATGCAGCACAATCCTGATGAAATTTTAAGGACTAAAATTTTTTCCGATAGTAAAAAACACAAGTTTGTAAAAAATATTAGTGTTCAATTAATTGGTTTGAATGACGCTTTTATAAAAAAGTGCCAAAACATTATTTTAATAAGACATCCAAAGGATACGTTGTTAAGTTATACCAAAGTAATTAAACAACCAACTATTGATGACATTGGCTTTAAACACCAATATGATATTTACAAAAAGTGGCACACCAAAGGAGCCATTAGTTGTATAGTTAACTCCAATGACTTGTTGAAAAATCCTGAGTTATTTTTAACTAAAATATGTAAAAAGCTCAAACTTGATTTTGATAAGAACATGCTAAATTGGCAAAAAGGAGCTCGACCTGAAGATGGACCTTGGGCAAAATATTGGTATGAAAATGTACATAAATCAACAGGTTTTAAACCATTTAATGAAAACCCAACAACATTGCCCAACCATTTACTGCCCTTGTATAATGAATGCTTGCCATATTATAATTTTTTAAACAACTTAAAATTGACATAAAATATGCTTCAACAATTTGATGATAGAAACACCAATATTAAAGTTTGGGTAGGAGATAAATTGGTTTTGCGAGAAAACGCAAAAGTTTCAGTTTTTGATAGTAGTGTGCAAGGCGGTGATGCGGTTTGGGAAGGTCTTAGAATTTACAACGGGAAAGTATTTTGTTTAGATGAGCATTTGTTAAGATTGCAGGAATCGGCACACACTTTGGCTTTTTCTAACATACCATCAAATGAAGATATTAAAAAGGCCATTTTTAAAACGCTAAAGGCCAATAAAATGAATGATGGTGTTCATGTGCGACTTACACTTACAAGAGGTATTAAAATTACATCTGGCATGGACCCAAGGCTTAATACAAAAGGATGTACCCTTATTGTGTTAGCTGAATATAAGGCACCTGTTTATGCTGATGCTGGAATTAGATTAGTTACATCTAACATTAGAAGAAACACTCCTTTGTGTTTAGATTCTAAAATTCATCACGCCAACTTGTTAAATAATATAATGGCTAAAATTGAGGCCAATGTTGCTGGGGTAGATGATGCCTTAATGCTTGATATAAATGGTTTTGTTGCAGAAACCAATGCTACCAATATTTTTATGATTAAAAATGGTGAGTTGCATACACCAAATGCTACTGCATGTTTGCCAGGTATAACAAGGGGGCTGGTTATTCAGATTGCAAAAGACCAGAACATCAAAACATATATTCGTGATATTTCACTCACCGAATTTTACAATGCTGATGAAGTTTTTGTAACAGGTACAATGGGTGAGCTAACTCAAGTAACCTCTATTGACAATAGATCAATTACAGCACCCTCTCATAATCAAGAGAGTATCTTAATAAAGTTAAATAACGCATTTTACAATCTGACTAAAGCAAGTGGTGAACCCATACCCTGCTAGTTCAAGTAAGCTGAGCTTTGAAGATAGCTTTGATCTGGATAATATATAAATAAACAACTTCCATTAGCTATTTCATCAATTACCTCATCTTTAATTTCGGGCCTTAAAGCTGGACAACCCCAACTACGCCCTAAGCGTTTGTGTTGCCTAATAAAGTCGGTACTTACGTAATGTGCCCCATGTATAACAATGCCCCGCTCAAAGGCTTTGCAGTTAACTAAAGATTCTAAGCCATGCAACTTTAAGCTTCTATCATGTTTGCCATAATATATGTTGCCTGTTTTATAAAAACCTAAAGAGCTCATGTGTGACCCTTTTTTGTTAGAGAATTTTTTTGCGTAATATTCACCTGAATTTTTCCCGTGCGAAACCAACTCAAAAAATTTGGTTTTTCTTTCAGCCAAATCAATAGTCCAAAGCCTTTTTTCGTTGCTACTCTTTGTGTAGTCTATTACGGTTAGCAAATTTGGCTTTGATAGTTTATTGTCCTCAACAATTTTGTTTAACCCCAAATAAGCAGTAGCAAACACATCATAATTAGGAACGGGCTCAGTACTTTTAATTTCATTATATAAATCAGCTGCCTCTTTTAAATCATTGGTAAGTGGCATTATAGCCAATAGGCATGACGCAAAAATTAAAAACAAACTGAGTGAGGACAACTTTTTGAATTGCATAAGCACCACTAATAAACGTACAAAAGTACATTTAATTATAATTTAGTATAACAATTTTTAACTTGTTATAAAAAACTAAAGTAGCTACTAAATTATTTAAAATTTTTCAATTTACTTTACAACTTATGACACCTAAAACTTATGTTTTGCTTGTAGTATTAGCTATTGGGCTATTAATGGTTTGGTATGGCAACAAACGCAAAGCCCCTACTGAGGTTATAGTAGATGCTGACTCTGCTGACTATGATATGGACCAAGCGTGCCAGCTTATTCATAAAAATGTAAAAACTAAAAGTCTTAAAGAAAGATTAACTGATGACCATATTAAACAGATGATTGCTGCCCAAGAGCAATATTTAGACACCCAGCCTGAAATTACTTTAGATCAAGAAAATCTTCTATTCGTTCAAAACATACTTAAAGAGCAAGAATTAGAATATACAACATGGGAAATTTTAGAGGTGTTTAGCGCTGAGGTGGTTTACCTTAAAAAGATTGGTTTGTTATGAGTGAGCTTCCTGTAATAGACACCCTATGGAATTATCAGTTCCCCAATGAAACCGAAAATAAGTTTAGAGAATTACTTTTAAATGAAAAGGTGCAGCAAAACACTGTTTACAAGCAAGAGCTGCTTACACAACTAGCGCGCACCTTAGGTTTGCAAAGAAAGTTTGAAGAAGGTCTTCAAATATTAGACACCCTAAAAGATGAATTGGCAATTGAAAATTCAACGGTTTATATTAGGTATTTGTTAGAACGTGGTAGGCTGCTTAACTCTTCAAGAAACATAACAGAAGCTTTTAAATTGTTTGAACAAGCTTGGCAGTTTGGAGTAACCAATGATGAAGAATATTATGCAATTGATGCATTGCACATGATGGCCATAGCTGCGCCGAGTAACGAAAAACTGAAATGGCAAAATGAAGGCATTAAGTTGGCAGAAACCACCAAAGACCCAAGAGGTAAAAAGTGGTTGGGCAGCCTGTATAATAATACTGCATGGAATTATCATGATGATTTGAAGGATTATCCCAAGGCCATGGAAATATTTAAAAAAACGCTTGATTGGCAGTTGGCTAATGGCAATGAAAACTCCATTGGAATTGCCAAATGGTGTATAGCTCGCTGCCATAGATCTTTAAATGAAATTGATATTGCTTTAGAGAAACAACAAGCCCTTTTGGTGGAAAAAGGAGGGGTAGATAAAACAGGTTATATATATGAAGAAATTGGTGAGAGCCTATTACTATTGGATCACATTGCCGATAGCCAACCTTACTTTAAAAAAGCCCATGACCTCTTATCTCAAGACACTTGGTTAGCAACCAACCAAAAAGAGCGGCTTTTAAGATTAAAAGAATTGTGCTGATAAAGGTTGCTTAATCAATACTTAATACAATTAAGTTTAAATAATATAATTCTCAAACAATGAGCGTTGAAAACTTTTATGTAACATTGATGCTTAAGAATCCGTCTAACTAAGTAGTTGAATGAGATTTTAAAATTGAATGACTATGTGCACTTACGACTACTTAAGCCAAAAGCGGCAATTAAATTTGCTTACCGAGAATGGTAATTTGATTGAATCTTTTTCTACAAAATCTAAAGAATATAGTGTATTTAAAGTTTCAAAAATGTATTTGGTTTATTGCTATGATAAAGTGAAAAGTAAAATTAGTTGTATCAAAAGTTTCGACAACTCCGCTTCAGCAAAATGTTTCGTTAGAAAAATAAATCGATTTTAATATTTGTACTACCAAAAATTGTAGATGGATTTATAGCTATAACTTAATTTCTACTTGGCTGCGCAGCAAGTCATCTAAATTTTCTCTTTTCCTAATCAGTTTCGCTTTTCCTTTATGTATTAACACTTCAGCTGGTCTGTATCTTGAGTTGTAGTTAGAAGCCATAACATGACCATAAGCTCCTGCATTACAAAATGCTAAAATATCTCCTTCTTTAATTTCACTTATTTTTCTGTCCCAACCAAAATTATCGGTTTCGCAAATGTTGCCAACCACGGTATAAATTCTCTCTTTTCCTTTGGGGTTCGATACGTTTACTATGTTGTGATAAGCATTGTAAAACATGGGCCTAATTAAATGATTAAAACCAGTGTCAACACCAGCAAACACAGTAGCTGTAGTTTGCTTAATTACATTTACTTTGGTTAAAAATACACCAGACTCACTTACCAAAAATTTACCCGGCTCAAACCATAATTCTAAATCTTTACCATAGCTTTTGCAAAACTTATTAAAGCGTTTAGTCAATCGTTTTCCTAAGTCTTCAACATCCGTTTCTATATCACCTTGTTTGTATGGCACTTTAAAACCACTACCTAAATCTATAAACTCCAAATCTTTAAAATGCTCAGTATTTTCTAGTAAAATTTCAACGCCTTTTAAAAAAACATCTATATCCATTATGTCAGAACCAGTGTGCATGTGCAATCCTTTTACATCTAAGCCGGTAGTTTGCACAACTCGCTCTACATGCCGCATTTGATAAATAGAAATACCAAATTTAGAATCTATATGACCTGTTGAAATTTGGTAGTTTCCACCTGCCATAATATGTGGATTTAAACGAATGCAAATGGGATACTTGTTTCCATACTTATTACCAAATTGTTCTAAAATAGAAATGTTGTCAATGTTTACATTCACTTTTAATTTAACTGCTTCCACTATCTCTTCAAATGAAACACAGTTAGGTGTAAAAATAATGTCGCTTGGCTCAAAACCTGCTTTTAAACCTAGTTTTACTTCTTGTATAGAAACAGTATCTAAGCCAGCACCCAACTTACATAAATATCTTAGCACGTTTATATTGGTTAAGGCTTTACAAGCGTACATAAACTTTGCCCTTGTTCCTTTAAACGCTTTGGTTAAACGTTTATATTGTTTTTCCATACGGCTGGCATCATAAACATAAAGTGGTGTGCCGTGTTTTTTGGCAACATCTAGCAACTTTACGTTACCTAGTTTAAAAGAACTCCCTGCTAACTTTAATTGATTGCTTTCCATATTTACTAATTGATATTTTTCAAAAAAAAAGCCCTCTGAGTATTACAGAAGGCTTTTGTTATAATTTGTTTTGATTTTTTAAATCATTGTTGCTATAACCAAAGCCACTACCGACATAAGTTTTAACAATATGTTCAGTGATGGTCCAGAAGTATCCTTAAATGGGTCACCAACAGTATCACCTACTACTGCTGCTTTGTGTGCAACCGAGCCTTTACCATGAACCACACCATCTATTTCATACCCTTCTTCAATCATCTTTTTGGCATTGTCCCAAGCACCACCTGCATTACTTTGAAAAAGTGCCATTAATACACCACTTACCGTAACACCTGCTAGCAAACCACCTAACATTAAAGCGTTGGTATTTCCATCAAAAAATAATTTAGGTACAAAACCAAATGCTACAGGCACAGCTACTGCCACCAAACCTGGTAAAATCATTTCTTTAATAGAAGCTTTGGTTGAAATATCTACACACTTACTATATTCTGGCTTGCCATCTGCAGCATCAAAAGTATCTTGATCTGCTTTACTCCATGTATCAAACTCTTTACCGTCATTGCTCTTCATTACATTCAATGCGGCTTTCAATTCTGGAATATCTCTAAATTGTCTTCTTACCTCTTCAATCATTGCCATTGCAGCTCTACCAACGGCATTCATACTCATTGCCGAAAACATAAATGGCAACATAGCTCCAATAAACAGAGATGCCATTACAAATGGATTTACAATATCTATGCTAGAAAGCGGTGTATTGGGATGCGTAATGTTATAAGAAGTCATAAATGCAGCAAACAATGCCAATGCAGTTAATGCAGCTGAGCCAATGGCAAATCCTTTACCAATTGCAGCAGTTGTATTACCAACCGCATCCAATTTGTCCGTTCTTTCTCTTACTTCTTTAGGTAAGTCGGCCATTTCTGCAATACCACCTGCATTGTCACTAATTGGTCCGTAAGCATCAACTGCTAACTGTATACCTGTATTTGAAAGCATACCTACAGCCGCAATTGCAATACCGTATAGTCCTGCAAATGAATATGCACCTATAATTGCAGTAGCAATAATTATAATAGGAATAGCAGTACTCATCATACCAACACCTAAACCAGAAATTATTGTTGTTGCACTACCAGTAACCGATTGCTTAACAATATCAATCACAGGCTTTTTGCCCGTTCCTGTATAATATTCAGTAACCAAGCCTATCAATAAACCAGCTGCTGTTCCAAACAAGGTTGCAAAAAATACACCCATTGAAGTGAATGTTTTTGCTTCACCCGCAATTGTCATTGTCCATTCTGCTGGTAACAACCATTTAATTAAAAAGAATGAAACTATGATCAATACAGCTGATGAACCAAATTCACCAATATTCAATGCTTTTTGAGGATTACCACCTTCTTTAACTTTTACAAAGAAAGTACCTAGTATAGAAGTCAATATTCCAACTCCAGCCAAAACTAAAGGAAGTAACACCGCTGATAAACCATTAAACTCATCTGCCCAACCTGGCAAAATCATTAATGCTGCACCCAATACCATAGTACCTATTATTGATCCAACATAACTTTCAAACAAATCAGCTCCCATACCGGCAACGTCTCCTACATTATCTCCTACATTATCGGCAATTGTTGCTGGGTTTAAAGGATGATCTTCTGGTATACCCGCTTCAACTTTTCCAACTAAATCAGCACCAACATCAGCAGCTTTGGTATATATACCTCCGCCAACTCTTGCAAACAACGCAATTGATGAAGCTCCAAATGAGAAACCAGTTAATACCGTAATAACTTTTACAACTTGCATTACTCCATTGGTATCAACAAATAATTTTCCAAATACCATAAATAAAATACCTAGACCTAAAACACCCAATCCTACAACACCAAGCCCCATTACTGAGCCACCAGTAAAAGCAACTTCTAATGCTTTACCAATATTGGTTCTTGCAGCATTTGCAGTTCTAACATTTGCTTTTGTTGCTACCTTCATACCAATAAAACCAGCTAGTGCTGAGCAAAACGCACCCAATATAAACGAACCAGCTATTAATGGAGATGATCCTTCTTGAGAAGCACCACTAATACCTAATAACACGGCTACGCATATCACAAATATTGCCAAAATCTTATATTCAGCACGTAAAAATGCCATGGCACCATCAGAAATATTTTTTGCAATTCGGGCCATTTTTTCTGAGCCAACTTCCTGCTTACTAACCCAAGCAGATTTCCATAGTGTATAACCCAAAGCCAATACACCACAAAAGGGTACTAGCAATAAAATCATTTGAGTATCTAAGAATAATAGTAATGAATTCATTTGTTTTGTTTAGTTATTCGTAAAATAAGGGCGCAAAATTAAGGTTTTACCTCAAAAAATCTATTGTATTTATCAATATGATAAAATAGTCTGTTATTAGAGGTTACCAATACAATAAAATATTTAGCCTTATGTAAGCAAAAAACGAGATTTTAACTTAAGATTTAATTAATCTTGCAATGTGAATAAAATGTTACAACTATTGGCGTGTTTAACGCTCATTTCTATATTAATATCTTGCGAAACTTTGAATGAAGCACAGCAAAATGCCGATAAATTTTGCAATTGTGCGACTGATATTTCTAATATGTTAAACCGAATGGATAGTGTTGAATACTTAAGCTATGATTCATTTAACATAAACCTCTCAGCACAAACAGTTACCATGCAAAATTGTTTAAAAGACAATGCGTATTTAGAAACCTCTGTGGTTATAGAAGATTTAAATACAATAGATGCAATTGCATATGATAAAGATTACCTCAGTTATTTAAAAGACAATTGCCCAAATGTTGCAAATGCCTTTAACCTTTAACTTGGGCATTATTATTGATAACTTCACGGTATGATTTGGAAAACTTTTCTTTTTCTTTTAATTCCAATTTTTTCTATTGGACAAAACGTTAACATTTCGCTTACTAGCGAATTGGCAATTGAAAACGCCATTCTTATAATTGATAATACCAAACTGAACAAAAAAGTTAAGAAACAAACTTTTGAGAAAAAAGGAAGTAAGTACATTGCCTCTTTTCAAATTGATTCGGCTGATATTGTTAAGATTAAGGTGTTAAACACGGTAGTGCCAGTTTATGTTGAACCTGAATTTGATTTACAATTTACCTTAGGTGAAGACAGTACTTTCTTTGGACCAATAACTCAACTAGATGGCAAAGGAAGTTTGGAAAATAAAATGTACTACCAACTGCGACATGATTTTGCTCATTATTACGACCCAAGTATTTTTAAAGAAAGTATTGCCAATAGCAACATTGATGAGTTTGAAATAAAATTGTATAACCAAAAAGAAGCGCAAAAAAAATTGTTAAAAGACAATGTTGACTATTATAAAATGTCAAAAAAGTTCAGGGATTTAATCAATGATAAAATTCGGTACCAATATCTTTCAAACATTTTATCCTATCCATTGCTTAAATCAAATAAATATGGCATCAATCCTGTGCCCAATGTAATGTTAGAGGCTATTGACCAAATTGCCATTCAAAACACTTCAGCTTACATTGATGCTTCCTACCGAATGTTCATTCAAAATTATGTTGATTATTACGGATTAAAGAAGCATAGCTTTAGTGATGAGCTGGATGCCAATGAGTTAATGCTAACCAAATTTTACATAGCTCGTGAAGAGTTAAAGAACCAACCACTGCTTTATGTATGGTCTAAATTATTAATTAATGAATTTGATGGCATTACTCCTTCATTAACAGGCAACTTATACAGACAAGTAGAATATGAAGAAAATGCAACTGAATATGCTACAATTGTTATTGATGATATTGAAGAGTGGATGAATACGGTAATAGTTGAAGAGAAAGAAGAAAAGAAATCGCCTAAACCAAAAGAATCAGCTTATGATTTAGGTTTGGTAGACGAAAGTGGTAATGAAGTATTGCTAGAAGAATTTAGGGGCAAAGTTGTTTATATAGACTTTTGGGCTAGTTGGTGTGGCCCTTGCCGCCAACAAATGCCTTATAGCAAAAAGTTGCACCAGCAGTTTGATAAGAAACAACACAAAGAATTGGTTTTTTTATACATATCAATTGATAATACAGAAGCAGCATGGAAAGGGGCTATGAAAAAGTTAGATGTAGAGGGCAATCATGTTTATTCGCCTGGCGGATGGAAAAGCAAAGCAGCGCAAACATTTAGATTATCGGGCATTCCACGATACATGTTGGTTGATAAAGATGGAGTAATTGTAAAGCCTAATGCCCCAAGACCAAGTGCTGAAGGAATTTACGAAATGATTATGAATTTACTGAACGACTAAACTATTAGGTTAAAAATTACGTACTTTATAGTATGAGATGGTTTTTTCTATTCGTATTTCTTGTCTTCCTTAGCGCACTTTCAAGTGCTCAAAAATATATATCTGGTGAATTATTAATAACTACTGCTAAAAATTGGCAGGTTGTGGATATATTAAAAGATTACAATGATTTTGAGCTTACTATTGATAAGCAAGTAGGAAATCACCTTAACTGTTGGTTGCTAAACTTTGATGAAAAACAACATTCATTTGAAGAAATTAGTAGTCTGCTTTTGGCAGATACAAGAATAGGTTTTGTACAAAGAAATCATATCCTGCAGCTAAGACAAACCTTTCCGAACGATAATGTACCTTGGCCCTTACACAATGATGGAACTACTGGCGGTACTGCTGATGCTGACATTGATGCACCTGAAGCTTGGGACTTAACTACTGGTGGTTTAACCGCCAATGGCGATACAATTGTAATTGCTGTAGTAGATGGTGATTTTTTGATTAATGACCCGCAGTTAAATTTTTGGATAAACAAAAACGAAATACCTGGCAATGGTATTGATGATGACAACAACGGTTATATTGATGATGTAAATGGTTGGAATACAGCAGATAATAATGGAAACGTTTCTACTGGCTCGGCTAACAGCCATGGGCAAGCAGTTGCCAAAGACATTGCCGAAATTGGCAATAATATGGCAGGTGGTGTTGGCGTATGTTGGAATACTAAAATTTTGCCTGTTGAAATTTTTGGAACTACAGGTCTTACAGAAGCCAATGCTGTAGCTGGGTTTAATTATCTCATTCAACTTAAAAAAGATTACATAGCATCTGCAGGAAGCAAAGGCGCATACATTGTTGCCAACAATAACTCTTTCGGTTTTGACAATGCTTTTCCTGTTGACCACCCTATTTGGTGCGCAACTTATGACTCTTTGGGTAAGGTTGGAATTCTATCAATTGGCGCAACTAGTAACAGTAATGTAAATATTGATGTTGTTGGTGATATACCTAGCACCTGCCCAAGTGAACATTTAATTGTTGTAACGGCAACCAATGCAAACGATAATTTAGCAAATGCAGGTTTTGGAACTACGCATGTAGACTTAGGTGCACCAAGTTCAACAACGGCCACATCATTTTCAGCGCCTTTGGTTGCAGGCACCATAGGTTTATTGCATGCCAACGGCAATGTTGCCTTTAACAACTTTTACAACAATGATTTTGAGCAGAGCCATGCCTGCTTGCGTTCCTTTATTTTAAATGGTGTTGATGTTGTTGGAGATTTAGGAGGTCAAGTTGGCACCAATGGCAGACTTAATGCCTTTAATAGTTTACAAATTCAAAATAGCAATGGCAGCTGTGTTGTTGGAATTACTGATGATGAAATCAATTCAATTGGCATTTATCCTAATCCTGGTAAAAATAAATTTACCATTAACAGTAGCTTGAAGTTTGAAAATTTTACCGTTGTAGTGAATGACTTAAGTGGTAAAATTATAACCACAATTGAAGGCAACAACAACAGGTTTCAACTTAATGTACCAGCAGGTTTATATATTCTGCAATTGAATTCTAAAAGCAACATTACAACTTTTACTCAAAAGTTAATTGTAGAGTAAGCACAACTAATTGCCAAGGGCTTATTAATTTTGGCCAACGTGAAAACGAAATACGTTGTTGGCATTTGTGGTGGTAGTGGTTCAGGTAAAACATTTTTTTTAGAACAACTAAGTACTCATTTTAAAAAAGAAAAGGTTACGATAATTTCGCAAGATGATTATTACAAAGAGAGAAGCGAACAAGCAACCGACATTAATGGTATAACCAACTTTGATCTACCTACTTGCATACAAGAAGATCTTTTTGTTAGCGATTTAAAAAAGCTAATTGCCGGCGAAACCGTTACTAAAGAGCAATACACATTTAACAATAACCAGGCCGTTGCCTCACAGTTGGTTTTTAAACCTGCCCCACTCATTATTGTTGAAGGCCTTTTTATATTTCATTTTAAGGAAGTAAATAAACTATTGAGTTATAAAATATTTGTGGCCACTAAAAAGAAACTTAGACTAAGCAGAAGAATTAATAGAGACAGTGTAGAAAGAAATTATCCTGAAGATGATGTGCTTTACAGATTTAAAAATCACGTTCAACCTGCGTATAAAAAGTATATTAAGCCATTTAAGGAAAAAGCTGATTTAGTGGTTGATAATAATTTTGACATGACTAAAGATTTAAATCTAGCAGTAAAGCACATTCAATCACATCTATAACCTCAACAATAATTACAAGTTTTAACTTTATATTCACAACAAATAACAAAGCATGAAAATATTTCCAGCATTCATCATTTTTGGATTAAGAGGTGTGAAAATTAAAAAGGATGAAGGTCAATTTAATTGCCCACAATGTGAGGTAACTCGCCCTTACAAATTCAAAAAAGTAATTCGTTTTTTCACCCTATATTTTATCCCCCTTATTCCTTTAGGTAAAATTGGGGAGTATGTTGAATGTCAAGCATGCAAAAACACTTTTATTCCACGAGTATTAGACCATAGCAGCGGTTCTGAAACATTTATGGCAGAATATGAAAAAGCCATGCGCCATGTACTAACGTTAATGATTTTAGCTGATGGCATAGTTGACCAAAGTGAAAAAGAAGTTGTGGTGGATATTTTCAATAAATCATCTCACAATGATATTAGTATGGCAGAATTAGAAGCTTATATTGAACAGGTCAAAGCCAACCCTGGGAATGTAAATACTTATTTAAGACATGTAGGCTCCAAGCTAAACGGAGTTGGCAAAGAAGCAATAATTAGAGCCGCTTGGGCAGTTGCTGATGCAGATGGCAGCATTGATCCTGAAGAAGTTAAACTACTTAAAGAAATGTCTGTTGCTATGGATATGACCCCTTCACACTTAAAGGGTGTACTGCAGGAGTTAATGGATTCACACAATCATTCATTTTCTGAGAATTAATAAATTATGAGTAAAGCAAAATGGCAAACCGTTTTCGAGTTTGAAGATATTACCTATAAAAAAAGTGGCAGTGTTGCCCGCATAGCATTTAACCGACCCAATGTAAGAAATGCCTTTCGCCCTAAAACGGTTGGAGAATTGTACAAGGCATTTTTAGATGCAAGAGAAGATGTTAAAATAGGTGTTGTGTTATTTTCTGCAGAAGGTCCTTCTACCAAAGATGGTATTTATAGTTTTTGCAGTGGGGGCGATCAAAATGCCCGTGGCCACCAAGGGTATGTTGATGATGATGGTATGCCACGTTTAAATATATTAGAAGTGCAACGCTTAATACGTTTTATGCCTAAAGTGGTAATTGCTGTTGTACCTGGCTGGGCAGTTGGTGGCGGACACAGCTTACATGTGGTTTGCGATTTAACATTGGCTAGTAAAGAACATGCCATTTTCAAACAAACAGATGCTGATGTAACCAGTTTTGATGGCGGTTATGGGTCTGCCTATTTAGCTAAAATGGTTGGGCAAAAACGTGCCAGAGAAATTTTCTTTTTAGGAAGAAACTATTCTGCACAAGAAGCTTTTGAAATGGGAATGGTAAATGCCGTTGTGCACCATGAAGAGTTGGAAGACACGGCCTACAAATGGGCGCAAGAAATTTTACAAAAATCTCCTACGTCAATTAAAATGTTAAAGTTTGCCTTTAATCTTACAGATGATGGCATGGTAGGCCAGCAAGTATTTGCAGGTGAAGCAACACGCTTAGCCTACATGACTGATGAAGCAAAAGAAGGGCGCAATGCATTTTTAGAAAAGCGCAAGCCAGATTTTAGCGATATTAAGTGGATACCTTAGCGGTTGGTCCGTTTTCAGTTTATCAGTTTTCAGTTCATGGATTTTATCCATAATCTGAAATTTTCGAAATATTTTTCTCTCCTTTTTAAGGAGAGATGTCTGACAAGACAGAGAGGTTGATTACCCTAAATCAATAAGAACAAGAAATGGACTTAACAACCAAACAATATTGGAGCAATCGCTACCAAAACGAATCAACTGGCTGGGACATTGGCCATGTTAGCACACCGCTAAAAGCTTACTTTGATCAGTTAGAAAACAAGGCGCTTAAAATATTAATCCCCGGTGCAGGCAATGCACATGAAGCCGAATACCTTTTTAACAATGGGTTTACCAATATTTACGTTTTGGACATTTCACCTGAGCCACTTGCCAATTTGCAAGAACGAATCCCCGCATTCCCTGCTGAACATTTAATTCAGGTAGACTTTTTTGAATACCAAGGACAATACGATTTAATTATAGAACAGACATTTTTTTGCTCCTTCCCTCCCCTTCCAGAAACAAGACAAGCTTATGCCAAAAAAATGAGTGAGCTTTTAAAACCCAATGGCAAACTAGTTGGCTTATACTTCAACATGCCTTTAACAGGCGATTTAGAAAAGCGACCGTTTGGTGGCGATAAAAAAGAATACCTTACTTACTTTGAACCCTATTTTAAGGTTAAAATATTGGAACCTTGCTACAACTCGATTGAGCCACGAGCAGGCAGGGAGTTGTTTGGGGTGTTTGAAAAGAGTTAAATTTATCTACCTAAATTAACTTATGAAAATTTACTTTCTACTTGCCTTAGCCCTAATAACAATTCTCACCAGCTGCAGGTTTGGCACTGATTACATCAATCGAGAAACCCATAAAAAGGAGGCTGAAGTTATTACCAATTCGTTTTTTCAGGCTATTCAAGATGAAGATTTTGAGAAATTGTTTGGTATGTTTAGTGAAGAGTTTTATGAAGTAACCCCAGAAGAAACAATGTTAAAATTGTTTGATTCCACCAATCGAAAATTAGGTAAACTTCAAACTTGGGAAATATTGGAATGGAATACAAAAGTTACTGGTGGTACAATAAACAAGGGAATCTACGTCTTCTTTTATGATTGTCAATTTGCGAATGATAAAGCTAAAGTTAAATTGAGTTTAGTCAAGAAAGGAGATGGAAAGATTAAGATCAATTATTATCGAATCAACTCAGATGCTTTTCTTGAGTGATAATTCATCATAAAATATTACCCATTTGCCTAACCACAAGTTTTGCTTGCCTTTTCTTTTTATACTCGTGCAATTCCGATAGGCCAATTTGCAATTACAATCACCAAATGACCAATGATATAAATTGTTTTAGAACAATTGAAGAAGGCATTCAATGCTCTGCTGAAAGTCAAAAACCCATTTTTCTCATATTTACCAATTGGGCAATAGGTAAAAGTAGCATGGAGGAAAATGTGCTTCCTAAAAAACGAATAAAAAATAAACTCCAAAATGAATTTGTAGTTGTTACCCTTTTTGTAGATTCTAGAGAAAAATTAACTCCAAATGAAATTGGTGAATACTCACATTCAAAATTTCTTGGTAGGCCAATGAAAACCGTTGGAGATTTTAATGTACATTACGAAATGAAACACTTTGAACAGTTGGTGCAACCTTACATTGCAATCCTGTCATCAATTGATACATCTGTAATTGCTGAATTTGGGTATGCGCCAGATATTGATGAGGTGGATTCTATATTGACAAAAGCAATAGATATCCATCAAGTGCAACTTAATAATCTTTAACAGCTGATTTATTTAAATGTGTTTAACTTTCCTATGTGAAATATATTTTTCTACTCTTATTATTCTTACCCATACATTTACTTGCTAATGATGGCGCATACTACGGCAATGGAAATCAGCTAATTCCAATAATTGAAACTGAAATTGAAGTGCAAAAAGAAATTTTGACCATTACCAAAGTTGATGATTACTTTAAGGTTGATGTGTACTATGAGTTTTATAACCCAAGTGAACCCAAAACAATATTGGTTGGTTTTGAAGCAGATGCACCACAAGGTGATGTTAACGCAACTCCAATAGATGGCAAACACCCAAACATGCGAAATTTTAAAGTGTTAATGAATGGTGAGCAGCTGAAGTACGACATAAAGTATGTAAATGATAGTGCTTACTATAAAAATGGGAAATTCATTTCAACCCCTTTTAAAGATGCCGAGAAAGAAATGAACAGTCAGCATGGCCCTTACAACTATGTTTATCACTTTAATGCGCATTTTGGCAAAGGACTTAATATAGTGCACCACACTTATGAGTATGATTATTCAAATGGTATTTTTAGCTCTTGCGATTTCACTTATGTGCTAACCGCAGCGAACCGTTGGGCCAATAAACAAATTGATGATTTTACCCTAATTATTGATTTTGGCGCGTTCACAGAAATTATTCTTCCCAAGACATTTTGGAAAAATGATAGTAATTGGGAAATTAACGGATTATTGGAGCAAAATTTTTCGCCTGATTTAGAGCGAGTTTTTAAAAACAATAAATTTTACATAGCAACTTCTTTTGATGGTAAGTTAATGTTTAAAAAAAATAACTTTCAACCCAATGGCGAATTGGAGTTTTATGCCTTGGATCAATATGCATTGCAAATGGCTGTAACAATGGACACCTTCAATTGCGACAAGCAACGATTGCCCCTTGCAATTGCATTGGTTGAAAACATTATTCCAATAGAAAACAGCTATTCACATAAAATTTTACGCAACCTACCCTACGCACGCAGAGGATGTATTTTTGATGCTGAAGGTTTAATTGAGTATTATGAGTCTTTAAAATGGTATAAACCAGATAACAACTATTCAGCTTCTATTGAAAGTTTAACAAAGCGGGAGCAAACTTGGTTGAAAAAGTTTGAGGAGCATTGAGTGTTTTAATCAAAAGCTAAAATGAAATACACCTGCACCGAGCAAGTAAACTTACCAATAAGCCAAGTTGTTAAAATTTGGACTGATGAACAATATTTTAAAAATTGGCAAGACGGTTATTTACGAACGGAAATTATCAGTGGCAGGCCCGGTGAAGTTGGTTCAAAAGCCAAAATTTATTTTGATGATGGAAGGCGAAAAATGGAATTGCTGGAAACCATTTTGGTTAACGATTTGCCCAATGAAAAAACTGCGTTGTACGAACACAAACATATGACCAATACCCAAACCACAAGGTTTATAGCGCTTTCTGATAATCAAACACAATACATTTCGGAGGTTCAATACACTGAATTCAATGGTTCTATACCAAAGCTTATGGCTAAATTACTACCAGATGTTTTTAGAAAACAAAGCCTAAAATGGATGATACAATTTAAAGTATTTGCCGAAACCGAATACAACAAGTGAAACAACACCAAGCACTATTCGAAAAAATAAAAGTGTTGCTAAGAAAGCACTTTAAAAAAACATTGCAATCTCACCAAAACGGCAGTTACTTAACTATTGGAGATACCGGTGTTTGGGTTAATTGTGATGATAATGGCTTGTCAATTGGTTTTGGTAGTTCAAGCAAACACTATGATCCTGAGTTTGAAAATTTAAGTGATGCAATTGAAAGGTTGTATTATTTATTAACCAAAAGAAAGCGCATTCGATTGTATTTAAAAGGTGGTCATCAATTTAAAAATACGTTGGAAATTGAAGTTGAAGAAAATGAGTTTTTAGAAATTCACAAAGCACAAACATGGCTTTATCCTTATTGGCAAAAAACGGTGTTGAAAGAAATGGTAGAAGACAAATTGATTAGTGAAGATAGAATATTAAAAGGTGTTTCGGCACTGCAAGAAAGCTTGAATTGAAAAAAATATAAAACATCAACAAGAGCTCAAAATAAGTGCTGGAACCAAAATCGACTCTAAATGTGTTTTAAGATTATGAAACTGTTTGATAAATGGTTGCTTACAATCGCCTTAATTTCTTTACCATTGGTAATTCTATTGCACTTAAATGCAGAAAATCTTACTTGGAGAGAAACTGGTTTAATGGAATTACATCAAGGCTCTGCCAAAGCCCTTTTTATTCAGGCTGTCTATAGTTGTTACCCTTGGATTGTAATTTACTTTTTCATAAAATATCATCAAAAGCTATTTGACTGGTATAAAAGAAAAACCGAAAAATCATTTTTGGAGGAAGATCTTGAGATACAAAATAAGTTCTTAAACAACCAATACTGCACTCATTGTAAATCTTATAAAAATTTAACCTTTCAAAGGGAATTAGAAATTAGCGCTATGAAGTTTATCATTGGTATTTGCGGAGTTTGCAAACAAGAGGTTCGGGTAAGAACTTATTAAAGTTTAAATTGGATTTGACAAAACCTAATTCAACTAACTTTAGCCATTGCAAGCAAATGAAGCATCTTCAAAAAGTAAACGTTCAAAGTCTTAACCTTATTCAACTATTTGTTTGTGTTGGGTTCTTGGCATTAATAATAGTTGGTTGCAGTGCACCGCAAAGAGTAACTGTTTACAATTATCACAACACCTTTGAACCATTCAATGGTATAAAAATAGATGACAACTTTTTTTGCGACCAGACTGAAATAACTAACATCAACTATCAAGAGTATTTATTTTGGACTAAACAAATTTTTGGACCTAATTCAACTGAGTTTAAATCCACATTGCCAGATACTACATTATGGCCAATAGCGGATAGTTGCTATCATACATTAAACAATTTTTATTTTTGGCACTCTGATTACAACAATTACCCTGTTGTTGGAGTAAGTCAAAACCAAGCAAAACAATATTCCAAATGGCGCTCTGATAGAGTGTTCGAATACTATTTGGTAAATAACAACTTTATACCATACAGTATTGCTCCAACAGCCGAAAATTACTTTACTATTGAAAAGTATTTCAATGAAGCATTACCCAACGTTGTGAAAGATCACAGGGTAAAATATTATCCCAATTTTCGATTACCCAATTTGGCAGAAAGACAAACTATTTTGGCATATGCCGATATTACATACAATGCATTTTTGGAAAAATGCAAATCAAAAAAATGTAAAGAGTGCTTAACAGAAAATCCGCTTATTAGAAGCAACATTGACCCTTGTGCAAAAGCTAGAAATTGGGATGATAATATTTCGGATGAATCAACTAGGTCGGTATGGTACGAATGTATGCCCTATAAAAGATTGGGTATTTATGATATTAAAGGCAATGTTGCCGAATGGGCATTGGAAACCAATACTGCCTATGGCGGCAGTTGGAATGATGATAAAGAACAAATTTTAAAAGTTGACACACAAACTTATGTGTCTCCCAACCCATACACCGGTTTTAGAAATGTGTTTGAATGGAAAAAGTGGGAGGAGTAAGAATTGAAGCAACTGCAATTTTATAAGAACGGATTGAGCATAAAATATAAATGCTATTATTAGCATGAAACAAAAAGATACCAATGAACAAAACAATTTGTGAAAAAATAATTACAATTTGTAATGACAAAATTGAGAAAAAAGGAGAAAATGTAGGACTTTCATTTTATGCATTTTTTGCCAATAAAAACGATAATCCAGAACTATTAATGCAAGTAGCTAAATGGTGGATTCTGGAACATAAACTTGATCATTTTGAGAAAGCTATAAAAATTCGAAAGATGGTTGAAAAAGAGTTATTGTAGATAAATTCAATGATGGATATAATTGCATTTTAGCCCCGTTTGGTAGTTTCACCAAACATCAGCTGAACAATTAAACTTTCAAAATCAAAAAAGACAACCCTGTCGAATTGCCTTCTTAATAATTTTAATTACCTGTCATCCCTAAAATTTTCGGGAGTCTAGGCTCTTTGTACATAGTTCACAATCCAAGTCCACAGTCCTTTGTCTATTGTCCACAGTCCATAGTCCTTTGTCCATAGTCCATAGTTCACAGTCCATAGTTCACAGTCCATAGTCCTTGGTCCATAGTCCTAAGTCCTTTGTCTATTAACCACAGTCCATAATCCACAGTCCATAGTCCTTGGTCCTTGGTCCACAGTCCACAGTCCACAGTCCTTTGTCCATGTCCCAAAATACCCGTCTACTTTAACGGCTCGTAGTCAAAAAGTTAGTTAAAAACTTACTTCCCATTTTCATAATGTCGTCCGAAACATCTCCATCACCATCAGTATCTAGTAACTTTTCCACCATACTCATGCTTTTAGGGTGTTCCTTTTTGCTTACTCCATTGGCCATGCCCAACAAATCAGCTAAGCCACCTTGATTAAGATTATTGGTTTTTTGTTGCTTGCCAATCATTCCCATAATAATTGGAGCCAACATGGTTGCTAGTTGTCCTACCATTTGAGGACTTAAGCCTGCATTTTTTCCAATGGCATTTTCAACTCTAGGTCTTTTATTACCTAAAACATGCTTTAAAATTCCGTCTCCCGCTTTTTTATTTGGGTTTAACAATGCGCCAGCCAAGTCGTTTAGCACACTACCATCATGGTCTTTTACAACCGCCTTGTGAAAATCTTCAGCCCCGTGTGGTTTTTTGGTGTTTTTAAACATTCCATTTAATATAACTGGTATAAGCGAATCAACAGCGCTTCCTGTTGCTCTGCTGCCTCCTCCAATTTTTTTGGCCATAGTATCTATTGCCATTTTACCTAGTTGTTTGGTAATCATACTTACCAATGGTGATTGTGCCATTTTCGTTTAGTTTAATTATGTTTAGTTAATCGTTTCTTTCTTCCAAATCCTAACAAATTGGTGGTAAACAATAAAATTATTGCACCAAGTACAGCAGTAGCTAAGTTAGCCCAAATGGTTTCGCCAAATGTAAAATCAAATTGTTTTAAGATAAATCCACCCAAAACTGCGCCTACAACGCCAACTATAATGTTGCCTAAGCAGCCAAGGCTTTTGCCTTTCATTAATCTACCTGCAATCCAGCCTGCTACTAAACCAATTGCAATGTGATACCAAATATTGTGATCCATAGTGTTTGTTAAGAACACTAATAAATACGTATGATTACACTAAAAAGTTCCGAAAAATTATTGGATTTGCTCTAACAACTCAATTCTATTGTTGAACGGATCATAGAATGAAAACCGGTTATATTTTGGCAATGGAACATCCTACTTAATTTTTACGCCCTTGTTTAAAAGGTAATTTTTGACAATCTCTAATTCTACAATTTCAAAGGCTGGATGCCTTTTAGAACTATTTATTCCATCCTCAACACCAATATGCAATTCAATATCTGCTATCTTATACCATAAGCCACCTCTAGCCTTCAAATTATTTGGTTTAGGAATTTCCGTTAATCCAAGTAGGTCTCCATAAAACTCACGAGCCATGTTTTCAGTTCCTAGTGGGATGCAAATTTGAACGTGATCAATTTTTACAAATTTTATCATGCTGCGTGATGGTGATGATGCCCACTCCCAAACTCTTTTAAAGTTTTAATATGCGATCGTATGGCTTGCCCCAATGTTTCAGCTTCAAAATAAGGCACACCATATTCTTCTGCCGTTTGCTTAACAATTGGAGCAATTTTTTTGTAGTGCACATGGCAAATCATAGGAAACAAGTGATGCTCTACTTGAAAGTTTAATCCTCCTACAAACCAGCTTACTAATTTGTTATTACGAGCAAAATTGGCCGTAGTATACATTTGGTGTATGGCCCAATCATTTTCAATATCGCCAGTTTTATTTGGTAGAGGATGGTGCGCATCTTCAACCACATGGGCTAATTGAAAAATAGTTGTTATCACTACCCCAGCTACAAAGTGCATGGCCAAAATACCTACCAACAATTGCCACCATAAATAGTCAGTAACCAATAAAGGCAACACAACCATGTAAGCAATGTAGAGCACCTTGGTTAAAATAACACCAAAAATTGCCCTAGTTTTTTCGTACCCAATTTTTTGGGTGTAGCCTACCTTATTGTAAATAGCTAGCTGTTTAAAATCTTTAAAAAGCACCCACGATACGGTTGCAAATCCATATAATATAATGGCGTAAATGTGCTGAAACCTGTGAATGCCCGTTTTTTTACCGTGCGGAGATAATCTTAAAATTGGCTTGTCATGAATGTCTTCATCAATGCCATAAATATTGGTAAATGTGTGATGGAGCATGTTGTGCTGCACTTTCCAAGTAAAAGCACTGCCACCAATTGCATTTAATGAAAGACCTAAAATTCTGTTAACCCATTTGTTTTTGGAGTAAGCACCATGATTGGCATCATGCATTACCGAAAACCCTATACCACTTATACCTATGCCCATAATTAGGTACATAACCATTGCAACCCAAAAAGGAAAGCCACCAAACAAAATAACACCTAGGGGCACTAAGTAAAACGAAAGCATGGCAATGGTTTTAACAACCATTCGCGGATTGCTATTTTTTGATATATCGTTTTCCTTAAAATAAGAATTAACTCTTTTTTTAAGTTCTCTAAAAAAATCTGTAGGCTCTTTGGCCTTAAATCGCATGGTTAACTTCACAATATTCTATTGTGTTTCAAAATTATACAATATCCTTTGAAAGTATTCATCATAAATTCATGTTAAATGTTAATAGAATAAGTAAAAATTATTCTACCTTGACACAATGTTTGGTAAACGCTACATCAAATTAGGCTTATTAGTTTTTATATGTTTAATAACAACCTACCCCAAGCTTTGTTTAGCGGGTGGCAATACCGAAAATTATACACAAGGTGCAGCACAAATGGGCATGGGTTACACAAATGCTACTCAAACAGATGTATTTTCTGCATTTAACAACCAAGCTGGCCTGGCACATTTACAAACATGGTCGGTTGGGGTTTTTACCGAAAGTAGATATTTACTTAATGAGCTTTCTTACTTTGGTGCATCTGCAGCATTGCCAACCAAACAAGGTGCTTTCGGTTTAAGTGTTGGTTATTTTGGTTCACCCATTTACAACGAAAACAAAATTGGTTTGGCCTATGGCCGTATGTTGGGCGAGCGTTTTAGCATAGGCACGCAATTGCAATACTTGGGCGTTGCAATTGAAGAATATGGTAGCAAAGGTGCCTTAACTTTTGAGTTAGGCATGCAATTTAATGTTACCAATGATTTTACATTGGCCGCGCACGTTTTTAATCCGGTGCGCATTGAGTTATCCGAATATCAAAACGAACAATTTCCTACGGTTTTTAAACTAGGTTTTGGGTGGAAGCCTTCTGACAAACTAACCATTAATGCCGAGACTGAAAAAGACATTGACTATGATGTTGTTTTTAAAGCGGGCATTGAATATAAAATTATTGACGCCTTAGCATTGCGAGCTGGCGTTGGCACAGCACCTACTTTGGGTGCATTTGGCGTAGGCATTTATCTTAAAGAAAATTTTCAAATTGATGTAGCAGCCGCTTATCATCAACAATTAGGTTTTACACCTGGCATTTCTTTCATTTACAAAGGGAAAAGTGAAAGTAAATAAACTACTTGCGTGTATTGTTGCATGTATTTTTTCAGCGGTTGCAATTGCACAACCGGGAAACGATATTGATTTTCAAATTCAAGAAATTATTGAAAATTTAGTTGAAGACACTGAAGAAGAATTTGAGTTTGATGAACTCCTAACTCAATTTAATTATCTGCAGCAAAACCCAATTAACTTAAATAAAAGCTCGGCAGAAGACTTAGAGATACTATACCCTTTAATAACTAAGCAACAAATTACTGCCATAATTAATCACCGAATAAAGTTCGATTTGTTTTTAAATATTTATGAATTACAAAGTGTTGAAGGCTTGCAGCTTGAAGATGTTTACAATTTAATGCCTTTCGTAAGTGTTAAGGGTGGCATTGATGATTTTAATGTGCCAATTACAGAACAATTAACCAAAGGAGATTATTCGCTAATTGTAAGATACCAAACCGTTTTAGAAGAGCAAAAAGGATATACACCTGCAGATACCTCATCAACAGGTAACCTGAGCACAAGGTATTTAGGCAGCAACGACAAAGTTTATTCAAGATTTAGATACCAGTATGGCAACAGAGTTAGCTATGGAGTTACCGCTGAAAAAGATGCTGGCGAAACGTTTTTTAATGGCTCTAATAAGCGTGGATTCGATTATTACTCTGCTCACGCTTATATGCGTGAGTTAGGTCCTTTAAAAGCATTGGCCATTGGAGATTATTCTATCAACTTTGGACAAGGTTTGGTAGCATGGTCGGGCTTTGGATTTGGCAAAAGCTCGTTTGTAATGAATGTGAGAAAATCTTCAAAAACAATAAGGCCATACGCATCTGTTAACGAATACAATTTTTTAAGAGGAGCGGCAGCCAGTATTGACTTAGGCAATTTTTCTGCTACCGCATTTGGCTCATTAAAAAAAGTAGATGGCAATGTAACCGATATTGATACCATTAATGATGAAGTACAAGCATTTTCATCCATACAAGAAGGAGGTTTGCATAGAACTGTTGCCGAAATTGATGATGAAAAACGCATAACTCAATTAAATGGAGGAGGACAAATAGCTTATAAAACCAATCGTTTTAACATTGGTATAGCAGCCATGTATTCAAAATTTGATGCATCATTTAACAGGTCACTGCAACCTTACAATCAATTTGATTTTGACTCTAGTAAGCTGATAACCGCTGGCATAGATTATGGATTTCAATACAGCAACCTCAACTTTTTTGGAGAAACTGCCATGAGCGATAATGGCTCAATGGCCACAATTAATGGCTTGTTGTTGGCGCTAGATAAGAATGTTGACATGAGTATAGTTTATAGAAACTACAGCAAGGGTTTTCAAAGTTTACAAGGTGATGCGTTTGCCGAAAGCTCAAGACCAGTTAATGAAGAAGGGATATATGTTGGCCTATCTGCCAAACCGTTTAGGTTTATACGATTTGACGGTTACTTTGATATATACAAACACCCTTGGTTAAAATTTCAAACAGATGCACCTAGTGTTGGCCGTGATTATATAGCTAAAGTAACTTACCGACCTAGTCGCAGCATTGAAGTGTTTACTTACTTTAAAAATGAAAAGGAAGCGAAAAATGCTTCTGATGAGTTCGCAACGGTAGATTATTTGACTACCATTAGCCTTACCAAATGGCGTACTAACTTTAGTTTTAAAGTTAACAAGGAGTTAAGTTTAAGAAGTCGTGTAGATTTAACTTGGTTTGATAATGGCGTAAATAAAGAACAAGGTTTTTTAGTATATCAAGATGTAATTTACCGACCATGGGAATCGCCCATATCATTTACTGGAAGGTTTGCCATTTTTGATACGGATGGCTACAACTCCCGTTTGTATGCTTATGAAAATGACATATTGGGTTCATTCTCAATACCTGCTTACTACAATAAAGGCAGTCGATTTTATATAAATGCCAAGTACAGGGCTACCAGAAATATTGATGTTTGGTTAAGGTTTTCACAAACTTATTGGGCCAACCAAACAACGTTTGGCTCTGGTTTAGATGAAATTGATGGCAATGTTAAATCTGATGTCAAAGCTCAAATTAGATTTAAGTTTTAAAGAAAATCTTTCACCAGGTTTACAAAATCATAGGCATCATTATAATTATTACTTTTAATTGCGCTGCTTAATTTTTTAACTCACAAAAAGAGAAAGAAATTGTTTGATAAAGTCATAATTTTTACCCACGTTTTTGCAGGAATAACCACATTATTAAGTGGCATATTGGCCATAGTTGCCAACCCAAAGGGAAACAAATTACACCGTATTTCTGGTCAAATTTTCTTTTGGTGCATGGTAGTCATTTTTGTTACTTCCATAATTATGACAATCTTTATAAAGTTCAATTTCTTTTTATTGGGCATTGCCATACTTAGTTTCTTTATGTCGTTCACGGGTTACAGAGCGCTTAAGCGAAAAAAACCAAATGAAGTAGAATTGGTTGATCATTTGGTTGCGTACATTGGCTTGGCATCTGGTGTAGCAATGATCACTTATGGCATAGTAACTTTCTTACAAAACACCGATAACTATTCGTCATTAATACTAAGTGGAGTATTTGGAATGCTGCTGGCAAGCAATGCTTACAAAGATATTAAGCATTTTAAAAAAACAGAGTACAGCAAAATGTGGTGGTGGTTTCATCACATGAATTTTATGATGACTTCTTTTATCGCTGCTGTAACTGCTTTTTTGGTTAACAACATTTACAAGGTAGTTGACTTAGGTAGTTTAAATTTCATTTTTTGGCTACTACCAACAATAGCGCTTGTTCCTTTAATAATTCGTTGGAAGAAACATTATAAGAAGAAGTTTAAATTAAATTAATTGCATCACTTTGAAGTTTAATAAATACGGGTTACAGTCAATAGGATTGGTAATTTATGTCATAGCCATATTTTGTCCGGCTTTTGTTGATCGATCCAATGTCAAACTTGTCTACACAGGATGGGATTGTTTAATTACAGGATGGATAGGATTTGTTTCAATTGAAGCATTCTACATTGGCTTACCTTGGCTTAGCAATTTTGTTATGGCCGCTGCAATTTTAATAAGTCATAAGAAGCTTAAGTTAATTTTAACCATTGTTGCTCTCATGTTTGCCTTATGCGCATTTGGCGTTAATCAAGCTCCTGGTGGCGCGGGATCATATCCTAGTGTATTGCCTAGCATTGGTTTCGGCCTATGGATTTTGAGTTACTTGTTTTTTCTAACCCATGCTATTTTAAAGTTTGCACCACTTAAGAAAAAGGAATTCGACTAACCATTCAATGCTTCTTTGTAAGTAACCAAACATCTTTCTCTTGCCATTTTATGATCTACAATGGGTTCGGCATATTTATCCGTTCCGTATTCAGGAATCCATTTTTTAGTATAAATCAATTGCTTGTCAAATTTTTCGAGTTGAGTAGTTGGGTTAAAAATTCTAAAGTAAGGTGCAGCATCACAGCCGCTTCCACTTGCCCATTGCCAACCACCAACATTACTAGCCAAATCAAAATCCAACAATTTTTCTGCAAAGTAACGCTCACCCCAACGCCAATCAATTAATAGATGTTTGGTTAAAAAACTTGCCACCACCATGCGCACTCTATTGTGCATGTAGCCCGTTTCGTTTAATTCACGCATACCAGCATCAACCATTGGGTAACCTGTTTGACCATTGCACCAAGCCTTAAACTCAGCTTCATTGTTGCGCCATTCAATGCGATCATACTTGGGTCGTATAGCCTCATCAGCACTCTTTGGAAAGTGCCACAATATCATTTGATAAAAGTCTCGCCATATCAACTCATTTACATAAGTGGTTGAATGTGGTTGTGATTCCAACAATAATTTTCTCAAACTAATAGTACCAAATCTTAAATGAACACTTAACTTACTGTTGCCATTTTGGGCAGGAAAATTTCGCCTTTCTTGGTAATGATTTAATACATCTTCATCCAATTCTTTTGATGGAATGTCCGCAACTACTTTTTCAAAATTCATGGCTTCCAAAGCAAGCATTTCTTCATTAGTCGATTGATGTATGTTGCTTAAATATTTCTTGACCGGATAAGGCTTGCTATAAAAATCATTAAGCTTGGCCTTCCATTTTTTGCTGTACGGAGTGTATACCAGATAAGGAGTGCCATCATCTTTTACCACCTCATCCTTCTCAAATATTACATGGTTTTTATAAGTCTTAAAAGCAATTCCCACTTCTCCAAATAGTTCTAATAACTCGCCATCTCGCTTGCGGGCATAAGGCTCATAATCGGTGTTGGTATAAATTTCTTTAACTGAAAATTCCTCCAATAACTCAGCATACACTTCTTTGGGTTTGCCATACCTAACTATGAGGTTGGCACCTTGCTTGGCGTACGCTTCTTTGAGCTTTACCAACTCATTATAAATAAAATTTACTCTTTTATCTTTTTTTGGCAAGTGTTTAAGGATGTTGCTATCAAAAATAAAAATTGGCTGAACTTGCAAACCTGAATTTAGCGCACGATATAAACCTGCATTGTCTTCAATTCTTAAATCGCGTCTATGCCAAAATATGGCTATGTCAGTTTTACTCATGTTAGGTTAACAATGTTTGGTGTGATTGGTTTAATAGTAAACTTATCAAATTTCCATTATCTTAAAGATATATTAAAAATGCATTGAACTAATCTATGAATGAAATGCTATTATTAATCTTTATACTAGTCTGCTGGCTGCTAATTTTGATAAATCTTGCCCTTGCGGTAAAATCATATAAATTAAAGTGTCTAAAAGAAGGTCATAATAAGGTTTTCTCAATTGAAAAAATAGACAAGTTGGTATGGCATTCATGGAATATGGATGAATGCTTTAGTAGAAAAAAAGTAGAAACAAGCAGAGATTGGTACTATAGCTCCACATATGTCAAACAAAGTCAAAAACAAGCTATCAATCGCTTCAACAAGTTAATCACAATTCAAAGAGTATGTTTAGGTATCCTTTTCTTATATCTTATCGGCTTTATTGCATACTCAATTTACCAAACCTTTTAATGCATTCAGTTTATCAAGTATTGGTTCAAAATAAAAATCATTGGAGCGGCTGCACCCCAATTAATATGCACAAAGCCTACTTATTACTAAAACTACCTCTTAATAAATTTCTTAGACACCATACCTAATTCGCTGCTTAACCTTATCAAATAAACACCTGGCAACAGATCTTCAATTGAATAATGATGTTTTTCATTGTTCTCAATGGCAATGTCTTTTTGACTTTGTAGTTTTCCATCAACTGAATAAATTTCTAGTTGAAATTGACTGGCGACTGAGGTATTTGAGAACTCTATATAATTAGACCTACTTAGAATCTCTAAATCATATTCCAATTGTTTAGTTGTTGAAACAGATATGATTTTAGAATATTCAAATACACCATTAAAATCTACTTGCTTTAAGCGATAATAGTTTTGTCCTTGATGCGGGCTTGCTTCCACAAACTGATATTCAATTTTTGTTTGACTATTTCCATTGGCTGTTACTTCTCCGATAGTTTGCCATGAATTACCATTGGTGCTATTTTGAATTAAAAATTTATCTGCATTCAATTCGCTCAGTGTTGTCCAGTTTAGACGAACATTTTGGTTTTCTTCTACCGCATAAAATGATAATAAAGTAACGGGCAAAATAGGGTTTAACTCAACCACGGAAATGTCGTCTAAAAAATAGTAGGCTCCTTCATAAATGGCCCCAGGGTTTATGTTCATTGGTGTCGAATTTACATCATCTGCAAAATTTCCAATAATAATATGATCCAACCCAGCTGATGCGGTGAAAGTGTCTGTTAACAATACCCAGTTCACACTATCTAATAAATAGGAATTAAATTCCACTTGTGGCAATTGAGCAATAGTGGTATCAATTAGCGGGTAAGAAACTGGCCCACTTGTAAATAACACTCCGAATTTATTCACAACGTATTGGCAATCATCTCCCAATGAAGCATACATTGAAACCGCATAGTCTTTGCCTGGTGTAAGAGTTGTTGCCAACTGAACTTGTATGTATTCCCTAATATTCGAATTACCCAGTGGGCGAAATACGGTCATCAATCCAACAGTTTTACTTCCAGTTCTTGGGGCCTGTCTTCCCACACGAAATCCTGAGGTGGTAAAACTGTTTGTAAAACAAAAAGAAGGTGAATACAATGAAAACAAGTCAGGCGAGCTATTTGTAGGAACTGTCCAGCTGGTTGATATCGTATCTATATCACCTACTCCAAAATAGAGGCATGGTATGTTAGACAAGGTATCCTCAAAACTAGGATTGGGAACAAGGTTCTGGGCAAACAAAAATATTGGGAGGCTAAATAGAATCAATAATTTTATTCTCACAGTAGTTAATTTTAAACAAAGGTAGCTAAATATGCAATGCCATGACATCCTTGGAGTTATTGATTATTCAGTCGATATACTAGCCACCCAAATATTCACAATCTTTTAAAGCTTGCATTCCTGTAAAAGGAACAGCTTCTTTTTCGTAATTATAATTCTCTCTTAGCGATTTGGTGTAATTGTTATCTCCCATTCCAATATCAATGTCTTCCATGGTAATTTGGCAAGGATGCTCATAGCCACAAGCTCTTGTTAGCTCTGCCATTTCTTTACGTAAAGTTTTAACGTAATTTCCAAACCTTTCACTTTTTAGCGTAACATCAATACCGCTTTGGTACCAGCTCTTTTGCGTTGCCACTCCACTTGGGCAGTGGTTTGTATGACATAACTGTGCTTGTATACAACCAATGCTAAGCATAGCTTCTCTTCCAACATTTATTACATCAACACCCATTGCATAAGCCATAATTGCCCTTGCTGGCAATCCTAGCTTTCCACTGCCTTTCCAAACAATTTTGTCGGCCAATCCTTTTTGCGAAAACAAGCGGTACACACTGGCAAAGGCATATACCCAAGGCAAAGCCACATGATCTGCAAAAGCAGGAGGTGCAGCACCAGTGCCACCTTCACCACCATCAATGGTTATAAAGTCAGGCCCATTGCCGGTTCGTATCATTTCATCAGCCAACTCTTCCCACATTTCTAACTTCCCTACAGCCGATTTTATTCCAACTGGTAAACCCGTTTCATTGGCAATGTCTTCAATAAATTGTACCATACTTGGTATAGAATCGAAAGCACTATGATTGGCTGGTGACAGCACATCCTTATTCATTTCCACTCCTCTTATCTCTGCGATTTCTTTGGTTATTTTCTTTGCAGGCAACACTCCACCTTTTCCTGGTTTTGCTCCCTGTGATAATTTTAGTTCAATGGTTTTAACAAATGGATTATCAGCCGTCAATGCTTTCATTTTATCCATGCTAAATGTTCCATCCTCTTTGTTTCTAACTCCAAAATATCCCGTTCCAAAATGAAAGCAGACATCAGCTCCTTTGCTGTGGTAAGGCGACAGTCCACCTTCACCTGTGTTGTGATAGTTTCCCGCCATTTTTGAACCTTCATTTAGCGCATTAATCGCTGCTGCTGATAAGCTTCCAAAACTCATGGCAGAAACATTAATTACTGAATACGGTCTAAACGGCTTTGCCCTTTGAGGACCAATAACCTTAGCACATGGTAAAAAATAAGGATCTTTAGAATTAGGATGTTCCCCATCAATTTTATATGGAAACATGGCTGGCTTGATAAAAATAAAATTTGGCTCATGTTGATCTTGGTCTGTTCCAAAACCTTGGTAATTGTTTTCCTTTTTTGAAGAAGTATAAATCCACGAGCGTTGAGATCTGTTAAAAGGCAATTCTTCTCTATTATTAGCAATAAAGTACTGCCTAATTTCAGGACCAATTTTTTCGAACATATACCTAAAATGTCCAATTACCGGAAAGTTACGGGTAATGGTATGGTGCCTGTTAAAGAACCTATCACGAATGGCAATAGCTAGTAAACAGACAATAGGCCAAGTCCACCATGGAATAGATTTAAATAATTCTAATGCTTCTTTCATTGCCAATAATATGTGTATTTGTATTTAGAAGTTGTTTTCCTTATCGGTTTTGCCGATAACAACTCAACACCTTTTGGTTGTCTATACTTACTCAATACGATTTTCTTTTTTAGCAGTCCTATTTTGTTGTATTTGTATTTACAAACGGCTGTTAAAGTCATTTCTCCATTCACTATATCAAACCACTCTTCACCCACCAATTGACTTTGCATATTGTATTGATATTTCGTAACACGATCAAACAACATTCCCGATAAGTGATAACCCTTTTTCTTAATCTCGGTTTTGTTACCTAGCTTGTTGTATTTATAGTAAGATGTATAGTGGCTTTGATATTCAGTGGCATCAGCGGGTTTATAAACTACACTCGAATCGAAAATCAATTGGCCATATGCATAAGCATACTCAGTTTCATACCTAACATTATAGCGCAAGCTTGGGTAAGTACTAGTGCTGCTTATTCTTTGACCTTTTGAGTTGTAACTGTTTTCAGTTTGAAACACTATACCGTTGCTATCTTTTTCGGTTTCGTAAATCAATAAGTCTTTCCCGTTGTATGATTTTATGTGGGAATGTCTGTCAACCTCAACAAATTCTCTATTTACTTTTTTAAAGGTTCTTACAGCAAACAAATCATCTTCCACATATAATAAGGAGTCTCGAAAAAGTTCTTTGGTTTCAACATTATCTCTTTCTTTCCAAGCCAACATACCGTTGCGATAAAAGTGCTCTCGGTAAAATTCGTTTTTTCTTTCAGTCGATTTTACCTCAACTTTTTTAACCTTCTGCTTTTCAAATAAGCTTTGCTCATAATTGTCTATGTAGCTACCTTGACTAAAACAAAGTACTGTAAATCCTATTGACACAATAAATAGAAGGTGCTTTCGCATGATGACTGCAAGGTAAAGGATTTACTTATTTATGACAATCCAAAGCTAGTTTTTTACGAATATTATATGATGCGCACTTATCTAACCATATTCCTATTCCTGCTTTTGTCAATTTTAAGTATTGCTCAACCTACTATGGATACCGTTGTTCAAATAAAACCCGTAACCATAAGCTCTCAAATAATTGTTGAAAGCATAACTCCGGAAAAATTATTTGTTGAAGATTACCTTATCACTGAAAATGGTTTGCTAGTACTTGGATTTTATACCAAACCCAAGGAGCTACAATTGCTCTTGTTAAATGGCCAACAAGATGTAATTGCAAAACAGGCATCCCCTCCATTTGCTGAAAAACTGACCAAAGACTGCTTAGGGAATTACTTTGTTATTTTGGGACAAGCCGTTCAACAAATTGAATTTGTTAATATGGATTTTGCTCTAACAGGCAAGCAATCGCTTAAAGATTTTTATACTGATGTTGCACCTTGTATAGGTGAAAGTGCAAACCGATACTATTTTGAGCACAACTACTTTGGCGATCAAGTAAAACAGTTCTCCTACTTCCACAAAACGCTAGAAACCTCTACTGAAGTTGCTTTGATAGCTGATCGAGAAAAGATGCGCCAGCTAAGAGAAAGTAGCAATGGATATTTACTGGCCAATTCAACTGACAAATACGATTTATTTTTTAAATCTGGCGGCAGCAAATGGTGGGAAATTATTTGGGAGAAAGAAGCATTTTACGCACCGATAGATGCCGCTATGTTTAGCGCTAAAAACCATCTTTATTTATTTAATCACCTAGATGGCAATTTAGAAACATTCAATAAAAAAGGCGAATTACAATCTTCTAAAAAAATTGATTATCACAAAATTAGAGGTTGGAGACCTACCATATATTTTGATAAGCAGACCGATCAAGCTTATACACGAATTGTAAAGAATGGAAAGAGCTTTGTATCAGAAATAAACTTAGAAACTGGCGAGTTGTTTGACTACACAATTGAGTTGCCCTTCATGTATATAAGCAATTTGAAAGTGAATAATGGTGAGCTGTACTTTTTATACAAAGCCAATGGTGCAGATGATAAAAAGACCTTATATAAAATGAGTTTGTAAAATGCCAAAATTTAGGTGTAGCAATAATTCGATTTTATAGGCAATTTTAATGCAAGAATACCGACCTTTGCACGCTTAATTAATTACCATGTTACGAGTTACAAATCTTACCCACCAATACGGCAAACGCGTATTGTTTGATGAAGCCAATGTGTTTTTTGGCAACAATGCATGCTATGGTGTTATTGGAGCCAATGGCGCTGGTAAATCTACCTTTTTAAAAATATTGGCAGGCGATATTGATCAAACTGCAGGTTCTGTTACCATTGAACCGGGCAAAAGAATGGCCGTGCTAAGTCAAGACCACTACGCATTTGATGAAGTTAGGGTGTTAGACACTGTTTTAATGGGACACAAAAAACTGTGGTCTATTATGAAAGAAAAAGATGCCATTTATGCTAAGCCAGATTTTAGTGAGGCTGATGGAATAAAAGCATCAGAACTAGAAGCTGAATTTGCCGAAATGGATGGCTGGAATGCGGAAAGTGATGCTGCAGCGTTATTAAGTGGAATTGGAATTGCAGAAGCTCACCACGAAAAAAATGTGAAAGATTTAGACGGGAATCAAAAAGTACGTGTACTATTGGCACAAGCTTTATTTGGTAATCCTGATATTTTAATACTTGATGAGCCTACCAACGATTTAGATGTTGAAACAGTAACCTGGTTGGAAGATTTTCTATTGGATTTCGACAACACGGTAATTATCGTTTCGCACGACAGACACTTCCTAGACAATGTTTGTACACATATCGTAGATATTGACTTTAGTAAAATGAATGCTTATTCTGGCAACTATACATTTTGGTATGAGTCATCACAATTGGCTTTAAAACAAAAGCTAAATCAAAACAAAAAAATTGGCGACAAGCGAGCAGAGATGCAAACGTTTATACAACGCTTTAGTGCCAACGCATCAAAATCTCGCCAAGCAACTTCTAAGAAAAAGATGTTAGAGAAATTAACTTTAGAAGACATCAAGCCTTCATCAAGAAAATATCCTGGAATTATATTTACCCAAGAAAGAGCTGCTGGAGACCAAATGTTAAAAGTTGATGGCTTAAGTTATAGTTTAAACGGTGAAAAATTATTTCAAAATGTTGACTTTACTTTTAATAAAGGAGATAAAGTTGCGTTGATTTCGAAAAACAGCTTAGCAACCACCGCATTTTATCAAATATTAAATGGTGAACTAGAAGCGGAAGCTGGGACTTTTGAATTTGGTAAAACCATAACAACTGCCTATCTGCCATTAGATCACGAAAGCTTTTTTAGTGATGAGCCACAAAGTTTAATGGATTGGCTTAGACAGTTTTCAGAAAACAAAGAAGAGCCATATATAAGAGGCTTTTTAGGTAAAATGCTTTTTAGCGGTGATGAAGTGCACAAGATGTCTAATGTACTTTCGGGGGGCGAAAAAATGAGATGCATGATTTCGCGAATGATGATGAAAGAAGCCAATTTCTTAATGCTAAATGAGCCAACCAATCACCTAGACTTAGAAAGTATTACGGCCTTTAACAACTCTTTAAGCACATTTCCTGGGCAAGTATTGTTTACCACTCATGATTTGCACTTTACAAATACTGTGGCAAATAGAATTATAGAGCTAACGCCAAATGGTATTTTAGATAAACTAAAAACCATTGACGAGTATTTTGCTGATGAAAAAATTAAAGCGCAAAGAGCCGAAATGTATGGAGATACAGTTGGAGCGTAAAGCCATACCAATCTAAAATACTATCCAAAATAATTTTGATCTAATTAATGAATAAAATTTATTGAAAAGGTCTTCAATATTTTATTGTTGTCATCTGCAGTTTTAAAAAACTGACCTAAAACGTTGATTTTAACGGCTTTTATATTAGCTTTATCTTAGAATTAGGCAATTTTAATAGAAAATATTTACGTCTACTTCTTGCCTCAGATACACCAAAGTATTAAGCAATATTTTCTTTCTTGCACTTAAAAAATTATTAAAATGATTAAAAAATTCCTAAAATTTACCGCTCTACTCCTAACAATATCAGCTATTTCAGTCAGTATTAGTAGTTGTAAAAAAGAACTAAATCCTGAGTTAAGTAATGTTCAAGTTTGTATACCTCCAAGTAGTGGAGTTTTGTGCACTAGCAATCAAACAACTTTTAGTCCTACCGACAGTGAAATTAGAATTTCTGCTACCGCAAAAGATATTGAAAAGTCCAATACCGTATCATTTGCAATGTACTTTCAAGTAAATGGTGAGTGGCAAGAAATATTAACTGACAGTTCACCGATTTCAGCTCTAGGAGATTTTGATGATGAAATTGACGAACTTGATTTAAACTACACCTTTAATGCTGGCACACAAATGTGGAATGAAGGCCAATGGAGGTTAACAATGGACATTAATAGCGATATGGCTTTATCTACAGAAAAAATTATTACAGTAGAGAATTAACTTTTGTAAGTTTTAAATACTCATATTAAGCTCAATGCAATTGCATTGAGCTTTTTTCGTCGTGTTAGATTATTGAATTCATATTTAAACAATAATCACACTTTAAACGTTTAATTTTGCACACGTGGATTTAACTCGTAATTTTTGCATAATTGCCCATATTGATCATGGGAAAAGTACATTGGCCGATCGTTTATTACAAATGACCGCAACTGTTGGTGAACGCGAAATGCAAGACCAAGTGTTAGATGATATGGATTTGGAACGTGAGCGTGGCATCACAATTAAAAGCCATGCCATACAAATGGAGTATAAGTTTGAAGATACTTTATACACTTTTAACTTAATTGACACTCCTGGTCACGTAGATTTTAGTTATGAAGTAAGTAGATCATTGGCTGCTTGTGAAGGTGCCCTTTTGCTCGTGGATGCAGCACAAGGTATACAAGCACAAACCATCTCTAATTTATATTTAGCCATTGAAAATGATTTAGAAATCATTCCGGTAATCAATAAAATTGATATGGATGCCGCAATGGTTGAAGAAGTAAGCGATCAAATAATTGATTTGTTAGGTTGTAAAGTTGAAGACATAATTTTAGCAAGCGGTAAAACAGGGCAAGGAACTGCTGAAATAATGGAAGCCATCATTAAACGAATTCCTGCGCCAGCCGGAGACCCTGAAGCTCCATTACAAGCGCTTATTTTTGACAGTGTTTACAACAGTTATAGAGGTGTAGTTATCTATTTTAGAATATTTAGTGGTAGCATAAATAAAGGGGATAAAATTAAGTTTGTAAATACCGGTAGTGAATATGTGGCTGATGAAATTGGTATTTTACAAATGGATTACCAGCCAACCAAACACTTAGCAGCTGGTAATGTAGGTTACATAATTACAGGTATCAAAAAATCGATTGATGTAAAAGTTGGTGATACCGTTACCAGACCAGAAAACCCTTGTGAAGAAGCGATTAAAGGTTTTGAAGATGTTAAACCAATGGTATTTGCCGGATTGTATCCTATTGACAATGATGATTATGAGGATTTAAGAGATGCCATTGACAAATTGCAATTGAATGATGCTTCATTAACCTATGAACCTGAAACCTCATTGGCTTTAGGTTTTGGATTTAGATGTGGTTTCTTAGGTATGTTACATTTAGAAATTGTGCAAGAGCGATTGGAACGCGAGTTTAATATGGTGGTAATTACCACTGTTCCCAACGTATCTTATTATGCTTATACCACAAGAGATGAAAAGTTGTTGGTTAACAACCCATCAGATTTACCCGACCCTACCAATTTAGGTTATGTAGAGGAACCTTACATCAACGCTCAAATAATTACCAAACCAGATTATATAGGTCAAATAATGAGTTTGTGTATTGAAAAAAGAGGAATACTAAAAAACCAAACGTACTTAACAACATCTAGGGTTGAAGTAACTTTTGAATTGCCGTTAGCTGAGATTGTGTTTGATTTCTATGATAGATTGAAAACTATTTCTAGAGGTTATGCATCATTCGATTATCATATAATTGACTTTAGAAGATCATCTTTAGTTAAAATGGATATTTTGTTAAACAGCGAAAAAGTAGATGCACTATCATCCTTAATTCATAAAGACAAAGCACAAGATTTTGGAAGAAAACTGTGCAAGAAGCTAAAGGAATTGATAGACCGACAGCAATTTGTTATTGCCATACAAGCAGCGGTTGGAGCCAAAATTATTGCTCGTGAAACCATTAGTGCTTTTAGAAAAGATGTAACTGCCAAGTGTTATGGTGGTGATATTACGCGTAAACGTAAGTTGCTCGAAAAACAGAAAAAAGGTAAAAAGAAGATGCGCCAAATAGGAAGCATTGAAGTACCTCAAAAAGCGTTTATGGCTGTGCTTAAGTTGAATGACTAATTTTATAAGTAGCCAAAACTCCCTTACTTAATCTACTTTTGGCTACTTATAGGTTTTCAAATAAATCGTCAATTTCAACTGTACTCTGCACCAACTGCTTGCTGTAACCATTGCTAGTTAAGCCATTTGAGGTTATAAATGTTAACCAAACGTTCTTTTTTTCTTTAGTACTTTCAACAAATTTACCTACTTTTCGCTCTAGCTCTTTAGCATACTTTTTATCAATGGTAAATGGTGCTCGGTAAAATTTCATCTCGCAAACATTAATTACATTATCGTCTCTATTTATCAATAAATCAATTTGCGACCCGCCATTATCATCTCTTTCTATCCAACTGCCATGGGTAGTGTGCACACCCAAAATATTAAGCGCATTTTTAATTTGTGCAATGTGCTTTATACAAACCGATTCAAATGTATACCCTGCCCAAGCCTTAAATGTATTTTTTACTTGTAGCTTTAACCAAGTTTGCGCTTCAGGCTTTTGGCCTTCAATATACTTTAAGTAAAACAACGAGTACTCATCTGTTAACCGATATAACGCTCGCTTAACCCCATCCAAAGGCTCATACCTTTCAATAAATCCCGATTGCTCCAGTTCCATTAACGTTTTAGATATGGTACCTCCCGATTTCACCTTGCTTTTGGCTATAATTTCATTTCTGGTTAATCCTTTGCGCACTTTAGCCAATGCCCTCACCACTGCAATGTGGTTGTAGCTTTGAGTGTATAATGATGAAAATATTTCGCTAAACTCAGTTCGTAAAATGCCTTGCTCACTAAAACATAGTCTGTCAATAGCCTGTGCAACACTTTCCCCTTTAGTTAGTAATTCCAAATATTTGGGCACACCACCCAATATCATATACAGCAATAAAATATCATATCGTGTATAATTTACCTTATTGCGCTTAAGTAAAAGCTCCGTTTCGTGTAAGTTAAATGCTTTTAAATGTATTTTTTGGGTTAATCGGTTGTACAATCCGCCTTTGCTGTGCAATATCTTTTTAACCATGTATGATGCAGCAGAACCACACACTACTACGATTAAGTCGCTCCTTTTTGCAGCATAACTATTCCAAAAATTTTCAAATGCGGGCAAAAAATTCGACTTTCTACTATCTAACCAAGGGAACTCATCAATAAAAATTACCTTTTTCTTTTTGGACTTTAAGCCATTTAAATAAACACTTAATTGATGAAAAGCCTCAACCCAAGATTTAGGTCTATTTTTTTGTTTTCGTTTACTATTTAGGGTGAAATAAAAATTTTCTAGTTGAACACTTAATGAAACATTATACATGCCCGTTAATTCAAACGCAATGTTTTTTTCATATAAATTACCTATTAAATAAGTTTTACCAATGCGCCTTCTGCCGTGCACTACAACCAACTCTGCCTGGTTGCTTTTAAGACAACCTTGCAATAATTCAACCTCCTTATTACGACCAACAACTTGCATTTTACACTTTTATAAGTAGCCAAAACTACTACTTTTAACCAATATTTGGCTACTTATAGTTATGTATTTTTACAATTAAATAAAATTTATAACTAGCCAAAACTATACTTTTTCACCTTATTATGGCTAGTTATAAAAATATATTCTTTGCACATTTAAACTTAATGTTGAGAACAATACCTAGCAATAACAACTGCTAGTTTTAATTTAGAACCATGCAAATATTAGATGGCAAAGCTTTATCCAATACCATAAAAGAAGAAATTGCAACAGAGGTTGTGCAAATAGTAGCCAACGGAGGCAAAGCACCTCATTTGGCAGCCATTTTAGTTGGTGATAATCCTGCTAGCCAAAGTTATGTGCGTAGTAAAACACGCAGCTGCGAAAAGGTTGGTTTTAAATCTACTTTAGTAAAATTGGAAGCGACTATTTCAGAAGCTGACTTATTAGCAGAAATTGAAAAGCTAAACAATGATGCAGACATTGATGGATTTATTGTTCAATTGCCATTGCCAAAGCACATAGATGAAAATAAAGTGACGCTGGCTGTTGATCCTAAAAAAGATGTTGATGGTTTTCATCCTGTAAACATTGGGCGAATGACCTTAGGCTTACCTGCTTATCACCCTGCTACACCACATGGCATTGTGCAGTTATTAAAAAGGAATAACATAGAAACCAGCAGCAAAAACTGTGTAATTGTTGGTAGGAGTAATATTGTAGGCACTCCCCTTTCCATTTTGCTAACAAGAAATGCCAATCCTGGGAACTGCACTGTTACCCTTTGCCATAGCCGCACTGCCGACTTAAAACACGAAACTTTACAAGCCGATATTTTAGTTGCAGCTATTGGCCGACCAGAATTTATTACCGCGGATATGGTAAAACCAGGAGCAGTAGTTATTGATGTAGGCATTAACCGAGTAAATGCAGATAATGAAAAAGGCTATAAACTTGTTGGTGATGTTGCCTACAATCAAGTAGCCGAAAAATGCAGTTGGATTACGCCTGTTCCTGGAGGTGTTGGCCCGCTTACGGTTACCTCACTATTGAGTAATACTTTGAGGGCTAGTAAGGGTGAGATTTATTGAGAACCTGTTGTTAATTTATGGCACTAAATGGTGACTTAATTGGTTATATCATCAATGGGCCGCCTACTATTCCTCTCATCCTTTTTGTCAATTTTAACTTTCTGTAGTTGTCAAAACTCCCTTCCTAAAGAAACCCATGGTTTTTATTTTAACATTGATGAAGATGATGTAAATAATAATTTTCTCACATTAGGTGATAACCAAATCATTGTACGGCATGATACTTTCAAGATAGAAAAAATCAAAAAAGAAAGCTTTATAATTAAATTAAACTATCAAAATTTTGAAACAGGTGAGTTTGAGTATCGTTCAAGGCCACATTTAGTAAATTTTGAATTTAGTAACGACACCTTAAAATTGGAAATTTTTGAAGGGACCAAATATTTTCTAAAAACAAAGGACTTAATATGGAAGAATGCGAAATATTCAAACGTACTCCAGAAGTTAGAAATTCCTAAAACAAACAATCAGCAAATCAATTATTCGCGACCTGATTTACTGATGGAAATTATTGTGTTCAAAGAAAATGACATTCTTAAAATTATTATGGACGATACTATCGAAATTAATCAACTTCCTTGTTCCATTTTAAAACACAAAAAAAAGATTGACCCAAGATTAAGAGCTTTTGTTACCTCTTTAATAATTGCAGATAAAGATGTTAACTATACCGATATTCAAAGAATTCAAATTCTATTGCGTGAAAACAACTTACTTAAAGTTGGATATTTAAATAAAAATCATCAAAACAAGCTTTCGAACTTTGCATTAAAACTAAGCCCCCTAGATGAAAAACAAATTTTGTCTCGCTCCTATTTCCATCACTTCAAGGATTCATTTTTTATAAAATCAAAATTTTGTGATACCGTAAAAAACAAAATCTTTCGGTTCGAAATTCCTCATTACCAAGAACAAGACACAAATTTTCACCTCATAAATTATTCTGAAGAAAAAATCATTCATTTGAATGGCATTCAATTAAATAAGGATAGGTTACAACAAAAGATAGCCGAGATTATCACATCCAACAAAAATTCGAAATTTGCAATAGTTTTTAGTTCCGAAACCGGCTTTCAAGAATATTTGACGCTAAACAGTTTAATAAGAAATGCCTACTATGATGTAAGAAATGAATATGCTCTAAAGTACTATAAATCAACCTATGAAGAGCTCAGAAAACAAAGAAAGATTTCTCAAACCGCTAGAGAAAATTCTAATATCGTAAAAAAAGAAATACCCATGCGTTTCATTAACTATGCAGATTTTGAATTGGAAAACCTATTAAAAAATCAATAACTCCAAGTATCTTTTCTTAAGACTTTCGTCCTACGGTCATCAAGTCCATTTTAAAATTTTTAATATTTATGCTGTTAATTATCGCACTCAACAGCTGCTTTCAGAAATCTAAGCTCTTGGGTTATTGGAATGATGGCTCTTTGGAAGAGTTAAGATACACTGAAGATTCCGTTTTTCATTACATTGATGGTGAATCTGTCCAAGGTGCTCCATACAAAATAATGGGCAACATAGTACAGCATAAATTTCTGATTTGTGAATTACTAGGTACCGGAATTTGCTCAGCACATATGATTGTAAATGATAAGTTATTAATTAGAGACCAAGAGGGAAACTTAGAAGTTGTCTATAAAAAAGGCAAAATCAAAAACTACCAAGGCAATCTTCTGGCAACCAAAAATGTTGAAATTCAATTACCAAAAGTAAAAGGTGAATTATTCAAGAATGATGTCGACTCTGTAGGTAACCCAATTTATGATGTACTACCTATTTATGGTGGACCTTCAAATCATCACCGCCACAAGGATGACGAAAATCTTTTTCATGTTCAATTAAATGATGTGCTTGCAGAAACAGAAGACATTTACAAGTATTTAGAATATGATGGAGTACAGAACAAAAAAAGAGTAATTCCACTATTCATTGATGAGAATGTAAAGGCGAAATCATTTATTCCAGTGTTTAATGAGTTGAGAAAAGCTCAAAGCTATGCTACCTTCCTAGTTACGGAAAACTCTGCGGTTCAAGACTACGATCCATACTATGGTGTGCCATATACACTGTGGCCTATTAGCGATTTTGAAATTGAATTGTATAATAAAGTTTATTCTGACAATCCATTCACAATTTCTCCTAATCAAAGGGAGATTGAAGAAAATTCAGCCTTTCTAAAGAATGGCAAATATGCACTTCTTCAAATGACAGAAGATGGCGGATTACTTTTTGATGGCAATTCTTTGCAATTTGAATTCAGATATATATTTGCTCATAAACCGCATCTTCCAAAGTTGTTGATTTTAAATGATAATTGCAGTTATAAAGAATATGTAAAGTATATCTCCCAATTACAAAAGTGGGGGTTTTATCCTAGCATGATTCTTCTTCAGAAAGAATATGACTATTTAACATCCAACCAAATTATACCTGAATTGGCCCTTTAATTCAATTCATTTTTAGACCTTTGCACGTAATGAGTAACTCCATACCCATAATGGAACATTTTTACACCATACAAGGTGAAGGCTGCCACAGTGGCAAACCTGCCTACTTTGTGCGCACGGGTGGTTGTGATGTTGGTTGCGTTTGGTGTGATGTTAAAGAAAGTTGGGATGCAGATGCACATCCAAAAATGGATGTGGCACAAATTGCCGAAACCATCAATGCGACCAATGCCAAAATTGCAGTTATCACTGGAGGTGAACCGTTGATGTATGACATGATGCCATTGACAAAGGCAATACAAGAAAAAGATATTAAAACCCATATTGAAACATCTGGTGCTTATGATTTAACAGGCTGTTGGGATTGGATTACTTATTCACCCAAAAAATTTAAAGCTCCATTGCCAGAAGTCGCTCAAGCAGCCAATGAGTTAAAAGTTATTGTTTTTAACAAGAGTGATTTACATTGGGCTTTGGAGCATGCCAAAACAGTAAACGAATCCTGTCTGCTATATCTTCAACCCGAGTGGGATCAAAGAGAAGCAATGATGCCGTTGATAGTGGAATTTGTTAAACAAAACCCAAAATGGCAAATTAGCATACAATCTCATAAGTATTTGAATGTTCCTTAGAAAACTTCAACCTCAAAGAGGAAACTTCAACTTCAAAAAATAAACCTCAATTTCAGCTTTCGACATCTTCTCTCGCGGAGAAAGCTCAAAATGGGAAGCTTCAATATTCTTTATTAGCCATTCAACATTCTCTATTCATAAACCATCTTGGTACGTTTGTTGCACTTTCTACTTATTTTAGAAATTAAATAATGAATATGTTGCGTGTAATACCATTTATGTTAATGATGTTTTTGTCGGTATTGTTAATGGCTCAACCCAAACCAGACATACCTAAAAAAGCACAAAAAGCTTATAAGCAAGCTATGTATGAAGCCGGTTTAGGTAACCTAGAAGAGGCTGAAAAGAACATGCTTAAGGTTATTAAGGTTGCACCTGAATTTACGTGGGCCAAAATTCAATTGGCTGAAATGTATATCGATTTAAAGCAATACAAAAAGTCGAGAGATATGTTTTTGGCAGCTTACAAACAATCTTCTCCTTACAAAGACAAATTATTAATGGCATTGGGAGATGCTGAAATGAAGCTAGAAAATTTTGAGGATGCAAAAGCGTATTATACTAAGTTTGCCGAAATGGGTGGACATAGTCCAAAACTTAAAAGCACCCTAAAAAATAAAGTAGCCTCAGCCGATTTTGCAAGAAATGCGAAAGCCAATCCTAAGGATATTGATCCTATTAGACTAGGTGAAAACATCAATAGCGAAAACTATGATTACTTCCCGGCGCTAACTGTAGATAATGAAGTAATGATTTTTACTAGACTCCGAAATGATGCAATACCACCCAATGAAGATATTTATGTAAGTTATTTCATTGATGGCGAATGGACGAGAGCAGAAAACATTGGGAGCCCAGTAAATTCCGATTTAAATGAAGGAGCAATAGCATTGTCTCCTGATGGTAAGTTTCTATTTTTTACCGGCTGTAATTTCCCAAAAGGCATGGGCAGCTGCGATATTTATGTTTCCAAACGAGTTGGCCTATATTTTACCCAACCTGTATTGTTAAGCTCACCTTTAAACTCCAAACACTACGAAACTCAGCCTAGTGTATCTGTAGATGGCAATACAATTTACTTTGTAAGTGCAAGACCAGGAGGTTATGGTGGTTTGGATATTTGGAAAATAAATATTGATGACCAAGGAAATATGACCAATCCTGAAAATTTAGGTCCTACTATTAACACTAGTGGTGATGATGAAAGACCATTTGTTCATCCAGATGGACAAACCCTATATTTTGCTTCTGATGGACATGTAGGAATGGGAGAAACCGATATTTTCCTTAGTAGAAAAACCAGCTCAGGAGCTTGGGGTGAACCTGAAAATATGGGATACCCTATTAATTCAGTTAATAAAGAATTGGGCATTTTTATTACTGCAGATGGCAGTCAAGCCTATTTTGCTTCAGACAAAGGTGGTTCATCTGGAATTGACATTTATAGCTTTGAGTTACCTGAAGAGTTAAAACCACAAATTGTAACTTACGTTAAAGGAAATGTTTACGATAAAAAAACTGGTGTTAAGTTAAAGGCACGTATTGAGTTGATTGATTTAGAGACTCAAGAAGTTACCTACTCAACCGTAACGGACAAAGAAACTGGAGAGTTTTTAGTAAGCTTAACTGGTGGTAAAAACTATGCTTATAATGTGAGCGCCAAAGGTTATTTATTCTATTCAGAAAATTTTGCACTAGAAGAAGCAACAGCTGACAGCAAACCATTTGACATTGACATACCGCTAAGTAAATATGAAGTAGGTGAAAAAGTTGTGCTTAAGAATATTTTCTTTGAAACCGCTAGATATAGTTTATTACCTGCTTCACAGTCTGAATTAGATCGCTTGGCAGAATTGATGACTAAGAATCCAAACATGAAAATTGAAATAGGCGGTCATACAGATAGCAGAGGTGGCGAAAGTGAAAATTTGGAACTCTCCAACTTTAGAGCAAAAGAGGTTGTTGAATATCTTGCTAATAAAGGGATTGATGCAAGTAGATTAAGTGCTAAAGGCTATGGTGAAAGCAGCCCAGTTGCTGATAATGAAACAGATGCTGGTAGAGCTTTAAACAGACGAACCGAATTTAAAGTATTGGGGCTTTAGTAGTGCTATTATCTATGACGCATTTTGCTTTTTCATTTCTCTTAAAGCCTGTTTGAACTGAAAGCCCATACCAAATAACAAAATGGCCATTGAAGTTTTAAAAGTTTTATGCTTCAAGCTAATGTATAAATCTCCATCAGAGGTTGTATCAATGTGCTCAATTTTGTAAGAGATTAAATGATCCGTATCATTGCCCGTATCGTTAAAGCTGAGTTTTATAGGTTTTAAATAACCTGTAAAAGGATTTGCAAAGCGTTTAGTGTTAAAAGCTAATAGGTATATGGCTTCTGGCACAACAATAACATCAGTTCTATCACAATTTAAAAAGGGAATGTATTTGCTTTTTTTGCCATCATAGTCTTGCACCAAATCAACAAACTCCTTACCATAGCCATCAGCAACAACATTGCTAAACATTTTATGCTCTTTGGTTGCTAATAAATTGTATTGTGCCTTTCCCAATTGGTAAGCCTGGTAACTTTTTAATTGTAAGAAAATATAAAATGCAATTACTACTGCACAGCTTAAAGCCATCATAGGATAATTAATATCAAAACTTTTCATGGTCATTCCCATAACGGACCAAAATATTACGCACCAAATAAGTCCAAACAAAAACCATACAGATGGCATTTGGCTAAAAAGAAATTTTATAAAGCTTTTATTTCTATAATTTTGATCCAACGTAAAATAATTTTCGTTAAAGGTAATATGTCAAATTCAATTCCACTTCACAATTTTTCTAAGGATGATGAGCAAAGTATTGCTTTTAAAATAGTACCACTTAAAAAACGTACTGGTTATGATACTAGTGTAGCTCACCGCCATAATTACTTTGAAATTTTTTGTTTTGCTAAAGGAGGTGGCAACCACTTGATAGATTTTAAAGAATTGGAAATTGCGGATCATTGCGTTCATTTTGTTTCGCCAGGCCAAGTGCATTTAGTGAAACGCGAACCGGACACTTACGGTTATGTGATACTATTTTCAAGAGATTTTTTCTTAACGGATAAAAGCAATAAGGAAACATTATTTGAGCTACCATTTTTAGATGGTGAACGTTTTGCACCTGTAATTGAAACCAATCAGACCAACTACAACCAGCTTACAACCCTAATTGAGCAAATGCTTGAAGAAGCAAATGACTTAAATGCAAATGCCCCTATAATAAGGTCATACCTCAACATATTTTTAATGAAATGTAAAAAGCTGCATACACCTAATGATGAAAAGTTTGATAAAAATCATACAACTTATGTGCATTTTAAAAAACTGTTAGATAGCAAGTTTACTGAACAACATTCAGTTAATTACTATGCTAATGAGCTAAGTATTTCAGAAAAACAATTATCCTCTATAGCTAAAACCAAAACGGGTAAAACAGCAAAAGACATTATTATTGAACGGATAATTACCGAAAGTAAAAGACTATTGTTACATACCGATTTATCAAATAAAGAAATTGCCTACTTCCTAAACTTTAGTGATCCCGCCCATTTTAGTAAGTTTTTTAAGCAACGATTATCCATGTCTCCAAGTGCTTTTAAAGAGGATATTAGAAAAAAGTACAAGTAAACAAACCATTTTTACAATTCTTAAGGCCTTGCAAGTCAAATTTGGTACGGTTTTCACTCGTTATAACTAGTAAATTTGATACTATGGAAAACTCCAGAAGAAAATTCTTAAAAAAAGCAGTTATTGGTTCAGCAGCAATAACAGCATTGCCAATAACAGTTAATGCCTTGCAAAAGCCGCAAGCTGTAATTTCATGCAACCCATTAACTTTAGATTATTATGGAACAGGACCATTTTATACAGCAAATGCTCCTATGCTTTCAAATATACAATTGGCAAATGCCAACGAACCTGGTGACCGAATAATTGTAAGTGGACGAGTAAAAACATTGGATTGTAGTAAAGTAATTTCTGAGGCCATAATAGACGTCTGGCACGCAAATGATGCAGGACAATACGATAACTCAGGATATAATTTAAGAGGAAAACTAAAATCAAATGCCCAAGGATTTTATCAATTTGAAACTGTACTACCCGGCAAATATTTAAATGGAAGTCAATACCGACCTAGACATATACATTTTAAAATCACCGCTCCTAATTTTCCAGAAGTTACCACACAATTATATTTTGTGGGTGATACCTCTATTGCCAATGATGCTGCGGCTTCTATTACCAGCGGAAAATATGATGCAAGGGATAGAATTATTCCGATTACGAAAAACGACAGTGGCGTTTATGAAGGTACATGGGACATTATTATTGACGGCAACGGAATAAATGAAAATGATGATATTAAAACCGACAACGGAATATTGTATCACTTAACTCCTAATCCGTTTGATAGTGCACTAAACATTAAATATGGTGTGTTTAATGAGGCCAATGTAAGCCTCATAGCATATGACATGAGTGGCAAGCAAGTTGAAGTAATAGTAAATGAAAAACAAAAAGCTGATGTTTATGAGATAACGTGGGAGCCTTCAACTGATTTAACCAGTGGTACATATTGGTTAGCCATGAAAGTAAATGACTTGCAAGTGCATTATCAAAAGTTTTTGAAGCAATAAGTACAACTCATTGGCTAAAAAGTACATTTACCTTTTGACATATTGTTTAGAAATTTACATTATGAAATTATGTACTACTTGTCTCCTTTGCCTTTTGACTTTTAGTTTAAGTTTTGCTCAAAATTGGATTACCATTCCGTCTGGTACAACCGACCAATTAAATGACGTTCATTTTCCAAGTGAAAATGTAGGATTTGTAGTTGGCAACAATTACAACTTTTTAAAGACCATAGATGGCGGTAAAACCTGGACTAAATCGATACCAGCAGGATTGGTTTTTATGGGTACCAACAACTTTACTAAAGTTCAATTTATAAATGATAGCATTGGATTTGTTATGCTTGAAAACCGTGGGGTTTACAAAACTATTGATGGAGGTTTAAATTTTACCGCAGAAATGATGCAAGGTGCATTGTGCTTCCCTCATGACATGTTCTTTTTTGATGAAGACAATGGTTATGCTGCAGGTGGGCAATGTTTTGCTGGAGAATCGGTTGATAAAAAAGATGCTGGAATGTGGGGATGGTCAACAACCTTAAATATCCAAGCACAAAATATGTTACATACCATTTCATTTAGAAATACCAACCTTGGTTTAACTGCTGGTACAGAAGGTACTTTTTTTAGAACTACGGATGCTGGTGCAACTTGGGATTCTGTTTTTACATTGTCTCAAGCTGACTCAATTTTGAGTATTTCCTGGGTAAATGATACACTGGTTTATGCAACAACCACAAACGGAGGCAATAATAATACTATTTCCGTTTCAAAAGATGCAGGCTTAACATGGCAATCGGCAGGTAATATTGGCGGATTTAGCAACCCATTGATGAATGCTTCTAATGCATTGAGCAACGGATATGTAGTTGCTGGAGGCTATTCAATATGGACTGGTGGGAATATTTATGAATACAAGCCCTGGCGAACAGGTTGGAGTTGGTTTACGCAGTTAACTCCACAAACTATAAACGGAGTCACCTCCTATAATGATAGCACTTCTTTTGCTGTTGGAGACAGTGGTTTGATAATGACCAATAAAGACACTTCACAAGTAAGTAGTTCAATCATAAACTTATCAATTCCAAGTGTAACTGTATATCCAAATCCAAGTAACAATTGTGTTATAATACCTACAAGTGAAAGTTTTCAATTCAATGCCATTGAGGTTTACAACGCGTTGGGAAAGCAAATTAAAGTGAAAATAACCAATTCTAAAATTGATGTGAGCAATTTAAGTAATGGAGTATATCAACTGCTGCTTTTACAAGATAAAAAAGCTATCGCAACAGCACGATTTGTTAAGATTGATTAAACCAAATCTAAAAAGCTGTGTTTATTTAACATGGGATGGTTTTCAAAAAAGACAGATAAAGAAAAGTTAGAAGATAAATACGATCAACTAATTAAAGAAGCATATCGACTATCAACAACCGACAGAAAAGCAAGCGACATTAAGCAAGCTGAAGCTGATGAGTTGCTGAAAAAGATAGAAGGGATGGATTAGTTCACCATTCCCCAGCATACTGTAAATCAGTATTTGGGTTATAGGTTGCTAAGTAATCATACTTCAACTTTAACAATTGCTTGGTATGCAAGTAATCATGCGCTACCCAATTGGTTAAAAAAAAGTGCACCGATAGTGGTCCATATTTTTCATGCACCCAAGCATTATCCCATTGATCATCTTTAATTGAGTTCAGTAATTCTAGCGACTTTGCTCTTTCCACTAATAACTTGTTGAGAGTTTCATCATAGTTCCATGAAGCGTAATTGCTTTTTTCAACCAAGCCTTTAGGGTCAATTGTTGGCAACGGCCCAAGATTTAATGTTAACGCATGATTTAGGCGAGCTCTAAAATCCAATGTTTCTTCATCTAATAAATGACACAATACAATATGAATGTTCCACTTATTCGGTTTTGGTTTAAACAACCGTTCTTCAATACTACATGAATTGAAAAACGATTCAAAAACCTTTGAGTTGCCCTTTAAGGTGCGTATAAGTTCTTGTGGATTCATAACATAATGATACAAAATGAATTGTTTGAAGGCAAATTTTGCTTCCACCGAACCTGTCATGCTGAACTTGATTCAGCATCTTGGTGTCAACCACTCTGAGGGCCCCGAATGAAGTTCAAGGTGACTCGCGTTTGCGTGGAACAAGCTTGGCCACAATCAAAATTATTATGCTGGACTTGATTCAGCATCTTGGCATCAACCACTTTGAAGACCCTGAAGCAAGTTCAGGGTGACTTGCGTTTTCGTTGAACAAGCTTGGCCACAATCAAACTTGTCATGCTGAACTTGATTCAGCATCTTGGTGTCAACCACTCTGAGGGCCCCGAATGAAGTTCAAGGTGACTTGCGTTTTCGTGGAACAAGCTTGGCCACAATCAAACTTGTCATGCTGGACTTGATTCAGCATCTTGGCGTCAACCACTATGAAGACCCTGAATCGAGTTCAGGGTGACTCGCGTTTTCGTTGAACAAGCTTGGCCACAATCAAAATTGTCATGCTGAACTTGATTCAGCATCTTAGTCTTATGGCAAGTATTTCATAATTTTATTTCCGAATGAAAAAAGGTTACACCTATATAATGTCTAACTATCAACGAACCGTTTTATACATTGGTGTTACCAGCGACATTGAAAATCGAGTAAACGAACATAAAGAATTGATTGGTTCAAAGTTTACATCTAAATATAAATGCACGTTTTTACTCTATTATGAAGAACATGATTCAATTGTTGATGCAATTGACAGAGAAAAACTATTGAAAAATTGGAATAAAGATTGGAAGTGGGATCTGGTTAAATCTGTTAACCCTAATTTAAACGATTTGTATGATGAGCTATTTGATTAAACAAAGAAGACCCTGAATCGATCCCGATAGTCCCGCAAGCTTTGGGATCGGGATTGATTCAGCATCTCTTTTGATGAAGAATTATACTACCTCTCTAATCTTTACCAACTGTTCTAGCAAAGGTTTCAACTTTGAAAGTTGCAGCATATTGGCTCCATCACTTTTTGCTTCACTTGGGTTAGGATGCACTTCCAAAAACAAACCATCAACTCCCACAGCAACACCAGCTTTGGCTATGGTGCTTATCATGGTAGGGTCGCCACCCGTAACGCCAGTGCTTTGGTTGGGTTCTTGCAAGCTATGTGTACAATCCAATACTACCGGAACATTTAAGTTTTGCATTTTAGGTATGGCTCTATAATCAACTACTAAATCAGTATATCCAAAGGTGGTGCCTCTTTCTGTAATCCAAACCTTTTCATTGTTCGATTGCTTCACTTTATCGACTGCAAAGCGCATGGCCTCAGGTGATAAAAATTGACCCTTTTTTATGTTTATGATTTTACCAGTTTGGGCAGCCGCAACCAACAACTCGGTTTGTCTGCATAAAAAAGCAGGAATTTGCAACACATCTACATATTTAGCTGCATTTATGGCTTCTTCAGCGGTATGTACATCTGTTACTACCTCTAATGAAAATTCTCTTCTTACCTTATCTAAAATGTTGAGTGCTTTCTCATCACCAATGCCCGTAAAACTATCTAAGCGACTTCTATTCGCTTTCTTATACGAACCTTTGAAATAATATGGAATATCCAACTCTACACAAATGGCATTTACTTCACCAGCAATATCCATAGCCATCTGTTCGCCTTCAATGGCACATGGACCAGCAATTAAGAAAAAGTTTTTCATTGTTTACAAATTTACTTTTTTAGTAACCAATCTATGATGCTATTTAAAGGTTAACTTTAGAATAAGAGGTGAATTTGAACTTAATCTTAGACTTACATTTAAACTTCTCAGCCTAATACCCATACTTCTCTTGCCACCAAACCTGAAGTTGTTTGCGCATTTGATTTTCTTTTGCGTTGTTGCCAGGATCGTAAAGTGTATTTCCAATAATTGCCTCCGGTAAAAACTCATGCGCTTTAAAGTTTCCTTCATAATCGTGGGCATAAGCATAGTTTTTCCCGTAATCCAAATCTTTCATTAGTTGAACTGGTGCATTTCGTAAACTTAATGGCACAGGTAAGTCGCCTGTTTGCTTTACCAAAGTTTGTGCATGGTTTATGGCCATATAACTTGCATTGCTTTTTGCAGATGTAGCTAAATAAATTACGGTCTGCGATAAGGTAATTCTACATTCAGGATATCCTAAACGCTCTACTGCATCAAAGCAAGCGTTGGCTAGTAGTAAAGCATTGGGATTGGCATTGCCAATATCTTCACTAGCTAAAATGAGCATTCTACGAGCAATAAATTTAGGGTCTTCCCCACCCTCAATCATGCGAGCCAACCAATAAACTGCTGCATTGGGATCGCTGCCACGCATACTTTTAATGAATGCTGAAATTATATCATAATGCTGCTCACCACTTTTATCATAAATTGCTATGTTTTTTTGAAGCAGCTTTAAAGCTGTTGCATTGTTTATTACAACTTTCTCCCCTTTTTGACTATTAACAACTAGCTCTAAAGCATTCAACAATTTGCGTGCATCACCACCAGAAAACCTTAACAATGCTTCTGTTTCTTCTAAAACAATTTGCTTTTGCCTTAATACCTCATCCTCAACAATGGCTTTATCCAACAAAATATTTAAATCCTCTTTTTGCAGATGCTTTAAGGTATAAACTTGGCAACGACTCAATAAGGCGCTCACTACTTCAAAGCCAGGATTTTCAGTTGTAGCGCCAATAAGTAATAACGTTCCTGCCTCAACAGCACCCAATAAACTATCTTGCTGCGACTTATTAAACCGGTGGATCTCATCAATAAATAATAGTGATTTACCTTCTTTTTTGGCATTTGAGATTACCGCTCTAATATCTTTTACACCTGCATTAATGGCACTCAACTGGTAAAAAGTTAAATCGAGCTCTTTGGCAATAACGTTGGCCAATGTAGTTTTACCTACTCCTGGCGGACCCCAAAAAATCATAGATGCAACATTGTTGTTGGCAATCATTTGGGTAATTACACCCTCATCACCAACTAAATGGTTTTGGCCAATAATGTCAGCTAATTTTTGAGGTCGCAAACGTTCAGCAAGTGGTTTTGAATTCACAAACCGAAAGTTATAAAATCGCTACTGAATAATAAGTGTGAGTAAGCATTTATTTCATTAACTAAATTATCTTTGAGCTGTGTATAAACTGTTCCGAGCCTTATTATTCGCCCTTCCTGCTGAAACCGCTCATTATGTTGCATTAGATGCTTTAAAGTTCATCCAAATTTTTCCTGGAGTAAAGTCTATTCATAGAAAAATGTACACACCTAAAATTTCTAAAACAGAAGTTTTTGGTCTAACCTTTAACAATAGCTTAGGCTTAGCAGCTGGTTTTGATAAAAATGCCAAGTACTTAGAGAACTTAGAAACATTGGGTTTTGGGCATATCGAAATTGGAACCGTTACACCCAAGCCTCAAATTGGAAATCCAAAGCCACGGTTGTTTAGATTGGTTAAAGACCAAGCCATTATTAACCGAATGGGATTTAACAATGATGGCATGGAAGTGATTGCCCAAAGATTGGCAAGGTTTAGAAAACGAAATCCAAACACCCAGTTAATTGTTGGTGTTAACATTGGCAAAAACAAATTAACACCTAATGAAAGCGCGGTTGAAGATTACAAGCTCTGCTTTAGCAAACTAGCATCTTATGCCGACTACTTTACCGTAAATGTAAGCTCACCAAACACGCCAGGGCTGAGAGAATTGCAAGAAAAAGAACCTTTAACAAAGCTTTTAAATACGGTTCAAGATTTAAATAACCAGTTAACAAAACGTAAACCAATATTGTTAAAAATTGCGCCAGACTTAACTGAGAGCCAACTAGATGATATTGTTGAAATTGTAACAAACACCAAAATTGATGGCTTAATAACTACCAATACTACTATTGAAAGAGGTGGATTAAAAACAGATGCTTCTACCATTGAAAAAATTGGCAATGGTGGATTAAGTGGTGCGCCTGAATTTAAAATATCAACTGATGTGTTGATTTATCTGCGCAAAAAATTACCCGCTGCATTTCCGATCATTGGAGTTGGAGGCATAATGGATAAAGCAACTGCAAATAAAAAAATAGAGGCTGGAGCCAACTTAATACAAGTGTACTCCGGCTTTGTATATAACGGGCCGTCAATGGCCAAACAAATATTATAATGAACAAAAAAGACTTAAACTCACTCAACACATATTTAACCGAAACCCTTGTAGGCAATCAAATTACTGCAGTAAACGTATTGGTATTAGACGATAAAGAACCTATGGTAAATGATGATGGCTGGCTATTATCTGATGCTGGTATTGAGCTTACATTTAGCAACGACAAAAAATTGACGTTTTGCTATGATGCCGAATATGAAGTGAATGACATTTTTAGCGAAAAGATATTGGACGTATGTGATTTTGAAAAACAACAATTGTTTGATGAAAGTGACCAAGACATTTGGAAACCCTACATGAAACAAAAAATAGCCAACTTTAGTGTTGACTGGAATTGGTATATGAGCTTAGAAGATGAGCAGTTTTATATGCCTCTAAAAATCGATTTACAATTTGAAAATGGTGAAAAACTGTCATTGGCAAGTATCGAGTTTGAAGAAATTAATGATGATGAGTTAACAATCTTTCCTGATAGTGAAGGAGCCGTAATGGTTGTTTTTAACAACGAGTTGGCAGATGTACTCGCAGAAGGTGTTGCCAATTTGGAAGAGAATGATGAGGAGGAGTAATTTCTAAACCTATCATATGAAAAGTGAAAATTGGATAGGCTACTATATTTTTGGTTGGGGATATTACTTACCACTGTTTGGAACAAGAGAGCCTTTTGAATTGAAAGTGACTTATAATGAAAGTGAATTTACTGGTCACTCTATTGAGGCCGTTCATAGAGAATTTGATGAATTTCCAGTTATGGAAGTAGTTGGATATTTTGAAGAAGACTACATAAGATTTACCAAATTTTGCAACAAAATAAATGTTGTAGATGAGAATGGTGAGCGCAGCATAGAAAAGGGTAAAATGCAGATTGATTATGAGGGATATTTTGATAAAAAGCAAAATTTATATTTAGGCAATTGGAATTTATATGTAAATGAGGAGGAAGATGTCTCGGGAAGTGGACTATGGCTGATGAAAGAAAATTTATTAAACCAAGATATTTTTGGTTCAATAGAAAACTTATTCTGAAAGCGAAGGGCTAATCTGCAATCCTAATGAACATTAAAGAAATAGAATTTATAGAGCGAAAGCTAAAAATTGTTATACCACAATTTTATATAAATTTTATGCTAAACTATCCTCATAATCAATATGAAGAACTGGATAGTAATATACTTTCATATGAAACTACGGAGCTTATTGATTTAAATAAGGAGGCCTACCGCGATTTATGGGGTAAACCATTAAGTAAGGAGTACTTTGTGATTGGCGAAAATGGATGTGGTGATTCTTATATTATTGGTCTAAGTAGTGAGCAAACCATTATCATGTTTAACCATGAAGATCAATGTTTCTATACTTTAGCCAATTCATTTGAAGATTATGTAGCTAGAGTAATTAATGATACAACTGAGGAAAATTTAGAAAATACTCAGTTTCTGGTTAATGACTTGAGATCCGGTAATTTGAATAATTATTTGAATTCCAATTCAACAGATAAACAGGATGAAAGTCATTTTAAAAAATTTAGAAATTGGTTTATAGATAATTGGTTTGATTAGCCATTTTGACGATCTCTCATAATGCAAGAAATCATCAACAAAATAGTAACAGCATTCTCAAAAAATGCAATAGCTTCCAAAAAGCCAAAGATGGAAGCTTACATGAAAAACAAGTTTCTGTATTACGGTTTGCCTAGTCCAATTCGCAAGGAAGTTAGCAAGCCATATCTAAAAGAATTGGTTGCCGGAAACTTTAACATAGAAGAAGTAGCCAAGTTGCTACGGCAAAAACCTGAACGTGAGTGGCAATATTTAGCTCAAGATTATTTAGTAAAATGCCACAAACAATGGCAACCAAAACACCTTAAACTGTTTAAGCATTTGACCATAACTAAGAGTTGGTGGGATACGGTGGATATGATTGCGACCAATCTAGTTGGTGCCTTGTTGCTTAAATACCCAGAGTTGAAATCAAAAATGAATGATTGGAATAAAGCTGATGACCTATGGCTAAACAGAGTTTCAATCTTGTATCAACTAAAATATAGAGAAGCAACTGACATTGACCGATTGTTTGCCTATTGTAAAAATCATGCAAATTCAAAAGAGTTTTTTCACCAAAAGGCAATTGGATGGGCATTAAGAGAGTTAGCTAAACGAGAACCAAAATTGGTTGTTAACTTTGTTAAATCGAATAATTTGGCAATCCTCAGTGAAAGAGAGGCGTTGAAACATTTAAATGTAAAATCATGAAATTTCAATCACTACTAATATTTCTTTTAGCTACAACTGTTTTATTCGCTGAAGAGCATGACCTTGAAAGTAAAATTGAGAATGTTACCATTTATATACAAGGTGCTGAAGTAAACAGAACTGCAAATATCAATTTGAGCGGTGGTCAGCATTTGCTAAAATTTAAAGGCATATCGCCTGATATGCAAAAAGGAAGCATGAACATTATTCCTTCTGATGGACTAACGATTTTATCTATTACCGAAAAGTATAATTTTTTGGCTGATGAAAAATCTACTTCAGAACTTACAGCCTTAAAAACACAATTAGATGATGCTCAGTTTAAATGGTCTCAAACACAACACACTGTTAATGCATTGCAGGCCGAACGAAACATGATTGTAGCCAACCAAGTAATTGCAGGAGCAAATACTGGTCTTACAGCAACTCAACTAAGAGAAATGGCCGATTTTTTTAGAAGCAGATTAAAAGAAGTTGATGACTTAATGTATACAAGCAGAATCGATTTACAAAAGAACCTAGAAACTTATAACAAATTTAAACAGCAATATGATGAGTTAAACGGCAACATTAATCCTAATAAAACTGAAGTTTGGGTTGATGTTATGGTTAAACGTAATGGCAATCATAATTTTAAAATTAGGCACCTAGTACAGAGCGCAGGTTGGGCACCTACCTATGATATTGTTTCAGAAAACATTAACAGTACCATTCAGTTAAAATATAGAGCCAAAGCATTTAACAATTCTGGTATAGATTGGATTAACCTACCCATTAAATTAAGTACAGCCGATCCCTTTGAAAATGCAACCAAACCTGAATTGAAAAAATGGGAGTTGGGATACAATCAAGGCTTGGTTAACGTAAGTAACAAGTCTGTTTTAAACTCAGCACAACAGCAAAGCTCCATGGGTTATGGTTTGGATAACTGGAGAGGATCAACCGTACAACAAAGTGGTGGCAAGCAAATTACCATGCAAGAGATTGAAGTGGATCAATTGAGTGCTGAATTTGATATTAAAGAAAAGTACAGCATAAAAGCTGATGCCAAACCTTATTTAATTGAAATTGAAGACTATAAGTTAGAAGCAGACTTTACACACTTTACAGCGCCAAAAATTAAAAATGGTGCGTTTCTTTTAGCCAATGTTACTGGTTGGACTGAATTGAATTTGGTTGAAGGAGAAGCAAACATTTATCACAACAATGCATTTTTGGGTAAGTCATATATTTACACGAATAGTTTGGATGACACAATTTCCCTATCATTAGGACGCGACCAAAATATACAAGTAAGGCGCGACAAGCAAAAGCAATTTAGCAGTGTTAAAACATTTGGTAGCAATAAAAAAGAAACGCTACATTATCGCATTTCGGTGAAGAACAACAACAATCAGAAAGTTCAAATTGAGATACAAGATCAAATTCCTATAAGCACAGACAACTCTATTTCGGTAGATGTAGAAGAAGTGAGCAAGGGAATGCTTAATGACATTTCGGGTATTATTACTTGGAAGTTGGATTTAAAACCTGGTGAAACCAGAAACATTGATTTGGTATATTCTATTAAATATCCAAAAAATAGAAATGTACAATTAAAGCAGAACAGAGTGCTTTATAGTCCTAAGTTTTAGTTCCAGTTGTTAAACTGGAGCGTGGGCGTTCCGTGTATTGATAATTTATGTTTGGAGCGCCCACGCTCCAAACATAAATTATACGAAATTGATTTGCATTTTGGTTAACTCCCCTGCATAAGCAGAGGCACTGGAATAAATATAATGCTCAGCATCATTTACAATTCCTGCTATAACCGGATTATTATGGATATAATTAAGCTTTTGCTCTATCAATTGGTTGCTATCTAGTTCAACGGGGTGATTGTTTTGAATCCAAAATTGATAATTGGTGTTTTTCTTATTTCCCAAACCTGCCAATTTGAATAAATCCAACATCCAATCCTTCCTAGGCTCACTTTGGCTATATAATAGCCTCAATGATTGTCTTAGAGGTAAAAGTTTTAAAACGATTTATTAATGAACTTAAGTCATGCTGTGGTTGAGTTGCTGATAATATTGCATGAACATGGTTCGTCATAATAACATACCCATGAATCTGCAATCCTTGGTTTTCACGATAAAACCTAAAATTTTCTAATAAAATCTCGGCATATTCATATTTGGTAAAAACATCAACCCAATTGACCACTGTAAATGTTACAAAATGAAGAGCTAATTGATTTGAAATGTGCCAACCTGTTCGCATTATTTAAAAGTAACAAATTAAAGATTGAAGCCAACAGAAACGGAGCGTGGGCGCTCCGTAAATGCCACGTTTATGGTTAGAGCCCCAAGCTCCAACACAATTTTTCATCTATTGTGTAAAGGCATACTGCACAATATTGGCACCCATTTTTAAGGCTTTTTGTCTAACCGTCTCAGGGTCTTTGTGCACCGCAATATCTTCCCAGCCATCACCTAAGTCGCTTTCAAAACTGTAAAACACAACTAAGCGTCCTTCAATGATTATTCCCAAACCTTGGGCAGGTGCTTCATCATGTTTATGAATTTTAGGTAAACCATTTTTAAACTCATAAGGTTGTTGGTATACCTCATGTGCAAAAGGCAGTTCAATCAACTCTTGCTCAGGAAACAACTGCTTAAACATTGGCCTAACAAATTTGTCCATGCCATAGTTATCATCTACATGTAAAAACCCACCAGCCAATAAGTAGTTTCTTAAGTTTTCTGCATCATCATTATTTAAAACAACATTGCCATGGCCAGTCATGTGCACAAATGGAAAATTGAATAACTCAGGACTTCCAACTTCTACTGTTTCTGGTTCATCAGAGAAATTTGTACCTAAATTTTTATTGCAAAACTTGGCTAAATTTGGCAAGGCTGTTGGGTTGGCATACCAATCTCCCCCACCCTTATATTTAAGTAAGCCTAATTTTAGCTCATCTTGGTCGCCAGCTTTTGGCTTAAATGAAAAGCACAATAATCCAATTACAACAACCAACAAATACTTATTCATACATTAAATTTATGATATTGCAAGCTACTATGCCTGCAGTTTCTACCCTCAATCTTTTTTCACTCAAATTGTACGTTTCAAATCCATTTTCTTTAGCAAGTTTTAACTCTTCTGCAGAAAAATCACCTTCAGGTCCAATACAAATGGTAAACGCATTGTTACTCGAAATAGTTTGTTTTAAGTGTAATTGTTCCTTTTGGTAATTAGCAATAACCTTATTGCTTTCATTAAAATTACCTTTTACAAACTTGTTAAGGGGTTGCAATTCGTTTAATATTGGTAAATAAGCGGTTTTAGACTGCTTAGCAGCCGATAAGATCACTTTTCTTAGCCTATCTTCCTTTACCAATTTACGCTCCGAGTTAAAGCACTTTATCAATGAAATTTCATTGACACCAATTTCTGTGGCTTTTTCTAAGAAAAACTCCAACCTATTAATGTTTTTGGTAGGGGCAATGGCAATATGTAAATGGTATTTTGGCTCTGGTGCTTTTTCTTCTTCCAATACTTTAAAGGAAATTTCATTTTTCTTAGTACCCGTTATTTCTGAAAGGAACATTGATCCAATGCCATCCATAATATGGATTTGATCACCAATGGTTTTTCTTAAAACTTTGTGGCAATGTATGGCCTCATCATCTTTTAGAACGCCAAAAGCATTGGGTGATGAGTAAAAAATTTGCACGGGTTATTTTATTTGAATCTCCGTTCTAGAGCTAACCTTTCTTTGCTCTTCAATGCAGTCAAAATCATTGCCGCAATTGGAAAACGAGACATTTGATGATTCCAGCTTTCGCTCTACTCGGTCAAAAGAAATTCCCTTTTCCAATAAGTGCTGAATAATGATGCCTGTTCTTCTTTTGGCTACTACTTCATCTTGGCCTGCTGGTGTATATGCAGTTAAGCTTAATTTAGCAATAGGATTAAACAACATCTCATCAACCACTTCATTTAAAGCAACTTTAGCTTCATCATCCAACAAATATTCATTGTTGGGCCAATAGAGTTTTTTAACAAAACTTTTAGCCGCAGGTTTTGCGGTGTTTTTTACAATTATCGGCTTGTCTTTTTTATTGTTAACAACTTCTGTCCAATCTTCCTTTGCAATAACAATTGGTTCTTTCTTTTTAATAGCCTCAACCACATTCTCATCAAGCGTTTTTGGTTTAGAAATGACTACTGGTCGCTTTGTTACTTTTACAGGGTTAGCCGCAATTGGTTGCTCAGGGTTTTTAGACCTTAATTTTAGTTGAACCGCGTTATTTTCACCTTGGCTTACACAAGTATTGGTTACACTTTCTGAAACTTCAGCTGAGTATTTATTTCTACCAGCGCTAACTCTATAAGTCGCATTAGAGGCAATATCAAACAATACATAACCACTTATCCCAGTTACTATTTGTTGTGTTCTTCCTGTTTTGTCATTTAACAATGTAACAATGGTTTTATTTGCCGGATCTTCATTTGCGTCCAAAACTTTAACTGAAAGTTTACATACTATTACTTCCTTTTTAACAGGCTTGGTTGCTTTAACCGGTTCAATAGGTTTAACCGCTGGTTTGTTAACAGTTGGAGCTACAATAACTGGTTTAGTTACCTTGGGCGTTTTAACAGCTTTATTTTTTGCCTTTTTAGTAGTAGGTACTTTTGCTACAACCGCTGGTTCTATAAATTTAGTTACAGGTCTTTCAATTACTTTGGGTTTTTCTACTACAACTGGCTTTTCAATAACCACTGGCTTTTCAATAACCACTGGTTTTTCAATAACCACCGGCTTTTCAACAACCACAGGCTTTTCAACAACCACAGGTTTTTCAACTACAATTGGTTTTTCAACTACTATAGGTTTGGGCTCAACCATTGCGATAACCTCAGGCTTTTTGTTGGCCGATAAAAGTGTTAACTCATACGTTTTATCCAAACATGAATTTTCTATTATACGGGTTGTTTCCATCGCAAACTTTGAGCGACCTCCACTTAGGGTATATGTTAAGTTGGACCAAGCAATAAATTGAAACTTTCCGCTTTCATCCAATTCCTTTATTTCATTTTTACTAGCGTTGCCATCTGCCCTTAAACTGATAAAAGCATTAGTCGCAGGTTGTTTGTTCGCGTCAAGTAATGTACCAGTGATATCGCATGCTATTGGTTTTTCTTCAACTACGGGCTCTTTAATTGCAGCAACCACTGGCTTTTCTACTGGTTTAACAGCCACAACGGCAGGTTTTACTTCTATGGTGTTGGCATTACTAAAGTAGTATACATCATCATCACCATTGGTTCTTTGCGATCTATTACTGGTAAAGTAGCCAAAAGATTTATTTGGGCTAAATGATATGCCAAAATCATCCCCTGCACTGTTAATCGGTCTGCCCATATGAACTAGCGCTCCATTTACAATGGTAAAAATATCCGCTCCTCCAATACCTACATGGCCGTCTGATGAAAAATATAGTTGATCTTCTTCATTGTGATAATACGGAAATACTTCATTGCCTTCTGTATTCACTTTAGCTCCCATATTTTTTGGTTCAGACCAATTGGTACCATCAAACTCAATTTTATATAAATCCAATCCGCCAAAACCACCTTCCATATCTGATGAAAAGTAAACTATGTTACCTTCATTATTGGTTGCTGGGTGCGCCACAGAATATTCATTATTATTAAAGGGCAATTTATCAGTAGTTACCCACTTGCCTGATTTTAAGCGTGCATGATATATTTTTAATCGTGTTACTCCATTTTTGTCATAACCTCTTTTACCAAATATTGAAAACTTTTCCTCTTCATAATTATTACGCGTAAAATACATTTCGCTTTCATTGTTAAACAGCGCTATTGGTCCCTCATGAAAACGTGTAACAGTATTTGCACCCTTTAATTTAACTGGAGTAGCCCATTTGTTTTTTGACTTTGAAGCAAAATACAAATCATAAAACTGTCTATTGGTGCCTTTTGACCTGTTGTTTACGACCAATGAATCTCTATCTGAAGAAAATATGAAACCATTTTTAAAAATAGCTGTACCCATCTCCGATTTGTTGGAGTTTACTGGCATAGGTAACCTTTCTATTTCAAACGCTTCATTATTTGGAAAATCGCTGTAAATCTTCTCACAAGCTTCAATTAAGTTTTGTGTTCTAACATCTTCAGGATTAGAGGTAGCATATTTAGTTAACCAATTTTTTGCTTCAGCGTATTGTTCAAACTCCATTAAAAGCATACCGTATCTAAGCTGATGTTTAGGCTGAGCATATTCAGAGTTTACCAATTGATTGTATAAATCTACTGCCTTGAATAAATCATCTGTTTTATCATAGCAATCTGCCAAGTTAGGCAACACCGACAATTCTCCTTCTGTATAAAAGTATTCGTAAATAGGAATTGCCTCCGCATAAGCTAAACTTTCGTATAACTCGTTAGCCTTTTGGATGGACTCATCTTGCCCATAACAAACACTTGTTAAGGTAGTTAAGGCGATAAATATGATAAATAATATTCTCTTCATACCCTTTTAAAACAATCTAGGAGAAACAATATTGTCTGATTCGAAATTTAGCTCATAACCAATCATAAATTCATGACTACCAGAAATAGCTTTTTTATATTGAGAGGTTGACAAATCATACGAATATCCCAACCTTAAGGCAGGGTTTATTTGATACATTAACATAAAGTTAAACGAGTCAGATGTGCGCAAGCCAAAGCCTAACCATAGCGTGTTCATTAAGTAAAAACTTAAGTTTACATCTGCCTGTAACGGAGCATTGGTCGTTTGCTTCACTAAAATTGATGGTCTAAACTTTACAGAAGGACTTAATTCAAACACATAACCCGCCATAGCATAGATGTGATTTTGTCTTTTAGAAATTCCTTCATCCCGGTAATCTAGTTTTGTTGCCAGAATGTTGGGCATTGATAAACCTATAAAGTAAGTATTGCTATAATAATAAGCTCCTAAACCAAAGCTTGGAGTCCAATTGCCACTTACATCTTCTTGAAATGCGGGGTCATTTTGATCTATTAACTCCACCTGTGTTAATTGATTGCTATAAGATCTTATACCGGTTTGCAAGCCAAGAGATAACTTATTTTTTTCAACGGGAATATGATAAGCGTATTGTACGTTAAATGAATTTGTTTTAGTTAAGCCTAACTTATCATATACATACGAAAAGCCCAAAGCCATATTTGCTTTACGCAAAGGACTGTGAGCTGAAACAGATGCGGTTACAGGCGCACCTTCCATCTTAACCCATTGATTACGATAAATTAATGACGTAGACAAAACATCTCTGCTACCTGCATAAGCGGGGTTAAAAACAGATTTGTTGTACAAATACTGAGTATGTTGAATTTCTTGTTGCGCGAATGCTTCTGATGCAAAAGCCATCAAAATTATTGCTCCAATTAACAACTTAAGGTTTAATTTTTTCATCTGTGAATAGTTAAAAATCCTTTAAACAAATTGTTTTCTTCTTCCAAATTATTTACATCAAGGGTCAATACAAAAAAGTAAGTACCATCTGCCAAATCTCCTGAATTCTCTTGGTAAATGCCATTCCAAGAATTATCGTACATCTCTTTTTCGTATACCAAACTACCCCATCTATTAAACACCTCTAACTTACTGTTTTGATAAAACTCAATGCCTACAACCTCAAAAAAATCATTTATTCCATCATTGTTTGGTGAAAAGCCATTAGGAATGGTAACTCCTGTGCTAACATCCACACATACTCTTGCAGTATCACAATTGTTATCGCAACAAATTCTGTATACGAAACAATCTTCAACAGCCTCAGTACCTGCAATAAATGCAATAGTATTGTCAGGATTTATAACCAAACTACCAAATGTTGGGTTGGTGACTATACTTAATAGTGGCGTATCGCAAGGAATGGTGTCATTTAAGAGTGGATCAATTACAATGGTTCTGCTTGGTTGAGAGTTATAATTGTCATTAGCAGCAATCACGTCATCAACTTCAATCACGTCTATACAAGCCTCAGCCGTATCAACAAAACCTAACACATCACAAACACTATAGGTAAAACAATCGGTACCTGAATAATTAAGACTAGGCGTGTAAGTTATTTTACCAGAAGGAGTATCAAGCGCCAAACTACCATTGCTAACACTGGTAATAATAGTAAGGCAAGTTATATCAATGGGGCTATTACCGGGTAAATCATTGTCTAACACCGAAACTGTAATTGGTATATCTTCATTGGTAGTATAGCTATCATCAACAGCTTCTAAACTTTCTGGAGGACAGATTACTGAAACCAATACTTTAGCTACTGAGCAACCACCGTCATTATCGCACAACTCATATTCAAACTCATCTACTCCACAAAAATCGGTATTGGGCACATAGGTTGCAACACCCATATTGTTTATGCTTGCCATACCATTAGCTGCGTTAGAAACGATTGACAATGTATTTAAAGCCAATGTGCCATCTATATCGTTATCGTTGTTTAGAACCTGTGTGCTTGCTGTTACATTAACATTTGTAACAATTGTATCGGCAATTAAAATTGGCAAGTCATTTACATCACTAATTGTAATATCAACAGTTGCAATGTCGCAACAGCCATTGTTATCACAGATTGAATATTTCAATACATCTATACCGTTGTAATTTGCATTAGGTACATAAGCAATGTTACCTAACATTGTTGGTGTGGCGGTTCCATTGCTGGGATCTAATACAATTGTTAATGATGCTAAATTAAGACCAGTTCCACCAGTTACATCATTATTTAGCACAGACATGGTTATTTGTACATCTTCAGGAGTAGTATAATTGTTATCTCCTGCAGTTGGACTAGTAGCACAAGCTATGTTTACATTTACCACTTCATCTACACAACAGCCGTTGTTGTCACAAATTTCATAGGTAAATACATCTGAGCCACTAAATCCGGCATTAGGCGTGTAATTAACTACACCTAAAGAGGAGTTGGCGGTAGCCATTCCGTTTGCTGGCGTAGATTTTAAAGATAATGAACTTATAACAATAGAACCATCTAAATCAAGATCATTAGATAATATAGCAATTGTGACAGGCGTGTTTGCTGCAGTGCTTGCAACATCATGCCCAGTAGTAGGACATTGATTAATGTTTATAGTAACATGCGCATTCTCACAATTTGCTGGCATTTCATTATCACAAATTTCATACGTAAAAATATCTGAAGTTAGCAGTGTTGAATTAGGACAATAAGTAATTTCACTGTTAATCAAATTAACAGTAGTAGTTCCATTAGTAGGATTACCAACCACCTTTAATGAGCTGGTATTAAAGGTAGAATTACCAGGATTATCGTTGAGCAATACAGCAATATTAATACACTCACCTACATTTGTTGTAACTACATCATCTTTGGCATTAAGCATAGGTATGGCTTGGCAACTTGGAGCTCCAGCAGATGGATAAGTAAAGGGACCTGCAAAGCAAGCCAAACCATCATTAAAATTTACAGTAAACTGATTGCCTACCGGAACGTTTGTTATAGAATAAAATCCACCTCCTAACGTAACCACTGTGCCTATGCTTGGTAAAACGTTAATTGGATTATCGCCACCAGTAACAAAAATATTGTAAGAGTAGGTTAAAGAATCATTGGCACAATTTGCAGAACCCGCAACTTCTGTTACTACAATTGCGTTATTGCATGTGCAAGTTGGTGGAGTTAAGGGTAAACCTGCATTTGTTATGCAAATACCATCAGTGGCGTTAATATTGGTTGGAAACCCTGCGGGTACTCCACAAACAGTATAATTACCGGCACCATTGGGAACTAAAGTGCCTAAAAATGAGGTAACTACAATTGGTGTGGTGTCTCCACCAAACACATTGAAATCGAAACAATAGGTATTGTTTGAGATATTACAAATCTCAGAATTGGTCACGTAGGAAACAACTATAGGATTTACACATTGAGAATTAGCAGAATTTGTAAAAATCAAACAGCCTACCAACAACAATGCTAAGTGAAGAACATTAAATTTTTTGTAAAACATGTAGCGTATTAAAGTGTGTATTGAATAGAATATAAATTTAATAAAAAAGTTCTTTTTTGAGTAAACAAAAAAAAAGGGGATTGAATTATCAATCCCCTTTATATTAATTTATAAATCTATTATCTTCTGCCTTTATAACCACTAGGGTTATATTGCACTTCACGTTTACTTTTAAAAGTTTTATTTAATCCCTTAACTGTAAACTCTGTTCTTCTATTTTCTTGATGTTCTTCTTCATCACACTTAACACCATTAGCACAACGGTTTTGTAAAGAAGATTCGCCATATCCTCTAGCTTGTAAGCTAGATGAACTAATGCCTTTACTTATTAACCACGCAACAACTGATTGTGCTCTTCTTTGTGATAAATCTTGATTATACGTATCAGATCCTCTTGAATCGGTATGAGAACCAATCTCAACAATATATTCAGGATTTTCTCTAATAAGGCTTAATAATTCATTTAATCTTGGCACTGCATCTGAACGAATAGTTGCTTTGTTAAAGTCATAATAGATATCTCTAATTTCAATTGACTGTCCAATTGCGAAACTCTGCAATCTTAAGGTCGCAAATACATCACCTGATGTTTTGCCGTATGTATTGAAAGTATATATATCTCTTAAATAGTCAGATTTTGAAGCAACTACTTCATATTCACAATCAGGATCTAAAGCCATTTCAAATCTTCCATCACTTCCAGTCAACAATTGACTTTCGGCACCTGTACATTTACTTACTATTACTACATTGGCATTTCCAATTGGTGAACCAGTAGATTTATCTACCACAATACCTTTAGCTAATAGTGATTGTACAACCGCTTTTTTCAAAGGAATTTTAACAAATACATTTTCCGTTAATTCTGTAGTTGCAAATTCTACATTACCTACATTATAACCAGCAGCACTTGCTTTAGTCGCATAGCTTTTGTTAGCTCCAATTTTAAACCTAAACATACCTTTTTCGCTACTCATTGACTTTCCAATAGTAGTAATACCATCAGACAAATTAACATCTGCATTGGTTATAGGTTCATCTGTTTCTGCATCTACTACAATACCTTCCATAACTATAAATGAAGGAATAACTGAATAGATATCATCTCCACCAGCACCACCATCTCTATTAGAAGAAACAAATCCTTTGCTACCATCATCATTGAAGATCAAGTTAAAATCATCTTTAGATGAATTTAATGGACGACCTAAATTTTCAACTGTTGTCCAACTAGTAGCTGAACCCTGTGCTGAATAAACATCTAAACCTCCATAACCCGGATGTCCATCAGATGCGAAATATAATGTCCCATCATCATGGATAAATGGAAACATTTCATCACCTTCTGTATTAATTTCTGGACCTAAGTTCATTGGTTGCCCCCAACTTGAACCATTGTATTCCGAAACGTATAAATCTACATCTCCGTATCCTCCTGGCATATCTGATGCAAAATACATTTTAGTACCACTTGCATCTATTGTTGGATGACCTACAGAATATTCATCATTATTATAAGGGAACTCAGAAACGATATTCCATCCTCCAAATTCTCCCATTGAAGCTTTAAATATTTTTAGCTTAACAACATTTTCAGAACTTCTACCAACTGCTGTTGGTGAACTAAATGCACCTGTAAAACCTTTTCTATAATTACTTCTTGTAAAATATAAATCATTGAATTCATTGGCAAACTCACCAGGTCCTTCATGAAATTGTTTGTTTATTTTACCCAAAACTTTTGTTGGATTGCTCCAATTTTGGTTATCGTCACTTTGTGGCTCCACAGTATACATGTTTAAGAATGCATTACCAGTCCAACCATGCGTATATCTGATAGGATTAGATGAATCACGCTCAGAAGCGAATACCAATCCATCTTTGTAAAAGGCTGCACCAAAATCGCTTACTGCTGAGTTAAATGGCATATGCTCCAATTTATAGCCAGCTGCCTGATTATCCATTGCAGTCATATTTTTTAGGCCTTCCAATAAAAGACTTCCCCTTTTGTCGCTTGGCATTTCAGCTGTGTATTGCTCTAACCATGCAGTAGCCTCAGCATATTTGTCGTTTGACATTAATGCCTGAGCGTAGTACAACTTATGTACCGGCTTGCTTTCGCCAAGGTTAATTACCTCTTTATACCATTGTTCGGCTTTTTTGTAATTGTTTGTTAATCTGTAACAATCTGCTAGCTGTATTTTAGCCATAGGATTGTCAGTTACCAACAATGCAGATTCAAGAAGTTTAGCGGCTTCTGTGAATTGCAAATCATTGTATTTTTTATTTGCTTGCTCAATTTTTCCTTCATTTGTTGCGAAAACGGAAGTGCAAATTAATATAGCTGTAAGAACACTTAGTGTTAACTTCATAAGTTTCATGCTCAATTATGTTTAGTCTTTATTAAAATTTGGTTTATTGTTCTTAGAAATATTTGATATAACGTGGAGTAACGTGCTTTTTAGGCTTTTGGTTAAATTCATACCTAAGCATTACCTCATGTGAACCATTATGATAACTATTTAAATCGGTTAATGTGTGGTCATATGCATAACCAAGCATAAAGCGTTCGTCAATTATATACTCTATCATTGCATCAAATGAATCATCTAATCTATAAGCAACACCTAACCACAATTTATCAAAAAGAAGGGCTGCTAAATTGAAATCGATATCTAACGGAATTCCAACTTCATCATTTCCTAATCCTGCATGTTTCACTAAAACACTAGGTCTTAGTTTAACATCACTAGTAACATCAAATACATAACCACCCATTGCGTATACGTGACGATACAGCGTTGCTACATCAGCATTGGCAACAGGATTGTCGTTTAACTGATTTTTCACTAAATGAGGTACTGATAATCCTAAGAAGTAGTTTTTACCATAGTAGTATGCACCTACCCCCGCATTACCAAATACATTTGAAACATCTGACTGCAAATTTGCATCATCAGGATCAATTGGATTTAAATCTGTGTAATTCTGTTTTAAAGCTAAGATTCCTGTTTGTAACCCTAAACTTAAAACATCATTGTTTTCCATTCTTATACGGTATGCATAAGTTATATATGCACCTGTATTACTAGAAACACCTAACCTATCATTAAACACATGTAAACCTAAACCTACTTTATCCTTAGCAAGTGGCGTATGACCATTAATAGAAAAAGTTTTTGGCGCACCGTTTAATCCTGACCATTGGTCTCTGTAAAGAGCTGTTAAACTTAATACATCACGGCTACCCGCGTACGCTGGATTAATTGCTAACTTATTAAAGTTAAATTGGGTGAATTGATAATCTTGCTGAGCAAAAAGTGACATAGGAATCACCATTAAAACTGCAAGAAATAACTTATTAAATGTTTTCATTTTTTTCAAGTTTATGTATTTGTTGATGTTGTTCGTTTATATTTTAAAAAATAGTGAGTTTGCAAAGTTTGCAAACTCACCATTAAAGTTATTATCTAAATAATGTTATAAATCCAGCATATCTGTTGCCCTCTTCAGTAGCATCATCTTTATCTAGAACCAATACATAGTAGTAAGTTCCGTCTGGTAACATTTCGTCTGTTTTGTCATAGGTACCTTCCCAAACAATTGCACTGTTATCATAACCTTCTGAAGCGAATACTTCATCACCCCATCTGTTAAAGATTTTGATTTCGTTGTTAGAGAATTCAGTAATACCTGGTATAACCCATGTATCGTTATCACCATCACCGTTAGGTGTAATAACGTCTGGTATCATAAATCCACAATCAACATCAATACAAACTGTATCAGAAACACACAATCCTGTTTCATCACACAATTCAACAATGAAGTTCACTTGTCCCATAAAGCTTGAGCTTGGAGGAGTGTAAGTAAACGTTCCATCATTATTATTGAGCACTGTTCCACTAGCAGGTAATGAAGTTACCGTCCAAGTTGGAGTACCTGAATATGTAGTAGGATCATCACCTAAGTCGATAGTAAATGATGGGTTAGTACCACTTTCACATGATCTGCTAAATGTAGCACACTCATCAATACCATCACCAGCTAATACTGGAGAACAACTATCAGGATAATCAGCAGCACTGTAAGTAACTATTAAGATACCTGTGTCACACAATGGTGGAACACCGTTATCTACGATAGCATACATTACTGTATCTATACCATCACCCATACAAGGATCGGCAGGAGTATATAATACTGTACCACTTCCTGAGATGGTTGCTGTACCTTCAGTTGAAGACACCCACTTCAATGAAATACTGTCACCATTAACGTCATAGTCATTTCCTAATACATCAATTCCACCCATACCTGGCATATATGTTACCATATCATCAACCGCAGTTGGAGGATTGTTGCCTTCTAATACATAGATAAAGATTTTCGCAGTATCTGTATTTCCAGCAGGATCAGTTATAACATAACATATAGTATCAATTCCACAGAAGTTTGCATTTGGTATGTAAACCACTTGACCATTAACAACTGTTGCTGAACCATTGTTAGGACCACCTACTATTGTAGTAATTAGTACTCCACCCTCAGGATCAAAGTCATTAACCGTTTGATCAATTATCACAACACCACCTTTTGGCACTGATGTAGAATCGTTAAGTGCAATTGGAGGCTTGTTAGCACTACCAACTGAAATAACAACTAATGCAGTATCACATTCACCACATTGATTACAAACTTGAACACAAACTGTATCACATGCATCAACACAAGTACCTGGCAAGTATAATACCGCTCCAGTAGATGGGTTAACAAATGCTGTTGCACCTGCACAAACAGGGCCTCCACACATAGTGTATGTTAAGGTATCACCCGCTTGAGATGTTACATTTGGCATAACAGTTACTGAAGTACCATTTGGCGTTCCAGCATATACATTCTGTAATACAGGAGCAATACAAGCATCTGTAACTGTAATTATAATTATTCCAGTTGTAGTGTTGCCATTGCCATCAGTAATCATATAAGTAATGGTATCCGTTCCAACGAAACCAGGGTCTGGAGTGTAAACAACCTTTCCACCTTGAACCATAGTTGCTGTTCCGTTTGATGCAGAACCAATAGCTACCAATGTGATAGTATCACCATCTAAGTCGTAGTCGTTAGTTAATACGCAAACTACAACTGGCTCACCAGCTGTTGATGCAGTATCAGTTACTGCTACTGGAGGATGATCACAACCTGCAGTGTCTATAGTAATAACAACTGTAGCAATGTTTGAAGTATCGCCACCTGCAACAACATAGTAAGTGAATGTATCCATTCCACTAAATCCTGCATTTGGAACATATGTAACAACACCAGCTCCACTTATCATGGTTGAACCATTGTTAACGGTATCTGAAATTACTGGTATCATCATGTCTCCATTAGGATCATAATCGTTACTCAATATGCTAATAGCTACTGGAGTATCAACTGAAGTACACTTGAAGTCATTAACAGCTACTGGTGCATTTGAGCAACCTGCTACTGTAATAATTACAGATGCAGTATCACATAATCCAAATGAATCACACAATACATAGTATACGGTATCATTTCCACCATATCCAGCATTTGGAGTATAAAGGATATCACAACCATTTACAAGGTATGCAGTACCGTTTGAAGAGGTACCTGTGATAGTAACAGTCAGTGAATCTCCGTTAGGATCAAAGTCATTTGACTTAACAGGGATTAACACTGGGTTATTACAATCTACACCCACACGATCAGTATTAGCTACAGGATGATTATTACAAACACCTGTGAATATTATAACCTTAGCAGTATCAACACCCATTGGAGTGAAGTTATCAGTAATTACATAACATATAGTATCAACACCCATTCCGTTTGAGGTATAAGTAATTAAACCAGTTAATGTATCTAAAGTTATTGTTCCATTGGTAGGACCAGTAATAATAGTTGGACCATTGATACCTGTTAATGAAGCATCAATATCATTAGCCAACACATCAATTACAATACTAGTATCACACAATGTCATTGTAACAGGATCATCATTCGCTGTTAACACATTACATGAATCACCAACAGTATATGTTAATGTATCGCTAGCACAACCTGTTCCATTGTCAGTAACAATAACCCAGTATGAACCACTATTCAGTCCTGTTAACATTGAACCAACACTTCCATCACTCCAGCTGAAGCTATATGCACCAACAGGTGCAACACTTAATGATATAGAACCATTTGCTGCACCACAAGTGCTTGGCGTTGTTGTTTCAGTTACAATGAATACTTTCTGATCAGCTACCACAATTGTATCAGTACTGTTACAACCAGTTGCCGTATCAGTAACTACAACAATGTAACTACCGGCATCAATTGCACTGATATCTTCAGTACTTGCAGTGAAACCTAATGGACCAGTCCAAGCATAGCTATAAGTACCCGCTGGAGTTACCGTTAAGTCAATTGCACCATTGCTACTACAAGCATCTGTTACTACTGATGATAAACCTAAGTTACCACCACCAGCTAACGTGATTGATATTGTAGTATCACATTGGATACCATCTATAAACAATGTATATGCACCAGCAGTTAAACCGCTTACTGTTGCTCCAGTAGAAGAATCGAACCATGTCCATCCTAGTATACCACTAGTAGGAGTAATGGTGATGCTTCCATTTGCTGAACCACATGAAGGATCAACTGTAGATATAGAATATACTGGCAATACAACACCAGGAATTACTATCGTAGTATCATACGAGCAAGCACCTTCTGTTATTGTAGCTGTATATGTACCTGCACCAGCATTTAAGGTATTACCTGTTGTTGATGATAAATCATCCCAAGTAATTGCACCCGCGCCAGCGTAAGAAATAATAGCAGAACCAGAACCAGTTATACAGTCGGCTGCTGTTATGGTTATTTGAGATATCTGACTCAATGCACCACCAACAACAATATCAAATGATTCAGTACAAGGCTCATTGTCTGTAATCGTTACAGTATATGTACCTGGAGCTAATCCAGTGATATCTTCAGTAGTTGCTGTGAATCCGTTAGGACCTGTCCAGCTAATTGACTGAATAGGCAATACAACACCTGTTGCAGGAGTAATATCAATTGCTCCATCACTTGCTCCACATGTAGCATTAGTTACCGTTTCAAATATTGAGAAACAAGTATCAGGTACACATAATGAATCAATATGACATGCATAAATGCTATCTGCACAACCCGCAGGATCAACATAAGTAACCCATCCACAGAAGTTAACAGGTAACTCAACATTTGCACCTCTATATGTAATAGCAGTGTTTATATTGATGAAGTTTTGTGAGAATGCACAGAATGATCTAATATCCAGTTGAGGATATGGAGCAGCGTAATTAGTTGTTTGCAACAACTGAACGCCATCCCATGACCAGTTACCTGAAGGATCAATACCGTTCAATGCAGTAGCTAATTGATTGAAGCTTGAGAATGTAAATGGAGCCAAGACCATACCTGTGTTAGGTGATGTCCAAGGATTCATTAATTCTAAGCTTGTACAGCCAATCAGTCCGGTTCCTAAACTCATATCAAATGCTCTAATAGAATCAGGTGAACAACCTGTTAATGGAGCGCCATAAGGGCTGCCACCAACAAACACTTGACCTAAGCTTGCCGTTGTTAAATCATCATCAATACACAATGAAGGTGGGTTACCACATACATTGATTGAATCAAGACCCATGAAGTATTCACACACAGGTACTATTGTTATAATAATGATGTTTGTATCTACATTTCCACTAGGATCAGTAGTAATTAAACATAACGTATCTATACTGTTTCCAGTAGGTGCTCCGTTTGCATCAATTGTGAAACATAATGGAGGACTAGTTGAAGTTATTGTTAAACCTAATACATCAGTTAACAAGTTGCCATCACAGTCGGTAATTGTTGTACCAAGACCACCTAAATCGTCAAACATAGTAGGTATACAAACTGTATTTACAGAATCTTGATAGATCGTTACTGGAATTGTATCAATGTTTAAAGGACAAGCCTCAACACATGTTACAACCGTATCGTTACAACCATCAACTCCATCAACCAATACAATAGTGTTACAACCTGGAGGCAATGTAATTCTTGCATCACGTGCCGTTACACCTAAGTTGATATTGATTTGGTTATCAGAGAATGCACACAATGAGCGCAATGCCAATGTGTTCATTGCTGAACTGTAATCAGTAGTAGTTAACAACTGAACTCCATCCCACATGAAGTTACCTGCAGGATAAATTCCGTTCAACGCTGTTGCCAACTGACCGAATGTACTGAAAGTAAATGGAGCAAGTACGGCACCGTTAGGAGCTGTCCATGGTTGGTACAACGCTAAGTTGCTACATCCAATCAATGCAATTCCTAAACTCATATCGTAAGCTCTAATGGTATCGTTGTTACAACCAACCAATAAACCTCCATAAGGACTACCGTTTACATATATCTGTGACAAGTTAGCTTGTAAATCTTGCAAGCTAGTTGGAACACATAATGTAGGATTGTCTCCACATGCTATAGTTATAGTATCTGGGAATTCGTTACAATCAGCACCTGATGGGATTGTAATTATCCATACCGTAGTATCTGGACCTTCAGGACCCCATGCGATAACACAAATACTATCCTCACCAATACCTGGTGTTGTACCTGCCATATAAATCACACAACCATTTGCGTCAACCCCTAAGATTGATCCTCCTGATAATGGATTTGCATCACATAAAACATAGGTCACTGAATCAACACCACTTACATCATCAGCAGTTGGACACAATGTATCCGTTCCTCCTTGCGGTATTGTTGTTAGAATTGTATCTGGACCACCTGATGGGATTGTAATTATCCATACCGTAGTATCTGGACCTTCAGGACCCCATGCGATAACACAAATACTATCCTCACCAATACCTGGTGTTGTACCTGCCATATAAATCACACAACCATTTGCGTCAACCCCTAAGATTGATCCTCCTGATAATGGATTTGCATCACATAAAACATAGGTTACTGAATCTACCCCACTCAAGTCATCTGCCGTAGGACACAACGTATCTACTCCACCTTGTGGGATTGTTACCATTATTGTATCCGGACCTGGCTCAGTTATAGTAATAATAACTACAGTCGTATCAGGAGTTCCATCAGGACCAATTGCAATTATACAGAAGCTATCAACGAATGCACCAGGAACGTTGCCTGCCGTGTATGACACACAACCCGGAGGTGTTGAAGTAACTACTAGATTAACATTTCCATCATCAATAGTATTACCACAAACTGTATAGATAACAGATGTTGTACTTGCCAAATCATCAGCAGTAGGACAAATAGTATCCGTAGTTTGAGTAACTGGTATTGAAATATAAACTGTATCTGGTGCAGGTGGTATTGTAATAATCCAAACTGTTGTGTCTGGACCTTCAGGACCCCAAGCAATTACACAGATACTATCTTCAGAAACACCAGCTGTTGTACCAGCCATGTAAACAACACAACCATCAGCATCAGTTCCTAATATAGAACCACCTGATAATGGATTTGCATCACACAACACGTAGGTTACTGAATCTACTCCACTCAAGTCATCTGCAGTAGGACATAACGTATCTACTCCACCTTGTGGGATTGTTACCATTATTGTATCTGGCGTTGGAGGTATTGTAATAATCCAAACTGTTGTGTCTGGACCTTCAGGACCCCAAGCAATTACACAGATACTATCTTCTGAAACACCAGCTGTTGTACCAGCCATGTAAACAACACAACCATCAGCATCAGTTCCTAAGATTGAACCACCTGATAATGGATTTGCATCACATAACACGTAGGTTACTGAATCTACTCCACTCAAGTCATCTGCAGTAGGACATAACGTATCTACTCCACCTTGTGGGATGGTTACCATTATTGTATCTGGCGTTGGAGGTATTGTAATAATCCAAACTGTTGTGTCTGGACCTTCAGGACCCCAAGCAATTACACAAATACTATCTTCTGAAACACCAGCTGTTGTACCAGCCATGTAAACGACACAACCATCAGCATCAGTTCCTAAGATTGAACCACCTGATAATGGATTTGCATCACATAACACGTAGGTTACTGAATCTACTCCACTCAAGTCATTTGCAGTAGGACATAACGTATCTACTCCACCTTGTGGGATGGTTACCATCATTGTATCTGGTGTAGCACAATTTAATTCTTCATCAACATCAACAGCGAACATTCTGGTACAACCGTTGGCGTCAACTACAGTAACATTAACTGTACTTGCAGCTAAACCTGTAATACAAACTCTTGTATTTTCTAATACTGGATTAGTAAATCCTAAAGTTCCTGCATCAGCAGTAATTGTATAAGGAGCAGTTCCACCTGTTGTAGTCATGCATATTGAACCGTCTAAACCAGCAGCACAACTATTCTCAGTTACATCAACTGGAATAACCAATACTGGAGGTGCTATTATCGTTACAGGAACAATTGTAGAACAACCGTCACCATCTAATACTGTGAAACTATACATACCAGCAGCTAAGCCATTGATTGCATATGAACCAGCAGGAACTCCTACATGGTAGCCAACAATCGTAAATGGAGCAGTACCGCTTAAAATATCAATAGTAGCTGAACCATCACTTCCACCAGGACATGTTACATCAGTTTGAGCTGATACTAACACTGTAGCAGAAGGACCATCATTAATAACTACTGAAATTGGAGCAGCTACACAGCCTGATGCATCAGTAACAGTTACTGTATACATACCTGAGGGTACACTCATTACCGTATATGGTGAAGCAACTGCTACAGCCATACCGCTAACTGGACCTGTCCATGTGATATCATAAGGTGCAGTACCTGTTGCTGTTACGTCAAACTCTCCGTCAGAACCTCCACAAGCACTTGCGTCAGTCATTGAAGTAATTGAAGCTGTTAAAGCACCAGGACCTGCCATTAAATTATGTATATAAGAAGCTCTACAACCATCAGCATCAACTACTACTACAGTATACATGCCTGCAGATAAACCAGTAATTGTGAGTGGTGAAGTAGCACCTGTCATCATACCTGTAACCGGACCTGTCCATGAAACATCATAAGGAGCGGTTCCGCTAGTCCATGATACTGTGATTTCTCCATCAGCAGCCAAACATGTTGGCAATACTTCTGAATCAAACATTAGATCTGGACCTTGATTAGTATTTATAACAAAATCGGCAGTATCAGCACAACCAGCAGCATCTGTTACTACTAATTGATATGTACCTGCATCTAAGTTTGAAATAGTTGTAGGGTTGCCAGCAATAGTACCTGCGCCACCTGTTGGTGTTAATGCCCAAGTAGCCGGAGCTAGACCACCTGATGTTTCAAATGATAATGAACCATTAGGTATTCCACAATCAGCTGCAATTGATACAACATTGTCTATACTAAAGTCACAGAATATTGAAATAATCCAAACTGTAGTATCAGGAACACCATTGCTATCATATGCTATTACACAGATAGAGTCACCAAATTCAATTGGCATATTACCAGCAGTGTAAACCAAACATCCAGTCATTGGATCAGTTGTCCAAGTACCATCATCCACTGTATTTCCACAAACGGTAACTACTATTGAATCACTATTTGCGATATCATCCGCAGTAGGACATAACAACGGTGTTGTGCCTCCAACTGGAATAGTTACATACATAGTATCTGGGTTTGGAGGAGTTTGAATTATCCAAACTGTTGTATCAGGTGTACCACCTGACCAAGCAACCTCACAAATAGTATCAGTGTTGCCCATTGTTGATGGACCACCAATATAAATTACACATGAATCAGCCGGAGGTGCAGCATTACCTGTTATCATTCCATTTAATGGTAAGCCATTACATGACTCCCAAGTAACTGAATCAATATTTCCAATATCATCACCAGTAGCACATAGCAACATAATATCACCTGTTGGCACTGTTGCGAACATAGTATCCGGAGGATAATTAGGTATAGTAATAATGTGAACTGTAGTATCTGGAGTTCCATTGCTATCATAAGCAATTACACAGATAGTATCTTCAAAATCACCACTCATATAACCTGCCGTATAAACGATACAATCTTCTCCATTAGGTCCTACAACAGTATCTGTTATCATTCCAAAGTCGATCGCATCACCAGTTGCACAATTAACCCACGCAACTGAATCTAAACTTCCTAAGTCATCAGCAGTAGGACACAATGTGTCGCTTCCACCAGGTGGGATAGTTGTAAATATTGTATCTGGAGTACCAGGTATACTTATGATCCAAACTGTTGTATCAGCATTTCCATTAGAATCAATTGCGATTACACAAATTGAATCAACGAAAGCACCCGCTGTATTTCCAGCAGTATATACGATACATGGTTCACCATTTGGACCAGTTACTGTATCAACTACAGAACCAAAGTCAATAGGATCTCCTGTACAGTTAGACCATACAAATGAAGCAACGTTTGCTAAATCATTAGCAGTAGGACATAAAGTATCACTCTCCCCTTGTGGGATAACTGTGTATAAGGTATCAGGTATATAACAGATTGTATCTGGAGTGATAAAAGTCATCACATCTACAACACAGCCATTTGCATCAGTAATTGTAACTGAAACATTACCTAAAGCCAAATCAGTAACACAAACTTCAGTGTTTGCTGGCACTGGTTGAGCAAATGCCAACGTACCTGCAGAAGCTGTAATTGTATAAGGAGCTGTTCCTTCTTCAATTGATAAACAGAATTGACCATCATTTGAAGTACAGTTAGTTGCTGGTAAAGTTTCAGCCAATACTTCAATATCCATTGGCTCATCAACTGTAACCATTGCAGTTGATTCACAACCCAATGCATCAATAACTGTTATCACATATGTTCCAGCTATTGCACTAGTAATGGTTAATGTAGTATCACCTGAAAGTGTACCTGAACCAATACCAGGAATAATGTATCCAATAATTGGATTAGATCCTGCTGTAGCTGTAAAGCTGAATGAACCATCATCAGAACCAGGACATGCAGTAGCCATTAATGGCGTAGCAGTTAAATCAGGTCCATCTGAAGGTTGCAATTCAATTGTGATAGTTGTATCACATCCCAACACATCAATAGAAACTGTATATATATCAGCTACTAAACCTGTTTCTGTATTATCTAAATCACCGAATACAGCGCCTGTACCATCCATAAATGTGAATGAAGCACCACCTGGATTAGTGAATGTTATAGAACCTAATACTGAGTTATCACAATTTGGTTCAGTTACAGTAAATGCAATTGGGAAGGTAAATGGATCTTCACCAATACACGACTCAATAAAGTCTTGACAACCGTTTGAATCTGTAACAGCCAATACATAGCAACCAGCAGCTAAACCATTTACAGTTAAGTTACCCGTACTTGGAACAACTGATGTAGGTGAAATTACATTACCCGCAGTATCCCAAACTTGATATGTCATATTAAATGTAGCCAACCCAGTACCATCTACTGTGAAACCTAATTGACCGGTAGGAGACCCACCACAATCGTCATTCATTGTTGTTGATGATACAATTACAATTGGCTCATCATTGTTACCTAATGCAATGTTATCCGTTAACATACACAATCCAGTAGAATCTGTGATTGTTATGGTAAAGAAACCAGGCATTAAGTTAGCCACCAGGTCAGTAGTTGAAGCGCTAACATTTGTTACAGGAGCATTTGCACCTGATAAATCAGTGTAGCTATATGTATAAGGTGGAGTTCCACCTGAAACTGTGATAGTAATAGAACCATCATTGGTTCCACAATCAGCATCAACCTCTACAATAGAAGCAATATCAAAATCGTCACAATTAACACACGGCTGAGGTTCTTCAACTTCAACAGTATAACTAACGGAACAATTATTAGCATCTGTAATTGTGAAAATATAAGTATCAGCAATTAAACCTGTCATACAAGTTTCTGAACTTTCCATGAATACTGAAGGCACAATACCAGAAGGCATTAATGCAACAGTATATGGTGCAGTACCACCTGTTATTGTTAAGCAGATTGAACCGTCAGCCGAATTACATGCTGTAAGATCATTTGGATCTATTAATACATCTAATTCTTCTGGATCAGTAATTGTAAATGTTTCATAAGCTCTACAACCATTGTCGTCTATTAATTCAACAACATAAGTTCCAGCTTCAACTGGTCCAAATACTGAATTGTCTACCACAATTACTGAATCACCTGATAATGTTCCACTTCCTAATCCTGGTATTACATAACCGATTAACACCGCAGAACCTTGAGTTGCAGTTATAGTTACTGCGCCATCACCACCACCTGGACAAGTAGGCTCAGCATCAACAGCAACTGTTAATGCAGGTCCATCAGATGGAGATAAAGGAATTACTAAAGTTGAATCACAACCATTAACATTTACTGTAACAGTATAAACACCTGCTGCTAAACCAGAAGCAGTATCAGTTGCCGTAAATGCTCCTGCAGGACCTGTCCAACTATACGTAGTAGTTATAGGGTTTGGAACCAATGTTAATACTATTTCTCCAAATGTACCATCACATAATGGATCGGTTGATGAAACAGTAATACCTACTGGGAATGGATCACTTACTATGCAAGTTTGCTCTGTTGTTAAACAACCATTATCATCAGTTACTTCTAAGATATAACAACCAGCTGCTAATGAACCAATTGATAAGTTATTAGTACCAGGCACCGCAGTACTAGGCACAATTACGTTTCCTAAAGTATCATATAAAGTATATGTAAATGGAGCATCTCCAGAAACAGTGAATCCTAATTGACCGTTTGCAATACCACTACAATCATCATTCATGCCAGTGCCATTGTCTAATAACGTAGGGCCATCACTTGTATTAACAGCTATAATACCATCTACAATACAAGCATTTGTTGAATCGATAACTTGCACTTGGTAAACACCACCTGAAACGTTAGTCAAACTATCTAATGTTGATGAACTAACGCTAGTTCCAATTAACATTGAAGTTGACATATCTAAGTAGTTGAAAGTGTATGGAGGAGTACCACCAGTAACTTCTGTTCTGATAATACCATTTCCTAAACCACACTCTTCTTCTACCGTAACCAAGTTTTCAATTGCGAAATCTTCACATTCGATACATGGATCAGGATTTTCGATAGTAATGTTAAATGTAACAGGACATCCAACTGCATCTATTACGTTGATAGTGTATAAACCAGCACTTAAGCCAGAGATACAAGCTTCAACATCTTCTTGCCATGCAGAAGGAGTAATTCCCATAGGAGTTGATGACACCGTGTAAGGAGGCACACCACCAGTTATTTCAATACAAATCTCACCATCAGCTGAATTACATTCAGTTAAGTCATAATGGTCAACATTGTATTCCATTTCATCATTTTCTGTAATAGTAAATACAAATGACTTCAAACAGCCATTAATATCTGTAAGTGTAATTGAGTAAGTACCTGCACCTAAACCATCAGCAGTAACTGTATCGCCAATAGCTATTGAGCCAGTACCATTACCCGCGCTAACCATATATGTAAGCGGACCGTTACCAGCCAAAGCAGTAAATGTTGCCGTTCCACTTGAACTTGCAGAACAATTGATATCAGTTGTATTTAACAGTGCCACATTTGGACCGCCAATATCATCTACAGCAATTGTTAAAGCAGTATCACAACCATTCATATCTGTAACTGTTACAGTGTAAATACCAGACTGCAAGTTGCTAATCATACTTGCATTAGGGAAAGGTGCATTAGGACCGTTCCAAGCGTATGTTGACCCAGCAGGAGCGCCCATTAATGATATTGAACCATCTAACAATAAACAGTTAGCATTGGTTACCATTGGAGTAACTATAAATGGAGCAGGACCAGCTTGATCCAATTCTACTACAGTAGAACCAACGCATCCATTCGCATCTCTAATAATTATATCATATTCACCGGCTGCAAGGTTACAAATATTCTCCATATTTGACATAGGCATAGCAACACCGATTGCTAATAATGTACCATCTAAGTATAAATCATAAGTGTAAGGCGCTGTACCTTGAGTAACTGTAAAGTCAATACAACCATCAGCAATACCACAAGTGGCAGGAGTAGTTGAAGTAGCTTCAGCTAAAGGACCATTAACGCTCGGTAAATCCAATGGCTCTGTAATTGTACAACCATTATCATCTATTACCGTAATTGTATATAAATCATTAATATATCCTGTTGAAATATCAAATGTATCTAAGCTTGTATTGGTATAAACCATTGTACCCGCTGAGTTACTAATTTCATAAGTGTAAGGGTCATCTCCACCTGAAACAAATATGTGAATTTCACCATCTGCTCTTCCACAAGTTGGATTAACACCTAATATAGCTCTGTATTCAAAATCAGCAGGAGGTTTAACTTCATACATGTAGTTAGAAATACAACTATTTGCATCAAATACCTGCACATTGTAAGTACCTGGCTCTAAACTGTCTATATTTTGATTAGTTGAACTAAATCCATTAGGACCAGTCCATTGGAAGAAATAAGGAGGAATACCACCAGATAAGAATAAGTCAATTGCTCCATTGTCTAATGTCTCACATTCCGTAACATCTGTAATTACTTCATTAACTGTTGGTCCACCAATTGAGATAAAGATTTGCTCTTGATCCATATCGGTACATCCACCGTCATTTACCATCAAAGTAACTGTTTTGGTTCCAACACTTGGCCAGTTAACAACTAATAAAGAGTTGTCGCCTGAAGCGAATGTGATATTAGCTGCTGGTACAAATGACCAAGTAAAAGTTGCTGCATTTGAATATTGACTAAGGAAAGAATCTACTTGCACTATGATATCTCCACCAACACAAGCAACAGTAGGAATTGTCATTTCAACTACTGGATTATTTACCAAGAAGAAGTCAAAAGTATCAACTGCACAACAACCGTTAGCGTCACATAATTCAACTATATAATTTGTAACTGCACCACTTGGAGTTGCATCAAAATCGAAACTACCACCTGCAACTACAACACTTAAAGGATCGTAGCTTCCTGATAAAATACTCCAAGAATCTATATTAGTACTTAAAGTATAATCTATTGGAACAATAGGGTTTGTAGTATTACAAATAGAAGTATCTGCTTGCTCTGTAATTACTGGAACTGGATTAACAACAACCGGTATATCAACAGAATCAACACAACCAAATGGGCTAGTAACCACCGCTCTGTAGGTAGTTGATGCTGTTGGAGTAATCATACATGAGTTTGCACTACATACAGAAGAACCTGTAGTTAAATCAATTAAATCATATGTGCCACCACCAGTAAGATTGATAGTAATTGTTTCTCCATCACAAACTGTGTCGTTAGGAGCTATGGTTACGTTAATTGCAGGTAGTGGTTCAACGTTAATTGAAACATTAACTACATCAATACAACCAGCAATTGTAGTATCTTCTACTGTTACATCAAATGAATATACACCAACGTTTGTAGCAGTAAAAGTTACATTGGCTGAATTTGTATTATTTAAAACATTGGCATCAGTATCAGGATTTCCTCCTGAACCTACCCAAGTATATTTATTACCCCCAGAGGCAATCATTGATTGAGATTGACCTTCACATAAGTTAGCAATATCTGGTACAACCATACCAATTAATGATGAATCAACTACAACGATTGAAGTATCAACATTACTAGCACAGCCATTGGCATCAGTTACTACTACGGTATAAACCGTGGTTGCACCTGGCGTTGATACCGGATTAGCAATAGTTGCATCACTTAATCCAATATTAGGAGACCATTGGTAAGAGTATGGTGGTAAACCACCCACTGCAGAACTTGTTAATTGTGCTGATCCACCTGGGCAAATAGTATCTCCACTTGTAGCAGCCACTACAGGACTAATAAATACCCCAACATTGATGTAACCAGTATCAATACAACCAAATGCACTCGTAACAACTACACCGTATGTTGTTGCAACTGTTGGGCTAACATTAACTGAAGAACCAGTTCCTATGTTTGTCCATGCCGGTAATACATAAAAGTTAATTGTTGGTCCACCTGAACCAAATAATGTTACAGTTTCACCTTCACAAATTGATGTATCTGCAGAGGTAACTACTGGAGGAACATCTCTAACTTGTAAAGTAAAGTTAACACTGTCTGTACAACCAGACAATGCAGGGTCAGTTACTACAACTGTGTAATTATAAAGACCTGCTACGCTAGCTTCAAAGGTTGGTGATGCTGTATTAGCACCAGAAATAATTGTACCCGCACTTGGATTACCAGCTGCCTCAGACCACATATATGCCGCACCACCTGAAGCAGTTGCACCACTATATGGCTCATTAATACAAACTTCATCAGCTGTTGGTAATACAGCAGCGTTAATTGGATTTTGAACAAGAACCTGAGCAAAATCTACTGCTTCACAACCATTAGCATCAGTTACTGTTATTGTGTAATTAGTTGTTGCACTTAACGTAACTGTAGGATTAGCAATATTTGGATTGCTTAAACCAGTAGTTGGCGTCCAAGCATAAGTATATGGAGCAACTCCACCTGAAGCAGTAACATTCAATTGACCCGTTGCACCAGGACAAATAGTATCTCCGATAGCTGCAACTGTAGGAGGTATACCAACTACAATTGTAATTTCAGCAGTATCCGGACAACCGTTTATATCAGCTCCTAAGAAGTAATAATCAGTTGTTGCCATTGGCATTACAGTAGCCAAAATACCTGTACCAACTACCGTATCCATAGCTGGAGCCAAATCAACATACCATGATCCAGTTACACCACCCAACGCCTGAAGCGTTACAGTTGTGTTTCCACAAATAGTATCATTAGGCTGAGCACCAGCTCCAATGTCTATCGCTCCAATTGCTTCAATTGTGATAGTATCATAACCTTCACAACCAGGCACTGATGGATCAACACCGTATACTACAAAAGTGTATGTACCAGCGATAGAAGGTTTGAATGCAGGACCAGGAACCATATTATTTGGCAATAAAACTGAAGCATCAGCCTCAGGGTTACCTGCATCACCAGTCCATGTATAATTAACCGCGCCAGTGGCCATTAAAAAACCACCTTCACCTGTACAAACCACTGAATCAGAAGCAGTTGCTTCAACTGTTAACTGAGGAACAACATTTACTGTCATGCTATCCATAATAGTACAACCTGAAGAATCAGTTACAGTTAAGTAATAAGTAGTTGTGCTATCTGGAGTAGCCGTAGGATTAGCCAACGTAGGATTATCCAATGAAGCTAATGGGCTCCATAAGTAATTAAACTGAGGTGAACCACCTGTAATAGTTGATCCTAGCTGCACCGCACCTGTTGGGCAAATAGTTGGATCAGCATCCATTGTTATTTGCAACCTTGGCCAAACTACTGCAATTGCAGAATCAAAGCCATCACAACCACCTCTATTCGTATATAAAATATATAATAGCGTGTCAGGTGTTAATGACGTATTGTTAACCAACATTGTTGGATTTGCTTCAGAAGGTCCATTTTGGAAATCTATGAAGTTGAAAACTGATGCTGGAGCAACAGGAGTCCAATCATAAATATATCCTGCAGCTAATTCTGGGTTACCTATCATAAAGGTATCACCTGAACAAACGAACAGAGTATCCATTCCACTAGTAGCATTTTGATGACAATTTGCTGATATAGTTGCTTCTGCCGTATCACATGCACATGTATTACCAATCAACTCCATTATTATTGGACATGCTTGGAAAGTATCAACCACAAATGTTTCATTTAAGCAAACCGTATCTCCAGGGAAAATGGTATCGGTAATATTTGCTGTATTGAGTAGCACATCACCACCATCTGCAGTACCGTTACCGTTGGCATCAAAATAGAAGTTTAAAGTTGAATTTGGAGGAACAGACAAGGCAGGGTCTGTATTTGTAAAACAAACCTCAATATCAACTTGTTCACCCAGCGGTGCATAACTTGGAGAAGTACAAGCTGAAGAGCTCGTAATTTCTAGATCTGCTTTATCAACATTTAAAATAAATTCACCTGGCTGAGGACTAGTTTCTACATCAATTGTACAACTATCCATAATAGTTGGGCAATACAATGGCTCAGACTCAGCAAAGGTTTTAATATTAATTTTTGTTGGTCCACATTCAGATAATGAACTAGCAGTTACATCAAACTGCCAAACCATAGTATCATTAATACCTACTCCGGCAGGCATTAACCATTCAAGTACAGTTAAACCAGTACCAGTTATAACGGTTGGAGCAGTTAACGTAGGGCAATTCATAATACAATTAAAGCTACCACTATAAGAGAAGGTGCTTGGCATAAATACTCTAATTTTTTCTTGATTAAAATTACCTGAAGGCTGAGGCCCCTGGTTGGTTACTTTAATCTCAAAAACTTGAGTTGAACCACCAGCAGAACACGGCTGGAAGTCAGGTATTGGAGGATTTAAATTAGTAGAATAAGCATTAAAGTTAATTGGCTCTGCTCCAATAACGTTGATTTTTTCACTAAACTCAAAGTTTCTATTTGTATTAGAACCACAAGTATTTTTACCAAAAGTTAAAAAACCAATTTTATTACCAGATACAAAATTACAATCCGTAATAATATCAATGCAAAATTCATAAACCCTTAGGTCGTCATCTGCAACAATACCCTTTAAACCGTCAGTTCCAATTTGAGGTATAATTGCATCTACATCCCATTCATATATGTTTAAGCCCAAGCCAGGGAAAAAGCCAAGGAAGTCAGGTACGTATGTAGGATTACAATCTAAACCCGTTCCTGCAGGATATTTCCAGCAAACAGAATCTGCAACAAATGAAAATCCTTGAGAACCAACGCCAGGATTAGGTATGATACCCAAGATAAGCGTATTGTCTACAACCGTTCCTTTTTTCGTATTTCTTACTGTTACACAGATATCAATAGTATCACAAAGATTTACAGATTCTGCAGGTTGTTCAGAAATATTTAAAGTTAACTCGCCAATTTGAGGCAATAACTTTAATGAAACCGAATCAGGGTCGCAAAAGAATGCGAATTGGTTAATTGAGAAAGGGTAGCCCGGACAATCCCAACCTAATAATAAACTGAAACTATCTTCATCACAAGTACTAAATTCAGCACAAACTTCAAACTTGAAAGGAACATTAGCTGTAATGTCTCCTAATTCTAGTATACCATCCATATTAGGATCTGTGATAACCTGCATAGGTGCTGGAGATACTTTTGTTATTACTAAATTGCTAAAGCTGTTGCTAGGTATATTGAAAAAAGAATTTTTTGCTATTGCACCAGAAGCTACATTAAAAACATTTACATCCCAACATGCATCTTCTTCTATACCATCTTGAGTAGGTAAGCCTGACTGAATAACCAAATCAGGCCCTTCAAAGGTTACATTTTCAAACATGTTTGTATTATTCGTATTGGTAGAATTTGAGTTATTGTTAAACCTTGTTAAATCGCCTGGAAATTGTGGGTTTACCTCATATTCAGACTGCCATAAACCAGTTTCTACTGATGACAATGGTGTTGCACAAGTAGGTTGTATTCTTATGTAAAAATAATATCCCATAGATTCATCTCTACATACCGTATCCATAATTGCTTTGATGTCAAAAATTAATGTGTCACCAGAAACTGAAGAAGGCGTAAGGCCAGTGTAGTTAAAATCATCATAACCTGCACCTGAAGTACAACCACTTAAGCACGTTCTTCTGTACAACATTCTTGCACTTTGAAATGAAAATCCTGGAGGCATTCTAAACCTAACATCATTTGGTCGGAAAAACTCACGGTATTCAAATGGAAACTCGGAGGCCCAAGCAACATTTCCAATCCATAAAGAAGTCGCCTGACTAATTTCTATATTTTGACAACCATTGAAAACAAAATTGTTTCTACAACAATTATATTCTCTCCAACCTACCTCAGTCCAACCAGCGTTGTAGTCATCACATTGCCAAACCTCAAAATTAGGGTCATTCAAAGGAGCTGGTGTAACAAAATAGTCACCGTCTATAATCCTAGAAATAGCACTTGTGCTCAAAGTTTTGTCAATCTTAACATCAAAGAAAAACTTTACCGTATCTCCTTCGTCATATCTAAATCCAAATGGTAAACAGCCCGATAAAATCAATGCATCTACACTAATATCACCATATAACTGATTGCCACCATTGTCAAAAGTATTCACATTATTACATGTATAAGTGCTTCCAGAAGAAGCATCATAAATTTCTAAAGTTCCATCTACAGGTGTGTAACCTGAAGTTGGCATTTTTAACACTGCATAACCATATCTCCAATTATCATACAATAAAGTTTGTGGCATGGTGGTAGTATCAAAACCGTCTAATGTAATACCGCAGAATGTATATCTCAGCGTATCACCTTGGGTTGCTCTATTAACAGCAGCTAAATTTTCATTCACAACACCAGTACCATCTGGGCAGCCATCATTGTCATTATCAGGCAAACCTACGTTTAAACGCTTGGCTTTTAATGAAGTAAAATTCATACCTCCCGGGCACGGACCAGGGCAATGAACCGTAACTAGTATTGGAGCCTCACATTCATCTATTCTCATATTACAAACAGGGTCACAACTTTTATTCTGAGTAACATCCCATCTCCACGGAATAGCAACAGTTCCTCCAGTTCCACAAACTGCTTCTAAACAAATAGTCCATATAGCGTTATTAGAGTGACCTTGTCTTTCGCTTTTTTGAAAGAAAAAGGTAACTGTTCCACCACCACCAGTCATAGGATCTGTTGGACCAGAAAATGAAGTTGAATCAATTGGCCAAGGCAAACCTGCGGCTGAAATAAATACCATATCTGAAGAATCACCACTCCATGCCAATGATGTGGGAATATCTAAAGTTAAAGACCAACATGAATTTGCATTGTTCCAACGTGGCTCTATTCTAATACCATCAATTGTACCGCTCCAGCAGCCTTTTTCTCCAGCAGATAAGTCGGTAGGCCCTTCAACCAAACTTCTTATATAATCTCTTACATCCCATTCAGCAAGTCTCCAAGCATTTGTACCGTAATGGTAATATTCACAAGGATCATCATATTCAACTTTAAATGATGCCGCATCATTTAATGGCTGAGCGCAAGGTCCACCAGCATCAGAATCGTAACAACATGTTTGAACTGGTAGAAAAACATCAACGTATTCACCTGGTTCCAATTCTATCGGAATTGTAACAAAAACCTCTCCATGAGTTGGTCCATTGGGGAAACACGAATTATAAATTGGAGTCCACGTAGCATCACCTCTTTGACATCTTTGATCACTTACCGAATCAAGAATTGCGGCACCGGTCATTCCTCCACTAGTTTCAAAATTTATACCTACAGTATCGAAATATGAGTTAACATACATGCAACCACCTGTTTGAGTAGAAAATCCACTTCTAGCTGAAACCTCTATATTAATTGCTTTTGCAGAACCGTTATTTGTCAACCTAAGTCTTTTAACACTTACACTACCTAAACAGGTATTAGAGGTGCCGGCAGTATCATTTAACCAACTTTGGGCAACTTGTGGTACAATTGCCCCGAAAGAAATATTAGACGTTGTTAAGTTGGTTTCACAAACACTTGAAATACCAGTTGCCGCAGAACCACAACCCCATTCTACTAACAATCTTGACTCACCAGAACCAATACAAGATATAACAGTTATACACTCAGTAACTACCATATCTTCATTTATTTCCCATATTCCATCCTTATTGCCAAACTGAGCAATATCATTGCCATCTAAACAAACAGTAATAGTATCTCCACTTACCGTCCATTCAGGAGAAGCAGGGGTGTATATGTTGGCGCCCATTCTAATAGTATCTACCTGAGCGGTAGCAGGAGGAACTGTTTTGTAACAAAAGAAATCGACTACACCATCTCTACCATTTCTGATAGTAATATCTTTACAGAAGGTTGCACCAGGAAAACCATCAAATGCTTGATTCTCTACGTTTATAATAGATAATGAAGCTGATTTAATATCGTAATTCGTACTAACTTCAGTTTCACTACCGCCAGTCCAACTAACATCTAATGTATTGGTAGCTGCGCCACCGTTATCAATAAAAGCGCGCGATTCGCAATTGGCTGTTGCGGTAAAGTAAAATCCTACAGCTTCACCTGCAGGTAGAGCAGCACTTAAATCCCAAACAGGATTGTCAGGATCGAAACCTGCAGCATCTCCTACAGTAGCGCCATTGGTTGGGAAAGCATCCCAAGTTGTAACACTACCAGGGTCTACCAACACCCCAGGAGGCATTGTCATTGCAAAAGAAACCCCGTTCAGAGCTACTGGCGGGGCGGTTGCATTTTGCACTAGTACGTAAAAGGTATCATTTTCCCAACAAACGTTTAAAAAATCAGCTAACCCGGGAAAGTTATTATCTGGGTTTTGCACAATTGTTACGTTTGCTTTGGCATTAAATGATAAGCCTACCATAAATAAGGTAGTTAATCCGAGAATAAAATTCCGCATCATAGAATTAAATTTTATTGATGTAAATGATTGTTTTGAAATAAATGAGTTGTTAGCGTTTTGTTCGATTGCTTTGTTGTTCATAGTCATTTTTATTAATAAAAGTTAAGGTTGCAATATGTTATTGAACGAATGCGTTTATAAAATACATTAGTTCAGGACACAGTTCGCCCTAGCCTTAAAGGTGGCAAAGATATAGCATTTAATACTTGTTTGCCAATTTTTTTTCATTTTCTATATGGCTAAATATCAATCATTTAAGTAATTTAACATAAAATTTGTATGGCATTTTTTTAGCATATAATCCAAAAAAAGTGCAATTATCATCTTCCTTCATCCGCTGACCACATTTTTTGTTAATTTTTGTGAAAAATTTTAAACCAAGGAACTCAATAATTGATGAAAATGATAAAAATAATCGAACTAATTTTTTAAAAATCCTATAATTTTGCTGAATGAATATAATTTATCGAATTACAACATTTTTAGTGCTCATCTTAATAAGTTTTTGTGCTGAGGCCCAAGAAAATAGAGCTTTTGAAAAGAAAATAAATCAGAACCTTAAAGGCAGATTTCAATTTTATGAGTTTAGTGGTGATGATACAATTGAAATTTCGAATGCAAAAATTTTAGCTTCAGAAGCTTTCGGAATAGAAGATAGCATTGCTGGTGATGCTGGTTTACTAGGCACCATGCACACTGTAGCCATAGACGAGAACGATTATATTGGGAGTGTTTTATTTAGTAATACGAGCGCTGTGGAAATGCTTTTTATTAGTCGAGAACCAAATAAAGGAGTGCTACAGGCATTTGAATTTTTTAAAGGCAAGAGGCATGCTTTAAACAACTTTACTATTGAATGGCATGTAGTTTATACTGAGGGAAATCCTATACTTTCATTTAACACAACAGAAGAATATTATGGTTTTTTACAAAATGTAAATATGATTATTACCGATATAACCAATGATTACATAGAGCTGCAGCATAGCGAATTATGTGTAACATACAGATATCAAAAAATTAAATAATAGCTTTATTGTTATAAAACAAATAATTTATAGGTATTAACCAAAATTTTTAAATTAAAAAGGCTAATCATAATGATTAGCCTTTTTTTATACCTTAAATTCAAATTTGCTTAAGCCACACTTACCTTTGGTGCAGCTGCCATAATTTCGGCATTGGCTTTATTTGCATACTTTTCAAAGTTTTGAACGAAAGATTCAGCCAATTGATTGGCTTTTATATCGTAAGCCTCTTTATTGCTCCATGTATTTCTAGGATGTAATATATTTGATTGAACATTTGGACATTCATTGGGCATTTGCAAACCAAATACAGGATGTTCAGTATATGCTACATCATCAAGTTTACCCTGTAAAGCTGCAGTAATCATTGCTCTTGTATACTTTAACTTCATGCGACTACCAACGCCATATTCTCCGCCCGTCCAGCCGGTATTTACCAACCAAACATTAACATTGCTTTTCTTCATTCTTTCACCTAACATTTCGGCATACTTTGTTGGATGCAAAGGCAAAAATGGAGCACCAAAACAAGCTGAAAACACCGTTTTGGGTTCGGTTATGCCAGCTTCAGTACCAGCAACTTTGGCGGTGTAGCCAGATATAAATTGATACATGGCCTGACCCGCATTTAACTTTGATATTGGAGGTAAAACCCCAAAGGCATCACAAGTTAAAAAGAATATATTTTTAGGATTGTGACCAATGGAAGGTTCCATAATATTATCGATATGATAAATTGGATAAGAAACCCTTGTATTTTGAGTTTTTGAAGTATCATCAAAATCTACCTCTTTTGTGCCTGGCTTAAATACAATGTTTTCTAACATTGCACCTTTTTTTATAGCTTTATAAATTTGCGGTTCACCTTCTGGTGATAAATTGATTGTTTTGGCATAACAACCACCTTCAAAATTGAAAACATCATTGCCATCCCAACCATGCTCATCATCTCCTATCAATTTCCTGTTGGCATCTGCAGATAACGTTGTTTTACCTGTGCCACTTAAGCCAAAAAATATGGCTGTATCATCATTGTTGCCTACGTTAGCTGAGCAGTGCATTGAAAGCACATTTTTATCGTGTGGCAATACAAAGTTTAACACTGAAAAGATGCCTTTTTTAATTTCACCTGTATATGCTGTGCCACCTACAATAATTATTTTTTTACTAAAATTTACAATGGCAAAATTATGCTGACGTGTACCGTCTACTGCAGCATCAGCCATAAATTCAGGAGCATTTATTACCGTCCATTCTGGTTCGTGTACTGAAATTTCATCATTAGATAACCTCAAAAACATATTATGAACGAATACATTTTGCCACGGAAATTGAGTAATTACTCTAACATTTAAATGATGCTTGGGATGCGCAACAGCTTTGGCATCTCTTAAATAAACCTCTTTATTACTTAAAAAAGAGGTGATTTTTTTATATAGTTGATCAAATTTTTCTGAATCGAATGGTATGTTAATGTCATTCCAATCTACAGTATCTGCCGTAACATTGTCCTTTACAATAAATCTATCCATTGGCGATCTACCAGTAAATTCTCCAGTATCTATGGCCAAAGCGCCATTATTAGCGTATTCACCTTGCTTATTGGCAACCGTTATTTCAGCTAATTTTTCAGCACTTAAGTTCCAATGTGCAGTGGTATTTTCAATGCCCAATTTTGATAAATCAGCAGAGGGGTTTTTTATTCCGAATTCTTGCATATTTCAGTTCTTATTCTTTAGAAAGTGCAAATTTAAGGAGATTTTTAATAGGTCAAGTACAAATAAAACGACTTGTGGAGAAGTGGTTAAAAACTAATATTCTCTCAATTTTAGAAATTTTAAGGTAAATTATATGTTAAATAATTCTATATATTAATTGTAATAAACGATTTTTTAGATTACAAGTACAACTATGCCCGAACCTGAGTTAATCCCTAAAACCTTAAATATAGCATTCAAAATTTTCAATCTTCAACATTTTTTTTCAAATTTAGCGCATTCATCATTTTGCTAAAAATTTCGGTGTTTTCATAAATGCCTGCAAAATTTTCAGCTCCAGGTCCATAACTAAAAACAGGAATCATATCGGCTGTGTGATATTTTGAAGTAAATGCAGTTATGAGTGTATCTCCATTTGTATAACCACCATTTATAGCATAGCCACCGGTTTCGTGATCTGCCGTTACTATAACTAATGTTTCTCCATCCTTATCTGCATAATCGAAAGCCATTTTTATCGTTTTATCAAATTCAATCATTTCGGTAATTATATAGTTAGATAAGTTGGCATGCCCTCCCCAATCAATTTGAGAACTTTCTATCATTAAAAAAAACGGTTCTTCTTTATTATGTAAAAAATTTATGGCTTTGTCAGTTGCCTTAATTAAAAAGTTGTCTCGCCCGGCTTCTAAACTTTGAAAATGATCCATAGCGGGTAAGCAATAGTATTTTTCTTCATTAATATTTATATCACTTACATCATCTGTGTACTTATAACCTTTCTTAATTAAATCATTAATTAAGTTTTTTCCATCTTTTCTATTAACAAAATATTTTTTTCCTCCACCAATTACAATGTCAACATCAACATCTAAAAAATCGGCTGCAATTTCTTCATATCGGTTGCGTTTTTTTTCATGAGCAATAAAACTAGCAGGAGTAGCATGAACAATGGTAGAAGTGGCAACTAAACCAGTATTAATATTGGCTTCTTCTGCGTACTCAATTATAGTTTTTAATGGCTTCTTATTTGTTCCTACACCAATAGCACCGTTGTAAGTTTTTTTCCCACAAGCAAACGCGGTTGCACCAGCAGCCGAATCTGTAATTAAGGTATCTGCTGCGTGGCACTTATGTAGCCCAATATATTGTGCTCGCTCAAGATTTAAAAAATTATTATTGGCATACATGCCAGCTGTAATTTGAGTTAACCCCATACCGTCACCTATTAAAAAAATGATATTTTTTGGCTTTTTGGCACTTTGTGTTTTGGGCGTATTAGCTGTTGTTGGTGTTTTTACAATTGCTTTATTACTTTTAGCACAAGCCAATAGTAAAACTGTTAAAATTAATAGGATATAATATTTCATAATTTAAATTATTCTAAAAATATTGCCTGGCAGCGATTTAACTGCACCCGCAAATTCTAAGTTAAGTAATGTAGCTGCAACCTTACCTGAAGATATTTTAGTTTCCAACCTTATTTCTTCAATATTTGCTTGCTTCTGTTTTCTTAAAAAATCAATAATTAACTGTTCATCTACCGTTAAATCTAAAAGTAATTTTTGTTGTTGAGCACTGTCTTTTTTTAATTTTTCCCAACCCATAAAAAATGCGAACTCTTCTGCATTTTCTATTAACTGCGCCTTTTGACTTTTTATTAAAAAATTACACCCTTTAGAATATGGATCATCTACCCTACCCGGAACAGAAAATATTTCTCGATTATATGAACTGGCAATATCTGCCGTAATAAGTGCTCCTCCTTTCTCTCCAGACTCAACTACAATTACTGCATCAACCAAACCAGCAACTATTCTATTTCGCTTAGGAAAGTTTTCTCTATCGGCATTGGTTCCACTTAAAAACTCGGTTAGTAAGCCACTTTCGTTTGATGTGATCATAGATTTGGCAATTCCTTTGTTTTGATATGGATAAATTCTATCTAATCCGTGCCCTAAAACACCAATGGTCGGAACTGAATTTTTAACAGCCGCTGCATGAGCGCAAGCATCAATGCCGTAGGCCAAGCCTGAATAAATTGTAGGCTTATAAACCGAAATTTCTTCTATAAATTTTTCACACCAAATTTTGCCCCTTTCAGTTGATTTTCTAGTACCTATAATTGCGATAGATTTATTTGTGTTTAGAGAAAAATTGCCCTTTTGAAACAACAAAACCGGACCATCATCACACTCCTTTAATCGGTATGGATATTCCTTATCTAAAAAGAAAACTGGCTTTATATTTTCCTTTTGGATAAACGCTATTTCTTTCTCAATTAATTCCATTGAAGCCTTAGAATTAACTATTGAAGCTGCCTTTTTTGGACCAACTCCTGGAATTTTTTCTAGCTTACCTTTAGGCGTATTAAAAATTGCCTCTAAACTACCGCAGTAACTAATAAGTTGTTTTGCAATTACACTGCCAACACCGGGTATTAAGGTTAGCGCTATTTGATAATAAAGAGATTTCATGGTGATATGTGCCAAATTATGTAAATTCGGAACATTCCAATAATATTCCGTAAAAATTCATATGAAATTGAAACTACTATTAATCATAATTTCCATTTTAATTTATCAATTATCCATAGCTCAGCAGAGCAAATATGATGCATTAAGGCCACCTAATACTTTTAGAAATGCCGACAATCCATATTATTGGAAGAATAATATGCCTAAACCTGGATATTGGCAGCAAGATGTGCATTACCAGATTAAAGCCGAAATAAGTGCTGAAACAGATATTATCACTGGAGAACAAACACTAATGTATTGGAACAATAGCAACGATACTTTAGACTTTGTGTTTTTCCATTTATATCAAAATGCTTTTCAGCCAGAATCATACTACGATAAGTTGCATGAAACAAATAAAATAGAACCGCAATGGGGGCAATATGAAAAGGACAAAAAAGGAACAATTATAGAAAGTATTACCGACAATCAACCGTATGAAATTCCATTGGAATATGAATTGGATAATACCATTATGAAGGTACAGTTGAACAAACCAATACCACCCAATGGAACAACACAGTTTAAAATCAATTTTAAAACATTTTTTAGTGGAGATGCAGGAGCTCGCCGTAGAATGAAAACTTTTCAGCATAGCGGTGTAAAGCATTATGATGGGGTGCATTGGTATCCTAGAATTTCTGTATACGACAGCAAATTTGGATGGATAACAGATCAACATCTTGGCAGAGAATTTTATGCCGATTTTGGGTGCTATGAAGTTGAGTTAACTTTTCCTGCTAATTATGTAGTTGACGCCACTGGATTTTTACAAAACAGAACTGAGGTTTTACCTGACGATTTAAGAGAAAAATTAGACATAAAAAACTTTGCTAACAAACCCTGGGGTGAAGCACCAAGTATCATTACGCCCTATAATCCTAATGAAAAGAAAACCTGGAAATATCATGCTGAAAACGTACACAATTTTGCTTTTACTGCCGACCCAACTTACAGAATTGGAGAAGCAGAATGGAATGGCGTTAATTGTGTTGCTTTGGTGCAAGAACCGCACGCCCGTGGTTGGGTAACTGCCGCTGAATATACCGCACAATTAATTGAGGTATATAGCAAGCGGGTTGGTATGTATGGCTATCATAAAATGATTGTAGCAGATGCCAGAGATGGAATGGAATACCCCATGCTTACATTAAACAATGGATCCAACCCTGGATACCGTGGATTGCTTGCGCATGAGGTAGGGCATAATTGGTTTTATGGTATGGTTGGCAACAACGAAACTTATAGAGCTGCTTTGGATGAAGGATTTACCCAATTTATAGAATCATGGGCATTAGAAGACATTGATGGTAAATATATGAAAACCGGCATTTCACGGAGCGCATTTATACGAAAGTTTAGGCAAAAAAGACTGGCTATTGATAGAGTGGTATATGATGGCTATATGCGAGATGCTGTTAGAAATGAAGATGCACCTCTTAACACTCACTCAGATCAATTTAATGGCAAGATAAGACATGGTGGAGGATACCGACATGTTTATTATAAAACGGCAGCCATGTTGCACAACCTTGAGTATGTTTTGGGTGAGGAACTATTTGCGGAAGCATTTAAAAATTATTTTGATGAATGGAAGTTTGCCCACCCCTATTTTGATGATTTTAGACATTCAGTTATTAATTATACCAAAGTGGACTTAAACTGGTTTTTTGATCAGTGGCTAGAAACTACCAAAACAATTGACTACGGAGTTAAAAGTATTAAACCTGCTGCTGGAACCGATAATTATAAGATAAAAATTGCCCGATATGGTGGTATGCAAATGCCCATTGATTTTACGGTAAAAAGTAAACTTGGCAACTCACATAAATTTCATATACCTAACAATTGGTTTGTTAAACAAACTGATGCTAAAGTGCTAACAAAGTGGATTGGTTGGGATAACTTACAACCAGACTATACCGCTATAGTTAACATACCTGGTGGAATTAGCAATGTGTTAATAGACCCTACCAATAGATTGGCGGATATGAATATGTTAAATAACAGCAAAAAGGTACCTGTTTCAACCAAACTTGATGCGCAAATTAGAAATACGCCTAGTTGGAAAAAGTATCAAGTAAAGTGGCGGCCTGACCTTTGGTACAACACTTATGATGGCGTAAAAGCTGGTTTACATTTTAATGGAAATTATATGCGTCATAGACATCAATTTAGTGCAAGTGCTTGGCTAAATACTGGCATAGCACAAAATAATTTATACGACTATGGTATTCCTGATAATGAGGAAGATGAATATGATAAATTTTCATTTAATCTCTCTTACAAAAACTCAATTCATAAACTTTTACCTAGAACCTATTTAAATATTAAGGCTAGGCATTTAGATGGATTAGATATGGCAGAAGTAGGTTTAACTAAAACAGAACTTGCCGGCAATAAATATAAAGGAGTATCATTGGGTGTAAGTATTAAAACAATGTTAAGAGACAGAAATGAAGACTTCAATTATTTGCTTTATCCTAATCAATGGGGTAATGAAAGAAACAACACATCTTTAAATCTAACATTTGATTATCCTTATAAATATGTGAATGGAACAGGTAACATTAAGTTGGGATTAAGAAGCACAACCTTGTTTAGCGATTATAATTATAATATGGCTAATGTAGAAGTGATTAACACCAAAAAAATTAACAAACTAGATTTAAAAACTAGAACTTTTGTGCAATTTGGAACAGGCGATAAAGTACCGCTAGAAAGTGCATTGTATTTGGCTGGAGCGAACCCTGAAGAGTTGATGGATAACAAATACACAAGATCAAGAGCTTTTGTACCAGCCGATTGGGTTGGTTATGGAACAACAGCTAACCATTTTCACCATGGTGGAGGGCTAAATTTAAGAGGCTATGCAGGCTACTTAGCAATACATGAAGATGGTGATGGTTTTACTTACCTTTTAAACAATGCTAAATCTGGTGCTGCAATAAATGCCGAGTTAGACTTTGATAAGTTGTTTAAGGTGCGCTCTCGTAAACCAATTTTAAGAAGTTTACACTTTGACTTATACGCATTTGGTGATGCAGGCTTGATGCTTTATGAAAATGTAAATGATAAATACAGATTATCTGATGTGAGAATGGATGCTGGACTAGGAGCTGCCATGACCATAAGGCGCTTTTGGAAATTTGAAACTGTTAGACCATTAACTTTTAGATTTGATGCACCACTTTATTTAAGTCATGCACCATTTGCAGAACCAGAAAACTTTAAGTTTAGATGGGTGGTTGGTGTAAACAGGGCATTTTAATTTTTTGTAAATGACATTGCAAATAAAATCAATTGCTGAGTATGAAGCCGCTTACAAAAGGAGCGTTGACCAACCAGAAGCTTTTTGGGCTGAGCAAGCCGAAACTTTCGTTTGGCGTAAAAAGTGGAATACGGTTTTAGACTGGAATTTTACCACACCAGATGTTAAGTGGTTTGTAAATGGAAAATTGAATATTACAGAAAACTGTTTGGATAGACACTTAGCCACACAACCTGATAAGTTGGCAATAATATGGGAACCTAACAATCCTAACGATCCAAATAAAACCTTTACCTATCGAGAGCTACATGCAGAAGTTTGTCGCTTTGCAAATGTTTTAAAAAAACATGGTATTGGAAAAGGAGATAGAGTATGTTTTTATTTACCTATGATACCACAAATGGCCATTGCAACATTAGCATGTGCGCGAATAGGCGCCATACACTCAATAGTTTTTGCAGGTTTTTCTGCCAATGCTTTGGCCGATAGAATTAATGATGCTTCTTGCAAAATGGTATTATGTGCTGATGGAAATTTTAGAGGCGAAAAAACGGTGCCCATAAAAGATGTAGTTGATGAAGCTTTAGAAAACTGCCCATGCGTTGAAAAAGTTATTGTATTTAAACGCACCCAACAAGACATTAATTGGCAAGACAATAGAGACTTAAACTGGGAAGATGAATTAAGTAAAGTTGATGATCAATGTGAGCCCGAAATAATGGATTCAGAAGACACTCTTTTTGTTTTATACACTTCCGGTTCTACCGGCAAGCCTAAAGGTGTGCAGCATAGTTGTGGCGGCTATATGGTTTATACTACTTACTCATTCAAGAACGTTTTTCAACCTAAGGAAAATGACATTTACTGGTGTACCGCAGATGTAGGTTGGATAACAGGACATTCATACATTATTTATGGACCTCTAGCAGCAGGTGCAACCACAGTAATGTTTGAAGGGATACCTTCTTACCCCGATTGTGGACGATTTTGGCAAATTTGCGAAAAGTACAAGGTGAATATTTTTTATACAGCACCTACTGCGATTAGAGCTTTAATGGCACAAGGGTTAGATTATGTGAAGCCTTATGATTTATCAGCACTGCGCGTTTTAGGTACAGTTGGAGAGCCCATTAATGCTGAAGCTTGGCATTGGTATAGTAAACACATAGGTAAAGATCATACCCCAATTGTAGATACTTGGTGGCAGACAGAAACAGGAGGAATAATGATAAGTTCGCTGGCAGGAATTACTGAAGACATTCCTACTTATGCTACCCTACCATTGCCTGGTATACAGCCTTGCCTGGTGAATGAAAATGGTAAGGAAATAATAGAAATGGAAGCTGAAGGATACCTATGCGTTAAGTTTCCTTGGCCGTCAATTTTGCGTAGCACTTACGGTGATCACGAACGTTGCCGAAAAGTTTACTTTGATAAGTTTAAAGGAAAATATTTTACTGGCGATGGGGCTAAAAGAGATGCCAATGGCAACTATAGAATAATTGGAAGGGTTGATGATGTGATTATTGTATCTGGCCATAACCTAGGCACGGCTGAAATTGAAAATGGCATCAACCAACACCCTAATGTAGTTGAAAGTGCAGTGGTTGGTTTTACCCACCCAATAAAGGGAAATGCCATTTACGCCTTTGCTATTACTGATAAAGTTGGTATTGAAGAAGAGATTGTAAAAACGGTTTCATCATTTGTGAGCCCAATAGCTAAGCCAGCAAAAATTCAGTTGGTTAAGGCTTTACCTAAAACTCGGTCGGGTAAAATAATGCGCAGAATACTAAGAAAAATTGCCAATGGTGATGGAGAGAACTTGGGGGATATTTCTACTTTATTAAATCCTGAAGCCGTACAAGCCATTAAAGATGGTGCGCTTTAATAAATTAATTGTTTGGAGCCTGAGCGCTCCATACATTGCGATTTAATATGCAGTATGCCCAAAAATCTAATACTGTGAAATAAGTAATTGCTTAGTTTCAAAGAAGTCTTCATCAAAATGTTCCTTTAGAAATACCTGCTTTGTAAGCAGTACACTTTCTTCAATTTCTGGCTCTAAATTGCCCCCTTTTAAACTGTACAAGTTGCCCTTAACATTATGTTGTGTCCATGAGATTAGCTTGTTGAGTGGCGCAACCGCTCTGGTTACAGCATGATCAAATTTTTTGTTAATACTTTCTACCCTGCTGTTGTAACCACTTGCATTTACCAATTCTAGCTCTTGTATTAAGCTATTTACCACTTTAACTTTTTTAGTAACTGAATCACACAACGCAAATTGTACTTGCGGATACAATATTGCCAATGGAAGCCCTGGAAAACCGCCTCCAGTGCCTATATCTAAAACCTTATCATTGGCTTTAAACTTTGCAAATTTTGCAATGGTTAAAGAATGTAATAAGTGATTTAACTCTAAGTTATTTATGTCTTTTCTAGACACCATATTGATCTTATCGTTCCAAGCGGGAAAAATTTTGAGCAATAACTTAAACTGCATTTCTTGCAGATTAGATAAATCAGGAAAATATTTATTAATGAGCTGCATTTACAGCTTAATGGGTTTTATTTGAATTCTTCAAAACGTTGAAGAGTAATTCTTTTGCCCTATAAAGCTGAGCTTTTACTGTACCCAATGGAACCTTTAATTCTTCAGATATTTCTTCATAAGAAAGCTCTTTAAAAAACCTTAGTTCAATGAGTCTTTTATACTTTGGATTTAGCTTGTCCATTACACCTGAAACTAATTCTTTACGCTGCATTTTAACAAATTGCTCTTCCGGATCGAGCGTTGCTGCTTTTAGATTATAAGTATAATCAGCTCCACCCTCTTCACCATCAATGCTCTCATCAATTGATAATGTTTTAATGCGCTTTTTTCTTATAAAATCGATACAGTTATTAATGGCAATTTTAAAAAGCCATGTACTAAATGCATAATCTGGACTGTACTTTTCTAACTTACTAAATGCTTTGCCAAAGGCTTCAATTGTTAAATCATCAGCATCATCTTTATTATGCACCATTTTTAAAACCGTAAAATATATTGAATCTCTATACCTGCTCATTAACTTGGCATAAGCTTCTTGTGCCTTAGAACCACCCTTTAGTGCTACTAGCACTAAGTCGTAATCAGCTTTTGCTTTTGCTTTTGATGCTTCTACACTTTTTTCCATCTTGATTTAGTCGGTATTATAGTTGAGCTTAATCCTATTAATATACTTGCAATATATGAAATGTCTAATAAAGGTATGTATGGCTTCAAGTCTTTATTTTTTAATTTGTTACATAAACTTCCTGATACTAAGTACAGTAATACAAGGTAAGTAAAATACACGGCACAAACCACAATAATGTTGCTAAGTGTTATCAATCCAATTAGCAAGAATAAATACATTAAACACTTACTACCTAAAAAGGTTGCCAATAAAATTTTATGTTGCAATTTATATTTTACTCCTGTACTATAATGTCTTCTTTTTTGACGAATCCAATTTCCAATAGTTACTGGGTGATGCGAAAACATAAAAGCATCTTTGTCAATACAAATGCCTGTATTGCTTGATGTTGCTTTAGCGTTAACTAGCAAATCATCATCTCCAGATGCTAAACCACGGTTAATTAGCTCGGCACTAAAGAGCGACTTATCGTACATTAAATTTCTACCCACACCCATGTATGGATGCTTTATTAAAGCAAACGACAAATATTGTTGAGCAGTAATTAAGTTTTCATAACGAACAATCGCACTCAACAAATTATTTCGGCTATAAAATGGTGCATAACCCAATACCATTTTCCTATCTCCTTTAACTAAATACATCTCTTTAAGCCAATTGTTAGATGAGGGCGAACAATCAGCATCCGTTAGCAGCACAACTTTATGTTTAGCAGCCTCCATTCCACTTGCTAGTGCTTGTTTTTTTCCTTGTAAATGATTGAAATTCGTTGAACTTTTAATAATTCGTAGTTGCCTATATTTCGTTTCAATGTTTTTTAGCAATTCCCAAGTATTATCAGAAGAGTTATCATCAACTACTATAACTTCAAAATCTGGATAATCTTGGGTTAAAATGGACTCCAAATATTTAGTTAAATTTTCCTGCTCATCTTTAGCGCAAATGATCACCGACACAGGTTCAAATGCTAAATTTTCACTTGGCTTAGGTTGCTTATAAAAACTAAGCTTAGTAAATATTAAGCAGTAAAAAACAGCCTGAATAAGAAAGGTTAACAATAAAAGTGCAATGAAAAGCGACAATTCCTTTTAATTTGCGCCTAAATTAGCCATTGCATTAGGCATTATGAAATTTAACATCCACCAATTTGATCCACAATCAAAAGCCAGAGCTGGCAGTATTGAAACCGAAAGGGGAACAATTAACACACCTATTTTCATGCCTGTAGGCACAGCGGCAACTGTTAAAGGCATACACCAGCAAGAGCTGAATGACATTATTAAGGCACAAATTATACTTGCCAATACTTACCACCTTTACCTTAGGCCGCAAATGGAAATCATAACAGAAGCAGGTGGTGTGCATAAATTTATGAATTGGGATAAACCAATGTTAACAGATAGTGGAGGTTATCAAGTTTACTCATTATCTAACATGCGAAAATTAACTGAGGAAGGGGCTACTTTTAAATCGCACATAGATGGATCATCTCATACATTTACTCCAGAAAATGTGATGGACATTCAAAGAAAAATTGGTGCTGATTTTATTATGGCTTTTGATGAATGTACACCTTACCCATGCGAGTATAAATACGCAAAAAGGTCAATGCACTTAACCCACCGCTGGTTAGAAAGGTGCATTAAAAGATTTAAAGAAACTGAACCCTTATATGGTTTTGAACAAGCATTGTTACCGATTATACAAGGTAGTGTTTATGATGATTTAAGAAAACAATCGGCAGAATATATTGCCAACACCAACTGTTTTGCAAATGCAATTGGTGGGTTATCTGTTGGCGAGCCTGCGGAAGAATTGTATAAAATGACCGATTTGGTTACAGATTATTTGCCTAAAGAAAAAGCTAGATATTTAATGGGTGTTGGTACTCCAGAAAATTTGTTGGAGTGCATTGCATTAGGTATTGATATGTTTGATTGTGTGTTGCCAACTCGAAATGCTCGACATGGGTTAATTTACACACAAGAAGGGATAATTAACATAAAAAATAAAAAGTGGGAGAAGGATTTTTCTGCCTTAGATAAAGACTTGGCTTGCCCAACTAGCAACAATCACAGTAAATCTTATGTTAGGCATTTAATACATACGGGCGAATTGTTAGGTGCTCAAATCACTTCCATACATAACTTAACTTTCTTTTTGTGGTTAGTTGGTGAAGCCCGCAATCAAATTTTAAAAGGCACGTTTATTGATTGGAAGAATAACATAGTTAAAAAATTAAGAACAAGGCTCTAAGTGAAAAAGCTAGACTGGTATGTATTTCGCAAATTTTTAGGCACATTTTTTTATGCCTTATTGCTTTTTATAGCTATTTCTGTAGTAATTGACATTACCGAGCGACTTGATGATTTAATGGAAAGTGAAGCCAGTATTTGGGAAACTATTAGGGACTATTACCTGAACTTTATTCCCTATATCTCTATTTTGCTGAGTCCGCTATTCATTTTTATAAGCGTAATATTTTTCACATCAAAATTGGCTTATCGTTCAGAAATTGTAGCTGTGCTAAGCAGTGGAACAAGCTTTTACCGATTTTTATACCCCTATTTTTTAGCTGCAGCGCTGCTAACTGGCTTTTTATTATATATGAATCATGTTATAGTACCCAAGGCGAACAAAGGCCGCATAGCTTATGAAGATGCTTATTTAAGGCATGAATTTATATATGCCGATAGGAATGTACACATGCAATTAAAGCCTAACAACTTTGCGTACATGGAGCGTTACGACAATAGAAAAAAAACAGGCTTCAAACTTTCATTAGAAGAATTTAAAGATGGACAGCTTATAAAAAAGTTAATGTCTGAACGGTTTATGTGGAATGATAGCACCGAGCGTTGGGAAATTGAAAATGGTTGGATAAGAACCTTTAATGGCGATCAAGAAACGGTAGTTGAGTTTTTAAAAATTGACACCACATTAACCATGCACCCCAACGACTTTACTAGAAAAGATAACATTAAGGAAGCTATGACAACTAAAGAACTAGCTGCTTACATTGCCATTGAAGATGAAAAGGGTTTAACAAATACCATTGAATTTGTGGTTGAAAAGTTAAGACGAACAGCATCACCAATTTCAACCTTTATTTTAACCTTAATTGGAGTATCAATTGCATCACGCAAAGTAAGAGGTGGCATGGGTTTGCATTTAGCTGTTGGTATCGGCATTGCTGCACTATACATTATGTTTCAGCAGTTTTCTATGACCTATTCAATACAAGGTAGTTTGTCACCAATGTTAGGTGTATGGATTCCCAATATTATATTTGGAGCTTTTAGTATATTCTTATTAAAAATTGCACCTAAATAAAAAACGCTCGTATTTACTTTTTCATGCCATAGTATTGGTTTGGGGTTTTACAGGAGTTATTGGCAATATAATTTCCATTTCGGCCATGCCTTTGGTTTTTTGGCGAATGGGCATTGCAGCATTGGGTTTACTCTTAATTGTAAATAAAAAAATATTTACCGTAAAACTTAGTGTTAAAGACTTGGCTATAATTGTTGGTACCGGTTTTATTGTTGCCTTGCATTGGATTACTTTTTTTCATGCCATTAAAATTTCTACCGTTTCGTTAACGCTATGTTGCATGGCAAGTGGCACTTTGTTTACCGCTATTTTAGAACCATTATCAGAAAAAAAATTACCCCATTGGCTTGAGCCATTAATTGGTGTGGTTATAATTATTGGTTTAGTGCTAATATTTAATTTTGAGTTTGAGCACAAGTGGGGAATTCTTACCGCTTTGCTATCTGCATTATTGGCCAGTGTATTTACCGTTATAAATAAGCATTTAGTTGCCCGAATACCTTCTGGAGTTATAAGCTTTTACGAAATGCTGGCAGGCTTTGGCGTTATTGCTATTGTTGGGTTGTTTTTAAATTCAAATTTTTATTCCAATATAATTCCAAACACTAGCGACCTAATTTGGCTACTAATACTCGGCTTAATTTGCACAGCTATTGCCTTTGCCATATCAATTGAAGTTATGAAACACATTTCGGCTTATACTGTTGCTTTGGTAATTAATCTGGAGCCTGTTTATGGAATAGTACTTGCGTTGATAATTTTTGGTGAAAGCGAAAAAATGACTTCAGGATTTTACCTTGGTGCAGCAATTATTCTGCTAGGCATATTTGGTTACCCACTAGTTAAAAAAAGTATTATTTCTACTTAAAACGGCACCGATTCCATATCGTCATTATTGAAGTTATCTCCTCCAAAATCATTGCCGTCATTTATTTTAGAACTTACCATTTTCACCTCTTGATTGGTGCCAACAGGCGTGTACCATTCTGGCATTTCGCTCAACTCAAAATTGATAAACTTGGCGTAAGTTTTAATAAATCTGATAGGAATTTCCATAGTAGCACCATTTCTGTGCTTTGATATAATAAGATGTGTTAAGCCTTCTGTGCTTTGTCCATTGGCATCTTCTGTTATACCATAATAATCGGGACGATATAAAAACATAACCATATCAGCATCTTGCTCAATTGCTCCAGACTCTCTAAGGTCACTAAGCTGTGGTTTTTTATCTCCACTTCTGGTTTCTACTGCGCGACTCAATTGCGATAAAGCAATCACTGGAATTTCCAATTCTTTTGCTATACTCTTTAACGATCTTGAAATAATGCTAATCTCCTCTTGTCGGTTTCCAGTTTTTGAATTATCAATACCACTCATCAATTGTAAATAATCAATAATAATCATGTCAATACCATGCTGCATTTTTAATCTACGGCATTTAGCTCTTAGCTGAAAAATATTAATAGCAGGCGTATCATCTATAAACAACTTGGCGTCTTCCAAATCTGAAATACGGTGATTCAATTGTGTCCACTCATGTGGCTCTAGGTTTCCTTTTCGTAATTTTTCTGCCGGCAATTCAGTTTCACCAGATATTAAACGATTGGTTAACTGCAGTGAAGACATCTCTAATGAGAAAATGGCAATGGCCTTGTTACCCAAGATGGCTGCATTACGTGCAACTGCCAAGGTAAAGGCTGTTTTACCCATACCAGGTCGAGCAGCTACGATAATCAAATCTGATTTTTGGAAGCCTGATGTTAATCTATCTAATTCTGTAAAGCCAGTTGGCACACCTGTAAGGTCAGACTCTTGCGCTTGTATTTGCTCAATTTGATCAATGGCTTTTTTCAATAGCTTTGTCATTGGCTCAAAATTTTTCTGCAAGTTTTGATCTGCTACTGAGTAGATGCCTTTCTCGGCCTTGTCAAGCAGTTCGAATACATCAGTTGTGTCTTCATAAGCATCTTTAATAATTTCGTTGCTTATTCGTATTAACTCGCGCTGTATGTGCTTTTGCGAAACTATACGTGCATGGTACTCAACGTTGGCACTTGATGCTACTCTATTTGTTAATTCAGTAACAAAAAATGCTCCACCAACCACATCTAACTCACCATTTTTTCTTAGCCTATCGGTAACCGTTAATATGTCTACAGGCTCTGTATTGTGGAAAAGTTCGAGCATGGCTTTATAGATCTTTTGATGCGCATCTACATAAAAGCTGCTTTCATCTAAAATATCTATCACAACTGATACCGCATCACGCTCTAACATCATGGCGCCTAACACAGCTTCCTCTAAATCTTTTGCCTGTGGCGGTAACTTACCAAACAAATAGTTAGACAAATCACCATCAGAATTCTTATTGGTAATACGTTTCAGGGTTTTGTCTGCAGTATCTATTGGGTTGGCCATAGTGGTTGGTTAATTATTATTAGGTTATTGGTGATTAGTTTGGTCAAACATATTTCTAAATTTCATTACATCATATTAAAAAAGAAAGTAAAGATTTACCCATGTTAATAGTTAAAAAACTAAATGCTACACAATGTACTGATAACGGAAAGTTGAGTTAAAGAGTGCCCAGTAGTTAACAATTGAAAATATTTGTGGGTAAGCTGTTGATAAGCCCATTGTTTTCAACAAAAAGATGATGTTATTTGACAAATATTTCATTAAAAAATTAAAATGTAACTTGCCTGCATCAATTTATATATATGAAAACAATGACTTGTAAACAACTAGGTGGTGCTTGCGACCTAGCATTTAAAGCAGAATCTTTTGAAGAAATTGCAGAGCTAAGCAAACAACACGGAACCGAAATGTTCCAAAAAAATGATGGGCCGCATTTAGAGGCTATGAGAAAAATGATGGAGTTGATGAAAGACCCCAATGCAATGCAATCTTGGTTTGCAGAAAAAAAGAAGGAGTTTGAAGCGTTGTAAACAATTTTGAACAATCTATTTAACTACCCATTCGAAATTCAAATAAATGAACGACATTGCCATCAAAAAGCTACAAGCATCTGACAAAGAAACCTTATTCTCAATAATATCCAATAACGAGTGGCCCTTCCATTCAGGCGTTAAATTAAATAGAGAAAAATTTGACCAACGCTTTGAAAACAATTTTTACAAAAAAAACCAGAAGTAGCTACTTTTTTAATTTTAAATGAAAACCAAACCATAGGTTTTATTAGAATTTTTGATTTAGGTGAAGATCTTAAAAGTGACGAAACTCCTTTGTTTGATATTAGGCTAGCGGATAATAGTCGTAGCAAAGGTTGTGGCAGCGTTGCGCTAAAGCAAATAGTTGATTATGTTTTTAACAACTACCCCAATAAAAAAAGAATTGAGGCTACTACTCGAAACGACAACAAAGCAATGAGAAGAGTTTTGGAAAAGTGCTTGTTTGTTAAAGAGGCCCATTATCGCAAAGGATGGAGCGGCCAAGATGGAAAAGACTATGATGCTATTGGATATGGCATTTTAAAGGAAGATTGGGAACTAGGGAGTGTTACCGAATTAGATTGGAATGCATAAACCATTGGAATAGTCGTGGCTTGAAGTTTCTTTAAAATTTAGTATCTTGTATGTAATGAGGCAAATTACCCTAATCCTCCTATGCTGCCTATTTTTTTTAAGTTCGTTTAGCCAAGAGTTGGAAATTACCTGTTCGTTTGGGCATAATACGCTTTATAATATTGAAGATAATCAATCATCAAATTACACCTCAGGCAGTGCAGTTTGTGCTGAGATCTCTGTAGGATTTGATGTAGCAAGTCTGCCAGGCGGTAAGTTCATAATTTTCAGTGGAATAGAAAACTATAAGGGAAGTTTCAGCCATTCTCATAATGGTAAATGGCAAGGAAATGGCACTTATGGAAAAATGGAAAAAACTAATCTATCTCTTGGGTTTTTCCCTCTAAATTTTAAAATTCTCAACAAAGTTGAATTGAATATCGGTTTCCAATATTCGGTTTTATTAGATGGAGAAGCTGAAGGAGAGCAAAAATCATGGTATAGTTATAACCTTTGGCCCGATACAACTACCTCTTTTGACGGAGCTGATTTTATTGAAAAAGAATTTATTGGATTAAAGTTGAGAGCTAAATACCCCATTAAATTAAGTCCAACCACAGTTGTTTCACCAACTATCACAAGTCTTATAGGTATAACATCCGAAATCAAAAATGCTGGCAAACCCCAATCTATTCGAAACTATTTAGGAGTTGGAGTGAGTAAAATCTTTTGAATATTTCGAACAAACAAAAAGATACTGAATCAAGTTCAGCATGACTAACATCCCTCTCCTAAGTTTGCAACTTAGGAGTATGAGTAAAGATAAGTATGCGACTTAACTAAACGCATTAATACCCGTAACATCCATACCGGTAATTAACAGATGAATTTCGTGGGTACCTTCATAAGTTATTACACTTTCTAAATTGGCCATGTGTCGCATAATTGGAAACTCATCAGTAATACCCATACCACCTAACATCTGTCTGCTATCACGACAAATTTTCAATGCCATTTCCACATTGTTTCTCTTGGCCATACTTATTTGCGCAGGTGTTGCTTTGCCTTCATTTTTCAATTGCCCTAATCGCAAAGCCATCAATTGTGCCTTGGTAATTTCAGTTACCATTTCTGCCAACTTCTTTTGAGTTAACTGAAATCCTGCCAACGGTTTTCCAAATTGTATTCTTTCTTTTGAGTATCGCAAAGCAGTTTCGTAACAATCAGTTGCGCAACCAATAGCTCCCCAAGCAATGCCATACCTAGCAGAACTCAAACAAGTCAATGGTCCTTTTAGTCCCTTAATTTCAGGAAAAATGTTTTCTTTAGGCACTTTAACATTGCTAAACACCAACTCGCCAGTTGCGGAAGCTCTTAAACTCCATTTTCCATGGGTTTCGGGTGTAGTAAAGCCTTCCATACCCCGCTCAACAATTAAACCTCTAATTTTTCCTTCTTCATCTTTTGCCCACACCACAGCAATATCAGCAAATGGCGCATTGCTAATCCACATTTTTGCGCCATTTAAAATTACATGGTCGCCAGCATCTTTAAAGTTGGTTGTCATACCTGCAGGATTACTCCCGTGATCAGGCTCAGTTAAACCAAAACAACCCATCATTTCTCCTGTTGCCAACTTTGGTAAAAACTTCATTTTCTGTTCTTCACTTCCAAATTGTTCAATTGGGTACATTACCAAACTCCCTTGAACACTTGCTGTTGAGCGTATGCCCGAATCACAACGCTCCAACTCTTGCATAATTATTCCATACGAAATTTGGTCTAAACCGCCTCCGCCATACTTGGCATCAATGTGCGGACCAAAAGCACCAATTTCTCCTAACCCTTTAATAATGTGATGAGGGAAACGAGCCGCTTGCGCATAATCTTCAATAATTGGAGATATCTCTTTTTTTACCCAATCTCTTGCACTGCTTCTAATTAAAAGCTGCTCCTCAGTTAATAAATCATCCAAGTTATAATAATCAGTTCCTTGGTATTGGTCTTGACTATTTCGTGGTTCAATTTTTACTCCGTTGTCTGAAAAGTTCGTTCCGCTCATTAGAAATTTTATTTGGTTCAAAATTAATAACATAATATTTGGTTACTTTGTTATCATGTCATTAATTGCTATTGAAGGAATGAGATTTTTTGCACGACACGGATATTATCCGCAAGAGCAAAAAATTGGTTGCCATTTTATTGTTGATGTTTATGTAGAGGCCGATATTGTGGTTGCTGCTGAAACGGATGAACTGAAAGAAACTGTTGATTACCAAACAGTTCATAAGTTGAGCCAAGAGGTTATGGATGAACCGTTTAAATTAATTGAGCATGTTGCACACAACATTATTGAAAAAATAAGTTCAACACTAACAGATGTAGATATGATAAAGGTTAGGGTATCTAAGTTAAATCCGCCTGCATGTGGCAGTGCCGAAAGGGCATATATTGAATTGCAGAAAAGTTTCACCTAATATATAATTAGTGTAGCTTTGTACTACTTTAAAATATGAGGGTCTCGTGGCCGAGTGGTTAGGCTGGGCTCTGCAAAAGCTCCCACAGCGGTTCAAATCCGCTCGAGACCTCTACTAAAGATCCATTTTCTGAAAAGAGGATGGATCTTTTTAATTATGTTATCCATGATTCCAAGAAAAGATTACTTATTGGTAATAATACAATTTTGTCTTTTTGGTGTATTTGCTTTTCTAAATTTCAATGTATCATTCCTAGAAAATTTCACTGCTAAACTCTGCGGCTATCTTTTAGTTAGTATTGGTTTGTTAACCATATTTTTTGCTTTTCTGCAGCTAAATACAAATTTAAGTCCATTCCCAAGTCCTAAAAAATCTGCTGTTTTAGTTACAAGTGGCATGTTTAATATAGTTCGTCATCCTATATATGCTGGTATATTTGGGCTCATGCTAGGTCTTAGTTTAATTTTTGCAGATGGTTTTAAGCTGTTAATTGCCATTTTAGTTTACCTTTTCTTTTTATACAAAAGCAATTATGAAGAGCACTTGCTTACAAAGGCGTTCCCTGAATATGAGATTTATAAAAGCAGTGTTGGTCGTTTTTTACCAAAATTGAGTCAGCTAAAAAGTTAAATCAAATTACCGTTTACAACGTGAATAAATTTTAAATAGTAATTAGCATTAATTTTGAAAAACTTTGAATAAGTATTTCGAAATTTTTGTTAACTCTTTTGGCGATTATGCCAATTACCTTTGGAAAGAAATTAGCCAACCTACTTGGAACAGCTACTTTTACTGGCTAATAGGTATTTCATTAATCTTCTTAATCATTGAAGTGATAGTGCCGTGGCGCAAAAATCAAAAAGTACTTAGAAAAGACTTTTGGTTAGATGCCTTTTATATGTTTTTCAATTTTTTCATTTTCTTTTTAATTGGCTACAATGCAGTAAGCAATGTGTTTGTAGAGCTGTTTAAAGATGGTTTGGCAAGCATTGGCATTGAAAATATTTTGGCCCCAAAAATTCAGGCAATGCCAATTTGGGGTCAATTGCTATTAATGCTTTTTATAAGAGATTTTATACACTTTAACATTCACCGCTTATTGCACCGAGTACCTTTTCTTTGGAACTTTCATAAAGTGCATCATTCAGTTAAAGAAATGGGGTTTGCGGCCCATTTACGCTTTCATTGGATGGAAAATGTAGTTTACCGATTTTTGGAATACTTACCATTGGCCTTAATTGGTTTTAGCTTAGAGAGCTTTTTTGTTGTTTACATGTTTAGCTTAACGGTTGGCCATTTTAACCACAGCAATTTTAAATTAAACTTAGGGCCGCTAAAATATATTTTTAACAACCCTCAAATGCATATTTGGCACCATGCAAAATCAATCCCTAGTAAAAATCATCATTTTGGCGTAAACTTTGGTTTAACTTTTAGTTTTTGGGATTACATTTTTAAAACTGCTTATATACCAAATTCTGGAAAAGACATTGAGTTGGGCTTTGAAGATGTTGATGATTTTCCTAAAGATTTTATTGGTCAGCAATTGTACCCTCTAACTAAAAAGAAGCAACAATGATGTTAATTGCCGAAAGTGGCTCAACAAAAACGGATTGGGTATTGATAGATACTGCTGAAAACGAATTAATCAAAATGGAAACCATTGGGTTTAATCCAATGTTTCATAGCACTAAATTTATTGCCAATGCAATTGCACAAAACCAATCGCTTTTAGATTTAAAAGGAAGCATTCACGAAATCCATTTTTATGGTGCTAGCTGTTCTAGTGATGATAGGAATTTGATAGTTTTTGAAGCGTTGAAAGGGGTACTTGCAACTGACAATATTTTTGTAAAACATGACTTAGATGCTGCCGTATATGCTACAACTAAAGCCAAGAAAGGCATTGCTTGTATTTTAGGTACAGGATCAAACGCTGCTTTTTTTGACGGATCAAAAACACATCAAACCAATCCTGCCTTAGGCTATATTTTAGGAGATGAAGGCAGCGGTGCTCATTTGGGAAAACAATTGTTAAAAGACTACCTATATCATCAAATTCCTCAAAAACTTAAAACTGCTCTAGAAGATAAATATAATTTGAATAAGGAAATTATTTTTAAAAATGTTTATCATCAACCCAATGCCAATGTTTACCTAGCATCTTTTGCTAAATTTTTATCTGCGCATAAGCAAGATGCCTATGTTACAGACCTAATAAAAAATGGGTTTGTTGATTTTTTAACCCATCATGTATGTTGTTTTAATCAATATAAAACAGTTCAAACGCATTTTGTGGGATCAATTGCATTTCATTTTAAAGCAATTTTAGAAGAAGCTTGCAGTGAAAAGAATATTAACATTGGAAGCATAATACACCGACCAATTGATGGACTGGTAGAATATCATCAATCACTAAAAAAGTAGAATTTATCTTTATACAGTAATTGATCACTAGAAACACTTACTAGATAAATTCCTTGAGCAAACTCATTAATGTCAATCACTTGAGTTAAAGTATTGGCAACAGCAGTTTGATATAACAACTGTCCATTTAAGCCATGTATTTGCAGCCTACCAGCATCTAATACACTATCAAAATTTACCATTAGTTTGTTATTAATAATCGTAACATCAATATTTGGGTTGGTCTCATAGGTTATACTTTTTACAGCTGAATAATCAAAATCTCCATTGGCATCAACTTGCTTTAACCGGTAGTAGTTTATGCCCTGGGCAGGATGCTGATCAGCAAAATTATATTCTACCGCTTGATTCGTATTACCCGCACCTTTCACTATTCCAATTTTGTTCCAATCTTGACCATTTATTGACCGTTCAATTTCAAAGCGGTCATTATTGTATTCGCTAGCAGTTATCCATTTAACTATTACATCATTGCCATAAAGTGTTGCAACAAATTCTTTAAAACTTACAGGTAAAACAATAGTGGAATCTGGAGTTAAAAAAGGTGCCAAGTTCCATTTCATTAAAACCACCGCATCATTGGTATGGCTATCAATTTTAGTTGGCTGAAAAGCGTTTATAGTAGTTGGAAAATCAGCGCTATGAGCAGTTCCAGTAATTACCAAAATACTATCATTTGCTAATTCAGGCTCGGCCCATTTATTATAGTCATTAAAAGACCCCCCTAGCAAAGTACTATACTTTAAAGTGGTGAAGTCTTTATCCATTACTGCTAAAACAAAATCAAAAGCTCGGTTAACTGTTTGCACAGCATCATTCGTTAATGGAAAATTAAAACTTGCAGTTTCACCAGTAATTATCACTTCTTCTTCACTACTTCCTAATGTAATTCCATAGGCTTCATCTGGATTGGCACCTCCCAAAAATGTGCTTGTTTGATTGGTCCCAGTTGCATCCAACTTACCTATTAACATCATATAGAACCCTGGAAATCCAGTAAAAGTATTGGTAAATGCCGTTGGGCTTACAGGAAAATCAGCTGATGCTGTACTGCCTCCAAAATAGAGTTCTCCAGCGCTATTTACTTCTACGCTGTAAAGCAATTCATTGTCTGTGCCACCCATATAAGTTGAATAGTCCAAACTGTTAGAAGACACGTTATATTTAAGTAAAAAGCAATCATTATTGCTACTATGGGTAACATCAAAAGCACCCAAGGTAGTAGGGAAGTTGTTGGATCGTGTATGCCCACCAACATAAACATTCCCTGCATTATCAATATCTATGGCATAAGCAAAATCACTTGCACTCCCTCCTATAAAAGTGCTGTACAGTAAGGCGTTACCTTGTGTTGACAATATTGTTAACATGGCATCAAATCCTGTATTAATAGTCCCATAAAGGGCATTGCCAGTAACTGGATAATCCGCAGATCTTGTAGCCCCAACAACATGGGCACGATCATTATAAATTTCCATTGAATAAGTTCGGTCGTTGCCCGAACCACCAATTAATGTTGAATAAATAAGCGAATCGCCATTAGCACTCAATTTATATACATACGAATCCCAGTCATTATTGTAAGTTGTTTCATAGGCGCCAGCAGTAGTCGGAAAATTTTGAGAAAGTGTATACCCACAACTATATGCCTCACCATTACCATTCACCCTAATGGCATTGGAAACTTCTAAAGAATCACCTCCAACAAAAGTTGAATACAAAATACTGCTGCCCGCAGGGTTCAATTTGGTTATGTAAGTATCTCCACCTTTATTATAACTTGTATCATAAGCACCAACAGTTTTAGGATAGTCATTGTGAAATACTACTCCCGAAAAATAAATATTATTCTGCAGGTCTAATTGCACACTATAAGCATAATCATCACACATGCCACACGTAACATAGGTGGAGTATTCTAAAATAGGATCAATAACAAGCGTCACATCTGTTGGTACTTCATCCAATAATTTAAATCCGAACGTTGTAGAATCAATTGTATAAAAAATAGCTTCCACGATACACTGATCGCCATTTTCTAAATAATAAGCTTTAGGTATGTAACTATAAACTTCACCAATTGAAGTACCTAACTCAAGTGCATCATCCTTTATTTTAGAACTAACCAGTCCTTTAAACTGCAATTGGATATCTTCTACACTAGCATCTGCTTCAAGTATAAAATCAAATTCATACTGATCATTTTTATTGAAATAATGTTTTACATGAATACCCGGATAAATATGGTTTACCTGAACCGACTCATAATTTTTGCAATTAGTAGACCACAAGCTGGATTCTTTACCAAAAAAATAGTTAAAATTGGTGCCTAGCGCCATTTGCTTGTCAATTGCACCCACACTAAGCGAATTGGCAAACTCCATATCCCAAACATGCCCTTTAAATTTAGAAAGATGCATTTCTTTAGAATCTGTCGATTTAGATTGAACCTTCTGCACCATATCAGCCCTAACTCCGTTATGTTTAATCCACAGATTAAATGCATTGGCATTGCTCTTGGCAATTACTTCTGCGTTCCATTGTGTTTTATTCTCAATAAAATTGCTCGAAAAACCAGTTTGGGGAGAGATTAAAATAAAATAGGTCGATAAAAGATAAATTAATTTTTTAATAGGATTCATCATGATTACATTTGGGAAGGCCAATGACTAAAATTAAGCTATTAATTAATCAATCTGAAATTGGAGCCGGAACACGTGGCAGCAGTTTGGGACCAAATGCAATGAAAATTGCCGCTTTAAATGCAGGTAGTGAGTTCTTTTTTAGGAATGAGCAATTGATAATACCTAATGAAAATGAGCAGTTGTATGAAGCCGTTGACACTCCTTTTGCCAAAAGAATTGAAGCCATTCAACGAGTATTTACCAATGTATGTAATACCGTAAAGCAAACATTAGACAATGATATTTTTCCTGTAATTATTGCTGCCGATCATGCTTCTGCCGGAGGCACTATTGCAGGCTTAAAAGCAAAATTCCCTAACGACAGATTGGGTGTAATTTGGATTGATGCCCATGCAGATTTGCACAATCCCTACACTACACCATCTGGCAATGTACATGGCATGCCATTGGCAACTGCAATTGCAGACGACAATATTGAAATGCAAAAAAATAATATTGAAGGAAAAACATTAACTGCCTGGCAAGCAATTAAAAGCATGGGTAAAATTGAACCTAAAATTTTACCAGAAGATATTGTTTTTATAGCAGTTAGAGATACTGAAAAAGAAGAAGAACACTTAATGCAAAAGCACAGTATGCGAAATTTTACTGTTGCTGAAGTTAAGCGAAATGGACCAGATACTGTTGCTCAACAAGCCTTAGCACAATTAAAAGATTGCGATAAAATATTCTTATCATTTGATGTGGATAGTATGGATTGTGAGTTAGTAAGCATGGGTACAGGCACGCCAGTGCCTAATGGATTAACAGAAAATGAAAGCACACACATAATAAATCAATTGTTAAAAGATCCCCGAATTTGTGCATTAGAGTTGGTTGAGGTAAACCCAACCTTAGACAATAAATGCAATACCATGGCCGAAACGGCTTTTAGGATCTTGGAAAGAGCCTGTCAGTTAATTAAATCTCGCTCTTAAAGCATTGAATAACACCTGAAATACCCGTAAATTTGCATTATGAATCAATTAATGAAAATTACAATTTCCTTTGCCTTTGTAATACTATCATTAACATGCTACTCACAAATACTTTCAACAGCTAACGATACAATAAACGGAACAGGTACCGTTGCATCTGAAGATATTAATTGTAGCACTTCCATTTCAGTTACCAGATCATCTAAAGTTACATGGGAAGTAATAAATCAAAATTTACCTTCAGGTTGGGATTTTTGGATTTGTTTAGACATTTGCTACCCTCCCAATGTACAATCAGGCAGGTTAAATATTGAATTAATTCAATCGTTAAGTTGCCACTGCGACCCCAATGGTATATCGGGCAGTGGCAGTTTTGATATAAAATTTAGACATGCACTACTACCATCAGATACTGTTATGGTACGTGTTGAGTGCAATGCTGCTGTTTCCAATATTAATGATGAGAATGAGGATTTTGTAAAAATATATCCTAATCCAACTAATAATAGAGTTACCATTGATATGGTAAATGAGCAAATTAGCAGTGTATCAATTTATAATACCCAAGGCCAAAGCGCAGCCAATTTTAGCGACCTTAGCGACACAAAATTTACCTTTGCTACCAATGAAATGGTTGAAGGAAATTATTTGATTAAAGTAATTTTAGATAACGGCACAACACGCTATTCTTATCTAAATAAATCAAGATAATTTAGAATTAATTAAACCTTAGTTTCTTTATTCTGTTAAATTTGTCGAACCGATAAACATTACAGGAAATGGCAATTGAAATGCACCCGTTAAGGGTAAATAAAATAATTAAAGAAACTTCAGATACGATAACTATTCTATTTGATGTACCTCAAAATTTAGCAGACACTTATCAATATAAACCAGGGCAATATTTAACGCTTGACGTTGAAATTGATGGCAAAAAAAATCGTAGATGCTACTCTTTATGCACTGCCCCTAATGTTGATGTAGATTTAGGAGTTTCGGTTAAACGAGTAATAGGTGGATTGGTAAGTAATTATTTGCCCGATAACTTAAAAGAAGGTGATACCATCAGTGTTATGCAGCCGATGGGCAACTTTACACCTACTTTAAATAAATTTCAAAAGAAATCTTACGTATTGTTTGGAGCTGGTAGTGGCATAACTCCACTAATGAGCATAATAAAATCGATTTTACACAGCGAGCCTAATAGTTCTATAACATTGTTTTTTGGTAACCGCAGTAGTGATACAATAATCTATCATAAACAATTGGATGAAATTGCTTCTGCGAACGCTGATAAGGTAAGAGTTATTCATTGCCTTTCTCAACCTGAAGCTGGTTGGGATGGTTACAGTGGTAGAATTGATAATGAAAAAGTAAACTATTTTATGAACACCTATATGCAAGGCCATGTAGGCATGCATGATTATTATGTTTGTGGTCCTAATGAATTTATCAAATCAACTGAAAGTGCATTGCTCGAGTTAAGCGTGCCGGAACCAAAAATAAATATAGAGTATTTTACGCTGCCAACGGCCAAAGAAGCCCAAGACCAACAAATTGTTGGTGGTGCCAATGAAGCAACTGTAGAAGTTGAAAGTTTTGACGGACCGCATGAAATAAAAGTGATTTATGATAGTACGGAGTATGACATGAAGATTGATGACAACACCACTATACTTCAACAAGCTATTGATGATGATATTGACCCACCCTACTCATGCAAAGTTGCAGCTTGCACTACTTGCAGAGCCAAGGTGCTAAAAGGCAAGGTGAGCATGGATGATAGAGAAATGCTAACGGATGAAGAAATTGAAGAAGGATACGTTTTAACCTGCCAAGCACACCCTATTACCAAAGAAGTAACTGTAAGTTATGATGAATAAGCAACCAAATTGGTATTTATCATATCTTTTAGGAGTAACTTAGCAAAGTGGTATTAGCACAAACAGATTCAGGAAAAATAGAACATAGCAAAAACTATAAAAGGTTTAAGCTAAAGTTTTATAAATATGAGTACGACATGGATGTTGTTGAATTTGCCTATCTATTAAAGTCTACTAGAAACATTTATCTGGACTGCAAAGAGTTTAATCAAGCTTGGTACAAAAAGTTTTTCCTAAGATTTAGAAAATATAAAAAGCCTTCATGGTTATCTAAATCTGAAGTTATTGAGCTTTGGGATTTGTTAACCGACACCAAATCGGTAATTGAGATGGATTACATTTTGAAAGATCGCTTGAAGATTAAATAACCCACCCCTTGCCCCTCCAAGGAGGGGAATTCAATTTTAGTTTAAACAAAATTCTGATTTTTAATTCTATTTCCTTTTTAAGGATAGGAAACACATTTTTAGGACAAGTCAAATATTCGTTCAGGAGTTTTCCCCTTTGTAAACAGAGTTTTGAAGTCTCCTCCTTGGAGGAGAAGATTTTCAAGCAATTCATCTTGAGCGCGTAGCAGTCGAAAGACGATTGTGTAGTAAAATCATAGGTAGATTCTTTGACTTTTCACCTCCACCCCGCTTCTAGGCGGGCAGGCTTAGACATCTACTATTGAGGAGAAGAAATAGATTTTGAGTTAAGAGTCAAAACCTTTCGTTTACCAAATAATTCATTTAGCGGTTTTCTCTCCTTTCTAAGGAGAGATGTCCGATAGGACAGAGAGGTTAGTACTTTGTCATGCTGGATTTATTTCACCATCTTTCTTCTAAAAATTTGCAAAGATTCTGAATCAAGTTCAGAATGACATTTAAATATTTTATGGAATCCCACAACTCATCACATCTATTCTTTGTAAACAGAATAATAGATGTCAGTTTTAACACAACCAAAATCATTTGAAATACCTAATCCTATTACATGGATTAAAAAAGATGCTAGACATTTTCAAATAGTATACCTAACCGGTTTTTTACTTTTTGGCATTTTTAAACTCGGTTGGGAAGCTGATATTTTTAAGTATGTTGCCATATTTGCTACAGGCTTAGCCATACAATCAATTGGCATTCACTTTACAACTAAAAATTATACCGGCTTAAAAAGTGCATTAATCACTTGCTTGGGTTTGTGCTTGCTATTAAACGCCACATCTATTTGGATATTTATTTTGGCGACAGCAATTGCCATTGGCAGTAAATTTTTAATCCGCTTTAAGGGCAAACATCTCTTTAATCCTGCTAATATTGGTTTGGTAGCAGCTATACTTATTACAGGGCAAGCATGGGTTTCACCAGGCCAATGGGGAAGCAGTGTAATTTTCGTTTACTTTTTAGGAGCAGCCGCTTTAATTGTATTATTAAAAGTTGGGCGTATAGACACTAGTTTGGCATTCCTAGGAACTTTCAGCGGATTGGTTTTTATAAAAACAGTTTTATATCAAGGTTGGCCGCTCGATCATTTTGTGCATTATTTATCTAATGGCACATTGCTCCTATTTACATTTTTTATGATAACAGATCCCGTTACTACTCCACGACATAGCACAGCGCGCATAATATGGGCAGCCGTTATCGGCATCATAACATTTATACTAGCAAGTGAATTTCATGTAAACAGTGCAGCTCCAATTTGGGCGCTAATAGCCATTACACCTTTCACTATAATCTTAAACAAAATATTTAAAGCAAAACAATTTAAATGGTAAACATTATGAATAAAATAGCAATTATATTTCTCGCACTATTGGTAACAGTTTCACCTGCATTTAGCTTTTGTGGCTTTTATGTAGCCAAAGCTGAGGCCCAACTTTTTAATGAACAGTCATCAGTAATTATTGGCAGGCATGATGGCCAAACGGTAATAACCATGAGCAACGATTTTAAAGGACCGTTGGATGAGTTTGCAATGGTAGTGCCTGTGCCAGAAGTATTAACCAAAGACAGAATTAGAATAGCAGACCAAAAAATATTTGACAAACTAGATGCTTATAGCGGACCAAGAATTGTTGAATACAATGACCCTAATCCATGCCAACCAATGTATGCCTTGGAAGAGATGTCAACTATGAGGTTTAAGTCAGCAAGAAATGAAGCACCTGCAGCTGATATGGTTGAAGATGAAAAAGACTATGGTGTTCAAATAGTTGAAAGCTATACCGTAGGTGAATATGATATTTTAATATTATCTGCCAACGAAAGCAATGGTTTAGAAAGATGGTTGATTGACAACGATTACAAAATACCCGTTGGTGCGCAAGAAGTTTTAGAGCCTTACATCAAAAACGACATGAAGTTTTTTGTGGTAAAAGTGAACCTTAAAAAAGCCAAGCAAAACGGCTATAATACCTTGCGACCTATTCAAATGACTTTTCAAACAGATAAGTTTATGTTGCCTATTCGTTTAGGAATGGCCAATGCAAAAGGCAATCAAGATTTAATAGTTTACTCGTTAACAAAAAAGGGAATGACGGAAGCTACCAATTATAAAACAACTAAAATACCTACCAATAAAGAAATTCCTGAATTTGTAGAAGCTCGTTTTGGTGAGTTTTATGTTGACCTATTTGACAAAACATGGAAGCAAGATAAAGATGCCGTATATGTTGAGTATGGCTGGGATTTAAGCTCTAACAATTTTGTAAAGTGCGATCCTTGTGTTACCAACCCACCAGTGTATGCCGATTTAAGAGAGGCCGGTATCTTTTGGGTTGATGACAATACTCAACGTCAATTTAGAACTACTGCAGATTATAATGGTGATGTGTATTTAACACGTTTACATGTTCGCTATAACAGAAGTACTTTTCCGCAAGATTTAAAATTTCAAGAAACACCTAACAAAGAAAGTTTTCAAGGGCGTTATGTAATGAACCACCCTGCGCAAGGAGATTTAACTTGTGATGCTGGCAAAAAGTATTTGAAAGATGTGGTAAAAAGAAGAACCAACGAATTAGAAAACTTAGCCGATTTAACTGGCTGGAACACTAAAGGTGAATATGCTGCCTATGTAGGCAAATATGAAAAAATGATTGATAAAAATTACAAAAAGGACAATGACAGTGGTACTGATGAAAATGGTTTTATCAAAGCTTTGCCTAAAAAAGGAATGATAATACCTATTGGAGCTGTTGGTGGCAACACTCCACCACCGTCTAGCAATTTCTTTATGTTTTGCTTAACGGCATTAACGCTAATTGGAGTTGGAATTTATATAAGAAAAAGAGAGAATAGATTGGTTTAAACAAAAACAAACACATCTTGAGCTTGTTGAAAGGTCGAGCAAGTCCAAAGGACGTTTGTTGAAAGGTAGTTATGTTAAGAGGAGCGCTTAGGAGTGCTCCTTTTTTTTGTTAACTTGAAGCAGAATGAATTATTTAACTTTTCTTCTATTGATTTGTATGATTCTTAGTGCTTGCAATCACGAAACTAAAGAGCAAAGTGCCCTTGTAAAACGGAACAATGAATTTTCTAATCTTGATGGTTATTGGATAATGTCAGAGTATATCGATTCAATTATGGAGTACAAAAATTTATATAAGCCGAGACATAAAATGCTAAGCTGGACATCAATGCTTTTGCATATAAGCAATGACTCTTTGCAATGCCACGGAATTATAATTCAACAAAGTAGAAACCAAAAAAAAACTACCCTTAATTCAGATAGTGTAATCCTGATTAACTGGACGGGAAACTATCACTTAACCTATAACCAAAATTTAGACATTATTAATGCTAAGGCGTTTAAAACAGTTCAAAATGGTTTAGACTCCATTGAATATAATTATAGGCGACTTAGGAAAACTGAAAATAGATTGGTGGCTGGTATTGATGGCAAACATTCTTGGGGGAAATTAAATATGAATTTCCGATCCTTTTTTATGGATAGTCTAATTGCTGGTAATTATCGCGAAATCCAAATAAAAAACAGGAATACAATCTTTTCAATGGACAACTTAGGAAATGTTAAAGGGTTTAAAAACTATCAACAATATAGCATTGCCACTAACTTTGGAACCTTACATCCTTTTGCAGATCAAAATGCCATTATTTTTGAAGACACCACAATAAAACCAATCAGAAATGAGCCTCCTGAAGATCATGGCGTTTATAGTTGGAAGTTTATTGGAGACACTTTGAAATTAACTAAAATGCTTACTAAAAGTTACGAGTCCTATACCAAAGGACATGAGTCCTATTACTTTGTAAAAATTGAGTAGTAATATGCACCAATACCAACTAATACTTATTAACCACCATCAGCGTCTCTCCTTAAATGACGCTAATTCGTGGTGAGATTAACAAAAATCACTAACACTATTAAATGAGAATTATTCTAATATCACTGTTGTTTTTATGTTACTTAATTCCAGTTACCGGATTAAATATTCAATATCAAGCAGATGATTGTAATTACGAAATATCAGGTTCTGAATTTTTGGATTCCAAAAACTTAATTGGAGCATTTTCATATCAGGGTCTCAAAAAATCTCAGGTAAAAAGAGCACGAAAAAACAACCATCCACAAGTAGCTAAGAGTGGCACTATAATGAATCATGAAAATCTTCATTTATGGGCATCTCAAATCTGTACCATTAAAAAGAAGAAGTTAATTAAAATTGAAATAACCCAAATGGCGGATTTAAAATTTTTAGTTATAAATTTTATTTATGAATAACCAACTACAAACCACTTTTAGAGTTTCAAGCAACGGTAACCACCATCAGCGTCTCTCCATAGTGGACGCTGATTCGTGGTGGCATTCAATCAATTATCAGCGTCCCTTGCAGGTGACACTGATAGGGATTTAAAGACGCTAATAGGGGTTAAACCCGATAATAAAAGTCCCTGCCTCCGGCACACAGGTCTTTCAAGAGATTCTGATTTGATATAAAACTTCATTAAATTCAATACCTAATGATAAAACCGATTAGATGAAACAGTTTGCTAATTTTATACAAGGCTTTGGTTATTCTCTTCTATTTATTCTTTTAGGCTTTTATATATTGCAAACTAAGGATTCCACTTTCGGAACTATAGTAGGATATTCTTGTATTATATTTTTTGGGGGATTATTGGTTTTCGCAATTTTCAAAAAATTAAAAGACAAAAAATAAGTCTCCTTACAACCATCACCTCTCCTAAGTTTGCAACTTAGGATTTATAATAGAAACAAGTCTGTGACTAGAAAAAAACAATTCTTTAAAACCCAACCTCATTGCGTCCCCGTTTCTAGAGATTGCACATCAAATAAACACGGCAATCTGCGTTAACTGAGCAGACTGCCGCGCAACATCCGCTAAAAGACGGATGGCTCGCAGTAACGTTTTTGTTTTAATCCTATGTTTCATCCCCACTAATCGTAGCATTTGCTACGATTTAATATGTTATAGCATATTCATGCAGTTTTCAACCCTAAATCGTGGAAGCATTTGCTCGCGCTTTGCTGTCTAAAAACAAAGTTAAACATAAACTCAACGAGAGTAACCTTTACCTTCATTAGATAAACAAGGGTAATTTTTAACTATATTTACACTCGTAATTAAATTAAACGTAAATATTACCTTCATTAAAATGGCAACTTACAACAAAGATAAACCATACAACAGCTTGCCACCTTTACCACCTAAAAAGGAATTGGAAACAAAAGAGGTGCTACGAAAAGTAATCACTTCAAGTAGAGCTTTGTCTCAGCTTAATGGAGCGATTACCAATTTACCAAACCCTCAATTATTCCTAGATACCATTCACTTGCAAGAAGCAAAAGCTAGTTCGGCAATTGAAAATATAATTACTACCAATGATAATTTATACCAATCAGTTATCGCCAGTAAAAAAATTGATGATGCTGCAACTAAAGAAGTGATTAGTTACAAAGAAGCACTTTGGTATGGCCTAAAGCAGTTAAAAAACAAACCTTTTATCACCACCAACCTTTGTGTTGAAATTATGCAGCGCATTAAACAAAACACATCAAACATTCGAACAACTCCTGGCACTACGCTTTGCAATACTAAGGGTAAAGTGATTTACACACCACCCACTGGAGAAAAAGTAATAAGAGATAAAATGAAAAATTTGGAAGATTTCATTAATACCAAAAGTGCGCTAGACCCATTGATTAAAATGGCATTGATGCATTATCAATTTGAGGCCATACATCCTTTTGCAGATGGAAATGGCAGAACTGGTAGAATACTTTTATTGCTATACCTTAAATTAGAAAACCTGCTAGACGTACCTGCAATTTACCTAAGTGAATACATAATTAAACATAAAAATGAATACTATAACCAACTACGATTGGTCACTGAAAAAGATGATTGGGAAGGTTGGATTATTTACATGTTAAATATGATAGAAAGCACCGCAATAAATGGACTTGTAAGATTAGAAGAAATTTTAAGTTTGATGGCAACCATGTCAGACAAAATAAAGACGGTACTTCCAAAAATTTATTCTAAAGAATTAATTGAATTACTATTTAAAATGCCTTATACAAAAAGGCAACATTTGATTGATGCAAAATTTGGCACTGCCAAAACAGTAGGTAACTATTTAATGGCATTGGAGGAAAAAGGATTCCTAAAATCCGTAAAATTGGGTAAGGAAAAACTATATCTAAATTATGTTTTAATGGAAGTATTAGAAAAGAAAACATTGTAATTATCAGCGTCCCTTGCAGTATACACTGATAGGGATAAGCGTGGCAATCTGCATTAACTTAACAGACTGCCGCGCAACATCCGCCAAAAGGCGGATGGCTCGCAGTAACGTTTTTATTTTAACCACCTCTCCTAAGTTTGCAACTTAGGATTTATAATAGAAACAAGTCTGTGACTTGAAAAAATCAACTCATTAAAACGCAACCTCATTGCGTCCCCGTTTCTATAGATTGCACAGCAAAGAAACGCGGCAATCTGCCTAACAAATGCAGACTGCCACACAACATCCTGCGGATGGTTCGCAGTGACGTTATGGATTGAAATGAAAAGAACATCCTTTTCATTACCTTAGCTAGCCTCAAAAAATACAATATGCTCATGTTAAAGAGGATGCTAAGTTTGGTTTTTGTTTTCATTTGCTTAACCGCATTAAGCTTTGCTCAAGACAAAAAAGATGATGATAAAAAGGATGACGCTAGTTCAACTTACAGCGGATTAAAATTTAGAAGCATTGGCCCGGCATTAATGTCGGGCAGAATTTCAGATATAGTAATTCATCCCAACAACGAAAACGTATGGTATGTTACAGCAGGCTCTGGCGGAGTTTGGAAAACTGAAAATGCAGGAACTACCTGGAAGTCATTATTTGACAAGCAAAAGAGCTACTCCATTGGTTGCGTTAGTTTAGATCCTCAAAACCCTGAGGTGGTTTGGATAGGCAGTGGCGAAAATGTTGGCGGAAGACATGTTGGTTATGGAGACGGCATTTACAAAAGTGAAGATGGAGGCAATACATGGAAAAACATGGGGCTTAAAACTTCTGAGCATTTATCAAAAATTATTATTCATCCCAATAACTCAAACATTGTTTGGGTAGCATCACAAGGGCCGCTTTGGAGCAAAGGTGGCGAAAGAGGTGTTTACAAAACCATTGATGGCGGTAAAACTTGGAAGCGAACATTGGGAGATGATGAGTGGGTTGGCGCAACCGATTTATTGATTGACCCTAGAAACTCGAATTTATTGTATGCTGCAACATGGCAACGACACCGCACCGTTGCAGGTTATATGGGTGGTGGTCCAGGTACTGCCATTTACAAATCGACTGATGGTGGAGAGACTTGGAATAAATTGAGTAACGGATTGCCTAAGAGTAACATGGGTAAAATTGGCTTGGCCATGTCGCCACAAAAGCCTGATGTAATTTATGCAGCTATTGAATTAGATAGAAGAAAAGGTGGCGTTTACAAAAGCGAAAACCAAGGCAACTCATGGAAAAAAATGAGTGATGCCGTTGCTGGTGGCACAGGACCGCATTATTATCAAGAGTTATATGTTTCACCACACAACTTTGATGAGATCTACTTAGCTGATAATTACATGCAAGTTTCTATTGATGGTGGCAAGACATTTACCCGAATGAATGAAAAAGAAAAACATGTTGACAACCATGCGGTAGCTTTTAAAGCGGATGACCCTAACTACATTTTGGTAGGCTGTGATGGTGGATTGTACGAAAGCTTTGATAAAACGGTTAACTGGAAGTTTGTTGACAATTTACCACTAACTCAATTTTATAAAATTGCTGTTGATGATGCGGAGCCTTTCTATCATGTTTACGGAGGCACACAAGATAACAATACACAAGGAGCACCTACCCAAACCGATAATGTGCATGGAATAAGAAACTCCGATTGGTTTGTATTATTAGGAGGTGATGGCCACCAGCCAGCTACTGAACCTGGCAACCCAAACATTGTTTATGTACAATGGCAAAGAGGCAACTTGAATAGGCACGACAGAGCTACAGGCGAAAATATTTACATTCAACCGCAACCTGAATTGGGCGAAAAGAATGATAGACACAATTGGGATGCGCCAATTTTGGTAAGTCCCCATGATCCAAAACGCATTTATCATGCTTCTCAAAGAGTATGGCAGTCTGATGACAGAGGAGATTCATGGAAAGCAATTTCTGGCGACTTAACCAAAAACATTGAACGCATTCAAACGCCATTTTATGGCCAAAAACAAAAGTGGGACAATGCCTGGGACATTTATGCAATGTCTAATTACAGCACTATTACATCTTTATCAGAATCGCCAAAGCAAGCCGGTTTACTTTATGCAGGTACTGATGATGGAGTAATACAAGTAACTGAAGATGGAGGCGATAATTGGAGAAAAGTTGACTTCTCAAAAATGAGAGGATTGCCAGCTACCGCATTTGTAAATGACATTAAAGCCGATTTACATAATGAAAATGTGGTGTATGCTGTTTTCGATAATCATAAATATGGCGATTACCAGCCATACTTATATAAGAGCAGCAATAAAGGAAAAACCTGGACCGACATTTCTAACAACATGCCCGACCGAAACATACTATGGCGCATTGTGCAAGACCATGAGCAAAGCGATCTGCTATTTTTAGGCACTGAATTTGGCGTTTACACTTCACTTAATGGAGGTACTTCTTGGCAGCAATTAAAAGGTGGTTTTCCAAACATTGCGGTGCGCGATTTAGCCATTCAAAAAAGAGAAAACGATTTAGTTGCTGGTACTTTTGGAAGAGGCATTTATATTTTGGATGACTATTCTTCCTTGAGAACCTTTGACCCTAACAATAAAGATTTAGAAGCGCAACTATATACGCCAAGAGCTGGTAAATGGTATATGCAAAGAAGAGTGTTGGGCAGGAGTAAACAAGCTGCACAAGGCGACAATTTTTTTGTTGCTGATAATCCTCCTTATGGGGTTGAGTTTACCTATTACCTTAAAGACAAGTACAAATCTAAAGAAGACAAACGAAAGGATAAGGAAAAAGAAATTGAGAAAGAAAAAGGAGAAATAGCTGTGCCTGCTTGGATTGATTTAGAGCAGGAAAAAAAGGAGATTGCTCCCAACGTTTGGTTGTTTGTTAATGATATAGAAGGCAATGTGATTAGAAAGGTTAAAGGCAAGAACAAAAAGGGCTTTAATCGCATTAGCTGGGACTACTCAACTGAATCAAAGTATACCATTACTGCCGATAATTTAGAAAGCAAACAAACAGGCTATACAGCTGGGCCAGGCAATTATACTGCCCAATTGTTTAAACAGATTGATGGGAATTACACGGCCATTGGTGAAAAAGTTTCATTTGAAGTACAAGCAGCTAATAACAATGCATTAAAAGGAAGCTCCCCTGAAAAAGTGGTTGAGCATTGGAAAAATGTTATGGCAATAAGGGCAGAAATGAATGATGTAAGTGCTGATATAAAGGAAACCAAAGAAGCCATTACTTTAATGCTTAAAGCATATGACAAAGCAACCATGAGTAATAATAATTTGCATGAGCAATTGCTAGAATCACGAATTCAAATTTTAAACTTAGAACAGCAATTGGGCGGAAGTAAAACGCGCAGAGAAGTTGGAGCACAAAATGATTATCCAAGTATTGGCAATTACGTATGGCGTGCAGGTAGTTGGGGCAATACTTATGGACCAACGCAATCGCATTTAAAGTATTTAGATTATGCCAACAAAATGTTAAGTGAAATGCAAGGCAAAGTAGCCAATATTACTACTTCATTAACACCAATGGAAAGTAAGTTGAAGCAAATTGGGGCACCGGAGATTAGGAGGTAAATGGGATATGAAAAAATTTGATTCAATAAAACTGATTGAAAATTTGGATAATCATTATCTGAACTCTGATTTAATTTATCACTACAAAAAAAATAGAGCTTTAATAATTTCAATACTCAATGCATTTCAAAAAACTTTCAATACCAAAACCCTTTCCACTAAAAGCTATGAATTAATTTTCACTGGTCTTCAACATAGCTTTGACACTGTCTATTATGAAGTGACAGGCATAAATCTAATCGAGATGTCTGCCATAATCCCGGAGTTAAAAGAAATCTTGACTCAAGGATTATATAACAAACATTGGAGAGTTAGATTCAACACAGTTATTGTTGGCAGCATGTATGAAGATGAAGCTTTGAAAATATCTTTTCTCAAGGCTGGTTTAAACGATAAAAGTAAAAGAGTAGTAGAAAAGGCTTGTGAACTTGCAACTTTCAGTGAGCCAGTTAAAAACCTATTCCCACATGTAAGAAAGGTCATCAAGTCCTTAAATGATGATGTGCAAGGCTTTATTAATGCCAATATGGCAATCAGTGAAAAAGGATACTTTCTCAATAAGGATAAGGATGGGGATATTACAATAACAATCGGAATAACTAATGGTCAATCGTGTTTTACTGTTTCAAAGTCTGAATTGGCAAATCTCGGAGAGCAAGGAGTCTATAACAAGTACAAGCAGCTTTAAATGTTAAGTCATTTCAAGCAATTGCTTCATCCAACATTACCCACCATCAGTGTCTCTCCTTAGAGGACGCTGATTCGTAGAAAGAATAAAACAATTTCACTTGTATTCAATCAATTATCAGTGTCCCTTGCAGGAGACAATGATAGGGATTATTTACATTGATGGAGGTAAGAGATAAGTTGACCGATTAAGGTGATCTTAAAAAATTGGAGCACTTGATATTAAAAATTAGTATCTTACAAATGCTCTTGGTTCTATCTGAATTAGTTAATTAAAATAATGAAATTTCTAATTCCCTTATTAGTGCTTGGCCTAATTTTCACTTCTTGTAAAAAAGACACCAACCTAGTTATACCACCTCCTGAAAAATGTGAGTTTATTGATTTTAAATATTATCAAAACGAACCCTATTTTTTAGGTGAAATGTCCAACAACTATATATCACTCGGTTTTGACTCCATCTTAAGTAATGATGGCATAAGTAGTTTTATTAATAGCTGGCCAACAATCTCTGAAACTGATTTGGCTATATTCCCACTAAATTCTTCAAACAATCCGTATAAGACTGTTATTGTGAAATTAAACAGTACACTGGAATGTTTAAAAATTCAAAACGTACTTAATACATTAGAAAATGAACCTTCCATTAAATACGCAAACTTTACATTTAAAACGGAAGATTGTCAAAGTCCTATCGGGCAAGCTTTAGGCAGCAAATGCGTTGACTATATGGGAAACTCCTTTAGCGTGAGGCTTCATAGCGCAAATGACAAAGCAAAGTTAGATTCAATTGTGAACATAACCAACACCAGAATTTTGTTTCAATACTCTTCTGGTTCTTATAGCGTTCTTGCAGACAAACATTCTAATGGCAACGCATTACAAATGGCCAATCGCTTTCATGAAACAAATTTGTTCCGCTGGGCTGAACCTGGTTTGGGCAAAATACCTGTGGAGTAACTTGTCTCCTCACGCAGCCATTACCCACCCTCAGTCTCTCTCGCAGAGAACGCTGATGAGTAGTTAGAAAAACCCATTTTCACGTGAATTTAACATCCAAATTATCTGTTACATTACTGATAATCTATTAGTTATAAAAATTATTACCCCAACTCTAATCTCTTTTTAGGATAAAATTTGGTTTGTCTCTAAACTACTCGCATTTTAAATTGTGGTTACAAACCACATAAAATGAAAATAATAACATTAACACTATTAATTGCCGCTTCAATTTTTAGTTTAAACGCTCAAATAGTAACCATACCAGATGCTAACTTTAAAGCATGTTTAGTAGGAGATACAGCGATTAACACCAATGGCGACAACGAAATACAGATAACTGAAGCAAATGCTTATACTGGTGCTATTGGTTGCTGGAGTCAATCAATTTCTGATTTAACTGGTATTGCAGCATTTACTTCTGCAACAAGTTTATCAGTTCAATACAACAATTTAACAACATTAGATGTGAGTCAAAATACAGCCTTAACTATTTTGACATGTGGCCAGAACAACCTAAGCGCATTAGATGTTAGCAATAATACAGCCCTAGAGGTTTTATATTTTGCCTTTAACAATATAAGCACCATAGATGTTAGTCAAAATACTGCGTTAACACAGTTGGTCGGTTTCAATAACTCACTCACAAGCTTAAACGTAGCCAATGGCAACAATACCAACTTTATTAGCTTTAATGCTACGGTCAACCCCAATCTTACTTGTATACAAGTGGATGATGTGACATACAGTAATCTCAACTGGCCAAATTTAGATACCACGGCAACTTATAATTTAAACTGCGGTGGAACGGTTTTGGTTAACTCAATTGTGGTAAACGGACAAGGTGGTGCAACAACCATTACAACAAATAATGGCACCTTGCAAATGCAAGCTACCATATTGCCTACCAATGCAACCAACCCAAATTACAATTGGAGCTTAACCAATGGCACAGGCACTGCAAGTATTGATGCTAGTGGATTGGTAACTGCTGCGACAAACGGTACGGTAACAGTTACCGCAACGGCAAGTGATGGTTCGGGAATAATGGGCAATGCTGTTATAACGTTATCAAACCAAGGTGTAACAAGCATTAATAATCATTCATTTGATAATTTAAATTGTTATCCTAACCCAGCAGTTGGTGTTGTAAATATTTCTACAACCGAAAAAATAACATCCATCAAACTATTGGATCTTACAGGAAAGACAATTCAAACATTCAATCCCGAAAGCAATCAAATTGATGTCTCAGTAATGGAAACTGGAGTTTACTTTTTAGAAATTGCCAATTCACAAAAATTGTCTGTAGTTAAGTTAATCTTAGAATAAGTCAACCATTCAGCCCTGTTTGGTGTTGTCACCAAACAGAAGGCTTATTTGGAACACGTGCAACAATTCAAAAGACAACTCCTGAAAAGCCCGAAAGTAGCAAGTTGCTATATTAACTCAGCACATCAATACACAATGTCATTGCTATCTCAATAGCTATTGCGGCAACTTGTGCTTAAATAAACAGACTGCCGCATAACATCCGCCAACCAGCGGATGATTCGCAGTGACGATATTAAACAATACATCAACCCTTCCCCGCCAAAGCCAACACATCCTTATTTTCCAAGTGCTTTTTTACCTGAGGATGCAGTACCGAATTAATCATTGCCAAACCAACGGTTGAGCTTTTTACCATTGGCGATATTTTATTGATGAACCATAATATTGGATAAAATATAGTCAGCAAAATATTAATCCAGCCAGTTTTTGACTTAACGCCTTTAACGGGAAATACAGTTCCTATCCGAAAAGCATAAGCATCTTTAAAGCCCATGTTAAAAATCATGTTTTCCGTTTTGCCCTTTACTCTTGCCCACATGCTACTACCTTTTTCAGTGCTGTCAGTACCAGCACCCGAAACATAATTAAAAACCATGTTGGGGTTTAAACTATGCAAAGTTGTAGCAAATGCTTCTGTAATATTGTAAGTAATTTTAGTATAGGCAGCCTCATCCATGCCTATTGATGAAATGCCTAAACAAAAAAAGCATGCATCATATCCACTCAGTTCATTTTTTATACCAGCTAGTTTAGTAAAATCTTTATGAAGGATCTCTTTCAGCTTAGCATGCTCCATGTTTACCGAACTTCTGTTTACAATCAATACTTCCTCAACGGCATCACTCTCCAAACATTCTATTAAAACTCCTTTGCCTATCATACCTGTGGTTCCTGTAATTATCACTTTCATGTAGTTCTAAAGTAACAATAAAACAAAACAATATATTACTTGAGCGTAGTTGCATTTGTCAAAATGTTAAATCATGTCTAATATTTATGGAATATTGGTAAGCATTCTATCTTAAAGCATATGTTTCAGGTTTACCGAATTGGTTTTAAAATATGCTGTGCTATAGCGCTGTTGCAACTTCCTTTGCTGAGTAACGCCCAACCCGGTTGGCAAGATTATACCAAACGATATTATTACAGCATTTTAGATGATAGGGGTAAAGAAATTTCATTTAAAAACAACAAAAAGTATCAAGTAATAATTGATAGCAAAATGTACAAAGCACCATACATTCCAAAGAATATTTTAACCCCAGCTGTACCAAATCAAACGCATGGTTTTGAAAACTACATCCGTATAAACGATTTATCATTGCGTTTACCTCAAAAGCGAAATAGAAAAAATGCGCTAGAAATTAAAATCATCTATAAACAAGATACCATGCATCTTAACCAATCTACTGGTGTTGGTAGTACAAATGATCCTTACGGTTATTCTAAAAAAAAGGAGCCTTTACCCATCGATTTTACACTTCAATTTTTACCCGGCCACTATTACTTTCCCTCATGGGCTTACAGCTTATATAAACAACTGCCTAAGGTAGAAGGTGAAGTAACCATAGAAAATTTTAGGCAAAGTAATTTCATTATTGATCGCACAACGTATGTGGAATTAAGTGAGTCTCGCTATCATAATGATAGAACAGCAGATCAAAAAGCTGAGGAGTTAGTGCTTCAAAATTTCATAAAACCGCATTTTACCATTACAACTAGTTTCGATTCAACTGCTTTTAACTACCCTATTGAACCTTACGAGCGGGCGCATATCGAAAGAGGAATCTTACATCCTGCAGAAGATGATGACACCTATTTTGGGCTGACTGATGTATCATGGAATTTTAAGAATTGCTTAAGTTCAAAAAACATATTTTCATTATACGATTTTAAAAACAACACCCTCAACTTTTGGTTTCCGAAAGAAAATCTTAGGCAATTTAGTAGTGGCAAATTGTATATCGATTCGTTTAACCAGGTGGTTTACCAAACCGTAAGAATTAACAATAAATACAATAGCTACCTTAACGATTGTGAAGCTTCTAGCCTTATGACCGGTTATATGTACCAATCAAAAAACAAAGGCAAAACTTGGAATGTAAACCAACCTTTAACCGACTTATTTTTTAAAAAATATAAACTTAGATATTTTGAATTTTTAGATGAAAATCATGCACTAGGCTATTTACGCAGAGATAAACAACTGAGAGGCAAAAAATATAACATTCAGCAAGGCACCTATTACTTAATTAAAAACATGGTTGCTATAGATTCATTTAAAACACCAGATACAGTGCATTACAATAGCAACTATTGCAAGTATGATTTTTATTTAAAAACAAATGTTGCCCTCCTTGGTAAATGGATGAGTGACGAGAATCGGGGTTACAACAAACCTTACCAGCAACCGATGCTAGTAAAAAATTCGGCAGGAGATTGGCGATTTAAGGTTGAACAAAGAATTAACAAAAAACCTTTAACGGCCAGTTCTTTTACCCCTGCCAAATATTATCTAAACTTTAAACTTAAAAATGGTAACCAACTGGTTTTTCGCAATGGTTCATTAACATTTCCGCATAAACTAAAAGAAGGTAACTACCAAAATATTCATGTTGTAGAAAAAGGCAATCACATCTATCTTTTAAACAACAAAAATGGCAATACCTATATTTCATTTAACGGTGGTAGTACTTGGTATGTTTATCCAACACCGCTAGATCAACAATCAAGCTATCCATTTTTAACAATTGATGATGATTACACTATTTCTTTTTTTAACAGCAGATCTCTTTATAAAAAATTTTATAAGTTTTCTCCTATATAAACATATGCCATAGAGGACTTTCACAATATAAATAGCCTTGATTTAGCCTAAATGAGTGCGCATATAAATTAACTTTGAGGCAATCCTTTTGTTATATTTCAATGTACTAAATCATTTACCCAATTTTCAATGCCTAGGCAAGTAATAGTTTTGGCAACTTATAAATTAAAACATGAATAAAGTAAAAGTTTGCAAATTCACTGCGTTAGAAGATGAAAAGCCTTTTGGCGCTCAAATTAATGGGCTCGATTTAGTGGTAATAAAGTATGGCGAAAAAGTATCAGTACTTTACGGAAGATGTTTGCATAGAGGAGCATTAATGGCTGATGGCTATATAAAGGGCGACAACATTTATTGTGGACTGCATGATTGGGATTATAGAATTGATACTGGAGTTAGCGCATATAATAATGAAGAAGTGTTACAAAAGTTTACTGCTGTAATAGAAGATAATGTTGTTTATGCTGATGAAGATGAGATAAACGATTATTTAGAAGAACATCCCCAACCATTTAATAGAGACAATTACTTGGGCCAATTTGCCGATACCAATCCACAAGACACAGAACCTTATACTGGTTATATTAAAGAGTTGTCAAGAAATGGTTTGAAAAACTGGGGACATCATGGGCCATCATCATCTATGGGAGTTGATAGAAATATCTTACCAAAGTGGAATAATATTCAATTTTTACCTGCTCAATTGGCTACCAGGCCATTGTTAGATGAAGAAGAAGTAGCAACAAAAGTGGTTATAGGCAAAAATGCAAAAAAGCCTTTAACATTGGATATTCCACTTTTTGTATCTGACATGAGTTTTGGATCACTTTCTAAAGAAGCTAAAATTGCTTTGGCAATGGGTGCTGAGCTTTCGGGCACAGGCATTTGTAGTGGTGAAGGTGGCATGCTTCCAGAAGAACAAGCCAACAATTCAAAATATTTTTATGAGTTAGCTTCTGGTAAATTTGGATTTTCGTGGGACAAGGTAAAAAAAGCTCAGGCCTTTCATTTTAAAGGTGGCCAAGGGGCTAAAACAGGCACAGGCGGCCATTTACCTGGCAATAAAGTAACCAAAGAAATTGCTGATGTGCGAGACCTTGAAGAAGGTGAAAGAGCTATTTCTCCAGCAGCATTTCCTGATTTATTTACTACAAAAGATTTCGCTGATTTTGCTAAAGAGGTAAGAGAAAAAACAGGTGGCATTCCTGTTGGTTTTAAAATTGCTGCCAGTCATATTGAAGCTGATATAGACTTTGCACTAAAAGCAGGAGCAGACTATATCATTTTAGATGGCAGAGGCGGGGGAACCGGCTCAGCCCCAAATATTCTTAAAGAAAACATTGATGTGCCAACTATACCTGCATTAGCTAGAGCAAGAAAGCATTTAGATAATATAGGAGCTGCCGATATAACCTTAGTTATAACTGGTGGTTTAAGAGTTGCTGAAGATTTTGCCAAGGCTTTAATGTTAGGTGCAGATGCCATTGCCGTTTCCAATTCAGCTTTGCAGGCTATTGGTTGTTTGGGCATGCGCGCATGTAGCTCTAACAATTGTCCTGTTGGCATTGCCACTCAAAAAAACCATCTTAGAGAACGGCTAATTATTGAAGCTTCTGCAAAACAATTAAATAACTTTTTTGATGCAACGAATGAGCTAATGAAAGTAGTGGCTCGCTCTTGTGGTCATGATCATATTTCAAAATTTAATCAAAACGATCTATCAACTTTCGACTATGAGTTGCATAGGTTAACTGGTATATCTTTTGCAGGTGTGGTTAATTAAAAGCTTATTAAAACACCTAAATGAAAATTTACCACAACCCCAGATGCTCCAAAAGTAGAGATAGCTTTAATCTATTAACAGAAAAAGGTGTTGTCTTTGAAACAATCGAATATTTAAAAACACCCTTAAGTAAAGCTGAACTTCAAGATTTACTCAAAAAACTAAACTTGAAAGCGGAAGCTTTGATTAGAAAAGGAGAAGCCGTTTACAAAGATAATTTTAAAGGCAAAGAGCTAACCGAGAAACAATGGATTGATGCAATGATTAAATATCCAAAATTGATTGAGCGACCAATTGTTGTAAAAGGAGATAAGGCTGTGATTGGCCGACCAATTGAAAATGTTATTGAGTTGTTAAAAAATTAAACGCTTCAGCAAGCATATCAACTAAACAAATTGGTTCGTTATATTTAAACAATTAAACCCATCTCAGCATGAATAAAGTGAATTTGTTATTGATAGTGCTTCTTCCATTACTTTTTATTTCTTGCAAAAAGGACAAAGAGGAAGTTTTAGACCCTACTGAATATAAAGAACTCTTAAACGTTGAGTATGGCAATCATGCTCGTCAACAATTTGACCTATACCTACCTGCAAACAGAAATGAAAATACCAAAGTGCTCATACTTATACATGGCGGTGCATGGCGTTCAGGAAGCAAAAATGATATGAATGAGCTAAAGAATTATGTTCAAGACAATTTTCCAAACCTAGCAATTGCCAATATGAATTATCGATTGGCCAATAACTCAACAAGGCCTTTTCCTATGCAAACAGATGATATTACTTTGCTGGTAAACCATCTTACAAATAACCAAAGTAATTATACGGTTAGCAACGATTTAGGTATGTTAGGGGTAAGTGCTGGCGCACATTTAAGTATGTTATGGGCATATGCGCACGATACCGATAATAAAGTAAAAATGGTTTGCAGTTGGGTTGGGCCAACCAATTTGGCCGATACAGCATATTTAAATTCAACAAACCCTGATATTCAAAGCATTTTTGCTCAGTTTGGTGCAGGCACATTAATACCTTATTTAGAAGAAAACAGCCCTTTGTTTCAAGTTACTACTAATGCACCACCAACACTTTTACTCTATGGCGGACAAGACCCTTTAGTGCCTACGTCACAAGGAATGGATATGCGAGACAAGTTGGTAGATTTAAGCGTAACACACGAGTTTAAATTTTACCCTAATGCAGGCCATGGCTTTGTAGGCACAGATTTATTTGATGCTGCAGTAAGCCTTGAGGCGTTTATGGAAACGCATTTTCAGTAAGACTTCTTTAGGCACTCAAAAATTGTACGATAACAAGGGCCAATTATACTGCAATTATGTAAATAAATTAAATTGATTTAGACCTACAACAATCAATATTAACTTAGTTTTACAACGCACATAAAAATCTGTTATAATGAAGATTGCAATATTGTCTGCAAACGCCAATCTATATTCTACCAAAAGAATAATGGAAGCTGGTAAAAAGAAGGGACATGAAATGATAATTATAGATCACACTAAATGTGATTTAGTTATTGAAAAAAAGAAACCCATTGTAATTTACAAAGGTGAAGAGGTTAAAAATGTAGATGCCATTATTCCAAGAATTGGTGCCTCTGTTACATTTTTTGGTACCGCTGTAGTTAGGCAATTTGAAATGATGAAGAAATTTACTGCCACCGAATCCCAGGCATTGGTAAGGTCGCGAGATAAGCTCAGAAGTTTACAAATTTTAGCTCGAGCTGGACTAGATTTACCGAAAACCGTTTTTAGCAACTATTCTAAAGATGTGGCTAATATTGTTAATAAAGTTGGCGGTGCACCATTAGTGATTAAATTATTAGAAGGTACACAAGGATTAGGAGTCGTTTTAGCAGATAATCAAAATTCGGCTGAATCAATTTTAGAAGCATTTAATGGATTACAAGCACGTGTTATTGTGCAGGAGTTTATTAAAGAAGCCAAGGGTGCCGATTTACGTGCTTTTATTGTTGATGGTGTTGTTGTAGGTGCAATGAAAAGGCAAGGTAAAGAAGGTGAGTTTAGATCAAACTTGCATAGAGGTGGTTCTGCCAACATTATTGAGTTAACAGATGATGAAGAAAATGCTGCTTTAAAAGCAGCCAAGGTTATGGGCTTGGGTATTGCAGGTGTAGATATGTTGCAATCGGCCAGAGGTCCGCTAATATTAGAAGTTAACTCATCACCTGGCTTAGAAGGAATAGAGACGGCTACGGGTAATGATATTGCCAAGCAAATCATCAAATACGTAGAGCGGAATGCCGACCACTAATAGTGAAATTTTAGGCAAAACAATATCTAAAGGAAAAGGCGTACAGCTAAATTTAGATATTGCAAAATTACATACGCGCACCAAAATTGAGGTGCCCATAATTGTTGAGCGAGCTAAAGTAAGTGGCCCTACCATTTTAATTACAGGTGGTATACACGGTGATGAAATTAATGGAGTTGAAATTGTAAGACAAATTGTAGCTAACGGTTATAATAAGCCAAAAAAAGGCATGGTAATTTGTATACCTGTTGTAAACATTTTTGGTTTTTTAAATCAAACACGCGAGTTTCCTGATGGTAGAGATTTAAACCGTGTTTTTCCTGGCACAAAAAGAGGTTCGTTGGCCAGCATATTTGCCTACCACTTAATGAAAGAAATTGTGCCATTGGCCGATTACTGTTTAGATTTTCATACTGGTGGCGCCAATCGATTTAACGCTGCACAGGTAAGAGTAAATAAAGATGATGCAGAGGGATTGGAATTGGCCAAAGTTTTTGGTGCTCCTTTTATTTTGTTGGCTAAGCGCAGGGAAAAATCATTTAGAGATTCATCCATTAAGCTCGGTAAAAAAGTATTGTTGTATGAAGGAGGTAAATCGTTAGATTTAAATGAATCAATAACTACATATGGCGTAAAAGGTGCTTTAAATGTTATGACACATTTGGGCATTAGAAATTTTAGCAAAGAGCTTAAAACCATGGATACAGTAATTGCTAAAACCCCAATTGTTGTAGAAAAATCAAAATGGATACGTGCCAGTTATTCCGGTCTTTTTCGCAGTACAGCTGAATTGGGTAAATTATATAATAAAGGCGATAAAATTGGAAGCATTTCAGACCCTTTTGGCTACTTTGAAAAAGATGTAAAAGCACCATGCAAAGGCTATGTGTTTTGTGTAAATCATGCACCAATCGTAAATAAAGGTGATGCCATCATACATCTATCAACAGAAGAATAACAAAAACCTAACCGCAACTACCACCATTTTCGTTTATTAAGGTAGCTTTTATACGTATTTTGCATGCGTATGGCAAAGTGGATTAAAAAGAAAAAAATTGGGCGAGTAGATATTGCTGATTTTCCTCACCTTAAGTTAACTGATGTACCGGTAAAAATAGATACTGGCGCCTATACTTCTTCTATACATTGCAGCAACATAAAAGAGGTTACCAAAAATGGCGAGCAATTTATAACATTTAATATTTTAGATGAAACGCATTTAAATTATCATGAAAGAGTTTTTGAGGTTGGTGAATTTTTTGAAAAAGTTATCCGAAACTCATTTGGTACTGAAGAAAAGCGATACATCATTAAATCTAATATTAAACTATATGGCAAAAAGTTTGATTTAGAGTTGGCGCTTACCGATAGATCTGATATGAAATATCCAATACTTTTAGGAAGAAAATTACTCTCAGACATTTTTATAGTTGATGTTTCAAAAACAGACCTGTCGTACAAGGCCAAGCAAAGAAGAGAAAAAAAGAAGCAAGCTACTGATACTGAAGAACAATAGACTTTAGATATGATGGTAAATTTAAAAACACTTAAACCAGGTTTTCAAAAAGTAAAACTAGACATTGCCAACCTGCCTTCTGGTACACAGATAGACATGGATGTGCACATAACCAAATCTGAAAAAGATGGCCCAATTTTATTGCTTACAGCAGGCTTACATGGAGATGAAGTAAATGGAATTGAAACCACAAGAAGGTTTATGCAAGAAGAAGATTGGTTCAAACCTACTGCAGGTACGGTTATAGTTATTCCCATACTTAACATTTATGGCTTTATTAACTTTTCAAGAGAAGTGCCTGATGGTAAAGATGTAAACAGGAGTTTTCCTGGAAATTCACATGGCTCTTTAGCATCTCGGGTAGCGCATACGTTAATGACAAACATTATACCTCAAATTGATTTAGGGCTAGATTTTCATACTGGTGGGGCAAGCCGTTACAACTATCCTCAAGTGCGATATTATAATGAAGACACTAAAGCCCAAAAATTTGCGCTATCATTTAATGCTCCACTAACTTTGGCTAACACACCTCCTCTTAATTCGTTTAGGAGGGAAGCCTATGAAACAGGAAAAACAATATTAGTTTTTGAAGGTGCAGAAACGCTGAGGTTTGATAAATTTTCTATTGATGAAGGTTTGAGAGGCATTAAAAATGTAATGATTGACTTGGGAATGATTGAAGGAGAAAAACTAGAAAAACCTAGTTTGGTAATAGATAAATCACATTGGATTAGAGCAGAAAAGTCGGGGATGTTTGTGTGGGACAAACAATCGGGAGAAAAGGTTAATAAAGATGATGTATTAGGTCATATTCATCAAATTGATGAAAATGATACCATAGCTATTACTACAAAATATAGTGGATTTATAATTGGCCACAATAACAGTCCTGTTGTAAGTCAAGGTGATGCCTTGTTTCATTTAGGGAGCTAAGCAGCTTGCTTAACGAAAGACGCATGCTTCAATTTTTGGGTACGTGACTTTAACATGGCAACCACTTCATCATGGGTTTTGTACTTACCACTTATGTCAACATAATGGTTGGCCATTTTGTCGTAATTCTTATTCATCAAACAGAAAAACAACTTTAAAAAATCAAGACCGTCAAAAATCAACGCATCATTTTTAGCGTATTCATCTAAGTTGTCTAAAAAGTGCTTTGGGTGATCTGTCCAATGCAAACCAGGCTTTAAATGATGACTAATGTGATAACCATCATTAAAACATTTATGATTGTATTTAACGTTAATGGTAGTAATACTGCTTTTATACAAATTTTCAGGATCATCAGCATCAATAAAAGCATGTTGCGTCCAATTACCCAACATCATTATTATACGAGATATTAAAAATGACAATATAAACACCACTAAGGTGGCTTTAAAATTTACAAAGCTTAAACCTATGCAAAGTAATATGTAAGTAAACTCTCCAACAATCACATTTCTCTTTAACTTTTTTCTGTTCGTTTTAGAAAAATAACCACACAACTTGTACAACCCTACAACCATAAAGTCGCCAAAATACTTTAACCAACCTCCAAAACTATCTCGTTGATATTCCATGGTAGAACTCTCATCATGCTCCAAATTATTTTCAACATGGTGCATTCCTATGTGATGACTGTAATATGTTTCAGGAGTTTGACCGAAAAATGGACCGACAAACCACGTTAAAAATTTGTTTGCTTTTTTATATTTCTTTTTAAAAAATAAACGGTGTGCTGTGCAATGAAACATCAACCCAAACGGACCTTTAAAAACAAAATTGCTAATTATAAAATATACAATAGCAACAGGCCACCAAACGTAATTTGGTAGAAATGGCATATAGAGTAAAATTGCCATTGGTATCATTATTAATACAATTTTGGCGATTAAATAAACAAAAGGTAAGTCGCGCTTATCGTTTAAATATTTTAGCCAAAATTTCTCAAAACCGTTATACTCTTTTTCCTCAAATGTAGGATCTGTAATGGCACCCAATTGAATCATTATGCGAATATATCAAAATAAGTTGGCCTAATGTTTTAAGTTATTAATTTACATCTGGCATTTAAGGTTTCAATTGATCATAACTAACACTTAAGCATCAAAGCATCATCCATTATCCATCAACCCTACAACAACGGGCAAAAATTCTTCAACCCACAAACCATATTGGTAGGCACTTGGGTGCAGTTGGTCAGGTGCTAAAGCATTTTGCCCACTACCCAATTGCCTTCCAATTTCAGTTACATTAATAAATGTAATGCCTAACTGTTTACATTTCGTTTCTACCATAAAATTGTACTTATCAATATCTATTGCTATTTGAGCACTATTTGTACTGCCAAATGGAGTTACTCCATAATCAGGTATTGAAACCACAAATACTTTTGAGGTATCACCAGCAATGCCAATTGCCTTTTGAAGCAGTTGTTCATATTCAGTTTCAAAAAGATCAAAGGAAATATTTTGATATTGGTTATTTACACCTATCAAAAGCGATACTATTTTCTTCTGTCTTAGCTCACTCAAATCACTATTATCAATAGCATTAATCAAGTTGGTAGTTGTCCAACCATTTTGAGCAATAATTTTAGTTTTTCCCAAAGGTAAATTAGCTGCCTTGAGTTTATGAGATAATTGATTTGGCCAACTATCATTGGCATTTATACCTGTTCCAATGGTGTATGAATCGCCCAAAGCCAAGTAATCAAAAGTATCTTTTAAAACGATTGGTTGTTCAAAAGTAGTTTGGGTAACTACCTTTTGCTTTTCGCAGGAAAAAGTTGAAACCAAAACAGCAAATACAATTGTTTTAAAAAAATTACGCCAAATCATTATTATTAATTACCTGAAGTTGTTTGTTTAATAAATCTATAAACGCCTGGAACAAACAAATGGATTGGCCAAACAAATAAATTATGCAGATGATATTAAACTACAACTCTTCTAGTTTAATGAAACCAACTACAAGCCAACGTTTTACTTTCTGCTACAATTCAAGTAACTTTATTGTATCCTAATCTTCTTATGAGGTGTTGTATTCTTAAAAAAACACAATTGAATAATTTAAACATCTAATTGGTGGTGATTTCTTGTCGGTACTTATTCCTTTTTATAATAATGATAGCATGGTGTTTCACCCTAAATGCTCAGCAAGTGCCAATTACCAATTATTCAGTTGACACTAACGGTCAAGCCCAAATTGAAGTTAACTCAACTGACCAGCACTATTATTTGTTACAAGTAAAACATGGCACTAGCAATATTTATAGTTCTACGACTGCGATAGCATTGGGCAATGCGAACAAAACAACCATTAAGGAACCTGCTCAGCATTATCCTCAATCACAATACCGAGTATTGGAGTATCCTATTGCTAGCCCTGTTGATATTGATGTTGATGGAGTTGATGATATAACAGAACTGCAAAATACGCCTAGTCAAAACCCGCTTAATGCAGCCGAACCACTAAACATAAATGATGGTGCTGTTATTATTGAAAGCTTTGATGCTTTTGAAGATTTATCTGTTAAAATTGATGATGTACCATGGTCGGAGTTTTTAAATGGAAAAGAGTATGTCAAGTTTATCATAATAGACATTCATACAATTCCTAAAGTTTACTTTATAAATAGTGTTACCCATGAATTTCATAGCGATTTCGCTACTGCAATAGGCATACCTCCATTCGGCAGCAATTTGTTAAAGGGTCAAGTAATTTTTCACCCAAAAAGTATTTCTAATAACGGAAGCAAAGGTGCCTTTGCATTTAATTATAGCAATGGCCATGCAAAAGTCTTTAATGATGTACAAGCTACTTATGAGTTGTTGGCAGCCAACATGCCATTTTTAAAAAACAACCTTTCTTACTTCATAACAGAAAATAATGAATTGGCTTACCATCAAGATTCCTCTTCATACAATGCTTCACGTATACCCATATTATTTGAGGCTGATATTTATGAAGGGTTAAATTATTGGGGTTTAAACCAAACAGAAGGTTTTGGCTTTTTTAGACAAGTTACACTAGATGAAGTTCCAGGTGCTAAGGATATTGTTTTATATGAAGCTTTGCCGAACACATTACCACGAGTTGCTGGCATAATGACTTCTGTTATTCAAACGCCTTTATCACATGTTAACTTACGGGCAATTCAAAGTAAAATTCCCAATGCCTTTGTGCGTGATCCATTGTCGATTGACCATATTGCTAATTTGTTAAACGAATATATTTACTATAAAGTTGAGGAAGATACCTTTACAATTAGAAAGGCTACGCTAGAAGAAGTTAATGATTGGTTTGAAGATTTAAGACCCAAAGAAGTGCAATTTCCTCCTTTAAACTTGGACTATAAAAGCATTCTTCCGTTATCAGAAATTGAATTTGACATGTATGATAGCTATGGTACAAAATGCACAAATATTGCAACCATGCTCACTTTTGGTTTTCCTGAAAACACCATTCCCAATGGATTTGGAATTCCATTTTATTACTATCAAGAGTTTATGGCATACAACAATTTTTATGAAGAGATTGAATCCTTGATAAGTGATGCCCAATTTATATTTGATAGAAACATAAGAGATGCCCGACTGAAAGACTTTAGAGAAATTATTGAAAAAGCTGACATGCCTAATTGGATGATGGATGAATTGGAAGAGATGCATCAATCTTTTCCAACAGGCACCTCAATAAGATGTCGCTCAAGCTCAAACAATGAAGACTTAGCAGGATTTAATGGAGCTGGTTTATATGATTCCAAAACACAAAAACCAAGTGAAGGGCACATATCAAAATCTATAAAAGAAGTTTATGCCAGCTTATGGAATTTACGAGCTTATGAAGAGCGTGAGTTTTATAGAATAAATCATTTTGCTACAGCCATGGGTGTTTTATGCCACCCTAATTATAAAGATGAAAAAGTAAATGGTGTTGGTGTGAGTGCCGACCCTGTTTACGATACAGAAAATACATTTTACCTCAACACACAAGTTGGTGAAGATTTAGTTACCAACCCTAACGCTAATTCTGTACCTGAAGAAATATTGCTGCAAAAAATTGATACTGGCGGTAATGGTTTTGCAGTGGTAGTTTATTCTAATCTTTTACCCACCGATTCAATAACCATGAGTCAAAAACATTTAAATCAAATGCGTGAATATCTAAATGTTATACATAATGAATTTGAAGCTTTGTACAATGCATATGACAATCCAAGCTTTGCTATGGATATTGAATACAAGGTTACCAAAGAAAATCAGTTGATTATAAAACAAGCGCGCCCATGGGTAAACTATGAAACTCCGATTGTTGAAAGTATTATTGAAAATATCGATTTAAAAATTTTCCCCAACCCAGCTCATAACAAAATAACTGTTCATTGTGCAGACTGCATTCTTAACTCAGTGACCATAACAAATGTTATTGGCCAGCAAGTTTTAAGTGTAAACAATGATTACAGCAATCAATCAATCATTCAGTTTTCAATAACCAATTTACCAAGCGGTGTTTACATTTTAAGTGGTTTTGGAGAAAACAGTGAGTTCAATTATTCAACCAAATTTGTGAAGATTAATTGATTCAAAAAAGATAAGAAATACCAGCTTTTGCACCATAGCTTAGTCGCCAACGTTTGTCCAATACTGGTGAGTTCATTTGGAATCGAGATTCATCATCATAGCCCGATCTCATGTAAATGGCATCTAGATTTGGTGTAAACATTAATCCAGTTTGTTCATTAAGTTTCCAAATAAAATGCTGTTGAAAGGCGGCTGCAGTAGTTAAAAAGGTATTATCTAAATTGAAAGACTGACCATTATTAAAGGGGTTTGCTCCACCGTCAACTGGGGTATTTGTTCTTTTAGGTGATTGAAAGTATACAGCTCCAAAACCTATTTCTGGATGAAACCCAATCCGTCCATTTCCAAACTTTTTACCTACTTTCATTAAAAGTGTATTTGTAGATATCTTGTCTTCATAAAAATCTGTGTGATCCGCATTTGGACCACAAACTAAACCTGGTCTAACGAGATGATTCTGATTTATCCTTTGAATATGGTTTTGCGTTTCTTCTATATCAATTGTAGTAATCCCAAAAGAATAATCAACACCAATGGTAAATCTAGTTTTACCTAAAATTCTATTGTAAGTTATATTAGTGTTAATACCATTTATACCACCTTGAGTGTAGTAAGCCCATGGGCTAAATGTTTTCATGTGATGTAGCCCAACTTGAAATTGAAATTCATTTTTTTGCGAATGCACGGTCATGCAAATTATAACAAGTGATATAAATAGGGAGAAGTAGCATTTACGCATTCGTTAAAAATAGTCAATTTATTTGAATGATAGTTTTATTATCGTATATTTGCGATATATAATTATTACCATGGCATATTCAAAAGCAGAAAAGTTTCCTAAACAAATGACACGCATGGCCGAAATAGCTAAAGCATTGAGCCATCCTGCACGAATTGCAATAATGATGCAGTTGTGTAAAGACGGTGAATGTATTTGTGGCGATTTCGTTAGCGAACTACCCTTATCACAATCAACCGTAAGCCAGCACTTAGCCGAGCTTAAAAAATATGGTTTAATTAAAGGTGAAATTGACGGACCAAGAGTTTGTTATTGTGTAAATGAAGATACTTGGAATGAAGCCAAATCGTTCTTTAGAAGTTTTTATAGTGTGAAATTAAATTGTTGCTGATGATGAGTAAAGAGTTTTTTGTACAGGGCAAAGAGTATTCATCTCGTATGAATGAAGAAGGAATACATTATTACAATAATACTCATTACTCCATTCCCAATACCCTTTACCCTTTACTCACTACCCAATACCCTTTACCCCTTACTCACTACCCAATACCCAATACCCTTTACCCCTTACTCACTACCCAATACCCAATACCCAATACCCTTTACCCCTTACTCACTACCCAATACCATTTACCCCTTACCCACTACCCAATACCATTTACCAAAATATTAACCGGGCTATCCACCCTCAAAACTCGAATAAATGAAAAATGTAAAAGAAATTGTAAAAGAAAAGTATGGGCAAATTGCCAATCAGTCTAAAACTCAAAACGAAACCTCATGCTGTGGTGTGGGCAGTAGTTGCGAACCTGTAGACTACACCGTATTTAATGACGACTATTCAAAGCTAGAAGGCTATAATGAAGATGCAGATCTTGGTTTAGGCTGCGGCTTGCCAACGCAATATGCAAAAATTAAAAAGGGCGATACCGTAGTCGACTTGGGCAGTGGCGCTGGCAACGATTGTTTTGTTGCACGCCAAGAAACTGGACCTGAAGGCAAGGTTTACGGTATAGACTTCACAGATGCTATGTTAGAACAAGCACGGAAAAATGTTGTAAAAACTGGCTTTACCAATGTAGAGTTTGTGAAAGGCGACATTGAAGATATGCCGCTAAAAACCAATATTGCAGATGTGGTTGTAAGCAACTGTGTGCTAAACTTAGTGCCAGATAAAGCCAAAGCATACAAGGAGGTTTTTAGAATTGTAAAACCTGGCGGACACTTTAGCATAAGTGATGTTGTAGTTGAAGGTGATATGCCTGAAGCTGTAAAAAAATCAGCAGAAGCTTACGCAGGTTGTGTTTCTGGTGCTATAAAAAAGCAAGAATACTTAGACATAATTAAGCAAGCGGGTTTTAAAAACATAACGGTTCAAAAAGAAAAAGAGATCATAATTCCTAATGATTTAATCAATCAATTTATGAGTGAAGCTGATGCCAAAGAATACAAAGAGTCGAACCTAGGTATTTATAGCATTACTGTTTATGGTGAAAAAGAACCTGAGGCTGCAAATAGCTGTATGCCCGGCAGTGGTTGTTGTTAAAAAATTATGCAGTTGGGTTAAACATCCAACTGCATTTTAAAAACTCAATCACGTAATTATCGCTTTAACTATCTATCCGATTTTTTTAAAGAATTTAATCGGTATTCATATTTTAACTTTAACTGCTCCAAATTTAAATACCAAGTAGTGAGCGATTGTGGATATTTATACTTGTCAATTTGAGTTGGCATTAACAGATCAAAATTCTTTTGATAATTGTTAACTATGGTAGTAAAGTTATCAGCGCTTGTAGCTTCCATATTGAGTATTTCAGTATACCGCTCATCATAAGCCAACTTAAAAACCTCATCTTCATATAGTAAATTATACAACTTGGTAATAGGATTGTCCCACTT